>Ga0180215_1000004_pt1 | contig 510254 bp, 465 predicted proteins | sample eDN3rd37CBELigBY_FD_128871 | JGI IMG/M metagenome (GOLD analysis project Ga0180215, IMG submission 128871) | Enriched backyard soil microbial communities from Emeryville, California, USA - eDNA 3rd pass 37_C BE-Lig BY (version 2) (version 2) | ecosystem: Environmental > Terrestrial > Soil >...
CGCCCCTACATTTTGGGGCCGGCGCGGGAGGGTCGCCTCACGGCGATGACAGCGCCAGCGCTGTCCCTACGCAAGGATCAAGGGCTCGATTCTCGCCTGACAGATTCACTGCGCTCGACTACTCAGAATGACAGAGGAAGGAGTCGGCTGCCAATCAGACACGTTGGCGTTGACGACCCACTCTACATGACAGAGAACGGTGCCGACTGCCAGTCTGAATGGCGTTGACAACGCATTCAGAATGTCGAGTTGTTGTTCCCGGCAGCATCCGCGCTGTCCTGTCCGTTCGAGCGCGCACGCGAGAAATCTCTCCTGCGTTGGAGTGAGTCGAACAGATGGGAGATCTCTTGGCTGCGGCCTCGAGATGAAAGAAGAGATTAGAGGCTGTCGTATCGGCAGTGAGGCATTGATGGCTCATTCAGCGGGCTGTCGACGCTAAAGTGTCGAGTATTTCAGCGCGGTGGCATCCTCTGACGGGGGCCGCGCCCGGATGACCCCGCAGGATCAGGAACAGCCAATGAGCCAGATTACTGAGGTCGGGCTTCGGCACTTCGCTCGCTAGTCAGTGCTGCGTCGAAGAAGCGGATCACGCGCGCTTCGTACTCGGCCGGGTGGGTCGCGAGGCCCTGTGTATGACCAGCATCGTCGATGGGCCAGATCTCCTTTGGTTCGCCTGCTGCGTCGAAGTAGCGTGGGCTGAGCTGTGCTTCGGCGGCCTGAGCGCTCGATGTCGCGTAAATGATCAGGAGCGGGCGTGGCGCGATGCGCGGCGTCAGCTGATCGAGCGACGGTGGCGGACGATCGCCCGAGGCGAGGCGCGTGAGCGCGTAGGAGAGCCACGTCTTCGGCAGGTCGAGCCACTTGTCGTTGCCCGGAGCGAGCAGCGCTTCGTCGAGCGATCGCGCGCCGGCTCCCTCAGCCACGACGGCGCGGATCGCGCGGTTCTCTGCCGTCGCCTGCAGCACGGCCTCAGCGCCCATCGAGAGCCCCAGCGCGCCGATGCGGTTTGTATCCACGTCGGGCCGCGCCGCGAGATAGTCGAGCGCAGCTCGGATGTCGACGCTGGTCTGCCAGCCGAACTGATTCGGGTCGCCCTCGCTTTCACCCATGCCGCGCGGGTCGAAGAGCAGCACGCCGTAGCCGTGGCGCGCCAGCATGGCGGCGTGGTTGGCAACGTTGGTGCGGTCGTTGTTCGCTCCCGGCAGGGCCAGGATCGTCGCGCCATTGCGCGAGGGGATGAACCAGCCGGAGAGAGTCAGCCCGTCTCGAGTGGCAAAGCTGACGCTCTCGTACGCCGCTCCGAGGTCTACGGAAGCGACCGGAGCCTGCTTCGGGTGGGTAGCGTGAGCGGCGGTGAGTATCGGAATGAACAGGTAGCTCAGCGCGATGTAGGCAGCGGCGATGATCAGAAGGCGTCGCGCTGCCCAGCCCAGATTGCGCCGTACCGGCCTTTCGATCGCGCGATGCGTCAGGATAGCGCCGAGTGCGAGCAGCGTGGCGGCACCGGCCAGCGCCAGTAGCGCCGTGACATCGCTGCCGGTGATGCCGCCGCTGGTGATGCGCTCGCCTTCGGTCAGCAGCACGACACTGCCAGCGAACAGGCCCAGCAGCAGTGCTGCGACGGCGCGCCAAGCCGCAGTCATCCACGGCCAGGCGATGATCGCGGCAACGATGGTCACGACCGGAAGCGCTGCGCTGGCCAGATGGTCACTGGCGCTCGTGCCGGGTGCGGTGCTGATGAAGGCGTCGTCGAGGATGTGCAGCGCCACGGCGACCGATCCGATGAGGAAGACTCGGTCCGATACGCGGGCGACACGCGGGTGGTAGCGGTCGGCGGCGGATTGGCCGATGTGCGGCAGGTCGGCATCCCAGGGCGTCTTCCCGGTCTTCAGGGCAGTCATGCGGCCTCCGCCTCTCGAGTAATGTCCGGGCCGCGCTGTTCCGTGCTGCGGTCCAGAGCAGGTCCGACGAGGTAGACGATCCGCGTGATTCCGGTAGCCAGCCAGAGGCCGCCAACGAGCAGCAGGACGATGACGAGATCGGGGGTCGCGCCGAAATTGCCGCGCCAGCTGATGCCAGTCAGCGCCGGGTAGCCCAGCAGGATCAGGCTGCCAAGCCCGATCTCCCAGGCGAGAGGCACTGTCCGCCGCGCGAACGCCCAGCCGTCGCGGGGCGAATGTGGTCGGCGTGGCGAGATCGACGTCCGGCGCAGGAGGCGGGCGAGCGCCAGGATCTGGGTTGCCACGATCACGAGGACGATGAGGTCGAAGACGGTATAGAAGCGCGAGAGGCTCGTGCCGGTGGGCGGTTCGTTGCCGCTCAGGATCTGGGTCACGCCGATCGGGATGCGACTGAACACCTGGTTGGCTCCGGCGAGCGGCACCTGGTTACCGGCGTTGAGCAGGACAACGACGGCCTGCTGCGTCTCTGGCAGTAGCACCATCCAGGCGTTGAACGTCGGCAGCTCGCCCAGGTGCCACATCGCCGGGCTATCGCCGAATGGTCCGTTGAACCAGCCCATACCGTAGCGCGCGGTGAACTCGGCGCCGAGCAGCGTCCGATCGAACTGGTTGGTCGCTGGCGCGAGCAGCGTCGCGATGCCTTCCGGCGACAGGATCTGGCGGCCCTGATAGGAACCCTCGTTGAGATACATCGACAGGTAATGGGCCATGTCCTCAGCCGAAGCGACGAGGAAGCCGGTCGGTGCCTGAGCCGGCAGGTTCGGCGAGTCTGCCTTTACTGGCAGGCCGAACCAGAACTGGTGGAGGTCAGACATACCGTGCCGACGCCCCTCCTCGTGCGAGGCGTAGCTGTCCTTCATCTCGAGCGGCACGAAGATGTGCTGCCGGACGTAGTCGCCATACTGCTGGCCGCTGACGGTCTCGACGATCAGGCCGAGCGTGACGTAGTTGGCGTTGGAGTACTCGAAGGACTCGCCGACCGGCCTGTTCAGCCTGGCGTCGCGCAGATTACGGACGTACTGCTCGATCGTGTCGTCGTTTTCTTCGAGCAGCGGTCGAATGCCGGTCGCGCGTGACAGGCCGCTCGTCTGGTTCAGCAGATGACGGACGGTGATCTGCGCCGCCGCACCGGTGTCAGCCACCTCGAACCACGGCACGTAGCGCTGGACCGGATCGTCGAGTGCGACCTTGCCGTCCTCGACGAGCTGCATGATCGCCAGCGCGGTGAACGATTTGGTCAGCGAGCCGATGGCGAAGGGGGTTTGCGGGGTGATCGGCGTCGAGCCGGATTCGCCGAATCCGCGGCTGTGAACGATCCGGTCGCCCTGGACGATGGCGAGCGAGACGCCCGGAATCCGCGACCCGTCCATCTGGTCGGTGACGTACTGGTCGATGCGGTCGAAGCTGGTCGCGTCGGCCGCAGAAGCCGGCGGGGCAAGGAAGCCATTGACACCGATAAGCACGATCAGCGTAAGCACCAGCGCGCTGCGGATGAAGATGCCGGTCATGGTTCCTCCTGTCGTGTGGGGGACGTCCTGGCGGGACTGTCCCGGTTGAGGCGCATCGCCGGTCATGTTGTTGTCGAGTCGTTCCTCCCGTCCTACTCGTAGTGCAACGCGCGGGCGATCGGGACGCTGGCGGCGCGGCGCGCGGGAATGTAGGCCATCAGCAACGAGGCGAGGAGCGAGATGACGATGAACAGCGCCATCTCCAGCCACGGCACGATGAAGCCGCTGCCGCCTCCGCCGATGAAGTAATCGCTGGTGATCAGATTCCAGGCGAGCAGAATGCCCAGGATGGTGCCGGACAGGACGCCGAGCAGGGTGATCATTGTCGATTCGATCAGGAAGCTGGCGGCGACCATCGAGCGCTTGTAGCCGATCGCGCGCAACATGCCGATCTGCTGGCGACGCTCGACCACCGAGCGGAAGGCGATGACGCCGAGTGCCGCGATGCCGACGATCAGGCCGAGGGCCATGAAGCCTTCGAACAGCTGCATCATGTTGCGCTGCGCGGCCATCGTCTCGTCGACGATCGAGCGGATCGAGTCTGCCTGCACTCCGTAGTTGATCAGCGCCGATTCGACTGTCCGGGCCGCGTCGTCGGCGTTTACCCCCGGTGCTAGCCGCAGGTAGTAGTTGATGGCGTCCGGCATGCCCCAGACGTCCGCAACGGTCTGTTCCTGGAGGAACATGCCCCACATCGTGAATGCGCGCGAGTCGATGATGCCGATAACGGTGACGGTTTGCGTCTTGCCCGTCGCCGGGTCGCTGATGGCGACCTGCTGCGGCTGCATCGTCGTGTCGTTGGCCGTAACGCCGTCGATCGTGAACTCGCTGCTATCAGGGTCGAAGCCGGTGGCCGGCAAGGCCATGCTGTCGATGACCGCCAGCAGGGGATCGGCTGCCAGCGCGTCCCAGACGGCTCGGTCGGAGTCGTAGCCGACAGCACGGGTCTGGAGCGGAATATCGCTCTCGCTGATGAACGCGGCATCGACGCCGTTGACGCTGTAGATCTTCCACTGGTCCGCATCGGCCATGCGCATCTGAACGCGGGACTGGTTGACCCAGCTGGCTCGAGCGCTGGCGTCGAGCAGGCCAGGATCTGCGCCGTTCTCGCTCAACGTTAGCTCGAAGTCGGAGATCGGGTTCGTTGTCGCCTGGGTGGTGCGGATATCCCAGCCGCCGCCGGCGTGCTCGCCGGAGAGGATGCTGACGATGTTGGCGGTGATCGCCGCCATCATGACCAGCGAGAAGACGACGAGGCTGAACATGGCGATCGTCATGCCGGTGCGCATGCGGTTGGCAAGCGGGTAGGCGATGGCGGTTTTCAGCGCCGGCAGCCAGCGGCTGAAGCCCTTGCCGAGCAGGCCGACCGCGTTGGTGATCGCCTCCGCGTTCCAGATGATGATCATCGTTCCGGCAGCTACCAGCATGATGCCGGAGATGAAGAACATCTCAATGCCGCCGCTTGTTTCAGGGAAGATGGTTCCGCTGACCGAGTCGGGCAGCAGCCAGAGGACGAGGACGATCAGGGCGGCGATGCTGTAGACCGGTCGGGCCGGGGCACCGAAGGAACGCAGAATGGCGGCCAGCCCCAGTGGCACGAGCGACATGCCAGTGTAGAAGAGGAAGGCATTGCCGCCCGATCCACCACGGATGGTCATCAGCGCTCCGATGAGCAGCCCGATGATGCCGAAGGCAAGCCAGCGGCGGCTCTCGCGTGTCGCCCGTGGTTCGCTGATGTCGCGGATCGCCTGGACAATGCTCAGCCGGCTGACGCGCCACGAGGAGACGAGAATCGTGATGAAGGTGACGACGATGCCCAACGTGTAAGCGATGACCAGGCTACGCGTGCTGGCCGTCGGGGTGATGTCGAACGCATCGCCGATGAAGCTCGACAGCATGCCGGCCATCACGAATGCGACGCCGACGCCAAGCGCTGCGCCGACGAGGGCCGAGACGAGGTCGTAGGCCATGCCTTCAGCGACGAACATCTGCGAGAGTTGCCGTCGCTTCAGGCCGACAGCGCGGGCCATCCCCATCTCCGGCTTGCGTTCGGCAGCGAGCATCGTGAAGATCAGGAAGATCAGCAGGATGCCGACTGCAATGGAGAACATACCGAAGATCAGGAACATGCTGACGAACAACGAGCCGTTGGCTTCGGCGGTGTCGAGCCCGTCCTGCTTCAGCGGCACTGCCCGGTAGGGCGTGTCGTGCAGGGCCGCGTCGATGTCGGCAGTCACCTGCTCGGAGAACCTGACACCGTCCTCGACGCCGCCAGTATTCGAAATTGCAATCGTGCTCAGGCTGAACGGCGACTCGGTCAGCGTCTGCGTGCGCAGGAGCGGCATCGCGAAGCCACCGGAGGCACCGAAGCCGAGCATGCCGGTCAGCGGCGAATCCTCGTCGATCGCCTCGACGGTCAGCAGATGGGCGATGTTGTTGATGTAGACGACGAGCTGATCCCCGACTACCGCGTCCAGCTTGTCGGCCGGTGTTTGGCCGAGCACGATGCCGGTGCCGGGAAGGCGCGCAAGGTCGATCGGCTCGCCGGCCTGGTTCCGCAATCCGCCGAATGCGTCAGCCGAAGCGGGATCGAGTCCGGTCATGATCAGCGACGGCTCGCTGAGGCGGGTGCGGAGATTCACGACTGGCACCGAGTTGAGCGTTAATGGCAGGACGCCGTCGACGTTGGCGTTGTCATTCAGCGCCGTCGCCAGGTCGACTGCGATGTGCTCGGGGACGCTTGCACCGAGCTGAGGCTGGCTCGGCAGCTCAGGGCCGGCCGCGACGACGATGACCTCATCGACCGGGCCCAGCAGGTCGTAGACCTCGGAGCGGATGCTGTGGTCGAGCGTATCGCCGGTCGTGAAGGCGGCTGAAATGATCAGGGTGCTGAGCATCAGCCCGATGACGATCAGGATCGTCTGGGCAGGTCTCCGCGAGATGTTGCGGACGCCAAGCTTGAACACAACCCGGTGCCGCAGCCAGACCCAGCCGGTGATGGCGAGGCACAGCGCGAACAGCGCGAGCAGATAGGCCATGAGTGTCGTGGTTGGAACGCCGAAGATCGCGTTCACCTCGTGCCCCCGTCCAGGTTGCCCCCGACCAGCTCCGGAGCGGCCACGCGATACTCGACGAGCTGCTCGTCGATCGGACAGGTCGCGCCGTCGCTGATGATCGCGCCGTCGTGCATACGGATGATCCGGTCGCAGGTCGCGCCGATATCCGGGTCGTGGGTGACCAGGACGAACGTCTGGCCGTTGCGCAGGTTCAGCTCGCGCATCAGGGCCACGATTTCGTACGCATTCTGGCTATCGAGGTCGCCAGTGGGCTCGTCGCCCCAGACGATCGCCGGCTCGTTGACCAGCGCCCGGGCGATCGTTACCCGCTGGCGCTGGCCGCCGGAAAGCTCGGCCGGCCGATGGTCTGCCCATTCTGTCAGCCCGACCTGGCCGAGCGCGGCGATAGCGCGCTCGCGCGCTGCACGCGGCTTGGTGCCGGAGACGAGCAGCGGCAGCTCGACGTTCTCGACTGCCGAAAGGACCGGCAGCAGGTTGTAGAACTGGAAGATGAAGCCCATCTCGCGAGCGCGGAAGTCCGTCCGCGCGTCGTCGGAGAGGCTCGCCAGGTCCTGCCCGCTGATGAGAATCTCACCCTCGTCGATCGTGTCGAGGCCGGAGAGGCAATTGAGTAACGTCGTCTTGCCGCAGCCGGACGGACCCATAATGGCGACCATCTCGCCACGATTGATTGTCAGATCCACGCCGCGCAGCGCCGGGACGCTCAACTTGCCGGTGTTATAGGTCTTGAGCACGCCCCGAGCGGCGATGATCGGCAGATCTACGCCAGCCGGGATCGACTGGCCGTCTTCGGTGTCGTGTCGGCGCCGTCCGAGCATGGCGGGCCTCTTCCTTCCCCGGCGGCAGAAGGATCAGGGACCCAATGACCCCACGGACCGGCATGTCACCTGACCAGGCCGCCGTCTGTCGCCCATACCGTAGAACCGCCGGCGTGCCAATGGTGTGAACATGGCGGTGGCTGTGTTACATCGACATAACAGTATTTGCATGCGAGGGCGGCAGTCGGGTGCCGAGTGGTGCCCGATTGCCTGGTGCTGACGATGTTATGAGCCGAACTCCGAGACGCCGGAACTGCGGCACGGTCAAACCCCGACACGAATCTGTCGTGATTTCGTGATACGATCGCGAAATGAATCGGACCGATCGGCTGTATGCATTAGTCGAAGAGTTGCGATCGCGGGCACCACGGATGGTGCGGGCTGCTGAGTTGGCTGCGCGTTTTGAAGTCTCCACCCGAACGATCGAGCGCGATCTACTGGCGCTTCAGGAAGCTGGCGTGCCAATCTGGGCACAGCCCGGACCCCGGGGCGGCTACAGCCTGAATGTCGAGGAGACGCTACCGCCGCTGAACTTCACGCCGGCCGAGGCTGCCGCGATCGCCACCGCCCTCGCCGCGACCCGCGCCATGCCCTTCGCCGAGGCTGGTCGCTCGGCACTGACGAAGCTCGTTGGTGCGATGGCCGCTGAGCGCAGGGACGTTGCATCCCAGCTGGTCAGCCAGATTCGCGTCCTGCCCGGCTCCGGCGGCTCGGGCCAACCGACCGTCGACGTCCTGCAGCAGGCGCTGCTCGCCTCGGTGGCTGTTGAGCTGACCTATTACGACGCACAATCGCGCGAGAGCGTGCGCGTTGTCGAGCCCGCCGGTCTCTTCGGCACGCAGAACGGCTGGTATCTCGCCGCCTGGTGCCGTCTCCGACAGGCGCCACGCGCCTTCCGGCTGGATCGCATCGCTCACGCCGCGATCACCGACGAGCAAGTGACTCCGCGTTCGATCGACGCGATCCTCACTGATGTGCCCCATGAGCTGACTGAACCGGCACTGTGGTAGGGAAATCCCGACATACTGCTGTCGCGGCGTCACACTACAGTGCTCCTGGAGGCTGATTTGGAGCCTCAAACGTCGCGAAAGGAGCACCGTCCGGTGAGCACCAACCCTCGATTCGCTTTCGCTCTCGAGTATGTGTCGGATATCAAGGCGGTGAGGCAGTTCTATATCGACGTCCTCGGCCTTGAAGTCGAGCGAGATGCCCCCGTCTTCGTCCAGTTCAAGGACAGCTCCGGGGCCCGCTATGCCATTGCCAGCGATGAGGCGATGGGTGAACGCAGCGACCTGGAGCTCTACTGGAGTGTCGACGACGCCGAGGCCGCCTATGCCGATCTCTCGCAGAAGGCTGACATCAGCACGCCCCTCACGCAGATGCCGTTCGGCAAGGTTTTTAGCCTCCTCGACCCAGCCGGCCAGCCGCGCTACCTGATCGAGTTCGCCCAGAACCGGCCGAGCCAGCCGGCGGCATCGACAGACTGATAGATCGATTCCCGATTCCTGACCTCAAAGGGGGTTGGGAATCGGGATTCGCAGTCTCGTGGACAGTGCTCGCGCTGTCCACGCCGTGAGGCGATACCCCCGGTTCGATTTGATATCCGTCGGCATCATCGCCAGCGGATGTGGCCATGCGTTGTGCGCGATGCGCGCCTGGTCGGGAGGGTCGCCTCACGGCGATGACAGCGCGAGCGCTGTCCCTACGAATGCGTAGGCAGTGTCTCTCTCCCGTCAGCTAGCCAGCAGGCGACGCACGGCGATGCCGAGACGACGGACGCCTTCGGCGATGGTGACGGCGTCGGGGCTGGGGTACGACAGGCGCAGGCCGCGGTGTGGAGTCGGGCTGGGATAGAAGCAGGAGCCGGGCAGGAATCCGACGCCTTCGTCCACGGCCAGCGGCAGCAGATCGTCCGAGTTGTAGCCTTCCGGCAACGTTACCCAGAGGAAGAACCCGCCCTGTGGGTGCGTCCAGGTGACGCCCTCCGGCATCTCGCGCTCCAGCGCTGCCAGCAGAGCATCGCGGCGTTCGCGGTAGAACGTGCGAGCGGCGATCAAGTGGTTGTCGAGCCAGCCGCCTTCGATCGTGCGAGTGACGGCGCGCTGGACGAAGCGGTCGGACATCATGTCGGCCGCCTCCTTGGACCACTCGGCGAGCTGCCGGATCTGCTCCGGCGCGACCATCCAGCCCATGCGCAGGGCCGGCGCGAGTGTCTTGGAGAACGTGCCGAGGTAGATGACATCCTCGTCCAGCGCTCGCAGCGGTGGAATCTGCTCCGGTGTGAAGTAGATGTCGCCATACGGATCGTCCTCGACGACCGCGACGTTTGCAGCCCGCGTCATCGCGAGGATCTTGCGGCGGCGTTCGTCGGGGATGGTCGTGCCGGTCGGGTTCTGGAACGTCGGGATCGTATAGAGCATCTTCGGGCGCGGCTCCTGCTGGAGTAGCGGCTCGAGCTCCTCCGGGAGCAGACCGTGCTCGTCGGCTGGTGCGATGCGGTAGCGGATCTCGAACGCGTCGAACGCCTGCATCGCACCGAAGTAGCTCGGCCCCTCGATGATGACGATATCGCCCGGATCGAGCAGCGCGCGTCCGACGAGATCGAGTCCCTGCTGCGAGCCGTTGGTGATCAGGATGTGGCTGGCGTCGGTCGAGACGCCGCGCCGAGCCATGCGGGTGGCAATCTCCTCGCGCAGTGGCAGGTGGCCTTCGGTCTCGCCGTAGGAGAGGGTTTGGCCGGGATCTTCCCAGGCATCGGCGTGCGCCTGGCGCAAGCGAGTGATTGGGATCTGTTCCAGCGCGGGAGCGCCATTGGAGAGATAGATGAGTCCCTCGGTGGCCCACATACGCTCGATGCCCGGAGGGTTCGCCTTCAGCCAGCCGTGAATGTCCGGCGCCCTCTTCGAGACGATCCGATCCCAGTTCATCTGCCCCCCACCTCTATGCCGTCGTCCACCAACTCAATCTCAAGCCGTTTGTTGATGCGCCCCTTCGACCGCGTGCCGATGACGCGGATGCCTCCGACCTCCTGCGTGTTGTGGACGTGCGTACCGCCGTCCGCTTGCAAGTCCAGCCCTTCGATCTCAACGATGCGAACCTCGGTGATCGATTCGGGGAGCAGGTTGATCTTGGTCCGGATCAGGTCGGGGATCTGAAAGGCTTCCTCGCGCGGCAGTGATCGCCAGCTGACGGCGCGGCCGTCGCGAATCACACTGTTGGCGACTTCTTCGATGTGCGATACGCGCTCGCTCGACAGATCTTCCAGCTCGAAGTCCATCCGCGCCTTGTCGGTGCCCATGTTGCCGCCAGTCACCAGCGCGCCGAACTCGCGGAAGACGACGCCGCAGAGGACGTGCAGGGCCGTGTGCGTGCGCATTAGCCGGTAGCGGCGCTCCCAGTCAATGACACCATGCACGTTGCTGCCGAGTGCCGGCGGATCGACGCCTTCCGCCAGCGCATGAACGACATCGCCGCCGCGCTTGCTGACCTTCGTGACATGCCAGAAGCGGTCGCCGCTCGCGATCGTCCCGGTGTCGTGCGGCTGTCCGCCGCCGGTAGGGTAGAACGCCGTCCGATCGAGTACGACGCCGTCGTCATCGACAGCGGTGACTGTCGCGCTGAACTCGCGCAGGTAGGAATCATCGAGATGCAGCAGTGTGGTCATCTGGGTATTCCGAATCTGGCTGGCGATCGTCGCACGACATGCGTCGACCGCCCGAGGGCGGCCGACGCTGCTGATTATCGGGACGACGAGACAAAACTGTCAAGCGATATGCACGCCGCACCATTCCAGGATGGTCGCTCCGATGACCTTAGCTGTCGGAACAAGCGAATCGAGATCGAGCCACTCGTCGGCGGCGTGTGCGCCGGACCCGCCCGGACCGTAGCAGAAGACCGGGATGCCGGCGTAGATGTTGAAGTTGCGCATGTCGGTCGTGCCGGCCAATGAACGCGGCGCAAGCTCCCCGCCGCGCAGTGCCAGATGGTGCCGCGCCAGCGTCTCCAGAATCGGCTCTCCCGGCTCAACGACCGACCCCGGGCTCTGGAAGCCGTACCACTCGACCGTCGGCGGGTGCTGGCTCAGCCACTCATCGCGCTCGACGGCGTGTTCGATCGCTGCGTGGACACGGGCGCGCGTGTCCTCAACGGTGACGCCCGGGTACATCGACAGGCGGCACTCGATCGTGCAATCGCCGGCAACACTCGACGGCCAGTCGCCGCCGCGGATGACGCCGATGTTGAGGTTGATCGGATGATGGACGTGCTCGTAGGCCGGATGGCTCTCGGTGTTCAGTTCGGCATCGAGCGCGCGAAGCTGCTCGATGATCGGGATCATGCGATAGATCGCGTTGACGCCCGACCAGGCGACGGCTGCGTGCGCCGTCTGGCCAAGCACGGTGACCCGGAACCAGGTGACGCCGACGTGCGCTGCGATGTACTCGCCATCAGTCGGCTCGGTGATGATCGCCGCATCGGCGCGGTAGCGCGTCGAGTCTGCGCCGTCGCGGAAGCGTCCGGCCAGCGCGCCGTTGCCGGTGCATTCCTCCTCGATGACGCTCTCGACAATAAGGTCGCCTTCGAGCTGGATGCCGAGGTCGCGGATGACGCGCGCCAGGAAGAAATTCAGCGCCGTGCCGCACTTCATATCGTATGCGCCACGCCCGTACATCCGGCGCCCCTCGATCGATGCCGCCCACGGGTCGCGCGTCCAGTTCACGTTCGGCTCGGAGCTGACGACATCGATATGGCCGTTGAGAATCAGCGACTTGCCGCCACCCGCGCCGGGGTAGACAGCGGTGACGTTCGGGCGCTCGGCGAACGGCACGCCGCTGTTGCCTGCACCCGGCAGATCGAGGACTGAGTCGTCGAGGTCCCAGATATCCGGCTCGACACCACCCTCACGAACGTAGCGCGCGACGATGTCCTGCGCCTCGCGCTCGTTGCCCAGCGTTGATTGTGCCCGGACGAGATTCTGGATGAGCTCGATCAGCTCCCCTTCGCGCTTCTCAAGCTCGTCGAAAAGGCGCTGCTGTGCCTGTTGCAAATTACTCATGACATCCTCCAAGTTCCATCGTTGGCCTACGGAGAGAATACAGTCTTTCGTCGACGTGCTTGCCTCGCTGGCATGGAGAGGGTATCGTCAGCCGCGGTCCGCCTGCCGGACGGACGCCCAAAATCCGCACGACCGACGATGGATGAGGCAGCCATGGAATTTGCAGATGTCGTCCGTAAGCGCCGGATGGTCCGCCACTTCAAGCCGGACCCGATTAATCCCGAAGTCATCGATTCGCTGATGCGGCTGGCGCAGCGCGCGCCGAGCGCCGGCTTCACCCAGGGGCAGTCGTTCATCATCGTGACCGACCCGGAGATGCGTAAGGCCGTCGCCCGCTGCTGCGGCGAGGACGAGAACTACACGACCACCTTCGGCCACCCATGGATCTCCGAAGCGCCGGTGCAGGCGATCCCCTGCGTCAGCGAGGCGGCCTACCACCGTCGCTATCAGGAGTCGGACAAGATTGAGGACGATGGTAGCGAGATCGAGTGGCCCGTCCCGTTCTGGTTCATCGACATCGGCTGCTCGGTGCAGAACCTGCTGCTTGCCGTCGTCGATGCCGGTCTCGCGGCCGGCTACGCCGGCATCCCGGATACGGCGGGGCTCAAGGTGCTACTTGGCATCCCCGACGAGGTGACGCCGGTTGGCGTCATCCCGATCGGCTACCCGGATCAGGACATCCCATCGCCATCACTGAAGCGCGGGCGCCGTTCGCTGGACGATTTCGTGCATCGCGAGCGCTGGTAGCCCCTCTGCCAAGCCAGGGAGTACACCACGATGATTGAAGAAGACTGGCTGCCGAAGCCGGCCAGCCCGGAATCGAGCGGTATCGAGTTGCGCGTTGCGCCGGTCATCCCGATGCCATCGGACATGGGTGGTAGTGGTGAGGTGCTGCTGCTGGCTGCCTTTGGCAGTGCGACACTGCCGAACGGCGAAGTGCGCAAGGGCGAGAGCCTCCAGCAGGCTGCGCGCCGGATCGCGCTGACCTCAGTCGGCGCGGTTGTCCGGCCTGAGCGCATCGTCTATCTCGTTGAGCAGGCCGGTCGGCAACTCATGGTCTGCGTCCTTTGCGCGCTGGAGGACGCTGACGACGTCGAAAGCAAGCCGGGGGCGCGCTTCGTGCGTGTGAGCACGGACACCGATCTGGAGCCTGCGGCACTTCGCGAGTTCCTGATCGAGGATGGTTTGGGCGGCTTCGTCCGCTCGTGCGCCTGGGTGATCTCGTCGTTCGACGACAGTGGCCGCCCAGCCGCAGATGTCCGCTGGTAACAGCTCTGGCACTCTGACACGACACCCGTGCCCTGGCTTGAAAGGAAACCACCTGATGGTTGCCCAACGTCGCCGCTTCATTGCGTTTGCCGCCGGCCTGACCCTGATGCTGCTCCTGGCGGCTTGCTCGGTCGGTGGTGACGACAACACCCCAACTGCGACGACCGCATCGTCCGAACCGACGGCGAACGTGACAGCCGAAACCGAGGCATCGCCGACCAAGGCGGAAGCCTCGCCAGAAGCGGCTGCATCGCCGACGAGAAGCGCATCCCCGACCGCCGAGGCGTCGCCGACACGCAGCGCGTCGCCAACGGCGACGGTCGCAGCATCGCCGACGGAAACAGCGGTGCCAGAGTCCGCCATCGGCGAGATCGTCCAGCTCGACCCCAACCAGGTGCCGAACTTCACGCTGGCGATCAAAATTCAGGCGACTGGCATCGGTGGCCCCGGCGACGCGACGATCGACTATCAGATCGAGCAGTCCGCGACGGATCGGTTCCATCTCAAGGCCGACAATAGCGGCACCCAGCTGGAGCTATGGAAGATCGGTGATGAGTCGTACATCGCCCAGGCTGGCGGCGACCCCGCGCCGCAGCCGGAGGGAACCGACACGACTCTGTTCTCACCGTCCACGTTCCTGCAGCTCGTGCCGAACGTCGCATCCGATACGAACGCACAGGATCTCGGCACTGAGACGATCGACGGTCGGACAGCCGAGCACCGTCGCGTCACCGCTGAGACGTTCCTCCAGCAAGCGTCCTTCCTCGGTGGCGCGGCCGTCACCAATCCGGAAGGCGAGCTTGACATCTGGGTCGACTCGGAGCTGAAGACGCCGCTGAAGATGAAGGGTGACCTCAGCTGGACCACCGCTGATGGCGGCGACGGCAAGTTCGCCATCGACTACCAGCTCACGCAGATCGGCTCGACGCCGGAAGTGCAGGCACCGGCGACGCAGTAGATGGAGCCTACCGCAATCAGTGTATGCCGGGCGTATTGCATACGCCCGGCTGGATTAGCACTCGCTCGGAGTGACCTGGAGGGCATCGTCAACCCCGCCGGCCAGCACACCCCACATGGTCGCGCTTTTGGCCGGGCGTATGCGATACGCCCCTACATGGTCGACATGGATCGCTCCGATATCCTGTTTATCTGCGCAGGAGCGTAGCCAATGTGGCGGTTCCTGCCTACAACCCATAATGCGCGTCAATCTCACGCTGCCAGGCATTAATCCGCCCAGCCTCAACGTCAGCAATCGCGACCGAGGAGCCTGCTACGGATGATTCGCTGATGGCGAACGCTGTTGCCAGGTCGCGCAAGCCTTCTGCGCCGCTCGTCTCCGGCTGTCCGCCGGTGCGGATCGCATTGAGCCAGTCAAGATACGCCAGCCCGAACGCGTCGGTGACGCCGTGGGGCGTGGCGGCTGCGAGCTCCTCTGGCGTCGCGCGCTGCTCGAACAGGTCGGCGATGTTAACGCGCGTGCCGTCGTCGCGCACGATGGTCGTGCCGTGGATGCAGCCGCGCGAGCCGTAGATCGCCATGCCGCCGGGCAGCCCGATAGGTGCGCCGTGTCCTGCCCAGGTGAACGAGATCGTCCCGACCGCGCCGGACTCCATCGCGACCAGCGCGAAGAATGCGTCATCGACGTCTGCTGTCGTCGAAGCCGCGACGCTGGGCGGCGCAGCAGGACGACGGACGCGCTGCGGCTCGAAGGTGCGGGTGATTGCTGAGACGCGCTCAACATCGCCGGCCAGGTAGCGCAGCCGGTGCGCGATGTGGACGCCGATATCGAGCGCCGGACCAGCCCCGGCCTCGGTTTTGTGGTGCCGCCACGGTGTGTCGGCAACGATGATGTCGGGTGACCACTCCTCGGTTCCGATCGACACGGACGCGATCATCTGCACGTCGCCGATCTCGCCACGCTCGATCGCCCAGCGTGCCTGCCGCAGCGCCGGTGCGTAGCGCACCATCTCCATCACGCCGAGCCTCAGTCCGGCCTTCTCAGCCGCGTCGACCATCGCTCGTCCGGCGCGGATGGACACGGCCAGCGGCTTTTCGACCATGACGTGCCGCCCGTCGTCGAGGCACTGCACGGCTATCGAGTGGTGCAGCGGCAGTGACGCGGTGATCGTGACCGCGTCGACTGTGCCGGACGCCAGCATCGTGGCGACGTCGGGATAGACCTCAGCCTCGACATCGTCCTGAAAGTCGCTGATGTAGCGGTGCGGCGCGGCCAGTGAATCGCTCGGGTTCAGAGAGACTGGCGGGCGGGGCGGCGGACCCTCGCCACGCTTGCGAAAGCGGTGCGCGTCGTCGGGATCGCGCGCCACGAGCGCCGTCACCCGAAAGTCGTCGATGCTAGCCTCGCGGAGCGCGTGCAGCCCACGCAGGTGCGCCGGCAGGATACGCCCACAACCGACCACGCCGATCCGAATCGGGTCCGCCATATGCTGCGCCCTTCGCTGACGTTCATTGTTCGATGCCGCCATCCTACGTGACGTGCCGCTCGCGGTCATCCCCCGCTGCGTTGTTGCACGAGACATCCACGCACCATTGCATCGCTGCGGTGTCGGCCGGCACAAAGCCGATTGTGCGGAAACGGTGGTCGCGTGTCAGCGGTTCCGAGACGAGCCGGAATGTCAGCGTCCCTGCCCTCGGTACCCGCAGGCGAATGGGGACGAGCGCGCGCTGCGAGATCGCCGCTAACGGCTGCTGCAAGGCCATCTCCCAGTAGTGCCGGAACAGGGGTAGCGGCAGCAGCTCTGTGAGAATGTCGGCCTGCCACGGCTCGGCTCCGTACTGCCGCATCTCGTAGCGCAGCGTCTGGATCAGCGCCGGAAAGAAGCTATCGGGGTCGGCGACGCGGTCAGGCAGCGTTGAGGCTGGATCGAACCAGGCAGCCGGCAGCGATCGGCCGGCTAGCCCACCAAGCGTCGGGTCGTCGGCGACGATGCCGAACATGCGTGGGACAAGCCGATTCCAGCTCATCAGGCGATGCAGGCAGTCGAGCAGGTAGGCCGGGAATGGTGTCGCGAGCAGATCAGGGGCGATCTCGGCTCGCGCCCATTCGCACTCTGCCTCGGTGGGCGGGAGCGTCGGCAGCGCGTACCCGTACTGCGCCAGGACGAGGCGGCGCTCGCTGTGGCGCGCGTCGAGCGCTGCGAGAATCCGCTCGACCGTCTCCCGTGTCGGCTGGGCGACCTTGCCGGCTTCGACGCGCTGAAGATAGCCGGTGCCAAGACCGGCCTCGGCCTCGACCCATAGCTGGGTTTGCTTCGCGGCGCGACGCAGGGCGCGAATGAGATCGCCGCCGGCGCATAGGCCCGTCCAGCCTTCATCAAGTGTCAGGTCTCCGTCAGGGTGTGGCTGTTGTGTAGTCAGGTCCTCCGGCATCGCCCACCACCAGCTCCGACGAATTCGACTCCGATGACGATGACCGCGTGCGGATCGCTACCTAGCATGGTGCGCAGGTGATCTCGATGCGTCAAGAACCGATCTGGAGCCAGGACAGGTGGATATTACGACCACTGGCGACCTGAACATCCCCAACGAACAAACCGACCGCCGATTGCTGCGCGACGGGTTCGTCGCGATGGTGCCACTCTGGTCGGGCGCGATACCGACCGGCATTGCCTTCGCCGTCGCAGCACACAACACGGGACTGTCGTTCATCGAGATTCAGGCGATGAGCCTGACGGTCTTTTCAGCTGGTGCGCAACTGGCCGCGCTGGCGGTCGTCGCCGATTCGCCATCGCTCGGGGCATACGCGCTGGTTGTGGTCACGATCAACATTCATCTGGTGCTGCTCGGTGTTGTCGCCGGTCGCTCGAATCGATTGTCGCATTGGCGCAAGGTGCTGGTCGCGACATTCCTGACTGACAGCTCGTTCGCCATCTCGGCGCGTGAAGGCGTGATCCGCTGGCAGGTGCTGCTCGGTGCCGGGTTGAGCATGTACGTCGGCTGGAACATCGGAACGCTCATGGGTGCGCTAGCTGGTGGAGCGGCATCGCGTCTGCCCTCTGAGCAGCTTGCCCTGGTCGCACCGCTGACGTTCCTGGCCGTGCTCGCCCCTGTCATCCGCACCTCCCCGGCGCTGGTGACGTTGCTGGCGGCAGGGGCCACGATGCTGCTTCTCACCGGCACCGTGCCTGTCGGTGTTGCGCTGCTCGCTGCCGCGGTCATCGGCAGTGCAGCAGGGAGCTGGTGGGATGCGCGAGTGCGAGACAGGGTGGTGGCTGGATGACGACGGCAGCCATGATCGTCATGGCGGTGGCGCTGTTCGCGGTGCGCCTCAGTGGCTTCGTGCTGTCGGGTGTCGGCCTGCCGCCGCCGATCGAGCGCAGCCTGCGGTTCACGCCGATCGCCGTCCTTGCTGCAGCGACAGTGGCCATCATCAGCGGGGCCGGCCGCCCCGACACCATCGGCTTTACCGCCCTCGCCGCTGGTTCGATTGCTGCCTGGCTGACTCGCAAAGTCTGGATCTGCCTCGCGGTGGGGATGCTGGTGGCGGTTGTAGGCAGCGCGATTATGTGAGCGAGGCCGGAATGCGCTTGTCCGAACACACAACTCATCAAATGAGGGTCAGTATCGCTGTGACTACCAATCCGACGGAACGTGTCTCTGAACGGGCGTATGCGATACGCCCCTACAAGGCTATCGTCAGCGGCAGCGGCAATGAAATCGACGTTCCCTGGCGGTCGGCGAGCAGCCCTGCCTCAAGAATCTCCTGGGTGTCGCGGCCGACTTCCGGGCTGACGAGCCCGTCGATGGGGTTGCCGTCGTCGAGGCGAGCCAGCAGGTAGCCCATCGCCGTCTCTTCGCCGGTCGGCAGCGGCGGCACGATGATGGGTTCGCCCTGCGGTGTGTCGGCTGCGTAGCGCAGCAGTCGTGGTGGCGCGGCACTGGTGCGCGGCAGGACGACGAGGCTGGCCTGTGCGCCGGAGATAATCGGCCCCGGCTGCGGCACTGGCCCTGCCGCTGTCCAGGTGGCCTCGATGACCGCCATCGCACGGGGATAGCGCAGCGTCAGGACGGCGTTGTCATCGACCGCGATATCGTCGGTACGCAGGCGTCCGATTGTGGCCTGCACCCGGCTGGGCATGCCGAGCAGCCAGCGCGCCATCGACGTGCCGTAGCCGCTGTAGTCCATGTACGCGCCGGCACCGTTGCGCTGTGGATCGTAGAGCCACTCGGCAAAGTCGTCCGAGACGCCGAACGCGCGCGGGCCGGCGTGGCCGCCGCGGAACGTGAAGCGCGTGATCTCGCCGATTGCGCCAGCGCGGGCCATCGAAAGCGCCGCGCGGATGGCAGGGTTCCAGGCGGTCGGCCAGTTGACCATCAGTGGCACGTTGGCCAGGCGGCAAGCGACGACCATCCGGTCAGCGTTCGCGAGGCGATTCGCCATCGGCTTCTCGACCATCACGGCAGCGCCCGCGCTCGCCGCCTGCTCGACGAGGTTAGCGGCGGCTGCGTTGTCGGTGAAGATGAGCGCCGCCTCCGGTTGCTCGTGTTCGAGCAGGGACGCGGCATCGTCGTAGAGCCGAATCGCGCCGTGCGTGGCCGCGGCCTGCTCGCGGAGGTGGGCGCGCGGCTCGGCGACCGCCACCTCAACATCGTCGCGCTGCACAAGTTCTGTCAGGTGCGTCCAGACATGGTCATGCGTCAGACCGAGAATGGCGATGCGGCGTGGCACGGCTGGCTCCGTTTCGCGTCACCCAGTCCTCAGTCGCCGGAACGCACTTTGGCGCGAATGATCGAGCCGACAACGAGGATGAGCACCACTGCGATGATTTGCCCACCCATGATAACGCGATTGAGGTCAATGGCCGGCTTATAGGTAGCAGTGCCGTTGCGGATCTCGAAGACGCCGATGCCCTTCGCATTCATGCCGAAGCCACCGCCGCCGTCGTCGTTCTGGCCAGTGCCGGCTCCCGCACCACCAGCGACGCGGGCAACCGGGACGATGATCGTGTCGCCATCGCGGATCGGCTCACCGAACACGCGCTGAACGGTCATAGTGTCTCTCGCGCGGTCCAGGATTTCCTTGGCTTGCATGGCGCGAACCTTTCTCTTGGGTCAGACGGTCAATCTGGCGGCGCAGCGGCGCGCAGCAACTCCAGGAGACTGGCGGCCGTCTCGTCTGCCGTCACTGCCCGGACGACAACCTCATCGAGGATCGGCTCGAAGGCAGCGATCTCGGGCTGAAGGCCCGCAGCATCGGTGCCCTGAATGACGGCGTCGTGAGCTGTCTTGCCGACTGCGGCGAGCTGCTCGGCGTACACGCCACCGGCAGCGAAGTGGTCGATCTCAGCGTTCATCGACGCCACTGCCTGCGGCATCAGAGCGCAGCGGACGTAACCGCTGGTGAAGGGCTGCGGCCTTCCGGCACGTTGCGCAGCGTCGTAAACTGCCGTGCGGGCCTCGATCGCTGTCTCCGGCACCGGCCAGTTGAAGAGCGCGCCGTCGGCGATCTCACCAGCCAGCGCGCGCATTTTCGGCCCGGTCGCCGCGATGATGATCGGGACATCGATGCGCGGGCGCAGCGCTTCAATCGTCTCGCGAATCGCGCGTAGCGGCCGTGCAGCGCCGCCGGTGCCCAGCCCGATCGTCAGGCGATCCAGCGGCAGCTGGAGCCGGTCGATCTCGCGCAGGATGTCGTCGGCAGAGCGCCGCCGGACGCCCAGCACGCCGGTGTAGAGCCGCAGTGTCGTTGTCGCTCTGGCTGCTGCCGCCAGCACCTCCAGCCCATCGCCACCGGGGATATCGTTCGTCCACAGCGACGAATAGCCGCTACGCTCGGCCTCGGTGGCGACCTGCGCGACAACGTCGAGCGGCGTCGTCGAAATGATTCCGAATCCACGCCCCATTTACTGCCCTCCTACCGGAGGTGCGCAGGCGCGCAGCAGCTCAAGGATGCTCTCGGCGCTGTCATCGGCGGTGATCGCGCGGACGACAACCTCGTCCAGCACATCTTCGTGCGCCGCAATGCCGGCCTGCAGGACATCGGCGCGGTCGCTATTGACGGTCGTGCCGCGCGCATCGACGCCCATGCGCTGGAAATGCGCCGCGTACTTCGGGAAGCTGCCGTAGCGGCCGGACTCCTGCGCCAGCCGTTCCTCGGCCTGCGGGAGTAACGCGCAGCGGACGAACGCCATCAGTGCCGGGCGAGGACGTCCGCGCTCGGACGCAGCGGCAGTCACCCAGGTGCCGGCTGTCTCAGCAAAGCTCGGCGTCAGCCAGTTGAACAGGACACCCTCGGCTGCTTCGCCGGCCAGCGCCGACATCTTTGGTCCGAGCGCGCCAACGATGATCGGCGCGCTGACCCGCCCGTGCAGCTCCTCGACGCCACTCCGCACCAGCGCCAGGCCCTTCGAGTCGCCGCCCGAGCCGACACCGAGCCACAGCCGATCCTGCGGCAGATCGAGCCGCATGACATCCTCAGCGATTGACTTGGCTGGGCGGCGGTCGAGCGCGACGACGCCAACCCCGAGTCGGATGCGCTCGGTCACGCTCGCCGCGGCAGCCAGAGCTGCCAGCCCGTCTGCGCCGGGGGTGTCGTTCACCCAGAACGACGTATATCCGTGAATTTCCGCTTCCCGCGCGACGGCGCGGGTAACGTCGTGCGCAACGGCGGCTGCGATCGCAAAGCCACGTCCCATGTTTGCCTCCCTGTTTCGTTGTGGCGGCCAGCATCGTGAATGACCGGCTCCAACATGGTATGACACTTGCGTCCACAACAAACGACGAAGACGACGCATTCCGGGAGGGCAGGGGGATGGCGCGGGAAAGTTCCGCTCAATCTCAGGGCAAAATTCCAGCGACGATGCTGGCCAAGCGCACACTTCAGGAGTTCAAGAAGGATGATGTGCCGGAGATTGCGGCCGGCGTTGCGTACCACGCGATCTTCGCGATTCCGCCGCTGATCGCGCTCGTTATTGCGCTTGCCGCGCTGCTCAATCAGATTGCCAATGTGCCGATTGCCGATCGCCTCGTTGATCTGATCAACGAGAACGCGCCAGATCAGACGCGCCAGTTGCTGCTGGAACTCGTCAATGGTGCCGTGAAGCAGGTGGGCGGCGGCGCGGCGTTGTTCGGCGTCATCCTGACAGCCGGCATCGCGCTCTGGTCCGGCTCGAACGGTATCTCGACGGTCATGAAGGCCTTCAACCGTGCGTATGATGTCACCGAAGATCGCGGCTTCGTCCGTCTGAAGCTAACTGCCATCGGCCTGACGCTCGTCGTTGGCGTGCTGGTTATCCTCGCCTTCGCAATGCTGGTTTTCGGCAAACCCATTGGTGACGCAGTCGCGGGCTGGCTTGGGCTGGGTCAGGTCTTCGATATTGTCTGGTCGATCGTGCAGATCGCTGCGCCAATCATCTTCATCATGTTCGTGCTGGCGCTGCTGTTCTACTTCGCGCCGAACGTCAAGCAGTCGTTCCGCTGGGTGTCGCCCGGCGCAGTCTTCGCGACGGTCGCCTGGATCGGCCTGCTCTTCGGCTTCCGCTTTTACACGTCATTCGCGAATCCGGGCAGCGCTTACGGCACCGTAGGCAGCGTCGTCGTCCTGATGTTCTTCCTCTATGCCAGCTCGATCATCTTCATTACCGGCGCAGAGGTGAATGCCGTCATCGCCCGTGCGCACGATCCCGAGACGGTGCGCGACCTGGCCCACAACCTGCACAAGGTCGAATCGCCGCTCGACGAGCTCGCGGCTCGCCAGGCAGCCCGCCAGATGGACGCACGCGAGGGCACCCACATCACTGATGGCATGTCGACGCCGATCCTCGCCGCCCCGCCGCCCGAGCCCGCAGCTGCCGCGAAGTCGAGCAAGCCGGGTGCGCTGACACGCATCGTCACCAGCATCTCGACCCTTGCCGTCGGCCTCGGCCTCGCCTGGTTCAAGCGTTCGCGCGAGAAAAAGCAGCAACGGAAGGCGGAGAGTTAGCGGCAGTGAGGCCCGCAACACGTTGGTACGGACGGGACCCGGCCTGTCCTCGCCGTGAGGCGACTCCCCCGCGTCGAATGGCTGGGATCTCGACACATCTCCACCACGTCGATCGTCGGCGTGTAGGGGCGTATTGCATACGCCCGTTTGGCATCGTGGTCCGATCGATCGGCAGCCGCACTCGCCGGGTGCCCATGTTGGATGGTCGTATTTCTGGCCGGGCGTATGCGATACGCCCCTACATGTACACGACCGCAACACACGTGGATGACTCACGCATGGCCAGCCATCCTTGACCGGAATCTCAACGCTTGCACCGCGCGTCCGGCTCCCGATTGATCGATGCGGGGGAGATCGCCTCACGGCGATGGACAAGCCGGGGCACGTCCGTTCGGAGGGATAGACGGCGGCTCGCTCGGCGATGTGCTGCACTCGCCTCCCCACTCGTGACGCTGGCTCGGCGGGGGTGTTGTCATCAGCGGTGGTATCCTTCGCGATTGTGTCCCCTCGGGATACGATGCAGGACTGGATGCCGAGGTGGAGCCAACGGCATGACGTCGCGTCATGGCTTGAGGCGCATTGCCTTCGTAGCGGAGCAACACGATACGCATGCGCTCGTGGCGATTCTGGGTCGGAATCTTCGTAAGTCTCTTCTTCATCTACTTCGCGCTGCGCAATCAGGACTTCGGCCACATCTGGCGGGCCCTGCGCGAGGCCGATTACCGCTGGGTCCTGCCCTCGTTCGTCCTCTATTTCCTTGGTGTCGCAGTGCGCTCGGTGCGTTGGCACTATCTGCTCCGATCTGTGAGCGATATTGCGCCCCGGCGCCTGTTTCCCATCGTCGTCATCGGCTATATGGCGAACAACATCCTGCCGTTCCGCGCTGGCGAGGTCGTTCGCTCCTATGCGCTATCAGCGCGTTTCGGCATCCGCAAGTCGTCCTCGTTGGGCACGATCGCGATCGAGCGCATTTTCGATGGCTTCACGATGCTGCTGTTCATCGCCGTCGCTTCGCTCTCGATTGCGCTGACTGGAGATCTGCGGACGATTGCGCTGATCGCGCTGGTGCTCTTCCCGGTCCTGATGATCGGCCTCGCGGTCATCGCGCGTTCCGACTCCTTGCGCGAGTCTCTCGTCGGCCTCGGCATCCGATTACTGCCGGAGCGGATCGGCCTGCGTGCCGAGTCGCTGGTGCGCTCGTTTGTCGATGGCCTGGGCATCCTCAATCGGCGGCAGGACTTGATTGGCGTCAGTCTGACGTCGATCCTGGCCTGGCTGCTGGAAGCCTCGATGTATCTGCTGATCGCGCAGGGCTTCAACCTCGATCTGTCACCGGCAGCGATTCTGATGGTGACCGCGGTCGCGAATCTCGCCACGCTTATCCCCAGCTCGCCCGGCTACGTCGGGCCGTTCGAGACCGGCGTGCTGCTCGTGCTGAACGGCGCGCTGGGCATCGCCCGGCCGCTGGCGCTCTCCTACGCGATCGTTGTCCACGCGGTGCTCTATTTCCCGGTGACTCTGTTGGGACTCATCTACTGGTGGCGTGAGAGCTTCTCGTGGCGTGAGGCGCGGGCAGCGGAAGAGGCGGTTTGAGTCGTTGGATACAGACATTCTCCGGGCGATTGTCCTCGGCATCGTCCAGGGTCTGACCGAGTTCCTGCCGATCTCATCGTCGGCGCACCTCATTATCGTGCCGTGGCTGTTCGGCTGGGAGCCGTTTGGACTGTCGTTTGATGTCGCAACGCACCTCGGCACGCTTATGGCGGTGCTCGTCTACTTCCGCTACGACCTGATCGCGATGATCCGCGGCGTCCTGACCAGCCTGCCGGAGCTTCGGCGCGGTCGATTGCCGGACGACCAGATGGGCCGGCTTGGCCTGTTTATCGCGGCGGCCACGATCCCGGCCGCGATTGCTGGCTTCCTGTTCGAGTCAGCGATCGACGATTACTTCCACTCCGACCCAGTTAGCGCGACGGCGATGGTCGTGCTGGCTGTGCTGCTGATCGGCATGGGTATCCTGCTCGGCATCGCCGACCGCGTGGGGCAGCGGCGCGCTGGTCGCGGCCTGCAGCAGGTCACATTCCGGACGGTGCTGCTGGTTGGCTTCGCGCAGATGCTGGCGATTGTGCCGGGCGTCTCACGATCCGGAAGCACGATCACCGCCGGCCTGTTCGCTGGCCTGGAGCGCGCGACAGCGGCCCGCTTCTCGTTCCTGCTCGGTGTGCCGATCATCCTCGGTGCCGGGCTGAAGGAGATGGTCAGCCTGTTCAGCGATGGTGTTCCAGCGAACGAGCGCGGTGTATTCATCGCCGGCGTGCTGACGGCTGCGGTCGTCGGCTACTTCGCCATCGCCGTGCTGATCCGCTACCTGCAGCGCCACTCGACCGACATCTTCGTCATCTACCGCGTCGTTATCGGCCTTGGGCTGCTGGTGCTGATTGCTGCCGGCTTCCGGGGCTAGATCGACTCATTGCCAATGACAAACGCCCCTGCGCTCCAATCGAAGCGCAGGGGCGTTGTATTGATCTGCGTCAGGAAATCTTGCCGTCACGGGCGGCGGCGACCGTTGAGCGCAGGCGCAGCATGCCCTCGGTGATCGAGGCGCGGCTGGCGGCGAACGCGAGCCGGATGTAGCCCTCGCCGCTGGGTCCGTACTCGGTGCCAGAGCGCAGAGCGACGCCGGCTTCGCGCGTCAGCTCGGCCATCCGGCGCGATGTCACCGGCGCGTCGTACTTGAAGTAGGCGTAGAAGGCACCCTGCGGCCGCGTCCAGGTGATTCCTTCGGCGCCCTCCAGCAGCTCTTCGATGAGGTCGCGTCGCGCCGCATACTCGGCGCGCATCTCTTCCGTGGCGTCCATCGGGCCGTTGATCGCGGCGATACCGGCGCGCTGCATCGCCCAGTTGACGCCACCGCCGGTGCTGCGCGCCACGCGCGAAACTGCCGTGATCAGCCCCGGGCTGGCCGCGACCCAGCCGAGCCGCCAGCCGGTCATGGCGAACGTCTTCGAGAAGGAGTTGCAGTACAGCATGCGATCCTGCGCGTCCGGGATCGACAGCATCGACGTGAACGGGATGTCGTCGAGGATCAGGTGATCGTAGACCTCATCGGCGAGGATCAGGAGGTTATGCTCGCGCGCGATGGCCGCCGCCGCCTCCAGCTCTTCGCGGCCATAGACAACGCCGGAGGGATTATTCGGGTTGTTGATGACGAGCATCTTCGCGTTCGGGTGCGCCTCGGCCGCCGCCCGAATTGCGTCCGGGTCGAGGTGGAAGTCGGGTGTCTGGTTGACCCAGACGACCTCGGCTCCGACCAGTCGTGAGATGTCGGCATACTGCGAGAACGTCGGTTGTGGAATGAGAACTGCGTCACCGGGATTGAGGAATGCGGCGATCGCCGCGAAGAGCGCGCCGGTGCCGGCATTGGTTACGGTGATGTCGTTCGGGTTCCAGTCGACATCGTAGCGGCGCTTCAGCAGATCGGCGAACGCCTGCAGCAGCTCGGGATCGCCATTGCCCGGCGGGTAGTTCGAATAGCCTTCGTTGACGGCATCGATCATCGCCTGGCGAATGTGGGCTGGAGTCCGGAAATCGGGGTCGCCCGATGAGAGTCCGATCAAGCCCTCCGGTGCTGGACCAACCACCGGACGCTCGGACTGCTCCATCATGGCGCTGACGAGCGCCGCGGGTTTGAACGAAGTCATCGCACTCCCTTTTCCGTAATTGACCTTGCGGCACGGATCTGTGGCCGCTGTTCGCCAGCATCGTACCCGAAACCTGCTCCAGCGGTGACATCCTGACGTATGCTCTATGAGTTCAATGCTGATGGCAGCAGCAGACAGTGATAGGGGTAAGGATGCAAGGACCGTTTCAAGAGCTTGGGCTCGGTGAAGATATTCTGCGGGCGCTCGATGAACTCGGCTTCGAAGAACCGACCCCTGTCCAGCGCGAGGCAATCCCTCCACTGATGGAGGGTAAGGACGTCATCGCCCAAGCCCAGACCGGCACCGGCAAGACCGCCGCATTCGGTCTGCCGATGATCGAGCGCCTGGGTGGCGAATCGCGCGGGCCGGAAGGGCTCGTCCTCGCTCCCACACGAGAGCTGGCCGTGCAGGTCGCTGAGGCAATACATCGCTTCGGCAAGCACCGTGGCACGACCGTCGTTGCTGTTTACGGCGGCCAGCCGATCGACCGTCAGTTGCGGGCGCTCTCCAAGCCGGTCGATGTCGTCGTCGGCACACCGGGCCGCCTGATGGACCACATGCGCCGCGAGACGCTGAAGCTCGATCAGGTGCGCTTCGTCGTCCTCGACGAGGCGGACGAGATGCTCGACATGGGCTTCATGGAGGACATCGAGACGATCCTCGGTGCGCTGCCGGAGGAGCGCCAGACGGCGTTGTTCTCGGCGACGCTGCCATCACGCATCAGCCATCTGGCAACCCGCTATTTGCGCAACCCCATCCGCATTGCGGTCGAGCCGGAGCAAGTCACTGTCCCGCAGATCCACCAGTCGTATTACGAGGTCGTCCAGCGCGCGAAGCTGGAGGCGCTCACCCGCATCCTTGACATCACCAACCCGACATCGGCGATGGTCTTCTGCCGGACCAAGGTCGAGGTCGATGACGTCACTCAGGCGCTGCAGAGCCGCGGCTATAGCGCTGAGGCGATCCACGGCGATCTGTCGCAGATGATGCGCGACCGGGTCATGAACCGCTTCCGCAACGGCACCGCCACTCTTCTGGTCGCGACCGACGTCGCCGCGCGTGGCCTCGACATCGAGCACGTCTCGCACGTCATCAACTACAGCCTGCCGGGCGATCCCGAGTCGTACGTCCACCGGATCGGACGCACGGGACGCGCTGGCCGCGCCGGTGAGGCGATCTCGCTGGTCACGCCGCGCGAACGTCGTCTGCTGCGCTGGATCGAGCGCGCAGTCGGGCAGCGCCTGGAGCTGCGCCGTGTGCCGACCGCGTCGGACGTGGCGGCCAAGCAGCGCGAGCGGCTGGCGGCGACGCTCAGCGAGATGATCGAGACCGACGAGCTGGATCGCCCGATGGCGCTGGTCGATGAGCTGGCGATTCACTACGATCCATCCAAGATCGCGGCGGCGGCCATCTCAATGCTGCTGCAGCCGGAGCCGGAGGAAACCGAAATACCGGTGAGCGCGGTCGGTGCCGAACGCGGCATGGCGCGACTGTTCCTCAACGTCGGCCGTGAGGACGGCGTGCGGCCCAGCGACATCGTCGGCGCAATCGCCAACGAAGCGCGCATCTCTGGCAAGAGCATCGGCGTCATCGAGATTCGGGACATCTACTCGTTCGTCGAGATCCCCGAGGATCTTGTCCAGCGCGTCATCGAGGCGCTGGGGCGAACAAAGCTGCGCGGTCGTGCTGTGCGAGTCGAGATCGCCCGTCCGCGTGAGGATGGTGCACCGCCACCCGAGCGCAGACCCGACGATCGAGGACCTCGACCGAGCAACCGTGACCGCGATCGCGACCGTGGCCGCGGCCCACGCACCCGCGAACGCGATCGCCCACGCGCGCGACCACACCGCAGCGATCGAGGGTAGGGACGCAGACAGGACTATCGGCGCTATAGGTGCCGGGTTCTCGACTGCTTTGCGAGTTGTTGGAGACGGCAAGGCGTGAAGCACGGCGCGGTAGCCGCCGCCGATGTCTGTCATCTCGAACCGCAGTGAGAGATCTCCCAACCGGTCGATGAATATCAAAGCGGGGACGGATCCTTCACTGCCGGGTGCCACCGCCCGGGTGCCCCTTGGGCGATGGCAACCGGGCGTCGGATGACAGAGGAGGGGATGGGGAGTGGCTGCGGTCGGCTGTATCGGGCCGGGGGAGATTTCTCGCGTGCGCGCTCGAAATGACTCTTTGTGACAATAGGGGCAGCGTGGAGCGGCTGACTCACGAAATGAGTGGCGTGTGATGCCTGTCTCCTGGCTTGTCGCCAGGACGAAGGGGTGGCTGTCGCCACAACAACGCCGACAGTTTAATGCCAAAGCTCCGCTACGGTGCGGGCGTTGCAGTTGGCGGAGTACGTGGGTTCAGGAACTTGATCGCGTCACTGAACTCCGCTACAAGATCCGCCGCGTCCCGTGTGTCACGCCACGAGACGGCCTGTCCGTCCTCGGCCAGCGTCCACTTCATCGTGAGCCACCAGCCTGGCCCTGCGTCAGTCGTGACGGGACCAGGCGGATTGTAGGTCGTCGGGTTGTCGTCTAGCGTAATGAGCACTCGTTCGCCGACTGCGAGGTTCATCCACGGCAACTGGATCGTGATGCTGTCGTCGCCCACAGAACCTCCGTTGATCAGCGCGATGATTCGGCCCGAATCAAGATTCAGCGAGGAGCGATTCAAGATTGGTCGGCCGTCTAGCGCGATGACGTATGGCGTAACAATGGTTGCTGCTTGCGGAACCACGTCATACGGGTTTCCCGGACATATGCCGTCGGGTGTCGACCATCGGGCCGGTAGGATCTTCTCGACACGCCCAGTCACAATGAACTGGCTGATGCTGACATAACTCAATGCTCCGGGGTCCGTATCGACCTGATCGAGAATGAGGCCGAAGTTGGACGGCTCAGCGGGATTTGCTGTGGCCGACCCGATTGGCAAGAAGGACACGGGAGTGGCTGTGGATGCCGGGGTGGCTGTACCCCGGGCGACCTTCGTGCTGCTCGTTGGGATTGCTACGGTCGATTGGGTTGAGCTGGTAGTTCGGCAGCCAGCAATCGCCAACACGCCGATGGCGAGGGCGACGAGGAGCGTTCTCCGCTTCGCTCGGTTTGGCTCCATGAGCCGTTCACCTCAGGTGACGATTCCATCTTTCCTGGTTCGATATACGCCTGCGCTACTCAAACCAGATGGATAGCATCAGGTAGCAGACACCGGAGACGATCATGCAGGCCGGGATCGTCAGGACCCAGGCGCTGACGATCGTGCGGGCGACGCCCCAGCGCACACCGCCGCGACCGCGCACCGCGCCGACGCCCATGATCGACGACGAGATGACGTGCGTGGTGCTGACCGGGAAGCCGAGGTGGCTGGCGGCATAGATGACCGATGCAGCGGCAGTCTCGGCGGCGAAGCCGTGGATCGGGTTGAGCTTGATGATCTTGTCGCCCATCGTGTGGATGATGCGGCGTCCACCGGCGGCCGTGCCGGCACCCATCGCCAGTGCTGCCGTGAGCATGACCCAGAACGGCACGTGGAACGTGTCGATTCGACCGGCGGTGAACAGCGCCAGCGTCAGGATGCCCATCGTCTTCTGCGCGTCGTTCGAGCCGTGGCTGAAGGCCATGAAGGCGGCCGAGAAGAGTTGCAGGACGCGGAATATCCGCGTGCCGGTCGAGGGGCGGATACGAAACGTCAGCCACGAAACGATCGTGATCAGCAGCAAGCCACCGATCAGACCGATGATCGGCGAACCGACCAATGCGACCAGCGTCTTCTCGATGCCGGTCCATTGCCAGACCTTGAAGCCACCGTGCACCGCTCCAGCCCCCAGCAGACCGCCGATGAGTGCATGCGACGAGGACGACGGGATGCCGAACCACCAGGTCAGCAAGTTCCAGACGATCGCGCCGACGAGCGCGGCCAGGACGACCGATTGCGTGACCGAGCCCTCGTCGACCAGCCCCGAGCCGATCGTCTCGGCGACAGCGGTGCCGGTCAGCGCGCCGAAGACATTGAAGCCGGCGGCCATGAGGATGGCGGTACGCAGTGACAGCACGCGCGTCGCCACGACTGTGGCGATGGCGTTGGCGGTGTCGTGAAAGCCGTTGATGAAGTCGAAAGCGACGCCCGCGGCGAAGACGAGGATAAGGAGGAGCAGTACCTCATCCACCGTTGGCCGATCCTTCCGTTCGACTACGCCATCTTATAGATGATCTCTTCCATGATCTGGGTTGCTTCTTCGCAGGCGTCGATGGCGTCTTCGAGCGTCTCATAAATCTCTTTCCACTTGATGACGTCCAGCGCGTCGAAGTGCCCTTCGAAGAGCGCCGCGAACGCGCGAGACCAGACCCGATCCCCTTCGTTCTCCAGCTCGTGGGCCCGGACGATGTGCTGGCGATAGCCATCTCCGCCGCGCAGGTAGGGCACGAGGGCCGCGACCTCCTGGCAAATCTGTGCCAGCACGTCGGTCAGCTCCTGGGCGAACTCCGGTACGTGATCGACATTGCAGAGCAGCGCGATCTCGCCCGCCTCCTCGGTGGCATCGATCACATCGTCGAAGACGTGGATGAGGCGGTGGATATCGTCGCGGTCCATCGGCGTGATGAAGGTGCGCGAAATGCGACCGACCACCTCGTGGGTGATCTGATCTCCTTCGTGCTCCAGGTCATCAAGAGGTTGGAAGCGATCGACCGAAATCTCTCCGGCGAAAAACTCCCGCAGTGCTTCGCCCGCCGCGACCATGCAGGCCGCCGAGCGTTCGAACAGCACGAAGAACGTATCCTCGCGCGGCAGCAACCAGCGCATCGCACCCCCCAGCATCTACAGGTTGACCAGGACTCCCACCCATGGTCGGATCATTTCGAGCGCGCCGCGACCAATGTCGCCCACATCGCAGCATCTCGCTAAACACAGTATGGCAAAACCGTCGAGTCTTGCGTGTGTCGAGCTTAATTCTCTCGCCAGTAGACTCGACCGCCTATCGTCGCCAGCTCGGCAGGTCCGCCTTCGGTCGGGAATACAATCGGGACGCTGTGGTGCCCGAACGTGGCTCTGAACTCGCCCGGTCCGCTCGGCACGAAGCTCGTTGCCGGCTGGCCACTCAACGACATCGTTGGCTTGCCATCCTCGCTGCTGAAGATGGCTGTGTCACGGCAGGTGCAGTACGTCCCGCTGACGCGCTCCAGCTTGCCCTCCGGCAGTGTGTATGTTGCCGGGTCCGGCGCTGCCGGCAGGCCGAGAATCTCGGTCGCCACCGCCTCGGCGATCTCACGTGACGGACCGCCAGAGACGTTGAGCAGCGCAATGACTCCTGCCTTGCGCCCCGGCAGCAACAGCGCGTGCGCGGAGACGCCGGTGATGCCGCCCGAGTGCATCAGCGCGCGCTCGCCGCGAAAGTTCTCCATCGTGCCCCAACCGAGCGAATAGCCCGATTCCGAATCGCGGCTGATGCGTGTGCGATGCAGCTCCTGATGCAGTGCTTCGGGTACGCCCGGCAGCGTACGCAGGTGGGCAGCGAGATAGCGGGCCATGTCGTGCGCCGTCGAGCGGTGCAGGCCGGCCGGTGCGATGACTGCGCTCTGTGGCCACGGTGCTCTGAAGGCCGGAGCGCCGTCTTCATAGTCGTAGAGGCTCGTCACATCATCCCAGCCCTTGCTGGTCGGGTCGGCCATCGTCGAGCGCGTCATTCCCAGCGGCCCGAAGACGTGCGCATCCATATAGTCCGCGTACGCTTCGCCGCGCAGGCGCTCAATGATCTCGCCCAGCAGTGAGAACGCGTCGTTCGAATAGGAGAAGCGCTCTCCCGGCAGGCCGGCAGGCTTTTCTGACATCGTCGTGAGGTAGCGCAGCAGGTCGCTGGCCGTCTCCATCGGCCCGTCCGACTCCAACCAGCCGAGCGACATCTCCAGCGCCGGCAGCACCGGCAGCCCGGAGGTATGTGACAGCAGGTGATCGACGGTGATCTCGCTGGTCGGGAACGGCTCCGGCAGCCGCAGCTCCGGCAGCAGCTCAATCGCCGGCGTATCGAGCGACAGTCGGCCTTCAGCGACGAGCTGGGCGATCGCGACTGCCGTGAACGACTTGCCCAGCGAGCCAATGCCGAAGACGGTGTCGGGCGTCACCGGACGTTCCTCAGCCAGATCGGCGAGTCCGTAGCCGCGGGCGAATATCGTCTCGCCATCAACGACCACTGCGACTGCTGCTCCGGGGACCGCCTCGTCGGTCATGATTGCTTTGACGCGATCGTCAACCGCCTGCCTGGAATCTGTCATGCGATCACTACTCCCCTAATCGGCAAAGTGCTGGTACGCTGCCTCTATATCGATACAGGATATGCTGCCCTGACGCTCGGCGTCTCCAAACGGCAGGAACGGTACTACACCGTCGGGGTGGGAAGGAGAGCAACGACAGATGGTTCGGAGCGCAATGATCGGCGCGCGGGTGCGCCGCAAGGAGGACCCGAGACTCATCACCGGTGCGTCGCTCTATGTCGACGATTTGCAGCTGAACGGCATGCTGCATCTCACCTTTGTTCGTTCGCCGTTCGCACACGCGACGATCAACAGCATCGACACGTCGGCAGCTGCGGAATCACCGGGCGTTGTCGCGATCTACACCAGCGAGCAGCTCGAAGAGTTCTGTGGCCCGATGCCGGGTGGTGGTGGCGGCGAAGGCGCGCCGATGGAAGAGGAGAACCCGCAGGCCGAGGGGCAGTCGGGCGAGACGGCCGGCGAAGATGTGGTCGCTGAGGATGCCGAAATCCCGACGCCGACAACCTGGCCGCTGGCGCGGGGCAAGGTCCGCTGGGTTGGCGAGCCGGTCGTCGTGATCGTCGCCGAGAGCGTCGAGCAGGGCCGTGACGCCGCCGACCTGGTCGAAATCGACTATGAGGAGCTGCCGGCCGTCGTCGACATCGAGGCGGCGCAGGAGCAGGGTTCGGCGCTCGTCTGGGACGGCATCCGCCAGAACGTCGGCGTGCGCTATAGCCGGGCCCGTGGTGAGACCGACAAGGCCTTCGCCGACGCGGCGTACACCATCAAGCAGCGCATTCGCTCGCAGCGTGTGATGCCAACGCCAATGGAGGGCCGCGTCACCGCCGCCGCTCCCGATCCGCTCACCAACGGCCTGACTGTCTGGGTCTCCAACCAGGCGCCGCACTGGGCGCGCCGCACGATCGCGACGCAGCTCGGCATCAACGAGTCGAGCGTCCGCGTTATCGCGCCGGAGGTCGGCGGCGGCTTCGGGGCCAAGATCCCGGTCTATCGCGAAGACCTTGCGACGGCGGCGATCGCCAACAAGCTGCGTCGACCGGTCAAGTGGACGGAGACGCGCTCCGAGAACTTCGCAGCGATGAGCCACGGTCGCTGTCAACTGGCCGAGATCGAATTGGCGGCCGACGCCGACGGCAAGATCACCGGCCTGCGGCTCGATGTCACCGGCGATGCTGGTGCCTACCCGGCCGGCCTCGACATGCCGCCGATCACAACGATGATGTCGGTTGGCTGCTACGCCATCCCCAACGTCGACCTGAAGGCGAAGGCGGTGTATACCAACACCTCCGCCATCGGCGCGTACCGCGGCGCTGGCCGTCCGGAAGCGGCCTACTACATCGAGCGCGCGGTCGATATCCTCGCGCACAAGATGGGCAAGGATGCCGCCGAGCTGCGGCGTATCAACTTCATCCAGCCAGAGCAGTTCCCCTACAAGACGCCGGCCGGCTTCACCTACGACACCGGTGAGTATGAGAAGGCGCTCGACAAGGCGCTGGAAGTCTCGAACTACACGCAGCTGCGTGCCGAGCAGGCGAAGGCCCGCGAGGAAGGGCGGCTGGTCGGCATCGGCCTGGCATCCTACGTCGAGATCTGCGGCTTCGGCCCGTGGGAGAGCAGCAGCATCCGCATCGACCCGAGCGGTGCGGTCAGCATCTTCACCGGCATCTCCCCGCACGGCCAGGGGCAGGAGACGACCTTCGCCCAGATGGTGGCCGACGAGCTGGGCGCGGACTTCGACCGCATCGTTGTCCACCACGGCGACACCAGCAACACCCCGCAGGGCAACGGCACGATGGGCAGCCGCGGTCTGGCAGTCGGTGGCGCGGCGGTCATGGCCTCGGCAGTGAAGATCCGCGACAAGATGCTCGCCATCGCCGGGCACCAGCTTGAGGTGGCCAAGGATGACGTTGAGTACGATCGCGAGACCGGCACCTACCGGGTGAAGGGCTCGCCCGACCGCTCGCTGACCTTTAACGAGATCGCCGAGGTCGCCTACGGTGGCGGACTGCCGGACGATATCGACGCCGGCCTGGTCACAACCGACTTTTTCAAGACGACCGGCGAGACGTACCCGTTCGGCACGCACGTCGCGATGGTCGAGATCGACCCGGAGACCGGCAAGGTCGAGGTCAAGAACTTCTGGTCGGTTGACGACTGCGGCAACGTTATCAGCCCGATCCTCGTCGAGGGACAGGTGCACGGTGGACTGGCGCAGGGCATCGGGCAGGCGCTCTATGAGGAGTCGGTCTACGACGAGAACGGCCAGCTCATCACCAGCACGCTGATGGAGTACGCTGTCCCGCACGCAGACAGCTTCCCGATGTTCGAGCTGCACCGCACCGTCACGCCGACCCCGCTCAACCCGATGGGCGCGAAGGGTATCGGCGAGGCCGCCACGATCGGCTCGACACCCGCGATGGTCAACGCCGTCCTCGACGCGCTGGCCCCGCACGGCGTTACGCATCTTGATATGCCGCTGTCGGCACCGAAGGTGTGGGCGGCGTTGCAGGGTGGTGGGGAGTAGCGGGCGAACTGGTTTCTAGACGAAGAGAAGCGAGCCTCTCCTGGGAACGGGGGAGGCTCACTTCGTTCGATGGACGGACGATTCACAGGATGGCGACCCAGATCATCGTGCTCAACGGCGGTTCCAGCTCCGGTAAGAGCGGCATCGCGCGCTGCCTGCAAGCGATCCTGCCCGACCCATGGCTCAGCCTCAGCATCGATGACCTGATCGACGCCATGCCGCCGTCACTCGTCGGCTCCGGCTCAGGCGTGACCTTCGGCGAGCAGGGCGAAGTCGAAGTCGGGGACGTGTTCCGCATCGTCGAGTCCGCCTGGATGTCCGGCATCGCCGAGATGGCACGGCGCGGCGCACACATCATCGTTGACGACGTATTCCTCAGCGGAGCAGCTTCGCAAGACCGCATGCGTGTCGCATTCGACGGCCTCGAAGTCCTGTGGGTCGGTGTCCACTGCGATCCCACCATCGCCGCCGCCCGCGAGATCGCCCGCGGCGACCGCGTCGGTGGCATGGCGGCGTCGCAAGCAACGATCGCGCACGAGGGTGTGGTGTATGACCTGGAGGTGGATACGGGTCGGGCGGAGGCGTTGGAGTGTGCGCGGGTGATAGCGGGGTGGGTACAATGATGCCACGTGTATCGTGAGTTGCCCCTAGCTCGACCGGTTGATGTCGAAAAAGACATTGTTGGGAGGCGAGCCGGCGACGATCTATGAGCAAGCGTCGCTTGGAGGACATGTGAAACGACCGTCGCAACATGTTATGGAAAGCGAGGCAGAGCAACTCATCAAGAGGCTCTTGCCCAGCGAATGGATTGTACACGATATTCAGCACGATTATGGTATTGATTTCGAGGTCGAGGTAGTTAAAGATGAGTTGGTTACCGGAGATAGAGTATGGATTCAATCTAAGGCCGTAAAGGAATGCAAGATCAAGAAGTTCTATTGCGATGCGAGCGGCATATCAGGTGTTAACCACGAGTCTTCCTATGCTAATTCTATCGGCTTAGTCAATGGTGAAGCATATGCAGAGTATATTCCATTCTCAGTAAAGAGGAATTTGCTGACATATGCATTAAGATGTCCATTGCCGATCTTGCTGTTCATTTGCTGCCTAGACTCTGAAGACGTATTTTGGGTTCCTTTGCGTATAGCTGCTCTGTCCCGCTTGAATGATTCAAATAGAGATTTGTCTAAGCAAAGGGATATATCTCTAAAGGTGCCAATATGGAGTAGTTTGAAATCTGCAAATACGGATAACTTCTATTCATTGAGGTGGTTTGCTGAAGATCTTTCGCGTGTGTCTGCGCTAGCCACTCTGGGGTATATCATTGATAAAGTCAGCTCAACAACGGGCATAAACTTTAGCACAGACTATATCTCGAGACTAGCCATACAGCCTAGTATAGATGTAGTCGAAGAGTTAGATGTTATGGTCACCGCAATAGAGCAGATAAAGGGCTTGCATATACTTTATGGCGAAAGAGGATTGCAGTCAGATGATACTGTATTGCAGATAGATCATATATGTGAGCAAGCATCTAAGACAATAAAGGACATTCGAGGAGGAAAATCGGTAAGCAAGAACGAATTAAATGACTCATTCCACCGCTGTGTTATGGCAATCATGATATTGGCGTCTTCTAGTTCATTGTACTATGATTTCGAGTTTACTCATATCCTAAACCAAGACTCATTATTGATGCGCCTCCTGTCGCATTAGGTGGCTAATACGCGCATTGTTCTACGAGGCGCATGCCGCGTAGAATCAATCTGTCTTCCTCCCGCACAACGTCCGCACCCCCATACCCAAACCCCGCCGGATCGTCCCCACTCGGTAGCACCGCGTAGCACTGCGGCTCGTCGGCCTCGGTGAACGTGTAGTACCCCACCGTCCCATTCCCCGTCACGTCATGTCCTGTCCGCTGAAGGATCGCCAGCAGGAGGCCGAAGGCGAGGGGGTCGGCTTCGACGTTTGGCAGATCGACCGTCTGGCCGGAGGGGATGGCGGCGGCGAGGTGCCACATCCAGGGGTCGGGGGCGAGGCGGTAGACGGCGTCGGGGCCGTCGAGGGCGAGGGTGAGCTCGGGCGTGGTTGGGAGGGCGGCGTCGACGCGGGCGCGGAGGTCGGTTTCGTCGGGGTGGACGACGATGTTTTCGACGCCGATGCCCTGCAGGAGCCAGATGGTGTCCTGCGATGGGAAGTCCTTCATGCGCTCGCGTAGCAGCAGGTAGGTCGGCGTGATGTTGCCGGAGTAGCCGTTGACGACCTGGTTCCAGTGCTGCATCGACCAGTAGTTCGGCCACGACGACGCGACCGGGCCATCGCCCATCGGCAGTTCGATCGTCGGGGCGGGATGGTCGCGCAGCCAGTCGTAGTCGGGGCGGATCGATGCGTCGCGACCGGGGACGGGCAGCGCGCCCGGCAGCTCGATCCGCGTGACGCCTTCCAGCATCACGCCGCCGGTGAGGACCAGCGCGAGTGCCGCGCTCGGGAGCCACGGGAGCGCTCGGAGTCGGGCGGGATAGGCACGCAGACGCGGCAGCGCGGCGGCGAGCCACCAGCCGATCTGCTGGACGCCCAGCGCCGCCAGTCCGGTCAGGCCGAGCAGCGCCAGCAGGCCCAAGCGGGCTGCGACGCGCATGGCCTGGAAGCCGGGGACGTAGTCGTACAGGATGCGGTAGGGCATCGGGATCGAGACGCCGAAGATGCGCAGCGTCAGGCCGAACGACAGGATCACCGAGCCAAGGGTGATCGTGAGCAGCAGCCAGCGATCGCGACCGGCGCGGCGGTTTGTCAGGCCGAGCATCGCCAGCAGGACGACGAGCAGGCCGGGGAAGAGATCCTGCTCGATGTGGCGGTGGTTGCTGGCCAGTAGCGCGTTCCAGAGGCGGTCCTTGTCCCAGACTGCGAGGTAGTCGCGCGGGATCGCGCTCCAGACCTCGACCTCGGCGCGCTCACGGACGAGGTGCAGGTCGCTGCTCAGTTGGAGATAGGGCAGGAGCGTTGGGATGAGGATCAGTCCGGCGACGGCACAGGCCGCCGCGCCGATGAGCATGCGCTGGACGATGCTCACGTCGCGCTCACGCAGGGCGACGATGGTCCAGAAGCCGGCGGCCATCACCAGCGTGATGATCGTGAAATACAGGTAGTAGACGCCGAACAGTCCCTGCAGGAAGAAGACGAGTCCGAGCAGCACGTACCAGCGTGTGCGGACGGCGCGCCAGCTGCGTGGCTGCGGCTCGGTCGCCGCGTCATCTGCCGAGCGAGCGGGGCGTGGGATGGCGATGTGGCGCAGACAGAGCAGCGCCAGCGGCGGCCACTGCGCCGAGAGGACGTTGAGATGCTCCAGGTGCGACATGCGTGATGGCGCGAAGGCGTAGGCGATGCCGGCCACCAGCGCGGCGGCGCGACTGCCGGTGATGTCGTAGGCCAGCAGGTACATCGCGAACCCGGTCATGAAGAACGCCATCAGGACGGCGATGTTGTCGGCCAGCACGGCGTTGCTGGTGACCGCCATGATCGGGATGACCAGCGCCGATTGACCGAAGAGGTGGTCGGCGAACGCCAGCGTGTTGCGCCACGGGTACATGATGTTCGTGTCGAAGATGTGCAGCGGGTCGGTGGTGAGGGCGTGCCAGTTCCAGCCGATTGTCCACGCCTGAAAGACCGGATCGCCCCAGGTCAGCAGCGTGTCCTGCATGTGCAGCAGCAGCGGCCAGGTCATCACCACGCAGGCCAGCGCCAGCACGGCCGCAGCCGGCAGGTGGCGAAGGATGGTCTGGCGCAGGTGAGTTGCAGTGTCGTCGTTCACGATGGGGAAGTGAACCATATGGGACCTCACCCCCGTCCCCTCTCCCGCGGGGAGAGGGGTGTCCTGGGCGCAGGTGTTTGGGTGATGTATTGAGTGGGTTGGCTGTTTGTAGACCCCTCTCCCGACCTCTCCCCTTCGAGGGGAGAGGAGCGAGGAACGATCAACACACCCGCAACGTCACCCCTCCCTTCGCAGGGGAGAGGTCCGTCAGCGGCCGACACCGCAGAGCGGCACCCGAAATGCCAGCATGAGGACACCCTCCCTCTCCCCACGGGAGAGGGAGGGCCGGGGAGGGTGAGGTCCCTACACCTGCACCAGTCCGCGCTGAATGGCGCGGGAGACGGCTTCGGTGCGGCCGCTGACGTCGAGCTTCTGGTAGATCGAGTTGGCGTGGAACTTCACAGTGCGCTCGGTGATGAAGAGCTCGGCGGCGATCTCCTTGTTGCGCAGGCCGCGGGCCATCAGCTTGAGCACGTCCAGCTCGCGGGAGGTCAGCTCCTCCTCGCGGCTTTCGCCGCGCATGATGCCGCCGACGTGGCTGAGCAGCTTGCCGGCGACAGCCGGCTCGAGCAGCGAGCCGCCCATATGGACGACGCGGATGGCGCGGAAGATCTCGTCGCGCGGCGCGCCCTTCAGCAGGTAGCCGCGTGCGCCGGCCTGGACGGCCTGGAGAATGCGCTCGTCGGTGTCGTAGGCGGTCAGCACGACGATCTTCGCCTCGGGGTCGCCCTCGCGGATTTGCTGGATCGCCTGGACGCCATCGACGTTGGGCATCTGCAGATCGATCAGTACGACGTCCGGCTTGAGCCGGTCATAGAGCGCGATCGCTTCTGCTCCGTCGTTGCCTTCGGCGATGACGTTGAAGTCTTGCTGGGCTTCGAGAATCGCCACCAGCCCTTCACGGACGATGGGATGGTCGTCAACGACGAGGATATCGATCATGCGACGCGTCCTCTCCAGCCCCGCATTACGGGTAGCGGGTGTCGTACTGTGCATTATGACCCCGATCCTTCTCCGTGCGCATAGACGGCGGGATGGGCCGTTTGGAGATCTGCCGTGCCCCACTGCGCCTCGAATGGCACCTCGACGCGCAACGTTGTGCCGGCGGCGGACGAATCCACCGTCAGGATGCCGTGAAGCAGGCGCACGCGCTCGCGGATGGCGATGAGGCCGAACTTCCCGCCCGGCTTGCGGTTCTGCATGATGCCGTTGACATCGAAGCCGGAGCCATTGTCCGTGATCTCCAGCACGATGTGTTCGCCGGTGCGGCAGAGCAGGACGCTGATGTGGGTTGCGTGGGCGTGGCGGGCGACGTTGTCGAGCGCTTCCTCGAAGATGCGATAGAGGCTCAGCTCCAGGCGCGAGGAGACGCGACCCCCGGCCGCCTCAGACGTGAACGAGGTGCTGACCAGCCCGCTGGCTTCTTCCTTCTCGAACTGACCTAGCCGGTGCTGCAGGGCATCGGCTAGCGTCAGCTCCTGCAGTGCGCTGGCTCGGAGGTCGAGAACCGAGCGGCGGGCATCCTCCAGGTTGGAGCGGGTCAGCTCCAGCGCGCGGTGCAGCTTCGCCTGCGCCTTCTCGGGACGGCTCGGGAACATCTGCTCGGCGGCTTCGAGATGCAGCGAGATCGCGGTGAGACCCTGAGCGATGCCGTCGTGAATATCGCGAGCCAGACGAATACGCTCTTCGGCCATGCCGAGGGAGTGCGATCGCGCATAGAGCCGGGCGTTCTCCAGCGCCAGCGCGGCAGAGTCGGCGATGCCGAAGGCAACACGCAACTGATGGTTCGAGAAGTGATACGCGTCGTCGTGCGAGACGACCAGTGCGAAGCCGAGGCACTCGTCGCGGACGAGGAACGGCACGGCCAGCACGGCGCTCGCGCAGAGCACGCGCGCCAGATCGTCCTGCACATCGCAGCTCATCATCTCCAGCGCGCACGGTTCGCGGGCGCTCATCGCGATCTGCTTGAGCAGCCGCGACGATTCGCCGCTGGGGATCACCTGGCTGATGCGGGCGGTGTCGAGCTGCGAGCCCTCGCGGGCGACGAATGCCGATGGCAGGAGTCGCGAGCGGTCCTCATCGAAGAGGTAGACGACGCAGGAGGGCAGGCCCGTCGCGTCGGCGATACCGCTGGCAACGCGCTGTAGCACATCGTCGAGTACCAGCGATGAGTTCGCTGCCTGCGACGCATTCAGAATGAGCGACACCTCGGTGCGCCGCTTCTGCTCCTCACGCAGTAGCTCGGCATTTTCCAGGGCAATGGCCAACTGATCGGCGATCGTCGTCAGGACGTTGACGTCCTGCTCGGAGAACGCGCCGATCTCGGGCGATTCAACGTTGATGACGCCGAGCAACCGATCCTCGCGGAGTAACGGCACGGCGATTTCGGAGCGGATGTGCTGGGTGGAAACGGAGGAGATGTAGGCCGGGTTCGAGCGCACGTCGTCGATGACGACTGGCGTGCGGGTCGAGGCGGCCATGCCGACAATGCCATCCTTGCCGGCGCGGACGGAGAAGCCGACCAGGTCCTCTGCCTGCTCGACACCGGTAAAGGTCTGCAGCACGAGCCGATCGTCAGACTGATTGGCCTGGAAGATCATGACGACGCTGTAGCCGAATGCGGACTGGATGCGTCGGGCGGCCTCATCGACCAGCTGCCGCGGGTCGCGAATGGTCGCGAAGGCGCGGGCAATACGATTGATGACGATGAGCTGATTGGCCTGAATGATCTGCGCCTGATAGAGACGGGCGTTCTGGATCGCTGCGCCGGCCTGTCGAGCGACGGCAGCCAGGAGCGCGCCGTCTTCGGTCGAGAACGTGCGCTGATCGGAGAGGATCGCCATCAGGCCGATGGTCTGGTTGTCGGCGATGATCGGCACGCCGATCCAGGCCCAGACCGTGTCCTGATCGATGCGCGGCGCGACGGTGATGCCGTGTTCCCGGCAGGCGGCGACGTAATCATCGAAGATCACCGGCTCGCCGCGCTCAATGACGAGCCGCGTCAGGCCGATCCGCAGTCTGTCGTCGCCGTCGCTATCAACGCGACGTCCGCCGAAATGGTGGTAAATGACGTGCATTTCGTCGGGCTCGTTGTTGAGCGTAGCGATGTAGAAGTTCGTGGTGTCGAACAGGCGGCCGCACTGCTCGTGGATGATTGTCGCCAGCTCGTCGAGCGAGAGCGTCGAGGCGAGCGCGGTCGAGACATCGTTGAGGATCGCGAGCTGGGTAATACGACGTTCGCGCTCGGCTGTGAGCCGCCGCGAAATCTCGTACCAGTACGACTCGCTGGGCTGGAACTCCGTGTCGGCGATGATCGTGCGCCCGAAGATGCTCGTGAATGACGGCAGCAGGGTAGCGATCGATTCGTGGATCGGATCGCCGTTCTCGTCGAGAACCGGACCGATGCCGTTGCGCAGCGCCTCGCCCAGCAAGCCGAGTGCGCCGGAGGTGGCGGCTACGCCTTCGATGCTGAGTGGCACCTTCGTGCGCCAGTCCTCGGCCAGGCGGGCCGGGATGGTCAGATCGGACGTGTTGACGAACGCGGCGAGCGCGCTGACAAAGTCCGTCAGCAGCTCGTTCGGTAGTGCCGACGAGTGGCCGCAACGATCGGAGAGAAGCTGACGCCACGCATCGCGCACGGCGAAGAGCCGTGTTTGGAGTGTGCCGGCTGCAATTGGCGGTAACGCTTGTTCTGGCATGAACTCGTGCATGTAATCGCGAAACCTGACTCAGACGCTCCGCGCAATGAGAGCGGCGACGGTGTCCGACGTGGAGGTGATCCAGCCAGGTGATCCCCACGTCGTGATTATGGTCTGTCTCCACGATACGAGCCATCGCACCGAGGGTCAGGACAGCGCTGTACCATCGGACAGGAACAGGACACGCCGGGACTACTTCATGATCGCATATAACCGCGGGCGATGTTGTTCGTTGTACTAGGTAGCCCGGTGGTGAGCATCGGGACGGTGAACGGCTTGCGAGTGGATCTGGCGTGCTGCGGATAGTGTTGCTGGCGATCGGTGTGGTGATTGCAGCCTCATGGCTGCCAGTTGAGCCAACCCAGCAATCCGCAATCGCAGACCCCGCCTTTGTCCAGTATTTCCAGCGCACAAGTGAGCAGGGGCAGGCGCTCCTCTGGGGTAACGGCCCGATCGCGACGCTCGTTGAGCCGTTTACCGGCGCGCCGGGTAATCGACGGCTCGTTGAGTATTTCGAGCGCGGTCGGATGGAGCTGGCGACCGAGGATGGCGAGGATGAGGTCACTACCGGCCTGCTCGTCCGCGAGATGGCCACGGGCGATGTCCAGGTCGGCTACGACTCGTTCGTCCGGAGCGACCCCGCGCCGGTCGCGCTGTTCAATTCCACGACAGCCAGCTTCGCTTCGGTGACCTATGCGGATTTCAGCGAGGACGCGCGTTCCCGCACGCCGGACCGCACGACGTCGGCCGGCATCGTCACGGACTGGCTGCTTCCCGGCGGGAACACCGATGAGCGCGCGAATCCAGAGCGCATCAGCCTGACGCGCTTCGACGAGAAGACCGGACATAATATCCCCGGCGTCATCGACAGCTGGCTGGCCACCGCTCCGCTCGATGGTCTGACGCCACTGGAGGCGCTTGGCCACCCGATCAGCGAAGCGTACTGGGTGGAGTCCGGCAAGGGGCCGAGCGGCGTCAGCCTCGTCCAGCTCTTCGAGCGCCACGTGGTCGTCTACACGCCCGGCATGCCGGAAGGGGAGCGGTTCTCGCTGGCGCGGAGTGGCCGTCACTACTACGAATGGCGCTACGCCAGCACGCAGACGGAGACAGCGACGAAGCGCGAGTCAATCGCGGAGATCCTGCCGGTCGGTGAGCCGGTCGATCTCTCTGTGCCGCAGGGCTATTCCGCATCGCGGCTGCGGGTCAATGCCGAAGGCGTGATCGACATCGCCGAGGGCCCGGATGGACGCATCGCGCTGCTGCGCTCCGGCGGCGCGGTCGATCTGTACGATCCGCGCCAGTCCGGCGATGCCGCGCTGCAGCCATTCATCGACCAACTGGCGAATCCTGTAGCGATCGCCTGGTCGGGGACATCGCTCTATGTCGTCGATGACAATGGTGTCACGCGCTACGAGGACGCGAACGCCGATGGCCAGGTCGACCGCAGCTCGGTACTCGATGCCGAAGCGCTGCAGCGGTCCAGCGTCGCGCTGACTGCCAGCGCCGATGCCGGTGTGACGGTCGCAGGCCAGCCGGCCTCGTCTGCCACGCCCGGTGGCCAGACCGAAGGGCGGGATCTGCGCGCTGTTTCCGAGCGTGGAAGTGTGACCTGGATTGCGCGGCTCTCCGCGCCGACCGGGCCAGTGCTGGTCGATGCGGCCGGGGCGACCTGGACGGTCAACGGGCAGGGCGACCTGGTGCGGATCAATGCCGAGAGCGGCAGAGAGCAGGAGCGCATGGACCTCTCCACGCTCGGTGCAGACGCCTCGGTTGTGCGGCTGTTGCTCTATCGCTCCGACGGGCTGGCCGGCGATCCAGCGACTGACCTCCTGGCGGTCGTGCGAGATGGTGACTCCGGCGGGCGCATCGTTCGCCTGCTACCGGCGCTCAACGGCGACGCGACGCCAACGGTCGGCACGCCGGCCGGGGCCGTTGTCGAGTTCGCTGCCGGCTTCGATCGTCCCTCAGCTGTTACGGTCGGGCTGGACGGCTCGCTCTACGTGCTCGATAGCGGACGCAACGCGATCTACCTGATTCGTCCGTCTTCGTGAGTAGTCGACCGCAGTGAATCTGGTAGGCGAGAGAGCCGCCGATGCGTTCGGACAGTGCTCGCGCTGTCCTCGCCGTGAGGCAATCCTCCCGCACTGATGGTACGCCGCATCGAAGAGATCAATTGGCACCGGGGGACAGCGCGAGCACTGTCCCTACGAACGCATCGGCGGCGGCTCTCACGTCTGAAAAAATCTCTGTGAGCGCTTCGTGAGTGGGGACTATCGGCGATACCGTGACCGGCGGGGCCGGCGACCGCGGAAGAGGAAGATGACGGCCAGGCCGGTGATGAACCCTCCGATGTGCGCGAAGTAGGCCACGCCACCGGATTGCGCCGTGTCGGGACCGACGCTGGCGAACCCGCTAATGAACTGCAGCACGATCCAGAAACCGATGACGATCAGCGCAGGCAGGGAGATGACGGTCGCGAAGATCCCCAGCCAGATGAGCACGCGCACACGTCCATGGGGGAACAGGGCGAGATAGGCAGCCAGCACGCCAGAGATTGCGCCGCTGGCGCCGACCATCGGCTGCGTCGAACTGGTGTCGATCAGCACCTGTAAGGCGACTGCGCCGATGCCGCAAATCAGATAGAAGATGATGAAGCGGGCATGGCCGAGAACATCTTCGACGTTGTCGCCGAAGACCCAGAGGAACAGCATGTTGCCGATGATGTGGAGCCAGCCGCCGTGGATGAACATCGAACTGAACGCGGTCGCCCAGATCGGTAGCGGAATGGAGGGCGGGAGATCCTCCACGTGAGCGAGCTCCAGCGGGATCGCCCCCCACGAGTAAATGAACCGCCCGAGTGCGTCGCCTCCCTGTGCCTGCAGCGACAGCTCATAGATGAAGACAACGACGTTGAGAAGAATGATCGCGTAGACAACCACTGGTGTGCGTCGACGCGAGCGATTGTCGTCTCCGATCGGGATCACCGAAGCTCCTTGGCCGGTTCAGCGTGAAGGCCTGATGGGCTAGTTCTCGCGCATGATCCAGGCGCGGATCTGGCGTCGCGTCTCAGCCCCGCCCCGTGGTGCAAAGAGGATACCGGCGCCTAATCCGACAGTAAAGAACTTCAGTGCGGTGCGCATTCTGCCAAGCATCACGCCATCCTTTCGTTTCTGCTATCACGTGATCTGGCCACCGACCGCTTGCGTCGATGGCCAGTCAGGTCCGATATATCAGAAAGACGTTTTCGGCTAGCCGTTTACGACGCCGGACGGTCGGTCTTCTCGTCAACCTTGTGCGCGGCGTCCTTCGCTGCATCGTGGACAGCCTCACCGGCCTCCCTGGCTGCATCGGCCGCGTGGTCAACCTCGTCACGAGCGACATCCTCGCTCATCACGATGTCCTGCTCGTCCTGCTTGTTGCCCATCGGCAACGGTGACTTCGCTGCCATCTCGGCGGCCTTGTCCTTCATCGGGCCAACGGCCTGGCTGGCGGCGCTGACCGCTTCGGCGGCCTTCTCCTTGACCGGCGCAACAGCCTGGCTGGCTGTGGTTGTAACCTTTTCCTTGACTGGCCCGAGATTGCTGGACGTCTCGCGCAGCTTCTCGCGTGTCTCCGCGCCGGACATCGGCGTCAGCGCGAGTGCAGTAAGTGCCCCGGAGATCGCGCCGACAATCACGCCGGCCATGAAGGCAAGATCGTGGCGACTCTCTTCGCGTTCGAACATGATGACAACCCTCCCTGGACGACAGCGTCCCGATTGCAGTCGCTATTACGAAGCGGAATTATCAAGAACGATGCCGCGCGATCGACGCGAGCAACGGGTGAAGAAGCAATGCTATCATCGGAATGTTGGACAGGGATTGTCCAGCAGTGCGGGAAAGGGAGGCGCCAGCGCGTGAATATCCACGAATATCAGGCGGCGGAACTGTTGGCCGAGTATGGAATACCGGTCAACGCAGGTGAGGTCGTGACGACGGCGGATGCCGCCGCTGCGGCGCTAGAGCGGCTTGTCGGACCGCAGGGGACGGTCGCGATCAAGGCGCAAGTCCATACCGGGGGACGCGGTAAGGCGGGCGGCATCAAGCTGGCATCATCGCCAGACGACGCGCGCGACAAGGCCGGCCAGATTCTCGGCATGGATATTCGTGGGCATGTTGTGCAGAAGGTGTACGTCGTTCCGGCTGTTGAGATCGAGCGCGAGTACTACCTCGGCATCATCCTCGACCGTAGTGCGAGCGGCATTACGCTGATGGCGAGCGCCGAGGGTGGCGTCGATATTGAAGAAGTCGCCCGCGAGACGCCGGAGAAGATTATCCGGATGACGGCAGACCGTCAGATGGGCCTGCTCGACTATCAGGCGCGGCAGGTTGCGTTCGACCTGGGCATCGAGCCGGACCTGGTGAATGGCTTTGCCAAGATCGCCAAGCAGCTCTACGCCGCGTTTGTCGGCGTAGATGCGTCGCTGGCCGAGATCAACCCGCTGATCCTGACCAAGGATCGGCAGTGGATGGCACTCGACTCGAAAGTGACGATCGACGATAACGCGTTGCCGCGCCACCCGGGCTTCGAGGATCTGCGCGACATGGCCGAGGAGAACGAGACAGAGCTGCGCGCCAAGGCGCACGGCATCTCGTTCGTCAAGCTGGATGGCAACATTGGCTGCGTCGTCAACGGCGCGGGACTCGCGATGGCGACGATGGACGCCGTGAAGCTCTACGGCGGCGAGCCAGCCAACTTCCTCGACGTTGGTGGCGGTGCGAGCGCCGAACAGGTCGCGATGGCGCTCCAGATGATTCTGGAGGACGAGAATGTCAAGGCGATTCTGTTCAACATCTTTGGCGGCATCACCCGTGGCGACCTCGTCGCCCAGGGGATCGTCGAGGCGATGAACACTGTCGGCGTCAATGTCCCAATGGTCATCCGCCTGGTCGGCACCAATCAGGACGAGGGCCGCAAGATCCTCGCTGATGCCGGGTTGAGCAGCTACGAGACGATGAGCGAGGCGGCTCAGCAGGCCGTAGCAGTCGCGCAGTAGGAGAACAGATGAGTATTCTGGTAGGCAACGAAACGCGGCTGCTGGTTCAGGGCATTACCGGGCGCGAGGCCAGCTTCCACACGAGTCAGATGGTTGAGTACGGCACACCGGTCGTCGCTGGCGTGACACCAGGGCGCGGTGGCCGTGAGGTCAGCGGCGTGCCGGTCTTCGACACGGTCGCGCAGGCGGTTGAAAAGACCGGCGCGGACACCTCGATCATCTTCGTGCCGGCGGCCTTCGCACCGGATGCGATCCTCGAAGCAGCCGACAACGGCGTCAAGCTGATCATCTGCATCAGTGAGAACATCCCAACCAACGACATGGTCAAGGTCTACGACCACGTCCAGCGTCGCGGCGCGCGCCTGATCGGGCCAAACTGCCCCGGACTGATTACGCCGGGTCAGGCAAAGATCGGCATCATGCCGGGCTATATTCACACCCCCGGCAGGGTCGGGCTTGTCTCGCGCTCCGGCACCCTCACCTACGAGGCGGTCTGGTCTCTGACGCAAGCGGGGCTCGGCCAGTCGACCGTCGTCGGCATCGGTGGTGACCCAATCATCGGCACCAAGTTCATCGACGTGCTGGAGATGTTCGAGAACGACCCGGAGACTGAGGCGATCGTCATGATCGGGGAGATCGGTGGCACCGACGAGAACGATGCCGCCGAGTTCATCAAGTCCAATGTGACCAAGCCGATGGCCGGCTTCATCGCCGGACGCTCAGCGCCTCCGGGCAAGCGCATGGGCCACGCCGGAGCGATCATTTCCGGTGGCACCGGCACGGCGCAGGAGAAGATCGAAGCCCTCAACGCCGCCGGCGTCGAGGTTGCCGACAGCCCGGCCGGTGTGGCTGAGATTATCGGACGCAAGCTGGGGAAGTAGTGTCGTAGACGGCCCTCACCATCGCCCAAAGGGCACCCGACCCCCTCTCCCAACATTGGGAGAGGGGGAGCTTTCTTGTTGGCAGGTGATTTATGACGGAAATCTTTCGGACGGCGCGATTGCGGGTGCGGCCGTGGACGGCAAGCGACAGTGATGTGGCTGCGGCCTTCGCGATCTACGGCGACCCGGAGGTGAAGCGCTACCTGTTCTCTGGCCCGCCGGACGCCGATATCAGCGTGACCCGTGCCTGGCTGACGCGCTTCGCTGCCGAGGCCGACCCGACCTCTCCGACCGGCAGCTGGGCGGTTGAGCAGCTCGATGATGGCGTTACGATCGGGACAGCGATCCTGAAACCGATTGACATGAACGGCGTTGAGGACATCGAGATCGGCTTCCACCTGGCGCGCTCAGTCTGGCGGCGCGGCTACGCAACAGAGCTGGCGATCGGCCTGCTTAGGTATGGGTTCGCCACATTCCCAGTCCCCCGCATCATCGCCTTCGCCCGACCTGACAACGCCGCCTCTCGCCGGGTTCTGGTGAAGTCCGGCTTGCGCGAGACCGGCACCGGCGAGTTCAAAGGGGTGCCGGTTGTGACGTACGTGATCGAACGGGAGTGAGGGAACTCAGTCTGCGACGTCTTCCAACGGCTCAGCGAGGATTTCACGCTGGACATACTCACGGAATGTCGTCACTGACGTGAAGTAGCGGAAGCCTGCGTCGTTAGCCAGTTGCTCCATCGCCTCCGCTTCGTTCAACAGCAATGCTACCGGCTGGCTTAGCCCCTCCTGAAGTCCGTCCGGCCAGGCTAGATCGAAGAGAGCCAGCGGCTCGCCGGTGTTGGGATCTGCCAATTCGTAGAGCATTTCGCCTGCTGGCAGCCCTTGTTGCTGAACCCACTCAGCCGTATCGATGATCGCCTGCTCCTCATCTTCCAATGGAGCGTTTGAGGCGATCGGCTCGCGGCGTAACTCAAGCACTGCTGGAACTGAAGCAACTTGCTCAGCCTTGCCCGTCAGCAGACTATTGAGGAACTGGTTAGCGGCGTTTGCTAACAGTTCTCGACGCGCGGCGAGGAACTCAAGGTAGTTCTCAACGCGCCAGAGTCGGCGGTCTGCCGGAATCCAGTGCGACTCAATTGCCCCGGGGTGCAGATGCTCGTAGCGCTCCAGATACTCGACTGGGTCCTTGTCGGAGACAAGAAGGTTCGTCTCCTGGGTGAGGAACGTGAAATTCGCAAGAGCGTTGACCTCATCCATCTTGTAGCCGTGCTTATACAGCAGCGCGCGAGGGAATATGTGATGCATCTGGAGAGCGCTGAGACGTCCGAGCAGGTTGCTCGAGAGCTCGAATCCTGTTTCCCAGTCCTGTGCGTGGTAGACGCGGGTCAGCATATAAAGCAGTGGATAGAAACGCGCGCCCCGGCTCCAGCCGAGGAAGTCATTGGCATGGATAGCCAGGTCACCGCGATTGCGCCGTAGCTGTTCGATCAAGCGGTCAATCCCGCCGTCGAGTTCTTCGATCAAGCCAAGATCCTGATTGAGGATTGTCTCGGTTGATCCAGCGTAGCGGCCCCAAAGGAACGTGTGAACGTACCAGTAGAGCAGCTTGTCGCGTTCTCGATAGTCGCTTAGTCTCCCACCCCTTCGGACAACATAATGAGCGAGCAGCGGGAACGAGTAGCGGCTACCGAGTACGCGATCGTGATCGAGTCCAAGCCGCGACGATACGAGATTCAGAAGCGTGTCGATTGCTTCTTCGCTTTGCTCCAGACCGCGCTGTACCTCGGCTGGACCGACATTCGCAAGTGCCGTGAATAAGGCCTCGCCAGTAACGATCGCGTTGACGCAGCGAAGGAGCCATTCCAACCGGAAATGGAACCCAACTGCTTCCCACTTGTCCAGACGCCTTCGCATGGCGTCCCGCGCCTCGGGCCATTCTGCACAGATCTTCGCCAATGCGAGATCACCCTTGGAAAGCTTGGTTCCGCCGCTGTTGACCTTGTTGAAAATGTCAACAACGACGTCCACCGTCTTGTCGTCGCCGACGACCTTCTCGATATGAAGATCAATCTTCTTGATGTTGTCGATGCGATTGACGCGCTCAAAGTAGAGATCGGCTACGTCGTCGTCAAGATCTGCCAGACGCGAAAGGCGGCGAATGGTAGGGCCGGCACCCTCTTGCATCAGCTGCGTGACATTAATCCAGGCTGGGTTGTCGCGCATCTTCACCGGACCGTAGAACTCGAAGGTCTCGTCGTCCAGGTTGAAGTACAGATCGGTGAAAGCTTGCCTATTGCCTTCGAAAAACCGAGGTGGTTCGCCTCGGATGATCCCGTACAGCGATGTAATTCGCTGTTGACCGTCCAGAAGCAGTTCGACGGATCCGGCCGAAAGTTGACCGTCGCCGCGCGCTGTGGCCTGCTCTGTTTTGGTCACCCAAACGAGCAGACCTCCCACGGGATGTTGGCGATAGAGCGAATCCATCAACCCGCGAACCTGATCTCGGTTCCATACGTAACCGCGCTGGAACTCCGGTAATGCCATTGCCCCGAGATCGATCTGCGACAGAATTGTTTCGACGTTCATCGCCAACAACGCTCCCTTTGAGATCATGAGAATATTGTGTTCGTGTGCGCCGATGGTACGTTGAGGCGATCATTCCGTCAATTTCTCGCAAGGACACCCTCAGCACGCGTAGCGCCCTTGCAACGTCACTGTATGTCCCGCAACACGGCCAGCGTGCGCTCGCGGTCTTCGTTGCGCGGGATGAAGAGCGAGGCGGCGAAGTCGGTAACGCCGGCGTCGGCCATGGCGACGAGGCCGGCGCGGACGGTGGCTTCGTCGCCGATGAGCGAGATGTCGGCCGGGCCGGCTGCGCCTTCGCGGTCGAGGATCGCGCGATAGGACGGTAGCTCGCCGTAGCGCACGTAGACCTGCGCGACGCGTTCGCGGACGGCATCGGCGTCGTCGGTGACGCAGATCGGCAGGCCGGCGACGATTCGTGGGGCCGGTCGTCCGGCGTCCGCAGCGGCTGCCTGGATCGTCGGAGCAGCTGTCTCGGCGATGTAGCGCGGCCCGCCGAGCCAGATGGCGGTACCGTCGGCCATACGGCCGGTCAGCTTCAGCATCTGCGGTCCGAGCGCCGCGACGAGTACGGGCGGCGGCTCTGCTCCTGCGAGCGTGAGCTGGTAGCCGCGCACGGTGTACTCATCGCCCTCAAACTGCACGGTCTCTTGCGCCAGTAGCGGTGTTAGCGTGGCAAGGTATTCGCGCATGTGGCGAATGGGATGGTCCCAGTCGAATCCCAGCTGCTGCTCCATCGTGACCCTGTGGCTGAGGCCGATGCCAAGTGTGAGCCGATTGCCGGTCGCGGACTGCACGGTGAGCGCCTGCTGTGCGAGCGAAGTCGGGTGGCGCGGGTAGGTTGGCACGACGAACGTGCCGAGCTCGATGCGCTGTGTCTGCGCGCCGGCAACGGCCAGCGCCGTGAGGGCATCGACGCCGCGGATATTCGCCAACCAGACGCTGTCGAAGCCGTGTCCCTCCGCCTCAACGACCTGCTGCGTGATGTCTGCTGGCGTCCCTCCGGACAGCAACATGATCCCGATGCGCATGCGAGCCACTCCTCCCTGTCCAATGCGTTGTCAGGCTAGTATAGCGGCGGGGCGTCTGCCGTTCGCCGAAAGGGTTGCGCATGACCGTCATCTTCCGTACTGAGCGCCTGGTCGTTCGACCCTGGGAGACTGGTGATCTCGATGATGTATTCGCGATGAACCGCGACCCTGAGGTGACGCGCTACCTGCCCGATTACATGGCCTGCGCGACCCGCGACGAAGCCCGCGCCTGGCTGGAGACGCGCATTGAACGCCACGATCCGACGAGCAGCCTGGGCTTCTGGGCGACTGTTGAGGCCAGTAGCGGCCGCGTCATCGGCGGGGCAACGCTCATGCGTGCGCAGATCGGTGGCGCTAACCTGGTTGAGATCGGCTACTACTTTCACCAATCGGTCTGGGGTAAGGGCTACGCGACCGAGCTCGCCGCTGGCCTGCTGCGCTACGGCTTCGACACGCTGGACGAAGACCAGATCGTCGCCGTCATCATCCCGGAGAACGCTGCCTCGGGGCGGGTGCTGGAGAAGGCCGGGATGCGCCATGCCGGACCGTCTGACTACAACGGGCATGTTGTCGCGTTGTATGTCATGGAGCGGCCAGAATGACCTTCATTCCAGACATGGGAAGCGTTGACATCAGTCTGCGGCCACATATGATGAAGGCACAGAACATCAGGCCACCCAGCAGGAGGCAGCCATGCCGCGCATTCCGATGCCTGACGTCATTGTTCTCATCCCTGGAATCATGGGTAGCGCGCTGCGCAAGAACGGCAAGGATGTCTGGGACATCTCAGCCGGTGCGGCGATCGCCGCGCTGTTCAGTCGCGGCGACAGTCTGCAGGATCTGCGCTTGCCGCCCGGCAGCGACGGGCAGGACCCGCACGATGGCATCACGCCGAAGCGGCTGATGCCGGACGTCCACATCGTGCCGGGGCTGTGGAAGATCGACGGCTATCGCAAGACCAGCGATACGATCCAGGCCGTCTTCGACGTCAGCCCCGGAGTGAACTATCTGGAGTTTCCCTACGATTGGCGGCTCGACAATCGCCTCGCGGCGAAGCGCTTGCAGCGTGAGGCCGGCGACCTGCTCCGTCGTCGTCGGCAGGACACGAACAATCCCAACGCCAGGCTCATCATCGTCGGGCACTCGATGGGCGGGCTTGTCGCACGCTACTACCTGGAGTGCCTCGACGGCTGGCGCGACACCCGTGCGTTACTGACCTTCGGCACGCCGTACCGCGGCTCGGTGAACGCGCTCGATACGATCTCCAACGGCTGCTACAAAGGGCCGCGACGGTTGCTCGACTTGTCCGAGACAGTGCGGTCGTTCACCTCGGTCTACCAGCTCTTGCCGATCTACCGTTGCTACTCGGCCGGTGGCGATGGCCCGTGGGTTCGCATCGGCGAGACGAGCGGCATCCCGAACGTCGATCCGACGCGCGCCGCCGCAGCACTCGCATTCCATAACGAGATCCGCGATGCGGTCGATCGCAACCGGCAGGACGACGAGTACCGCGAGCGCGGTTACAAGATCTTCCCGATCGTCGGGGTCGAGCAGCCGACGAATCAGTCTGGCCGACTCGACGGTGGCAAGGTCACGATGCTGCGGCAGTACACCTATGCCGACCGCAGCGTGCATGACGATCTTGGCGACGGCACGGTGCCGCGTGCGTCGGCGACGCCGATCGAGCTGGAGGGGTCGGCGCAGGGCATGTTCGCCGCCGATCGGCACGCATCCCTGCAGAACGCTGACGCCGGCCTGACGCACCTGAAGGGTGCGATCTTCGGGCTCTACGATCCACTCGGCGAGTATCGTGCGCCGAGCATTGTCAACATAACGCTGTCGCTCGATGTCGATGACATCTACTGGACCGACGACACGATCGATGTCCGCGTCCGACCGAGCGTCGAGGGTACCGCGACCGAAGCGGTGATCGTGAGCGTCACGACCGGCGCGGAAGTAGGCCGGAAGGCGATGGTGGCCGGTGACGATGGCTGGCAACAGGCGACGTTCGAGCCGCTGCCGCCGGATGTCTACCGCATCACTGTCAGCGGCGGGACTGCCGTCGATCCGGTATCGGATATCTTCACATCCCTGACGCCCCCGGCCTGACGCCGAAGGAGCGCGCTATGGAAATCTGGTGGAATGTTGGCGAGTCGTTCCGCGTGTTCGCGGCCGCTCGCCCGCTGGACGACATCGTCAACGAGCTGGAAGCCGACCCCGAGATGCCGGCCTGGGCGATCCTGCACCGCCCCGAGGCCGGCAACCGGCTCTACGCCTTTCGCCCAGAAGAGCTGTTTGCCTATCGCGCGATGGTGGATAGTTCCGGCTCGCAACCGGCGGTAGATGCGCTCCAGCTGCACGAAACAGGCAGTAGCCCCGAACTGCAACCGGGACAGCCCGAATCCGACCTGACCGCCCCGACCGTGGCGCAGCAACCATCGGCGCTGCGCGTGATTCGGCTGAATGCCAACGGTCAGCCGGAGGTTGTCGGCGACATGGTCGGCTGGGACGGCGAGATCGCGCCGCCGTTCGAGGACTTCTTTCCCGCCCGCGCCGCTGCCGCGCCGGACCTCGGGACGGACCTCGCCCCGGACCTCGGGCCATCGCTGGGCATCGACGAGCCGCCTGCGCCACCGCCCGCCCCACCCCCACCTGCGCCACACCCTGCGCCCGAGCTGCCAGCCGACATTGACGTCGTCCTCTCCGGCGAAGCACCGAAGAAGATGGGGGTCGGGAAGAAGGCCACGATCGACATCCGCTTGGAGACGTCTGAGGGGGCGACACCGCTGCCGGTGGCGCTCACCGGCGTAGCGATCCAGACGAGGGGTGATGTCGTCGCCACGTTGTCTGTCGACGCCACGAAGGTCTCGATCGACGGTCCGTATCAACTGCGGCTCGCGCCACCTGGCCCGGGTGCGCCAAGCCTCGGCGAGTTCACCGTCTCCGGACGCGTGGCAGGCGCGACGACGATCGACGTGCTGTTCCAGCAGGGCGCGTCCGATCTCGGCTCCCTTTCCTTCCCCGTCACGATCACTGCCAGCCGTCCGCGCGCAGCCCGGCAGTCGGCGCAGGCTGTCGCGCAGCCACCCAATCCGGGTGATGAGGACTACATGGTCCTGCAGATCATCGAGTTCCCGTTCGGCGACGGGCTGGTGTTCGCCTACTCAGTCTCGTCGGACGCGCTGCGGCTCGACCATGCGCCGTTCCAGTCGAAGCCGTTCGGCGCGCTGGCTGATTCCGGCGGGTCGGCGACGCGCGGCTACGTCGACGGCATCTACCAGCGCATCGAGACGCAGGTGTTGGAGACGTACGACGACTTCCAGGTGTTTGATATCAAGCTACGCGCGATCAGCACCGACATGTCCGATCAGCTCTTCGACCCGGCGTTCGTGCGGGCCGTCTGGGATCATCGCGACCAGGTTCGCGGCATCAAGGTTTATTCACGTGAGCCGCACATTCCCTGGGAGCTCGTGCGTCTGCGCCACCCGGACACCGGCGAGGTCGACGACCGCTACCTTTGCGAGTACGGCCTGCTGCGCAATCTCGGCGGTACGCTACGACCGCGCACGATCGGTCGCGGCGATTGGGCCTACCTGGTGGGTGAATATCCGAACGGCACACAGAAGGCGCTGGGGGAGGATGCTGCGTATCTCGCGTCGGCGCTGCCGGGTCACGGCATCCAGCCGACGAAGATCGCGGCACTGGAGAAGGACGTGCTGCTGGCGCTGGAAGCTGGCGCGTTCGACGTGCTCCACATCGCCTGCCACGGGGAGAGCGATCAGGCGCAGATCGACGACGCGCGCCTCATCATCGGCGACCGCCAGACGGTGCGCCACGGCACACAGCCGATCGCGATTGACGCGCTGACTGTCCAGCAGACGGCGAAGCTGGCGCAGCGCGGCCCGCTGGTGTTCCTGAACGCCTGCCAGTCTGGGCGCGAGGGCCAGAGCCTGACCCGCCTCGGCGGCTGGCCGGCCGCCTTCTGGACGGCCGGAGCCGGCGCGTTCGTCGGGACATCATGGTCGGTCTACGAAAAGCCAGCGACAGCCTTCGCCTCCGCCTTCTACGACGCCCTCCTTGGTGGTGCCACCCTCGGTTCCGCTACCACCGCTGCCCGCGCCGCCGCCAAACAGCTCGGCGACGCCTCCTGGCTCGCGTATCTCGTGTACGGGGACCCGCAGGCGACGATGGGGTGAGAGGGGACGGCCCTCACCCCCCTGCCCCCTCTCCCAATGCTGGGAGAGGGGGTGTCCTTGGTATGGCGGGTTGGCTGCCGTTTCGGACGAAAAAGCTCGTGCTGTCCGGTCCGTGAGGCCATCTTAACGATGATCCGCGGACAGCAAGTGCTGATCAAATCTGTAGCAGGAACGGCTGATCTGATGGCGCATTCATTCAGGAAGTGGAGCGAGGCCGTGAAGGCTGATCCTGCACGGCGAGCGCGGATTGAGGAGCAAAAGCGCGCCTTACGAAATGAGTTGGCTCATGCCCGACTTCAAGAATTGCGACGAGTCACAAAACAAGGGTTGTAATGCGTGACGACGGAGGAACGGTGGCCTCACGGCCAGGACTGCGCGAGCGCCATCCCTACGAAACGGCAGGGCAGACCGGCCCACGACGACGCCCGTTGCTCAACATACCTCGCGCCAAAACTCCCCAGCCCGATGCACGATGGCGGTGAGCATGCCGGATTCGAACGCTGAGGCGAGGGCGCCTTCGACAAAGCGGTTCTGGCGAATGAGGGTTGTGAGCAGGCATTCGAGGTCCCAGGCGGTTGCGTGGCTGATGTTGCTGATGTCGGTCGCGAACTGCTGCGCGTGCGGTGTGTCTTTCCACTCAACCCAGGCAACCCGCGGAGTGACCCAGCCATTGGCAGAGGCAGCGTGGACAAACTGCAACGCTTCGGCGCTCAGCATGAAATACGGCATGTGCCCCGGCGTGTTGTCCCACTCGCCAAACTGGAAGTCCGGCGCTTCAAAGAGCGGCAGAAACTCGGCGATCGCAGCCAACCTCTCGCAGAGAGACTGCTGTGGAGCCTCGTCCATCATGCGACTCGCATTCGCTAAAAATCCACCCCCTCTCCCAGCATTGGGAGAGGGGGCAGGGGGGTGAGGGCCGTCCCTCGTTACCCGACCAACAACCCCATCGGGGACTCCAGCAGCGCCTTGAGCTTCTGGAGATACTTGGCGACTTCAGCGCCGTCGGTGAGGCGGTGGTCGGCGGACATGGTGACCTTCATGACGGTCTGCGACTTGAACTTGCCCTTGTCCGCATCCCAGACAGGCTGCGGCTTGGCAGCGCCGATGGCGAGGATGGCGGCCTGCGGCGGGTTGATGATGGCGATGAATTCGTCAACACCGAACATGCCGAGGTTCGAGGTCGTGAACGTGCCGCCCTGGTACTCCTCGGGCTTGAGGCCACCTTCGCGGGCGCGCTTGGCCAGATCCTTGGTCAGTCGCGCGATCGCGCCGAGCGACTTCTCGTCGGCGTTCGGGACGAACGGCGAGATGAGGCCGCCCTCGATGGCGATGGCGATGCCGACGTCGATGTGGTCGTGCAGCTCCATCTTGCCGTCGTTCCAGGCTGAGTTCAGCACTGGGAAGTCGCGCAGCGCCAGTGCGGACGCCTTGACGATGAGGTCGTTGACCGACACCTGGCTGGCCTCGTCGATGTCGGCGTTGACCTGCTTGCGCAGCTCGAGCGCCTTGTCCATCGCGATCGACATCGTGACGTAGAAGTGCGGTGCCTGGAACGACTGGGTCATGCGCTTGCCGATGGTCTGGCGGATGCGCGGCAGCTCCTGCAGCTCGCCACCGACGGACGGAACCGGCTCGGCAGCGGGCGCGGGTGCCTGCGGCTGGGCCTCGGCAGGTGCCTCCTGCGGGGCTGCGGCAGCGGCTGCCGGGGCCGGCGCGGCCTGTGGCTTCGGCTTCGCGCCAGTCAGGTATGGCTCGACGTCGCGCTTGACGATGCGACCCTGCGGGCCGGTGCCACGCACCTGGGAGAGGTCAATCTCATGCTCGGCGGCGAGGCGGCGGACCAGCGGCGAGGCGCGGATGCGCTCGCCCGGCTCGCGGCTCTCGGCCTGTGGCTCGGCAGCCGGGGCCTCGGCGGCAGGCGCTGCGGCCTGCTGCTCCGGTGCCGGCGCGCTTGCGCCCTGCTCGGCGGCAGCGGTCGGCTGCTCGGTCTGAGCTGGCGCGGCGGATTGTGGAGCGGCAGCTTCTGGCTTGGCGGCTTCGGCCGGTGCTTCGCTCGGCGCGGCCTCGTCCTCGGGGATCTCTTCGTCCTCGCCGCCGATGATCGCGATTGGCTCGCCGACCGGGACGGTCTGCCCCTCGGTGATCAGCGTCTTGCGCAGGACGCCGCCTTCGAACGCTTCGATTTCGATGTTGACCTTGTCGGTCTCAATCTCAGCGATTGCTTCGCCGCGCTCGACTGGATCGCCGACGTTCTTCAGCCAGCGCAGCAGCGTTCCGGCGTCCATGTCGTACCCCATCTGGGGCATGACGACCGTTTTCGCCATCTTCTTGCCTCTCCCCAAACCCCCACGTGCGGGGTCCGTAAACCGTTAATTCAATCCCCCCTCTCCCCGTGGGAGAGGGGCGGGGGGTGAGGTTACGCCAGCGCCTGCTTGACTGCGGCGACGACCTCGTCCTTGCCAGGAATGACCAGTCGCTCGAGGTTCCGGGCATATGGCATCGGCACTTCAATGCTGCCGACGCGCTCAACCGGCGCATCAAGATAATCGAACGCGTGCTCCTGCACAGCGGCAGCGATCTCCGCGCCGAGACCCATCGTGCGCCACGACTCTTCTACGATAACGCAGCGGCTGGTCTTCTTCACCGAATCGATCACGGTGTCAACATCCAGCGGGCGCAGCACGCGCATGTCGATGACCTCAGCCGAAATTCCCTGCTCGGCCAGCTCCTCAGCAGCACCGAGCGCCAGGTACAGACCGCGCGACCACGAGACGAGCGTGATGTCGGTACCTTCGCGGCGCACCTCTGCGCCCGCAAGCGGCAGTGTGTAGTCGCCGGTTGGCACCGGGCCGCGGTTGCGATAGATCAGCGAGTGCTCGATGAACATGACCGGGTCGTTGCCGCGGATCGCTGACTTGAGGAAGCCCTTGGCGTCCTTCGGTGTGGCCGGCATAACGACGCGCAGGCCGGGGATGTGGGCCAGCCAGCCCTCGTAGGTCTGCGAGTGCGTCGCGCCGAGCTGCCCCCAGCCGGAGGCGGTGCGGATGACGAGCGGCGCGGTGAACTCCCCGTTGAACATGTAGTGGATCTTGGCGGCGTGATTGACGATCTGATCCATTGCCAGTAGCGAGAAGTTGATCGTCATCAGCTCGACGATCGGCCGCAGGCCGCCCATCGATGCGCCAATGGCCATGCCGACGAGGCCCAGCTCGGCGATCGGGGTGTCGATCACGCGCTTGCGACCGTATTGCTCCTGGAAGCCGCGGGTCACGACGTAGGAGCCGCCGTATGCGCCGATGTCCTCACCCATGATGAAGACCTTTTCGTCGCGATCCATCTCTTCGGTGATGGCTTCGCGGAGCGCGTCCCGGTAGGTGATTTCGCGTTCGCCTGATTCGTTCTGCTGGATGACGTCTTGCGCTCGGCGCTGCATGTCCTCCAGCTCAGCCAGCGTACTTGCCACGGTGTTCCTGCTCCATTTCGATACGATGAACGTTAACCGCGTCGCCGTCTGTTCGCGCTAGTACTCGTCGGCGTAGACGTGGTCCTCCAGTGTCGACGGATCAGGCCACGGGCTCTTGTCGGCGAACTCGACTGCCTCGTCGACAATGACTTCAATCTCTTCGTCGATCTTGTCGAAGTCGGCTTGCTCCGCCTTGCCGGCGTGAATGAGCTGTTCGCGATAGGCCGGGATCGGGTCGGTCGCGCGATGCTCCTCGATCTCGTCCTTTTCGCGATACATCTCCGGGTCGGCCATCGAGTGGCCCCGGAACCGATAGGTCATCGCTTCGATGAAGTAGGGACCGTTGCCGGCGGTGCAGTATTCGCGAGCGCGCTGGGTGACTTCGCGCATTGCCAGGACATCCTGCCCGTCGACGATCTCCGCCTTGATGCCGAGTCCCTCGGCCTTGGTCGACATCTGCGGCACAGCCGAGTGATATTCGATGGAGGTGCCCATTGCGTACTGATTGTTCTCGCAAAGGAAGATGACCGGCAGCTTCCAGAGCGAGGCCATATTGAGCGCCTCGAAGAATGCGCCGCCGTTCGTCGCACCATCACCGAAGATGACCATCGAAACGCCGTCAATCTCCTGATACTGCAACGCCAGGCCAATGCCTGCGCCGATCAGGATGTGGCCCGAGACGATTGCGTAACCGCCCCAGAAGTTGCGTTCCGGATGGATCATGTGCATTGAGCCGCCGCGTCCGCCGGTCGTGCCGGTTGAACGGCCGAACAGCTCGGCCATGACGGCGTTCGGATGCGAGCCGATCGCCAGCGCATAGCCGTGATCGCGGTAGTGGGTAACGAGGTGGTCCTGTTGCTTGAGGACGCTGATCGCGCCAACGGCAATTGCCTCTTCACCGATGTAGAGATGGAGGAAGCCGCCGATTTTGCCGAAGGCATACTGTTCGGCGGAGTGCTCCTCAAACCTGCGAATCAGGACCATCTGGCGATAGAGATCGAGAAGCTCATCCTTGCTCATCGAGCCGAGGGCTGATTCTCCAGCCCGTACGGCCGGCTCCGTCTTGCTAGCCATGCCACGCCCTTTCGTCCGGTTGCGACGTGTTCGAGTACCCGAAGCGGTCTCGCCGGAACCATCAGGTGAGTGCTGTCTGCCAGCCGAAGATCGTGGCAATTCGTCTCACCTCCCTGAGGATCGTTCGGTGCGCTGCGCAAAGGTAGTTCATCGCGTAACGTGCGCACGGGGATTGGCTGATTTCACCTGTGTTTCGCTGATTCCAGCCGCAAAGACAGGTGCGTCATCACCACCCTGCATCCAATTCTGAATTGTACGCCACGCCTTCCAGGCCGGTCTATGGCCGGTCGGAATTGGCCGATCTGCCGATCATCCAAAACGGCAGCCGAACGTGTAGCAGTTCGCCGGTTCGGCAGTGTGGCAGCGGATGGCAGCCGAAGAGGGCTGTATCGCGGCGTGAGAGGGTGAGAAACGATCGCTGGCAGATTGCAGATGGATTCGGCCACAACAGCGCTTTTCCTGCGCGAATGTACATGCTGATTATGACGCGGGCCGGATTCGTCGCTCTGTTTGTTCCAGGTGGTCTGGCAGGATCAGTCGTTCACGCAGGCCGTTCGGATAGGTGTATGCCAGGCTCTGAGGGTCGAATCGGGCATTGGTTGCGTGGATGACGCGATGATGGTTTGGACACAGGACGATGATATTCGGGCTGACATCCGGCCCGCCTTCGCTCAGATACTGAATGTGATGACCTTCTGCGAGGGATTGTCCATAGCGTGGCTCGAAGTCGTGTCCGCAAACCTGGCAACGGTAGTGGTAATAGGACTTGAGCGTGTCGGCGAGCGCCGGGTTGCGACGATAGCGCGTTTCTTCGGTCAGGAAGCGGACAAAGGAATCGTCGCTCCCGGGATCGGTCAGATAGAGCGGGGTGTCCTCAGCAGCAGCGAGACGGACATGTTGGCGCGCCTCGATCAGCTGGTCGTGGTTCCGCAGTGCGGCGAGGATTTCGGCGCGCTTGAACCTGTCAGACACAGTGTCAGGCGGCACGATCTGCAGGTCCGGTCGTGGTCGCTCGGCCAGCGACCACTGGATGTATGGAAGGATGAGCGCCTCGTCAGCAGGATCGATCCGTCGGCCGTTGTCCTGACCGTCGTAGCGACGTGAGAGCGGCAAGTTTTCAAGGCTGAACGGGATCGTTGGAACCGTCATGCTTCCGTAGACGATCCAGTTCCAGGTTCGGTTCTCATTTGGCCAGTGCAGGCGACTGAGTGTTCCGTCGTAATCGCGCTCCAGGCGTTCGAAGACGAGCGCGAAGTCGATCCGGCTCCGTAGCTTTTCTTCCTGCGCGGCTTCCTGTTTCACCAATTGCAGGAGCAGGAGCTCGCCTTGCTCCATCTCCGGATTCGCCGGTCGCTGACTGAGCGCAAACATCGACGAGCGAATGCATTCATCGATCTGTGCGAGCCGGACGTTGAGGCGGCGCACGCAGCTCGTCCCTTTCCACTGCCACGAAGTCCAGGTACCAGCCATCCTAGCGCAGCCGCAGCGTTTGCTCTATTCCAACTCCTATCGAGTGCTGGCTGAAAACAGCCTGTGGAAGCGCGACCTATTGCGATCTCATGCGCGGATCGAGAGCGTCTCGCAGGCCATCCCCCAGCAGATTCATCGCCAGGACGGTGATCATAATCGCCAGGCCGGGGAACGTTGCCCACCACCAGGCTACGCGCAGGAAGCCGCGAGCCTTGCTCAGCATCGCGCCCCACTCGGGTGTTGGTGGTTGCGCGCCCAGGCCAAGGAACGACAAACCGGCGGCTGAGAGGATCGCAGACGCAATTCCCAGTGTGACCAGAACAATGATCGGCGAGAGTACGTTCGGGAGAATATGCCGAACCATAATGCGGATACTTGGCACGCCGACCGATTCTGCCGCCTCGACATACGTCAATGTCTTCACGCTCATGACGGAACTGCGCACGAGGCGCGTGAACCGTGGGATGTTCGCGATGCCGACTGCAATCATGACGTTGTTCAGGCCAGGGCCGAGCATGGCCACAAACGTAATTGCCAGAAGAATTCCGGGGAACGCCAGCAAGATATCGATCAAACGCATCAGGATCGTGTCGAGCCACCGCCCATAGAAGCCAGCGAGCAGGCCCAGCAGCGTTCCAAGCGTTGCTCCAATTCCCATGGAGATCAGGCCGACGCGGAGCGAAATGCGGGCCCCCCAGATGACGGCGCTGAAGACATCTCGCCCGAGCTCATCCGTGCCGAACCAATGCGTGCTTGAGGGAGGTGTGAGTCGGACTGTTGGATTCGGATCGGTCGGATCAAATGGAGCAATGACCGGCGCGAGTATGGCAATTGCGATCAGGATGAAGAGCAGGGATGCACCGACGATCGTACTGGGATGTTGCCGTGACAGGCGCCACATGCGGGAGAGCGTCGAGCGCGGTCGCTTGATCTCACTGTGGAGTCCGCGATCGCTCATGGTCATCGAACCGCCCGATCGTTGTTGTTCCATCGTTATTCGTACCGGATCTTCGGGTCAAGAAACCCGTATAGCAGGTCGGTCAGAAGATTGACGACGACATATATGGATGCGACAAGCAAGATGATTCCCTGAACGAGCGGAAAGTCCTTGCCATTAATTGCAGTGATCGTCAATCGACCAATTCCCTGTCTGGCGAAGACGGTTTCGATGATGACTGCACCGCTGAGGAGCGCGCCGAATTGCAGGCCGACAATGGTGATGACCGGGATCATTGCGTTGCGTAATGCATGACGAGTGACGACGGCGGTCTCGCGTAGTCCCTTGGCTCGCGCGGTGGTGATGTACTCCTGACGCATGATTTCGAGCATCGAAGAGCGCACCAGACGGGCGATCACCGCAGACGCTTCGAGTCCCAACGTGAACGCGGGAAGGATCAAGCGCTTGACGCCGCCGGTGCCGGTTGCTGGAACCCAACCGAAGTGCAGCGAGAAGATGTAGATCAATACGAGCCCGAGCCAGAAGCTTGGCATTGACACACCCAGCGACGCGAACCCCATGGTGAGCGTGTCGAACCAGGAATGAGGCCTCATCGCGGCTGCGATGCCGAGCACAATCCCCAAGATGATGGCGATGCCCAGCCCGGCCAGCGTGAGCTGGATCGTGCTGCCGATCTGAGCAAAGATCATCTCGGTGACCTTCTGGTTCGACCAGATGGAACGGCCGAGATCTCCCTGTAAGACGTTGCCCATCCAGGTGAGGTATTGCTCCCAGATGGGGCGGTCAAAACCCAACTCCTTGCGGAGGGCTTCGACCGCCTCAGCTGATGCGCCTTGCGATCCGCCTGATCCGCCACCACCTCCGCCAGAAAGCATGAGCTGGACCGGGTCGCCAGGTGTCAGATGGAGCATCGAGAAGACCAGGATCGAGACACCGAGCAACACCGGAATTGCGGTCAGGAAGCGGCGCAGCAGGAATGTGATCATGCGTCGGCAATGAAGGTGCTGTTAAACCACGTGTAGTACACGCGGGCGTCCAACGCCACGTTCTTGATTGCCTTGTTGTAAGCGAGACTCATCGAACCTTCCACGATCGGGATGATGAGGGCGTTATCCATGATGATCTGCTGCACTTCCGCGTAAATCTCGCGGCGCGCTTCACGATCGGCCGTGCTGTCACCATCGACGAGCAGCTCATCCAGGCGGGCATCGCGGAAGCGAGTTCGCGCGAATCCGGTTCCAATGTTGCTGGAATGGAACTGCCAGCGCAGGACGAACGGATCTGAGCCGGAAATGCCCTCGCTGAGCATGTGATGCTCACCGTCCATGCCGGCTTGCTGCCACCATGCGTCGGTGCCGGTCTTGATGTTGACGGCGACGCCGATGTCTTTCAGCTTTGCCTGAATGAACTCGTGCTGCGCCGAAGACGTGATGGTGAGCAGGTCGAGCTCCAGCTTTGCTCCGTCCTTCTCACGGATGCCGTCGGATCCTTCGGTCCAGCCTGACTCCTCAAGGAGGGACTTGGCCTTGTCCTGATCGTATGGATACAGTCCCTCGATGGCTGGGTTGTAGGCAAATGTCTTCGACGCGAGCGGACCGTGAGCAGGCAGCCCTTGTCCGTAGTTGATGACATCGACAATCTCCTGGCGGTCGATCGCATGGATCAGCGCCTTGCGGACATTGGGGTCATCCAACGGTGCTTTTTCTGTGTTCAACAGGTATATCGTCGGTACGCCAGGCGTCGGCTCATAGATGACCGTCAGATCGCTATTTTCCTCAAAGCGGCTGAAGTCTTGCGCGGGGATGAAGTCGATCATGTCGACTTCGCCGGTTTCCAGGACGGCGCTTCGCGTCGCTTCTTCCGGCACGATTTTGTAGATGAACTCATCGAGATAGGCTGGGCCGTCCAGATTGAAGATCGGCGAGGCCCAGTTGTAGTCGGCGAACTTCTCCAGGACGACGCTGTCCTGCGGCGTCCATGACTTGACTTTCATCGGTCCGGTTGCTACCGGCTGGCGGCCGAAGTCGTCGCCCATCTCTTCAATAGCCGTAGGTGAGGGGATGCCGCAGAAGTTGTAGCTGATGCCATCGAGGAACGCGGCAAACGGCTCTTTCAGGGTGATCTCGACTGTCTGATCGTCGACGACCTCGCTCCCCTGATATGGACCGATCAGGTTAATGGCGCGCTTGGATTGCGTCGCTGGATCGGCGATACGGTCAAAGCAGAACTTCACCGCATCAGCATTGAAGTCCGTGCCGTCGTGGAATTTGACGCCATCGCGCAGAGTGAACGTGAAGACTGTGGCGTCGTCCGATACCTCCCAGGCGGTGGAGAGACCCGGCTGGAAGCCGTTGCTGCGATCTTCGTAGACCAGCGGCTCGTACACCATGCTGAGGATACGATGAACGTGTCCAAAGACGGAGACGTTGACATCAAGCGTGTCCGGGTCGCGACTACCGGCGTACACGAGGCGTTGCGGCGATGGCAGGTCGTCGCGATTCGGTACTACGAATTCCGGCAGGCCACTAGCATCCCCACCTGCGCTGGGTGAGGATTCGGCGTCAGCACTCTGCTCGGTTGGTTCGGCAGCGGAGCCTTCTGTCGGCTCTGCCGTAGCTTCCGCTTCTGTCGCAGCTGGTTCGGTTGCGTCGTCATCATCATCACCACCGCACGCAGCGAGAATGGTCGGCGCGACAGCTGCTCCAAGAGTGACGAGCATTGCCCGACGCATGAAGTCGCGACGCGTGGCTCTCAACAACGGTCGAGACTGATTCAGATTCAGCTCTCGGCTGGATGGAGTCTCCTGCATGTCGTTCTCCTCAGAATGCAATCGGTACGCCACAAGTGCAGTCGCACGTTCGCCGTGTGGTTGCACAGCGAATCCGCGCACACATCACCAAGAAAATAGGTACAGCAATATGCCCTGAACAGATTCGCCCCAAAGCGAATTCCTCGTGCAATCCACATGCTCACCAAACTGGCGCATTAATTGCCCGGAAATTGATTCCAGCATATTGCATTTGGACTTCGTCACCATTACCAGCGTCGTTTGGCCCCGATCATCTGGATGGATGAGCAGAAGATAACAGCAATGCAATATCACGTCAACGGTCTTGAAGGGTTGAATAGTTCATCGGCGCGATGCGGAAGCTGGCTATCGAGCGCCCCGCTTCCCGTGCTACGCTACCCGCATCGACCACCATGATGGTTCGGAGGCAGCGGTGCGTGTCGTATTGATCGTCGTTGCGGTGATCCTGCTGATCTGGTTGCTCGGCGCGTTGATCGGGCTGGTTGGGCGTGCCCTGCAGGTGGTGCTGATCGTCGTTGTGCTGCTGCTGATTGGTCGAGCGCTCATGGGCGATCGGCGCGATTGAGCGCGCCATTGCGTGAAGTGGAGCGGAACGTGTCGGCAACGGTCGCGATCGACTTTGGATCTGCCGCGGTGCGGTCCGATCCGCATCCGGTCTATCGCCGCTTGCGCGATGCGTCGCCGGTGGTCTGGAACGAGGTGACGCGCTCCTGGATCGTGAGCCGCTACGACGATGTCGCCGGGCTGTTCGTCGATCCGCGCATGTCCTCGGCGCGCACCGAGGCGATCTTCTCGACGCTGCCGGACGAGGTGCGGCCCGAGATGGAGCCGCTGCGCAACGTCCTCGGCAGCCGCATGCTGCTGACCGATCCGCCGGAGCACACGCGGCTGAAGAGCCTGGTGATGAAGGCGTTCTCGGCGAAGACGACCGAGACGCGCCGCGCGCATATCCGTGAGCTGTGCGATCGGTTTCTCGATCGTGCTGCCGAGCGCGGCGAGGTGGATATTGTCGCCGACCTGGCACAGCCGCTGCCGAGCTGGGTGATCGCCGATCTGCTCGGCGTGCCGCCTGACGATCAGGCGCGCTTCACGCGCTGGAGCCACGATCAGGTGCGGGTCTACGACCGGCCGGGCACGGTCGGCGAACGGGTCGCGGTGATGCGTCAGGGGCAGCAGAGCATGCTGGAGATGCGCGCCTTCCTGGAGGCGATCATCGACGAGCGCCGTCGTGAGCCGCGCGAGGACCTGATTTCCGAGCTGGTGGCGGCCGAGGAAGCCGGCGACCGTCTCTCAACCGAAGAGCTCGTCGTGATGGTCGTGGCCCTGCTCGTCGGTGGGAACAACTCGACGGCGCACCTGATCGGCAACGCGGCGCTGACACTGTTGCGGCAGCCGGATGTCGCCGCGCGGTTGCGCGACGATCCGGCGCTCGTGCGTCCGGCGATCGAAGAGGTGCTGCGCTGGGAGAGCCCGGTGCAGGCGACGAGCCGCGTGGTGCGTGATGAGCCGATTGCGCTGCACGGCTACGAAATGCAGGTTGGTGATAGCGTGCATCTGTTCATCGGCTCCGCCAATCGCGATCCGTCGCAGTTCCCCGACCCGGACACGTTTGATCCGGTGCGCAAGCCGAACCGGCACCTGACCTTCGGTGGCGGCCCGCACTTCTGCCTCGGCTCATCGACGGCGCGGGCGGTCGCGCAGACGGCGATTCAATCGCTCGTCGAGCGGTTCCCCAATGCGCGGCTCGCTACGGATGCGGTGATGTGGCAGGAGGGCTTTTCGTTCAGGAGCGTGGTGTCGTTGCCGGTGGTGCTCGCGGGGTGAGGACGCGTCAGGCGCAGTACTCGTGATAGCCGCGGACGCGGTCGGCGTGGAGCGGCAGGAGCTTGTCGCAGACGATGCAGAACGCTTGCGATGGCGGCTCGCCCGGCGTGGCGTTGACCGAAGGCGTCGTCGCGTCGGTCTCCAGCAGCAGGAGGTCGTCCCAGACATCCGGCGGCAGTGTCTTGCTGTTGCGTCTGTACCAGTGGATGACGTGGAGCCGATGCTTCACGCTGTGGCGCCGTAACTCCAGTCGCCGCTCGTCGGCGTCCTCAATGCGGAAGATGGCCTGCAGCGAGAGTGGCCCGATTGATGCCGTGGTTGCGGCGACGGGTGCGGCGGACAAGACCGCCACTTCCTCAGGTGCAGGGTTGGCGGTCTTGCCCGCGGGATCCTGGAAGACCGCCACATCCTCAGATACAGCGGTGGCGGCCTTCTCATCGACATCGGCCACCTCCGCCACCGCCTCAGATTCAGCACTAACAGTGTTGGCCGGAAGCCACGGATCTCTCTCGTGAACCGCTTCGGTCTCCGTCATCAGCGAGAGCGTTCTGGTGTAGGTAACGGTGTCTTCTGTTACAGAGACGTGATCCGTAGGTTGAGGTTCGTCGTTCTGGATGGAACCTGCTGGACCAGGACTGGAATCAGTCAGCGTCGCTCTGTCCGGAAGGCCGGGATGCGCGGTCTGCTCGTCGTCAGTCTGGAAGGCCGCCACTGCTGAGGGTGTGGAACTGGCGGTCTTCTCCCCGTCATGCTGGAAGGCCGCCACATCCCCCTCTGAGGGATTGGCGGTCTTCTCATCCGGCAGCGTCCATATCCACTGGCCGCGCTGAGAGCCGGGTTCCTTCACCGACTGGACGTTGATCTCGCGAGCGGCTCGCTCAACGGTGCGCCAGCTGATCCCAGCCTTCTGCGCCGCCGCCCGTACCGCGCTGGCCGGCATCTGCCCGTCTGCCAGCAGATCCTGCAGGAACGTGATGGCCTCCTCGCGCGGTGATGCCTGCTTCGTCGTGCCGGATTCGGACAGCAGCGCCTCGATCGGCGTTGACGTCGATCCGTGCCACTGGATCGGCGCATCCATCGGGCGGCTCCAGCACAGCGCATCCGGTCGTGGCGCGAGGTTGCTCTTGACGACGCCGAGTGCGCGATCCCCGCCGTCTGGTGCGTCCTCCGGCAGCGTCGCCGTCATCCAGACGATCCGCGCCACCGCGCCAAACGCGGTCGCCCCGAGCAGCTGCTGCAGCGGTCGGCGGCCCGTGCCGTTGGGCTTGCCGACGTGCATGATCGCCAGGATCGCGACGCCCGTGTGTTCGGCGAGAACCGCCAGCGGCGTCAGCACGTCGCGCACACCGCCCTCGGCGTTGCGGTCGCTGCCCGGCATGTAGCTCGTCAGCGGATCGATGATCACCAGGTCGGTCGTGCCCGCGACCGCCTCCTCCAGCAGATCCAGATGATGGATCAGGCTGAACACTTCCGGTCGACCGCCGACATCGGCAAAGTCGACGATCTGGATGCGTGTGGTGTCGGCGTGGTGGGTCGTCAATCGCGGCACCACCGTATCAGCGATGCCATCCTCGGCGGCGAGGATCAGTGTCTGCCCGACCGGCGCCCGAACGCCGTCCGGCCAGCGCTCGCCGCGTGAGAGTGCGGCGGCCACGGCGGTGGCGATGGTGCTCTTGCCGTCGCCGGGATGACCACCGAGGATGTGCAGTTTGCCGCGTGCCAGCCAGCTCGGCCAGAGCCAGTTCACCGGTGTCGGTGTCACCGCAGCCGCCGAGGTCAGCCGCAACCGCCGCGTCGTCTGCGTCGGCACGATCCCCGGTGCGTTGACCTGGTTCGAGATGCTCATCGCGCGTCTCCTTTCGCCTGCAAGACCGTTCGCGAACTGAGGCCGATGCAACAGGCCTCTACTTATACGAACAGGATTTCGAGGAAAAAGTGCGACATTTTGGGTGACCTCACCCCCCGGCCCCCTCTCCCGCCGGGAGAGGGGGTGTCCTGATACTGACGGGTTTGGGTGCCTTGCGAAGGATGTGACGGTAGGTTCCCCCGCCTCGCCTCTGCGACGGGAGAGGAGTGGCGGCAGCCAACTCGCGCTATACAGGACACCCCCTCTCCCCACGGGCGGGAGCCCTTTGGGCAGCGGTCGGGGGGTGAGGTCCCATGTCATACTTCCCAAATTACGTTGTTCGTCCGCTACCGAAGGGCAGCGCTATATGGACTGGATCGCCAACCCGGAAATCTGGGTCGCGTTGTTGACGCTGACGGCGCTGGAGATCGTCCTCGGCATCGACAACATCATCTTCATCTCGATCCTGGCCGGGAAGCTGCCGGCCGAGCAGCAGGAGAAAGCGCGTCTGCTTGGGCTGGGGCTGGCGATGTTCATGCGCGTCGCGCTGCTGTTCTCGCTGTCGTGGGTCATCGGGCTGACTGATCCGATATTTGAGGTGCTGGGGCAGGAAATCTCGGGGCGCGATCTCATCCTGATCGGGGGTGGTCTCTTCCTGATAGCGAAGAGTACGACCGAGATCCACGGCAAGCTGGAGGGCGAAGAGGGCCACGCCAGCGCGCGCGTGCCGGCGTCGTTTGTTAGCGTGATCGTGCAGATTCTGTTGCTTGATGTCGTGTTCTCGCTCGATTCGGTGATTACCGCCGTTGGTATGGCCGACGACATCGAGGTGATGATCGCCGCGGTCGTCATTGCCGTCGGCGTGATGATGGTGTCGTCCGGGCCTATCAGTCGATTTGTTGAAGAGCGCCCAACGGTGAAGATCCTGGCGCTGTCGTTCCTGCTGCTGATTGGTATGTCACTGCTGATCGAAGGCTTCGATTATCACGTTCCGAAGGGCTACATCTACTTCGCGATGGGCTTCTCCGTCCTGGTGGAGATGCTGAATCTGCGCGTGCGCACGGTCACCGGGAAACGAGCGCAGCCGCCGGTTGCGCTGCGTCACGCATACGCTGAAGATTCAGCGGCGACCGCATCTGGCGGATCAGATCAGTAGGTGCCAAGAGGCGCGCGTCTGGAGGCCGAACGCGTGAGCGACGGCATCGCGAATATCGCCGACGATCGCTCAGTCTTCCTGACGCTCTGCTTCGCGACCTCGATGAGCGTGCTGACGGCGCTCGCGCTGTCGCCGTTTCTGTCCGCGATCGGTGACGACCTGGCGACCTCGACGGCGCTGCTCGGTCAGGCGGTGATGGTCTCGTCGCTTGTCGGCGCGCTCGTCGGTCTGGTGATCGGCCCGTCAGCGGAGTGGCTGGGCTATCGGCGCCTGCTCATGCTGGGGCTGGTGGCGCTCGTGCTGTGCAACATCGGCATTGCCACCGCGCCGAGCTTTGGCTTCCTGGTCGGTGCGCAGCTGCTCAGCGGCATCAGCGCCGCGACGATCTCACCGATGGCGTTCGCCATCGCCGGGAATCGCTATCACGGCGATGTGCGTCGGCAGGTCATCAGCCGAATGTTCGCATCCGCCTCAGTTGCCAGCATCATCGGGTTCCCGATCCTGACGTTCATCGGCAGCCAGCTGTCATGGCGCTGGTCGTTCATCGCGCTGGCTGTTGTCGCTGGCGCTGGGCTGGCGCTGACCTCGGCGACGCTGGAGCGCGACGTCGTCACCGCGCACGATCCCCTGCGCATCGGCGCGCTGCTCGGCACCTACCTGCCGCTCGTCCGCTTCCCGCCGCTGGTGCGTGTCTATGCCGCGCAGTTCGGTCGCGGCGTCGCCTGGACGGGGATGCTGACCTATATCGGCGCGTTCCTCGTTGAGGAGCTTGGCCGATCCTTGCAGGAGGCCGGATTGATCTGGCTGGTGCTCGGCCCCGGGTTCATGGCCGGCAGCCTGCTTGTCAGTGGGCCGCTGCGTCACCTCGAGCCGCGCCGGACGTTTCTCGTGACTACGGCGTCGATGGGTGTGCTGATTGGTGTCGTTTTCATCGTCCAGCCGCCGATCCTGCTCACCTGGCTGGCGCTGCTGATCGGCTCGTTTTTCGGCGGCATTGCTGAGGTGACGGCAGTGACGATCATGTCGACCGAGACGCCGACGGCGCAAGGCACGACGATGGCGCTGAACTCGTCTGTCACCCGCTTCGGCACCGCCTTCGGTGCGCTGATGGGTGGCGCGCTGCTGGCCGTTGGTAATTACCCGGCGCTGGGCCTCGGGCTACCGCTGGTCGCGCTGTTCGGCGCGGTCATCTGCGTCTGGTCCGGCGGACGGCGTGCCGCACCGGCTATACCGGTTGTCAGCGAATCAGTATCCGAGAGGTAGGCGATGGATACATCAGGCATGTCAGCCGAACAGGCAACAACGATTGAGCGCCTACGCTCGGCGCGCGCTGCGTTCGATGAGCTACTGGTCGCGGTCGGAACTGACCGGATGACGCAGCCAATCGATGCGGGTGGCTGGTCGGTCAAGGACATCGTCGCCCACATCACGTCCTACGAGCGCTGGACGACCGCGCACCTGCGCAGCGTGCTGCGCGGTGAGCCGCCGACCGTGATGGAGCAGTACGGCACCGTCGAGCCGCCGGAGGGCGCTGATCCATTCGATCTCGACACGCTGAACGCGTCGATGCACGAACGCGATCGCTCGCTCACGCTGGACGAGGTCATGCACACGGCCGGCGCGACGTTCGCCGACCTCGTGGACGTCATGCTGTCACTCCCGCCGGAGGCGTTCTCGCAGGAAGGAGTGTTGGACTGGGCTGGCGATGACGCCCTGCCGCGCGTGATCGACGCGCAGATTATCGACCACTACGCCCAGCACGAGCCGGCCATCCGCGACTGGATCGCGCGCGATGAGGGCCTTCCCGTCTGACACGAATCAGTGGATGTGCTGACATCGACCGAGCATCGCCTGAATGGCTGCGGGCTCGGTCGGACCCGAGCCCGCAACGAGGCGACGGCCACCATCTTTTTGGGCCGTATTCGACGTCTGGCGAGCGAGACCGACTGCGACCCACTGCGTCGCAGCTGGCTGAGTCAGGTAGTACTCAACGATGTAATCTTCGGTCACAAGGCGCGTATCGAAACTGTCGGCGCGAGAATCAAACTGGCTGGCTGATTGGTGCATCTTCATGGTCGTCGCCCTCTGTCAACCGTCTCTCCCTCGTACAACCTGATTATTCGCATAATCTCTGCCGCCGTCCTTGCGCTCGCGCAAACACGCGGGCCAATTCGTGCGACCATGTGCGTCACGGTTGATGATGAATCGGGGAGGGATCATGACGAACGATGGCAAGCGACCGCTGAAGGTCGGCTTCGGGCTGCCGGACTCGGCGGACGGCGCGACCGGCGTCACTGCGTCATGGCGTGAGATCGCCGATGTCGCGCTGCGGGCTGAGGCAGTCGGATTCGACTCGGTCTGGGTGCAGGATCACCTGCTGTTCCGCCTGCCCGAACGCGAGCAGGAAGGCGTCTGGGAGTCGTTCTCGATGCTCTCGGCGCTAGCCGCCGTGACGAGCCGGGTGGAGGTCGGCACGCTCGTCACCTGCACGTCGTTCCGCAATCCGGCTCTCACGGCCAAGATGGCCGACACGATCGACGAGATCAGCGGCGGGCGCGTCATCCTCGGCCTCGGCGCCGGCTGGCACGAGCCGGAGTATCGCGCGTTCGGCTACCCGTTCGACCACCGCGTCTCGCGCTTCGAGGAGGCGCTGCAGATCATCCACGGGCTGCTGCACAATGGTGAGATCGACTTCAATGGCACGTACTACCAGGCGCGCGACTGCGCGATCCTGCCGCGCGGGCCGCGCCGCGATGGCCTGCCGATCATGATGGGTACGACCGGCGAACGCATGCTCGACCTGACGGCGCGCTACGCCGACATCTGGAACGTCTACTTCACGAAGACTGGCAACTCGCCAGACGGCATGGGGCCCCTGATGGAGCGCGTCGACGCCGCCTGTGAGGCCGTCGATCGCGACCCAGCCACGCTGGCGCGCTCGGCGACGATCTACGTCGATTTCTCCGGCGCTGCCGAAGGTGCGTCGTCGGTCAATCCGACCGGCGCGCCACCACTCTCCGGCGAGCCGGAGCAGATCGCGGATGAGCTGCGCCGCTACGCCGAGCTCGGCGTCTCGCATGTGCAGGTCTACACCGAGCCGCTCAACCTCGAAGGGGTCGAGCGCTTCGCCCCGGTGCTGGAAGCGCTGGATCGCGGCTAGCGCGATAAAGAGAGACGACTGCCGGCCAGAAGCAAGCCTGACCGGCAGTCGCATGTGTTGTGGCGACGTCTACTGCTGGGCTGCTGCCAGCGCGTCGACCAGGCCCTTGCCAAAGAACGACGTCGTTCCGCCACCACCGTAGCAGCGCTCGCGTGCGTCGCTCGCATTGAGCGGTTGCCAGTCCGGCGGGCAGGTCAGCGTCTGCGCCGAGCGCTCGACCGCCGCTGCGACCGCGCCCTGCGACCACTTCGGATGCATCTGCACCACCAGCGCCGCGACACCGGCTGCGTGCGGCGAGGCCATCGACGTGCCGTTCAGCTCGACGTAGGTCGCGCCTTGGTCCATGACCGTAATGCCGGGGTAGACCACGTTCAGTGGGTCATACCTCTGGTAGAACTGCCCGTTGGCTGGCGTGGCAGCCAGAACCGCATCCTGAATCGTGCCGGTCGCGCGGAAGTAATCGCCGCCCGGTGCGGCCACGTCCACGACGCCCATGCCAACGCTGGAGTAGTTGGCAATCCACAGGTCATAACCGGGGATGCCGATCGGCCCGGTGGCCGAGACGGTCAGGACGCCCGGCAGCTCAGCCGGAACGACGCGGCAGTTGTTGTTGACATCGCGCTCGACAGCCGTGTCCGGCGGCCAGTCGGGGCTGATGTCGTCCATGCCAGGGTGCTGAAGATCGGCCGTCTCGTTACCGGCTGAGGCAACGATGAGCACGCCACGCTGCTGGGCGTAGCGGGCCGCGCTCTGCAGATCGCGCAGAATCGCGCGCTGGCCGGCGTCGTTCGAGCAGTAGTACAGGTACGGATCGGCGAACAGGCTCAGGTTGACGACGTCGAGCCCGATGTCGCCTGCGTAGCGTAGAGCTGCCGCGACTGAGTCAGCGAAGCAGAATCCTTCCTGGGTACACACCTTGAGCGCGACGATCGTCGCTTCCGGCGCAACCCCGGCAATGCCGATGCCGTTGATCGGCGCAGCGATCGTCGAGGCGACGTGCGTGCCGTGACCGGAGAGATCCTGAATTGCCGCCTTGTTGGAGCAGTCGCCATTGGCCACCTCTACCGGTGCAGCCGTCGGTGTCGTGCTGTAGATGAACGAGCACGAATCTGCGAGATCAAGGTTCGGCGCGATGTCCGGATGGTTGATATCCACACCGGAGTCGATCACACCGACGCGCACCCCCTTGCCGGTTGCGACAGCATAGCTGCCGTCCTGGGTGGCGTTGATCAACGCCATATCCCATTGGCAGGCGCCCAGCGGCTCGCTGTTTGGCGTGCCAAATGTGTCGCCATACAGGTCAGCGCACAGCGCAGCGATATCAGCCGATGGTTCAGCCGCCGACGCGGCCGGCACCATCAGTGCGAACGAGGCAACCAGGAAGATGACGAGAACGACCGATCTGAGACGTGCCACCCTACCGCTCCTGTCCCTGAATGCGATGGCCGACGGCAACAGAGCCGTGACCGACAAGCACCTCAGTGCGGAGATTGCACCCCGTCCCTCACGTAGCCCGGACCACATTCGATACTGAGGCTTCATCACAGTAGAGTGAACAACAGTTCGCGTCAAGACCTGCGCATGACGCAATGATCCGACCACGATGGAAATTTTAGCGTGCATATTCCGGCAGCAGTTGGCGGCCTGCGCGATCTAGGCGAACCGCGCCGCGTCGAACATACCCAGCGGTCGGCCTTCCAGCAGGTGCTCGACGCAGAGGCGCGCGCACAGCGGCCCGTAGCTCATGCCCGAACCAGTGAAGCCGGCCACGAACGCGACGTTGCCCATGTCCGGCAGCCGGCCGATCAGCGGCGTGCTGTCCGGCGTGAAGCCCATGATCCCGGCCCAGCGATGCGTCACCCTCAGCGCGGCCAGCTCCGCGAAGCGTTCTGCCACCCAGCCATGCATGCCCGACTGCAGTTGCGGCGTCGTCTCGTCGCCGTAGCCGACCTCCTCGTGCGCGAAGCGGTCGCGGTAGCCACCGATCAGGAAGCGGCCGTCCGGCAGCTGCCGGAAATACTCGAAGCCGTCCTCGGTACCGGTCGGCATGTCGATCAGTCGCGAACCGTCCGGCGTCGGCTCGGTGGCGAACATCTGGGCGCGGGTTGGGTAGATCTTGTCGGCGAAGTAGGGGTGCAGGATGCGAGAGTACGCGTTCGTCGCCATGATCGCTGTGCCGCACTCGACCGTCGCGCGCTTGCCACGCAGGATGACGGTGTCGCCGCGCTGCTCGATCGCCCGCACCTCGCAGTTGTCGATCACCCGCGCCCCGGAGCTTGCCATCAGGCGCGTGACGAGCAGCCATGGCTGCAGCGCCATGTCGCCCGGCTGGTAGAGCCGCCCGAAGAACCCGCGCCCGTAGGGATCATCCTCGGAGAAGTGGACCTCAAGCCCGTCCGCCTCCATCGCCCGCGCCGAGGCACGCATGCTGTCGCGCTCAGCCTCGTCGATGCCGAGGTACTGCGAGCCGTTCGCCTCATACGGCACCTTCAACGCATCGCAGAAGCCGCGCACCATCGCCCGGTTCTCCAGCAGCAGCTCGCGCAGCGCCTTGGCTCCCTCGCGCCCGTGCCGCTCCACTGCCGTGTGATAGTTATTGCGCAGACCGGCGATGCAGTGCCCCGCGTTGCGGCCCGACGCCCCGCCGGCCACCGCACCCGACTCCAGCACAACCACCTGCTTGCCCGCCTGCACCAGCAGCGTCGCCAACGTCGCCCCGACGATCCCACCGCCGATCACCGCGACATCGGCAACGACCTGCTCATGCTCGATCTCCCCCGGCCAGGCAGCCGTGTCCTGCCACAGTGAGACTGTCATCCTCGCCCTCCCCTCAACCGAAGCCCTCTCCCTGAATTGTTGTATTCACGCGTATGGTCGCTTGTACCACAGTCACGAACGGAGCACGGGTCATCAGCACCTGCCTGGCAGCCAACAACCATCCGTTGAGCAACATCTTGCGAACTCGCTGAGAAATGTTGTCCGTGACGGTCGCAGCGGGGGCGTATGATGCAAATACAGCATCGAGTATCCGCTCGCAATGATGGGAGCGAGAAAATGTACGCAGACACCGGGAGTGGCTCATCACCCCGCGTCTTCATGCGACCTCTTGTTATCATCGCGCTCGTTCTTGCCCTGATCCTTGGCGCAACCGCCGCAGCGAGCGTGCTGCGTCAGTCGCCGAAGATTGTTGAGCCGAGCGCACAGGATGGCTTCCGCATCACGCTCGATCAGACACAGACAGTCGCCGGGACGACGCTGCATCTCACCAGCGCGGAGTTTGCCTCAGACGACACGTTGCTTGATTTCCAGGTGAGCTGGCCCGACTTCGATCCGGCCACCAATCTGATGCCGATCACGTTCGAGTCACTGACCGTGAGCGGAGTCAGTGGTGACCCGACCTTCTTCGGCTCGTCAAGTCTGGATCAATCACGCGATGACGCAGTGTCGATGACGCAGTGTCGATGACGCTAGCGATCGGCCCGGCAGTGCCCGAGACGACGGATATCGTTGTCGATATCAGCAAGATCGGCCTCTCAGACGCCGATGGCGCGCGCTGGATTGACGGCCCATGGACGTTCACGATCCCCGCCAAGGATGTCATTCAGGACCCGAGCAACGTGCCCATTCCGGTCGGCAAGACAATCGAGTCCGGGCCGGTTGCAATCACTATTGCTAGTGTCCATCTGTCGAGCCGTGCAGTGAGTGTCGCCTACAGTGTGCCAGCGATGCCTGCTGGCAAGGCAATGCCAGCCTCGTCAGTCGTCCAGCTCGTTCTGCCCGACGGGCAGGTGTTCAATGGCGTTGGCCGCGGCGGTATTCAATTGCGTGAGGACTCCTGGGTCGCGCACTTCCCGGCGCTCCCCGAGGGCGTTGACACGTTCCAGCTCGCATTCACATCGTTCGTGACGGCAGTCGAACAACCCGTCGATGTTACCTTCGCGATCCCCGATGGCTTCTGGAACGTCACAGCCGACGCGACCTTCGCTGTTGGCCAGACGTTCGATGTCGACGGCGAGACGCTTGTCGTGGACAGCCTCGCCCGTTCAGAGCCCGAAACCGGCTATGACCGCACGAAGCCGGGTGAGGTCGCCGTCATCATCCGGAACACTGGCCAGCCAGGAGTACGCACGATCACGCTCGGCGGCCCGACGCCAGAGGGCCAGTACCTGACAGACGATCGCGGCAATCGGTATGCGGAAATCGGTGGGTCAATGGGCATGGCCGAAGATGGCCACGGCGGCCTCGAAGCTGGCGAGAGCGTCTCGCGCTTTGAGCTGCCGATCGACCCCAGCGCCACAACCCTGACGCTTCACGCCGAGTCCTACGGCCGCGTCATCCCCGGCCCCGCGCCGAATACGATCGACGTGCCGTAAAGGACCTCACCCCCCAACCCCCTCTCCTCACAGGAGAGGGGTGTCATGGGCGAACGTGTTTGGGCAAATGCCAGACGGCTTGTCGCCTTCACGGTAGCCACCCCGTCAGCATCAGGACACCCTCCCTCTCCCCACGGGCGGGGTGCCCTCTGGGCCGCGAGGGCCGGGGAGGGTGAGGTCACCCCGGCCGATACTCCCCCCACTCCCGCCGCAACACATCGCAGATCTGGCCGAGCGTTGCGCCGACCAGCAACGCCTCGCGCATCACTGGCAGCAGATTCGTTGTTGAGCGGGCGGCTGCGCCGACGCGGCGCAGGGCGATGTCCAGCTCGACCGAGGCGTGGTCTTCCTTGTAGAGCCAGGTGCGCTCGATCTGGCGCTTCACCAGATCCTGATCGATGTGGTGCAGCGGCACGCCGCTCTCATCCTCTTCACGCTGGTAATTGACGCCGACGATAATGCGCTCGCCGCTGTCGATCGCCTGCTCCCAGCGGTAGGCCGTGTCGGCGATCTGGTCCTGCATGAAGCCACTCTCGATCGCCGAGACCGCGCCGCCCATCGCTTCGATGTCGCCCATCAGCTCGTAAGCGTGGCGCTCGATCTCGTCGGTCAGCGCCTCGACGACGTAGGAGCCGGCCAGCGGATCGGCAGTCTCAACGACGCCCGCCTCGTGGGCAATGATCTGTTGCGTGCGTAATGCCAGCGTCGCCGCCTCGGCGGTCGGCAGCGAGAGCGCCTCGTCGTAGCCGTTCGTGTGCAGCGACTGCGTGCCGCCCAGCACCGCCGAGAGCGCCTGGATCGTGACGCGGACGACGTTGTTGAGCGGTTGCTGTGCGGTCAGCGTCGATCCGCCGGTCTGCGTGTGGAAGCGCAGCGTCAGCGACTTCGGGCTCTGCGCCCCGAAGCGGTCGCGCATGATGTTCGCCCACATCCGCCGTGCGGCGCGGTACTTGGCGACCTCTTCGAGGAAGCCGTTGTGCGCGTTGAAAAAGAACGACAGCCGTGGCGCGAAGTCATCGACATCGAGTCCCGCATCCAGCGCCGCCTGCACGTAGGCGATGCCGTTCGCCAGCGTGAACGCCACCTCCTGCACCGATGACGAGCCGGCCTCACGGATGTGGTAGCCGGAGATCGAGATCGTGTTCCAGCTCGGCAGGGTTTCCGAGCAGTACTGGAACGTGTCGGTCACAAGTCGCATCGATGGGCGCGGTGGGAAAATGTAGGTGCCGCGCGCGGCGTACTCCTTGAGGATGTCATTCTGGATCGTGCCGCCCAGCTTCGTCAGGTCTGCGCCCTGCTCCTCGCCGACGATCTGGTACATCAGCAGCAGAATCGACGCCGGCGCATTGATCGTCATCGACGTCGTCACCTGATCGAGCCTGATGTCGTTGAACAGCCGACGCATGTCGTCCAGCGTCGAGATCGAGACGCCCACGAGGCCGACCTCGGCTTGCGCGCGCTGGTCGTCGGCATCGAGGCCAAGCTGGGTCGGCAGATCGAAGGCGCAGGAAAGGCCGGTCTGGCCGCGTTCCAGCAGCAGCTTGAAGCGCTTGTTCGTCTCTTCCGCCGAGGCGAAGCCGGCGTACTGACGCATCGTCCACAGCCGCCCGCGATACATCGTCGGATAAGGGCCGCGCGTGTACGGGAATGTGCCGGGGTCTGGCGCCGGATCGCTGCTGACATCGTCGGGCCGGTAGACCGGCTTGATCTCAATGCCCGATGTCGTGAATCGCTGGTCGGTTTTCTCTTTGCTACTCACGCCGCACGCCTCCCTGCTCGCCGTCCAATTGCTGCCGCGAGGAGCGTACCATCGGCGAGGTAGTGGCCGGAAGTGGCGCTACACCACGCTGGAGCGCTCGACAAGCTCCGTCAGAACACCGGCACAGGCGCGCGGGTGAACGAAGGCGATCAGCCAGTCGTGCAGGCCCCGTCGTGGCTGGCGGTCGATCAGCTCGACCCCGGCAGCGGCGAGGTAATCCAGCACCGCCGGCAGGTCGTCGACGAGGTAGGCGACGTGATGTACACCGGACCCGCGTGAATCGAGGAAGCGGCCAATCGGTGAGTCGTGCTCGATCGGCGACAGGATCTCGATCCAGCTGTCGCCGGCCCGCAGCGCGGCGATGTCGGCGTTCTGCTCGGCGACCCGCGTCACTGCGCCGCCGGTGAAGCCGAGCGCGCGGTATTGGGCAACGGCTGCGGCGATGTCGGGGACGACGATCCCAATGTGATGAATCGGACCCGGTCTCAGGGCGCTGTGCAGCGCCGTCTCGTCGCTGGTCGTTGCCACTCGCTCACACTCTCCACAGAACGCGGTGGATCAGTTCTTCGCCGCGTCGCGAATCGCCTGATTGCCGAAATAGGCGTTCAGTATGGCATTTGCCACCGGCCCGGCGTAGACCGATCCCGCGCCACCGCCGGCGATCATGACGGCCACACAGATCTCCGGATTTTCAAACGGGCCGAACGCAGTGAACCAGGCGTGGCCCTGCGTGTACTTGCCATCAACGGCGACGCCGTATTCAGCAGTACCACTCTTGGCGGCGATCGTGACGCCGGGGACATCGATCTTGCCGAGGCCGGTGCCCTCGGTGACCGTCTGGCGCATGCCTTCGCGCACCGTCGCGAGATGTTCGGCGGCGATCCATGGCTCGTCTTCGCCCTTATCAACGGACATGTCGTTGATCAGGTCCGGCTCGAATGAGCGGTAGACCGAACCATCCTCTCGAACGAGGTCGCGGATCAGGCGCGGGCGGAACAGCTTGCCGCCGCAAGCGATCGCCGCTGTGCTGTTGACCAGCTGCAATGGCGTGCAGAGCAGATGGCCCTGACCGATCGACATATTGATCGTGTCACCGATCGACCAGTTCTGATCGAGCGTCTGGAAGAGCCACTTGGGGTTCGGCACAATGCCGTCCGCTTCGCCGGCCAGCTCGATGCCGCTCGCCTTGCCGTAGCCGAACGCTTTGGTGATGTACGCGTACATCTTATCGACGCCCATCCCCATGAAGAAGTGCTGGTTCGGATCGTTCGGGATGTAGTAGTGCACCCGCACGCCGTTATCAGCCACCGAGTCTGGCGCACCCACGTTGTAGAAGTAGACGTCGCACGAGTGGGCGATGCCCTTGAAGACATCAACATCGCCGTGCCCGATCTCAAGCTCCCAGCAGGGGTAGTCGTTACCCTGCGTCTCGTCCCACGTCCACGGCACACGGATGCGGCCGAGGCAGCGGAACTTCGTGTCGGGTCGCAGGCCGTCCGGCCGCTGCGCACCGTCTTGCAGACCAGCCGCAGCCATCATCGGCTTGAACGTCGAGCCGGGTGGGAACTGGCCGGAGATGGTGCGGTCGAGCAACGGCTCGAACGGATCATCCAGATACGCCTGATAGTCCGCGTCCGAGATGCCATCGACGAACTTCTGGTTATCAAACGTCGGCAGCGACACCATCGACAGGATCTCGCCGGTCTGTGGATTCATCGCGATCGCGACACCCGCGCCGACCGGATCGAGCTTGTTCTCTTTCGCATCGGCGTCCGCCCTGGCGATGCCATCGCGCAGCGCGTTTTCGGTGGCGACCTGCAGATCGCGGATGACCGTCAATCGGGCGCTGAGTCCGCCGCGCGGCTCCTTGCGCTGATCGAGCAGCTCATAGCGAATGACGCCATTAGCATCGATCTGAACCCAGCGCGCGCCCTTTTCGCCGCGCAGCGTCTCTTCGAGCGCCTGCTCGATACCGCCGCGTCCGACGCGATCGTCTGGCTCATAGATGCGACTACCGCTGGATGTCAGCTCGCTGTCGTATTCCTCTTCGGTGATCGGCCCGACATAACCCAGGATGTGGGAGAAGACCGGTCCACCCGGGTATGACCGCACCAGCGTCGCGTCATCGACGACGATGCCGGGCAGCGAGAGCGCGTTCGAGGCCAGATCCAGCGCGACTTCCTGCTCGACATCCTTCTTGATGACGAGCGGTAAATCCTCCAGCGGATGGTTCGCCAGCAAAAAGTCGATGGTCGGCACGACGCGAACGCCGGGGATGTCGATCATGCTCTGCGTGAAGCCGTCGGCGTCCTGATCGGAGAGGTTCTCGCGCAGCATCAGCATCGCGTCTTCGGTGCGAGTGAGCTTGGCAATCAGCGTCGCGCTGTCGACCTCCAGCCGCTTGGAGACGGCATTGACGACGGCAGCTTCGGAGCCGACCGGCACGAGCGCGCGATCGATGACCAGCGCCTTTCCCAGCGATAGTCGCTGGGCGACGGTATCCAGGATCTGCTTCCGCTGCGCCTCGTCTTCGGGCAGGCGGCTCTGCACGACCTCAACATTCCAGGAGCGGCGATTCTCTGCCAGTGGCTTCCCGGCCCGATCGAGGATGCGACCCCGAGGCGCTTTCAGGCGTTGGAACTCGACGACGTTCTCGCGCGCGATGCGGCGGAACTCGTTGCCCTCGGCGATCTGCATCTGCCAGAGCTTGCCGCCCAGCGCGGCAAAGCCGACCCCGATTGCGCCACGAGCAAGCAGCACACGACGCGAGATCTGATTATCGGCACTTTCGTGTTCTTCGTGACGACGGCGCTCGCCCGGACGGACGAACTCCATGCGTTTTCGCTTCTTAAACATGGCGCGGTATCCAGCGATCTATGACGAGTAGAACGAACCAGCCGACCGATACCAGCACGGCGTTGAGGAAGGCGGTTGCGACAATCGGGCGCATCGTGGCGACCGAGCTCACTGCGTCCCCACCGAAGCGTGCCACAACAGCGGCGATCAGTCCGCTGGCAAACGTGGTCAGCACGACGATGACGATCGGCAGAACGACGCCGGAGCGGAACAGGCGCTGCCCAGCGAATCCGCCGATCGCGGCGACCGCCAGCAGCGAAAGCGTGTGTGTTCCAAGCGGATCCAGCGTCAGGAAATCCAGCCAGAGGCCGAGGCCCAGCGCCCAGATCGCGCCCTCAGTGATGCCGCGCGAGGCGCTCCACATCAGCAGGAGAACCAGTGCGAAATCGGGCAGGATGGTGAGCATGCCGAGCGCCGGAAAGAACGTTGCCTGAAGCAGCACCGTCAGCGCCAGCAGAATAGCGAAGGACGCTCTGGCCATGGGGATTACGAACCGCCGGCCGCGGCCAGGTGGCCGCTCGAAGTAGCGCAGGCGTATGTGCGATCGGTAGCCGTCGTCATCGTCGCGATCTTATCATGGGGGCGATATCAACCGGCCGGAGCGACCCCACCGCGCTCGCGGATCGAAGCAATCGTTCCCGCGGCGTTCGGCTCACCTGAATCCGCCAGTGCCGTCAGGTACGCCGCCTGGTCATAGGGGACGCGGACATGTTCGACACGCCAGCCAGAACCATCGTCCTCGGCGATCGCGAAGCACGGACGCCAGTCGCCATCGAACGGCATGCCGATGCTCCCGACGCAGGCAAGCGTCCGGTCACCAACGGCGCGGACGTAGGCGTGGTGGATGTGGCCGTAGAGCAGCACCGGCGATCCAGCCTCGTCGAGCATCTTGCGGGCGACGTCCTCGGGCGCATCCGGCAGCACGATCGGATGCGCACTCCACGGGGTGGCGTGGACGAAGACGAGCGACTGACCGCTCGGTCCCGTCGTCTCCCAGCGTAGCGGCAGCCCCTTCAGGAACTCCAGCTGGTCCGAATCGAGATGCTCGACAGCCCACTCGTCCATCTGGCGCAAGACGCCGGTGTGGGCCTGCTCCGGCGCGTAGCCGGTCGCACACTGCTGGCCGTCCGTCGCCGCCTCGACGATCCATTCGTCGGTGTTGCCGCGCACGCATTGCAGCCCGCGCTCGATAACGAGCGCCAGTGTCTGCTGTGGAAACGCGCCGCCCAGTACGTAATCACCGCCACCCACCAGGGTGTCGAACGGGCCACGACGATCGACCTCGGCGAGGACGGCTTGCAGCGCCGGCAGGTTGCCGTGCGCATCCGACAAGATCGCCAGTCGCATTGTGTTCGCCACGCTGTCCTCCTTCGGCCGATCCGACTGTCAACCGCGTCAGGATAGCCGGAGCGATGGCTCGCGGCAACGATCCGAGCGTGTTGCATGTGGCGGTGATCCGACAGGATTTGACTGTGGGTCACACGGTTGACAGCAGTGCATTTGCGTTCTACTATCCAAACAGATTTAGAACATCTGTTCTATTTCAGGAGTTGGCAGGCGGGAGGTGGAAGTGAACATGCGCGATGCCGACCGCTGGATCATTCACGCCGATCTCGATGCGTTCTTCGCCGCAGCCGAGGTGCTGCGACGGCCGGAGCTACACGGCCGTCCCGTCATCGTCGGTGGATCGCCGGATGGGCGGGGCGTCGTTGCCTCGGCCACCTACGAAGCGCGTCGTCACGGCGTGCGCTCGGCAATGCCGATGGCGCAGGCGGTCCGGCTCTGCCCGGAGGCCATCATCGTCCGTCCGGACGGCGCATTCTACCGCGAGCTATCGCAGCGCTTCCGGGTCGTGCTGGATGACTTCTCCCCAATGGTCGAAGTCGTCAGCATCGATGAAGCCTACCTCGACGTCAGCAACTCCGAGCGGTTGTTCGGCGGCATCGAGACGCTGGCGCGCTCGCTGAAGGAGCGCGTGCGCGCCGAAGTCGGCCTGGCGGTGTCGCTCGGCGTGGCGACCAACAAGCTGGTAGCCAAGATCGCCTCCGATCTCGACAAGCCGGACGGGCTGCGGATTGTCCAGCCCGGCACCGAGGCGGCGACGTTCGCACCGCTGGCGATCGAGCGCCTGCCCGGCATCGGGCCGAAGGCGAGCGCGCGGTTGCGTTCGGCCGGGATCACGACGCTCGGCGAGCTGGCGAATGCGCCTGATCTGCTGCTGCTGGATGTCGCCGGAGGCGACGGAGCGCGGCTGCGGGCACGGGCGCGCGGCGAGGATAGCCGGCCGGTGCGCTCCGAGCCGGACGCACGCAAATCACTCGGTCGCGAGCGGACGTTCGACCATGATGTCGTGCGTCGCGAGGAGCTGGATCGCGCGCTGTATGAGCTGTGCGACCAGACTGGCGCATCGCTGCGCCGCCGCGGACTGGCTGCGACGACCGTTGCGCTCAAGCTGCGCTACGACGATTTCACAACCGTGACGCGGCAGCATTCGTTTGAGCGTCCGACCGATGCCCAGCAGGACATCTTCGCGATCGCCGGAGAGCTGCTCGACCAGGTGCTGGCAAAGCGCTGCGATCCAGTGCGCTTGCTCGGTGTGCGCGTCGCCAGCCTGACGACCGCGTCCCACCAGCTCGATCTGTGGGATGACCACCGCCTGCGGCTCCGGCAGCTGAACGCCGCGATCGACCGGATCGCCGAGCGCACCGGCGCGAACGTGATTGTTCCGGCCCGCTTCGCCCGGTCGCCGACGCGACGCGAGGCGGGGATGAATGGGAATGAAAGGAGGTGAGGAGTATGCCCGATCGACAGCCCCACCGTGGGGAAGCGACCAGCCGACGTTGGGAGTGCCGGTGCTGCGATCCGCCGGTACTGCTGGCGATGTACGACTCGGATGGCCAGATTCAGATTAAGATACGCGACCGCTTTTACCGCTTCTACGGTTCGTTGGGCCGTGTCCACGCGACCTGTCCGCGCTGCGGTACCGTCCACGAGCTCGACCTGGAGAAGACTGGCCACGACACCGCCTTGGCAAAGCTGCCGACCCAGAGTTGAGGCAAACGCAGCCCGATTGATCAACAGCACCCGATGCTGTCCCCTTTTCACTGAGCGCATAAGCGCCACGACATCCGGACGGCCCGGAGTGGCGGAGCGCTCAGGCTCACCGCCCTCCGGCCGTTCGGGCTATGGAGTGGCAGATGAACACAACTCCTTCGCAACCCCATGACTGGTTGATGTTGCTCGCGCAACACTCGCTCGGCGATATCGAGATCATCCCCGACTTCGATCTGCGCCTCTCGCAGGCTGCTTTGCGCGCCCAGCAGGACGCTCACCTGCGTGACGACCTGCTGCGGCAGCTCGCGTTCAAGGTCGCGCGCTACTGCAGCCGCTACCGCTCCCGTAATCTGGATCCCTGGACCTACGACGACGTGATTCAGGAGGCGTACCTCGCCTGGGTCGAGGTGCTGGACGACTGGGTCCCTCTGGAGAGCCCCGACGGTCCGGCTGGCTTCGGCTACTACTTCCTGCGCGTGTTCCCGCTGCGCCTCGCCTCGCGGGTGCGCACGATGCTGCGCCACACCTCCATCGAGCAGACCGACGAGACAGCGGCGTTCGATGGCACGGACCCGCTCGATGTCGAGAACGACGTCATCATCGACCGGGTCATGGCCGAGATCTGCGGTCATCTGAACTCACTTGACCAGCAGATCTTTCGCCTCACTGTCGATGACGATCTGAGCGTCTCACACATCGCAAAGGTGATTGAGATCGACCGCCGAACGATTCAGCGCCACTGGCCGAAGATCATCTCGATCGCCCGTCGGCACTTGCGCGAGGCGGGCTAACGCGCGAACGTCACGAGAGTCTCCGTTTTGACGATAGTCTGCTATAGATGAGATCCTCCAGATATCGTCGCAGCCTTTACAGTCATGCGTCCAATAGGACGCATGACTGTCCTCTATTCCAGAATTAGGAGATCATGGGCGAAAGCCTCAAAGTACTTGAGGATCGCAATTGCTTCTCGTCGCTCTGCGCCGACGTGCGCTGCTGTACTAGCGCGTGTATAGGTAGATCGAATCATGCGGGCGATACGGTCGTCAATGATGTCTATCTGCCCCACCACATCGATCGTCTCCCTGTTACGTGGATGCTGCTGAAGAATGAATCTCGCGCGCTGCTTCTGGCTAGGTTTGCCATCTTGGGTCTCAGGCTTAAACCATTCTTGAGAGACAACGGCCGAATCGGGAGCAAGAGTTCGGAGAATAGTGGACATAGTATCTCGAATCTCATGTACCGTTCCCTTCCAGGAAACTCTTGCAAGATCATTCACGTCGGCGCAGGCTTGTACGTAGGAGTCAGCGCATGCAGATGTTACCTTGGCGAGTGCCTCCGATATAGTTGGCTGCATAGAAGTGAAATGCGATGACGTTTGGTCAATAACAGCGCCAATCGAAGAAGTATTTTGAGGTATCTCGGTGGATCTTAGAATTACCCGTAACGAAGATTTGCACCGCTCAACGCGCTCATGAATTTCGTTGAAATCTCGGAAACCTGCATCTATCACGTCTTAATCCGAGCTTCTTCCGAGTAAATGTACGGCCATGGTACGAAATATTGTTTCATATGTCTCTGGACTTGAGGATTCGGGAAGTTGTATCTGGATGTTAAATACGAATTGAGGAGCTATGGGTATGTTTTGGCCAGTTGCTTGTTGAACGACTGCTTGAACGGCAGACGAGGAGATAGGAATGTCGGGATTCGGGTCGTTCTTATCTACGGGCGGGGCGTCGCTAGCGCCCCGTGACATAACGGTCGGCAGCACTTCATCAGGAGGATTGATTGTCGTGTGTTCACCAATCGCTTCCAGTAATCCATAGTCTCGCAGGTTCTTCTTGATTGTGTCGACTGCTGCGGATGCGTCACGCTCGCCAAAATGGAACGAGTCTCTAAGAAAATCAATCGCAACTTCGTCGCGGGGCATGGGCCGGTGCTTGAATCGCTCAATAAACGCACGAAAGACTTCGTTGTGGTTTAGCGCTTCGTAACATGCTTTCAGTCGTTCATAATCATTACTTGCAGTCGCTAGCGCCATCCCTCGATCGGTCAACGTTAGGTGAGTGTCTCCAGTGTTTCCAGATATCAAGCCATAGCCTCGACTGGCCGAACTCAGTACGCTCTTTGTCGTACTGCTGGTAACTGAACGATTTAGATTAGCGAGAACGGTGATGGTGCGTGCTCTATCGCCTTGTCCTGCCTCATAAATGCCCATTACCACTTCTTCAATTGTCGATAGTGGATACCGTGGGAATGCTCCACGAGTCACCCGCTCTCGGTCGGTCGACGAAGTTGCCGATTCGGACATGAGTCACTCTTCCATTCTGCGCGATTAGCGGTTGCCCATTAGTCCTTCTCAGTTAACGAGCGTACGTACATAGGACAATGATAGCACAAATGGTTCTAGGTGCGTAGGCAAAAGACGCCACAGAGAGCGGATGTGGTTAACCACCACGATCACGCATTGCTTGGTACGCACACGCCAAGGATAGGCGTCTGAATCTAGTCGAGAAGGTGATTGCGGAGGCTGCCTGTTTGGATATCCTGATCGATGATTCTTACGAGGGTGTCTGCGGTATCCTGCCCGGCGAGTGAGATGCCCGCAGGTAGGTGAGGATCGGACGCATGCAGAAGATCGTCGTTGTCGGGGCCGGTGTCGTCGGCTCATCGCTCGCGTTCCGGCTGGCGCAGGCCGGTCAGAATGTCACGCTGGTCGATCGTGGCGAGCCCGGCTGGGGCACCAGCGGGTCGAGCTTCGCCTGGACGAACTCGAACTCGAAGACGCCGGAAGACTATTTCGCGCTGAACCTCGCTGGGATGCAGGCTCACCTTGAACTGCGCGAAGAGTTAGGCGACGCCCCCTGGTTCACCGAAGGAGGCAACCTCCTCTGGTCAGGCATGGACGCTTCCACAAACGATATGGACGACCTGGAGGGTCGCGTCGCGCGCCTGCGATCATGGGACTACCCGGCCGAGTGGCTGAGCCGCGAACAGGTGCAGGAGCTGGAGCCGAATCTCAAGGTTGACGAAGATGTCGAGCAGGCCGCGTTTTTCCCCACCGAGTCGTGGGTGAATGGCCCGCAGCTGGCCCGCGCGATGGCCGAGTTGGCTCGCAAGCACGGCGCAACGACGCTCTTCGGCTGCGAGATCACGGCCGTCGATCGTGATGGCGGCCGTGTGACTGGCGTCCGCTTCGCCAACGGTCAGCGGCTTGAAGCCGATCTGCTGGTGAACTGCGCCGGTCCTGGCGCTGGCGTCGTCGCCAAGCTTGCCGGACGCAATCTGCCGCTTGCTCCGACCAAAGGCCTGATCGTTCGGGTCAGCCACGCGGCCGGAGCCATCAACCGGATCATCCACGCGCCGAAGGTGCATATGCGACCGGATGGTGATTTGCTGATGCTGCACCACGGCGATGCCGACGATGCCGTCATGCGCGGTGAATCACCGGCCGAGTGGGCCGCAGAGTTGTTGCGCAGGGCGCAGGAGTATCTGCCGGTACTGACCGATGCGCGGATCTCCCGCTGGTCGGTCGGCACGCGCCCAATCCCGGAAGATGGCCGCACGTCTGCTGGGCTGCTAGATAGTCTGCCGGGCTACGCTGAGGTCGTCACGCACTCCGGCGTCACGCTCAGCCAACTGCTGGCGAAGCTGGTCACGCGCCAGATCGTTGACGGCGAAACCGATCCGCTGCTGGCACCGTTCTCGCCCAACCGCTTCGCGTAATCGCGACATCATTGCCGAACGGCGGGACCGCAATGGTCCCGCCGCTTGTCGTGTGCGTCTTGATGCCGGTTCATCCTGAAAATGAGTAAACGCCAGCATGTCGGGTGACTTGGTGCGACAGCCACTCATTTCTCCTGTCATCTCGAACCGCAGTGAGAGATCTCCCACCCGTTCGATACAGTCCAACGCGGCGGAGATTTCTCGGCTGCGCGGGTGCCCTCTGGGCGTGAAATGACAGGATGCAGGGGTGGCTGTCGGGTCGAATTGCTCGACGTGCTGACACCCACGACCGACTCACTGCGGTACAAGATGCCAAGGTTTGGAGGCCGTACTACCCCGCCGTGCTCCCCGCGCCGAGGACGTCGATAGCGTGGTCGAGGCGGGCCAGAGTCTGGTCCTTGCCGAGCACTCGCAGCGTGCCGAACAGGCCCGGCGAGACAGTGCGGCCACTGACCGCGACGCGGATCGGCATGAACAGCTGGCCGGCCTTCAGCCCGATCTCAGCTCCGAGCTCGCGCAACCTGGCTTCGAGCGCCTCCTCGTCGTCGACACCGGTCGCGGCGACGATCTCGCGCACGCGTGCCAGTGCCGGCCCGATAGCGCTCGCCTCCGTCTTCTTCGGAACCAGCATGTCCGGGGAGTACTCGTCGGGATCGCCGAAGAAGAAGCTGAGTAGTTCGGGCGCCTCGCTGAGCAGGCGCATCTTGTCCTTGATCAGCGCCACGGCGTCACGAACGCGCTCGTACTCGGCCGAGCCGATGCTGACATCGCCGATAAGTCCGGCGTCCTGCAGCCAGGGCAGGCAGCGCTGGGTCAGATCGTCCAGCTCGATGATGTGGTTGATGTACTGCTGGTTGAACCACAGCACCTTCTCGAAGTTGTACTTCGACGGGCTGGAGCTGACGCGCTCCATCGAGAACTTCTCGATCAGATCCTCCAGCGTCGGGAAGAACTCCTCGCGATCGTCGTACGACCAGCCCTGCAGCACCAGGTAGTTGCGTAGCGCCTCCGGCAGGTAGCCCTGCTCCTTGTACTGCAGCGCGCCGGCCGCACCGTGGCGCTTGGAGAGCTTGCCCCCCTCTGGGCTGAGGATGACCGGCAGGTGATAGAAGAGCGGTAGCTCCCAGCCGAACGAGCCGTAGATCAGCACGTGCAGCGGGAATGATGGGATCCACTCCTCGCCTCGCATCACGTGGCTGATCTCCATCAAATGGTCATCGACGACGACGGCCAGATGGTAGGTCGGGAAGCCGTCGGACTTCAGCAGGACTGCGTCCTCGATCAGACGGTTCTCGTAGGTGATCTCGCCGCGCAGCTCATCGCGTACAACCGTCACGCCATCGAATGGCACCTTGTAGCGGATGACCGGCGTGATGCCTTCGGCACGCTTGGCGGCACGCTCCGCGTCAGACAGGTTGCGGCAGTGGCGGTCGTAGCCTGGCGGCTGCTTCCGCGCGACCTGCTCGGCCCGCAGCGTCTCCAGGCGTTCCGGCGTGCAGTAGCACTCGTAGGCGTCGCCGCTGTCGATGAGGACCTGTGCGTACTGCTGATAGAGCGGCAGGCGTTCGCTCTGGAAGTAGGGCCCGTGCGGACCATCCACATCCGGCCCCTCGTCCCAGTCCAATCCAACCCAGCGCAGCGACCCGGTGATGCTCTCGACGCTCTCTTCCTTATATCGGCGTCGGTCGGTGTCCTCGATGCGCAGGATGAAGTCGCCGGCGTGCTTCCGGGCGAACAGCCAGGTGAAGAGCGCCGAGCGCAGGCCGCCGACGTGCAGGTCGCCGGTCGGGCTTGGTGCGAAGCGGACGCGAACCTTCCTGTCGGCCCCGCTATCTACGGTTGTCATTCTCTGCCAGCCTCATCTCATCGTCGTATGTCAACCGTTGAGTCTACTACAGGGCGTGCCCTCTCCCCGTAGCGAGGAGAGGGCCGAAGAGCCTGCTAGATCTTGCCCTCGTTCGTCAGGCGGGTGATGGCGAGGTCGTGGGTGAGCGGGTCGGCGGCGACGGCGCTCTGCAGCCGCTCCGATGCCTCGGCGATCTGTGCGATGACCTCGTGGCGATCGACGTTGGTGTACTCGCCGTCCTGATAGATCACCTTGCCGGCCACCATCGTCATAACGACGTTCGAGCCCGTCTCAGCGTAGACGAGGTTCGGCACGATGTTGCGGGCCGGCCGCAGCAGAACCGGCGCGAGCGGCGGGCGGGTGAGGTCAAGCATGATGATGTCGGCTTCCTTGCCGACCTCCAGGCTGCCGACGACGTCGTCAATGCCAAGCACCTTCGCGCCATCGATCGTCGCCATGCGCAGCACTTGCCAGGCCGGCATCGGCAGCGGGCTGCTCGCCGCGATCTTGGCGTACATCGCCGTTGCGCGCATCTCGGAAAAGACGTTGTGCGAGTTGTTGCCCGGTGCCTGATCGGAGCCGAGCGCGACCGTGCCGCCGAGCTGCGTCATCTGCCAGGCCGGCGGAACGACGCCGTCGATGATGCCGATCGAGTTCGAGCAGCAGGTCATCGGGGCGTTGCGCTTGGCAACCAGCTCAACCTCCTCCGGCTCGGCAAAGCAGAGATGGACGGCGATCAGGTCCGGTGCGAGCAGGCCGATCGAGTCGAGGAACGGAATCGCCCGCAAGCCGTAGCGCTGCAGTGTCGCGTTGTTCTCGCGCGGATCCTGAGCGACGTGCAGGTGCATCAGCGTGTTGCGCTTGCGCGCCTCCTCCTGAATACGCAGCAGCATCTCTTTCGACAGGAAGTCGGCGGCGTGTGGGCCGAGGATGACCCGAATGCGACCCTCATCGTGGCCATGCCAGCGCTCGTAGAGCTCCAGTGCCGTCGCCAGCGTCTGCTCACCTGTCTCGGGGTCGAGCGGCGTCGGCTCTCCGGGTGTCCAGCCCTGAGCAACCCACTCTTCGCGCTTGTCCCAGTTCAGCTCGGTAATGCTCTCGCAGACGACGGCGCGGTTGCCGAGTCGGTCGTGGCTGACGAGCAGATCGGTCATCGGTGCGGCGTAGTCCCCGAATGTCGTCGTGCCGTTTGCGACGCCCTCCATCAGCGCCAGCATCGTACCGAGTGGGTTGTCATCGCGATCGGCGTGGCGCATCAGCGGACCATAGGACGATGCCATCCAGGGCTGTACCTCCTGCGCCCAGCCGCGGCCCAACACTGCCGGTGAGTGCGTGTGCGCGTCGATCAAGCCCGGCATCAGGAGCTTGCCGGTGGCGTCGATCGTCGTGGCGGCCTTGCCATGGCGCTCAACCTCTTCGCGCGGACCGACCGCCACAATCTGGCGGCCCTCAATGGCAATCGCGCCGTCTTCAATGAAGCCAGCGCCGTCTCCCTGCATCGTCAGCAGGTGCCCTCCGGTAATGAGTGTGTCGACCACGTTCCCTCCCCATTCTGTCGCCCTGAATCTGACCGTTTGGTTACCTCATATTTGCGGCTGATTGACGAGCAGGCACAAGTTCCGTACCATGCGCTCAGATTCGACCAACACGAGACTTATCACTTGCCTGTCGTACCAGATTGTATCCGGAGCATGCCGCGGATCGTCGCTACGTTCCGTAGACAGTGCGCACATAGTGTGGCAGGCATCAGCATCTCGGCACCGGTCGATTCTTCAGTTCCGGACGCGGAGTGGGGAAAGGAGTGTCCCGGACGAAGGAGCTAGCGCGGCCACGGTGGTCGCGTGTGGCCGGCGAACGCCCGGCAGTACACCGAAACTGTTACCTGTGGGGGTACTAACGTGAGAAAGTTCATCGCGATTCTCACGACGCTCGCTTTATTGATTGTCGCTGCGGCACCGGTTGCCATGGCCGCAGAGCGGGCGCCTGTTCAAGACGGTCCATTTACCCGAAACGGAACATATATCGTTCGCCTGATTGAGCCACCGGTCGTTGCCTATGACGGCACCATCCCGGGGTATCAGGCAACACGGCCAGCGCCCGGATCGCGGATCGATCCGAACAGCTCGCGCGTGCGTGGCTACGCGGGCTTCCTCGCCAAGCGGCAGAGCGACACGCTCTCCGCGGTCGGCGCATCCAGCAGCAAGGTGTACTCGTACGTCTACTCGGTGAACGGCTTTGCCGCTAACCTCACCGCCGCCCAGGCGAACGAGTTGAAGAAGAAGGATGGCGTCGTGTCGGTTGAGGAGGATCGCCTCCTCCATCTCGACACGAACCGGACACCGACGATGCTCGGTCTGGATGCCGCCAACGGCCTCTGGAACCAGCTCGGCGGCGTCAAGAGTGCCGGTGAAAACGTCATCATCGGAGTGATCGACTCCGGCATCTGGCCGGAGAGCAAGAGCTTTGAGGACAAGACGCGCAACGACCGGCGCGGTCGTGGCCCGTCGGACTACCCGATGCTGCGCGACTGGTATGGCAAGTGCCGACCGGGCGAGCAGTTCCCGCCGGCAATGTGCAACGGCAAAATCATCGGCGCGCAGTGGTACAACGCCGGTTTCGGTGGTGACGCTGCCATCAACAAGATGTTCAAGTCCGAGTACATCTCCGCACGTGACGCCGATGGCCACGGCACCCACACCGCCAGCACTGCTGGTGGCAACTATGGCGTGAGTGCCATTATCGATGGCCAGAATCTCGGCACCATCAGCGGCATGGCACCGCGCGCCCGCATCGCCGTCTACAAGGTTTGCTGGGGCGGAGATGAAGGCGGTTGCTACGGGTCAGATAGCGTCGCCGCGATCGACCAGGCCGTTGCTGATGGCGTTGACGTCATCAACTTCTCCATTAGCGGTACCTCGGACTACTACCTGGACGCCGTCGAGGTAGCGTTCCTGTTCGCCAACGACGCCGGCATCTTCGTCGCTGCCTCAGCAGGTAACGACGGCCCAGACGCGTCAACGACGAACCATCCGAGCCCGTGGCTGACGACCGTTGCCGCCGGTACCAAGGATGACGACTACCCTGGACATGTCACGCTCGGTAACAGCGCTGTCTACACCGGTAAATCCCGCACAGCCGGTGTTGGCCCTGCGCCACTCGTCTACGCTGGTAATGTCCCAGCCCCGGGAATGTCGTCGGACGACGCAGCGCTCTGTATCCTCGGCACGCTCAACCCGGCAGCAGTCGCCGGCAAGATCGTCCTCTGCGATCGTGGTGTGAACGCGAGAACCGACAAGAGCCTTGAGGTCAAGCAGGCAGGCGGCGTCGGCATGATTCTCGCCAACACATCACCGAACTCGGTCAATGCAGATATGCACTGGGTGCCGACCATCCACGTTGATGATGTTGCCCGAACGGCCATCCTCGCCTACATCAACGCTGGCGGCTCGCCGACTGCCACGATTACGCCGGATCCGTCCGGCCTGATCACCGACGCGCCGAAGGTGGCCACCTTCTCGTCGCGCGGTCCCAGCCTCGCTGGTGGAGACATCCTCAAGCCGGACATCATGGCACCGGGCGAAGATGTGCTGGCAGCCGTCTCGCCGACTGGAGACCATGGGCGCAACTTCGACTTCCTGAGTGGCACGTCGATGGCCAGCCCGCATATCGCTGGTATCGCTGCGCTGCTCACAGATGCGCATCCGAACTGGACACCGGCAATGATCCAGTCGGCCATGATGACGACAGCATCGCAGACGATGAAGAACGGCAACCCGATCGAGGGTGGCGCGTTCGACTACGGCGCGGGACAGGTTGTGCCGAACAGCGCGACGGACCCGGGTCTGGTCTACAACGCGACGTTCAACGATTACTACGCGTTCATCTGCGGCACCGGCCAGCTCAGCTGTCCGGCGGGTGCGGCGATCGATCCGAGTGATCTGAACTACCCATCGATCTCAATCGGTCAGCTGGCCGGCATCCAGACGGTTACTCGAACCGTGACAAATGTCGGACCAGCAGGAACCTACACGGTTTCCGTTGACGCGCCTGCCGGTATCGGTGTGCAGGTAAGCCCGACAACGTTGTCGATTGGCCGCAACAAGTCGGCGACCTACACCGTGACCTTCACCCACGTCTCTGCGCCAATGGATGAATGGACTGCGGGCTCGCTGACCTGGAGTGATGGCAGCCACCGTGTGCGCAGCCCGCTGGTTGTTCGCCCGGTCCTGGTTGCCGCGCCGGCAGAAGTTTCGGGTGCCGGAACCTCGGGCAGCACGTCATTTGACATGATCTTTGGTTATACCGGTCCGTACGTGCCGGGTGCGCACGGTATGTTTGCTGCAACGCACACAGACGATGTCGTTGTCGACGATCCGGACAATGACATCACGATCGGCCTGGGGCCGGACAAGGTGGGAATTAACGTCCACGAGTTCACGGTGCCTGCCGGAACGCTCGCGGCGCGATTCTCGCTCTTCGACGACTTCGTCGGCGGAAACAGCGATCTCGACCTGTATGTCTTCTCGGACCCGAGCCTGTCGCTGGCATCTCTCGTTGATTACAGCGGCAACGAGGCTTCGAGCGAAGAGGTCACGCTCCGGAATCCGGACGCTGGTACCTACTATGTGGTCGTTCACGGTTGGGAAACCGATGGTCCGAGCGCGGACTACACGCTCTTCTCGTGGATGATCCCGGACGATCCGACGGCTGACGACGGCAGTCTGCAGATCACCTCAGCGCCGGCCACTGTCACGGTCGGTCAGACCGGCACCGTGGTCGTCGGCTGGTCTGGCCTGGATCTCAACGAGAAGTATCTCGGTGCTGTGTCGCACAACGACGGCAGCGGGATCCACGGCTTCACGCTCGTCTCCGTCGATACTGACTAGGGAACGCGTTAGACGTCGGTGATGCTGATTTCACCGACTCTCCGCTTCAACTGAACCTTATGTGCCCGGTTGATACAGCCGGGCACATTCTGTGTGCAGAATCTCAGAGATCGCGGTGAGCGTCCGGCAAATCCTCGGGCAACCGCTCAGCCGGTGAGTCGCACAGCCGCGGTGTGCCGCGGCCGCCGTGGTAGTTCCATATCCGCCCCGCCGCGCGAAGCTGAATGAAGTAGCCAGGCACGAGCGCCTGCGTGTAGCGCATGCCCGGTTGCGGGCAGCCGACGCTTGCATCCGGCCAGGTTACCCGTTCAGCCCGCACGACCTCAATCTCAGAATCAGGATCTTGCATGTGCTCGGCCAGATCGGCCAGCGCCTCCGCGACGCGGGCGGTCAGCCACGAACCCATCGAATGCATATCGAATTCGCTCCGTCTCTCGTGACGCGGTGCAATTCGTGGCTACAGCGTGGAACCATACCGCGCTTCCCGACGTATATAGAAGTGACGGGGTCATGATGCATGCCGTCGTTGCCCCCGTCGCACGTGGAGCCCCCTACGCTCCACCCTCCCTTCCCGCGCAGACCGGGCCGTCCCCAGGCCCGGTCTGTGGCTGTCTGGATGCAATCGACAGTATTTCTCTGCTAGACTTTGTGTACGTACACCTTGTGGATGAATCTGTCCACAGGGTACAACCAGAGCGAGACGCCGCACGACGGATCGCGAGAGGGTGTTGATGGAAGACCGCGCCACGCCTGATCCTCGATATCAGCAACTCTGGCAGTCGGCGTTGTCCGACATGCAGGGGCGGATCACTCGGGCCAATTATGAAACCTGGCTGCGCTCGACGACGCTGATCGGCATCGAGAACGGCGTTGCGACCGTCGCCGCGCCGAACGCGTTCGCCGTCGAGCAGTTGCGCATGAAGTTTGACGACGAGATCGTCTCCACGCTATCGGCCATCGCCAACCGACGCCTCGCGGTCGATTATGTGGTGAGCAAGGCCCCGGAGGCCAGTAGCCGCGCGCCGCGCCAGAAGCCCCGACCGACACCGCCGGGGGCGCGCGAAAAGAGTCCCGCTCCACAACCGGAAACACATCAGATGACGCTGGCTCCCGATGCGCGTCCGGGTCTGAACCCCGGTTATACCTTCGACACGTTCGTCGTCGGGCAGTCGAACCGGCTGGCCCACGCCGCCGCGATGGCCGTCGGCGACAAGCCCGCCCAGGCGTTCAACCCGCTCTTCATCTACGGTGGGGTCGGGCTGGGCAAGACGCACCTCATGCACGCTGTCGGGCATCGCGCTATGGATCAGCGGCCGGAGACGAGCGTGCTCTACGTCTCCTCGGAAAAATTCACCAACGACATGATCAAGTCGATCATGAGCCAGCGCACCGACGAGTTCCGCGATCGCTACCGCTCGGCCGACATTCTGATGATTGATGACATCCAGTTCATCGCCGGTAAGGAAGCGACGCAGGAAGAGTTCTTCCACACCTTCAACGACTTGTTTCAGTCCGGCCGCCAGATCATCGTCTCCTCCGACCGACCACCGAAGGCGATCCCGACGCTCGCCGAGCGCCTGCGCTCACGGTTCGAGGGCGGCCTGATCGTCGACGTGCAGCCGCCGGACATCGAGACGCGCACGGCGATCCTGTCGCGCAAGGGACAATCACTCGGTGTCCACGTCCCCAGCGACGTGCTTGAGTACGTCGCCCGCAAGGTGCAGTCGAACATCCGTGAGCTTGAAGGCGCGCTCAACAAGATCATCGCGCTGGCCCAGCTCTTCAATTCGCCAATCCGGATGGAGATCGCCATTCAGGCGCTCAACGATTCAGCGCTGGAAGCACGCCGGGCGCAGATCACGCCTGAGCGGGTGCTGGAAGAAGTCACCGGTTTTTACAAGGCAACGCTGAACGATCTACGTGGCCGCGGGCGCAGCAAGGATGTCGTACTACCGCGACAGGTAGCGATGTATATCTTGCGCGAAGAAACCGGCTCGTCGCTGGTCGAGATCGGCACACTCCTCGGCGGCCGCGACCACTCCACCGTCATGCACGGCATCGCCAAAATGGAGCGCGAGATCGAAACCAACACCGCCCTTCGCCAGCAGATCAGCACGATCCGCGAGGCCTTGTACGCCTGACGGATGACGGGCCAGAAGGACGACTCGCCTGCCCGATTTGAAAGGGCGAATCGCATACGCCCGGCCAGGTTTGCGGCATGTTCGTGGCGAAGCCTGAACGCAGTGGATGCCTCGCCTGCGGGTCAGTGGCTAAACGGGCGTATGCGATACGCCCCTACATTTTCACCCCATCATCGCCTCAAGGCGTGCCTTCACGTCCGGCCATTCGTGGTCGAGAATGCGGAACCAGGCTGTATCGCGATTGCGTCCCTTGACGATGAAGTGGGCGTCCTGAATCCCCTCGAAGGTGAATCCCATCCGTTCGGCGGTGTAGCGCGAGCGCGCGTTGAGCGCGTCGCACTTCCACTCGACACGGCGATAGCCCAGCCCGAATGCGTGCGCCAGCATCCGGTAGGTCGCCTCGCGATTCGCACCGGTCCCCTGCACGAGCGGGCTGTACCAGATGTTGCCCAGCTCGATCTTCAGGTGTTCTGGGAAGTTGCTCATCAGCGTGACTGCGCCGACTTGCTCGCCGGTCGCGATGTCATCCACGCAGAGCAGGCGCAGATTCGGCGTGTTGTCGAGGCCGCGCAAATATGCGGCGAGATCGGCGGATGTCGCAAACGGCCCGGCTGGCATATAGCGCCAGACCTCGGCATCGGGATCGTAGGCGTCGATGCTGCGCTCTCCAAGTTGAGCGGGTTGCCCGTTAGACCTCGCATGAAGCGGCTCAATGTCGCGCTCGAAGTCGAGGGGGCGCAGGCGCACACGCTTGCCGTCCAGAATTATCGGGTCCGGCTTCACTGGCAGTTGCGCCGCGCGCGTCAACACCTCATCCGACAGTGCCTCGCCAAACGGTCGTTCGCTCATGTATTGCCATCCTTTCCCACGTCCCGGCTATCGTCGCCCACACAGGATCGCTGACAAGAGCCACTTCGGGTTCCGCGCGACGAGACCATTTCCGCGATCGCGCGTGCTATGCTCTCACAACCTTTGTGTGCGAGATTCAGCGAACGGAGACCGCGTTGTGAAGCGCGCGCGTCTGCTGCCATGTGCAGGGCTCGTCATTCTTGCCCTCCTGGCATCCGGCTGCGGTGAGGCGATGCCGACGGCCACGCCAATGCCAACAGCAACGACTGCTCCGACTGCGACCGTGTCGCCGACTCAGGTGCGGGTAACGCCGGTAGCTATCGCGCCGACACAACCGGCGCGACAGCCGACGTCACTGCCATCGCCATCGCCGACGGTGCTGTTCGTGCCGCCGACGCCGACCGAGGTTCCGCCCGAGCCAACCCCTTCTCCGACGCCCGATGTCTGCCCTGGCGCGGTGTCGTGGGATCAGGCGCTGAACTACGTCGGGCAGGAGATCACCATCATTGGGCCGGTCATGAGCACGGCCTGGGCGAGTGAGAGCCGCGGTAAGCCAACCTTTCTCAAAGTAGGGTCGTTATCCCGTAATGAGATGTTTGCCGTCCATTCGATGCGGAACCGCGATCGCATGCTCAGCTGCACGCCGTCAGGATCCGCGTAGAGCGTGCCCTTTATCCCGAGAAGCTCAATCAACTGGCGACGTTCGGCAAGCTCGGCATGCTCAATGCCGGTAGCGACTTGCTCGGCAAACGCTCGGATTGTCACCGCTTCGTGTTGGCTCAATCCATCCGATCGCACGGCCGCAAGACTGACTCGTTCGGCCGAAAGGCTGCTTAGCAGCGCTTCGATGTCCTTCGCTTGCCGCATCAGCGCCTGATACACCTCACCGTCGCCGGCATCAATCAGACGATCGGCCAGTGCATCGAGACGTCGACGTTGCCGAGTTACTTCCGCGTCAATCGCTGCAAGCCGTTCTTGGCGAACTTGATCCGCGCTATTGTGTTGTGCTTGTGCGGCCTCTAGACCATGCTCCAGGTATTCCCGATCGCAGAGAGTCGCCGTGATAACGCGCCACAGCTCAGCCTCAAGCCGTTTAGCGTTCGCGGCCGGAAGCTTGCAAACAGGCTTCCCGTACATCTTCGCGAACGAAGGCTTGTAGCAAGCGCACTGGTAGTACCGCACCGTGTTATTGACGTTGGTTTGAATCTGGCCGTGGCAATGGCCACAGGTCAACGCACCGCGCAGGACGAATGGATCCTCACTCTTTGGCAGCCGTCCCCGCCGGGCCGATCGCCGGCGTGACAGCGCCTCATTTGCTGCGTCCCACGTCGACTGATCGACCAGCGCCGGGACAGATACAGGGATTCCGTCGATCTCTTCTAGTGGCCGTCGGCGATCGTAGTTCTTGCGACCGTAGACGACTGTGCCGGCGTAGCACGTGTACGTTGCCAGTCGTCGCACTGAGCGCGGAAGCCAGCGCTTGCCGCGTACCGTTGTGAAACCTTCCTGATTGAGCTCCGTGGCGATCTCTTCACATGATTTCGTCGCAAGATCTCGGAAGATCCGTTGCACAAGCGGCGCTGTCTTTGGGTCAGGCTCGAAGCCACAAATACGCTGCTTGCCGTTCGGCAAAGTCTCATAGGTGTAGCGGTAGCCCATCGGCGCGAAGCCGTTGCCGACAACACGGCCGCTCCGTGCCTTCGCTCGCCTGCCGGTCGCGGTTCGGAGCGCGATTCGCTCACGCTCGTACTCGGCGATCGAAAAGAGCTGATTCTTGAGTAGTCGGCCCTCAGGTGTGTCTTCCACCGGCACGCGCTGATAGACGACGCGGACACCGTAGGAGCGCAGCTGCTCCTCGAGCACCAATCCCTTGACCAGCGATCGGGCGAAGCGATCGAGGTCCGGGACGATAAGCACGCTGAATTTGCGCTCGCGCGCGGCCGTGAGCATGGCCGTCAGTCCGGGCAAATCCCACCGCGCGCCTGATGCGTTGTCGTCTTCACCGTCACGGAATTGCAGATCTTCGGGCAGGATCCATCCCTGAGCGTCTGCATACTCCTGCATCGAATCATGTTGCGCCGTCAGCGAGAAGCCCTGTCGTCCCTGCACGATCGTGCTGACACGCTCATAGCTCGCTGCGATCGTCGTTGCCTGCATGATGCCTCCCGTATCATTCCGGCAGCCCTGCAGCACCGTGCCTGCGGCGCTCCAGGTGCCTCCGGCCGTCGCCTAGCTGTGCTTGTCGTGCTCTAGGCGGCGGCTTTTCCCTCTTCGGATTCCAGCCGCGCGATGAACGCGTTTACTTCGCTTTCGCGCACGCGCCAGCCGCTTTGCCCGCTCAGGTTGATGCCCTTCATCCGGCCGCTTTTCAGCCAGCGCCATACCGTCGCGTCGCTGACCTGTAGCAGCTCGGCAACTTGTCGCGTTGTGAACCAGCGTTCATCTGCCATGTTGCCCCCTTACGCTCTCTCTTAGACTGTGTTAGTCTAACATAGTCGTTGTTGTATAAGCAGGGCACGTGGAAGGAAGCAGGAGATGACCGCTACGCAGGAACCATCCGCCGTCACAAGTGCCAAATCTGAGGCACCGATCTATATCCGGCCGGATTCACCGGATTACGAATCGGTTCGCGCCTTTCTTCGGTCGTCACGGAGAGATTCGGCCACGTTTGAGAGACGGGCGACCGATGCCACAAGGCTCCGAACCAGTTGGCTGGAGCAGGTCCCGGAGCCGTTGCGAAGTGGGCTCCGCTCCGTCATTCTCGATGTCGCCGGCCGTATGGATTTTGAGATCGGCGATGCGTTGGCGGATGTGCTGTTCGAGTTTGCCGACGAAGCAGCCGGTCACACCGTCGATGATCTGGAAGAACTGACGGAAGAAGTGCTACGGCGCCCGATAACGATCGTCGACGCCCTGGAGCGTGTTGCGCGCCACCTGGGTACGCCGGCGGAAAACTGGCTTAACGATCGTGATCTCGTCACGTACAGGAAGGTTGCCGACAGCGCCGGATAAGCGCCGAATCTCACCAGATCGCACAGAATGCCCGGCGTAGAACACGCCGGGCATTCTGCATGCTGCCATGGGCTACCGGCGGTTGTCGCCATTCCTGCGACGCCGGAGAGCACGCAATCGCCCGCGAGTGCTCAAGAGGCTACGCTTCCAGGCAGGGATTTCGAGGTCTCGCCAATACTCAGCTAGTAGGACTCGAAGCGCATTGCCGCGGGTGCTTGCGGCCGCTATCTGCTGCGCGAGGTCTTCGGTCAGGCCCAAGCGCTCCCGGATTGACACGACAGCTACGGCGGTCTGGAAGTCATGCGCCGCACTCGTAACGGCCTTTGCAGAGTCGTCGGGCTCAAGGTTCAGGCTTCCTAGCGCGGCACGAGCATCTTCCCAAGCATGCGCTGCCCTATCCCTGCCAAATGCTTTTGTTTCGGGAGATACAGGGTCCCATTCTGGGCGTTGCAGCGTCAAGAACCAGTCGTTGACAATTTCAGTGTAGTTGCTGAGAATTTCGAGCTGAATGCGGATTCGCTGCCTTCTCTCGGCATTGTGTGCGTGTGACGCCTGGATCGTGTTCGACAGAAGCGTTACACCAGAGCCGATTATGATGCCTGCAAACGCAATGATCGCGTCGGATGACATTGATTCAGCCTCCAGCGGTCGTAGTACATTGATTCGATACTCCAAGTATCACCGAACCGCCAACAGCGCCCTATAAAACCTTCTGCATTTCGCGGACGCGGAAAAATGGGTGGCCGCGGGTGCCAAGCGCGCCCGAAGTTGCAGACTTCAGACCCTCCCTCGCCCTTCGGATGGATTCGCCGCGCCGCCCAGACGAGCGCGTGAACGAAAATGGGCACATCCCGAAGGATGTGCCCTGCACCGTAAGCGCCCGTCCATCGATTCCGCAAAGCCGGGCGCGGCTGGTAACGCAAACGGCTTGCGGTGACGTTGACGTGCTTCAGCACGCTGGACGGTCGGCCACTAAGCGGCAGCGATCCGGTAGGCGGCTTTGGCCGCGCGGACGTGCATAAGTGCGTTGAGCTCCATGCGGATATCCGTCTGGTTGGTGCTGAAGCCCGAGAACGGGTCAGCGTCGAGCCGGATCGTGCCGAGGAAGAGCTTGCCGATGCGCTGCGAATCGATCAGCAGCGGATCGAACGCAGCATCTGCAGTGCGCTCGACGATGCGCACACCGAAGATAGTTGCCGTGTCACTGCGGCCGTCGAGCCCGTAATAGAAGCGCGCCTCGTTGTCCTGCAGCAGGTCAAGCGCGGCGCTGTCGGCACCGTCGAGTACCAATAGGTCCGGGTTGTAACCGTTGGCACGCATCGCCGTTATGGCGTTGCGGACCTGCGCGAAGATGTCCGTGCCGCTTTCACCGTAGGGTGGGGTGGCCGCAAGGATCTGTGCGACGACATGCGCGTCAAGCGCGTTGTCGACCACGTAGCTGGCCTCGGTGTTGAAGAAGTCAACGATGCCGGGGATGCTGCGCAACACCTGGTTCGGGATCTTGTCGATCAGGACGGCCAGGGTCTTGAGCTGCTCCGTTACCGCGTCGAGCGCCACATCGAGCCTGGCCTTCTCGGTCGTCGCGGCAATCGCGCGCTCGACACTGCCGGTAATCGTCCGGCTGCCCGTCTGGCGAAAGTCCGAGATCGCCGTCTCGTCGGCCACGTCTTCCCGTTGCAGGAACGGCCACAGGTAGCGCCGGTCATAGCCGAGGCTGGCGATGTCGCTCAGTTGACGCGGCCGGTAGGTAGCCGGCGTGGTTGCCGACAGGTCGACGTCCTTGTGCTCGATCGCGGCAGCCAGCGGCACGGTGACAGACGGCCGGCTCTTCAGGTCGAAGCCGGCTCCTAAGATGGCACCGGCGAAACCGCCGCCGGGCGTGTTGTCGGGGACGATCGAGACAGGGCCGGCGCTGCCGCGCTGGTCCTTCAGCATCGCATCGATCTGCTCGGTCTGCCGAATCTCTTCAGCAAGATCCTGCATCTGTTCGTTCCACGTCTTGAGCTGCTCCAACTCGGACTTGGTGAAATCCCGGTTGGGCTTTGAATCCCAAAGGCTTTTCCAGTCGGAGCGGAGGTCGTTGAGCGCGGTGCGCTTCTGTTCCAGCGTCTTCATCGCCGGATCCTTTCATCAATTTTCAGCGTAGGTGGGGTATGACACGGTGCCTCAACCAGCAGACAGCAGACGCTTCTTGCGTGCCTTCCACGATCGGTGTTCGCTCCCGAACACGAGCCCGCCGGTCCCGGCGGCGTTCGTGGCGTCCGTATGAGGTGTGTCGCGTCTCGCGGTAGTCGGGGACGGGTGGCGATCCCGTCACTCGCCCCCCACGCACTGTGAGACGCCCTCAGCATAGGATAACCTGTGCGACTCTGCAAGGCGGTTACGCCGCAGGCTTCGGATGCCGCGATTCGCGAACCATGTCGAGCACGATCGCACAGACGCCGGCAATCATCGCTGCAGGATGCTTGAACGGGATTTCATTCTCGCCTTCGAAGATCGCGAGGTTGTGCGCGTGCAACTCACGTAGTTCGCCGGCAGAGAGCGCCTGCGCCGCGTTGACAAGCTCCGATTCCCATGAGGTTAGCGGAGCCGTCCCGCCCTGACGCCAGCGCTGCTCGGCTTCACCGATCGACCGGAGCACGACATACCAGCCAGTGCGCGCGGCCTGTCGTGCTTGCCGGGCATCGCTGACGAGCGTATCTAGCGCACGGAGCCAGGCGACAAGCTCCGCATCGTCTAACTGGCTGAAATACTCTGCAATGACACTACTCGTCATCTCGCTTCTCCTCACGGTTCACGACAGGTGCAGGCTTCACCTGTAGAACGTTGACGACGCCGCACGCGCCGCACTTGATTTGCACCGTGCCGGTATCGATCGCGTACATCGCTAAATGTCGCCGGCACTTGGCGCAGCGCCATTGCTCGAACCGTCTGTGCGTGTCGGACATGTGTCCTCCTCCTCGGCATCCGGCGGCGCTCCGCATTTCGGGCAGTCGCGCCAGGTGCCGCTAATGACCTCCTCCGACGTCGCGCTGTGGATATGGCCGCAAACGGCGCATTCAACGTCCAAGACTGCGCGCGGCTTATGCGTCTTCTTCATGCTGATATTCCGTTCAGGCAGTACGAAAGAAACGCAAGCCACGAAAGAACTAGGCGTGATTCGGGATTTCTTTCGTGCATTCCGTTTCTTGCGTTACTCGTGTAATTCATCGCGAACTCCAAACGACAGCCGGACGACCGCGGCCGCCTTCCGGTTCACGCGTCATCCGGAGTACCTTGTTAGCGGACAACAGCAAGCCGAGCGCTTGATCGATTCGCGCCGCCTTTTGGTTGCGCCCGAACAGGTTTGCAATCTCGGTTTGGGTCATCTCGCCGGACTGTCGCAGCGCACGCAGCACCGTATCTGCGATCGGATCGCCGAGTGAATCACCGAAGATGAAGGCAGCTGATTGCTCGACGTAGCGCCAGACAGCGAGCGCAGCCTTCAGGTGCTCGACTGTCATCGTTGGGGTCTCATCCAGCACCGCATAGATGGCCGCAAGGCGCATCACCTGCGCCTCTGCGCGGCTCGTAACCGCGCCCAGGAGTCCTAGCCCGCCTTCACTCAGTGGACCGTATACATCGCGCCACAGAGCCGCAGCCTGTTCGTCGCGCTCAATCAGCCCGATGTACTCGGACGTGCGTACGACGGTCTGCAACTGGTCCGCGAAGTGATCGAGCATCGCCGGATCGATCCGGCCACCATCAGGCAGTACCTTCGATCGGCGGACGCATGCCCAGATAAAGCGGTTTGCGAAGCCGTTCCCGGCCTCAGTGTCATCGAGGTAGCGCAGGAGCTCGTGCTGCGTGACGTGGCCGACGATCGTGATGTGTGCGCCCGTAGCCGTCATCGGCATGTTCTTGGTCAGTGTCCGCAGGTCGCCGTCATCCCACGCCTGCCGGATGATCGCCGACAGGATGTTGCTCTCGCGACTCATTACCTTCAGGACGGATGCAAACTCTTCTTCGATGATGAAGGCGCGCTTATCGTCAACTCCGGGGTCGATAACGACCTCCTGATAGTCAACGATTCGGCCTTTCTCCTTGATCGGTTCGGTCTTCCTCATCTCGTCTCGGACGCAGTAGATCAGCCCCTCGCCGCTGGATAAGCCGCTTGCCACCTGACCGCTTAGCCACTCTGGGAAGGCGAGGCGGAACAGAGGCTTGATTGCTCCCCAGCTCGTACCCTTCCGCGCCTTGCTCGTCTGTCCGACGAAGACGGGATAGATCCGCAGGCCATGCTCACGCATTCCGACTCGCCAGTGTGGACCTGCGCCAACAACGTTGCCGACGGCGGCGAGCAGCGAGAGAAGCAGCGCTGCGGCGTCGGCTTCGGTTTCCGGTTCGATCGCCCGTACGATCTCGCCAGCGAGCCCGTGGTATGCGGCGTCGGCAAGTGGGTCTGGCCATTGCGGCGAAGGAAGCCCCGGATAGCCTGTGCTAGGTGACGAATCAAACGCATTTGACGAGATAAGTCCCGGTGTCGCCGGTTCAGGTTCTGGCTCCCACGGCCGCGCCTCCCGTAGAAGGTGCCGGACTGCATCTTGATCGGCTCCAGCCGTCACATAGTCGGCTGCATCGCCCTTCGCTGGCGCGTTCGGCCAGTCCACGACGCGCACGTCAGACGCGCCAAGGCACACAAGGCGCTCGCCGATGCGCTGCATGTGCCGCACGCCGTCTGAGTCGTTGTCTGGCCAGAGAACGATCGTCGGGACATGCACGATCGCTGCGAGCGTGTCGTCACTCGGCAGAGACTTTGCACCGGTCATCGTCCCGACGGCCGGTATGCCGATCGACGCGAGCGCTTGCTGCGCCTTCTCGCCTTCAGTGATGACGCCGTACTTGGATCGACCGATTCGATCGATGCCAAAGAGTGGCATTTCCACGGAAGATCGCCCGTTCAGTCCTGGTGTGCCGTCTGGCAGTTGCCAGGTGAACGATTTCGAGCCGTCGGCATATTCGCGCCTGATCCTGATAGCAGCGAGCGTACCTCCAGTGTCGCGCACGTCGTAACGTATTTCTCGCACGACGCGGCCGCGATCCCGCTTCGGTGCCGGCACTGCCGTCGGCCGTGGATCGTGGCGATCACCGCAAGCGCAGTCACCGATCAGACGATGCGCGAACGTTCCGGCCGGAGACTCAGCAAGGTTGCCGGCATGCTCTTCGCGCGTGCAGTGTGCGTACTCGCCATCCTCACTCAGGAAGCCGTAGCAGCGCGTTCCGTGCCCTTGTGGCTCGTCATGGCCTCCGCCACAGATGGGACAGGGGTGCCGGCGGGAGAATCGCTGCGAAGACGCAACACTCATCGCGCCACCTCCGCAGCAACTAGCCGGCGTCGGAGTGCCGTCACGCGGACGTGTGCGGATGCCAGAAGTTCAGGCGGCGCGAAGTGCATGATGTCTTCGAGCTGGTAGAAGGCTTCGATCTCTGACAGGCGCTCGACTTCGGCGATGATGCCGAGCTCGCCAGGATCACGGCCGCTGTTGTTGTAACCGGCGACGTGAGGTATGCTGGTTGCGCCATCCCAACCATCTGCCCCGCGTCGCCCGGTTTCGCTGCCAAGCACCGGGCGTTCGCTTTTCATGCGGAACGCTCCGATCGCTCGGACGCTGCGATCTTGGCTTTGTGGCGTGCAGCAATTCCACGCAGTAATTCATACGCTGACGAGAGTGCTTCTGCCTCGTCCGCGGACAACATGAGGCCGCCCTTGTGACGGCCGTCATGTCGCCCGATCTTGCGGAAGTAGGCTGACTTCTCATCCGGAGATGAGAATTTGGAGTTGAATGCTTCCCGCGCAGCAGCCGTTGTCTCTCGTGGATCATGCTTAGCATGAAGCCCTTGAGCACCTCGGCGAGCGCGAGCGCTTCGCTCTTCTGGGGTCACAAAAACGCAGCCTTCCCAGGCTGTCCTGATGTCTGTAGCAGACCGCAGGACGCCAGCAAGGCTGCGCATCTCAGCTCGAAGAATTATTCGACTAGCAGGAGATTAGCACAGTGTACGTATGGCCGCAAGGCCAAACGAGTAGCGCCCTACCACTCTTCCCACGCGCAAATCTCCCATGTCTGCTTAGCATGAGACCATAGCTCCCGTGGGAGGATCACGACTCGCAATGCATCTGGATCGAGCGATTGCACGAAGCCACATTTCGGACATCGAATATCTGCCGGAAGGCAGAATGGCCGTCTCCCGAAAAGGCGTGCATCATGTTCGTGATGTGAACCAGCAAGAGGATTACGCGATTCACGCGGGAGCTTCCCTTGCCGAAATCGCTTGTTGGCGCGGCTTGATAGCGACCAAATCCCATGTTCGTCTTCTCGGTATCCAGGTCCCAGGCAAAGGCCTCTTGGACTATACGGATTGTCTCGCCAGGGGAAACGTTCGATGACCTTCCCGAGCTGTTGCCCACAATCGACAACGCCGCACATCACGCGGGATCCACTTCGGTCTAATCGAGCCTTCAAGTCTGTGCGGGGTACACTGCTCATGCTGTTCGCTCCTATCAGCGACTGCCACGCCCCCGGCCGGGCCAACGGCGCGGGGGTTGTCTGTGCCATCAATCTTAGTCCGCAGCTGCGCTCGTCGTTGCGATCGAAAAACTGGGTTCTGCGCCACTACGGAATAGCAGTACAACCTTTCTCAACATCGGCCGCCCCTATCCGGATCCGGAACGGTTCACCGTCCTGCTCTGGATCGATGCCCGCTTCCGCTTCGATCAGCCACCGGAGGAGATGTACGCAGACCAGACGATCTGCGTAACCGGCGTCGTTGAGATCTACGAGGGCGGTGGCGAGATCATCGTCGACTACCCGTGGCAGATTGTCGTGCCGTAGACGGGAAGCAGCCTCTTCCCTCCGCCAGGCGATGCTGAACGCAAACCCGTTGCGTACCGAAAGGATCGAGGCATGGCGAGGCTGCATACGAAGATCAATGGAGAGATGTACATCCGTACCTGGAAGGGTGACCCGGACGTACCCGGCGAAGGCTGGCACGGGACGTGGCAGCTTCACGGTGGCGGTATTGACCTGCTGGAGCAGCACAATATCGTTCACGATGGAAGCCTGATACCGATTGAGATCTTCCTGGATCTGGCAGCGCGGAGGTTGATCTGGAGCGAGACTGGTACGTATCCAGTCCAACGCATTGACCACTGAGTGAGCGCCGGCCAGGAATCCTGTGAGACTGCGCCGGATGTCCCGTTTTTCGCTTGCGTGTGATACTGTCGCATGATCTGAAGTCGGACATACGGGGGAGCTATATTCGGATGGTGACGACGACCTGGCGACGTGTGTCGAGCGTTGAAGAGCTCAGGGCGGCGATTCCGGCCCCGCCGCCGGACAGCATCGTTATGCGAAAGCAGTTGCCGGCGCTGGACGAGCATTGCCGTACAATCATTGCCGCTTCGCCGTTTGTTCTGCTGGCAACATCAAACGCCGAAGGTCGTTGCGATGTCACACCGCGCGGCGATGGTCCCGGCTTCGTCAAGGTCATCGATGACAAGACAATTGCCATTGCCGACCGACCAGGGAACAAGCGCATCGACTCGATGCAGAACCTGATGGAGAACCCGCACGCCGGCCTGCTCTTCCTTGTTCCGGGCATGGACGAGACGCTGCGAGTGAATGGCGGCGCATACGTGACCGACGACCCCGAACTGCTCGGCCAGATGGCGGTCAATGGTAAGACGCCACTGTTCGCCGTCGTTGTCGAGGTTGAAGAGGTCTTCTTCCATTGCGCGCGCGCCTTCCGCCGCTCGCGCCTCTGGGAAGCCGAGACCTGGCCGGATCGCGCCTCGTTGCCAACGCTCGGCCAGATCATCGCCGATCAGACGCGACCGGAGAACGAGACCGGTGCTGACATCGACAAGCGCCTCGCTGAGTCGAACGTCCGCCTGTACTAGCTCGCTCAGTCCACAGATCCCGCCCCACCAGTCGATCGGGTGAGGCGGGATCTGATTGTGTGTGCCATGTTGGGGAATACAAAGGTCGGTCGACACCCCCGGCTATACTAGTTCGGTTCTCTTGCACGATGCCTTGAAACGCTGAAGGAGCGACCTGCACATGCGCGTTCAATATCTCACAGGTCAGGTTGCTGCATTGCGACCGCTGACGCTTGCCGACAAGGACACCGCCGGCCGCTGGCATCCCTCGCCCTATCCGCTCGATTCCGCCCGGGCCGAGGAATGGCTGAAGGAAACCCATAAGGCCGGCATGTGGGGCCGCACGATGTACTACGCGATCGTCCGCATTGATGGCGCGGCGACACCGGAAGCGAGCGATGACGAGATCGTCGGCTCGGTCAAGGTCTGGACGAACGGGCGACACTCGCAAGTCAACATCCATGTCGCGCCGTTTGTTGAGGACGCCGGAGCGATCCGCGCTGACGTGCTGACGTTCGTCGTCCCCTGGCTTGCCAGTGAGCGCGAGATGCTTACGACGACCGTCGAGATCGTCAGCGACGAGACGGAAGAGATCGCCGCCGCTGAGGCTATCGGCATGACACAAGCCGTTCGCTTGCGCGAACACATCGCGCGCCCCGGTGGCTGGGCCGATCTGTATTTCTACCAGATGATCAACGGCAACTGGCGATTCGAGAACGAGGAGACTGGCAATGCGTAATCCGCTCGTTGTTGGCCCCAGGATCTATCTGCGCCCCAGCGAGAAGTCGGATGGCGAAGCCGTTTCCCGCTTTCAATCGCTTGAGTCCGAGACGTTCATGGATCGTGGCCGGGTGCCATTCAGCCCGCTCGCCTTCGAGTCGTTGATGGACGACATCTACAAGAACCAGCCGCCATCCGACATCTGGCTGACCGCGTGCCTGGTGAGCGATGACGTGCCGATCGGCACCTTCCAGCTGTTCGACATCGACTGGATCAATCGCCACGCCGAAACCGGTGCCTGGATTCACGATCCCGCCTACCGCAGCCAGGGCTACGGCACCGAGGCCAAGCACCTGCTGCTGGAGTACGCGTTCGATCACCTGCAGATGCACTCGCTCATCTCGTATGTCTGGGAGCCGAACACACGCTCGGCGGCGGCTGTCCAGAAGCAGGGCTACCGACCGGCCGGCCGCATCAAGTGGGACGACATCAAGGACGGCGTCTATCGCGATACGCTGTTGTTCGACATCCTGCGCGACGAGTGGCTCGCCGGCCGCGATGCCTGGCGAGAGAAGCTTGCCGCCAGAGGCTAGCGCCCGGCGGTCTGCCAGTCGATGACGAGCGTCCAGCTTGGCAGCTCGTAGGTGAGTCGTCCCGATCCTGGCTGCGGGGCCATGCCCCGTGGCCAGGCTGCTATGTGGAAGTCGCGCAGCCCCGGCTTCCCGACATTCACCCAGTGCGCTTCGTCAGCCTGAAGATCTGCACCGGCGTTGGCGTCGCCATAGATCAGCAGCCTGCTGCCCAGCGTCGAATCACTGACGATCGCTAGACCGCGCCCATCCTGGCTCAGCCGTCCGTAAGCCGCGCCGGTGAATCCGATGTCGGCATTCGTTGACCACAGCGCGACGACCGGGCTGCCGCTCACGACAGCGAACGCAAACAGGCCGTCGCGTGGCCCGTATGCCCACGATTCGTTTAGCGGCGATGTGCGCAGCAGAACCGACACGCGGTCGGCTGTCTCCGCGCTCTCGGTCACCAGATAGACGCCCGACGCGACCTCATACTGCCCCATCTGGTCGGCCATCTGGCCGCGCATGCGGATGAACCCGGCCGGCTCCACTCCGCGCGACACGAGCCGCTGTCCCCGGCGCTCCAGGCTGACGACTGCCTGCAGCGGTCCGATGCCGAGCGGCAGGACGAGAATGCCGCCGTCGTGTAGCTGATCCACCCAGGCCGGCGCGATGTCGGCTGCGCCGACCGTGGCAATGATCCGATCCCACGGTGCGCCGGCCGGCCAGCCGAGCGCGCCGTCTGCCTCATGCACGTCGACATCGGTATAACCCGCGGTGTCCAGACGCTCACGCGCCCACTGGGCCACCTCGGCGTCAATCTCGATTGTCGTCACCTGGCCACCCGGGCCAACGAGCTCGCGCAGCAGCGCAGCGTTGTAGCCGGACCCAGCCCCGATTTCCAGCACGCGGTGCCCTGGCCGAACATCGAGCATCTCCAGCATGATCGCCATGATCGCCGGCTGGGAAGACGACGATACCCCGACTCCGCCCTGCTCCTTGATCAGAATCGCCGCATCGCGGTAGACGTCTTCCAGAGCAACATCGGGCAGGAATACCTCGCGTGGCACGCGCAGAAACACCTGCTCGACCTCACGGTCATTGAGGAAACGGTTGCGGCGCAGTCCCGCAACTAGCGTCCGTCGCAGGCGTTCGGCACTCATGTCTCGCCCTCCGCTTGCTGCCGCAACTCGACGATGAGCCGGTCGCGATGCCGCGACATCTGCCCCGAATCACTCGGTCCTCTCAGTGGCGTGTAGTCATCTGGCAAGCGCAAGCGCACATACTCGCGTGCCGTCTGCGCCTGCTGATCCGCCTGCATCTGCCGCACGATCGCGAGCACCTCATCAAGGCGCTGATCGGTCGTCGGGTGCAACTGCTGCCGCAGTCCACCTTCGAGCGCTTCACTCAGCAGCCAGGTGACATATGCCGCGACCGGAATCTCCCGCTCTTCAGCCCGCTCGCGCAACCGCTCATACAACCCAGCCGGAATCTCGATCCTTCTGCGATTCGAACTGCTTGGCATAGTAGCCTCCTCATCAATTCTCGCTACGGTGGGAATACCACCATGCCGAACAGAACGCAAGAGAAGAGCACGCCACGCAAAGCGGCAGCCACCCCGCGAGATACAAGACACCCCGTCTCCCTGCATTGGGAGAGGGGGTGGGAGCCATCGCCCAAGGGGCACCCGGGCAGCGGCAGGGGGGTGAGGGCCACGCTCTAGCCCCCGTCTATCTCCACTTCCGCCTCGATCTCGACCGCAATGTCGAACGGCAGCGCCGCCATGCCGACGGCCGAGCGCGCATGCTGGCCGATCTCCTCGCCCCAGAGCTCCAGGATCAGATCAGAGAAGCCGTTGATGACTGACGGAGTCTGGTTGAAGCCGGGCGCGACGTTGACCATGCCGAAGACGCGCAGCCAGGCCGTGATGCGGTCGAGGTCGCCGAGCTCGCGCTGGAGGCTGCCGAGGATCGCCAGCGCTGTCAGCCGCGCGGCCTGATAGCCGTCCTCCATCGTCAGCTCGCCACCGACCTTGCCAAACGGCCCGGCCAGCGAGCCGTCGGGCAACTGCGGGCCGTGGCCGGAGATGAACACCCGCTTGCCTCGTGCACGGATCCAGGGGAACGGGAGCTGTACCGACACTGGCGGCGGCAGAACCAGTCCCATCTCAGCGAGGCGCTGCTCAATGCGCACCAGCGACCCCCTTCTTCTCGTCTTCGGACGGCGGTTGCCACGTGATCACGGCGATCGCGCTCGGGAAGCCCCAGTCGCTCTCCCCGCGCGCCAGCATGCCATCGATCAGCCGCTGCAGCTTCTGGTCCTTCTCCGAGCCCTCCGACAGCCAGAGGCGTCGGCGGGCATTGGAGCGCATGTCCTCTTCGTCCATCACGCGGAACTGGCGCTCGACGATCTGCACTTCCGGCGTCGCACCACGCGCCAGGAGCACCTGCAGCAGCTCGCGCATGGCCGGCAGCAGATAGCGCTCCTCACCGTGGACCGCTTCCCAGAGCTCGACGTAGCCGCCGGATGGTGCGCGATCCATCGTGACGACGCAGCACCACTGGCTCGCCGCCGCTTCGGCTGCGTCCAGCACCTCGCCGATGTTCGGCAGGTCGTAGTTGACGTGCGCCATCAGTGTGGCATCGACCGTGATGCCATCGGCGACAGCCGGCCAGCGTCCGGCAACGATGTCGATGTTGGAGACGTTGTGATCCTCGATGCCCTGCTGCAGGACGGCGCGCATCGATTCGCTGGGCTCGACCGCCACAACCGGACGACCGGAGACGGCCAGCGGCAGCGCGTATCTGCCCCCGCCTGCGCCGATGTCCAGCCAGCGTGTGCCGGGCCCGCCGAGGCTGTAGAGGACGTCCAGCACCGGATCATCAGTGCGATGCGGATCGACGGCGAAGTGGTGGGCGACCGGCGCGTAGTAGTCCGCCTCCTGCCACTCACGCAGGCGCTCGACCTGCTCCTTCTCCGCAGCAACAATCCTGGCCCAGTCCGCATACAGTTCCTGCGGATCCGGATGCAATGGCGAGCGGCGTATCATGACATCTTCCTTGCGTGTCGTGCGTCAGTTCGGCGCTGGTCGGCGGACCAGCGTATCGAGCAGCATTTCGATCGCACCAGCCGGATCGTCGGTCGCACCGATATGCACCGGCGACGTCTGGATGACTGTGCTGCGCGGGGCAGTCAGCCAGTGGAAGCGCTCGGACGGCGGCCACTCGGCCATGGTCCCACCTGCCGCGCTATCCCCTCTGGCGATCGCCTGGAACGTCGCCAGGTGGCGCTCGACACGCTCCAGGTCGACGCCCGGGTCGAGCAGCTGCAGCCGCTCGGCGTCCAGTTCAATGCGCGCATCGAGAAAGCCCTGCTCACGGGCGAACAGGATAATACCGACGTTGATGCACTCGCCACGATCGATGCGTGGCACGATGCGGACGACGGCGTAGCTATACCACCCGGTGGGTGAGTCGGGGCTGGTAGGTGTCCGGGCCACGCTCTCGTGCATCAATCGCCTCCTGGAGCCAGGCACGCGGTCCATTGAGCCGCGTGTCAAGATAGGTGACGTAGCGCTCGCGATGTTCCTCGATGCTGCTGAACTGGCTGTCGCCGGCCAGCCACTCGTCCGGCACATCGTCGACGACCGCGCGAATGCTGTCCAGTGTCAGGCGCGAGCGCATCCGTTCGTCAGCCGCGCGGAGATCGCCGGCCAGCGGCAGCAGGATGTGATCCTTGATCTGCGGAAACGCAGACTGCACGCGGGTCTCCCAGCCGGCCCAGCTGTGATGGATATAGAGCGCCGCACCGTGGTCGATCAGCCAGAGACCACCCTGCCAGACCAGCAGGTTCGGGTTGCGCGGCGTGCGGTCGATGTTTGTCAGCCAGGCGTCGAGCCAGACGATCTCTGCCGCCAGATCGGGCGACACGTTGCTTTCGACCGCCGGGTCGAACGGCAACGCGCCGGGGAGCCAGCGCAGGCCGAAATTCAGCCCGACGCTCCAGCGCAGCACATCCTGGATTTCGGGGTCCGGCTCACCTTTGCCGAACCCCTCGCCGAGTATCAGGATGGCATCGTCCGGGACAGGCAACCCGAGCGTCCGCGCCAGCCGTGCAACGATCAGTTCCGCGATCAGCGCGCGCTCCCCCTGCCCCGCGCCGCGAAGTTTGACGACGAATTGCCCGTCCTCAACGGTATCGACCACCGCCGGCAACGATCCACCCTCGCGCAGCGGCACGACATAACGACGACATGTCAGGCGCGGTACCACCGGCGCTCCTTCCACGAGTAGCTCCCGGGAAGTCTACTGCGCGATGGACCATCCTTCCGTTTCATGTGCCACGACAGCCGTCACCGGCGGGTCGTGCCCGGAGACAGCGGCGGATGTGCGCTCCGGCGTCGGGTCGATCGTCAGCCAGAGGATGAGTCCAGCGACGAGGACGAGCCCTAGTCCGGTCGCCACGACCGTCAACCGCGACAAGCCGAACAGTGGCCGCCGCAGTCCGATGACAATCAGCGTGATCGCCAGCGCCCCGAACAGCGCCGCGAGTGGCGCGATCGCCCCGCTGAACGTCGGCGGCGTGCCGGGTATCGTCGAGGCCGGCGGCACCTTCGGGACATCCAGTTGGCGGGTGAAGCGCGTCTCGGCGGCATTCGGCGGCCGCACGATCAGCGTGAGATCCCACTCGCCGACGACGCTGAGCTCAGCGCCCTCTGCCTGGTAGCGCGGGCCGTTGAGGTGCGTCAGCTCGACTTCCCGGATCCCCTCAATCGACGTGTCGTCGTTGCGCTCGAAGCGCATCAGCAGCGAAACGTCGTCTGAAGCGGGCCGACCGTCGAATGCCAGGTCGACGGTGTAGGTGTTGACCCCGACCGACCCTGGTGCGAGATAAACGACCGCGTGAACTGGGCCGCTGTCAAAGTGGAACGTCGTACGCTCCGCCCGATTGCGGACGACCTCGCGCGCGGTCGGCATCCCGATCAGCAGTCCGACGGCGAACAGGACGCCGAGCGCCACCATCGTCTCGGCGGCAATCGCGCGACCGAACTGCTTGCCGCTGGCAGCAGATGTCCGCAGCCGCGGCCCGATCAGTCGCTGGTTGATGAAGCCCAGTGCCAGCAGGACGACGAACAGCGCCAGCTTGATTGCCAGCACCTGCCCGTAGCCGGTGTTGCGCAGGGCGTAGAGATTCCCCACCTCCAGCCAGGCACTGTAAAAGCCCGTGATCATCAGCAGGATGACGCTGGCGATTGCGAGAGTCGAGAAGCGCTCGACGGCGATGGCGTAGGTCTCGTGCCGCTGCTGGCGCGGGACACCACGCAGTCCGTAGATCAGTACGATCAGCAGCGTCGCGACCCCACCGAGCCACACTGTCGACGCCGCCAGGTGAACCCAGTCCATCGCGATAGCTGTGCGGCTGCCAGTCGGGAAGGCGGCGGCGTGCGAGACGAGCGCGTAGGGGAGGAGCGCTGCGCCGCTGAGGGCGAGTATTCCGGCGCTGAGTCGCGGAGAGATCTCGTCCTGCCACAACTCATCCAGCATCAGCGCCCATGCCAGTAGCAGCGCCAGCGAGACGCGCATCAGCCAGAAGCGACCATAGCGCGTATCGAAGATCACATTGAAGAACGCGCCCGGCCTGAAGCCGTCGCCGGCTCCCCAGACCTGCAACACAAGCGCCAGCAGGCTGCCGGTGATCGCGACGCCGATGCCGTACAGCACCAGGCGCTGCGTGCGCGCGCCGAGAAGACGGCGACGCTCGTCGGACAATCCGACAGACGCGGACCGCACCACCCAGAGCCAGCAGGCGCACCCGCCGATTGCCCCGCTGATGCCGAGTAGCGCCAGCCAGCGGGCGATACCGCTGAGCCAGATCGGTGGCTGGCTGAAGTCGTACGTCTCCGGGCTGGCCGGTACGACGATGTCGGACTGATCGCCGATGGTGAACGGCAGGTATCCCTGCTGTGGATGTCCGTCGGCAGCCGAGACGTTGGCGAACTGGACGGTGTAGGTGCCGCGCGGCAGGCCATCGGGCAGTGGCAGAACGATCTCGTTGCCGTTCTCCACCCGACTGGGCGGTGTTTCGATCTGATTACCATTGGAGTCATACAGATTCGCTCTGCTGAAATTCGACTCCAGCGGTTCAGTGAACCAGAGGCGGACTTCATCCGGCTGCTCTGGAACGACAGCATTCGCTTCTGGCGTGCTGCGGTCGAGGAACGCATGAGCCGAGGTGCGGTCGGCTCCGAATGTACCGGCGACCGCTACGCCAGCGAGGATCAGCAGGATGGCGCACCAGCGCCATCCTGCCTTCCCCAGAATCGCTGGGGACATCGTGCTACATATCCTCGTCTGTGGTTGACGACGCTGGGCCACCTGCGGTCGCCGGTCGGGATCGCATCAGCGCGAACCCGCCAGTTGCCAGTCCGAGCAGCCCGGCAACCAGTCCGGCGATCGCCAGTGTCTGCGACGAGTCGCTATCGTCATCTGCGCTGGCGCTTGACGCAACAGCCGGGAATGAGATGTCATCAGTCGGCTCAATCTCGGAGAACGTGTCCGGCCCGGCTGTGATCGATTCGTCCACATCCGTGCCCTCGATCGTGCCGTAGACGCGGATCGTATAGGCACCGACCTCGGTCGGGATGATGTCGGACGTGTACGAGCCCGGCGTGTTCCAGACACCGCGCAGCAGTAGCTGCATGGTCTGACCGCCAACCGAGATCTCAGCCTTGAGCGTCTCCTCAAGACCCTCGACCGGCGTCGCCGAGTCACCCTCACCCTTAGCAACCCGCAGGTCCAGGCCATTCGGCTGGTTCACCAGCGCCGGTTCGCCGGTGAAGCCGACGGTCAGCTCATAGTCGCCGACGTGCACGTGCGCGTGGGCGCTCGCGGCACCGGCAAAGACGATTGACAGAATGATTGACAGCGTGACAGCGCTGAGTGCAGCCCGCATCATCGACTTCGTGAGTCTCATCTGGCCTCCCGTATATGCGTCGGCTTCAGATACCGACGCCCACATATGTCATGAATCAGAGGGAATACGTGAGGCGCAGACGCGGAGGTGGCGTATCCGGGAGCAGATTCACCCCGAGCGCAATGCGAACGACCTGATACTGCATTGCAGGCCCGGAAACAGTTCCGAAGATATGCGTGATCGGAATCATGACGCTCAGCGGCATGCCGATACCACCCTCAGACGCCGGTGCTTGAACAGAGACCTGTTGCGCCGCGGCTGTCGCCCGCCGTGCGGCGACGCTCTGCTTTGGCTGTGGATCGTCCGCGTGGTCACCGTGCTCGCGGTGGTCGTGCATACTGTGTCGCTCGGCGGCGCTCGCTTCGGCGTGGTGATCGTGATTCGAAAGCAGGAAGAGTGCGTGGCTGTGCGGAGTCTTGCCACCACAGGAGCAGATCGTCGGGAACATCAGGAGCCCGACAACCAGTGTGGCCGGTATCATGGCAAGCGCTCGTTGAATTGGCCAGGCAGGTCGAGTCATAGTCTTGAACGCACGATGCGACGCCCGTCGGCTCGTCTCAACTCCTCGCCAAAACCGTATCACACGGTCGGCTCACCCCCCGCGTTCCACTCGCCACTACGCCCGCCGCGCTTATGAACCAGATGGATATCCTCGATGCGCATGCCCCGATCGATCGCCTTGACCATGTCGTAGACCGTTAGCGCTGCGACCGATACCGCCGTCAGCGCCTCCATCTCAACGCCCGTCTTTCCGCGTGTCTCGACACGCGCCTCGATCAGCACCGCCGACGTATCTTCGTCGGGCGTGAGTGCGACATCGACAGCCGTGATCGGCAGCGGATGGCACATCGGCACCAGGTCGGCAGTGCGCTTCGTTCCCATGATCGCCGCGACCTGCGCGACTCCGAGTACGTCGCCCTTGCCGGCGCGGCCCTCGACGATTGTGCGGAGTGTCTCTGGCTGCATGCTGACCCGCCCGCGTGCGATTGCGACACGATGCGTCTCGGCCTTGTCACCGACATCGACCATCCGCGCGCGCCCAGCAGTATCAAAGTGCGTCAGCCGCTGTTCCTCGTCCATCCGTCGCTCCTCATGCTCATGGATCGTGATCTGCCCGTATGATGCCCCACCAGTGACGTCGAAACGTGAGGAGGAGCAGGATGAAGATCTACATATCCGTCGATATCGAAGGCTGCGCTGGCATCGTCGCCCGCGAGCAAGGCAACATCGCCGGTGGCGCAGAGTACGAGATGGGCCGCCGCCTGATGACGGCCGAAGCCAATGCTGCCATCGAGGGTGCGCTGGAAGCGGGCGCGACCGAGATCGTTGTTAACGACAGCCACGCGCTGATGCGCAATATCGTCCCGGCCGAGCTGCACCAGAAGGCGCGCCTGATCCAGGGTCGAGTCAAGCACATGTTCATGGTCGAGGGCCTGGACGAGACGTTCGATGCCGTCTTTCTCGTCGGCTTCCACGCCGCCGCCGGTGTCCGCGACGGCGTCCTTAACCACGCTTTCCATCCCTACGAGCTGCGCTATAACGGACAAGTGTATAGCGAAACCGGCCTGATCGCCTCGGTGGCTGGGCACTACGGCGTGCCGGTCGCTCTCGTGACCGGCGATGACGCCGCCATCCGCGACGCCGAAACACTCCTCGGCCCGCACGTCGGCGTCTCGGTGAAGCGCGGCATCTCGCGTCTGGCCGGCGACTCCGTACACCCGGAGGAAGCTCGTCGCCTGATCCGCGCCGCTGCACGCGAGGCCGTCGAGCGGCTCCAGCGTGACGAATTCCAGCCACTGAAGGTGGAGACACCGGTCGATATCGAGATCGACTTTTACTACTCTCCCGAGGCCGACCTCTCGGCGCTCATCCCAACCGTCGAACGCATCGGCGACCGCACCGTCCGCTTCAGCTCCCCGGACGCCATCAGCGCCTATCGCACGTTCCTGGCGAGCTACTACCTGGCGCGTAGCGCTTCGTAGGCGGGGAGCGCAGAAGAGGCCATGAGTTTGGAAATTTAGACCTGAAAGCGGGTGTTGTTGACACAATCGCCCACGAATCGTACGATGCGCGACACATTGAGCAACATTCGATGCGTGGAGCGGCTGGAAGATGTCAGCGGCAGTGGATAGTGGTAGCTATCAGGTCGATGAGCTGGACCTGCGGATCCTGGATGCGCTGCAACCGGATGGCCGCAAGCCGGTCGCTGAGGTATCGCGCGAGCTCGGTATCCCGAAGTCGACCGTGCAACGCCGGCTTGATGTGCTCATCCGTAATGAGATCGTGCGGTTTGCGGGCTATGCCAATTCAGAGCGCCTCGGCCTGAACATGCACGTCCATCTCAATCTGAAAGTGGACCTGGCCAACTATCAGGGAGTGATTGACGCCGTTGGGCGGCTTACGGAAGTTCGCTGGCTCGCCGTGACAACCGGACCGTACGACCTGGTCGCTGAGGCGTACTTCGCATCGTCGACACATCTTCACGAGTTCATTCGCGACCGTCTGGCACCCATCCCCGGTGTCACAAGCGTCGAGACATCGGTCATCCTGGCCGTTGAGAAGATGGAATTTCACTGGGGAGCGCTTCTCCAGGAGGCGCAACGCCACGCTACTCCCCATGTTCGCATGTCCTCTCCCGACTGCGACGAGCAGGAAATTGAGCTCGCACACACGAGAGATCGGAGGCCGTAGAAGTCGGAAGTGCCTTCTCCCCATTGGGGCTGACACCATCGGCGTGCCAGCAATGTGAAATGCACTCATGCAGAAAGGGACGCCCCACATGAACCAACTCTGGCTTCAGACGCTTCAAGCTCACCTTGAGGCGGGCCACCTCAGCCGCCGTGACTTTATCAAGCGTGCAACAGCGCTTGGCCTCAGCGCTCCCGCGATCGCAGCCGTCCTCGCTGCGTGCGGCGGGGACGATGACAATGGCGCTGATTCGACCGCGACAAATGCCTCGTCATCCGGAGCGGCAGAGTCGTCGCCGACGAGCGGCGGCGTCACGATCAATCAGAATGTCACGCCAACCACCAGCGCTGGCGGCAGTCCGGTCGCGGAGTCGTCGCCGACGAGCGCCCCAACCGGCGCAGCGGGTGGCGCGGTGACATTCTCTCGCCAGGTCGATTCAGAGAATCTCGATCCAGTCACGCAGGACGGCAACATCAACATCTGGATCTTCATGAGCATCTACGACCAGCTCATTCGCGTAGACCAGCAGGGCATCGACCTTCTGCCGGGACTGGCCACCGACTGGAGCGTCTCAGAGGACAACCTGACATACACGTTCACCATCCGGCAAGGGGTGAAGTACTCGGATGGTAGTGACCTGACCACCGAGGACATCAAGTGGTCGATCGAGCGCGCGCGGGATACAGAAGACAGCCCGTGGACATTCACCCTCACGCAGGTCGCAAACGTCGAGACTCCCGATGACTCGACCGTCGTGGTCACACTGAATCAGCCGTGGGCGCCATTCCTGTCTGACATCTCGATGTTCAACGCCAGCATCGTCTCGAAGGCGTTCGCTGATTCGGTTGGTGTCGAGTCGCTCGTCGATCAGTGCATGGGCACCGGCCCCTTTGCTCTTAAGGAGTGGAAGAAGGCTGAGTCGATGACGCTGGTAAAGAACGAGCACTACTGGGAAGAGGGGATGCCACTCCTCGATCAACTGACGCTGACGGTCGTGCCGGATGTCAACAGCCAGATCCTCCAGCTGCAGGGCGGCGAGGTCGATGGGGTCATTGGACAGGGCGATGTGCCGTTCAACCGCATCGCTGACCTGGACAAGGATCCGAACCTGCAGGTGATCCGTTCGCTGTCGACCTACAACAACTTCATGGTCCTGCAGACGCAGCACGAGCCACTTGGCGACGTTAACGTTCGTCAGGCGCTGAATTATGCAACCGATAAAAAGGCAATCATCGACACGATCCTGTTCGGCGTTGCCGAGGAGTCGAACTCGTTCATGCCCAACGGTTCGCTGTTCTGGAATCCGGATCAGGAGGCATACCCGTTTGATCTGGACAAAGCCAAGGAAGCGTTGGCGAAATCGACTGCCGCAGACGGGTTCGATGTCGAGATCCAGATTCGCTCAGGGAACGACCAGCAGGCGGCCATCGCGACGGCGGTGAAGGACATGTGGTCCAAGCTCAACGTCAACGTCACGATCACGCCGCTGGAAGCGACCGTCCAGCGTCAGAACTACCGTGACGAGAAGTTCGCGGTGCAGATTACCGGCTGGACGAATGACATCATCGACCCGGATGAAATCGTGTCATACGCGATCCTGCCGGAGTCAACGAATAACTACCACACCGGCTGGCAGGACGCGCACGCCATCGAGCTGGCCAATCAGGGCCGCACAGAACACGACCCGGACAAGCGCCGCCAGATCTACTACGAGATTCAGCAGATCCATCGCGACGCTGCTCCGTGGGTCTACCTCTACGTTGTGCCGTACGTCGATGCGCTGTCGAGCAAGGTACAGGGCTTCTTCCATCATCCGATGGGACAGTACGACTTCCGTAACGTCTCGATCAACGGCTAGCGACCGTTGAGCCGCGTGCAGAGAGCGGCGTTCTCGGGCGCTCCCTGCACGCTTGATGGAGGGCACGGTGGGTCGAGGCCAGTACATTCTGCGACGGCTCGTGCAGATGATCCCGGTGTTGTTCGGTATCACGATCATCGTGTTTTTCCTGATCCGCGCGATACCAGGTGACCCTGCCGTTGCCATGCTTGGAGAGCGTGCGACGGAGCCGGCGATCGAGCGTTTGCGCCACAGCATGGGGTTAGACAAGCCGATCTACGTCCAGTACGCATACTTCATGCGTGATCTGACCCGACTCGATCTCGGCAAGTCCACGCGGTACGACGTACCCGTGACCGAGATCTTGTTCACGCGCCTGAAGGTGTCGCTGTTCGTCGTCGCCTATACGGTGGTTCTGACGATCCTGATTTCTCTGCCACTGGGTATTCTGGCGGCCCTGAAGAAGGACAGTCTCTTCGACAACATCGTGCGCTCGGCACTGATGGTCACGCTTGTGATGCCGTCGTTCTGGGTCGGCATCATGTTCATCATCGTGTTTAGCGTGAAGCTGGGGATATTCCCTGTATCAGGCTATGGCACCGGATTCCTCGGTCATCTCCGCCACCTGTTTCTGCCGTCTCTCACGATCTCACTGGCGATTGCACCGATCCTCATTCGCGCCCTGCGCAACAGCATCCTTGAAGTACTTACCCAGGACTACGTGAAGTCGGCACGAGCAAAAGGGCTCGCCGAGCGCCAGGTGATGACAACGCACGTGCTGCGAAACGCGCTCATTCCGACAATCACGCTGCTGGGTATCAGCATTGGCGGACTGATGGGCGGCACAGTCATCACCGAGAAGGTGTTTGGCCTTCCGGGTGCCGGTGCGTTGCTGGTCGACTCAATTACCGCGCGTGATTACGCGATGTTGCAGGCCGGCACGATCATCTTCGCCTGCATGGTGATTCTGGTGAACCTGGCGACCGACATTATCTATTCGTTCCTCGATCCCCGCGTCCGCTTCTGACCTACGCTCCTGCGTGGTGATCGCGACATCGGTGATGCGGTGAACGAGAAAGGCGCGTGATGTCCGCCGAAACGACCACACTTGAATCTGCGATCGTCGCAGATCTCGGCGCGCGCAAGCCGCGCAGCAACTGGGCACGCGCGCGCCAGAATCGCAATCTGATGCTCGGCCTCTCGCTCTTCCTGCTGCTGGTGCTCGTCGCGCTGGCCGCGCCGTTGCTCGCGCCGTTTGATCCGTACGCGCTTGACTACCAGAACGCACTCCAGTCGCCGAGCTGGGCGCACCCCTTCGGCACCGACAACCTCGGCCGCGACGTGTTCTCGCGCGTCCTGTACGGCGCGCGCATCGACCTGCGCGTCGGCATCATCAGCGTCATCTCCCCCTTCATCATCGGTCTGACGCTGGGCATGCTGGCCGGGTACTACGGTGGCTGGATCGATACGATCGTCATGCGGCTCGTCGACGTCGTCCAGGCGTTCCCGTTCCTGATTCTGGTGATCGCCATCGTTGCAGTTCGCGGACCGGGCCTGCAGAACATGTTCATTGCCGTCGCGCTGGTAGCGTGGATCATCTATGCCCGGCTGGTTCGTGGCGAAATCCTCGTTGAGAAGAATAAAGAGTATGTGCAGGCAGCGCGCGCACTGGGGAGTAGTGACTGGCGCATCATGCGGCGGCACCTGCTGCCCAACGTGATCACGACATCCGTGGTCTACGCGATGGCTGATATTGCGTTGTACATCCTGCTAGCCGCGGCGCTGTCATTCCTCGGCCTCGGTGAAAAGCCACCGGCTCCCGAATGGGGCGTCATGATTACCGAAGGTCGCCAGTTCATCACAACCGCCTGGTGGCTGAGCGCTCTGCCAGGGCTTGCCATCGTCCTGACGGGCATTATCCTCAGCCTGATTGGTGACGGCCTGGCGGACTTCCTCAGACCGGAACGCCGCTAGGTTAACGAACCCACGCAGAGACGAGTGCGGTAGCCATTCACGGCGGAAGGGGAGTGCAGCGTGGCAGGCAAGCTACAGGACAAGGTCGCGATCGTGACGGGTGGTGCGTCGGGGATCGGGCGGGCGATTGCACTGCGCTACGCGGTCGAAGGTGCCAGCGTCGTCGTTGCTGACATCAACGAGGCCGGCGGCAATGAGACAGTCGAGATGATCCGCAGCAATGGCAGCGATGCGCGCTTCATCGCTTGCGACGTCTCGGACCCGGAATCGGCCAGGACGATGGTCGCGGCGGCTGTCGGCGAGGCCGGAAGGCTGGACGTTCTGGTGAACGACGCCGGTATCGGTGGCCCCGGCAAGCGGCTGGAAGACATTGAGGTCGATGAGTTCCGCCGCGTGATCGACATCAATCTGCTCGGCCCGTTCTACTGCTCGAAGTACGCAATCCCGCATCTGCGGACTGCCGGTGGCGGCGCAATCGTGCATGTGGCGTCCGCGTACGGCCTGATCGCTGTGCCGAACATCGCGCCCTACGCCGCGTCGAAGGGCGGCCTGATCATGCTGACGCGCCAGATGGCCGTCGATTACACGCGCGAGAACATCCGCGTGAACTGCATCTGCCCGGGCTACGTCGATACCGATCTCGGCGGTCGACGCGCGCGGATGACCCCGGAGGATGCGGCGAAGCATCTGGCTGATCGCAACGCCAAGGCCGCGATCCAGCCGGTTGGGCGACAGGCGCAGACGGACGAGATGGCCGGCGCTGCCGTGTTCCTTGCCAGCGACGACGCCTCGTACATCGCCGGCGTCGCATTGGCGATCGATGGCGGCATGACCTCGTTGCACAACATCGGCCCGTACTAGGCGTCGCTGCTGCTGGAACGCTCTTCATCGCGCACGCGGTACTTCTCCAGTGTCGCGTCCCAGGCGGCCTGCAGATCGACGCCGGTGCTATTGGCGATGCAGACGAGCGCGAAGAGCACGTCGGCCAGCTCCGCGCCGATCTCGGCTGCCGCTTCGCCCTGCTTGATGCGCTTCGGCCCGTGGTGCTGATTCAGCGCCCGGGCCAGCTCACCGACCTCCTCGGCCAGCCGCGCGAAGTTGTTGATCGGCGGCCAGTACTCCCCGTTCCAGTAGCGTTGTGCCCAATCGTCGATCTGTTGCTGAATGGCTCCGAGTGACGATGCCACCGTCATTCCTTTCAATTGTCGTGTTGACAGGAGATGTGTGCGCGCCGACAATGCCGCATCGGTTGCATTCTCGCCCAGCTACGGCACGCGGAATCCGCAGCCTCTATGTCTGGAGCGCCCATGACTGCGTTTTCTACCGCGTATGACGCGGATCTGCCCATTCCCGAAGACGATGCATCGACCGCGCGTCAGGCAAGCCCGCCGGCCGATCAGCCGGCATCGCTCGGTTCACGCTGGCTATCGATCGAGCAGGCTTGCCGCATGCTCGGCGTCGATCAATCGACGCTCCGCCGCTGGTCGGACAGTGGAAAGGTACCCGTCTTTCGCACCCCCGGCGGCCATCGCCGCTATGCCGAGGACGACCTGAAGGCGATAGTCGCCGGCGACACCCAGCGCAGCGGCATCAACCGGCGCATGCTGACGACGCGCTCGATGTCGGCCTACGAGCATGACTACCTCGCGCAAGCGCGCAATCGCCCGTGGTATCGCGCCTACAACGCGCGCACGCTTGATGAGATGCGGCCACTTGGTCGTCGCATGGTCGATCTGACCATCCGCTACATCAGCGCGCGCAGCGACCGGGAGACGATTCTCGACGAAGGGCGGGAGCTGGGGCGGGAGTATGGCTACTACTCGGCGCGCGTCGGGCTGACGACAGCCGACGCGCTGGAGGCGTTTCTGTTCTTCCGCATGCCGGTGATTCAGTCGGTATCCACCCAGATACTCGACGAGCACCTGCCGAGCCAGCGGGCGACCCGGATTTCCGGGGATCTCACCCACTTCATGGATCAGGTGCTCATCGCGACAATCCGCGCTCACCAGGCCTACGGCGGCGGTGACTGAAACGGCGCTCCGCGGCTAGCGAATGTGCAGCTCGCGGGGACGCCCGGTCCAGAAGCTGTGCAGCTCCCGAACATTTCCCTGCCAGCCGCGCCGCAGGGCCATGAAGCGCAGGTCGGACACGGTCGCATTGCGGCGATCGGTGAGGAAGACATAATGCCCGCCGGGCCCGCCACCGGGGCCGAGGTGCGGGAAGAGATCCCCCTCGTTGTAGTAGTCAATAACCGCGCCGTCGATATCGAGGTAGAAGCCGCTGAGTGGTACTTCAGTGCCGCCAGGATAGGTGTCAGCCGGATCGATCGGCGCTCCGCGATAGGCGTCGTAATCGAAAGTGTAGGTGCTGGCGAACGGATCCATTGTGATCGCGTTGCGGAACGCTTCCGGCGCAGTCAACTTCGAAATCTCATCAATGACCGGCTTGGGGTTGGACCGTCTCGAACTCGACATTGGGTTTCTCCTCAATCAGGTAGCCAGTCTCGACAGCGAGCGGCGCTCCGTGCTACACCTCTCAACAATTATCGCTTAATCGCGGGGGGCAGGGTGAGCGAACAATCACGACAGCGTTCTAGCGGATTCTACTATGGATGGGTCATCCTTTTTGTTTCCTACCTGCTGATGTTCTTCACAGCAGGTCTTTCGCAGGCGTTCGGCGTATTCCTGAAACCAATGACCGAGGATTTTGGCTGGGATCGCTCCTCGTTTGCGCTGGCGATGTCACTCTTCGCTGTTGTCTCGGCCGTTATCCCGCCATTCGCCGGCCGGATGGCTGATCGCTACGGGCCGCGCCTGGTTCTGACGCTCGGCGCGTTGCTCAACGGTCTCGGCATGATCCTGATGGCGTTCACCTCCAGCCTCTGGTTTGCCTATCTTGTATATGGAGGCATCATCGGGCTGGGCTTTGGTATTGCCGGTCAGTCGACCAACGCGGCATTGCTGGCGCGCTGGTTCGTGAAGCGCCGCGGCATGGCCCTCAGCGTGTCATCAACCGGCGGTGGTCTCGGGCAACTCGTCCTGCTGCCGCTGGCGACGATCCTGATTATCAACTTCTCCTGGCGCGTCTCCTTCGCGGTCATTGGTGCATTCTCGCTGGTGCTGGTGCCGATCTGTTTCTTCCTGCTCGCCCGGCCGGAGCCGCCGGAGGGCCATAGTGAGGCGGGCGGCCAACCTGAACCGGCTAGAGAGCCTGTCGATCCCTGTCTGGCCGCCGACCTGATCCGCCAGGACACCCGCATCGCCTTCCGTAGCCGCTCGTTCTGGCTGCTCATCGGCGGCTTTATGGGCTGCGGGTTCACGATCTACCTGCTGATGACGCACGTCGTGGCACTGGCGACCGACCGCGGCATCTCCGCGGCGCAGGCCGGCACGGCGCTCGGCGTCGTCGGCGGCACAAGCCTGATCTCCGGTGTGATCGTCGGATCGCTCTCCGACCGCATCGGTCGCAAGCATCTGCTGGCCGGGCTGTACTTCCTGCGCGCCGCCTCCGTCGCGGTGCTGATGGCGGCTGATACGACGGCTGCGCTGTATCTGTTCGCCGTGATGTTCGGGCTTTCGCGCGCCAACGGTGCGCTCGTATCGGCGTCGGTGATCGACCTGTATGGCCGCCGTGCAGTCGGGTCGATCCTCGGCTATACGACGATGTTCCATCAGCTCTTCGCCGCGCTCGGCGCGTTCGTTGGAGGGTTGGCGTATGACATGACTGGCTCCTACAACATCGCGCTTGCACCCTGTATCGCGTTGTTGCTGGCCGGCAGCGTCGCCAGCCTGCTGATTGACGAACGCCGACCGTCATTCTCGCCACAGTTACGTGTCTCGCCGGCCTGACGCTCCGGTGAATTGCTACAATTACGGGTCGCATTACGAGTCGCCGGCGAGCGGCGCCTGACTGGTTGCCGCGCCGCGCCGTTCCGAGTGAGGGAGGACGACCGCGATGGCCGGACATTCCAAGTGGGCGCAGATCAAGCGCCAGAAGGCCGCCAACGACCACAAGAAGGGGCAGGTCTTTTCCAAGATCTCCCGCGAAATCTACGTTGCCGTGCGTGAGGCCGGGCCGAACCCGGACATTAACGTGCGTCTCCGGCTGGCGATGGAGCGCGCCAAGCGCGAGGGTATGGGCAGTGACACCGTCGAGCGTGCCATCGCCAAGGGCAGCGGCGCGAGCGCCGATGGTGTCGAGTACCAGACCGTCTTCTACGAGGGCTACGGACCGGGCGGCGTCGCCGTCATGGCCGTTGCGCTGACCGACAACCGCAATCGCACCGCCGCCGAAGTCCGCCAGGCGTTCAACCGCCACGGTGGGTCGCTGGGTGAGACCGGCACGGTCGGCTGGCAGTTCGACACGATCGGCCAGATTGTCATCGCCGCCGGCGATCACGACCCGGACGAGATTGAGCTGCAGGCGATCGACGCCGGCGCAACCGATGTCAGCGCCGAAGACGGCGAAGTGGTGATCACCACCGAGGCTGCCGAGGTCAACGCCGTCGCCGAGACGTTGCGCGCCTCGGGCCTGGATGTTGAGGCTGCGGACGTCACCCGCGTGCCGCAGAATCAGGTCGATATCGACGGATCGCAGGCGCAGACGGCGATGAAGCTGCTTGAGGCGCTTGAGGACCTCGACGACATCCAGGAAGTCTTCACGAACGCATCGTTCTCGGAGGAAGCAGCCGCGGTTTGAGCGGCTGCCCTTCCCGTATTCGCTGCCGCTAATCGGCAAATTGCCCCCTGACTTCCGCTACTCCGGTCGATAGACTGGATAGCCCGGCCATTTGTTGTGTCGGGCAGCGGAGTCGTGATGGTAAAGACCAGCGAACAGCAGCAGACCGATGCGGCGCGACCCGAATCGCGCCGACGCTTCGTCGCGCCCGCGAAACGCACAGCCGAAGTCCGTCGCATCCTGGCGATCATCCTGGTGCTGAATCTGCTCGTCGCAGTCGCGAAGATCTCGTTCGGCTTGCTCAGCGGCTCCCTGGCGATCGCCGCCGATGGCTTCCATTCCGTCCTGGATGCGTCGGGGAATGTCGTCGCGCTCATCGGGATCTCGATCGCCGCCCGCCCGCCGGATCGCGACCACCCCTATGGACACCACCGCTACGAAACACTCGCCTCGCTGGCGATTGCAGCGTTGATGCTGCTGGCGCTCTTCACGCTCGTCCAGCAGGCACTGGGCCGCCTGCAGTCCGGCAACTCGCCGGAAGTATCTGCCGCCAGCTTCGTCATCATGCTGGTGACGCTGGCAGTCAATCTGACGGTAACGATCTGGGAGCGGCGCGCCGGTAAGCGGCTGGCCAGTAGCCTGCTGATGGCCGATGCGCGCCACACAACCAGCGACATTTACGTGTCGCTCTCCGTCATCGGCGCGTTGATCGTCGTCGCGCTTGGCTACGCCTGGGCGGATGCCGCGATCACGCTCGTGATCGCCGTGGCCATCGCCTGGGGTGCATGGGAGATTGTGCGCGATGCGACGTTCGTCCTGAGTGACGCGGTGGCGGCGGAGCCGGAGGAAATCGAAGCGGTCGCGCGTTCAGTCCCCGGCGTGCAGGGGACGCACAACATCCGCTCGCGCGGCGGCGAGGGGCGTACCTGGGTCGATCTGCACATTCAGGTCGATCCTGACATGTCGGTCCACATGTCGCACGAAATCGCGAGTGTCGTTGCGCAGCGTGTCGAGGGGCTGTTGGGCCAACCGGCTGACGTGACGGTCCACGTCGAGCCGGCTGACGAAGTGCATCTGAGTGATGAGCGCGGCCACGATCCGTACAACGAATCTGGCTACTAGCCTGCGCCCGCGCTAGGCCATCGGTGCCTTGCGCGAGCGGCTGCGCGGAGCCTTGGCCGGACCAAGCTGGAAGACGACTTCGTCATCTTCGGCCGGCGTCAACCAGGTCAGCGACTTTCCGCGCAAGCGTGCGGCGCGGCTGAAGCGAATCTTCTCTCCGCGCTCGTAGCGTGTATCAATCTCAACCGCGACGACTTCACCATCGTTCGCGCTGTCGATGACCTCAAGATATGGCTGATAGTTGAAACCGGTTGACTTCTTGCTTCCGAGGAGCCGTTCGCGCTCTTCGCCGGTCACCTTTCGATATTTCATGGTTTTAGCCTTTCATCGATAACTTCACACGTTTAGCACGTTGGTTAGCAGCATCATGGTACTCCAGACTGCATCGGTAATCATGCACTATCGTGACCATGAGATGCACGATAGGCGACGCAACTGTGATGACGCAATTCAGGATTTGCGATCTATATGCGGAATCAGCGATGTTGCGACCTGCATTCCGGCATGAGCACAGCATGTTCATGCCGGTAGCACCGTACATGTTGTTGCAGGTTCGCTCGTTGACGATTCGGCGTTCTTCGTCCGGTAACCCGTTTGTACAGGTCAGTAGCGAACGATCTGCCGCCCGTTGGCTTTGGTTTCGTTGAATGTGCCGACCAACCATGGATGAAGATCGGTTGGGATCGTCAGGGTATTCGGGTCGCCATCGCTGACGTACAGCAAACCCGGATTGTCCTCAAATACCCCAAACCATTTGTTGAGCTCATCATCGAATGCCTGAATTCGCGCCACTGCATATTGATCCCACTCGGTGCTAATTGGCACGACTGTCGGGTTTGCGCCGACGAGCAGAGCAGACTGCCAGACGAAATGCTGCCCCTTGTAATCAAATCCACGGAAGAGCGTGTCGTCGCCACCGTCGGGATAGATGCCAAACGGCAGGGTGATGGCGTCCACCGGCGCGCCCGGGACGAGTTGCTGAATCGCCAGGTTCGCCTCGGCGAGCTGATACATGATCTCGTCGTTCGTCAGACCGGCGAGGCTGACGTGGTCGATCGTGTGATTCCCCAGCTCGTAGCCGTTGTCGAGGAGCCATTGCAGCTTCATCTGACCGAACTGCTGCTGGGCTGGCTCGGCAGCTTCGGTCGTCCAGTCAAACAGCATGTGTGGCAGTACGGCGAACTGACCGCCGCGTCCGAAATCCGGGTAGGTGTTGAAGAACGATTCCATGATGCCGACGGCGCAATCCGGATCGATCAGGTACTGGCCAGTGTCGAGCTTCTGCAGACGAAACTGCCCGGCGGGGCTGTCATCAAACGTCAACGCCACCGGCTTCTTGCCGGCCGGTACACTGAGTGTGTCGTTCACAATGTCGCTCAGATTGACGACGTAAAAGCCGTGATCGTAGAGCCACTGGAGATCGCCACGCATCTGATCCGGCGTCCGGACGAATTGTTCCGGTACTGCGCCGATCTGGTGATACTCAAGGACAGGGATCTGCCCCAGCTCGTTCGGTTTGTACTGCTGGATCTGCTCAGGCGTGAGCGGCCCGGGCGTCGGCGTCACCAGATTCGTAGGGGGGACGGTGGGCTCGACTGGCTGCGTCGTCGTGGGGGGCTCGGTCGCGCCGACGTTGGCCGGCACCGTTGATTGCGGCTGTTCATCATCTCCGCCACAAGCGACGCCGACGATCATGACGATGACGAGAAGGAATCCGAACCAACGGCTCACGCGTACCTCCGGTAAGCTCACTATTCCGTGCTGATTCCGAGTAGCGGCAGAAGGTCGTGCAAGGTGCTGATCGTTGCATCCGGCGGCTCGCCGCCGGACCACTGCCGACCGTAGCGATTGATCCAGACAGAGCGCATCCCGGCGGCCTGCGCGCCAGGGACGTCGTGCTCGATGGAGTCACCGACGTAGATCGCGTCTTCTGGCTGGTGCCCGGCACGTTCCAGGGCGATCGCGAAGATGCGCGGGTCCGGCTTCCAGACGCCGACTTCTTCCGAGACGACGATCACCGGAAAGTGCGACGTCAGCTGGAACATATCGATCTTCGTGCGCTGGATCGTCGTTGGCCCGTTCGTAATCATCCCGACGGCCGCGATCTCGCTGACGGCCGCGACGACCTCCAGCGCTTCGTCGAACATCGCCAGCCCGCGAAACCGATCTTCAATGAAGCGCGCCTGGACCTGGTCGATCGCGTCGGGCGCATCCACGCCGTGCTGCTTCAGCACATCGACGAAATGCTCGTCTCCCTCGGTCGGGTAGGACATCGCCAGGTCGACGGCTGCGGCAAGATCGTCAACCGACGCGAACCACGGTTCCAGTGCGTATTGCGTGCGGGTTTTTCGCGCGGTGCGATAATCGCACAGCGTGTCATCGAGATCGAACAGGATCAACTTTGGTTGTGGGATAAATGGCGTGGGCTGCGATGATCTCAGCATCGTCCGCGGCATCTCCATCGAACACGCCGGCCACCCGGACCGACCGGTGCGGCATGAAGACGTGTGCTGCTGTGCCGCCGATGATACACGCGCATCCGTTGCGCGGCCAAACCTGTACTTGCGGAATACGCCTTGCGTACCAGACCAGCGCCGGAACTTCCGCCCGGCATACGACTGAGGAGGCAGACGCATGACCATTGAGCTCGGAGCAGACATCATCGGATCGGACGGCGAGAAGCTGGGTATTGTCGATAGCATCGTCATGGACCCGGCCACCCGCCGCGAGCGAGCGATCATCGTCCGTAAAGGATGGTTCTTTCCGACCGACAAGATCGTCCCGATCGAGCAGGTCACCAGTGTCGAGGAAGGCAAGGTCCACGTCCGCCTTACGCAGGCCGAGGCCGACGAGATGATGGAGTATCTCGACACCGATTACATCGTGCCTCCGGCCGGCTACTACGGCGCAGGCGGATACATGTGGCCATCAACCCCGTTTGTCACCCAGGACCTGATGGTTGACGACGAGATCCGCGACCGCATGCCGAACGCCATCATGCTCTCCGAAGGGACCATGGTCGTCGATATCAACGACGACGAAGTCGGGCGCATCACCGAGATCGCCAGCGACGAGCAAGGACGCGTCCAGGGCTTCCGCGTCGAGCAGGGCTTCTTCCGCCACCACGATCGCTACATCCCGATCACGCTTGTTGAGCGCGCCGACGATGTCGTCGTCCACCTCTCAGTCGATAAGGACACCCTCACCGACGTCACCGGCGATCCGAACGCGGCCTCCGCGCGACGTAGCGACTGACCTGCGATACCATGCCGCCGTTCGATCCGCAGGCATGGGACAGACAGATGACGGGGAGGGCTACGCGTGGTGCAGTCGGTTGATCTTCAGACCTTGCGTGATGAATTCCCGATGGCCGGTGAGTGGACGTACCTGAATCATGCCGCCTACGGCCCATTCCCGAAGCGCACCGTCGACGCTGTGCGCCGCTGGGCGGAGGATTTCGCCAGCCCGGGTGACTTCTTTGCCTCCAATCGTGAGTCGGTGCCGGATCAGGCTGCCGCGTTGGTCGCCAGCCTGGCCGGCACAACCGGCGATATGGTCGCCTGGGTGCCGTCACTCGCCGATGGCATGAACCTGCTCGCGCATGGCGTCAGCTGGAAAGAGGGCGACAACGTCCTGATACCGGCCGACGAGTTCCCGTCGGTGGTCTACCCGTTCCTCAACCTCCAGCGTCGCGGCGTTGAGGTTCGCTTCGTCCCGCGCAACGCCGAAGGGCGCACCGATCCGGCGCTGATCGAGGCGGCGATGGACGATCGCACCCGTGCGCTGGCCATCTCCCACGTCGAGTACATGGACGGCTTCCGCAACGATCTCGTGAAGCTGGGTAGCCTCTGTCGCGAGCGCAACATCGAGCTCTTCGTCGATGCCACACAGTCGCTCGGCGCACAGCCGGTCGATCTCGTCGGCACGGGAGTCTCCGCCGTCGCCTCGCACGGCTACAAGTGGCTGATGGCCGGCTTCGGCGTGGGCGTCGTCATCTTCGCCGAGGATGCCATCGACCGCATCGACGTCACCTACGCCGGTCGATCTGGGGTGAAGTCCGGCTTCGAGGATCATGACTACGCGCTGGATTGGCGCGATGGCGCGGGCCGCTACCAGACCGGCGGGCTGAATCAGCTCGGCCTGGCGGCGCTACTCAGCTCGATGTCGCTCGTCACGCAGGTCGGTCCGGCCTGGTCGGCGGCCCATACGCTCGACCTCACCTCGCGTCTCGCCGAGGGTGTTGATGAGAAGGGCTACGACGTCGTGTCTGACATGGACCCCGACCACCGCTCGCAGATCCTCACATTCACCAGCGGCGACCGCGATCGCGACAACCAGATCGTCGCCGACCTGGAAGCGGTGAAGGTATCAGTGACGCTGCGCGGACGAGGCATCCGCGTCTCGCCGTACTTCTACAACACCGCCGAGGACATCGAGCGTCTGGTGCGTGCGCTGCCATTGCGCTGACCTGGATAGCCTTTCCAATACGCACCTGATCATGTGAGCGCAATCGGCCGTTTCGGGCCGGTTGCGCCTTTCATCTGGCACACCGCCGACCGTACAGAGAGCAGGAGTTTCGCGTGGCCGAACGTATTGATACCGATGTGCTCCGGAGCGAATTTCCATTCACCGCAGAGTGGGCCTATCTCAACACGGCGTCATTCGGCCCGTTCCCGCAGCGTACGGTTCGCGCCACGCAGGCATGGGTTGCCAATATCGGCGACGCGCCGAACTTCTTCGAGATGGAGCGGCCAGACATCGCGGCAGAAACCGCCAAGATGATGGCGACATTGACCGGCTCGACCCCCACAGACATCGCCTGGGTACCATCACTGGCTGACGGAATGAATCTGCTGGCCCATAGTATCGACTATCGGCCGGGCGATAACGTCGTGCTGCTCGAAGGCGAGTATCCGTCGGTCGTCTATCCCTTTCGGAACTTGCAGCGTCAGGACGTGTCAGTGCGTCTGGTGCCACGCGATGAAGCCGGACGTGCTGACCTCGACCTGATCGCGGCCGCTATGGACGACCGCACGCGCGCAATGGCGATCTCGTACGTCGAGTTCATTGATGGCTATCGGAATGACATCCAGGCACTCGGCGCTCTCTGTCGTGATCGTGGCGTAGAGCTCTTCGTGGACGCGACACAGGCGCTCGGGATACAACCGATTAACATGCCCGATTTCGGCGCGACCGCCGTTGTGTCTCACTGTTTTAAGTGGCTGATGGCCGGATTCGGTCTCGGCGTCGTCGTCTTTGCGCCCGGGGCGGCTGAGCGCTTGCAGGTGACCTATGCCGGGCGTTTGTCGGTCCGCGTGCCATTCAACGATCCGGAATATGCGCTCGACTGGCGCGACGGAGCCGCGAAATTTCAGACCGGCGGCCTGAATGAGGCCGGGATGACCGCACTCCACTCGTCGCTGTCGCTCGTCGCCGATGTCGGTCCCGACCGCAGCGCTGCGCATTCTCTTGCGCTACTGGACACGCTGGCTGACGGCTTGACCGCAGCTGGCTATCGGATTGTGTCCGATCTCACACCGGCGCGGCGATCGCAGATTCTGACCTTCACCAGCGGCGACGCGAAGCAGGATGATGATATCGCCCAGCGGCTGAAGGATGCGCGCGTATCGGTGACACAACGGGCGTCGGGCTTTCGCGTAGCGCCGTACTTCTTCAACACGCCCAGCGACATCGACCGGCTGCTCGAAGCGCTGCCAGTGCGCTAGCGCACGGCGCTCACGATCACGGCGTGCAGATCGAACCCGACCGGATCGGCAGTAACCGAGAAGAGTTCCCGAAGCTCGGGCGTGGCAGTCGCCAGCAGCGTCCGAGCTTCGGCCTCACGTTCCGGAGCAGTTCGCGCGCGCCCGAACCACTCGTCGGCGTCAATGCGTTCGCGCCGATGTTCGACGCCGACGACGCGCAGACCCGACGCCGCGAACCAGCCTTCGTATTCACTCAGCCGTGGCTCTCGCTGGTGCGATGGATCGCGCAGCCAGTCGAGGCGGTTGATGAACTCGTCGGCGGCGTCTTCTTCCGGCGCGACATGATCGTCCAGCAGGACGGTCCCACCCGGTTTCACGACGCGCGCCATCTCACCAATCGCCGCCGGGACATCCATGAAGTGATGCGCGCAGTACCGGCAGACGACCGCGTCAAACGTCGCATCGGCGAACGGCAACAGCTCCGCTGCACCGCGGATCGGCGTGAGGTCCGCGCCACGCTCTTCTGCCAGGTTGCGTGCCTCAGCCAGCATCGCCTGCGTCAGGTCCAGCCCAACGATCGAGGCACCAGCCGCTGCGAACGCCAGACCTGTGTGGCCGGTGCCGGTACCGACATCGAGCACGAGCGCACCCGGCGCGAGCGGTGCAAGCGCGACGAGTCTGGCGAGGTCTGCTCCATGCGCATGAATGGCGCTGGTTGTGTACGCGCTTGCGATCGGCGTGTAGTGCTCGTCGGAGCGCCGAACCTGCCGCAATGATGTCTCGCCCACGTGACCTCCTCTGTCGGTCGTCGGCGCAGTGTAACCCAGCCGGTGCGCGACTGTGGTTCGCTTGCGCTGGGAGGGATGCTCTATGAGTGACCGCGACATCGGACTGCTCATCATTGCGCTCGGTGCGCTCGCGATCCTCGTTGGCCTGATTGTGATGACCGGCGCGTTCTCGTGGTTTGGACGTTTGCCCGGCGATATCCGCATCGAGCGCGGCAACAGCCGCGTCTACATCCCGCTAGCCTCGATGCTGCTCATTTCGATCGTCCTCAGCATCATCAGCGCCGTCGTCCGCCGCCTGCTCGGCTAGCTCCGCTTACTCGCCGGGCGCTGGAAGCTGGTCGATCCAGTCGTAGCGAAATGTCTGGGCAAACAGGGGCCGCAGATCGACGGATGAATGCCCCTGCCAGGCCGACAGCAGATCCCACGGCGTCACGATCCCGAAGGCGTGATCGGTGTAAACCTCGCGCATCGCCGCCCAGAACGGTTCCCAGCCCATCTCACCCGCCACCGTGTACCAGAAGCGCGCGCCCTGCTCGTAGATCGAGTAGTACCACTGCCGGTCATCACCGGACATCTCCGACGCCGTCGCGTCGATCGGGTAGCGATAACCGCCCTCAACGACGCCCGGCACCTCGCTGAAGCCGGTCGGCAGCGCGCGCTCGAAGAACTCCGCGCCGCCCTCATCGATCCAGCCATCCAGCAGCGTCCGTGTGCCGATGATTCCGTACAGCCATTGATGCGCTGTCTCGTGATAGATCAGCCGGTCGAGCGGCGCATAGGCCGTGTTGATGTAGATCAGCATCGGAAACTCGACCCCACCTGGCATCGACGGACCCGCGTCGGCGATCCGGTAGGTCGCGTAGGGATACGGTCCGAGCAGTGACGACAGCTGATCCAGCGCATCGACTGCCGCCGCCAGAATCACCTGCTTCGCGTCGTCCGACGCATTGACCGTGTACAGCTCGATCGTCACACCGCCCGCCGAGACAGCCGTATCGACGGTATAGGCAGGCGAGACCGTCAGTGCAAAGTCGCGCACATCCTCAGCGTGCATCGCGTAGCGCACGCGGCCATCAGCCAGCTCCTCGCGCCCGCTGATCTCGCCTGTGTGCGCGAACTGCACGCCTGCGTCAATCGCCAGCGAAACATCAAACGTTGCGACTGCCGTATACGACGGATCGAGCGTCGAGCTGAATGGGTGATCGGTCGAAATGATCGGGAACCAGTAGCCCAGTCGCAGCACCTGCCCGTCGCGCGACGTGCCGCCCCAACCGCTGGCCTCGTAGCCGACATCCAGCCGGAAGTCGAGCTCAATCACGAACGGCGCAGCCTGCCCGTCCGGCACCGGCACAACCAGCGTCACTCCGTCGTTGCGCACCTCAGGCTCGACCGCCTGTCCCTGCACGGCCATCGCGCCGAGCGTGAAGAAGCCATCCCAGGCCGGTACCACCTGCAGGTAGATCGCATCCGGCACTGCCCCGCGGAACTCACGGATCGTCACCACCTCGTGCGCCTCAACTACGCCACTGCCGACATTTATCGACGCAATGTCCAACTGGTAGTGCGCATCGACATCCGGCAGCCCCAGCGCTTGATCGGCCGGAGTTGGCTCCGATGTTGGTGTGGCAGTCGGTTCCAGCGTCGGAGTTGCCGTGGGCTCAGTCGTGGCTGTTGGAGGGATCGTCGCCGTCGGGAGTGGCGGAGTTGCGGTCAGCGTCGGAGGTAGCGTCGCAGTCGGCGCGACGACAGTGCTCATCTCAGTCGCAGCAATCGCGACCGTCGCACTCGGCTCCGCGTCCCCGCGCTCCGGCCCACTACAGGCCGCCAGCAGCAGCGCAGCACAAAACACAACGACGCCCGCAAACGCGGGCGCCGTCCACCGGCGCATCATTGAAACCTGGAGGCGTCGGGCGGATTCGAACCGCCGATCAGAGTTTTGCAGACTCCTGCCTTGCCACTTGGCTACGACGCCGACATTGAAGCGCGGTCGGATAGGGATTTTACCATTACATGCTGCCCCGGGTTAGCCAGCGCGCTCGATCAGAGCGGGCGGTGGCAGGAGTATTCCGGTTAGCGTGCCGTTGTCAGGTCGCTCACGGGATGGTTCTCGGAGAGTTCCGGCATGCAGAATGTTCAGTCAGCCCCGGGCTCCAGACGAGTGATCCCTGAAACTCGATCAAGAACGGTGTCATACGAATAGAGATCGCTTTGTTCCATTCGCTCGACGATGGCGATCGTAATAGCATCCTCAAAATCAAGATCAGCATGTGACGCATAGATGTCGAGCGCGCGAAGATACACCCGCTTCTGAGTGATTTTCAGACCCGGCAACATCACAATGGGCTTCAATCTGGCCACGATTTCGTCCGGTGTCAATCCATACTGACGGCGCGAGGACAACACATAGACGATCTCCGCCAACACGGCTTCCGAAGTCGTGATCTCTTCCTCGCCGGTGCTGACGCGTTCAATCAACGTGCGGCAGGCTGCGGCTCGAGCCTGGTCAGCGTCTGTGACTGGTCGAACCAGGTAGCGGAGGAAGATGTTGGTATCAGCGAACCTCATCGGGCTGACATTGAACGGATCGTCCGTTCAGCCCGTTCAACCTTCGCCTGGCGAATCTGATCGTCGAAATCATGAGATTCATCCACCGGCTCAATTGAGCTAAATGCCGAAGCAGCGGTAAAGGCAACCGGAACGATCCTGACCTCACCGTCCTCAATGGTGAACGCAACCTTGTCGTGTGGCTTGAGTCGAAGCATACGTCGAATCTCAGCAGGTACGGCGATCTGACCGCGCTGAGTCATCGCTGTGATGAACTCCTTCACGTCCTCGCCTTTCTGTCATCCTCCTTCATCGATTTATGACACAAGACAAGTAGCCTGGAACTTACAAGGATCCTTCGTACTTTCAGTGTATACGTGAGTCATAGCGTTGGAGATGCGGATGAGAATGTCCATTAAATCGATGTGACGCGCCCCCGGCTGCGCTACGCTGTGGATTCATTTCTCAAGTCAAGATGGCCTCTGTGGCACTGCAAGGAAGACGGTCGCACTCGTCTTGCCGTTCGTCGCGCCGTTTCATTCACCATAACCCGCGGCCCCTCTCCTGAATTCGTATACTCAGAGCGCCACGCTCGGCACATGTGCTGGCTGTGGCGGGAAAGACCGGTCCGGAAGGGGATGCCACGGCCATGGGCGACCGACGAATCATTCTGGCGAACGAGATGGGTTACTGCTGGGGCGTGCGGCGCGCGCTGGAGATTATCCAGGATGCGGGCGACGTCAATAATCCAGTGGCGACGATTGGCGACGTGATCCACAACCCGCAGGTAGTTGAGCGCCTGCACTCCAAGGGCGTCGATACGGCCACCTCGGTCGAGGAGGCAGCCAACCGCGGCTACAAGCGTGTGGCGATCACCGCCCACGGAGCCGGGCCAGAGCGCAAGGCCGAGGCGGAGAAGTTCGGGCTGGAGCTGATCGACACGACCTGCCCGCTGGTCACCAAGGTACAGCGCATGGCGAACAAGCTCGCCAAGCAGGGCTACACCGTCGTCGTCTATGGCGATTACTACCATCCCGAGGTCAAGGGCATCATGGCCTGGTCCGGCACATCGCGGATCTATCCGGCCAAGAAGATCGCTGATCTGCCGTGGGACGCGCCGCGCGGCTCACGCAAGGAGGGCGCGAAGACGCCGCCCCGCAAGGTCGCGATCGTCTCGCAGACGACGAAGAACACCGACGAGATGCTGCGCTTTGTCGCTGAGCTGACGGCGCTGGTGTCGCCCGAGGGCGGCGAGATCCGCATCACCAACACGATCTGCGAGCCGACCTTCGAGCGCCAGAACGCGCTGAAGCAGCTTGCGCGTGAGGCGGACGTGATCCTGGCAATCGGCGGCAAGAAATCCTCGAACACTGCGCGGCTGGCCGAGGTCGGCAACCTCATGGGTGTCCCGAGCTATCACATCGAGCGGGCGGAGGATATTGACGTCGCCTGGCTGGAGGGCAAGGACGCCGTCGGCATCACCGCCGGAGCATCGACGCCGGACGATGTGATTCAGTCGGTTATCGATTTTCTGGTCGGTTGCGGCTATCCCGCGCCGATAGGAGGGCTGCGGCAGGTTGACCTCGAAGCGACGCCAGCGTACTAGCAACCGGCGGCTGCGCAACGCCCGTGAGTCGGTCGCACAGGCGCACGACGCTGTCCAGCAGGTCGCGGCGGATCCGACAATGCCGGTCGAGATCGACCCGGCCAGCGAGCTGTTCTTCGAGTACGCTGCGCCGCTGCTGATGAACGCGCGCAACGAAACCGAGTTCCAGTCGGCGGCGATGATCGCCGAGTTCGTCTGGTCGGCGACGGAGTTCGATGCCCAGACGCAGGCGCTGATGCTGGCGGATTTCATCGCTGAAGCTCAGGTGCCCGAAGAGATGATCCCCTGGCTGCTCGATGTCGTCGCCGAGCTGGCGGATCGCAAGGCCGCGTTGCTGGGCGGCTGAGCCGACTCTGCGAACCGGCATGCGCTGCGTTTCGCGATGCGAACTACCCGTCTATCCCTCCGTATGGGACAGTGCTCGCGCTGTCCTCGCCGTGAGGCAACCCTCTGCGCGTGGATGACGGGGATTTCGACGGCTACCCATTGTGTCGGTACCGGTATGTAGGGGCGTATCGCATACGCCCGTTTGCCCCTCGACCACCCTGATCGGCATCCGACACGCACGCGTGCCCATGCTGGAAGACCGTGTTTCTGGCCGCGCATGCGATACGTTCCCACATATCCGCGGCACCAGCGCAAGGCCATGCGCCCGGCGCGGGGATGTCGCCTCACGGCGACGGGGCGGGTCCTGTCCCTGCGAACGTCAAGGAGCGACCTCTCTCTCTAGCGAACTGCACAGCCGGGAATAGCAAACCGCCCCCGTGAAATCTTGCAGGGACGGTTTGTTGATCCGTATCTAGCCTTATTGGCGTGCCTTGGCTTCGAGATAGTTCACCAGCGCGCGGACGCCAATACCGGTCGGGCCCTTCGGCGTGTCGTCGCGTGCCGAGTCGGCCCAGGCTGCGCCAGCGATGTCGAGATGCACCCAGGGCTTGCCCTCAGTGAACTCGGCCAGCAGCAGCGCGGCTGTGATCGCGCCGCCGCCACGGCCACCGCTGTTCTTCATGTCGGCGATGTCGCTCTTGATCTGCTTCTTAAGTGCGTCCCAGAGCGGCATGTGCCAGAACAGATCGCCCGCCTCCGTGCCCGCTTCGACGACCCGCGCCGCGAAATCGTCGTCGTTGGAGAAGACGGCGACCGACTCCGCGCCGAGCGCGATCATCTTCGCGCCCGTCAGCGTCGCCAGGTCGATCATCTCGTCCGCGCCCTCGCGTGCGGCGTAGACCAGCGCGTCGGCCAGGACGAGGCGGCCCTCGGCGTCGGTCGAGATGATCTCGATTGTCTTGCCATTCAGCGCCGTCAGGACGTCGCCCGGACGGAACGCGGTGCCACTCGGCATGTTTTCGGCGCTGGCGATGATGCCGTAGACGGTGAATGGGAGATCCAGACCGGCGACGGCGCGCATCGCGCCGAGGACGGCCGCCGAGCCGGCCATGTCGGTCTTCATCGTCTCGATACCCCCGGTCGGCTTCAGGTTCATGCCGCCGGTGTCGAACGTGATGCCCTTGCCGACGAAGGCGATGGTGCCCTTCGATTCGCCGGTTGGCGTGTAGGTGAGGTGCAGCAGGCGCGGCGGATGGACGCTGCCCTTGCCGACATCGACGATCGCGTTCGCGCCCATCTCGGCCAGCTGCTTCTCGTCGTACTCACGATAGTCGAGCTCGTTGTCGGTCGCCATCTGCTTGGCGGCGGCGGCCAGCGTCTCGGGGTAGATCGTCTGTCCCGGCTCGGCAACGAGGTCGCGGGCCAGATAGATGCCGGACGCGACAGCGAACCCCTCAGCGACTCCCTTGCGGGCCGCGTCGGTCTCGGCGGTCAGGAACGTCCACGAATCGATGCCGCTGTCTTCACCGCGGCTGGCCTTGTAGCCGCGGAAGTCGTAGCTGGCCAGCAGGACACCCTCGACGGCGGCGCGGTAGCGAGCCACCTCGTCATCGGGGCCGCCCGGCGCTGGCGCGGCGACGTTCTTTGCGCCGGCTTTGGCGGCTGCCGCGACGGCTGCGCCGTAGGCGCGACGCGTGTCGACCGTGCCTGCTCCCGTGGCCGGCAGGCCGGTGACGACAATGCGCTTGGCCGGCAGGCGGCCGAGCGTCGGGATCGTCAGTGTCGAGCCAACCTTGCCGTCGAAGCTCGCGTCATTCAGCGCCTGGCGGAGTGCGCCATCGAGCGCGCTATCGACATCGGCGAGCGAACCCTGCCAGGCGTCGTCACCGGGCGGCACGGCCAGGACGAGGGCATCGAGTGTCGCTGATGTCGGGCTATCGCTAGAGAAGGCGAGCTTGATCGTTGGTGGCTGGCCCGTCGTTCGAGCAGGCATGCAGGTCCTTTCGGTCATCTGCGGCGGTTCGGAGCGCACCGACCGGAGCCGGAGGCTGCCGCATTCTACGCCAGACCTGGCACGACTAGATGAAGCCGGCGATTGTGGTCGCCGGCTTCTGCGTCTCGATCGCGTTGAATCGCGTCCGTTGTTGTTGCGAAGAGAGGATCAGTCCGTTCCGTCAGCGTCACCGATAACGCGGATGCGCGTTACCTGGACGACCTCGGTCACCGTGATCTTTGGTGTTGCGGCGACCTGGTCTGTTGATGATGGTGCCAACGGCTCTGTGGACTCGCCGTTGTGCGTGATTGCGGCGATCTGTCGACGGGTCTGCTCGGCCATCCGTGGGGATTCGACCGGTGCGACTCGCCAGTTATGCTCCGTCTTCCAGCATTCGCCGGGACCTTCAACCTCAAGACACTTCGCGACATCGTCGTCAGTTCGGAGCGCGTACCCCAGTGAGCAGCGCATCGTCGCAAAAGCGTGCTGGTTGTGCGGTCGCAAGCGAATCCGCGATAGCATCGAACAACCACATGGGTACGACTCGCCATTCTCCTGCGAGTCGAGCCACCCGCTCTCACGAGTGTCCCCAAGTTCGGACGCGGACTCTTCGCGCGATCGTCGTTCTTCACGACTCATCTACGCACCTGTCCGCCTGTGCTTACCCCCGTGTTGGGACATCGCGGCCACCGTGGCCGCTCACGCCGGTATCCCGACGTGTCGGCGCTCCGCCGGTACGACCGTAGGATGCAACCGATGCACCCCATTATAGAGCATCAGCACAGGTGTCTCGTTGGGCGATCAGTTTGCGGCCTGCTCGAGCGTCGGTGTGATCGGCGCGGTGAGTGACATCACGCCGTTATCCCGGCCGCGGAGCGGTGATGCCGCAACCCAGATGCCGGCCAGTAACATGCCGATGCAGCCGACGATCAGTGTCTCCCGCAGCCCGATCATCTCGCCGAGAAGCCCGCCGATGATCGATCCGATCGGGATCATCCCGCCGCCCAGAAATCGATAGGTTGCTGTCGCGCGACCAAGCAGGCGCTCGGGCACCAGCGTCTGACGCACGCTCACTTCGTTGATCAGCGCGATAATCAACGCCATCCACTGCAGGAACTCGGCTGCCAGCACCATCGGCACTTCCAGCCGTGAGACATTGACGGCCAGCGGGACGAGCATGCCGAAGACGCCGAACAATGTGCGCCCGACGATGATCGCGCGACCAATCCCAATGCGGCGCGTGAGCGGCCCGGCAATGACCGCGCCGATGACCGCGCCGACGCCACCGAGGCTCAGCACCAGCCCCACCTGCGTCGAGCTGAAGCTGAGATCGTTCAGCATATAGAGGACATACACCGCCAGAAAGATGTAGCCGAACAGGCTGACGGTCGCGGACGACAGCAGGATCGCGCGTAACCGTGCATCGGCCCAGACGATGCGGATGCCCTCGCCGATATCACGGCGCAGATGCAGGCGCTCCGATTTTTCGGGCGGCGGCTCGACCGCCGTGATGCGACTGAGAAACAGCGCCGACACGAGGTACGACGCGGTGTTGATCAACAGCGCAGCCGGAGCGCTGAGGATGCCGACGAGAATGCCGCCGAGGCCAGGCCCTGCCACCTGCGCTGTCGAGGCGCTGCCCTCCATACGCGCGTTTGCGGCGACGAGATCCTCGCGCGGCACGATACTCGGCATGTACGAGATGTAGGCGACATTGAAGAAGAGCGTCAGCGCCCCGTTGACGAACGCGACCAGATAGAGCAGCTCCATGCGCAGCGCGCCGAATGCCCAGGCCAGCGGCACGATGGCAAGAACGACTGCGCGGGCGATGTCGGTCCAGATCAGGACTGGGCGTCGGCGCGTGCGATCGATCGCCACTCCGGCCAGAAGCCCGAAGATGAGCGCCGGCATCGTCCCGGCAGCGCCGAGCAAGCCCATCTGGCCGGCGGTCGCGTCGAGCGTCACTGCCGCAGCCAGCGGCAGGGCCACGGTCGTTATCTGCGCGCCGAATTGCGAGACGGTCTCAGCCGCCCACAGGTGCAGAAAGTGGGTGTTGTTCCCGAGGGATGCAAGGCCAGAGGACCGGCTCGGTAGGCGAATGCGAAACATCGAGGGATCTCCCAAACGTCGTTGGGAGAGGGGTATATGCGCCCTCTCCCGCTGTCCACTGCGCAGGTGTCAGGACAGCGGGAGCGCACTCATCTTGATAAATGTCTCAGCAGACCAGTCAGGCTGCCGCGATGCATCTCGGCGCACCGGAACGTGCCTCCAGGATCCCCAGACGGGGCTGTTCAATCTCGGGATTCTAAGCGGCGACGACGGTGGACGACAACCTATACGCGGGCATCGATCTCACGATCTCGACGCATGGGCATCCGATCATTCCTTCCATCGCCAGTACACGTCGTAGGAGTAGGAAAGTAACGAAGCATCGATCTCGTTCATCACCGGCTCGACCGCGTCGGCGGGGAACTCCATCGTAATGATCTGGCGCAGGACGTCGCGGTTCGGCGCGACCCAGGCAGAGGCGACGGTCTGCTTCTGAAAGCCCTGCTCGAACCAGAATCGGTCGCGCCTGGTCTGTTCCGCGTGGCCGTCGGCTGACAGATTCCAGCCATACTGGCGCAGGAAGCGCGCGAAATCGCCATCGGTCAGGCTATTGTCGATGACGAAGAAGACGCCGCCAGGCGCGAGCAAACGTAGCGCCTCACGAATGCCCGGCTCGCACGATTTCACGCCACCCTCAGCCGGGCCGAAGAAGTAGGCGAAGCGTGAGTGGACGATGTCGGCGATGCCGTCGCGGAGCGGGATGTCCTCGGCGTTCGCGGCGATGATGCTGAGGTTGCCAAGTGGCGCATCAGCCAGCCGGCGGAACGCCTGCGCGAGCATGTCGGCGTCGGGCTCAACGACGAGGACGCGAGCGTCGGGGTATTCGCGGGCGTAGCGCGATGCATGGAACGCCGAACCTCCGCCGATGTCGACGATCGTCCGTCCGGCGAATGGCGCGACCGAGGTCATGAACGCTTCGATGCGCTGATCGGGATCGGCGGTTCGATTCTCCCACTCGTACGTCGTTGCATCGGCCGCGCCGGGGTAGCGATAGAACGTCAACGCACTGCTCCTCATTGCACCGTCTTCAAGAGCCGGTATTCTACTGTCAGTTGAGTGCACGGCTATTCGATGTGGATGAGGAGAGTCTGTGGACGCACAGCAAATCGCAGATCGGTTTCAGGAGCGCGTTGCCGATGTCGAGGGGCGTTTCGGCCTGGCGGCCTGGCCGGTTGGCAAGCCGGAGCAGGCTATCGGGCTGAATATGGACGAGTCATTCCCGACCGCTAGTGTCTTCAAGGTGCCGGTGCTCTACGCGCTGTACCAAATGCACGACCGCGGCGAAGTTGATCTTTCAAAACGCATTCGTATCGAGCGCGAGCATCTCGTGCCTGGCTCCGGCGTTCTGCAGGATCTGGGACCCGGCCTTGAGCCGACGATTCGTGATCTCGCCGTCCTGATGATCGTCCTGTCGGACAATCAGGCGACCGACATGCTCTACTCGCTGGTCGGCGCCGATCGTATTCATACAGCGATGGATGAGCTCGGGCTGCATCGCACTCGTGTGCCGATGCCGACCAAGCAGCTGCTGTTCGAGTATGTCGGCCTCGATGTGAACAATCCTGAGCACACATACGAGATGTCGATCGAGCGCATGCGCAACGACGAATACAACTACGACGCCGCATCCTGGTCGGATGTGGACGGCAGCGGCAACGATCTGACCACCCCACGCGAGCTGGCCCGTCTCTGCGAGGCCATTGAGCAGGGTGTTGGCGTGAGCGCGGCCGCACGGGACGATATGCTGGACATCATGAAGCGCCAGAAGTTCAACGATCGCATCCCCGCTGGCGTGCCAGAGAAGACGATCGTGGCACACAAGACCGGCTCGCTCAAGGGTGTGCGAAACGACGCCGGCATCGTCTACGCGCCATCGGGCCCGTACACCGTGGCAATCTTCTCCAAGCGTCTTGGCGATGAGAACGTCGGGGTGAAGACGATGGCCGACCTGTCGAAGATCGTCTGGGAGACCTTTTCCTGAGCGCGTCGCCGCAATTGGTGGGAGGGAACGTGGAGAATCAGGGGCCGTTGACCGGCATCCGCGTCGTTGATCTAACGCGCGTCATGTCCGGGCCGTACTGCTCGATGATGCTGGCCGACATGGGCGCGGACGTTATCAAGATCGAAGCGCCCGGCAAGGGCGACGACACGCGCGCCTGGGGACCGCCCTGGGTCGATGGCCCGGACGGCGCGCGGGAGTCTGCCTACTATCTGTCGGTGAACCGCAACAAGCGCTCAATCGTCCTCGACCTGAAGAGCGACCTCGGTCGCGAAGCGCTCTGGCGGCTGATTGACCAGGGAGATGTGCTGGTCGAAAACTTCTCGCCGGGCACGATCGGCCGCCTGGGCTTCAGCGCCGAGAAGGTGCTCGAACGACGCCCGGAGATGGTCTTCTGCTCAATCTCCGGCTTCGGCCAGACCGGCCCGGCCAGCGGTCGCACCGCCTACGACCTGATCGTCCAGGGCATGAGCGGGATGATGAGCGTCACCGGCCCTCCGGGGCAGCCGACCAAGTTCGGCGTGCCGATCGCCGACATCGCCAGCGGCATGTTCGCGTCGTACGCTATCGCGTCGGCGCTCTATCGCCGCGAGCAGACCGGCAAGGGCCAGATCATCGACACCTCGATGCTCGGCGGCCAGATCGCGCTGCTCTCGTATCAGGCGGCGATCTACTTCGCGACCGGCGGGACGCCGCCCAGCACCTGGAATGCACACCCGATCGTCGCGCCATACGAGACGTTCCCGACAAGCGACGGCTTCGTCAACATCGCGGTCGGCAACGATGGCCTCTGGAAGCGCTTCACCGATGCGATGGGCATGGCTGAGGCCGCTGCCGATCCGCGCTTCCAGGACAACTCTGGCCGCATCACGAACCTGCCCGCACTCCGCGAGGTGATCACTGCACGCTTCGCCAGCGTCACGACTGCCGACGTCGTCGCCACGCTCGACGCAGCCGGCGTTCCGTGTGGCCCGATCTACTCCGTCGATGAGACGTTCGCTGATCCGCACGTCCAGGAGGTCGGGCTGGAGCGCCGAATCGAGCATCCGACGCTCGGTGAAATCTCGGTCACGGGCTTCCCGTACCGCCTCTCCGAATCCGACGCCACCCTGCGCACCCCACCCCCGCTGCATGGCCAGCACACCGCTGAAGTTCTGCGTGAGCTGGGATTCAGCGATGAGGAGATTCAAACAGCGAAATGAGGGTGTCAAACACGTCAACCAGTAGGATATGACAGGTGACCTGGCACGATAGCGATCTCCATAATCTGTCATTTCGAACCGCAGTGAGAAATCTCCCCCGTGTGGATGCGAGAAAAGCAAGGGCGAGGTTCTCTGTCAGGTGTCATCGCCTGAAACGCACGCCAGTCGGAGCAGTGAAGGCGCGTCATGGCTGGTAACAGTCCCGAACAGGTGGTCTACAGCGTTGGCCACTCAAACCAGAGCATCGAGCAGTTTCTCAATCTGTTGCAGACGCATCACATTGAGGTGCTTGTTGACGTCCGCTCTGCTCCGTACTCACGGTTTGCTTCGCAGTTCAACAAGCCAGACCTTGAGCGGGCGGTCGTCGATGCGGGATTTCGATACGTCTACATGGGTCAGGAGCTGGGAGGTCGACCAGCCGATGAATCCCTCTACGACGTGGAGGGCCATGCCGATTATCAACGCATATCCGAGACCGTAGAGTTCGCTGAGGGAATTGAAAGGCTGAAAATCGGCCTTTCCCGAGGATTGACCATTGCGTTGATGTGCAGTGAAGAGGATCCCTCGGACTGCCACCGTCGGCTGCTGATTGGGACCGTGCTGCAGCGGGATGGCATCGAGGTGCAGCACATCCGCAGCGACGGACATATTGACCACGAAGGCGCCCTGCCGCAAACTGTGCTTGAACGTCCACAGCAAATAGGGTTGTTTGACGATTCAACGCAACAAGGGCGTGCTGCGTGGAGATCTACACAATCGGTTTTACCCAGAAGACCGCCGAGCAGTTCTTCGGGCTTCTGAACGCACACCGGATTCGGCGGCTCATCGATATTCGGTTGAACCCGACGGGCCAGCTGTCAGGGTTCGCGAAACAGGCTGATCTTGCATACTTCCTGCGCGAGCTCTGTGATGGGGAGTATGTCCACGAGCCGCTGTTAGCACCGACGAAGGAACTGCTGGCTGGCTATCGCGCGCGGCGCTATAGCTGGGCGGACTACGAGGCGATCTTCCAGCAGCTCATGCTCGATCGTCGTGTTGCTGATGAGCTCGATCGTGCGGTGTTTGAGCCTCGCGCCGTCCTTCTCTGCAGCGAGCCAACCGCCGATCGCTGCCACCGAAGGCTCGTCGCCGAGCATCTGGCGTCGAGCTGGCCCGATGTCAAGATCGTGCATCTGTGATCTATGCCAGGCCCGATCGTCATTAGTCATGTGACGAAGATGAGCCCCGGGTTCGTCTGCGTCGCTGGCACTGACATGGCGACCGGGCAACATATCCGTCCGCTCACCAATCGGCAGTTGCGCCTCGCTCACCTCTCGATTGCGGGAGGAGTCTTCAACATCGGGCAGAAGGTCGACCTCGGTCGAACCCGACGGATTGGCGGGCTCCCTGAGGTAGAAGACCGTCACTTCTGGGAACACCAGGTTCAGAGCGTCGGGCGCGTTCTCCCGGATGCCTTCTGGGCTGGCCTGCTGGCGGGAGCGGAAACGCGGCTGCAGTCGATCTTCGGGCGGGAACTCCAGCCAGTCGGTCGGTCATGCGCGACAGTATCTGGCGAGGGTCGCGCGTCATTGGGTTATCTGATCCCCAGCCGCGTTCTCGACCTGCGCGTTGTTCCCCGGCACGGTGAGTTTGGGCTCCACGACACGCTGCGCATGGAGTTGCTGGTCAACCAGCGAACCTTCGATGTGCCGGTCACGGATATCCGCTTCTGCGGTCTGCGATCAGATGGACTTGCCTGGATCGTCTATCGCGACATCGTCGAAGAGGTACACGAACGCATTCGCGCCGACGTGCCGCTTGTGCTTGCGGTCGGGCTCACTCGTGCTTTCCGTCGCGACAAAGATAGCTACTCGCGCCACTGGCTTCAGATCAACAACATCCATCTGGCTGACAACCCTCTGTGGGGTCTCGATTCGCTCATTCGCGACCCGTCACATCGTTAACTGGCGACCGAAACGTGTGTGAGATGCCCTCGTAGCATTCGTCTGACGTGATGCTCTTGAGTCACCACTCCACGGCCAGCGCGCCGTCGAGATCCTGCATGAGCTTGGGTTCAGCGAAGAGGAGATCGCTCCAAAATGATACGGTTTTGCAAAGCACATCTTGCGCGCCATACGTGATGGGATTCGGTCATATGATGGCGAAAGCAGGTGCCACCGATCATGGCATGAGAAACGATCCGGACCTGCGCAGCGCGGTTGATTCGTATCTGCGTCAAGGGTTCCTTGTGGCCCAACTCTCGTCAACATCGGCGCGCGTGGTGAAGCCGAAGCGCTTCAACGTGTTGGCTGCTGTGCTCTGGCTCCTCTTCTTCGGCGGCGGCCTGTTCATCTACCTGATCTACCACGCGTCCAGCCGGGATGAGGTTGTCGATATCCGCGCAACCCCCGGCGGACGAATTCAAGTTCAACGGCAAGGGCCAACGCCGGGCGAGACTGCTCTCGGCGTCGGCGTCATTATCGCCATTGCTATCGTGGCGATTGTCCTGCTCGCCGCTGTGTTTTCGTTCTTCTAAGAAGGTAAGCCCCCTTCGATAATGGCGCAAACCTCCTCCGTTCCGTACGGATAGGACCCGGCCTGTCCGTCGCCGTGAGGCGACACCCTCGTTTGGGCGATCGCGATCTCGGCACACGAATCCCGCGCCGGCGTATGGATCGCAGCTCTTCGGCTATGCGCATTGTGGTCGTGGATATGTAGGGGCGTATCGCATACGCCCGGCCAGAACCACGACCATCTGGCAGGGGCACCCGAACTCTGTGGCTTTCGGTCGAACGGATCGCGGTGCCAAACGGGCGTATGCGATACGCCCCTACATCCCGAAACCGGCGCGGTGCCGATATGCCAACACCACAGTCGCGCAAGAATATGAGTCGCCTCACGGCGACGGATAGTCCAGATCCTGTCTGTACAGCAGAGTTGCGTGCTAGTCCCCCAAACTGACCGTCCCATCCTCAGCAATCGGGAATCCGGGATTCCAGGCGACTTCCCAGAGGTGGCCGTCCGGGTCGCGGAAGTAGCCCGAATAGCCGCCCCAGAAGACCGTCTCCGGCTGTTTGGTGACGGTCGCGCCGGCCTTGACGGCTTCGGCGAAGATGGCGTCAACCTCCTCGGTGGAGCGGGCATTGATGGCGATCGACATAACAACGCCAGCCGGTGTGTCCTCGGGCAACGTTGCGTCCTTGAGCAGCTCGGTACGCGGGAAGAGTCCGAGCGCCATTCCCGGCAATTGGTAGAACGCTACGTCACCTTGCGTCTTGTGGTGTGGCACCCAGCCGAGGCCGTCCTCGTAGAAGCGCCGAGCGCGAGCCAGGTCCGAGACACCGAGCGTGATGAGGCTGACACGTTGTTCCACGAGTGACTCCTTTGTATGGTCAGTCGATGCACCGGCGCAGGAGCGCGGGCGGGCATCGTAACATCGGTGGGTGGGGTGGTTGAAGGGCAGGTGCCATGACGGGAACAGCGTTCGAGCGCGAGATTCGTGAGCAGCCGGAGATCATTGCCGGACTATTGCGCGATGGTCGGTCGACCATCGAGGAGGTGGCGGCCGAGATTCGCGCACGCAAATCGCGGTCGGTGGTCATCGCTGCACGCGGGACATCGTCGAATGCTGCCCGCTACGCGCAGTACGCCCTCGGCGCACGCAATGGCTGGTCGGTCGCGCATGCAACCCCGTCGCTCTACACTGTCTATCAGCGTCCTCCCGATCTCAGCGATACGCTCGTCATCGGAATCAGCCAGTCGGGCCAGTCGATCGATACGGTCACGGTTGTCGAAGAAGCGCGACGTCAGGGCGCGACGACTCTCGCGCTGACGAACGATCCATCCTCGCCGATGGCTATGGCGACTGAGCTGTGCATCCCTCTTCGCGCCGGCGTAGAGCGTGCTGTGGCGGCGACCAAGACGTATACGACCGAGTTGGTGTGCATCGCCATGCTGAGCGCCGCGCTCGCAGATGATGCGGATGTCTGGGCACATCTGGACGCGCTGCCGCAGGCTCTGGCCGAAACCATCGACGCCAATTCGCAGCTCGCTGAGCAGACGGCGCGCTATACCTTCGCCCGCCATTTCGTCGTGATTGGACGCGGCTACAACTACTCGACCGCCTGCGAGGCGGCGCTGAAGCTCAAGGAGACGAGCTACGTCATCGCCGAACCGTTCTCGTCCGCCGACTTTCAGCACGGACCGATTGCCGTGATCGAGTCCGGCTTCCCAGTGATTCTCATCGCGCCGTCCGGTGAGGTTTTCGGCGATGTCGCGCAATTAATCGCGCGATTGACCGAGCTCGGCGCTGAGATCGTGACCGTTACCGATCGGGCTGATGCCGTCTCCGAGTCATGCATGATCCTGCCATTGGCGGGTGATGTGCCGGAGTGGCTCTCGCCAATCGTCGCCGTCGCCCCGGGCCAGCTCCTGGCGCTCGCGCAAGCGCGGCTACGGGGCTTCGATCCGGACCGACCGCGCGGACTAACCAAGGTGACGCACACGCGCTAGTCGGTACGCAACGAAGGCGAGGGACTGGTGGGCGATGGCTACGATCCGCATGACACGTTCGCTCTCGGTGTCTGCTACTACCCCGAGCAGTGGCCGCGCGAGCGCTGGGCCGAGGACGCGCGCCAGATGCGTGAGATGGGGCTGCGCTACGTTCGGATCGCCGAGTTCGCCTGGGCGCTGATTGAGCCGCAACCGGAGCAGTACGATTGGGAATGGCTCGACGCGGCGATTGAGACGCTCGCGGAAGCTGGACTATGCGTCGTCATGTCGACGCCAACCGCTGCGCCGCCTGCCTGGCTGGTGCAGCAACATCCCGAGATCCTGCCGGTCGGGCCGGACGGCCGCGTGCGTGGCTTTGGAGCGCGGCGGCACTATGACACTGCTAGCCCGGTGTTTCGTGAGCAGAGTCGCCGGATCACCCGCGCCGTGGCTGAGCGCTACGGGCAGCACCCGGCGATCGTTGGTTGGCAGCTCGACAACGAAATGGCGGACCACGACACCGGTCTGAGCTATTCAGCGGCCAGTCGCGAGGGCTTCCGTCACTGGGTGCGTGAGGAATACGAGACGCTGGACTACCTCAACAGCGCCTGGGGCACTGCGTTCTGGAGCCAGCGCTACACGGACTGGGAGCAGATAGCGCTGCCCAACGAGGGTGTCGATGAGCCTAACCCATCGCTGGCGCTCGACTTCCGACGCTATCGGAGCGACACGATCATCGAGTTCCTCGCTGAGCAGACAAAGATCGTTCGGCGGCTCTCGCCGGGTCGCTGGATCACCCACAACGTGATGCGACTGACCCCAGACTTCGACCACTACCGCGCCGCCGCTTGTCTCGATTTCGTGTCGTGGGATTCCTACCCGACCGGTGCCGTGCATTACTCGGACCTCGACGAGGATGACAAGCGGCGCTTCGCCCGTGTTGGTCATCCTGACCTGACCGGCTTCAACCACGACCTCTATCGCGGCTTGCTGGATGGTCGCCCGTTCTGGGTGATGGAGCAGCAAGCCGGCCAGATCAACTGGGTGCCGTCGAACCCGCTGCCGCCGGCCGGAGCAGTGCGTCTCTGGACGACGCATGCCTGGGCGCACGGCGCGAGCGTCGTGGCGTACTTCCGCTGGCGCGCCGCGCTGCATGGACAGGAGCAGATGCACTCCGGCCTGCTGCGTCACGATGGCTCGCTCGATCGTGGAGGCGACGAAGTCGCGCACTTCGATCTGCTCGGGCTGCCGGTGTCAAGCGATCGCGCGTCGGTCGTGCTCTTGCACGACTATGACAGCCTCTGGGCATACCATCAGCAGCCACATAGCGCCGGAGCGAACTACTGGGCACAGATGCTGCTGTTCTATAGCGCCCTGCGCTCGCTCGGCGTGGATGTTGATGTTCGGCATGCGGACGCGGAGCTCAGCGCCTACAAGTTGGTCGTTGCTCCGGCACTGGTCATCGTCGACGAGGAGCGGGCCGAGCGGCTCGCGAAAGCCGCTACCCACGCGCCGCTGATTGTCGGGCCGCGCACCGCGTCGCGCGATCGACATGGCCGCGCCTGGATAACTGGGCAACCGGGACCCCTGGCCCATCTGCTCGGCTGTCGCATCGGCAATATCGATGGTCTGCCACCAGGCTTGCACGTCAGCGCTGGTGGGCACGACGTGGCGGTCTGGGCCGAGAGCTACCGGCTCGACGGCGGCACGGCCATCGTGCGCTACGACGAGGGTCCGCTGGAAGGGCAACCGGCAGTTGTTCAGCACGGCAACGTCACAACCATCGGTGCCTGGTCTCCATCACTGATTCGAGACGTGCTGCGCGGTACGCTGGATCGTCTCGGTATCGCGACGATGGATCTACCAGATGGCGTCCGGGTCAATCACCGTGGCGATTACGTCGTAACCAGCAACTTCACCGATGCACCGGTGACATTGCCGGATGGTCGGGCAGTTGACGCATATTTCGCGCGAATCGACGAATCGACGAATCGCCGTCACGCTGAGTGAGTTGTCTGCGTCAAAGCGGCGAACACGTTGGCGCGACAGCCCGCACCTTGTCCTGTCATTTCGAGGCCGCAGCCGAGAAATCTCCCCCGGTCCGATACAGCCGAACGCAGCCACGCCCCTTCCTCCACCTCTGTCATCCGACGCCTGGGAGCCACCGCCCAAGGGGCACCCGGGCATTGGTGACCGGCAGTGAAGAATCCGTTCCTCCCCGTCCGATTGTCTCGAACGGGTGGGAGATTTCTCGCGTGCGCGCTCGAAATGACAGGACAAAGAATCGGCTGCCGCTGCTCGCAGGTGTGGCTGTCTTGTATCGTAGGTCGGTGAGAGGGACGCCCATGAAACACTCCCCTATGCTGCAGCCCTCACTTCACCCCATCATCGCGGTCGGGCAGGGTCGCTTCGTCGAGGACCGGCAGTTCTTCGAGCAGGATCGGGTTGTCGTCGGCGGCGACGCGGTTGTAGCGGATTGCTCCGCAGCCGAGGCAACGATGCACGACGACCTGCTCAAGGCTGGGCCGATAGAAGGTCCCGATCGGTTCCATGAGCGAGCGACAGTCGCTGGCGCGGTCGCCGGGCGTCTTTAGATCGACGTGCAGCGAATAGAGGCACATCGGGCAGTGGTTGCGCTGCCTGCCCCCGGACGGCGGCTCGCCGATGAAGGCGCGGCAGTTGCGACACTTGAACGGCTCACTGATGTCGGCCCGCCGCCGCTCTCGCTCTCGACGCTCGTGGTCTGTCTCCCATTCGTCTTCGATCTCGCCTTCGTCGGCGACCTGCTCGACCTTGCGCGGTCGTGGGCGATTTGCGGACCGCCGTCCACGTCGGGGTTGGCCATATTCCAGCTCGTCGTCTTCATCGTCGAGCTGCCATTCGTCGTATCGCACCGCGAGTCTCTCCGTGAATGTCGCTTCCTCAATAGCCGAGGTGATGGCGCAGTATGGTGCTTTATCACGCGACACGATGCAAGCATGTGCGCCACTTGCCGGGTTCAGCAACTGAGCCTATCCTGCCGCAGGCTAATGCTTTGAGGTGTATGAGGATGGAGTCGAGTTCGTGGCACAACCGCTTTCTGCCGATGTCCTGGTCTATGGTCTGCGGTCGGCGGACGATCCGCAGATTTCACCGGACGGTGGGACGATCGTCTATACGCTGTCAACGCCGGAGCGCGGCAAGGCCAGCCCGCTGGCGCAACTGTGGGCGTGTGATCGCGATGGGGGCAACGCGCGGCAACTGACCCAGACCGGTGAGCGCAATAGCGGCGCGCGCTGGTCGCCTGATGGGACGCAGATCGCGTTCGTTTCTGACCGTGTGTCCAAGTCCGGCCTGTTTGTGATGTCGATGTCCGGCGGCGAGGCGCGTGAGCTGACGCGCCACGCGCAGGGTATCTCCAGTCTGGCCTGGTCGCCGGATGGCGGGCAGATCGCCTACGTCACGACCGTCGATCCGGACAATGTCGATGAGACCACGCCGGAAGCCGACGCCGCGCCGCCGGTTCGGGTGACCCGTCGGATCGATTACAAGCAGGACGGTCGCGGTTACCTCGGCGACAAGCGCTCGCAGATCTTCGTCGTTGATGCACAGACCGGCGAGCGCAAGCGAGTTACGACGACGTTGAACGATCACAGCGGTCCGCAGTGGTCGCCGGACGGCGCGAAGCTCGCCGTGGCCGTGTCGATGATGAATGGCATTCACTCCCAGCTGGCGCTGATCGATGTGGCGTCCGGCGCTGTCGAGCACATCACGCCCGAGGACGGCAACGTCTCGACCTGGTCGTGGTCGCCAGAGGGCCAGCGCATCCTCTATACCGGCGACACTTCAATGACCTGGCAGAGCGACATCTTCGTCTACGATATCGCCAGCGGCGAGACAATCCGCCTGACCGATGACCTCGAGTGCCTGCCGGTTGGTGGGGAGGGCGCGTCGGCCCAGCCGGTCTGGCTCGACGATCGGCAGGTGCTGTTTCACGCCATCCGCGCCGGTGGCAGCGGCCTGTATGTCGCCGACAGCGAGCGCGGCGCGGTTGAGCGCGTCGTCTGGTGGCAGGCCCAGCACAGCGGGATGAGCACCGACGCTGAGAAGCGCTACGTCGTGCAGTCGCGCTCGGCGATGGATTCGGCCGGGCAGATTGCCGTTTACGATATGCAGTCCGGCGAGCAGAAGATCATCGTTGATCCGAACGTGGACGTCCTGGCCGAGCATCCGGCGGCCCTCTGGGAACGCATCGATGTCGAGCGCGGTGGCCAGACGATCGAAGCCTGGCTGCTCAAGCCGGTCGATTTTGATGAGTCGAAGAAGTATCCGGTCATCCTTGACATCCACGGCGGGCCGAACGGCTTCTACGGCTACTCACTGTCGCCGAATCATCAGGTGCTGGCGACAGCTGGCTACCTCGTGGTCTACAGCAACCCGCGTGGCTCCAGCTCATACGGTCGCGAGTTCACCCAGATGGTCACCGAAGACTGGGGCGGCGAGGATTTTCAGGATCTGATGGCCGTGGTCGATGAGGTGCTGAAGCGCCCGTACGCCGATGCCGAGCGCACCGGCATCACTGGCTATTCGTACGGCGGCTACATGACTGCCTGGACGATCGGCCAGACCGATCGCTTCAAGGCGGCAGTCTGCGGCGCACCGTGCTTCGATCTCGAATCGATGTACGGCACGAGCGACATCAGCCACGTCTTCGGCGAGCTGCAGTGGGGCGGCCAGCCGCATGAGTCAACCGAGTGGTACGCGGCCCACTCGCCATCGACGTTCGCCCATCGAGCCACGACGCCGACGCTGATCATCCACGGCGAAGCGGACGAGCGCTGCCCGATCGGGCAGGGTGAGCAGATGTTCATCGCGCTGAAGAAAGCCGATTGCGAAGTCGAGTTCGCCCGCTACCCGGGCGCGGCCCACGGCTTCCGCCGCGCCGGCCATCCGGAGCACCGCCGCGATTGCTGGCAGCGCACGCTCGACTGGTTTGATGCGCACCTCTAGAGACAGAGCCAACTCGTTCCGCGGCGACTCCGGGTCAGTAGTCGGAGTCGCCGTGGACCGTTCGTATGGATATGCATGGCCAGGTCCTCGCCGCGAGGCGACGGTCCCGGCCCGAATCTCAGGCATTCATCATTTTTCGGCACGCGGTTGTCCCTGATTCGCATCCATGACGGGATGAGGAACCGGGATGTCATCCCAGGGCGCTTCCTGTACCGGATCAGCCTCCCGTCTATCAACGCGGCCTGTCCTCTCACGGGGACAGGCCGGATCGCGTCCATACAAGCGTGCTGGAATCCATCTCACTCGGCAACGATTCGTTGCGGAATTGCGCCTTTCCTCACTGCGAGCGATGGCGGAGGTCGCGATCCATTGATAGGAACGGTCCGGCCAGTCCACCGATGAAGCTGCCGAACGCTGCGCCGACGAGCATGACGTTAAACGCCGTGTCGAGGTTGTCCGACATGATGGCGCTGACGATCGCGCCGATCACGATACCGGACGTCAGCCCGGCGACCAGCCCGAAGGCGATGCCGTCAGTCTCTACCTCGGCTTCGTGCGCACTCAGGCCCTCGTCAACAGCGCTCATCTCGGACAGAGCATAGATGCCGCCAAGAGCCGCGCCGTACAGGAGATGCAGCACCAGGTTGCCAATGGCAGGCAATGGCCCGGCATCCAGGCTCAGGCCGAAGAAGCCGGCACCGACGAGCGGGAAGAAGGCGATCAGCGAGAGCAGCCATGGCCCGATCGAGAAGACCATCCCTCGCCACCAGCCGGCACCTCTGAGCGTTGGCTCGACAAGCCGTGCATAGATCAATGCCCAGATCAGGCCGGCGATCAGGTTGATGCTGAACGCGGCGATCGGGATGTCGTAGATGCCGTCGGTCAGGTCGTTGTGCTTCAGTGCCCAGAACCACTGGCTGACCGTGTTGCCGTTCTCGCTACCAATGAACCCAACGACGAGATAGGCGATGATCAGCGCGAACGACATGATCGTCGTCGCCGCAAACCCGGCCAGGATGCTATTGCTCAACCAGCGGCCCGAGGGCGCCTGCCGCTCGTCGTCGTCGCTCGCATGCCACGGTCGCCAGCGTGGCAGGCGAATTGATGATTCCGCCGTCCGGGCCGTCTGATCGGTCAACAGAACGACAGTTCCGAGGATCGCCGCAGCCGACGCCATCAGCGCATTGGCGTAGCGGCCATTCCAGGCGTGGTAGACAGCGGCGGCAATTCCTAGCATCATCAGTGCGAGAAATACGATGTCCATCGTGCCAAGGCGATGTCGCATAGAAAGCCTCCTGGTCCAATGGATGCGCGGAACGAGCACCGTACATTCAAGGTTACGTCTGGTGTTGGCATCAGGTTCTGCAGTATGCGTGCCAATAGTAGTCGCGTTCACGCGAGATGCGCAATAGAGGCGGCGAGGGCCATGCGAGGGGGTAGCCGTGGCTGAAGACCACCGACCGGCACCTGGAGCGGTCTTATCGACAAACGAGGAGGAGCTGCGCGATCGCGCGGTGGCGCTGCTGGCGCGGGTCGAAGGCGTCGCGCGCGTCTTCCCGTCCTCGGATGGCGTTGACGACGAGTTGCGCTTACTGCGCCAGGCGCGCCAGCAGCTCGAAACGCTCTTCCTGCTCGTCGTCGTCGGCGAGTTCAACTCGGGCAAGTCGGCGTTCGTCAACGCGCTCGTCGGCGAGCCGATCATGCCCGAGGGGGTCACGCCGACGACGGCGATGATCCACCTGCTGGTCTATGGAGATGCCGGGCAAGAGGACATCCTGAGCGATGGCGTCGTCATCCACCACCACCCCGCGCCGTTCCTGCGCGAGATCAATGTCGTCGACACGCCCGGGACGAACGCCATCATCCGCGAGCATGAGTCAATCTCACAGCGCTTCGTTCCGCGGTCCGATCTGGTGCTGTTCGTCACCTCGGCCGACCGGCCGTTCTCGGAGTCCGAGCGCGAGTTCCTTGAAGAAATCCGCAACTGGGGCAAGAAGATCGTCTTCGTCCTGAATAAGGTCGATGTGCTGGAGAGCGACCAGCAGGTCAACGAGGTCGTGCGCTTCATCAGTGACAATGCGCAGCGCCTGCTCGGCATCGAGCCGCTCATCTTCCCGATCTCAGCCAAGCTCGCCGAGCGTGGCGATCCGGCCGGCCGTTTCGAGCCGCTGCGCGACTACATCATGAACACGCTCGATCAGGACGAGCGCATCCGCCTGAAGCTGCTCAACCCGCTCGGCGTGGCCGAGCGGCTGCTCGGTCGCTACACGAACGTCGTCGAGGATCGGCTGGCACTGCTGGCGCAGGATGCGCAGACAATCGATCGCATTGAGGCAGTGCTTAAGGATTACGAGCAGGAGATGCGGCGCGAGTTTGGCGCGTACATTACGCGCGTCGAAAACATCGTCCATCGCCTGAATGAGCGTGCCGACCGCTTCTTCGATGAGTACATCCGGATCGGTCGTGTCTTCGACCTCGTGCGCTCCGAAAACACGAAGGCGGCATTCCAGCGCGATGTTGTCGCCGACACCGAGCGGCAGATTGACGACACGATCACCGAGCTGATCGACTGGATGGTGCAGCAGGACTTCCGCGCCTGGGAGACGGTCCGTGAGACGCTCGATCGCCGGGCGCTGGAACGTTACCGCGATGATATGGTCGGCGAGGTCGGCAGCCGCTTTGCTTCCGATCGCCAGACGCTGATCATGCAGGTCGCGCGGCAGGCTGAGTCGGTCGTGGAGCGCTACGATCAGCACTCGGAGGCGACGCTGCTCGCCACGAATGTGCGCTCGGCGCTGGCACAGACAGCCGTTGTGCAGGCCGGCGCGGTGTCGCTCGGCGCAATCGTCGTCGCGATGGCGACGACCGCCGCCGCCGACGTGACCGGCATTCTCGCGGCGGCGACAGTGGCGGGGTTGGGCTTGTTCATCCTGCCGGCCCGCAAGCGAGCCGCCCGCAACGAGCTCCGTCGCCGATCGGCGGAGCTGGAACAGCAGCTCTCGGATGTCCTGAGAGATGGCTTCGAAGCCGAGCTTGGCAGGTCGCTACGGCGCATCCGCGATGCGATCGCGCCCTACACCCGCTTTGTCGGCTCCGAACGCACCCGGCTCGAAGGGGTCGGCAACGACATCAGCGAAGTCACGGCCGAGATGCGCGCGCTGCGGGCCGCTGTCAGTAAGTAGCTCGCTATGAAGCGTTCAATACGTCGCCGCGGGTGATGATGCCTAGCGGCGATTCACCGACCTTGCCATTTTCGGTAATGACAATCGCGCCGACCTTTTCGTCGCGAAACAGATCGATGGCTTCACTTGCCGCGCTATGGCGCGAGAGGATACCGGCCGCCATGTACCCGCGCTGCTCAATCGTCTCGCCGACCGTCGGGCTGACTCCGTCGATGTCATCGCGCGCCTCGGCGATGACGATGTCGCGGTCAGTCAGCAGATCGACGAGCTTGCCGCGCTTGTCGACAACGACGAGCTGGTCGTAGTGGCGCGCTAGCATGCGATCGCGCGCGTCGGTCAGTGATTCATCCAGGTGGGCCGTCACGACTGTGCGGTGGGCGATGTCGCCGATGCCGGATGCAGCCATGCGGATGATGCCCTCGACGCCGTCGATGATGCGGCTGGCCGCCTCGGGACGCAGCATGACATCGGGGTTATGAGCCAGGGCGTTGCGGGTGTCGCGGTAGCGTTCGGATTGCGCCGCGATCTCGCGGGCATCGGACATCGGCGAATGTTCCAGATAGTTGATCGAATCGCCCAGGCCGGCGCGGTCGTTGTCCATCCCCAGGCTGCGGGCCAGATTGGCCAGAAAACGATCGAGTGCTTTCAGCGCCTGCTCTCCGGCGCTCGCCAGGTTCGTCGCCGATGCTTCGCGGATGTCGGCCAGCTCGTCGAGGTAGATGGACAGGTCCAGATTGTGATTCATCTGGCGCGATTGCTGCTGCTTGCGCCAGCGTGATCCGCGCCGCGATCTGCCCTTTGTCTGGCCATCGTTCATCTACCGCTCCTTTGTTCGGTGCCTGTCAGGCCGTGATCCAGACGCGCTCGCCAGCGTAGCGCTCTATCGTGCGCTCGTCCGGCTCGATACCCAGTCCCGGCCCCTCCGGCACGCGCACACGCTCACCATCGTAGCCGTCGCGCAACGTACCAATGTCCTCCGCCAGCATCAGCGGCCCACCCATCTCGACGGTGCGGACGTTCGCCAGCGCCAGCGCAAGGTGCAGACCGGCGGCTGATGCGATTGATGACTCGACCATCGTGCCGACCTGACAGGTGTAACCGGCCGTCTCGGCGATGGCGTTCAGTGTCAGCGCCGACAGCAGGCCGCCGGTCTTCATCAGCTTAATGTTGATCAGGTCGCAGGCGCGCAGCGACGCGGCCCTGAGCGCATCGCGCGCGTCGTGGATCGCCTCGTCGGCCATGATCGGCACGCCAGCCATGCGGCGAACTTCCGCCAGCCCCTCCAGGTCGCGCCAGTCCACCGGCTGCTCAACGTAGGCCGGCAGGTACTCGGCGACACCGCGCGCCCCGCCAATGGCGACGCCGGGTGTGCGCCAGCCCTGGTTGACGTCGATCTTGATCGCGATGTCCGGCCCGAGCGCTTCGCGCACAGCTGCAACGCGGCGGATGTCGGTTGCTACGTCGTTGGCATCGCCGATCTTGAGCTTGACGGTGCTGAACCCGGCCGCGACGTGTGCCGTCGCGTCGGCAGCCATAGCGTCCGGGCTCTTCATGCTGACGACGCGCGAGATCGTAAGGTGGTCCTTCGCGCGGCCACCGAGCAGCGCCCAGACCGGCATGCCGGTCGCCTTGCCGACGAGGTCATGCAGGGCGATGTCGATGGCGGCCTTCGCCGTTGGGTTGGCGCCCATGCGGCGGTCCAGTCCGGAAATGAGCGCCGAACGGTTGAGCGGATCGCAGCCGAGTAGCGTCGGTGCCAGAATGCGCAGCGCCTCGAGCACGCCGCCGAACGTCTCGCCGGTGACATGCGGGTCAGGCGTCCCCTCGCCCCAGCCGATCGTGCCGTCGTCCGTCTCAATGCGGACTAGCACCGACTCGACATTGGGGAACGTGCCGTAGGAGATTACGAACGGCTCGGTCAGTGGTAGCCGAATCGGGATCAGCTCAACACCTGTAATGCGCACGGGTCTCCTCCTCCGCCCTGTGACCGCCTAGCGGCCTCGTTCCAGCACATAGTATGCGTTCGGCGCGCTCCGCGACCCGGCGAAGCCAACGATCAGGAAGCCGTCGGCGAACGCCATCTCCAGTTGTTGGCGGACGATGAACCGCCATTCGCGTGCGGCAGCCGGGTCACGCGCCAGTAGCGCATCGATATCAGTTGGCACGGCGACACGCGTCTGAATCGCCTCAGCCGGGAAATCCGGCAGACTCAGCGCTGCGTCGGCCTCCAGCGGTTGATAGGCACCGGCCAGACGTTCGCGGACACGCTCACTTGCAAGGTCCCAATGGATATACAGTCGATCGCTCGGCAGGCCGCCATACAGTCCGCCGGCGAACTCCTCGCCGTAGACGTTCTCCTCGTAGACGCGGCTGGTCGCGCCGAGCCGCTCAAAATTGAGTCGCGCATTGGCGGCACGCAGTGGATCGACGGTCCAGGCTGCTTCGCGAAACCCGACCTGCACCGCCAGTGCCGCCTGCAGCGTCTTCAGCGCGAAGCCGAGGCCGCCTCGCCAGGCCGGATCGACGGCCATGAGGTCGGACAGCAGGAGCGGTTTCCCGCCGACGTAGCCACCGTACCCCTGGATGTAGCCGACCATGCGCTCGCCATCGAACGCGCCGATGACCTCGCCACCGGTCTTGGGGATGACGACCATGATCGAGAACGATGCGAGGTCGGTTTCGCTGACGCCGAACACGTCGCGCTGCAATCGCTCGCATTGCGCGAAGTCCTCACGCGTGCGGACGACGCGGAAGTCGATCGTGCGCATGCCGACCTGCTTCTGCCAGCCGTCGGTTGTTTCGCGGAAGCCGAGTGCCGCCGGTGTTAGATCGTCGATCATCGCTATCCTCGCTCGATTCGTCGCCCGACACTGACGCCGTAAACAATGGCGATGGCCGGGAAGATCGCCGAGATGGCGAACATCGCCGCGTAGCCGGTGAATCCGGCGACGATGCCCATGCCGACCGACCCTGCGCCGATGCCGGCTTCAAAGAACGACGTGAACGTCGCCATGCCGGCGCCACGTCGGTGCTGCTCGACCAGATCGACAGCGTAGGCATTCAACGCCGGCTGACCGGCACCGAACGCCAGGCCGAACAGCACGCCGGTGAGCAACAGCAACTCCAGCGAATCCGCCAGCGCCAGCGTGCCCATCGCAAGGATCGTCAGGACAAGCGTCGGGATAATGACGGCCATGCGGCTGAGGCGGTCCGCCAGCCGACCGCCGAAGACGCGCGACGCCAGCACGGCGATGGCGAAGACGGTGAAGTACAGGCCGGCATTCGGGATGTCGCGCTCTTCGGCGTAGATCACGATGAAGGCGATGACTGCGCCGTAAACGAGGTTCGACAGCAGCACCACGATGGCGGCCGGCATGACGCTCAGCTCGAGCAGACCGCCGCTGATGTGTGATGACTCGCGTGGGCGATGTGGTTCATGGACGAGCAGCAGCAACCCGGCTGCTCCGGCCGCGCAGACAACGCCGAGGCTGAAAACCGTATTGAGCCCGTAGGTATCGCGCAGGACGAGGCCCAGGTAGGGGCTGATCGCGGTTGCGAACGTCGATACCAATCCCCAGATACCCATCGCTTCGCCGCGCCTTGAGTCGGGCGCGATGTGGGCGATGAAGGTGAACGATGCAGTGTGAAAGAAGGCCATGCCGAGCCCATGAACGGCGCGGACGCCGAGGACCAACGTGACGCTATCAGCGAACAGGTAGAGCGTTGACGCGGACATGAACAGGGCCGCGCCGATAATCAGAAAGCGCTTGCTGCCGCGGCGGTCGATCTCGCGTCCAATAAACAGGCGCGGCAACAGCGCCGCCGCCGAGAAGATTCCGACGATCAGCCCGACTGCTGTCGACGAGCCGCCCAGATCATCCTTGACGTACAGCGGCAGGACAGCCGTGAGCAGCTGAAACGACGCGAACAAGAGCATGCCGGCCGCGCAGGTCAGCAGGAACGGCCGGGTCAGGATCGACGGTCGCGTGACTGTGGCCGAGGCGCTCATGGCGCGCTCAGGGGAAGAGCATGGAGTTGTCGCGTCACGATCATTCCTCGGCGGGCTCGTTCGGGAGGCCGTGCTGCTCCTCGTAGCGAGCGACGTGCGCGCGCACTTCCGATGGCGTTAGCGCATTGACGTCAATGCCGAGCAGGTCCTTCAGATGCTGGGCGTCCCGGTAGCCCCGATTCTTGGCCCACTGCCAGAAGCGGGTCCAGGAGACATCGGCGGGGTCGCCGCGCGCCGCGGAATCGCGCGCACGCAGATCGGAGCCGCGCATCATCGGCGTCGGCAGATCCCCAACGGTCGGGCCGGCTTCCTGCTCGCGCTGCGGCACAGGTCGCGGACGCTGTTGTTCGCGTTGCGGCTGCTCGCGCTGCGGCTGCTCGCGCTGCGGCTGCTCGCGCTGCGGCTGCTCGCGCTGCGGCTGCTCGCGCTGCGGCCGCTCTCGTTGTGGCTCGGACTCACGCAGAGAGCGCATCTGCGTTGGTTCAGGCGCGGGCGCAGAAGCAGGCGACGCATCCGGCTCTGCCGGGCGCACTGGCGCGATCCGGGGCGGCGGCGCGGTCTCCGGCTCAGGCTCAGCGACGTGGCTGCCCTGTCCGTCTGCCTCCGCGAACTCGGAGCCGTAGCCGAGCGCAGCAAGTGCGCGACCGATGGCGCGCGTCTCGGCAGTCTCGATGTAGGCCGGCGTTTGGGCGCTGCTGCTGCGCGCATGGCCACTGGCAGCGCCGCGCTGCGGAATGCGAACGATCGCCTTGCAGACGGCGTAGTCATCGTCCAGCGACAGCAGCTCTGTCTCAATCTCGGCTTCCGGATGTTCGCTGCGCAACCAGTGGATGCGCCACTTGACGTCCAGATATGGCGAGCCGTCCTCAAGCTGACGCAGATGCTCGCGTGGGTTGAATTGCTTGCTCATGATCGGCACGCACTCCCTTCTCGACGGCGCTCAACAGGGATTATAGACGTGCCTCTGCCGCGACTGGCCGTACAATCGCCACGCCGGACGGAAGGCTTACTGAGGAGGCGGGCGTGGACGCGCAAAAGTGGATCGTCGATACCAACGCAGATGGCTACCCGGACGAAATAAACAGGCTGCTCGTCCTTGCTGCGCCTAACGGCACTGTTGACCGGGATCTCGTTGCTGCGCTCGTCGATGTGTCCGCCTGGCTCGGCGTCGCGACCCAGGCGCTGACAATGCCGCTCGTCTGCGCCGAGGGGAGCCAACCCGACACGGATCAGCGCCAACGGCTCACGGTTGCGCGGGTTAGTGATCTGCCGACGCTTTCATCAATCGACGTCGCACCTGTTACCCAGGCCGCTGCCGCCGAACCACCCTCCGCCTGCCTGACTGACCTGTTCACCGCGCGTGGCGCACTGCTCGATCGCGATGGTGATCTGCTGCCAGACGCCAGCCGGATCAGCTTTGATCTGCCAGACTCGATGCCGGTGGACCTGGCCGCTGCGGTCGCAAACCTCGCCGCGCGTGTCGCGTTGGAGAGCGGCGGGGTCACGCTTCCGCTTGTCCGCGACGGCGGAGTACGCCTGTCGATTCGACCTGACTCCGGCGCTGCTCGTCTGGCCGCGGTCGCGAACGGCTGGGTTGCGACCGGCGACCCGGACGCACTCGCCGAGCTGCTTCTGCGCATCGCAACCGACTGGCCGCACATCATTGCGCCGGAGTGCGGCGGTGTTGGCCAGGCGGTTGCCGTGCTGCGGCGCTGGCTCGCTGGTGATGGGCCGGAGCCAAACGAGCCGGGCGAGATCCTCTGGGAGCGTGAGTGGTCAGCCGACTGGGAGGTCGATCGGCTCGAAGCCGAGTTCCAGTCGCTCGCCGATGTTGATGCAGCTGCCGATATCCTGCACGTCTTCGTGAGCGAGCCGCCCGCCATTCGCCGCGCGCTAGCGGCAACGCTGGCAGACTCGCAACGAGAACGCGGACACGCGGATACGCAGATTGTCGTCCTGTCTGCCTTCAAGGCAGGACTCAGCTGGCTGACCGACGTTGTCACGCCAGCGCTGCTGGCGATGACGCAACGCCCTGAGCGCATCCGGATCAGTTACCGCCGGATGACCGAGGACAACACGCTCGACATGCCGATCCGTTGGCTGCAGGAGCTGTTCCCCGGCCCGGAGATGATGGCGACCGCTCTGGGTATGCCAGACGAGGCGATTGAGCTCGTCGAAGCTGACGCCGACGCTCCTGCAACGTTCGTCGCCGAAGCATGGACGGCAGGCGGTGCGCCACTCGGACGTTGGACCTGCACGCCTCCCTCACGCATACAGCCGTTCATTGCGGAGCTCGGTGAGGACGCGGGTCGCGTCGTCGTGACGACCGGCGGGATCATGGCCGCTGATGGCGACGGCTGGCGTGAGGTGATGCGTGTCCCGACTGATCTGGAGTCATTCTGGGAGTTCTGGCAGAGCGAGGTCATCTCCGATTTGCTGCAACGTGTCGAGGATGCCGGGGCGAAAGCTGACCAGCAGCCGTTCTTCGGCGAGCTACTGGTCGAAGTCTGGGTGAGCGAGCCGAACGATCGGCTCAGCGTCCGCGAGGAGAACGACTCGGCGGCTGAGGCGCTGGCCGAAGACATCTATTTCACGACGCTCGACGCCATCGAACTGTATGGCCAGCGCACGACCGGCGACACGCTCAGCGCGCCCGGCCCGATTATCCCGATCGTCCGTGTCGCTCCCGCTGCCCGGCCGCGCGCCAGGATCACTTTGCGCGCCGCACCAGCACAGCCTGCCCTTGCGCTCCCCGATCTTCGGGTGAGCGAAGTCGGCCTCGCCGATGGCGAGCTTGCCGTTGTCATCGACGTCGATCTGGATAGCGACAGCGCTCCAAGGCTCGACCGTCTGCGCACCCTGGCCGCGATGACTCAGCTCGACGGACCGTCGCTTCCGGCCCGCGTGCGCCTTGCTGGCGAGAGCGTGTCACTCCGCCTGCCGCTCGTCGCACCACTCGCGAATGCCGCCAACACTGAGCGCCCTTCGATGACGGAGAACATCCACGGCGATCGCGTTGCCGAGATCGCGGCTGGTCTGGCGAGTGCGCCGGAAGTGACCGCCTGGATTGAGGATGCGTCGTATCAGGGGCGGCCGCTGCCCGCGCTCGCGCTGCATGCGCCCGTGCCCGGGCGGCTGTACTCCATCGTCAAAGCGGCGATCTTCAAGCCGACCTACCTCATCGTCGCCCGTCACCACGCCAACGAGATCTCCAGCACGAACGCCGCGTTCCAGCTCGCCTGGCTCTGCGCGAACGATCCAGCGTGGCGTCGCTATCTCGACGCCGTAAACATCGTCATGCTGCCGTATGAAAACCCGGACGGCGCTGCGCTGCATGCGCGTCTGGCGAGCTACCCGGAAGCCACGACCTGGAAGCACCACCCGGCACGCTACAACGCGCTCGGCTACGAATACGGCGCGGATCACCTTGATCCGGACACGCGCTTCGGCGAAGCCCGGGCGCGTGGCTCGCTCTGGCACCGTTGGCTGCCGGACGTGATCGTCGACAATCACGGCGTTCCGTCGCACGAGTGGGTGCAGCCGTTCGCCGGGTTCGGCTCACCGCCGCGCTTCCGCGTGTCCTACTGGATCGTGCAGGCGCTCCTCTATGGCATCGCGTCGTACGCTGATACGCCGGATAACGACGCCCAGCGGGCATCTGTCGCCGCGCTCCAGCAAGCAGTTTCAGCGATCGTCCGTGACACCGACATCGGCGAGTGGAACCGCACCTATGGCGCGAGCTATCGCGCGTGGGGCCAGTCGCGTCTGCCGGATCGATTCCCCGGCGAATTCCATGACGACATGCTCTGGCACATCGCCGCTGTCGATCCGGAATCACCGCGCCGCGGCTTCCACCTGCGCTACCCACGTACGACCGTACTCTCCTGGGTGACGGAGGTGAACGACGAGACGGCCGAAGGCGATCATCTGGAGCGCGTCGCCCGCGCGCACCTGCTGGCGAACAAGGCGACGCTCGACCTCCTCGCCGCCGCAGCCCAACCAGCAACGATGCAATCCCTGACAAACGCGGACGGCACCATTACCTGGCGGATCGGCCGCCAGCGACCGCTGCGTCTGGGCGGCTCAGTGGGTGATCAGCCTGGGTAACTGGGATACCGGGAGCATTGGGCATCACGCATGTAGGGGCGTATCGCATACGCCCGGCCAGATTGGCGGGGGGCCGGGGAAGCGGCGATAGCGAGTTTGACACCCGCCCGGGCTAACGCCTACCCGATAGATCGACATGCTCGGACGGGGTCGTGGACCTGGCCGGGCGTATGCAATACGCCCGTACATTTTGGCGACCGGCGTCCTACTCGCGTGCCGTCCCGTCGACCAAGTCACCGTTCCTGCCCTTGACATCAGAAGCTAAGCCGATTAGTATAAAACTAATGAACTTAGTTATTCGAAAGGCACCTCGATGCGGATTACGACTCACGCCAACAACCTGATTCAGCTCACACGCTGGCCGTTGCTGTTCCCGGTCAATACCTATCTCGTCAGAGAGGACGATGGATTCACGCTGATCGATACCGGCGTCTGGGGCGGGGCCGACACGATTCTCAAGACGGCGCGGCAGCATGGCGGGGAGATCGTGCGCATTGCGCTGACGCACGCTGACTCCGATCACGTCCTCGGTCTGGATGCACTGTGCAAGGCGCTACCCGATGCCGAGGTTCTGATGACGGCGCGCTCGGCCCGCCGGCTGACAGGTGATCGCTCGCTCGATCCCGACGAAATGCACGGCGGCAAGACGAAGCTGGGCGGCGGCAACGTCCAGAAGACAACACCAACCCGGTTGCTCTCGGACGGCGATCGAGTCGGCTCACTGGAGATCGTGGCCTCTCCCGGCCACGCGCCGGACCACATCGCGTTCTACGACCATCGCGACGGGACGCTCATCGCCGGAGATGCGTTTCAGACGCGCGGCGGGATGGCGGTGTCGGGTGTTGTGCGACCATCGTTCCCGTTCCCTGCCTGGTCGACCTGGGACTGCACCCTCGCGTTGGATTCCGCACGCCGGTTGCGGGCGTTGAACCCGGCTCTACTGGCTGTTGGGCACGGCGATATTCTGGAGCAGCCGTTGACGGCGATCGATGCCGCGATTGAGGAGGCGGAGCGACGTGGCAACGAACACGCAGTCAAGCACGCGACGCACTAGGCGCGGGCTCGACCGCGCGGCGGTCATCCGCGCTGCTGCAGCGATGCTCGACGAAGCGCCGGGCAGCGACATGACGCTGACGAGCCTGGCGCTGGCGCTCGGCGTTCGCACCCCGTCGCTTTACAACCACATCGACGGTCAGGAAGGACTGCGGCGCGGTCTGGCACTGCTTGGGGTGCAGGAGTTGGGCGAGCAGCTGGGGCGCGCAGCCATCGGCAAGGCGGGCGCGGATGCGCTCTACGCCGTCGCCGATGCTTATCGCGCGTTTGCGCTGCGTCGTCCCGGTTTGTACCTCTCGACCATCCGCGCTCCCGACGCCGATGATGTCGAATTACTGGCCGCTTCTGACGATGTGCTGGAGGTGCTGCGGCTGGCATTAGACCCCTTCGGCCTGACCGACGACGAGCAGATCCACGCGATACGTGGCCTACGCAGCATCGCGCACGGCTTCGTGAGTATCGAGCTGGGGGGAGGATTCGGCCTGCCGATCGACCTCGACACGAGCTATCAGCGGCTTGTTGGCGCGTTCGTTGATGGCCTGGCTGCGCGTCAGAGGTCAAAATCGGCGACGAGCGCCGGAAGCATCTCATCCATTTCAGAGATCAGCGCAGGCACCCCATCCGGCAAGCTGAGCCAGCCAAAACGAAACAGGATCCTGCGCGCCTCGCCCTCTGACGGATGCTCTTCCCAGTGATCCCACGTCTCAGCAGGTGTTCCTGCGCAGCGCAGGTGGAAGTAGTGGCGCTCGTGGATCTCCTGCTTGCCATGCGGGCGGCAGTCGTAGTCGGTGCTGCCGAGGAAGCGCACGAGCGACAGGTTGAGCAGTCCTGTCTCTTCCCGCGCCTCGCGGAGCGCAGCAATGTCGAGCGGCTCGTCCTGCTCGACCGTACCGCCCGGCACCTGAATGCCCGCCTCCGGGTGTTGCGGCTGGCGAAAGACGAGCAGGCGCGAGCCGTGGGTGATGTATGCCAGCACCTTGCGCTTTATCGGAGGTGTCGTTGGGCCGTTGCTGCCCTGCCTCACGCCGTCGGCTTGCCCCAGCCGCCACCGCCCGGTGACTGGATCGACAGGCGATCGCCCGGCTGGGCGACGAAGCGCACCTTGCCGGGCAGCGGCTGATCTTCTCCATCGCGGCGCAGGATATTTGCGCCGCGCTCACCATCCGCGCCGCCCCGCAGTCCCCACGGCGCGAGGCGGCGGCGCTCGGTCAGCAGTGTCACCTCTGCCTCAACCTCAAATGCGATCTCGCGCACCAGCCCATCGCCTCCGCGAGATGCCCCCGCGCCGCCCGATCCGTCGCGCAACCGATATTCGGTGATCCGCATCGGATAGGCGAACTCGAACGCCTCGACCGGTGTGTTGAGCGTGTTGCTCATGTGGACGTGGACGCCCGAGAGTCCATCGAGACCCGGGCGCGCGCCCATCCCTCCGCCCATCGTCTCGTAGTAGGCGAACGGTCGGTCGGTGCGCGGGTCGCGGCCACCAGCAGTCACGTTGTTCATCGTCCCCTGGCTGGCGGCGGGAATAACATCCGGCAGCGCCTGCGCCAGCGCGCCGAAGATCGTGTCGGTGATGCGCTGTGATGTCTCGACGTTCCCACCAGCCACCGGTCGCGGCGGACGGGCGTTGACGACCGTGCCGAGCGGGGCGATCACCGTAACCGGCGCGAAGGTACCGTGGTTTGACGGCGCATCGTTCGGCATCAGACAGCGCACGACATAATAGGACGCTGACCTGGCGACGGCAGCCACCGCGTTGATGCTGCCGCGTGACTCCGGCGCGGTGCCGGTGAAATCGACCGTCAGCTCGCTTCCCGCGACCGTGACCGTCGCGACGATCTGGATCGGCTCGTCAACGACGCCGTCATCATCGAGCGCATCAGTGAAGGTGTATATGCCGTCCGGTATTTGCTCGATCGTCGCGCGGGTGATGCGCTCACCGTACGCGATCAGTGCGTCGATGTGCGCATCGAGCGTCGCCAGACCGGCACGCTCGACGAGTTCCTGGATGCGACGATCTGCAGTGCGGTTCGCCGCCACCTGAGCGGTAAGGTCGCCGCGCCGCTCGTCCGGCGTGCGCACATTGCGCAGCAGCAAGCGCAGTGCTGCCTGATTCGGCTTGCCACCTTCCCACAGCTTGATCGGTGGGATGATGATGCCCTCCTGATAGATCTCAGTCGCGATCGGCATCGAGCCGGCCGAGATGCCCCCGATGTCCGCGTGGTGGGCGCGGTTCGCCGCGAACCCGGCCAGAATCTGCTCGCCCTCACCGGTGACGAACAGCGGCGAGATCAGCGTGACATCCGGCAGATGGGTGCCTCCGAGGTAGGGATCGTTCAGCGCGATGACATCGCCGGGCAGAAACTCGTGGAACTCAGACAGCGCGGTTGCGACCGATTCGGGCATCGAGCCGAGGTGGACCGGAATGTGAGCTGCCTGCGCGACCAACCGACCGTGGCGGTCGAACAGGGCGCAGGAGAAGTCGCGGCGCTCCTTGATGTTCGGCGAGTACGAGCTGCGTGTCAGCACAGCGCCCATCTCCTCGGCAATCGCAGTGAGCGTGCTGCGGAAGATCTCCAGGCTGACCGGGTCGACCATCGGTGTGCTATCGACGGATTGAGACATCTAGCGGACTCCTTCGTCTGGAGTGGCGAATGTGCGGCTGTCGCGACGCGGTACTCGGCACACTGGCGCTGACAGACCACTGCCACTGACAGGACTGGCGGGATGCTGCTGTACCGGATTCATCGACACGGTGGCGTTCATGGTCCGCACGCTCACTCCGCTCGCTCCATGATCAGGTTGCCGGCGACATCGGCTGCAGCGTGCCAGCCTGGTGGGATCACGAGGGTCGTGTCGTACTGCGTGACGATCGCTGGTCCGACGATGGTCTGGCCGGCGCTGAGCGTGGCGCGGTCATAGATCGGCGTGTCGATCGCTTGCGGAACACCATCGACGCCGAAGACGACTGCGCGATAGTCGGCTGGAGTCGCTGGCGTGGCTTCGCTCTGCTCGCCGCGGCTGAGCTCGGGTGGTGTCGAGACGCCACGCGCCTTGACGCGGACGTTGACGATCTGGACGCGCTCGCCCGGATCGCTGTAGCCGAAGCGCCGCTCGTGTGCCTGATGGAACGCCTCGACTGCGGCGTGCAGGTCGCCTTCGTACGGCACGACGAGCTCGTAGGACTGACCAACGTACCGAATATCCAGCAATCGTTCGATCTGGATCTGGTCCGCCGCGACCCCCTCGGTGAGGAGATCGGCGCGGCCTGTTTCGGACAGCTCACGGAAGACCGGCTCGATCGCTTCTTCGGCAGTGTCGTCCTCGACCATGACGGTGCGGACGTAATCCTTCAGGACATCGGCGGCGAGCATGCCGAGTGCGGACAGCACGCCGGGAGTCGCTGGCGCCAGGACGCGCGGAATGCGCAGCGCGTCGGCCAGCTCGCAGGCGTGCAGCGGCCCCGCGCCGCCAAACGCGACCAGCGCGAACAAGCGCGGATCGTGTCCGCGCTCAACCGAAATGACGCGTATGGCCGCCTCCATGTTCGCGTTGGCCACCCGAATAATGCCGAGTGCTGCTTCCTCGACGCTGGCGTCCAGCCGCTGAGCAATCGGCTCGATCGCGGCTCGCGCTGCATTAACGTCGAGGGTCATCGTCCCGCCGAGGAAGCGATCCGGTATCAGGCGGCCGAGCGCGACGTTTGCATCAGTGACGGTCGGCTCAGTGCCGCCGTTGCCATACGCAGCCGGACCGGGATCGGCACCAGCCGACTGCGGCCCGGCTCGCAGCGCGCCGCCGAGGTCGAACCAGGCGATGCTTCCGCCACCCGCGCCAACGGTGTGGATGTCGATCGTCGGCAGGCGCGTCGGATGCCCGCCGATGCGTCCGTCGGTCGTCTCGGTGACTGCGCCATCGATCAACGCGACGTCGGTCGATGTGCCGCCCATGTCGAACGAGATGACCCGGTTGATACCCGATGCCGCGGCGACGAATGCCGCTCCGACCACGCCGGCAGCCGGGCCGGACAGCAGCGTGCGCGCCGCCTCGCGTCGCGCAGTCGCTGAAGAGATCGAGCCGCCGTTCGACTGCATGATGCGCAGCGGTGTTGAGTTCGGCAACGTCGCTTCGAGGCGCGCGAGGTAGCGGTCCATCAGCGGCGCAACGTAGGCGTTCAGCACGACTGTGCTCGTCCGCTCGTACTCACGGAACTCCGGCAGCACCTCGGATGACGCCGAGACATGCAGCCCGGCAGCCCGCGCCGCCTCAGCGACTGTCTGCTCGTGGGCCGGATTGGCAAACGAGAACAGCAGGCAGATCGCGACCGATTCGACCTTCGCGTCCGCCATCGCCTGGACAGCCGCCGCGACCGAATCGCTGTCGAGTGGTGTTATGACGCCGCCGCGTTCATCGAGCCGCTCGCCGACCTCTACGCGCAGGTCGCGTGGCACCAGCGGCTCTTCGCGGGTGACGCGCAGATCGTAGAGCTTCGGGCGCGTCTGCCGTCCAATCTCCAGCACATCGCGGAATCCGGCTGTCGTGATCAGGCCAGTGCGCACGCCTTTGCGCTCCAGCACTGCGTTGGTCGCGACGGTTGAGCCGTGGACCAGCGCGGTCAGCCGGTCGAAAACGTCAAGTTCGCGAAGCCCCTGGATGATTGCGGTATCCGGGCTGCCCGGCGTCGACAGGACCTTATGAACGTGGATACCGTTGGCGTCGATCACGACGAAGTCGGTAAAGGTCCCGCCGGTATCGACACCAACGAGGGCTGTGGCACGTTGATTTATCACGTCCAAGAGTTACCCACTTCCCGGAGTGGCCATTTCACCATTACCCTGTTTCGGAATGGTTCGGCTGTAATCGTTGAATTATGACTCAAGATCCCTGATTGGAATGTCCGTAACGAACATATGGCCGGGCGCATGAGTAATCATCAGTGGTGGGGCGGATTGCATGGCCACTGCCTGCGGTGTTACCCCACAGGCCCAAAACGCCGGCGTCTCATCTTCTCGAATGTCGATGGATTCGCCCCAGTCAGGGTCATCAATGGATCGGATGCCCAGGCGTTCAGGGTTTCCGACCCAGATTGGCGCACCGTGTGCTAACGGATAGCGACTGGTGATCTGGACGGCGCGCGATACCTGGTCGGCTTTGATCGGCCTCATCGAAACTACCAGCGGACCATGGAACCGTCCAGCGGGAACACACGCGACCGATGTGCGAAACATCGGTACATTTCTTCCCTCCTGCACATGGCGCAAAGCCACGCCTGCCTGAACTAGTGCATGCTCAAAGGTGTAGCTGCAGCCAATCAGGAATCCGACAAGGTCATCACGCCAGCGATGTTCAATGGAAAGCGTCTCTTCGACAAGCCGACCCTGTTCATACACGCGGTAGCGTGGAACATCGAAACGCAGGTCGGCACCTGGAGCAGCATGTTGCGGTATAAACGATCCTATTTCTGTCACGTCAATAATAGGGCAAGGTCGCGGATTCCTTGTCGCAAACAGCAGAAATTCGAACGCATAATCAGCAGGAAGAATGACCAGATTGGTTTGCGTATATCCGGTAGCGAGTCCAACGGTGTTATCCGTCCACTTCCTGGAACGGACGTAATGCCTTAAGTCGGCAGGTGTGGCGGTCCTCAGTGCATCTCGATTTATTGCTGAGTCAATTGTCAATCTATCACTCCTTGTTTCCTCGATCGCCTACTCTTTGACCATGCCCCGCATACGCGGATCCAGGGCGTCACGCAGTGCATCGCCGATCACGTTTATTGACATCACCGCCAGCATGATCGCGATGCCAGGAAAAGTGCCTATCCACCACGCTTGTTGCAAATACACGCGTGCCTGGCTGAGCATAGACCCCCACTCAGGACTAGGAGGTTGGGCACCAAGCCCGATGAAGCTAAGACCAGAAATGGCAAGGATAGCTCCGGCGATGCCAATTGTTGACAACACAATAACGGGTGCCACAACGTTTGGCAGCGCGTGTCGAAACATAATCCGTAGAGTTGTTGCTCCTATCGCACGTGTCGCGAGTATATGATCGTACTCTCGTACGACTAGTGTCGATGCGCGTACCGTGCGTGCGTACCAGGGAATAGCGCTTATCCCGACCGCAATCATGACGTTGATTAAGCTCGGCCCGAGTGTCCCCATAATAAGTATCGCCAAAATGATTCCCGGGAACGCCATTAATATATCGATGAGCCGCATTGCAATGTTGTCGGTCATACCGCCGAGAAACCCGGCAACAAGGCCGACAATACTCCCAACGACTGTAGCAATGGCTACGGCAACCAGGCCAATCGTAAGCGATATGCGGGTACCGTAGACCACTCGGCTGAAGACATCTCGGCCCAGTTCATCAGTTCCGAACAGGTGTGTACGCGACGGCGGCTCGAGAAGGTCACTCGACTGCTCAAGAGGATCGGCCGGGGCCACGATCGGCGCAAAGACGGCGGCCAAAATCATGACTGCGAGAACTAACCCTCCAATCAATACGAGAGGGTTATGCATCAGACGCCGTAAGAAAGCCCAACGCCTGCGTGGTCGCTGAGATGCCAGGAATGCTGGGTGGGACATTGAATCCGCTCTGGTTGTCTCAGCCATTTTCTCTCCTGAATAGTTGCTCCCTCCGGTCAAGCGCAGAGCCGATCCTTATCCATACATTAGATCGTACCGTTCGCTCCGCCGCCGTCATCTTGAGCCCGACAATCGGATTCGCGGATCCAGCGTTCCATATAGCAGGTCGATGATGAGAGTGGTTCCGACATATAAAACCGCATACAGAAGGACGATCCCCTGGATGAGTGGAAAATCACGTGCCTGAATAGCACGAATGGCAAGCGTCCCGAGTCCCGCGCGGGCAAAAACCGACTCGACAATGACGGTACCGGCTAACAGGTTTCCGAATTGGATACCTATTACTGTCAGGATCGGAATCATTGAGTTGCGAAACGCGTGTCTGATAACGACCGCTCGCTCGGATAGCCCTTTCGCCCTGGCCGTCTGTATGTATTCCTGGCGAATCACTTCAAGCATGCTCGAACGTGTTAAGCGCGCAATGATCGCGACATTGACGATGCCGAGCGTGAAGGCTGGTAAGACCAATGCCTTCCATCCGTCCCCTCCGAGGATTGGGAACCATCCTAGTTTGATGCCAAAGAACAGGCTCAGTAGCATGCCGAGCCAGAAGGATGGAATCGACAGCCCGCCCAAGGCTAGCACCATAAAGCTCGAATCGAGCCACGCTCGCTTTGAGATGGCAGCCATCATGCCGAGCGGTATACCGAGCAAGACGGAGATGAGCATACCTGCTATGGCGAGCTGGAGTGTGCTCGGGAAACGGTCAAGTATTTCCTGAGACACCGGAGCGTTCGTCAAAAGCGACCGCCCGAAGTCGCCCTGGATAGCTGACCCGAACCAGTGCATGTATTGCACCGGTAAAGGGTCGTTCAGCCCCAAGTGTTCACGAAGCCGGTCAGCTGCTTCCTTGTTCGCGTTGTTCTGCAGAATCTGATCAACCGGATCGCCGGGCGTGAGATGGATTGAGAAAAACGTAATGATGCTTACGCCCAGCAGGATTGGAACAATCGAGAGCACTCGCCGAATTACATACGCTGCCATGTCGGTTAGTCGTCAATCCAGGCTTCTGTTAATTCCCAGTCCATCGCATTAGGGTAGAAAATCACACCCTTCACCTTCTTGTTGAAGACCGTGTTCTTTTCGGGCGCATACAGTGGAAGGACAGATGCCTGATCCATCATTCGTTCGACCATCGCTTGCACTGCGGCGTCGCGATCAGATCCGATTGTGTTGCGCTGCTTTATGATGAGGTCGTCAAGTATCGGATCATTGACTCGGCCCCAGTTCAACCCCGAGCTGCCTTCGGTTGGGATCTGCTGCGAATGGAAGAAGAACCAGATGATGTCCGGATCAACCGTGTCATATATGAAGTAGTACAGATCGAAGTCTCCACTGTTCCGGCGCGCCGTGAGCGCTGCAGACTCCAGTGTCTCAATCGTGACGTTGATTCCCAGGTCTTTCGCCTGCTGCTGCACGAGGCTGGCCCACCGAACCTCTGCCTCGCTGCCGCCTGAGATTAGCACCGCGTCAAAGGGCTTTCCGTCCTTCTCGATGATTCCATCCCCGTTTTCGTCTGCCCAACCGGCATCAGCTAGCAATGTTTTCGCTTTGGAGAGATCAAACTTGGGGCCCGCCTCTTGCTCGCCCGGCCAGTAGTGAGGAAGTGCAGGGACGATAGCGCCGTACATTACCTGGCCGTGGCCTCCCTCCATCACTTGCAGAAAGCGCTCTCGATCAAATCCATACATCAGGGCTTGTCGAGTCTTCAGATCGTCGAACGGCCAGCGTTCGTTGTTCCAGCCCAGACAGTCCAGTCGACCGGACGGGCGCGAGAGAATCTCAAAATCGGGGTTTGACTTGAATTGGTCGTAGAACTGGTTGGGAAGGAAGGCAATGTCCAGTTCGCCGCTCTGCAGGCCATTGATGATGGTGCTCTGCTCCGGAGTGAACTTGAAGAATAGTTCGTCAAGATATGCGGGACCTTTGTTTTCCAGAAACGACGCCCCCCACGTGTAGTTGTCAAACCGCTCAAGAAGCAGATGGTCGCCAGCCGCCCACTCTTTGAACTTGAATGGCCCCGACCCGACGGGATTCCGACCGAAGTCTGCGCCGTATTTCTCGCGTGCTGCTGGCGGCCACACACCCATCCACGCATCCCAAAAGAGGTGGCTTGCCATTGGCCCGTATGGCAGCGGCGAGCTGATAACAAATGTTTGTGGATCTGGTGCCTCAAATGTTGGATCGGGTGGCAGATAGATGCCCGTGACAAACGTGGCGTTGTCCGGATCAACCGCGAACTCGTAAATGGCTTTCAGATGCGCTGCTTCCAAGGTTGAACCGTCGTGGTAAGTGATGTCCTTTTTGAGATGGAATGTCCAGGTCTTCGTGTCTTGAGAAACCTCAAAAGACTCTGTCAACGGGCCAGCGACGTACTCGGACGTGTTGGGATCCTGTATGAGGAGACTGTCATAGATCATGCCGATGATATTGCCGCCGGAAGAACTAGAGTGAAAGTCGGGATCTAGCGTCGGGGGCTCGACATAACCAACGCGGAGCCGGCCTCCCTTCTTCGGCGTACCATCGGAGTTCGCCGCTGGTGTCACATCACTGCTTGCCGGAGATGAAGATCCATCGGAGACTGACGTGGTTGACGAGCTTGTATCATTGTCATCTCCGCCACAGGCAGCAAGGAAGGTTGCGATCGCGACGCTACTTGCTGCGCCAGTAGCTAACTTCAGTAGCGCGCGCCGACTCAGCCGGTCGCCCTGCTGGAATATGAACACGCCTCGTTCTGCATCGTACTTTGGCATCCGCTATCCTCCTCGAAAGACTCTCCACACGAAGCTAAACGACCTCGTGAGTCGAACGAAGTTCGGCTCTTGTACTTACCAGGTAATGCACCGCGAGCGGGGTCACACGACCGTCAGGCGTGACGTATTCGCCGGGAGAGAGGTGGTTTAGATCAAACGAGAGATAGGTGCCCCACGATCGATCTTGATACAGTTGCTTGTGAAGATCGTCTGGGGCGGAGCCGCAGGGCCACCCGTAGCAGTACCACATGCGGCGCGCGCGCGGCTCGATGATTTCTGAACTCACTGTCCCGCCCCAGCTAGCCCTGTCCGGATCACCGTCCCCGTGCGCGCAGATTGAGTAGCCAACTGTGTCACGCCCCTCGTGGTCTGCGGTGATCTGGCGAATCGCTTCTACATCGAATGAGCCTGCAAGCTGATTGACAACGTGTGCCGCTCGCTCGTAGCGCCAGGCTGACGATGTGCCAGGCTCTTGCTGACCGACGGGTGCCATTTCGCCCGATATCCAATGATTCGAGCGGGCGAATGCCCCGTCGATGATGTGGGTCTCGATGTGATAGGTCTTCGTGCTGATCTCAACGAGTGCGACCTCGCCGCTGGCATCAGCGAACAGAAAATTGCCGTGATACGCGCGAGGATATGCGTCAAGCAACGCGATAGCATCGGAGACAGAAGACGCGTTCGATAGGAGAAGCGAGCCGAACTGCGAATAGGGAATGCCAATAGCGTCAAGGTAACTTGGCTCGGTTTCCGGTGACACATATGCCCATGTATAGCCGAACCCGGCTTCGTTTACCCCTCGCGTAACCATTCGATCGAACGGTACGGCGGCTTGAGAGGACACGATCTGAGTGCCGACAAAGCGGAATCCATCTTGCGGCTCAACGACAATCAGGCGCGTTCTGGTTGCGAACGGATCGTCGCTGTTGCTGAAGACAATTGGTGCACCATCATGGGTGGCGGTTCCAGTCGCCGCTCCAATGGTGCATGAATCAAAAGATTCTAAAGTCGCACGTCGGCAATACATGTATCCCCCATAACCTGGCAAGATTCATCTCGACGGCGTCGAGGGCCGGAAAACTCCAGCACTCGACTGTCGCTACATCTTGTCGCCAGCGCGGGCGTCAAACCCGTTACGCCGGATATCTGTCAACTGCGTCCAGTTGTTGCGTATTGTGAAACAGCGTTGCTAAATGGCAGACTACCACGCTGGTATTCACCTGTCAACACAGTTTCACAATCTATATTCGTATTGCCTCATGAGGAGGAGAAGATGACCGGGGCGCGTACTACTTCGATCCAGTCAGTTCAGCGGGCGCTCCGAATACTCAGCCTGTTTACCGCTGACCAGCCATTATGGACAGTAGGAGACATTTCCCGTGCTTTGGCACTGAATAAGAGTGTCGTCTCCCGCTTTCTAGCGACGATGGCGGTTGAGGGTTTCGTGACACAGGACGCTACGACAAAGGCCTATGCCATTGGTCCGCAGGCATTCGCGGTCGGCAGCACCTATCGACCCTTTGTTGTGCTTGAGGCGATCCTGCGACCTGCCATGGCGAATCTCACGGCCAAAACGGGTCAATCAACCTCAACAGGAGTCCCGTCGGGTCACGTCTTCACAATTATCCATACCGTTCAGGGAACGGGGTCGATTCGCGTCGCGTTCGATATTGGGCAGCGCCCCTATTACCACAGCGCAGCGATTGGAAAGCTTCTTCTCGCTGCGAAGTCAGATGGTGACGTGCGGGCCATTGTCGGCCCCGATCCGCTGCCGAAAGTAACCCCGTGGACAATAGGAACGGTAAGCGAGCTATTCAGCGATCTGGAGCAGATTCGTAGAACAGGGATCGCGATAAGCAGTCAGGAATCGATACCAGGAGTTGGAGCGGTAGCAGCAGGTATCCGTAACGCGAAAGGCGAATGTATCGCAGGTATTTCAGTTGTATACCCTACGCATGTGGTTAGCGACGCTGAGATCCGCCAGTACTCAATGTTAACAATGGAAACGGCGCAGCAGCTGTCTGGAAAGCTTACGAGCTCGGCACTCGGCAGTGCAGAAGTAGATTGATCTCAGAATCGTGCTGGACGCGTTGGTCAGCGTTCGGGTAGCGAGACACTGAGTCTGGCATGGTTCGGCCGGATGGCTATTGTCTTGAGCCGCTACAATGCCCTGTCGTGAACGACTCACCACGGATCTGCTACGCCGGAACCTATGAGCGCGACTACCCGCGCAACCGCATTGTGATCGACGCGCTCCGCGGGGCGGGTGCGCGCGTCGAGGAAGTGCATGCGCCGGTGCTGGAGCTATGGCGCGACAAGAGCGCGCTGCGCCGCCTCGGGCTGCTGATGCTGCCGATCAGAATGCTGGCTGCCTATCTCTGGCTGATTCCGCAGGTTATCAGCCATCTGCGAGCGAGCGATGCGCTTATAGTCGGCTACGTTGGGCAGGCTGACATGCTCGTTCTCGCTCCGCTGGCGCGACTGTTCAGACGTCCAGTGATCTTCAATCCGCTGGTGACGTTGACTGACACGATTGTCGAGGATCGTCGGCGTTTCACGCCCGGAACGCTGCCGGTACGACTCATCAGACTGGTTGACCGGCTGGCATTGCGGCTTGCGACAGTCGTGCTGGCCGATACGGACGAGAACGCAGCCTATATGACGACGAAGTTCGGCGTGCCGGCTGGGCGCATTGTTGTCGTGCCGGTCGGTGCCAACGAGACGGTCTTCTTCCCTGGCGCAGCGGAACGGAAGCAGCATGGCCCGCTCGACGTTCTGTTCGTCGGCAAGTTCATCCCGCTCCACGGTGTCGAGACGGTTATTCAGGCGGCGGCGTTGCTGGAGCACCGCGGTGTGAACGCGCGGGTTGAGATGGTTGGGACGGGTCAGACCTACCGCGCTGCGCGGGATCTGGCGGTGACGCTGGGCGTGCGGAATATCGCGTGGACGGATTGGATACCCTTTGAGCATCTCGGCGCGCGACTCCGCGCTGCCGACGTCGTGCTGGGGGTCTTTGACGGCGGAGCGAAAGCGGCGCGCGTGGTCCCGAACAAGGTCTACCAATCGACCGCCTGTGGGGTTGCGACGATCACCAGACGCTGCGCCGCTGTCAAGCGCTACCTGCGCGACGGCGAAGACGCTGTCCTGATCCCGCCCGACGATCCCGACGCGCTGGCTGACGCCATCGCGAGATTGCAGGACCCGGATGAGCGGGCGCGCATCGCGGCAGGTGGGCGTTCCGCATTTGCTTCTCGCGCCTCACTCGAAGCGATCTCAGCGTCCCTCTGGCCGGTCGTAGAACTCGCACGAGCGAGGGGGCGCGCGTGTCGCGATCGCGTCTGATCGTGCCGGTCGTCTTCTGGCTGGCGCTGGTCGGAGCGCTGATCGCGCTCTGGCTGTCCGGGCAGGCGGCCGGCGCCTGGGATCACGTGCGTAGCGCGCATCGCCTGCCGCTGCTGGCGGTCATCGCCTGCGGCATCGCGCTGCCGCTCGTGCATGCCGTGCGCTGGTGTGTGCTGATGGATGCGCTCGACGCTGAAGTGCCGATCGGCCTCGCCGCCGACGTAACGGTGAGCTCCTCACTGGTGAACTATGCCGGGCCCGGCTTCCTCGGTGCCCCGGCAAAGGCCTTCCTCGCCAATCGCGCGGCTGGTGCGCCGTATGGCAAGACGATCCTCTCGATGGCGTTCGAGCAGGGGCTCGACTTCCTCGTGCTGCTCGTTGGCTCGGTCTGCGCTCTTCTGGTGATCGGCCCCCAGCCATTGATGGACGCCTTCGCCGGCTACGGTCACACGGCGCGAATCGCGCTGATCGTCGGCGCGATTGCGCTGATCGCGATCGTTGTTCTCATCGGTCGCGAGCGCATGCGGCGTGGCATTGCGCGGATTCGTGAGGCATTCGCAGCCATCGGCTCGCGCATCGATCGACCGGCCGTCGCCTGGTGCACGGCGACGCTCTGGCTGTTGCAGGCAGCGGTGATCGCCAGCCTGCTCTGGGCGCTCGGCATGAGCCTGTCGCTGACGGCCGTACTCTCGCTGTCAACAATCCCGCTCCTGCTCGGTCAGGTCGTGCCGCTTCCCGGTGGACTGGGAGTTCGCGAGGCGGCGATGGTCGCGCTGGCCGTGCCGGTCGGGATGAGCAGCGGCGAGCTACTTGGCTTCGCGATCTTGCAGCGCGTGCTGCTCGTTGTCGCGCTGCCGGTCGCACTGCTTGCGGTGCGCATCGCGCGGCGGATCGGAGTGGTTGCCTGATGCTGCGCCACCTTCCGACCGACACGGCGACCCGCAGGCTGCTGACGCTGTTCCTCATCGGCGGGGCGATTCGCCTGCTGGTGATGCCGTTCACGCTGCACTTCGATGCCTATCAGATCTACTCGCGGGCTGCGGAGGCGGCGTATCAAAACCAGTGGTTTGGCTTCACCAGCCAGTTCCTTATTCAGGAGCTGCACAACGTCTGGCTCCTGCTGATCCGCCCATTTCTGCCGGACAGCGCCGGTATCTGGTCGCCGACAGCCTCAACGCTGGGCGTCGGGGCCAGCCGGGCGGACTTCGAGCACTTCCTCGCCTACGATCATCTGTTCCGCCTCATCTTCCTGATGAAGCTGCCCTATGTCGTCGCCGACCTGACCTGCGCCTGGCTGCTGACGCGCCTCGTCGCGCCGGCTCGAAGGGTGGCCGTTGCGGCGTTCTGGCTGCTGAATCCGATCGTCATCTTCTCTTCGGCGATTTACGGCCGCCACGACAGCATCGCGATTCTGTTGGTGCTGCTGTCGTTGCACGTCGTGCGCGGTGGGTCGGATGTGCGCCGCGTGGCAGGGCTGGGCTTGCTGGGCGCTGCGACGCTGATGCGCTTCTTCCCGATTGTCATTGTGCCGTTCTTCCTGCTGGCGTTCCGCCGGTCGCAGCGACAGCTCGCGCTCTTCCTCGGCCTGCTGGTTGGCATGGTCGGGCTGGTCGAGATCGCCGGGCTGGTGACCTCCGGCAAGAGCACGATCCTGACGGTGCTGAACACCTACGAGCATCTGCAGTACTGGTTCGACGCCGGATTCTATCTGCGCTTCGACGACTGGATTCTGCTCTTCCCCGTCATCTATGCCATCTTCGTGCTCTGGGCGGTCGAGCGGGGCGTGACGGCCGACGAGTACCCGCGTTTCGCTGCGGTCGCCTACCTGCTGGTCTTCGCGCTTACCTTCTTCCATCCGCACTACGCGATCTGGCTGGTGCCGTTCCTGGCCCTGACGATCGCCTGGACGCCGCGGATGGTCGTCTATCACGCGATTCAGGTTGTCTGCGTGCTGGTCTACTCGGCGCAGTGGGGGGCGTGGACGACCTGGAATCTGCTCGAGCCGCTGCTTGGTGATCGCGTCGCCAGCTTGCCGGATCCGGTCGAGGCGATCTCAGCGCAGATCGATCCACGCATGTTCTTCGGCCTGTTCCGCTCGCTGCTGACCGCCGTGTCGCTCTGGATGGCCTGGCAGATTCTGCGCAGCCTGTCGCGCGCATCTGACGAGCGCGGCGATGGCGCGGTTCGCGTGCAGACGACTCGGACCGCGCAGCGCTCGCTGATCGTGCCGGGGGCGCTGCTGCCACTGGCGCTGGTTACGGCCGGTTGCACGGCGCAGGTGACCGGGTTTAGCAGCCCGGTCGCCCACGACTATGGCGAACTGCGCTGGCAGCCGCTGACGCAGACGGTCGAGCAGCCGTTCCTGGCAGGCTCCGGCATCTCAGCGGCGGTAGCCGATGATCCGAAGACGACGCCAGTCGAGCTGCAGGAGCGGCAGGCGCAATTGCCGGACGACGCGCGCTCGGGTGACCTCTCCGAGATGCGGCTGGCGCTGCGCCTCGCCGACGCCACCGACAGCGCCTGGCAGACTGGCGCACAGGTGACGCTCCGCTACGCGCCCGAACATGATGAGCGCTTCCCCGAACGCGACTTCAGCGCCTGGGACGAGAATGACATCTGGCTGCCCGGCAGTGGATTCAGCATCAGCCAGTCATTCGTCGCACCATACGATGGGCTGGATGGCGTGACGGTGCGTGTCGCGACATTCGGCGGCGATCTCGCGCCCGGACCGGCGACGATTGGCGCGGCAGATGCTGAGGTTCGCTCGTTGCCGATCGGCGGCGCACCCGTCGCGACGCTGCCCGCCGGTTCGATGGTTGAGGCGCTGGGCTCTGCTGAAGGGTGGGCGCAGGTGCGACTCGGCGACGGGCGTGAGGGTTTCGTTCCGCTCGACGCTCTCGCCACTCATCAAGCGCCCGGCAGCGCACCGGCTGGACCGCTCCGCGCCACGCTCGTTGATGCCACTGGGACGGTGGTTCGCGAGGCAGAGGTGCCTGCCGCCGATCTGCACGACAACAGCCACCTGACAATACATTTCGATCCGCTCCCACAATCAGCCGACAGGACGTTCACCATCCGGCTGGATGTCCCCGCCGGAGCAACGGTTCGTGCGTCTGAGGACGATGTGTATGCCGAGGGCGAGCGTTCCGACGCTCCCGGCGATCTCATCTTCCGACCGGAGTTCTCTGCGCAGTCGACGCTGATGCAGGCATCGATCGATGCGCTGCCCCAGCGCGATGGTTGGCTGATTCTGCAGGACACACCTGCCGTACGACCGGGTACGATCCTGACGCTGGCTATCCAGCCAGGCGCTGGTCCGCAAGCCGACAGCCTGCAAGTCGGCATTACCGCCGAACGTGCGCCGTACGGTGGCTGGGTTGCTGAAGGAGTCGATGGCGTCGGAGCGCTCGGCTTGCGGACAGTCTACGAGCGGCCAGTCGATGTCGGCGCACTCCTCGGCTCGGCGCGCTCCGAGGTCAGCGCCGGTGCCCGCTCCGATGTGCTGTTTGTGGGCGTGTTCGCCCTGGCGCTGGTTGGGCTGGCAGGCATGGCGGCGTTGACCTTCCGTGCGTCGCTGAGAGGAGCGCGCTAGCGTGGTTGTCGATCGATCCCGGCGGGGCTGCCTGCTGTGCCGCGCGACCTTCGAGGGTCGTACCTTCCTATGCCGCGACTGCTCCGACCGCTATCGTGACAAGCCGGTGTCGCCCGACGTGCGCAAGGCGTTCTACGAAGCACTCGACCGCGAGTATCCGGCGCGGTCGAACACGTACGGCGCATACAACGAGCCGACTGCCCTGCTGGCCGAGATAGACCGACTGCCTCGGGATGTCCGCATACTCGAGCTCGGGGCCGGCGGCGGATTTCTGGCGTCACGGCTGACCGAGAGCGGCTTCACCCGCCTCGCGCTGAGCGACCTGACGGCGACCTCGCTGGCTGCTCTGCGCGCGAATGCGCCGCACGCACTGCTTGTCGGCGCTGATGCCGAGCAGCTGCCCTTTCGCGATGCGCAGTTCGACGTTGTCATATCCAGTGATGTAATCGAGCATCTGCCGGAAGCCGAGCGGCATATCGCCGAGGTTGCTCGTGTGCTTGCAGCTGGTGGGCGTTACTATCTGAAGACGCCGAACCGTGTCACGGCTAATGCGTATTACCGCCTGCGCGGGCTGCACGATGCCTACTTCTGGCATCCCAGCATGTTCTCGCCGGCGGAGTTGCGCGACGGCTTCGCGCGGCACGGGTTCGACATACGACTGCTGGCGCAGCCGCGGCTGACGGATGCGCAGCTTGCCAAGCTGCCGGGGCCGCGTGCGTTGCGGCCGATTGCCGGGCGCGTCCCTTTAGGGTGGCTGCCGCCCATCCTGCGTCCGCACCTGGAGGCCGTCGCGACTAAGCGAAGCACCGACTAACCAGAGAGGCGTATCAGTGCAGACGACAACTCAGCCACTCTCCTTCTCGTGGCGCGATCTGACGCTCGTCGGTACGCTCCACCTGCCGGAAGGGTCGGGGCCGCATCCGGCGATTGTGATGCTGCAGGGCTCGGGCGAGTCTGACCGCGACAGCTTCGGCTACTTCCCGCCGATCCGTGACGTGCTGCTGCAGCGCGGCGTGGCGGTCTACTCGTACGACAAGCCGGGTATTGGCGAGTCGAACGGCGACTGGCGCAACTACGCGCTTTACGATCGCGCCGATCAGGGTATGGCAGCGATTGAGGCGGTGCGCCGCGCCGACGGGATTGATCCTGAGCGGGTTGGCGTCTGGGGTCACAGTCAGGGCGGCTGGATCGTCCAGATTCTGGCCGCCGACCATCCTGAATTGCCATTCGTGGTCGCCAGTGCCGGGCCGGCTATCGATGTCACCGCGCAGGACCTCTACGGCTGCGAACAGATGTTGCGGAAGGCTGGGCTGCCCGAGACTGAGATCGAACGGTCGCTGGCGGCGTTCGGGGCGGTGCACGATGCTGCGTTGCGCGGTGATGACTTCGCCAGCGTGCAGCAGATATTCGAAGGCGCGCGAAACGAGCAGTGGGCGCAGTATTTGCCGATTGAGAGCGAGGCGCTGTGGCGGATGATGTGCGCCTTCACGCAGGAAGCCTACGATCCTCCATCGACACTGGCGCGAATTCGCTGTCCATTCCTGGCGGTCTTCGGCTCGCTGGACCTACTGGTGCCGGCGCGGGAGAGCGCGCGGATATGCTCCGAGGCGCTGGATGAAGCGGGGAACACCAACAGCGCTGTTGCCGTTTTCAGCGGCGCGAACCACCGGCTGCTGATCGACGACACGGGCGAGTTCGTCGATGGCTATCTCGATATGCTGGCTGCGTGGGTCGCGCGGTTCGCTGGAGTGGCGGTTTCGTGAGCAACACCGAGCAGACATCGAGTGGCATGCGCTTTACCGGCGAGCGGGTGATCCCCGAGATGCCGGAGATGCGCGTCACCTTCATCCAGAGCCTGGCGGCGTACGAATACGCGGCAACGCAGGCTGATGGTGCCCGCGTCATCGACGCCGGTTGTGGCGAGGGCTATGGGTCTGCGCTGCTCGCCGATCGGGCCGCGTTCGTCCTTGGCCTCGACCAGTCTGCGGAAGCGGCGGCCTGGGCGGCCGGCAAGTACGGGACGAGCGACCGGCTCGGCTTCGCTGCTGCTGATGTGACAGCGCTGCCCGTGGCGGACGCGACGGTCGATCTCGTCTGCTGCTTTCAGGTGATCGAGCATCTGCCCGACCCGGCTGCGTTTTTGGCCGAAGTGCGTCGTGCGCTTGCGCCCGGTGGCGTGCTGGTGCTGACCACACCGAACTTGCTGGTGGCCGGGGCCAGGCCGAATCCCCATCACGTCCAGGACTTCAGCCCGACCGCGCTGGAGGCGACCCTGCGGACGATCTTCGATGATGTCGAGCTGCTCGGCATCTTCGGCAGCGACGCAGTGAGCTCCTACCGCGCCAAGAACGACAGCGTGGTCAGCAAGATCGTCCGGCTTGATGTCCTCGGACTGCACCGCCGGATACCACCGCGCATCGCCGAGCCGATCCACGTCGGCCTGACGCGGATCGTGCGGCGCGTGCTCAATCGCGGCAACCGTGATCTCGTCTCGACGCTGTCGACGGCAGATTTCCCGGTTCGTGGCGGTGACGTCAGCGAGGCGATTGACCTGCTGGCGGTCTGTCGGCGCTAGTCCAGCTTCAGATATTTGAACGCCTCGGCATACTCCATCGCCTCAGCGCCGGGGAACGCCTTGTAGCGCGCAAATGCCGCTGTATCACGTGCCCAGCCGGTCAGCATTGGACGGAAATCCCAGTCACCCATCTGGCTCTTGTGCGCGGCCAGTGCATTGAATTTTGTTTCGAGGTGCGCGCCGATGTCGATGAACGCGTCGCACTTTGGTAGCGATGAGCCGATGTAGACTTCGCGGACCTTGTGCGGCTCCAGGCCCTCGCCCAGTAGCTCCGGGAAGGTGAGGCGGTCGCGTGCCGAGGGGAAGATGGCGGCCAGCGTCGCTTCGCCCATCGCGAGATGGTCAGGATGCTGAATGTACTCGGAGCCTTCCCAGCGAGCCGTCGGGTCCTGACAGAAGACGACATCTGGCCGCACCTGCCGGATGATGCGCGTGAGATCGCGCCGCATCGCCAGATCCGGCACCAGCTCAGCATCGCGCATGCGCATGAAGATCACGTCGCTCACGCCGAGGATGTCGGCGGCGGCCTTCTGCTCGGCCTCACGCGTCGCAATCAGCTGCTCGCTGGTCATGCTGGGGTCGTCGCTGCCTTTATCTCCGCTGGTGCCCAGGACGAAGATGATCTCGTCGCCTTCCGCGGCCCAGCGTGCGATCGTTCCGGCGCAGCCGAACTCGGCGTCGTCCGGGTGCGCCATCGAAACCATGACGCGCCGCGGAGCCCGGGCTTCCGTGGTCTGTTCCTGAATCATTCCCTGTCCTTACGTGCGAAGCTCGCGCCTACGTTGGCGCAGGCTCAATTGACAACCGTTGCGCCGCGAGCGATGCGGCAGACGGTCAGTGGGCTCGTCGTGATTGCCTGCTCCAGTGCCGGCAGCGCTGCCCGCTCTGCCAGAACGAGCGCCGCGCCGCCGTCGCCGCCGCCCATCATGCGTGCGCCATAGACGCCGGGCACCTTCCGCGCTGCTACGATGAGCGCTTCGACCTTGGGATGGCTGATGTCGTAGAGCGTAGCTGACGAGTCGCCCGACTCGTTCATGATCCGACCCAGCTCGATGAGGTCGCTCGCCGCGATCGCGGCCTCCGCCTGGTGGACACGCTCGACCTCTTGCACGACGTGGCGCAGGCGCTGATCGAGCGGCGGCGGCAGGAGCGCCTCGGCAGCTTCCAGATCAGATAGTGGCAGCTCGGCCAGCGCGTTGATCTGATTGCCGGCCTCCTGCAGCATCGTCAATGCCTGCCTGCATTCGGCAACTCGCAGCGCGTAGCGTGACGTTCGCAGCGTGTGCTGGACGCCAGAATCTATGACGACAAAGACGGTGTCGCCCTGCGGCGGTGTCAGTCGTCTGATCTGGTCGCGCTGGTTCGAGAAGCGCAGCAGTCCGCCGACAATCGATGTCACCTGGTCGAGCAGCCCGACTGGTATGCCCAGCCGATGCTCGCCGGCCTGCGCGATCTGAGCGATGCGGAAGCGACCGACATTCGAATCGGTGATCCGGTCGAGCGCGCCGACCAGCGCGACGAACAGCGCCGATGATGACGCCAGGCCGAGCCCGAGCGGGATCGTACCGCGGTAGTACAGCGCCGCGCCGGCGATGTTCATCCCGGCTTCAAGCGCAGCTGCAACTGCCGCGCGCGGGAGCGCGTACCAGCCCGGCGTGGCCGCTTCTGGACCATCGGGAGATGTTCGGATTGCGTCGATCGATTCAGTCGCAATGCCCCATCCGACATCGGGCGCAGAAACGGTCAGCGCGCCATCGGTGCGCAGTTGCGCCGCAACGGCGACCCAGCGATCGATCGCTGCCGAAATGACGTTGCCGCCGTTGTAATCGACGTGGTTGCCGACGATCTCGATCCGGCCGGGCGCGAGGATAGTCGCGTCCGGCGCGGTTCCCCACATCGCCGTTGCTCGACGGCGAACGGGTATCGCAAGGTTGGCATCAGCCGGGACGTAGCCGAAGCCGTTGTCAGTCTCGATGTCGCTATGATCGCGATCGTTCGGTGACATGTGCCGATCTTAGCAGTTGCCTACTCAACACCTCCCCGTAGAGGATCGACACATTTTCCTATACTTCGGCACACGGTGCTGCAATTCCTTCCCATTTGTTGAGGGGGCTGACGATGCGAAACCTGCTGGGTCGCTTGCTCCAACGCTCGTCGTCCGACCTTGACCGGATCGCTGCGGCATGGTCGGTCGAGCTCACCGGCCACGAGCGCCACGCCGATGTCTCGTTTCTCTATCGCACAATGACTGACATCTGGGCGTTCCGGGATGTCTGGGAACGCGTGTCACCAACCGGCAAACGGCTGGCGCAGGTGCTCGACGAGCACGATGGCGCGGCCTGCCCGCCGGCGGAACTGGCCCGTGAGGCCGGTATCGAGCGCGACGAAGCCGACCGCGAGCTGGCGGCGCTCTATACCTGCGGGCTCATCGCCGTCGAAGAAAGCGCCAGGGACACGCCCCAGACGGATCGATCAGTCTTCCTGCCGCGCGAGATGGGTCTGATGATCGAGCGGATTGAGGCCGAGCAAGCCGCAGACACACGCTGGGATGCGCCGCTCGACCTGCTTCTCGCTACTGTCCCGTATCCAGAGCTGGAGGAAGCGGCGACGGCCTGGGGTGCGCGGGTGATTCCTGCGATGCACGCGCGTGGGGAGCTAGTCGGGCTGTTGCAGGAGCAGCTGTCGCGACCTGAGCGTGTGAACCGCCAGATTGCTACGCTCTCGCAACCGGCCCGCAACATCTGGGCGCGGCTCAAGACGGCCGGCGGCAGCGTGCCGCTGGATGAGCTGCTTGCGCCTGCCGATGTGCCGCTGCAGACGCGGCGACGTATTCTGCGCGAGCTCGCCTCGCCGCTGCTCGTCTGGCACGGCTATGCGGCGGACGGCAGCCGTCTGGCGATCGTGCCGTCGGCCATCCTCAACCCGCCACCGATTGAGGAAGAGCCGCCGCCCGACCTGCTTGCGGTGGACGATGGCGATGTCGTCGAGCCGGAGTGGCTCTTTCCCTTCGCCGCTACCTGGGACGTGCTGACCATCTTGCGTGACATAGCCAACGCCGCGCCCCGCTGGCGCGCGCTGGCTGATGGAGACCCGGCGATTTTGCGGCGATTCCGTCGGCGCTTGTGGTGGGCGGATCGCGAGACGCACGACCTGCCGACCGGCTACGTTCCATTCATCGCACGGGTCGCCGCGCTAGCCGGCATTGTCCGTGAGGAGGATGGTCGCGCTGTACTTGGTGAGGATGCTGGCGGCTGGCGCGAGCGCAGCTTCGCGGCGGCGAGCAAGCGCCTCGTCGCCGCCTGGATGGTCGCCGAGGAGTGGATCGAGGGTCGCGAGCGCGTTGATGCCATGCTCTACGGCGCAGCCTGGCCGGCCTTCCGCGAGCGCCTCGTTGCGGTGCTCGGTGAGCTTGATGAGAACCAGTGGTACGACCAGGAGCGCTTCATCGAGCGCCTGCTGAAAGCTCATCCCGACCTCATGCGGCAGGCATCGGTCGTCTCGGTTGGCTCTGCGCCGCGAGGCGGGCGGATCGATGGCGCGAACGCGAGCCAGGATCGCCGCGAGCAGATCCTGTCACTCGTGGTCGGCACGACCCTGGAGACTGCCTGCGTCTGGCTCGGTCTCATCGAGCGGTCAACAGTATTGCGGGATCGTCGTGCCGTACTGCGCCTGACCCCCTTTGGTCGCTGGGTCGCCGGTAAGCGCGTCGAGCCGTCGGTGCCGTCGATCGGGCCAGCGCCGATGGCTGTCGGTGCGAGCTTCCAGGTGCTGCTCTATCGCCCGACGCCGCGCCGAGTCTGGTCGCTCTCGGCCATTGCTGAGCTGCAGTCGCTCGACCGCATTTCGACCTGGGGTCTGACCGCCGAGGCGTTTACCCGCGCGCTGGCCGGCGGGCTGGTGCTGGCACAGATAGTCACCTATCTGGAGCGCCAGAGCGGTGCAGCACTGCCGCAGAACGTCGGCTTCACCCTGGCAGAGTGGGATCGCGGCTATCGGCGTATCTGGTTGCGGCGAGCTGTCCTGCTCGTGCCGGAAGAGGGCGAGGAGAGTGAGCCGGTCGTCGTGGCCCTTAAGGAAGCCGGACTGGAGCCGGAGCTGCTCGACGATGGCCGCATCGCCCTGATCTATGACGAGCCAGACGCCGGCGAGCGCCTCTACGGCGCAGCGACACGCGCCCTGCGGGAGCGCGGCTTCGCCCCGCTCGCCGACCCCAAGCCAACTCCGCGCAAGCGCTGACAGCGCATCCTAGATCGACTTCGTGCGCGGATCGAGATAGTCGCGCAGGCCGTCGCCGATCAGGTTGAAGCCCAGAACGGTGATCGAGAGCGCGATGCCGGGGAACGTGATGTACCACCAGGCATCACGGAAGAAGTTACGGCCGTCTGTGATCAATCGCCCCCATTCGGGCGTCGGCGGCTGCGCCCCGAGGCCGATGAAAGACAGCGACGAGGTCGCCAGAATCGCGTAGCCGATATCGAGTGTCATCTGAATGATCACCGGGCTGACCGAGTTCGGCATGATGTGCCGAACCAGAACACGCCGGTCGGACGCGCCGGATGCGCGCGCTGCCTCGATGAAGTCGCGCGAGCGGATCGTCAGCACCTGCGCGCGCACCAGCCGCGCGTACCACGGCCAGTAGACCGCCGCGAGGGCGATGACCGCGTTGCGCAGGCTCGGCCCGAGCGACGCTGAGATCGCGATGGCCAGAATGAGCGCCGGGAAGGCGAGGAACATGTCGGTAAAGCGCATCAGGATCTCATCGACCATGCCGCCGGCGTAGCCGGCGACCGCTCCGATGACCGTTCCGACACTGACGGCGACAGCGAGGATGACGACGGCGATGATCAGCGAGTACTTCGCGCCGGCTACGACGCGCGAGAAGACATCGCGCCCGAGGTCGTCGGTGCCGAACCAGTGCCGCGCCGATGGCGGCTGGAACTTCTCCAGAATGCAGGAGTTTGTGCCGCCACACTTCGGCGCGGTCGGGTGATACTCCGGCCCGCGTGATTGCGCGAGCGCCGTCCCGAAGACCGTCAGCAGCAGGAAGACGAGGATGATGACCGCTCCGGCAACGTTCAGCCATTTACCGCGGAAGAACAGGCGGTTGAATTTCTGGACGCGCATCCAGGGGGTGACTTCTTCCTGGAATGCGGCGCGTCGTTCGGCTGCCGTCATCGGTTGATTCGCGGGATCGACGTTGCCGGGGCCCGAGACCGATGTTTCTACGCTCATGAGTAGTTGATCCTCGGATCGATGACGACATACAGCACATCGACGACAAGATTGACGAGGACATAGACCAGTGCGATCAAGAGCGTCGTCCCCATGATCGCGTTGTAGTCGAACTGGTTCACGCCGGTGACGGCGTAGCGACCGAGGCCGGGCCAGGAGAAAACGATCTCGACCAGCACCGCGCCGCTGAGAAGGATGCCGATCTGGAGCCCGACGACCGTGAGCGTCGGCAGCAGCGCGTTCTTCAGCGCATGGCGAATGATGACCGCGCGTTCCGCCAATCCCTTCGCCCTGGCGGTGCGGATATAGTCCTGCCCGAGGATCTCGAGCATGCCGCCGCGGACCATGCGCGTCACGACGGCGAGCGATCCATAGCCCAGCACGACGGCCGGCAGGAACAGATGCTTCGCGGCCAGCCAGAAGAGATGCAGGTCGCCATGCAGCAGCGCATCGACGGTATAGAAGCTCGTGATCTGGCCCGGCGGATCGACACCGATCGGTAGCCGTTGGCCATCCGGTAGCCAGCCGAGCTTGCTGAAGAAGAGGAACTGCAGCATGAGCGCCAGCCAGAACGACGGCATCGCCAGGCCGCTGATCGAAACGAGCCGACCAACGTTGTCGATGATGCTGTTTGGCCGCACCGCCGAGAGAACTCCGAGTGGCAGCCCGACGATGAGCGACAGTACAAATGCTGCGAAAGCCAGCTCGGCTGTGGCCGGTAGATACTGGCGCAAATCGTCGGTCACCGGCCGACGGGTGCTCGTTGAATCGCCGAGATCGAGCGTCAGGATGCCGCGCATGTAGCGGACATACTGCTCGGGTAGCGGATCATCGAAGCCGTACTGCTCGCGGATCTTGGCTACCGATTCGGCGCTGGAGCGCGGGCCGGCGACGAGGCGCGCCGGATCACCGGGAATCACCCGCGACAGCCCGAACGTGATGAGCGACAGCCCAAACAGAACGAACACGAGGAACATGAGGCGGCGAACGATGAGTCGGAGTACCAACTTGGCAGACTCCTCGCCTTGCGAGAGACGAGCGCCGGAGCAATTGCCCCGCCGCAAGCTCCTGAATATTGGGATGGTTCGTTCTAGCAGGAACGCGAATCGAGGTCAAGAGTCTGCGAGATATGAGGAGAAGCCACCCGGCGCATTGCGATTCGCGCCGGGTGGTGCGGAAGCGGCTCGTTGCTAATCGTTGGCGAGGGCAATGCAGGCAAAGCCGCACTTCGCCTGGGTCGGCACGCCGAAGCGCGCGGTGTGGCGTGCCGGGAGCCCGTTGGGGAAATGCTTCTTGTATTCCCGATTGATCTCATCATAGTCGGCTGAGTTGGTGATCAGGAACGTGACCTGGATGACATGATCCATCGTCGTGCCGGCTTCCTCCAGCACCGCCTTCATGTTGTCCAGCGCCGCGCTGGCTTCCTCGGTTGCCGTGCCGTGAATTCCGGCGGAAATGCCGGAGACAAATACCAGCCCGGCGGCCTTCGTCGCTCGTGAAAACGGACGCGCCTCGTCTGCCGTCGGCTCGCCAAAGAACTCGATTCCGTGCATCGAACCCAACCCTTTCATCGTGCGTTTCCTGTGGGCAATTGCAGCGCATCATGCCAGTCCGCTGTGGCGCAGGCAACCCTGCGGCTAGAATCGCGGGCAGGAGGGAATGGGATGGAGTGTGAGCCGGTGAGTCCTGTCGCGTTGGAAGTCCTCGAAGCGCTGCAGCGTCGCTATTCGCAAGCGGCGGTCGAAGCGCAACCTGACGGCAGATTTACCGTCAGCGAACGTGACGGATCGACTGCGATATACAGGATCGTTGAGCCGGGTTCGCCACAGCGGGCCGAGCGCGCGGCGCGCATTGTTCGCAGTGGTCTGCTGCGTTCGCTCCCGGAGGGCGTGGCCGCAGTCGTAAACGAGGTCGTCTCGACCAACTCGCTGGGCGACATCATCCTCGCGCCTGATACACCGCAGTTGCCGAACGGCGATGTCAGCGCAGAATCGATTCGACAGGCCCTCGTCGCGCTGGCGCGAATGCACTCAGTGTTCGCTGGTTTCCCAGCACGATTGACCAGCGGGCTTGGGTTGCTGCCGCTCGGCCAATGGCTTACCCACGATAGACCGGGGGGTGACCGGACGGTTGACGCTGGCTGGGGCGCGTTCGCAGCGCGCCTGCCGCAGGGTTGGGCAGTCGTCGAGCCGCTGCTCATGAACCCGGCTCCGCTGGTCGATGCGCTCCGCGATTGCCAGCCGACCATCGTCCAGGGCCATGTCATCCCGACCAAGCTATCAATCATGGACGGCACTGTAACCTTTCACGATTGGGGATTGGCGACCCGCGGACCCGGAGCACTCGACCTCGGCTCATTCGTCGCGGCGGTCTGGCCGATCCGGGGACTCAGCCTTGCCGACTGCGTTGAGACATACCGGGTCGAACGAGCGCGGCTGGGCCGCCTGCCGTCGGAAGGCGAGCGTTGGGACCGCGAGGCGGCGCTCGGGTTGCTGGCTGGTGTCTTACGCCACGGCTGGATGCTTGGCGAACATCGCGAAGCGCTTGAGGAGTGGCGCGTCTATATCGCGCTTGCGCGCGACGCTTGGCTGACTCGTTGGCCGCGATTGTAGCAACGATCCGGCAGTCACCCCTATCCTTGCCATCCACTGCAAATGCAGCCACCCAGATGTGAATCTTGATGCTGTTCTGTAGCGCGCGGCTGCTTGCGAGTATCGCGCCTGTAACGACGTTTCTCGATGATAGATCGGGAATCTGCTTGTACAGGGCGGAGGGTGCTCGAATGAGCGCGAATCATGTGGTCGAGTGGTTGAGCGAGAACTTCTGGGCGATCATCGCGCTCACGATGCCATTGGCGTTTGTCTTTGTTGCTGGCGAGTTGTTGCTGCTGTTGGTGCCGGTCGCTCTCGTCGTTGGCTACCTGCTGCGTCCCAGGACAATCTGGCCTCTGTGGTTGTGGACGGTGGCAGTCATCTGGATCGTGAACGTCTTCGTGGCAATTGCGGATTCTCGATCGTGGAGCGATTCTGGTGAGACCGTCGCCAGCTTCGTCTTCGAGTCACTGGTGCTGATGGCGGTACTCGTCCTTTTGCCGCTATGGCTAGGCCGTCTTATAGCGCGGGCGATTAACCGCAACCGCTCCGCGTAATCCGCATGTCTTTCCGGGTGGTCTGGCAGCATTCGATAGGCGAATGAACACCATCAGCTTGCGACAGCAACCGAACGATCTTCCCGTCGATCACCTGCATCGAGCGAGAGAGACAACATTCACGCGCTCGTTCCCTCATTGCGCTAGATATTAGGCGAGAGATGGGTACCACATCTGATGAACTGACAAATTAGAGTTGACGACGCATTGAGCAGCCGCTTGTGATGCGAACGCGATCACGAGCAGAACCTGTTGCGCCTCAGCTCAGACGTTGCCGAGATCGACGCCTTTCTGGCGAGCCAGGTCGGTGATGCGTTGCCGGATGCGCTCGATCTGCTCCGGCTCCAGATCTCGCTGGTTTGCCGGATCGTTGATCCAGCTCCAGGCAGCGGTGAGACCGTCATGGGTCGAGAGAGGGAAGTCTGGGAGCCCGCTCAACTCTTCACCGCCCGGCAGCGAGTCCAGGCTCGGGAGGTCGTCACGGAACTTGGCGAGTTCGTCTTCCGGATTGTACGGTTCGGCCATGAGCAACCTTCTATCTTCTGTTCGCAGAGCATTCTGAATCGTGTCCCGCAAGGCTGATGCCGGTGCCGCTCGGGTGACTGTCATGCTCGGCGACCGTGAGGTTGCGCTTACTCTTCGGCAGAGCGACCGGGCGCGATATCTCCGACTGCGCATGGTGCCCGCGACGGGACTGGAGGTTGTCCTGCCGCGTGGTGTTGCGCGCGACGACGCGCTGCGCTTCGTGCGGGCCGAGTCGGCCTGGGTTCTTCGGCAGGTTGACGCGCTGCAGACAGGTCCACCCATTCTCGACATCAGACACGGAGCGCGAATTCCGTATCAGGGTGGCTGGCTCGTGCTTGTCATGAGTGAGCGCAGCCGCATTCGCCGCGCCGGAGATGCGCTGCACGTCCCGATCGGCAGCGGCCACGCTGATATCGAGCGCTGGTATCGAGCCGAGGCGCGCCGGATATGCACCGAGCAGGCGACCGCTTTCGCGGCGATGCTGGACGTTTCATTCGAGCGCATTGCCATCAAGGACACGCGCACGCGCTGGGGGAGTTGCTCGGTCAAGGGCAATCTCAATTTCTCCTGGCGCTTGCTGCTCGCGCCGCCGGAGATCCTCCGCTATGTCGTCGCCCACGAGGTGGCCCATCTGCGGGAGATGAACCATTCGCCGCGCTTCTGGGCCATTGTCGAGCAGGTGTGTCCGCAGTATCGACAGCACCGCAAGTGGCTACGCATTCACGGCGTCGAGCTTGCTGCCTGGCCCCGCGTGGAGCAGGAGCACCATTAACCGAAAGGACATCACGTGATCGGTCGAATTCTCAGCCTGCCGTTTGTCCTCCTCTGGGGGCTGATTTCGCTCATTCTGAGCCTCGCTGGCCGCCTGCTGACGATCCTGATCGGCCTCGTGATGGTGGTCGTTGGTGTGCTGCTGTCCCTGACGATCGTTGGCGCGATTGTCGGTGTGCCGCTGATCATTCTTGGCCTGACGCTGGTCGTGCGCTCACTGCTGCCGTAAAGCCTGCCCTCGACGGTACAATTCCGCTGACAACACTCGTCGTGCGACGCGACCCGCAGAGGAGCCATTGTGAAGCAGGCTGAAGCCAGTACCTCGTCGGCATCTCATACTCCCGGCGCGCCGACTCAGGTCGATTCGGCAATCGTGATCGACTTCGGCAGCCAGACAGCGCAGGTGATCGTCCGCCGCGTCCGCGAGGCGAACGTCTATTGCGAGCTCGTGCCCTGGGATGCCGATGCGTCGGTGCTGGAGCGGCTGCAGCCGAAGGGCATCATCCTCTCTGGTGGGCCCGAGAGCGTCTACACCGAGGGCGCGCCGCAGCTGCCGGAATGGGTGATTGAGAGCGGCCTGCCCGTGTTGGGTATTTGCTACGGTATGCAGGCCCTGGCGCACGCGCTCGGCGGCAAGGTGGCCGCGTCGGATCATCGCGAATTTGGTCCGGCCCGCGTCAGTCGCGTCGCTGAGCATGCGTTCTTCCGCGATCTGCCGGAGTCGTTCGACGTCTGGATGAGCCACGGCGACCGGATTGAGGTCGTCCCGGATGGCTGGCTGCCGCTGGCTCAGAGCCCGAATTCGCCGATGGCAGCGATGGGCACCGAGACGCGGGTCGGCGTGCAGTTCCATCCGGAAGTTGCTCACACGCCCCTCGGCCGGATGATGATCCGCAACTTCCTGTTCGACATCTGCGGTTGCACCGGCAACTGGTCGTCCGGCTCGTTCATCGAGTCGACGATTGCCGGTATTCGCGAGCAGGTCGGCGACGACCGTGTGCTGCTGGCGCTCTCCGGCGGCGTCGATTCGGCCGTTGCTGCAGCGCTCATCCACCGTGCAATCGGCGATCAGCTGACGCCGGTCTTCGTCAATAACGGTCTGCTGCGTGAGGGCGAACCGGAGATGGTGCAGGAGGTCTTCGGTCGCCACTTCGGCATGAACCTCGTCTATGTGGATGCGTCTGATCGCTTCCTCGGCCGCCTGAAGGGCGTGACCGACCCGGAGGAGAAGCGCAAGACAATCGGCGATGAGTTCATCCGCGTCTTCGAGCGCGCTGCCGTTGAGCAGAGCGGCACGACGCCGTTCCGGTATCTGGCGCAGGGCACGCTCTATCCCGATGTCATTGAATCGGCCACGTCGGACAACAAGGCGGCCCACAAGATCAAGACGCATCACAACGTCGGTGGCCTGCCGGAGGATCTGGCGTTCGACCTGATCGAGCCGCTGCGTTTCCTGTTCAAGGACGAGGTGCGCGAGGTTGGCCGCGCGCTGGGTCTGCCGCGAGACATCGTTGAGCGGCAGCCGTTCCCCGGTCCCGGCCTGGCCGTCCGGCTGCTCGGCGAGATCACCGCCGACGACCTGACGATCCTGCGGCGGGCCGACGCGATCGTCCGGCAGGAGATCGAGGCCGCCGAGCTGGATGACGATGTCTGGCAGTACTTCGCCGTCCTCCTGCCGGTGCAGTCGACCGGTGTGATGGGTGATTACCGCACCTACGCCAAGGTCTGTGCGATCCGCGCTGTGACGAGTGAAGACGCAATGACGGCGGACTGGGCGCGGCTGCCCTACGACTTGCTGGCGCGGATGTCGTCGCGGATCATCAACGAGGTCAACGGCATCAACCGCGTTGTCTACGACATCTCCAGCAAGCCACCCAGCACAATCGAGTGGGAGTAACCGTGCCGAGGAACGTCCTGGTCGTCGGTTCTGGCGCGCGCGAGCATGCGCTGATCTGGAAGCTTGCCCAGAGTGAGCGCGTCGAGCGCCTCTTCGCAGCCCCGGGTAATGCCGGGACGCGCGATCTCGCGGAAAATCTGCCGATCTCCGTTGGCGATATCGCCGGACTCGTAGACGCCGCCAGAGCGCACGCCATCGACCTCGTCGTCGTCGGCCCGGAGGCCCCGCTGGCTGCTGGGTTGGCTGATGCACTCCGCGCCGAAGGCTTCGCCGTGTTTGGCCCTTCGGCAGAGGGCGCGCAGATCGAAAGCAGCAAGGCGTGGGCGAAGGAGCTGATGGTCGCCGAGGGCGTGCCGACGGCCCGAGCCGTGACCTGCGAGTCATTACCGGCCGCTCTCAGCGAGCTGGAGGAGATTCCCGGCCCGGTCGTGATCAAGGCGGATGGCCTCGCGGCGGGCAAGGGCGTCATCGTCTGCGCCGACCGCGATGAGGCCGTCGTGGCTGTGCGCTCGATGCTGGCCGAGCATAGCCTCGGCGAAGCCGGAACCCGGGTACTGGTTGAAGAGTGTCTGAGCGGCCCGGAGGTATCGCTGCTGGCGATGACCGACGGGACGACGATCGTTCCGCTTGTTCCTGCCTGCGACTACAAGCGCGCGTTCGATGGCGACGACGGCCCGAACACAGGTGGCATGGGCGCTTACACGCCGACGAATCTCGTCCCATCCGATATGATCGACGATCTGGTCGAAACGATTATCGCGCCAGTCGTGCGCGGCATGGCTCGCCGGGGCATCGAGTATCGTGGCGTGTTGTACGCCGGTCTGATGCTGACCGCCGATGGGCCGAAGGTGATCGAGTTCAATTGCCGCTTCGGCGACCCGGAGACGCAGGTGATCCTGCCGGTGCTGGACGCTGACTTCGCCGAGCTGTGCCTGGCGACGGCCGAGGGCCGCCTCGGCGATCTCGCGCCGCCGCGCTGGCATCCGGGCGCTTGTGTCGGCGTCGTTCTCGCCGCTGGCGGCTACCCCGGCACCTACGCGAGCGGACGAGTGATTCGCGGACTGGACGCGCTACCGGACGGTGGCGTCATCTTCCACGCCGGAACCGCTTGCCGCAATGCCGATACGGTCACGGCCGGCGGTCGCGTGCTGACAGCCGTCGCACGCGGCGACGACCTGGCGTCAGCCCGGGATCGCGCCTATGAAGTTGCAGCAGCCATCAACTTCGATGATGCCTTTTATCGACGCGACATCGCTGCGCGGGAGATTCCGACGAATTAACCGCGCAGGTGCGCGTAGATTGACGTAATGGTCTTGGCGTCGGCGATTTCACCTGAGGCGATCAATGCTGGGATCTCGTCCGGCGAAACACGCACGATTTCGATCTCTTCATCTTCCTCAGGGGTCGCGCCGACATCACGCAAACCGGTCGCGCGATAGGCGATCAGTTCTTCGTTGCACCAGCCAGGGCTGATCAGGAAACGGACTAGCGGCTCGACGGTGTCCGCCTCCAGCCCAACCTCCTCGTGCAGCTCGCGCACGGCGGTCGCCAGCGCGTCCTCGTTCGGCTCACGAGTGCCGGCTGGCACCTCAAGCAACGAACGCCCGACTGCGTAGCGGAACTGGCGTACGAGCACCATACGGCCGTCATCCAGGACGGGCAGGACTGCTACCGCGCCAGGATGTTCGACGACCTCTCGGGTACCGATGCGGCCGGAAGACAGCTCGACGCGATCGACGCGGACGCGGATGAGCTTGCCATTGAATACTGTCTCGGACGAAATGCGCTTTTCGGTCATCGTCTCAGTTTCTCCATACATGGTGGTGCGAAGAACTCTCGCATCGTATCGCGAATCTGAAAATGTGAGGCGATTTCGGGGCATTCGCGATATGGTTAACTACACTGGCCGTGCGCGTCGGCAGCCTTTCGCGTTGTCGCGTCCGGAGCGCCCTGCTGTCATCGTCGCGTTGATTGCGCCCTGGCAGGGTTGACTACGATCTATCGATCGACGAGACACGGGAATCTAGAGTGAGTATCGTAGAAGATCAGCAGCGTGCCGGTCTATCCTGGCGTTTGCGTCTGGCGCAGGAGCGGCAGTCTGCTGCAGCGCGCGATGTATTGACCGGACAGCGCGCTCGTCACGCCATCCAGGCCCTATTGATTCTCGCCATTCCAGCGTTGCTGTTGCTGGTCAGCGGCGTGCTCGCCGGACTTCCGGTTCGTGGCAGCGAGATTGAGCGCGGCGTTCACGTTGGTGGCGCAGCGCTGCTCAATGGGGACCGCGATCAGGTAATGGCCGAGCTGGACTCGCGCTTCGCGGCATTCCTCGAACAGCCTGTTACCTTCCATCTCGCAGACCGGACAATCGAAACCACGCCCGCCGATCTGGGTGTGGCGTTCGATACGTCGGCCACCTATGAACGCGTGCTGAATGTCGGTCGGGGCAACGTGCTAAGCGCTGGAGCGGAGCGTCTGGCAGCCCACACCTGGGGCGTCGATGTCGCGCCCGTTTATCGCTACGACTCTGCCAAGCTCGCTGGCGTGCTCTCCAGCCTCGGCGAAGGCCGTGTGACTGCGCCGGTCAACGCAACGTTCACCATTCAGGGATCGTCGCTGGTCATCAACCCGTCTGCGGATGGGACCGGTATTGACTCCCGCGACATTGAGCGTCAGTTGCGTGATGCGATCAGCGGCCTCGCGGCTGGCGATATCAACGCCAACGTCATCACGGTCAAGCCGACAACGACGACCGAAGCGCTGGAGTCGATTACCGACGAGGCGGTACGGGCACTGAGCAGCACGTTCTATCTGTCCGACGGCGGGCAGTACTGGCAGATCACGCCGCAGGCACTTGCTGCAGCGATCAGCGTTCGCGACGGCCACCTGGCGCTCAACCCGCTGGTGATGGATCCGATGCTCGACACACTGTCGCCGACGATCAATCACGATTCGAAGGATGCCGAGATTCAGCTCCGTGAGGACGGCGTCTTCTACATTAACGCCGAGGTGCCCTCGCGCACACTCGACCTGCGCTCCAGTCGCCTGGCGATTCAGCAGGCGCTCGCGTCCGATACGCACACGGTGGCGCTGGTCGTCAACGAGGAGCAGCCGGCCATCACGACCGCGACGCTCGATCCGCTGATGCAGCGGGCGAACGACATCGTGTCACGCGGCATGGTCCTCACCTGGCCGGATGGCGAACAGGCGCTCGACGCCCACGCCTACGCCCAGACGCTGCGAATCGATCCGGCGGCGCAGTCAGTGACGGTCGATGACGACGCGATGTTCAAGGTCATTGAGCCGGTTGCGCGAACGGTGAGCCGTCCTGCAACTGGCTATCGCTGGAAGGACTGGACGGTCATTGCACCGGAGGGTGCGTTGCCTGGCCGCACCGTTGATATCGCATCCAGCGTCCGCGCAGTCACCCGCAACACGCTTGGTGGCGAAGGCCGCACGGCGCTCGTTGTCGACGAGCAGCAAGACCCTGCCTCGGGCGAGTCTGCAATCGTCATCAACGAGGTCCTGGGATCAGCTTCGACGTATTACGGCAGCTCCAGCTACAACCGTCTGACCAACGTTGAGGTCGCAGCGGCGGCGCTCGATGGCGCGCTAGTCGCGCCGGGCGGCACCTTCAGCTTCAACAACGCCATTGGTGGCACGGCGACACTCGACGATGGCTATCAGGTCGGCTTCGGCATCGTCGCCGGCGAAAACGGCGTCCCGCGCACTGTGCCGTCGGTTGCCGGTGGTATTTGCCAGGTATCGACGACGGTCTTCCAGTCCGCCTTCTGGGCCGGAATGCCGATTGGCACACGCAACTGGCACCTCTACTGGATCCCGAACTACGGCAACGGCCCGGGAGGCCTGACCGGTCTGGATGCGACCGTTGATCCGGACTACGGCCTGGACTTCACGTTCTACAACCCGACCGACAGCTGGCTGGCGATTCGCGCCGTGGCCGACGGTGAGTGGCTGACAGTAGAGCTGTGGGGAACCTCGCAGGGCTGGCAGGTCCAGGTTGACGATCCGGTGATCTCCAACGTCGTTCGCGCCGATCCGACGATGGTTTACCAGCCGAGCGATCAGCTTGGCCCAGGTGAGCAGATCTACGTCGAGCACGCCGAAGACGGCTTCAGCGCCGCCATCCATCGTGTCGTCAAGGATAAGGACGGCAACGTTATCGATGACACAACGTTCAACAGCTACTACCAGCCGTCGCGCAACGTGACGCTGGTCGGCCCGTCGGTCTCGATCCCGTCACCGGACACGTCCGCGCCGGTCGTCGAAGACACCACTCCGGTGGTCGTGGAAGAAGAGACAACACCGGACGTTGAAGAGCCGGTAACGCCGGAGCCGACTGTTGAGGCTATGCCGACCGAGTCGACGGTTGATTCGGGAGACGTTCCGACGCCGGGCGAGTAAGCCGAAGCCAGACAACGGAGAGCAACACAAAAGCGCGGCACCCATGGGTGCCACGCTTTCTTTGTCTGGATTGCCTGTCTCGTCGGACGCTATCCGCGCTCGTCGAGTGGCACGAAGTCCTGGTGGGCTGGGCCGACGTACTCGGCCTGCGGTCGCATTAGGCGGTTCTCCGCCATCTGCTCCATGATGTTGGCCGACCAGCCCGCGATGCGCGAGAGCGCGAACACGCCCGGCATCAGATCCGGCGGGAAGCCGAGATTGTAGAGCAGCGGTGCTGAGTAGAACTCGACGTTCGGGTAGAGCTTGCGCTCGGTGAAGTACGGGTGGTGGTTGGTCAGCTGCTCCATGTTGTGCGCGAGCTGATACCACTGTGTGTCACCGACTTCGTTGGCGACCTTCTCCGACCACTTCATCAGGTGATTCACACGTGGGTCGCGCGTCTTGTAGATGCGGTGGCCGAGGCCCATCAGGCGGCGCTTGATCTTCAGTGACTCATCGACGTACTCCTCGATCTTGGCCGGGTCTCCAATCTCGAGCAGCATGTTCATCGCCATCATGTTCGCGCCACCGTGGGCGACGCCCTTCAGGCTGCCGAGGGCTGCCGTGACGGCGGAATAGATGTCCGAGCTGGAAGAGATGGTCGAGCGCGCGGTGAAGGTTGAGGCGTTCATCGAGTGCTCAGCCAGCAGCACGAGGTACAGATTGAATGCGTCTGCCTGCGTCTGGCTCGGCTTCTCGCCGCGCAGCATGTAGAGGAAGTTGGCGGCAATCCCGAGGTCCGAGCTCGGCGCGATTGGCTCCTGCCCGTTGCGCAGGCGCTGGTACGAGGCCAGGATCGTCGGCATCGCAGCCGCGAGGCCCAGCGCCTTCTCGCGCAGACCCTCCTGGCTGAGATCGTCCTGATTCTCATCCTGCATGCCGAGCGCGGTGACACCGACCTTCAGCGAGTCGATTGGCGCGCCGCCACGCGGGAGCGCGGCGATGGTGTTTGCGACTTCGTTCGAAATCTGGCGGTGCTTGCGGGACTTGCTGGTCAACTCATCGAGCTGGGAGCGAGTGGGGAGCGATCCGTACCACAGGAGATAGATAATCTCCTCGAACTGGACCTTCTCGGCGAGGTCGTTGATGTTGTAGCCACGATAGGTAAGGATGCCCTCGGTGCCGTTGACCGAGCTGAGCTGGGTCTGGGCGACAACGAGGCCATCAAGGCCGGCTGCTGCTGCTGTCATACGCTAGAAAATCCTCTCGTCCCAGAATCTGGCTCGGCGCGCTCTGGTCATTAATGACCCGCGATCGAGCTGACTCCACTCCTCTATCTTCGGGGCGAAACAAGCCCGCATCCCCACATGTCATACGCCCGGTTGCATCCGGTACGCTCTCTCAGGGTATCGTAGCATGATTCGCGCCTCGCACTGGCGAGGGCCGGGCAGCCGGGAGAGGGAATGAACGACACACCCGTACACGACAACGAGGACCGGATTTACATCTGGCTGGAGCATCCGCCGGATGTCGCCGAGGCAGACGTGACGATTGAGGATGTGCCCGGTGTCAACGACCTCGACCAGCTGGCGGACGCGATTCGTGACGGTCGCCTCGGACGCTTTCTGCCGGTGACGCTGCACTTCGCCGACCACCCGCGACCGAGCGCCAAGCGCGTTCGCGCCGTCGATGTCGTGCGGCTCTTGCGAGACCGCCATATCCGACATCGACGACGTTACGAAGTCATCTTCGGTGTGTCCGAGGACGAGCCGACTGACGCCTAGTGACGGCGGCGGCGTGGTGAGTAGCAATCCGAGCAATACACTGGTCGGTTCGGGGCCGGCTGAAACGGCACCTGCGCCGTGCGCCCGCACGAGCTACACACGATTGTGTGACGCTCGCGTGGCCCGGCTGCCTGTGCCGCAGGACGTGCTGCTGGCCGTGGTGCGCGTCGCGGTGTGGATGGCGCTACGACGATCGGCTGCGCCGACGTCGAATCAGCAGCGATTGCTGCCGCGGCGCCCGGCCACGCCTCACGCGCGATGCGTCGGCCGATGCCCCGTTCGAGCTGCCGCCACTTCGCGCTGTCCTCCGGGCCAAGCAGCGTGATCGCCTGACCCTTGCGGCCCATACGGCCGGTCCGACCAACCCGGTGGGTCAGCAGCTCGGGTGATTCCGGCAGGTCGATGTTGATGACCTGATCGATGCTCGTGATGTCCAGCCCGCGCGCGGCGACGTTCGTCGCCAGCAGGATCTGGACACGACCGCTGCGGAAGTCCTCCATCACCCGGTCGCGAGCGTTCTGCGACAGGTTGCCCTGCAGTGCGCCGACCGGGTAGCCATCGGCTTCCAGCTTACGGGCCAGCTTCTTCACACCGTGCTTCGTGCGTCCGAACACAATGATCGAGCCGTCGCCGCGATGATCGAGCAGATCGCGCAGGGCGCTGATCTTATCGCCGTCCGGGATATCGTAGGCCACATGGTCGATTGGCGCGCTGTCCTCCGGCCGAGGATCGACCGTGACCCGCACCGGATCGGACAGGTAGGTGCGTGATGTCTCATTGACCCAGTCCGGCACAGTGGCCGAGAAGAGGACTGTCTGGCGCTGGCGCGGCGCGCGACGCAGGATGCGCTCGACATCCGGCGCAAAGCCGCGATCGAGCATCTCGTCGGCCTCGTCGAGGACGACCATCCGCACGCCGTCAAGACGCAATGCGTTCTGGTTCAGCAGGTCGAGCACGCGGCCTGGCGTGCCGACGACAATCGGCGCGCCGCGACGCAGCGCCGCGATCTGCGGACCGGCTGCGCGGCCGCCGAAGATCAGCACGCTGCTGATGCCGCGGGTGCGTCCGAGCTGGTCGAGTACGCCGCCGACCTGTACCGCAAGCTCGCGGGTCGGGACGAGGATGAGGACCTGCACTTCGCGGCGTCGCGGGTCGACGAGATTCACGGCCGGAATACCGAACGCGAGTGTCTTGCCCGAGCCGGTGCGCGCCTGACCGATCAGGTCGTGGCCTTCGAGCAGCGGCTGGAGAGCCTGTGCCTGGATTGGTGTTGGGGTGGTCATCCCCATGTTTGTGAGTGCCTTGTGGGTCTCCGGCCGCATGCCGAGGTCGCCAAAGGAAGTTGCGCCCGTTTCGCGGGCAATCGCAATGGTCAAGAGTCTATTCCTCTATGCTGCGCAGCGCTTCTCTGTATCTCTGGTGTTTGCCGCACCCGGACAATCTGGGCGGCGACCTCCGCGCTGCGCGATTGAGGAGGAACACTTGCAGTACACGTCAGGGGAAAATGTGGTCGTGTACGCCCACAACCTGTCTATTCTATCATGGGTGTCGAACACGTCCGCACGGCAGGCAGGCTCGTGCCTGACTGCCGACGGAGAGGAGCACGCTGATGGCCGAGACATTTCGTGGGACAGTACGCGCGCCGGAGTTCCCCACCGGCCTCACCTGGCTGAACGTTGACGCACCCCTGACGATGGCCGGATTGCGCGGTAAGATCGTCATCCTTGATTTCTGGACCTACTGCTGAATCAACTGCATTCATATTCTCCCGCAGTTGCGGGAGCTCGAAGCACGATTCCCCGAGCATCTGGTCGTTGTTGGTGTCCACTCGGCGAAGTACCCGGCCGAGCGTGAGGATGCGCACCTTGCCGCAGCCGTGCAGCGGCTGGAGCTCGACCATCCGGTTGTCAACGATGCCGAGTTCGCCGTCTGGCAGGCATACGCCGTGCGTGCTTGGCCGACGCTTATGTTCGTCGATCCCGAAGGCAAGGTGATCGGCAAGAGCGAAGGCGAAGTGACTGCCGACATGCTCGCCCCGCTCCTCGAGAAGATGATCGAGGAGTTCGGCGCAGACGGGCTGCTGACCGGCGCACCCGTTCGCGGAACGCAACCGGAGCCGCCAGAGACGACGCTGGCGTTTCCGGGCGACGTCGCGGTTGGCGAGACGGGCAACCTGTACATCGCCGACACGAACCATCACCGCATCGTTGAGGCGCAGCCGGATGGGCTGATCCTGCGGACGTTCGGCAACGGCCTGGCCGGATTCGCCGACGGCGCGGCGGACGTAGCGATGTTCCGCGCGCCGCAAGGGCTGGCCTGCGACGGTCAGACGCTCATCGTCAGCGACACCGGCAACCACTCGATTCGCCGCGTCGATCTCACGAGTGGGGCAGTCGAGACGATTGCCGGTATCGGCGAGCTGCCCGCCAGCTATATGTCTGGCGGCGACGCGCTCGAAACCGGGCTGCGTTCGCCCTGGGGAGTCACGATCAGCGCGGGTGTGCTCTACATCGCCATGGCCGGTTCCCACCAGCTCTGGGCGCATCGGCTGGGTGACGATCAGATCCGTCGCATGGTCGGGACCGGACACGAGGATTTGCGTGATGGGACGCTGACTGCCAGTTGGCTGGCGCAACCAAGCGGTATCGCGGTTGCCCCGGATGGCGCATCGCTTCTGTTCACCGATTCCGAGACGAGCGCGGTGCGGCGCGCTGACATCCCCGGCTATCGCGATGGCATGGTGCGCACACTCGTCGGCGAAGGGCTGTTCGACTTCGGTGACATCGATGGGCCGCGAGCCACCGCCCGCCTGCAGCACCCACTCGGTGTCGCGGTCGATCCAGAAACGGGTGTGGTCTATGTGGCTGACACCTACAACAACAAGATCAAGCGCATTGATCCCGCAACCGACGACTGCGTGACCTGGCTCGGGGACGGCAGCGCCGGCTTGCAGGATGGCTCGGGGACGGCAGCGCGATTCTTCGAGCCTGCCGGTCTGAGCATCGTCGATGGCACGCTCTACATCGCCGACACTAACAACCACGCCATCCGACGGGCGCGGCTGGATGATGGGCAGGTCGAGACAGTGGATATCCGCGAAAGCTAGCGGTCGCTTGCGGGTAGCCGGACGACGAACGTGGAGCCATTGGCGTCGCTACTGACGCCGATGGTCCCACCGTGACGCTCAACGATCTGCCGCGCGATAGCGAGCCCCAACCCGGCGCTGCCATCGCTGCGCGCGTTGTCGGCTTTGTAGAAGCGCTCGAAGATGTGCGGTAGATGCTCGTGTGGAATGCCAGGGCCGTCGTCCGACACGAACAGCTCAACGCCATCGTCGAAGCGAACACCGACGCGCACTGTGCCGCCTTCAGGCGTGAACTTCACGGCGTTGTCCAGCAGGATATCCAGCACCTGACGGATGCGAGCCGCGTCAATGTCGGCAATGACCGGTTCGGCGTCGGCCTGATAGTCAATCGTGATGTCCGTAGCGGCCACACGCCTTGCTGCGACGGCAGCGCTGGCGATGTCGCGCATATCGGTCGGCGCGCTGTCCAGCAGCAGATCCTCGTCCTCGCGGGCCATCAGCAGCAGGCGCTCGACCAGTTCATGCATTCGTTGCGATTCGCGCTCGATCGCGTCCACGCTCTCGCGCGCTGTCTCTGGATCGTTGAGCGCCCACTCGCGCAGCATCCGGGCGTAGCCCCGGATCGACGTCAGCGGCGTCCGCAGCTCGTGGCTGGCGTCGGCGGTGAACTGTCGCTGGCGTTCAAGTGACTCTTCCCGCTCGCGGAATGCCACTTCCAGATCAGCCAGCAGGTCGTTGAACGTCGATGCCAGCCGTCCCAGCTCGTCGTTCGGACGTGACACCGGCAGCCGCTGCGACAGATCCTCCTCGCTGATGTTGCGCGCTGATCTCACGATTGCGTCCACCGGCGCAAGCGCCGACCGGGCGAGGATGTAGGCGCCAGTGACGGCCAGGAGCAGGCTAAGCGGTATGACGATGGTCGTGATCGAGACGAACGGGATTAGCGATTCCGCGGCTGTGTCGTACGACTTCCAGACTTCGATAACACGTGCCGGAGACTGTGCGGCAGTGACCGGAACCGCATGGACACGCAGCTCATGTTCGTCGACCGTGACCGCCTGATTCCCCGCCAGGACATCGCGCCAGATCGCGTCCCGTTCGGCAGTATCAAAGCCGCCCATGCCGGCCACCGGGCTACCGGCCTCACTAATGATCTGTCCGTTGATGTCGCGAATCACGACGTAGGTGTCGTCTGCTCCGAGCTGGGCGCGCTGCTCTGGCGTCGGCAGCGTGCCGCTTTCCAGCATCCGCACCGCTTCGACGCTGCGTGCCTGCACCGTCTCGCGCACATTCGCTGTCACCGCGCGGATCGTGACGATGAACATCAGGCCGAGGAGCAATGCGCCGATCGCAAGGATGACGAGCGCGTTGAAGAGGGTGAGTCGCCAGCGAATGGACATGCTCTCGCTACCTGCCGCGCAGACTGAAGCCGACGCCGCGGACCGTCCGGATCAGGTTTCGCTCGCTCTGGCGATCGATCTTGCGGCGCAGATAGCCGATGTAGACGTTGACCACGTTCGGATCGACATCCAGCGCGTCCCGCCAAACGTGGTCGAGGATCATGTCGCGGGTCAGGACGCGCCCGGCGTTCTGCGCGAGATACATGAGCAGATCATATTCGCGTGCCGTCAGCTCGATGTCCGCATCGCCGCGCCGAATCTCCCGTGTGGCCGTATTGATCGTCAGGTCGTCGATGCGTAGCACCTCGTCCGTTTCGTAGCGCCGTAGCACCGCCCGCATGCGCGCCAGCAGCTCGCTGATGTCGAATGGCTTGGTCAGATAGTCGTCCGCGCCGCCGTCGAGCGCGCGCACCTTGTCGCGGGCACTGTCTCGCGCGGTCAGCATGATGACCGGCGTCTCGATGGCGCTCGCGCGGAGCTGCCGCAATACCTGCTCCCCATTGATGCCGGGCAGCAGGATATCGAGCACGATGATCTGCGGGTCATGCTCGACAACCGCCGGCAGGGCGGCATTGCCATCGGTGACGACGCGCACGTCCATACCGCGATGCTCCAGCTCAAGCTGCAGCAACCGCCAGATTGAACGGTCGTCCTCGACCAGCAGCACGCGTAACCTCTGTTTCATGACAACAGAATACCCGCGCCCGTCGTGAAGCAGCTCGCTCTAGGCATCAGCAGTTCGCCGGTTGAGCATCAGCGCAAGGAGGGCCCGCACCATCCAGCACGCCAGCACCAGCATCACCGCGCCATTGACGGCATGGAGCGCCCGCACCGCGCCAGGACCAGCGTTGGCGAAGCCGTATTGCGCCTCGAACAGCACCAGCAGGGCGAACGACGCGACGATCAGCCGCACGCCAACACGTCCCAGCAGCGCTGGAATCCAGATCACCATCGCGCCAATACCGACGATATGACCGAGGCTCTTGTGGTCGGGCCAGCGGGTTGGATCGTCGAAGACGGCCATGCCGGCCAGAAAGAACTGTCCCAGTGCGCCGGCAACGAACAGCAGCGTCAGGATCAGGACGACGGAGCGCGCCACAACGACGCGGATGCTTTGCGTTGTTACCGATGGTGTTTCGCGCCGCGTATGAATCTCGCCAGTGGTCATGGTCGAGGCTTCCTTTCAGGAGTGTGATTGTCGGGAGCTCTTGGCAGGTTTGACCGAGGCTTGTTGACGGGGATGGACGAGACGATCGAGCCAGCTTGGCATCCACCAGTTGAGGTGGCCCATCAGCGCGACGGCGGCTGGGACGAGTACTGCCCGAACGATCGTAGCGTCCAGCAGAATTCCGGCTGCCAGCGCGGTTGCCAGCATCTTGACGTCGGTCGCCGGGACCGCCGCCATCGAGACGAATGCCAGGAACAGAATGATCGCCGCCGTCGTCACGAGCCGCGCTGTGTGGCTCATTCCGCGCACGACGGCCTCATCGGTCGAGCCGGTGTTGTCGTACTCCTCGCGCATCCGCGCCAGAATGAACACCTCGTAGTCCATCGACAGGCCGAAGAGGAACGAGAACACCATCAGCGGCAGCCAGCTCGGGATCGCGCCAGTCGCCTCGATGCCCCAGATTTGCTCGGAGCCGTAGCCGTGCTGCCAGACCAGCACCAGGACGCCATAGGCTGCGGCAACCGTGATGCAGTTGAGCAGGACTGCCTTCAGCGGCAGGACGATCGAGTGGAACGCCCGGACGAGCAGGATGAATGTAACCGCCAGCACAACAGCCAGGATCAGGAAGATGTTCCCGTAAACGGCGTCGATGAAGTCAGCATCTGCGGCGAACGCCCCGCCCACGCGCACATCCGAATGCTCGCGGGCAGCATCGCGGACGGCCTCCAGCGTCGTGCGGCCTGCCGGCGAGCTGCCGTCGGCCTCGGGCAGGACGAGCAGGATGCTCGATCCGTCGCTCTGCCACCCATTCCCGATGGGCGCGATTGTCGCTGCTACGCCATCCACCTGCGCGAGATTGGCGGCCACCGCTTCAGCGCTTCTACCATCGACAAGCACCTCAAACGGAGTCATGATCCCGGCGGCCATTCCGGCGTCCTCCAGCGCGATCCGCACATCGTCGTCGCCGGCAAACGCACTGCTGGCCGGTGAGGCGAGCTTGAGCTGGAAGGCCGGGATCAGCAGGAGACCGACAATCGCGCTTCCGGCGACCAGCGCGACAACCCGGTGGCGAACGATCAGCCTCGCCCAACGCGCCCAGAGTCGGCTGGTCTGATCACCAGAGCGGATCCGCGGCCAGTCCAGACGCGGACCGATCGATCCGAGGATGACCGGCAGCAGCGTCAGGGTCACGGCCACGCTCACGAGCGGGATCAGCAGGCCGCCAATCCCGATGCTGCGCAGAAACGGCACTGGCAAGGCGACGAGCGCCAGCAGGCTGATAGCGACGGTCGTGCCGCTGAACAGCACGGCATGTCCGGCGGTCTCCATCGCTCTCTGGACCGCGGCTGTGTTGTCGCGTCCGGCGGCGCGTTCCTCACGCCAGCGCGTGACGATCAGCAGCGAGTAGTCGATCGCGACACCCAGGCCGATCAGGGCGACCAGGAATTGGATCAGGAAGCTCACGTCAGTCAGCGATGCCAGTCCGTAGATGAGCAGAAAGCAGGTCAGGATCGAGATGCCGGCGATGATGACCGGCAGGATCGCCAGGAACGAGCCGAACACCCAGAGCAGGACGAGCAGCGCGCCACCAGCACCGACGAGCGTCTCGATCAGGACACCAGTTCCGCCTTCTTCCGAGTTCGCCTCACTGTCGGACAGCCCGGAGATGCGCACCTCCCCGCCGCCGACGCTCGCACCAGCGAGCGCCTGCTCGACCGCAGCTTCGTCCGGCGACGGCCCGTTCCCGGCGTAGCGCGGATAGATCAGCCCGAACGTCGTCCGTCCGTCGTCTGACACGAATGCCGGGTCGCCGGTCGATGCCCACGAGACACTGCGCGTCTCTGGAGCAGCCTCGGCGACCCGATTGAAGAGGTCGCCGATTTCGTCGCGAACACCCGGCGAATCGACCGTCGTGCCTTCAGGCAGATTGATCGACACGACATACGGAGGCGCAAATCCACCGCTGCCGAAGCGGGCGAGAATCTCGCCATTCACCTCGGTACTCTCGCGACCGGGCAAATCGAAGCGTTGCGATAGTGCGTTCGTTGCTGGCCCAGCCGCAACCAGACCTGCAACAGTGATCGCCAGCCAGGCAAGGGCGATCAGAAGCTTGTGACGCAGAACGAATCGCGTCAGCACGGCAATACTCACCGACGAGGCCCTCCACTGAGAACGCAACCAGAACGAGCTCAGGCGTCGCGCCGATGCGGCGCTTCATCTGATTCCTGTTCAGTGTCGGGAAGTTTCGTAAGAGGAACGTAAGAAGGGCGGGGGTGTGGGAATGGCTGGTGAAGCATGACAACCACAGGTCACATTCTAGGGGTGTTTGCCATACGGGCCATGCTGGGGGCTCACCGGGCGTATGCAATACGCCCCTACATTGGGGACGGAATCACACCCGATGACACGTTCCACGACACGGCAGACCAGCGCAACGGACACGGCGATGTAGGGGCGTATCGCATACGCCCGGTGAGCCCCCAGCATGGCCCGCAAGGCAAACGAACCGCACGTGGACGCAGGAGAAGCGGATCGCCGCCGGCTGTCCTCGCGGCGGTTCATGACAGAGGAACGGGCTGGCTGAAGAACTGACAAAACCGGAGAGGTCACCGCAGGCACGTCGAGCGGTGACAGCGCTACTCCTCGCGCTCGGTACCGCAGTTCGGGCAGACCTTCATATCCGGGCCGAGGACGGCGCGGCAGGTTCGGCAGTGGACGTAGCCAGCCGGTAGGGCGTTGTCGTCGGCAGCGGCCGTCTCAGGCGCATCATCTGCCGTCGGCTCAGGCGCGGGCTGCTCCGCCGCGGGGGTGGGCTCAGGCATCGCCGTTGCCTCGCGCGGCAGGACGATGTGCGGATCGGTATCGCTCATCTCGTCGGCGAGGTCGGCGTCCGGCTCCGGCTCGGTTGCTTGCGACGACTCAGTCACGATCACCGGCCGCGTTTCGTGGGTGGCAGGTTGCTCGCGCGTCGGTGGCTCGGCTTTGTAGGCGGGATGCTCACCGCGCGCTGACACCGGCACTCGTGGCGGATTCTGCGAATCGCGCGCAGTATTGCGGCCGCGACCGGCGATCGGCGTTTCCACGGTCGTGTAAATGCGCGGGTCGGTCGACGAGAGTGCATAGACCCGGTAGCCGGTCGCGAGCACGTAGATCAGAACCGGAATCGCGATGATTGCGGCGATGAGCAGGATCCAGCCGATGTCGTTCAGCAGGAAGCGCGTAACGGCGGATTTGTCGAGCGACTCCTCATTGATGTCCGAGAGCAGAAACAGGCGGATGTATTGCAGCGCAAACGACAGGACCAGCGCGCCGTTCAGCGCAGCCACGCCTGCACCGAGGACGCGAGTGATCGTGTTATGCCGGGCTGGCGCGAGCGTCGCGCCGAGGCCATAGCCGAGGACGAAGGTTGATGTGATCAGGAAGATCATCGCGACCAGGAACGATCCGGCCCCACTGGTCAGCGATGTCATATCGGCCAGGTCGTTACCCCAGGGCCGCGCCCAGTAATCCGAGATGAGCACGCCGAACAGGATGCCGAGCGTGACAAAGAGCTCTTTCACCGGCCCGCGCCAGAAGCCGATTGGCGTCAGCAGCAGGATGAGCAGAACGAGCAGGATGTCGAGCACGAGGTAGATCGACATGCAGTATCCAGCACCTCACCATGATCGACCGAAAAACCTGCCAGCTGCCGCGAACAATGCCGTTGCGGACGAGCGCCCCGAGTCTAACACGATGGCGGTATTCGACCTGAAGCAGCGGCATTATTGCGAATATCGCTGATTGATATACTTTGCGTTAGTGTGGCGGTCGTTTTCGCCCACGATTCCGGGCGATATTGGACCCGGGCTACTCATATCTGGAGAAGGGAATCCATCTATTGAGCAGGAGCAGACGCTCCCGCTCCGGTGATCGCAGCCAGCGAGACCAGCACGAATTGGCGTGGCGGCGCATCGATCTGCACCTTCATACACCGGCCTCAATCGACTATCAGGATCCGGATATCACCTATCTGGACATCTTGCGCAAGGCCGAGGCACGCGGTGCGGACATGATTGCGTTTACCGACCACAACACGGTCCGTGGCTATGCGAACATGTGGCGGGAAATCGAAGACCTTGAGCTGCTCGAAGCACTCGAACGCCTGTCTCCGCCGGAACAACGCAGACTCGACGACTATCGACGGATTCTGAAGCACATACGGGTATTGCCTGGATTCGAGCTAACGGCAACGTTCGGCTTTCACATCCTCGCGATCTTCCCTGAGGGCACCTCTATCCGCCAGATCGAGCATACGTTGCTGGAGCTGAACGTTCCCGAAGATCGTCTCGATATGGGAACCAGCGAAGTCGGCGCGACTGTCGATGTGCTGACGGCATACGAAACATTGAATCGGATCGGTGCGCTCGTCATCCCGGCGCACGTCAACTCCACCCATGGCGTGGCGATGCAGAACCTGCCGTTCGGCGGACAGACGAAGATCGCATTCACCCAGAGCCCGTACATTGACGCACTCGAAGCGACGGATCTGGATTCCAGCAGTCGACGTAGCACGGCGCGCTTCTTCAACGGCTCCAAGCCGGAGTATCCGCGTCGGATGCACATCATTCAGGGTTCGGATGCCCACCGGCTGAACCGCGATCCGAATCGCGAAAGCAACCTGGGCGTCTGCGATCGGATGACCGAGGTACTGGTGCCGGATGTGTCGTTCGCGGCGCTGAAGGAGCTGTTCCGCTCGGACAGCTTCAACCGCGTGCGCCCGTATCGACCTGAGCACGACCCGTACGACTTCATCCGGATCGCGCGTGCCGAGGGCGAGACAATCGTCCAGTCGTTCCACGAGCTTGTCCCGCGGCGCGGGCGGCTCAGCCCGGTCGTGCGCGACGCGGCGGCGTTCGCCAACGGCAATGGCGGCACGATCTACGTCGGAATTTCGGCAACGCCGAAGGACCCGGTCGTCGGTGTCGAGAACGCGCCGGAGCAGGCGCGAGCGATCGCCGAGGATCTGGCGCGTTACATCACGCCACAGATCACCGGCAGCATCGACATTCAGGACACCGACTCGAAGCAGATCATCGTCGTCCAGATTCCGGCCGGCGACGACATGCCCTATGCCGTCCTGCCGAGCACCATCTACGTTCGCCAGGAAGGCGAGACGACGGTCGCGATGCGCGACGAGATCGTGCAGCTCGTCGTTGACGGGCTGAAGATCGAGCGCGGCGAGCTCCCCGAGCTCGTCTCGGAGCCCACGCGGACAGTCGATGCCGATCCGGACGCTGACGCGCATGATGAAGCGTCAGAGCCGACGCGATCGCGAAGCTCACGCCGACGGGGCCGGGGACGCAGCAGCCAGTCGCATCCCGCTCCGGCAGAACAGTCGGGTGAGCAGCCGCTTGTTCACGAAGATGCGGCGAGCGAGGAGCCGGAGCCGGAGCCGGTGGCGTCTGTGTCACCGGCACCAGTTGCTCGCGACATCGTTGTCTGTAACGACATCCCGTTCCCGCGTACCGGCGTCGAAGTCGTCGACACGGTTGAAGCGGATGGTGTCATCTATCACGCGATGCGTGACCTGCGGAACCTGAAGATCGTCCACAACGTCACCCGCGATTCGGCGCGGCGACTGTGGCGCTATGCGATCACCCAGCTTGAGCTGCATCCTGCGCGCGCTGAGGATGTGACCTGGCACGGCGATCGTGGCTACTGGAAGGCGTACAAGCCGCGCGGCGGCGACGTGCGCTACAACCTCGTTTATCGGCACGATGACCATCTGCACGTCTTCTACGGCGTCACCGACGAGGGTCTCGATGATGAGTGGCGCGACGTCATCCCGCCACGCTATCTGTCGCGCTCGTCGTCGAACGGCGACGGGCAGGAAGACGATACCAATAGCGTCGTATCCGAGACTCCGGCAGCGCCCCATCAGGTGACCCACGAACCGCAGAGCGCGGAAGCGGCAGTCGCTGAGCCGACGACTGAGGTGATAGCAGCCGATGCCCCGGACGATACCGACGGCAGCGCACCCGCTGCTGCGCCGCAGAGCGACATCCAGCCTGTACCGTCGGAAGACCCACAGACGGAGGAGGCAGCGTCACCCGTTGCCCCTGAACCGGAGGTGGCCGCAGAAGAGGCGGAGAAGCCGAAGCCGGTACGGCGGCGGCGCAAGCCTGCGGCAGCGAAGACTGACGAGCCGGCAGTGCCTGACGAGGTTGCCCCGCAGGCAGCCGAGGAGGAGCAGCCGGCAGTACCTGAGCCGGAGCAGCCGAAGCCAGTCCGGCGACGACGCACGGCGACGAAGAAAGCACCGGAAGTGGAAGCTGCTGCGTCCGCGGACGAGCAACCGTCTGCCGAGGCCACACCACCGGCTGAAGCCGAGGTGGAAGCGCCGAAGCCAACGCGCCGTCGTCGACCGACGAAGAAGGCTGCTGAGGCTGAAGCGTCTGCGGCTGCCGAAGCGTCTCCAGAGATGTCTACAGTTGCCGAGCCAGCCGCCGCTGCGGCCCCGGACGAGGAGCCGGAGAAGCCCAAGCCGGTTCGTCGTCGACGCCGGGCGACGCCGAAGGCTGAGGCGACGCCGTCCGAAGAGTCTGACCGACCCGCCGAGGAGTAGGGCGATGGAGAGCGACCGGCTGCGCACGCGCGTCGGTACCGCCGCGTGGTCCGATCACCCCGAGTTCTATCCGAAAGGAACGAAGCCGGGGGATCGGATCACGTACTACGCGCAGCAGTTTCCGGTGGTTGAGGTGAACTCCAGCTATTACTCGATCATGCCTGAGCGCAACTACCGAACCTGGGCGCAGAAGACTCCGCCCGGCTTTGTCTTCAATGTCAAGGCTTACGCGACGTTGACAGGACATAAGCGTGACGAAGAGGCGACGCCGGAGATGTTTACCGCCTTCCAGCGCTCGTATCAGCCATTGCGCGAGGCCGGGAAGCTCGGCGCGATCCTGTTTCAGTTCCCTCCGTGGTTCGATGACAACAGCCTGAACCGCGACTGGATCGCCCGATGCGTTGATGCCATGGCCGGTGACCTGCTGGTCATCGAGTTTCGGAACCGATCCTGGCTGACGCCGGCCAGACGCGAAGGCGCGCTCGACTTCCTGCGCAGTCTCGGGCTTGCCGCGGTTGTGGTGGATGAGCCGCAGGCAGGGCAGGGCACGGTCCCGCTTGTCCCAGTTGTGACCAATACGAAACTCGCCTATATGCGTTTGCATGGCCGCAATGCCGAGACGTGGGCGCGGCCCGGTGCGACGACACGCGAGCGGTTCAATTACCTCTATTCACAACAGGAGATTAACGATCTTGCTGCGGTCGCCCGGACGCTTGCCGACCAGGCGGACGAACTCCATATCCTTTTCAACAACAATGTTGAGAACTATGGCGTCACCAATGCGCGCATGATGATTGACGCGCTCGAACTGACCGATTGCTGGTATCCAGCTCCGCGGCAGAGCATGCTCAATATCTAGACGCAGGCAGCCGCGTAGCAGGGGAAATATGGCTCATCAGGCTGACGCATCTCAGATCGCCCCACAATCGCTCGACGACGCAGTCGAACGCTTGCGGACCGCGCTGCGCCTGGCGCTTGATGGTCGGACGGCTGACGACTTCGCCGCGCGGATCTCCGGAGATGACGACCTGGCCGGCATCGGCCGGGTGCTAACAGCGGTGCGCACGCGCCTGACGATTGACCGCCTGCTCGGGCGACTTCCAGGGCGTCGCGATACGTTGTCTGCAACGCCGCTCGGCGCTTCCAGCGCCGTGCGACCGAACGAGGCTGTCCACCTGATCGCCAAGGTCGGCCTGGATCTTGATGTCCTGTCGATCGCGCAGTTGCTGAATTCATCGCCGGAGCACGTGGCCGGCAGCCTCTTTGCGGGCCGTCGTGCGCTGGATCGCCCGATTGGGAGTGCCTGCAGCCGGTTTGCCGAGGCGATTGGTGAGTACTCCGATCCGTCGGCCGATCCTGACGATCGTGTCGCGCTGATCACCCACGCGCGCGTGTGCGACAACTGCCGCCAGGCAATTGACCGCTCGCAGAACGTCGATGCGTGGTTGCAGACGGAGATGGACCGCCTCGGCATTACAGCCGAAGCCGCGCCGCTCACGCCACACAAGCCGTCAATCCTGCGCCGCGAGGTCGTTATGCCGGTGCTGCTTGTTGCTACGGTCGTCGTTCTGCTCGTTGGCGGGCTGGCGGCGTTCGACTGGCTGACCAACCGCTCCAGCGCCGGGATCTCCGCATTAGCGGCGCAGACAAACGAGCGCTCCGGCTGGCTGCTGGTGGCAGGATCACGCGGGGGCGTCGATGCGCAGAATCTGGAAACCGGGCGGCGTCACGCGCTCATCGCCGCGCCTGATGATGCGTCGCAGTGGCCGTTGCTATCGCCGGCAGCAGACCGCGTCGCGATTGTGCGCCAGGAGCCGTCGTCGCCGTCCGAGCCGGTCTTCAGTGTCAACGTCTTCGATCTCGAAGGCAATCTCATCGGCGCTCCAGACTGGACCAGCGAAGCCGGCTATCGCTGGCCGGTCGGCTGGCTCGGCAATGAAGCACTCCTGATGCTCGAGGGTCCGATCATGGCGAGCGGGGAGACGATCGACGCATACAACGCTCGTCGCCGCACCGAGACACGCCTCGTTGCTGTCGATGTCGCAAGCGGCAACGTTCGCGAGTTGATGCAGGGCGACATCGGCTACGCCTCCGCATCGCCGGATGGGACGCTCGTTGCGGTCGTGAACATCAGCGGCTCGGGTTCTCAGATCGGGACCTTGACCCTCTTTCCTGTCACGGACAGTGGTCTCGGAGAGCCGGTTCGGTCAATCGATGCCGTGGTCGGCGCGTTACAGTGGTCGCCGTCCAGCGACACGGTCTACGCCGCCGTCGTTCAGAGCAGCCAGGCCGATGCGCCTTTCGATTATGCCGACGCATCAATCCTGGCGATCAATCGGTCTGGTGAGACCGCAACGATCTTCGCCGACCGCCCGGCCGGCGCAGGGATCATGCCGGTGTCGGTCAGCCCGGATGGGCACACAGTCGTCGTGGCGGTCGGTCAAAGCGACACCGGTTCGGTGACGTACTGGCGCGTCGATCGACAGACCGGTCTGGAGACTGAGCTGCCGGGAGATACCGATGACGGCTGGCCAATGTCGGGCGTGTGGTCACCGGATGGCACCGAGCTGGTGATGCCGGTTCGGCGACTCTTCTCACTGATCCCGGACCGGCACTCGGCGCCCGTGCCCGGCGGGGACGTCGGTGCAACGCTGGTCGGCTTCGACATCTCCGGAAAGCGCGAGGTCGTCGGGGGCTGGCTCGATACATCCAGCCGTCTGCTCGCCTGGCTTCCTGCGGATCGGATCGCTGCGCCTGAGCCGGATCGCATCCCGGGCGACCCGACGATTACCGCACCGGAGCCGATCCGCACGGCCGGCCGCGTCCTGCAGACGAGTGCCGATAGCATCGCCTCACCGAATGGTCGCTACGTGGTCCTCTACGATGGCGATGCCAACATGTCCGTCATCTGGGATGTGCAGACCAGCTCCTGGCGACAGGTGAGCGGTGGTTCTTCCGATTTCTCGTGGTCGTCGGATAGCCGCATGATCTTCGGAACGGTGCCATTCTCTGGCAGCGCGAACCGGCTGGTCGGGTTTAGCGCCACGAACTTCGATGTCATTACGGCTCTCGACTTCCAGCGCTTCGACCCGATAGGAATGGTCGATAGCGTCAATGCGCGATATGCACGGCCGTTACTGTCGCCGAGTGGCGCAGCGATGTCATTCTTCGTCGAAAACGATGTCAACCACGAGGTCGGTCTATGGATCGCGCGCTGGGGTAGCCAGCCGCAGCGAGTCGCGAGCTGGGCGATACCGACTGACGTCATCCCGTCGATTCCGGCAGAGGCTGTCTGGGTCTCGGATGACACGCTGCTGTTTGCGCGGCCCGACGATTGGGACAGCGGCATGCCGCGCCGCGCCACGTTGCTGCGTGTCGTGCTCGGCGATGGTGCAGCGAAGGTCGAGCCGCTGGTTCAGCTCGATGGACGTGGGAGCGATCGCGGGGTCGTCCTTCGCGATCTCACGATGAGCCCGGATGGCACCCAGCTCGCCTACCGCGCGCGCCACTACCGAGCCTATGAGCCGGACCGCAATCTGCGGGATACAGTCGCGGTAGTTGAGCTAACGGACCTGACGTCATCGATCGAGCTGACCGGTAGCGGCGTCGGCATCGGCATTTCCTGGTCAGACGATAGCCGCTGGCTGGCAATCGGCAATAGCAGCCACATCATCGTCGCAGCCAGCAATGGGCGGATCGTCCGCGATGTCACTCCGGACATCGCCGGTGCAGCTCATCCGGTCTGGGTCGGCAACGAAGTCTGGTTTAGCGTGGCCAACCAGCAAGCACCACTCTGGCGCGTTGTCGTCCGCGAGTGACAAAACGACAGGCCGACCGTTGAAGAACGGTCGGCCTGTAACATGTCGTCAAAGTGGTGTTGCTAGCTCGAGGCAGTCATCCCCTGCTGCTCCGCCGACTGCTTGGCCGAGTCGGCAGCGTCCTGGGCGACCGTCTGCACCTTCTCGACGACGTCCTGGGCCTTCGACTGCGCCTGCTCGACGATCTGGTCGCGCGCCTCGCCCATCAACTCGTTCTCCTTCTGGGTCTCGGGAACGAGCATGCCGATCGCCATCCCAGCTCCGACGGCGATCAAGCCGGCGACGAGCGGGCTCTGCTGGAACATGTCCGACATCTGGGTGCGGGCGTCGGCCATCCGTTCCTGCGCCTGGTCGCCCCACTCGCTGGCCTGGTCCCCGAGATGGCTCGCTTGGTAGCTCATCTGCTCCGTCATGTGACCGGCCTTCTCCTGGACGGCATCGGTCGCGTCGCTGACCGCGTGCATCGCTTCGTCCATTTTGCTGGACTCGCCGTGACCGTGTTGCGACATGTAGCGCTGCTCGCGCTCCGCATAGCGGTCGAAGCCCGGTGTGGCGTAGTAGCGCCCCTCGGCCAGCGTCGTATGACGGCGCGGCTTGTAGTACGACTGCTGCGTCCCGCCCTTCGAGCGGTTCATCCACAGCCAGCCGAGACCGATGCCTGCGAGTGCGGCCGGGACTGGGTTCTGGCGGACCGTATCGATGACGCTGCCGCCCGTCGATGACATCATGTACTGTGCTCGGTCGCTCACGTTTTCCATCGCCTCCTGCGCTCTACCGATCGTCGCGTCCCGGACGGCGTCCTTGGCCTGGGCCTTGAGGGCGTCCGGGTTCAGGCGATCCTGAATCTCGTCAATCGTCTCGCTCATGTTTGCCCGGGTCGCCTCGATTTCGTCGCGAATCTCGTCCGGGTCGTCCGCGCCCGTGGCGTCGTCAGTTCGGGCCGCATCTATCCGTCGGTCAGGGTCGTCCGGTCTCATGACACCTGGCGCTTCGCCCATTCCTTGTCCTCCTTCAGCGTCTCAATCGTCTGTTCGGGGGCGGGGCTGGTCTGCTTGAGCTGGTCGAGCCCCATCTTGATCAGGATGCCGCCGATGATGGCGACCAGGACGCCGACGATCAGGGCGGCGAGCCACCAGTCGACTGCCTTGCCGAGCAGCAGCACGGCTGCGGCGACAATCGCGAGGAACCCGGCATAGGCGATCGCGCCGCCGGCACCGACCATGCCGGCGTCCTTGCCCGCCTGCGATGCCTTCTGGCTCATTTCGGCCTTGGCGAGCGCGATCTCCTGGCGGACCAGCGTACTGGTTTGGCGGCTCAGCTCAGAGAACAGGTCGCCCAGTGAGCGATCGTCACCGCGTTCCATACCGATCCTCCCCGCTGTCCGACCGCCTTGTGTCCGTCGTCATCGAGGGGTCCGTGTTGCCAAAGGCACCACGCCCGGTCTGGCCAGTGGACGTCGATGGAGCGTCTGGTGAGTAATAGCCGGGGGACGTCGACTGCTGATTACCGGCGGTGTGATAGCTCGTGCGCGGCGGCGTGGCGGCGCGGTCCATATATCCCGGGTATCGGCTGCCAGTTGCGAAGCGGTTTTCCGAACCGCTGTAGCGCATCATGGCACGATCTGACGACGACCCCGACGGCTGCGAGCTCTTCAGGAAGCGCGCCGCGGCCATGCCGAGCGCGAACGCGCCGCCGAGGAAGGCAGCAGGGTTGCGCCGCGCAAAGTCCTCGACGTCGCCCAGCAGATCGGTCACGTCGCGGTTGCTGATCTGGCTGGCGAACTGCTCGATCTTGTCCGACGCCATGTCGGCGTAATGCGCCATCGTGGGATTCTGATCGCGGAGCTGATTGCCGACGTCGTCGAATGCCCGGGCGACTGAGCCGAGGCTGTCGGCGGCTTTGTCCTTCTGTTCGTTGGCGCGGCTGGCCGTCGTCTGCTTGGCCTGATCCGCGACCTCTCCGGCCTTCTGCTTGGCTTGCTCAGCGGCGTCCTGAACCTGGGAGGTCATCTCCGATGAGCCGCTGGAGGAACTGCTCATCTCACTGTTGCGAGTCCTCGCACTGCCTGCGTCTCTACTGCCCGTGCTCATGTGGCGCGAGTCCTTTCCCTGACGATGTCGACTGCTTCGTACCCAACCGTGGCGGTCGCTAGCTCTGCTGGTGGGTTCAGCGCGGGGATGCGCTGTAGCGTCTCTTACGCAATGGCCGTACCAGCAGGTGTCCGCCAGTCACATCGAACCCGGTTGGGTGCGGCCGGACGCCGGTATCGCGCTGTGTTCCAAGCCATGCTAGTCTGCGTCATCCACAGCGTTCATCTCCGGGCGCAGCTCGCGCCGCCAGCGAGGGGAGCCACCCATGACTGCACCGCCGACCAATTCAACGACGCAGGTACCGCGCTATGAGTACGACGATGCGCAGGTGCGGGCCGCTATTCGTGACAACCTCTGGGTGCATTTCACCCAGATGAAGGAATTCGCCGATCCGGACCATCGCCCGTTTCTTCTCACCCACGGACAGGGCTCGACTGTCTGGGATACCGAGGGGAAGGCGTACCTGGATTTTCTGGCGGGGATCTATTCGGTCAACGCAGGCTACGGGCGCACCCGCATTGTTGAGGCGATGATGGCGCAGGCCGAGGCCATGCCGTTCGTCAACCCGTTCGGGCAAGCGAGCGTCCCGGCTGCCGTCCTCGCCGATCGCCTCGGCGATCTCGCGCCCCTTGGGGGTGATGCCCGCGTCTTCTTCACCTCGGGAGGCTCGGAGTCGGTGGAGACTGCGCTGAAGCTGGCCAAGCAGTATCAGACACTACGCGGTTTCCCACACCGCTGGAAGACAATCTCGCGGCGCGTCGCTTATCACGGTATGACAATCGGGGCGCTATCGGTCAACGGACTGACCGGCGCGCGAGCCTCATTCGGGCCGCTCGTGCCAGGCGCGCGCCATGCGCCGATGTCGCACCGCTACCGCTGCCCATATTGCCGCAACGAGTCCGCCTGCAACCTGATGTGTTACGACGAGATCGAGCGGCTGGTTGAGTTCGAGGGGCCGGATCAGGTCGCGGCGATTATCACCGAGCCGGTCCAGAACGCCGGTGGCTGCATCCCGCCCGGCTCGATGGACTACTTCAAGAAGATTCGCACGCTCTGCGACCAGACCGGCATTCTGATGATCATGGATGAGGTCATTTGCGGCTTCGGGCGGCTGGGTGAGCTGTTCGGCTCGTCCTACTTCGGCGTTGAGCCAGACGTCATCACGGCGGCAAAGGGCATCACCTCGTCATATGCGCCGCTCGGGGCAGTCCTCGTCCGCAAGTCGGTCGCTGATGCCTTCGCGGGTGAGGCACAGGAAGACACTCCGGCGCCGGTCGCTGCGGCTCGCACGTGGGGATTCCAGCACGGTTTGACGTTCGGGGGCCATCCGGTGTCCTGCGCCGCAGCCATCGCCAACCTCGACATCATGCTGGAAGAGGATCTGCCGGGTAAGGCGCGCGAGATGGGCGCATACCTCCGGGTCGAGCTGGAGGCCGCGCTCGGCGAGCACCCGAACGTCGGCGACATTCGCGGGGCGGGGCTGTTCCTCGGCGTCGAGATGGTCACGGATCGGGAGACGCGCGCTTCGCCGGAGAAGGCTGAAGTCATGGCCTGGATGACCGACCAGATGCTTGAGCGCGGCATTATTCTGCGCAACGATGATCGCAACGATCCGACGACGCAACTCTGCCCACCGCTCGTCGTCACTCGTGAAGAGTGCGACCGGGTGGTGCAGGTGCTGGCCGAGTGCTTCGATGGGCTTGGCAAGAAGCTCGGAACCGTTGGGACGCAGCACGCTGTCTGAGGTGTGTTGCGTTGGGGAGCGGTGTGCGAATTAGCGAGTCGGCAGAGTCGCATGGATCAGGATTCCGGTGCGGCGCTCGCTCCCGAATCCTGTCATTCCGGGCCACGTCGAGAAATCTCCCGTGCGTCGATTACGAAAGCATGCTCGGGAGGTTTTTCGCTGCCGGGTGCCATCGCCGCCGCAGCATCCGTCGGTGGCTGCCGCCCTAGCGCGGCCAGCCGGAATCGCTCTCCGGGAACCAGACGAAGAACGTGGCCCCGCTGCCTTCGCCGCGGCTCTCGGCGCGAATCCAGCCGTGGTGGTGCAGGACGATGTTGCGGGTGATGTGCAGACCCAGACCCATGCCGGGGAACGAGCCGTGGGTCGCGTTGGAGGCCCGCCCGAATGGCTCGAAGATCGACTCAAGCGCACTTGCTGGCAGGCCGATACCGCTATCGTGGATCGCGACCAGATAGCCACCATCTTCCCGACCGACGCTGACCTGAATGCTGCCCCCATTCGGCGAGTACTTGATGGCGTTATCAAGCAGGTTGCTCAGTACCTGATCGACCCGTACCGCATCGCCGCTGATGAACATCGGGTCGTGGCTGACTTCCAGCACGATCGTGTGGCGATCCGACAGTTGGCTGAACCGCTCGACCGCTTCGGTGACGTGATCGACCAGATTGAGCTGTTCTATCTGCAGCGAGACGAAACCGGACCGCAGGCGCGAGACATCCAGTAGCTCAGTTGTTAGCTGGCTCAGGCGATTTGCCGTGTCATTGATGATGCGGCAGGTGCGCTCCAGCCGCTCCTGATCGAGATCCCCGCGATCCAGACGTCGCAGCATGAGCTGGGCTGATGCCTTGAGGGCGGCAACCGGCGTCTTCAGCTCGTGCGAAGCGATCGACAGGAACTCGTCTCGCGCTCGCACTGCCTCCTCGGCGGCGCGGCGGGTGGCAGATTCTGCATCGAACAGCCGCGCACGCTCCAGCGCTTGCGCCGCCTGACCGGTGATGCCGACCAGCACATCGAGGTCGTCGCCCGCTGGCGAAATTGCACCGGTCAGCTTAAGCGACATAACGCCAATGACTTTACTGCGCTGGACCAGAGGCACCGCCACAAGCGCGCCGGACTTTCGCTCGCCTTCGCCCTTGCTTCGCAGGCGCTGCCAGACTGGCTGTCCGGTGCGGAACGTCTCGATAATCGGTCCGGGATCCGAGGGCGTCGGGAGTCCGGCATTGTCGCCGAGTGTGGCGATCTGGATCAGGTCGCCTTTGTCTGTGCGGGTGATGATCGTACCGGCCACTGCGCCGACGGTTGACATCGCCATTCGCAATGTCGTCTCGCCGACCTGCTCACGCGTGACGCTGCTATCGAGCGCCGACGTGATCGCGAGCAGGCGGCGGAGCCGCTCAGCACTATGCTCTGCGTCGCGCCGGGCGGCCTGCTCGGCGTCCAGAAGCTCGCGTCGCTCGGTGACATCGGTGAACGCGACAACACCGGAGATGATCTCGCCGTCCACGTCGCGTACCGGCGCGGCGTTGAGGCTAATCCAGCACATCGTGCCGTCGCCGCGGAGATAGCGCACCTCCTCGCCGCGCACGACGTCGCCATTCGTCAGCGCTCGAGCGAGCGGCCACTCGTCACCGCGCAGTTGCGTGCCGTCAGGCCGAACGCCGGTCCACTGCTTGTAGCTCTCAATGTTGTTCGACGCGAGGATGGGGTGCCGGAGAATCTGCTCTACCTGTGAATTGGCCGCCACGATGCGGCCGCCCGGCGCTTCGGCGATAACGATTGCGACCGGCATCTGTTCGAGGACAGCTTCAAGCGCTCGCTGCGACAGCACCTGGTCAGTGACATCGTTCACCTGAACGAAGAGATCGGTGACCTCGCCGTGTTGATCGCGCACCGGCTGGCAGACGAAGTTGAAGTAGCTCGTGATCGTTGCTCCGGCGGTATCGCGTCTGAAGCGAGCGGCCATTTCCGTTCCGATGAACGGCTCGCCCGTCTCGAAGACGCGATCGAGCATTTCGCGAAAACCCTGCACCTCGAGATCGGGGAACGCTTCCCGGAAAGATTTCCCCAGCAGGTCAGTCGTGCCGGAGACCTGTTCATAGGCCGGGTTTGCCAGCGTGAAGACATGATCCGGTCCGCTGAGGATGCAAAACGCCGTTGGCGCTTGCATCAGCATAGCGCGGAGCACGTCATTTTCATTTCCTGGCATCGAAGAACCGGAGTCGGTCATCGCGTTTTCAAGCGTTCTGTTACGGTGTCACGATTAACGCACCGTCGATCTCGTTCGTCCCTACTCTGAGTGGTTGCCCTTGATTGGTGGACGGTAGTGTATCCCCAATTTACAGATTCGGCATGTGATGTCCATCACAGTGTAGTCGCGATGTTGTCGCCCGTTTCTGCTGCCGGCCGGAGCACCTTCTCGAAGATATAGTCGCGGCGCGTCTCACGCATGCCCGCCCGCTGATAGAGCCGGGTAGCGCCGGTCGGATTCGAGACGTCCACGGACAGACCGGCCCTGCGTCGCCCACGGCGCTGCAGCTCAGCAAGGGCGGTCTGCAGCAGCGTTTCGCCGATGCCGCGCCCGCGCCAGTCTCTACGCACGCCCAGCTCACCAATCCAGCCGAATGAGGTATCGCCAGCACGCGACCCTCGACCAATCACCGCGCCGACCACCTCCTTGCCGCTGAAGGCGAGGAAGGTCAGCGACGGTTCGAAGCCCGGCGCGCCATCGAGTTGCAGATGAATGAACTCCTCGAACTGCGTCGGCATATAGCCCCAGTGATCGGCGAAGGCGGATTCAATCACTTCCCACAGCGCACGCTCATCCTGTGGACGTTGCAGCGTCCGGACGGTGATGCCTTCGGGCGCGGCCGGCGGCGACACTGGATTGGCAACGAGATCGATTTCCATCTGCTGCCAGTCGCGAATATGCTGGTAGCCAAACGCTGCGAGCAGCCCGTGCGCCGCAGTGCTCGCTTTCCGCACGCGCGTCAGTATCACCACGCGCTTGTTCTCCGGCGATTCCGAGAGCCTGCGCTGTACGCACTGTTCGATCGTCTGCAGCATGAACGTGCCGATTCCGTGGCCCATATAGTCCGGATGCACGTCCCCGCCAAAGCCGAACGAGGTGCATTGCGGATCGTCCCAGAACAGGAGATGCCCAGCCAGGTCGCCATTCGGCGCAATGACCAGCCAGTCCTGATCCTCAGGGTTGCGATGCGGATCGGCCAGCTCGCGCAAGACCTCGCCTGCTCCATACAAGTCGGTGCCGACCTCGATCCGCGCGCCGGCGTTTTTCATTTCGGCGATCGCCTCCGCGTCGCTGGTGTCCGGGCGTCGGATCGTAAAGCCGCGAGGAACCGCGATTTCTTCCGGTTGCGTTGTGAGCGCTTTGCTATTCATCTGTTCTCCCGCATTGTGACGGTTCTTGCCGGCCAGGACTGTGACGCCGCGAATGACTCAGGACAGACGACGGACAGAGTCGTTCACTTCGATGCGGCGACGCCCTGACTCGTGGCCGGCCGAAGAATCTTCTCGTAGACATAGTCGAGTCGCGCCTCGTGCATGCCGGCGCGCTCGTACAGGCGGTCCGCGCCGGTCAGGCTGCTGCCATCGACATGCAGACCGACGCGGAGATGGCCGCGCCGGTGAAACGCCCCGAACGCCGTTAGCAGGAGCTCCTGGCCAATGCCCCGACCGCGCCATTCGCGATGCACACCGAGACCGCCCACCCAGCCGAGTGTCGGGTCGCCGCCGCGCGATGGGTGGCAGGTCGCCGCTCCGACAATACTGTCGTCGTCCATCGCGAGGAAGAAGAGTTCTGGATCGAAGTCCTTGACGCCCTCGATCTCGTAGTACAGGAATTCCTCGAACGGCATCGGCGCGTATCCCCAGTGGTCGGCGAAGGCCGACTCCATCAGTTCCCAGAGCAGGCGCTCGTCTGCTCCGCGCGTCAGGGTGCGGATCGTGATACCGTCGATTGCAGCGGGCGGCGTTGGCGGACTGGTCACATCGATCTCCATCCGCCGCCAGTTGCGCGTATGCTCGAAGCCGGCCTCTTCCAGGAGCGCATGCGCGGCGAGCGAGCCTGAGTTGACGCGCGTCTGGAGATCTACGCGCTCTCCGGCCGGTGCCCGGTGCATCTCGCGCCGTGCGCGAGCCTCGATCGTGTTTAGCAGGAACGTGCCGATGCCGCGCCCGACGAAATCCGGGTGGACGTCGCCATCGAAGACAAATGTGGTGAACGGCGCGTATTCGTAGAGCTGGAGCTGGGCGGCCAGCGAGCCGTCCTCAGCGATGACCAGCCAGTTTTCGTCATTCAGGTTGCGGGTAGGGTCGCCCAATTCACGCAGAACCTCGCTGGCATCAGTCAGATCGACGCCGCTCTCTGCGCGAGCGCGAGCGTTGATCAGTGCCGCGATTGCATCTGCGTCGCTCAGTTTCGGTCGTCGAATTGAGAAACCCCTTGGAATCGCGATGATTCGTGGCCCCACGGTATCTGCCATGCCTTTCGCCAAGTCTGCATTTCGTGCGACGAAAGTGTTGCACCGGACGAAGTACGCGACACCGTCGTGCAGTGCAGGACGACATTGCCCGTTTGGACAGGATAAGCGAGTGGGCGGGCAGCGCAGTATGATGCCGGAACACATCCGATTGCAACGCGGAGAGGGGCGAAGATATGCACCAGTCGAGCGGCGAGCGCCCGTTCGATGTCGTCATCGTTGGCGCGGGACCAGCAGGCTGCGTCCTCGCGTCGCGACTGACGGAGGATCCGCTGCGTCGCGTGCTGCTCGTCGAGGCCGGACCGGACTACGGCTCTGACCCAACGAAGTGGCCGCCGGAGCTGCTCTATCCGTACGAGACAGAGTGGAATCTGCACACCTGGGGCTATCACAACGCGCCGACGTCCGAGGGCCAGACTGTTGGGCATGCACTGCCGCGAGCGCGGGTATTCGGCGGGTCGTCGGCCATCAACGCCTGCCTCTGGTTTCGCGGCTCGCGGATCGATTACGACGGTTGGCGTGACATGGGCAATCCCGGCTGGGGCTGGGACGATCTCTTCCCGATGTTCCTGCGCAGCGAGACTGACAACGGCGGCGATGCCGGCTGGCATGGCCATGATGGGCCGGTGCATGTGTTTCGTGAGCCGTTCGATCGGCTGGGCGTCTCGCACGTCCGCATGATTGAGTCGGCGCGTGAGCTTGGCTACGCCTGGCTCGACGATCTCAATGGCGGGGGCACCGACATCCAGATCCCGTCGATCGGCCGCACGCCGAAGAACATCGATACAGGCTATCGGCTGAATGGTGCGCTGACCTACCTCGCGCGAGCGCGCGGCCGGGAGAACCTTACGCTAATGCCGGATACGCTCGTTGACCGCATTCTCATCGAGAATGGCCGCGCAACCGGTGTGCTGACCGCCGACGGAGCGACGCTGCAAGGCACGGAGATCATCATCAGCGGCGGCGCGTACGCGTCCCCGGGGATCCTGATGCGCTCGGGCATCGGACCAGCCGATCATCTGCGCGAGCTGAGTGTCCCGCTCGTCCACGATCTGCCGGGCGTCGGCGAGCACCTGCTGGACCATCCGTATATCTCGCCCTACACCAGCGGACTGACGATGTGGCCGATCAGGGCCGGGCTGGAGACGAATCGCCAGGCGTTCGTGCAAGTCGTCATGCGAGCGCGCTCGAATCAGGTGGATGAGGAGATTGACTTGCATCTATACCCCCGCGAGGTCGTCGACGCCGCGACCGGGCAGTGGATGTTCGGCTTCGGTATTTCGCTGATGTATGCGCGCTCGAAGGGACGGGTGCGGCTGACGAGTACCGACCCGAACGCGACGCTCGATATCGACCATCGCTGGTTCAGCGACCCGCAGGGCCTCGACATCGAAGCGATGACCGACGGTGTTCAGATCGCTTACCAGCTGGCGACGACGCCACCGCTGGCCGACATGATCGACATGCCCGCCGAGCAGCGCCAGATCGCACATGACCGCGCTGCCATTCGGGAGGTGTTGCGCCGTGAGGCGAGCACGACGTTCCATCCATCCAGCACCTGTCGGATGGGACCGGCGGATGATCCGACGGCGGTCGTTGATGCTGAAGGCAGAGTCCATGGGCTGCGTGGTCTGCGCGTCGTGGATGCGTCGATCTTCCCCTGGGGACCGCGCTGTAACCTGCATTCGCCGGTCATCGCCGTTGCTGAGAAGATATCGGACGCTATTCGGCAGGCCAGATAAGTAGACGGTCAGACATGCAAACGCCCGCCATCTGAGCGATCAGAGGCGGGCGTTTGAGCGTGCGGTCAACGGCGCTTCAGGTAGGCGAGTCGACGCAGACGCGGCTCGACCTCCTCGTACTTCCACGCTTCCCGGTTGATGTCGTCGTACTGTCGCCGCTTCTCTTCCAACCGCACATGCATCTCCAGGTCTCGCGTAACCATCGTCTGGCTCCTTTGCCACTTGTGTCGTGCGACTCTCAGCTTCGAGAACCGTGAAGACAGCGTACGGCTTGGGTCGCAGTGGCGAATCGGTCGGGTTACGCATTTTGCCGGCAGGGTGATCGAGATCCGCGACTACGTGATCTCGCGTAGGGAGGCAGATGGCGGAGTACGTAAATTGGGAGGGGCCGTGAGTAGCTGGGGACGGCGGCCTCCCGCGAGTCGCTCTGCGGGACGGCAGTGCAGTGTCGATGCGGTGCCGTGACGAGGGACGCGCCAAAGCACGTCCCTCGCTGGAAGGTCAGCCCCAGACCTGCTCGAACACACGCAGATAGTTTTCGCCGAGGATCTTGCTCACATCCTCGTCGGAGTAGCCACGCGCCTGCAAGCGGTCGATGAAGTTCGTGACCTGCGGGTAATTCCACCAGCCGTCGAGCGCGCGCATTGGTGAGCGGACGTTGGTCGTAATCAGCTCGCCGTAGCGGCCAGCGACGTCCGGGTACTCCGGCTCACCCCACGGATCGTGCCAGTGATCGGGGTAGGTGCCGAGCGACATGTCGGTGCCGACGCCGATGTGGTCGGTGTTGCCAATCAGGTTGGAGAGGTAATCGACGTGATCGATGAAGTCGTCGACGGTCGGCCAGTGGGTCGTGCCCGGTTTCATCACGAGCGGACCCCACGGGGCCAGGCCGATCACGCCACCGGTTGCGACACAGGCGGTGATCTGGTCGTCGTCGATGTTGCGCGGATTGGGGACGATGCCGTTGGGGTTAGAGTGCGAGAAGACGACCGGCCTGGTCGAGCGCTCCAGGATATCGAGCGAGGCTCGCTTGCCGATGTGCGTGCAGTCCAGCAGGACGCCGACGCGGTTGCACTCGTCGACGACGAGCTCGCCAAAGCGCGTGAGGCCGCTGGAGGTACGATCCAGCGCGCCGTCGCAAATGAGGTTGGTCGTGTTGTAGGCCGGCAGCATCATGCGCAGGCCGAGCTTCCAGAATGCCTCGACCCGGTGCAGCCGGTTGCCGATGAAGTCGCCGCCCTGGGCCGCCATGACAAAGGCAGCCTTACCCTCAGCCTTCGCCTTGCGAATATCTCCGGCGGTTTCGGCGACAATGATGTTGGGGTTGCGCCGCGCGACGAGATGCCAGAACATGGCCGACTCCATCGCCTGTTCGGCGGAGGCGTGTGGGTCCCAGACGGTGAGCATGTAGGCGGTTACGCCGTGGCGATGGGCGTTGGGAAAGTCGGCATCGGGCCAGACCTGCATACATGAGTCGATGAAGATGTAGGGGTGATCTTCCTCGATCAGGGGGTGAAAGCCTTTATTGGCTTGCTCGATCTGCTCAGGGGTCAGTGCCATCTGCTCGATCGCTCCTTTTTTCATCGGGATCGCTCGGGCCGCACACGGGCCACGGGCGGCAGAATAGCAGACGGGCAGGATTCACGCTGCCGCGGGGGCCATGGGGAGGCTGAATGGGGTTGTTGCTGGCTGCAATGGCGATTGTGGCCGTGTCGGGCGTGATCTTCGGGATGACAGGGTTCGGATTTGCGCTCATCAGCGTTCCGCCGCTGCTGTTGCTATATGAGCCGACTACCGTCGTGGCGCTGATGATCTGTATTACGATCGCGACGAGCGGCATCGTGATGGTCAGTGGCCGGAGCGAGCTCGACTGGCGGCTGGTCTTCGCCCTCTTTCCCGGCGCATTGCTGGGACTTGCCATCGGCACGCGCATCCTGCAGGACGTCGATCCGGTCGCGCTGAAGATCGTCGCCGGAACGTTCGTCGCAATCTACTCTGTTGCATTATTGGCTGGCTTTCAGCCGGTTGGCGGACGCAACCCGATCGCGATCTTCGCGGCCAGCCTGACGAGCGGAGCACTGGCAACGTCGACCGGCCTTTCAGGCCCACCAATCGTGATGCTGCTGTCTGCCCGCCAGATGGCCAAGGACGCGTTTCGATCGACGATCACAACGTACTTCGTCGTGATTGCCATCGCCAGCCTGCCGCTATTGCTGGCAAGCGGGGCGGTTGGCCAGAGCGAAATCGTGACGTCGCTGTGGCTCTCTCCGGCGGCGATGGTCGGGACCTTTGTCGGCAATCGACTGGTGCGGAAGATGAACGCGGCGGCGTTCCGCAAGCTGACGCTAGTGCTGCTGCTGGTTACCGGCCTGATGGGCATCATCACGGCGGCCGTTGCGCTGCTGTGACTCTGGCTACTCCCCGGCGAAGATGTCGAACCAGCGCTTCCAGTTCGGCTCGTTGTCTTCGGCTTCCGGCTTCTCAGCCGTTGAGGCGGTCGCCGGTGGCGGATCCTGCCAGTGGACGAGCAGAACCGTTTCACCCGGATTGGCGAGATTGAGGTCGCGTCGGGCACGAGTTTCAACATAGGCAGTGTATGCACCGCTGGAGTAGGCGTCCAGCTCGGCCTGCAGCGCGCGGTTGTCGCGCTCGATGCTGGCTATTGCTGCCCCGAGGCTGGCTTCCTCTGCCTGCAGTTGCCGTGCCCGCCAGGCCTGCTCGCCGAACGCAACCATGAAGTAGACCCCGACGAGCAGGATCAGAATGATGGCGATCCGGTTGCGCTGCTGGTCGAGCAGCTCGGCGAGCGATCCAGCCCGGTGCATCATCGCGCGGTGCCGCTCGGCGTGATGGCGTCCGGCATCGTTGGCCAGCTCGTCGCGGACTCGTAGGCGTGGGCGGCACGCAGAATGTCCGCCTCGCCGAACGCGCGCCCGATCATCTGCAACGAGACCGGCATGCCGTCGGAAAACCCGCACGGAATGGCGATGCCGGGCAGGCCAGCCATGTTGGCCGGAATTGTGAAGATGTCCGACAGGTACATCTGGATCGGGTCGTCGGTGCGCTCGCCAATACGGAATGCGACGGTCGGCGAGGTCGGCGCGACGATCACATCGACATCCTCGAAGGCGCGGTCGAAGTCACGCTTGATCAGGGTGCGAACCTTTTGCGCCTTGACGTAATAGGCGTCGTAATAGCCGGACGCCAGCGCGTAGGTTCCGAGCATGATGCGGCGCTTGACCTCCAGTCCGAAGCCCTCACCACGTGTGCGCAAATACGAATCGATGACGTTGCCGCCGTCGATGCTCAGGCCGTACTTCACGCCGTCGAAGCGGGCGAGGTTGGCGCTCGCCTCGGCCGGTGCTGTGATGTAGTAGGTCGGCATCGCGTACTTCGAGAAGGGCAGCGAGATCGGCACCAGCTCAGCGCCAAGCCGCTCCAGCTCGGCGTAGGCCGCTTCGCAGGCGGCAGCCACGCCCGGCTCCATGCCCTCAATGTCGCGGAACTCGGAAGCGATACCGACCTTCAGGCCGCGAATGTCGCCCGTAAGCGCCGCCCGGAAGTTGGGCACGTCGACCGGCACGGACGTCGAGTCGCGCGGGTCGTGCCCGGCGATTGCGCCCAGCACGAGCGCAGCGTCTTCGACCGAGCGTGTGAACGGGCCGATCTGATCGAGCGACGATGCGAACGCCATCAGCCCCCAGCGCGACACCCGCCCATAGGTCGGCTTCAGGCCAACGACACCGCAGAAGCCAGCCGGCTGGCGAATGCTGCCACCTGTGTCCGATCCGAGTGTTGCCAGCGCCATACCGGACGCCACGGCCGCCGCCGAGCCACCGCTGGAACCGCCGGGGACGCGTTCAGTGTCCCACGGATTTCGTGTCGTGAAGAACGCCGAATTCTCGGTTGAGGAGCCCATCGCGAATTCATCAGTGTTGAGCTTGCCGACGAAGACGGCACCCTGCGAGCGCATGCGCTCGACGACGGTCGCGTCGAACGGCGAGCGATAGTGCTCGAGCATCTTCGATGCTGCGGTGGTGGGCGCATCGGTCGTGCAGAGGATGTCCTTCAGCCCAACCGGGATGCCGGTCAGCGCCGTCCCTTCGCCACGTTCGATCATCGCGTCTGCGCCGGTTGCCATCTCACGTGCCTGCTCGAACATCGGTGTGATGAATGCGTGGATCGCTGGGTCGACCTGCTCGATGTGCTGGATGTGCGCCTCGGCAAGGTCGGTTGCGCTGATCTCCCGCGCATCGAGCAGGCGCCGCGCTTCGGCGATGGTCAGTCTCGTCAGGTCCGTCATTCACAGGCTCCGCTCGCGGCTATCGCGTTCGATACGAAAAGCTCCGGCAAAGGGGTAACAATCAGGATTGATCGAGGACGGCGTTGACCTTCAGATAGCCGTCCTCGGTGGCTGGCGCATTGGCGAGGACGGCCTCGCGCGGGAGAGATGGCTGCACGACATCGTCACGCATGACGTTGTGCAGCTGGATGACCTGGGCGGTTGGAGGAATGTCGTCGGTATCGACGTCCTGCAGCGAGGCGATATGGTCGAGGATGCTGGAGAGCTGCTCCCGCATCAGCTCGATCTCCTCCTCGGAGAGGCCAATGCGAGCGAGCGCTGCAATGTGCTCGACGGTGTCGCGGTCAAGTTTCACGCGATATCCTCCTGCGTCCGGGTTCGTCGGGTACCCTGGCGTCGTGCCGTCTGAATCATGCTGTGGCGAGTGTAACAACGCGAGCCGGACGCGACCAACGCGGGCTGCTGCGGTCGCTGGTTCAGCCGTGCGTCCGGCGACCGTGGTATACAATCGCACCGAGTTGGCTGAACTACACGTCCGAAGATCCACGGCGGCAGCTTCTCGACCTGCTCTGCGCTGCGCCCGCCGTGCCGATGATCTGGCAGAAGATTGCGCACTCTCCGATACAACGCTCATCAACGTTTGCCGAGGCACGCGCTTCCACACGGGCTGCTCCTGATCGTTCTTGCCGTATCGCTGCTGGCTGCCTGTCAGAGCGAAGAGCAGGAGCCGACGCCGACCAGCGTTTCTCCAACTGCGACCGCCGTCCGCGCCGAGGCCACGGCGACGCCAGCGATGACGCCGACGGCGACGGTGACGGCGGCGATGGGCGCGCTCCTTTCGCCCGGTCCGACATTTGGCAACGTCGAGCAGTTCTTTTTTCTCAACGGCAGCGATCTCTGGCAGGCGCAGTCAAACGGCCGGGTTGTGCGCGTCACGCGCGACCTGGACCTCGGCCCGTGGGCGATGGCACCGGACGGCTCGCGCGCGATCGCGGTGATCCGCCGTGTCGAAAACACGTTGCCGACGGAGGAGATTCGCATCATCCGCGGCGATGGCCTGCTGAGCCTGCCGCTTTACGGCCCGCTGCCGACCAGCGGCGTCGATGCGCGGCCCACGATTGTCGCGCTCGACTGGTCGTGGGATCAGACCAAACTGGTCGTGCTGTTCGATGATGGCGCGGTTGGTGTGCTGCCGGTGCCGGATAATGAGGACCAATATCCGGTGGCAATGGAGCGCATCGTCCAGGCCGGGAACGTGAATCCGGGTCGAAAGGCGGCGTGGTCGCTCAGCAGCAACGGCTTCGCGTATATCGCGGGCGAGAGGGGCGAAAGCCGGCTGGTTGTCGTTCCGCTCGGCGACGAACCGCAGGAGATCGCGCCCGATGTGGCGACGCGTGCGTTTGCCTGGCTGCCCGGTCGCGGACGCCTCGCGTTCGTCGAGCGCGCCGGCGGAACGGGTCGTGAGATGCCCGGCTCGATCTTTACGATGGCAGCAGACGGTACCTCCCGCGAGCTGCTGCTGAGCGCCGGACAGTTTGCTCCGGCCGCGCTGGTGATGTCGCTGCGCGCCTCGCCGGATGGGCGATTCATCGCCTTTACCGTCTTCGTGCCTGGGCCGCAGGGCACGCCGACGTTCCAGTCGCTCTGGGCGCTCAACATCGACAGCGGCGAACTGGTCAACATCCCGGTCGCAACTGGCTATCGCGTTGCGGATATCTGGTGGGCGGCGCAGGGGCTGTCGTGGCGAGCCGTCAGCCTCGATGCACCAGCCGCCGACGACCCGACGCAGTATCGCGGCACCGGTGCATTCCTCATTCAGCGCTACGACGACGCGTCCGGCACGAGCACAACGATCTTTTCGGCAGGCTCCGCCCGCTAGCGCGGACGTGTCTAGCGCAGGTTTGTCAGCTCGTCCGGATCGACTTCGGTCGCGTCGAAGACGGTCTTCGCGCGTTCGACACGATACTGATCATCGGCGCTTCGCTCATCAATCGGCTCGTCCGGCGGCGGCGCTTCCATGCGGGGCGACTCCTGTGTGCGCGCGCTGCCGAATGCTGAAGCATCAACCGGTGCTGCCGGGGGTGCAGATGGCAATTCGCGGCCATCTCGTAGAGAAACGATCACGTTGTAGCGCGTGCCGGTGACGCGCTCGACCGCTTGCTCAATGACATCCCGCGCGGCTGGCTCGTTGAGCATTTTGGCGTGGAACGTATACGGCGCGGACAGGTGCAGCGTGCTGTCCGCAATGCTGTCCGGGTCGCTCTCACGAAGGAGCGCCTCGACCTTGCCGTTCATCGCCTTGATCTCGGCCCGGATACGATCCCACTGCGACAGGATATCGGCTATCGGGCCGCTGCCGTCGGCGCTTGCTGCCGGGCGTCTGGCCGGAGCAGGACGCGGCGCTCGCGGTTCGAACGCGGGTTCTGGTTGGCGTGGCGGCGGCGATGACGGCCGTTCCGCCGGTGGCGCGCCCCAGCTTGTCGGCGGCTGCGCTGCCGGTCGCGGCGGCGCTGAGCGTGGCGCGCGCTGCGGTTCCGCTTGCGGCGCGACGTGGATGATCGCCGGCTGCTCGACGAGCGCGCCGACGACAGCTAGCTCGATCGGCAGTTGCGCGAAACCGGCAGTGCGGACCTTGAAGTCCAGCTCGCTGAACCGCTCGTTGATGCGCAGCAGGTCAGCCAGCTCGAAGCGCTCCGCCAGCTCACGGAGGTTGTCGGTCGCCTCGACCGGGTTTGCTCCGGCGCGGAGCAGAAGCAAAAGGCGCAGCACCTCGCCGATATGGCGCGCAAACGAGCGCATATCCTGGCCGGCGTCGGCGGCATTGGCGACGACCTGCAGACCCGCCTTGACGTCGCGGTCGGCCAGCGCCCGCGCCAGATCGAGCTCCCAGCCATCGGTTGAGATGCCCAGCATCTTGCGGGTCAGATCTGCGTCGATGCGGCCGGATTCGGTCGATGCGGCGGCGGTCGCCAGCAGATCGACGAGGCTCAGCGCATCACGCAGGCTGCCGGTCGAGCGGCGGACGACGATATCGACGGCGTCATCGTCGATGTCGAGCCCCTCTTTCTCGGCGATCGCGCGGATGTGCTCGGCCATCGGCTCGCGCGGGATGCGGCGGAAGTCGAAGCGCTGGCAGCGTGACGCGATCGTTTCCGGCAGCTTGTCCGGGTCGGTTGTCGCCAGGACGAAGGTCGTGTTGGCCGGCGGCTCTTCCAGTGTCTTAAGGAAGGCGTTGAATGCGTCACGGGTAATCTGGTGCGCCTCGTCGATGATGTAGAACTTGTGCTGCAATTGGGACGGCGCGTACCGCACTGCGTCGCGCAGCTCACGCATCTCATCGATACCGCGATTCGATGCCGCGTCAATCTCGATGATGTCGGTCGCACGACCCTCGTTGATCGCCCGGCAGGGCTCACACTCATTGCACGGCCGACGCTGCGGATCCGGATCGAGGCAGTTCACTGCCTTGGCCAGCAGCCGCGCCGTCGAGGTCTTGCCGGTGCCACGAGGTCCGCAAAACAGATACGCATGGGCTACGCGTCCGCGCGCGATGGCGTTACGCAGCGTATCGCTGACATGACTCTGACCGACGAGCTCGTCGCTCTCGAAGTTGGTTGGCCGGTATTTGCGGTACAGCGACTGCGTCTGGCCGGGGCCGTGCGCGTCAGCATCTGATGCGGGCAGCATGGAAGATCCGTCTCCGTTAGGCGATTGTGGGCGAGCAAAACCGCGAGTGCGGATGTCCGTACACTCCAAGTATACCGAAGTGCCCTGTTCCGTCCCGCAGCTGGAGCGACTAGAAGCCGAGCTTGCGATGGTTGATGATGATGCTCTGGATGATCCCGAAGGATACGAGGACGAAGAACAGCGCTGTGCCGCCGAGGGAAATGAACGGCAGCGGAATGCCGGTCACCGGCATGATGCCCAGATTCATCCCGATGTTGACGAATGTCTGGAAGAAGAACATCGACGTGATGCCGATCGCCAGCTGTTGGCCGAACGTGTCGTGCGCAATCGTCACCGCGCGCAGCATCCGCCAGAACAGCAGCATGAAGGCGAGAAACAGCGCGATGCCACCGACGAAGCCGAACATGCTCATCGCATGAGCGAAGATGAAGTCGGTTTCACTCACCTTCAAAAGGTTGAACTCGGACTGACTGCCGCCGTGCAGGCCGTGCCCGAACCAGCCGGCCGAGCCGATCGTGATGCGTGCCTGAATGATATTGTAGCCCTGACCGAGATAGTCGCGATCCGGATCGAACGACACCATCAGGCGGTCCTTCTGATAGTCGTGCAGCAGCCTGAGCCAGGCGAACGCGACCCCCGGAATCGCCAGCAGCGCCAGCCCGACGAGATAGAGCAGCCGGGTCGAGGACATGACGATCATGCCGAGCCAGATTGCGGCGAACACGCCAGTCGTACCGAGGTCTGGCTGCATGAAGACAAGGCCCATCGGCACGGCGACAATGCCAATCGAGATCAGAAAGTTCGAGAGCCGGTCCATCTCGTGGCGGCGTTCGCTGATGAACGCCGCGAGCGCAATGATCGTGGCGATCTTGGCCAGCTCTGAAGGCTGGAACGAGATCGGGCCGAGGAAGAACCAGCGCGTTGACCCCGAGATCGTTTCACCAATGGCCAGCACAGTGAACAGCAAGCCAACGGAACCGACATAGGCGATTGCAGCAAACGACTTCAGGTACTTGTAGTTGATCGACGCCAGAGAGAACATCGCGATCAGGCCGGCGACGAAGTAGAACGCCTGGCGCGTCACTTCCTGGCCGATGATGCCGTCTTCCGCACCGGATGCGCTCCAGATGGTCACCAGACCGAAGATGTTCAGGACGACGATGAGGACGACCATGAACGGGTCGAACTGCGTGGCGGTGCGGGGTCGCGCGCGAACGGCGCGCATTCCTGCGATCGAAGCCATGATGTGCTGTGCTCTCCACGATGGTCCGGCCCGGAATGGCGTCCCCCGACTTCAGGCCCGGCCGGACGAGTAGATCAGGGACTAGTATAGAGCGATGGCGAACGCGGGCACAGTCCGCGACAATGTCCGCGACGACATCGTAGTTGTCCGCGCGCGTTCTGGGAGCGCGAACCCGGCACAGAAAGGACACAATCCGTGACCGACGACCAGAAGCAGGAACAAGCGAAGCCGGAGCTGAAAGAGCAGGCACCGATCACCACGCAGCACGAAGCGACGATTCGCGGCGAGACGGTGAGCTACAGCGTCACCGCCGGCCTGATGCCGCTGCGCAACGACAAGGACGAGATCGAAGCGCAGATCTTCTACGTTGCCTACACGATCGAGAAGGACGCTGAGGACGAGCCGCGGCCTCTGACGTTTGCCTACAACGGCGGCCCCGGCTCATCCTCGATCTGGCTGCACATGGGCGCGCTTGGCCCGAAGCGCGTCCAGTTGAACCCGGATGGCACGATGCCGCCGCCCCCGTTCAAGCTCGTCGACAACGACCAGTCGTGGCTGCTGGACACCGATATCGTCTTCATCGATCCGGTCGGTACCGGCTACAGCCGCGCCGCAACCCCGGAGCTTGGCGAGAAGTACTACGGCTACTCCGGTGACATCGAGTCGCTTGGCGAGTTTGTCCGTCTCTATCTGACGCGCACCGGCCGCTGGTCGTCGCCACTCTTCCTGGCCGGCGAGAGTTACGGCACGCTGCGCTCGGCCGGACTGGCCGGACATCTTATCGAGCGCGGGATTGCGCTGAACGGTATTTCACTGATCTCGGCGGTGCTGTCGTACGCGACGCTCGACATGTGGGCCGCCGGCCACAACGATCTGCCCTACGTCCTGTTCCTGCCCTCGTTCACCGCGACCGCCTGGTATCACAAGCGGCTGTCGAAAGATCTGCAGGCGCGCGAGCTGGAGGATGTCCTCGCTGAGGTTGAGGAGTTCGCGGCGAATGACTACCTGCTGGCGCTGTTCAAGGGCGATGCGCTCTCCGAGGATGAGCGTGCGAGCATGATCGAGCGTGTCGCCGCCTATAGCGGGCTGAGCGAGCAGTTCATCGACAACAGTAACCTGCGCATCCAGATCATGCGCTTCTGCAAAGAGCTGCTGCGCGACGAGAAGCGCACGGTGGGCCGGATCGACAGTCGCTTCATCGGCATCGATGCGCTGGCCGTGACCGAGACGCCTGAAGTCGACCCGAGCATGATCCATCCGGGCGCGCCTTATACGTCGATGATCAACGAATACCTGCGCCAGACGCTGAAGTTTGAGAGCGACCTCGTCTACGAGACGCTGTCGATGAACGTGTTCCAGAAGTGGAAGTACGACTCGGTCAAGAACGGCTATCTGGACACGACCACGCCGATGCGCAACGCGTTCAACCGCAACCCGCACCTGAAGGTGCTGATCACTGCCGGCTACTACGATCTGGCGACGCCGTATTTCGCCATTCGCTACACGATGGATCACCTCGGGCTGGATCCGTCGCGGCGCGAGGATTTCCACTACACGTACTACGAAGCCGGGCACATGATGTACGTCGACGACGCCTGCCGCGAGCAGTTCTATGACGACATCGCAGCGTTCTACGTTGAGGCACTCGGCAGCAAGTAGCACCGACGAGCCGCCGACCGACTCTGCGGGCTCGTGAAGTCGGTCGGCGGCACTCTCGCTTGCGCATGACTGATTCCGCTGTTAGGATGCGCAGGCGCGGTGACCTGTGCCGCGCTTATGGACCGCTCGCAATCTTCATTGCCGAAAGAGGGTGACATGCTGGCGACTACGTTGAAGGGTCTCATGATTCGACGATTCTTCAACGAGAGTGACCGGTATGTCCTCGACCAACACGACGGTTTCGGCACAGGCGGACGCGACTAACCGCCAGGTTCCACGACAATTCCGGACCCTTCACCGCTACTGGCGGCTCCTTTCGCATTACCTGCGTTCGGAGTGGCCGCGCGTCGCGCTGCTCGGCCTGATCCTCGTCTGCACGATCGGCGTTCAGGTCATCGCGCCGTTGCTGGCCAGCGAGTTCGTCGACCGCGCCGCTGCCGGTGAGCCGTTGCGCGGGCTGCTCGTGCTGGCGCTGCTGACGATGATCGTTGCCTTGCTCGGGCAGGTGGCCGGCGTCGCAGAAGCGTGGGTCGCTGAGAACATCGGCTGGATCGCCACCAATGCGCTGCGTGCCGACCTGCTCGCGCACGTCCTGCGGCTGGATGCGAGCTACCACACCACCCACACGCCCGGTGAGCTGATTGAGCGGGTCGATGGCGATGTCAGCATTCTGGCGCGCTTCTTCTCGCGCTTCGTTGTCTACGTCGTTGGCAACGCGCTGCTGATTGTGGCGATTCTGGCGCTGCTGGTGCGCCTCGACTGGCGGGTCGGGCTGGGCATGAGTGCATTCGTCGCGGCTGGTCTCGTCGTCATGCTGCGCATACGTGCGGCTGCCGCGCCGGCCTGGATCGCTGAGCGCGAGGCCAGCGCCGGCTTCTATGGCTTCCTCAGCGAGTATCTGGCCGGCACCGAAGATGTGCGCTCATCCGGCGCGTCGTCGTTTGTCATGCGGCGCTGCGCCGGGGCAATGCGAACCTGGATGGCTGCCTGGACGCGCTCCAGCATGTGGGGCTACGCCGTCGGTGCGAGTAGCCAACTCCTCTTCGCATTCGGTACAGCGGCAGCATTCGCTCTCAGCGCTATGCAATTTCGCACCGGTGCGCTGACCATCGGCGCGGTCTACCTCGTTTTCCAGTACACCGCGGTCCTCAGCCGCCCCGCCGAACAGCTGCGCAACGAAGTTCAGGATTTGCAGCAGGCCGACGCCAGCATCGCGCGGGTTGAGGAAATGCTGGGGACAGTCCCACAGATCATCGGTGGATCGGGCGATTTGCCCGCCGGGCTACTCTCGGTTGAGATGGATCAGGTCACCTTCTCCTACGTTGATGCATCCACGGTCCTCCACGATGTCACTGTGCGGATCGATGCCGGCAAGGTACTCGGCATCGTTGGCCGGACCGGCAGCGGCAAGACGACGCTCACGCGGTTGCTCGTACGCTTCGTCGACCCGGATGTCGGCGTGGTCCGCGTGGGCGGTGTCGACATCCGCACGTTGCGGCTGGACGCGCTGCGCGCGCGCATTGGCGTCGTGAGTCAGGAGGTCCACCTGTTCAACGCCAGTGTGCGCGACAACCTGACGCTCTTCGATGAGGACGTGCCGGACGGCAAGCTGATCGATCTGCTGACATCGCTCGGGCTCGGCGGCTGGCTCGGCGGCTTGCCGAACGGGCTGTCGACGCGGATCGGGACTGGCAGCGTTGGCCTCTCGGCCGGCGAAGCGCAACTGCTGGCCTGCGCGCGCGTCTTCCTGCGCGACCCCGACATCGTCATTCTCGATGAAGCATCGTCGCGCCTCGATCCTGCGACTGAGCGGCTACTGCATGACGCACTCGCGCGACTGCTGGAGGGTCGCACCGGCATGCTGATCGCGCATCGGCTGGACACGATCGCTCTCGCCGATGATGTGCTGGTGTTGGAAGACGGCCGGGTGCGCGAGCATGGTGAACGCCTCGCGCTGGCCGCCAACCCGGCGTCGCGCTTCTCCGAGCTTCTGCGGATCGCCAGAGCGGAGGTGGCGTCATGAGCGCGGAAACGATCGCTGCGACGCGTCCGACCTGGCGCAATATAATCTCAATGATCCGGGCGCGTCCGGGTCTCTATTTCCTGCACCTCTCGCTCTGGACGATCATCCACCTGTCGCCGCTCATCCCGGGCCTGATCGCGCGCGAGTTCTTCGACGCACTCTCCGGCACGTCGGGTACGTCATTCGGCACGAACGAGCTCATCATGCTGCTCGTCCTGTTCGCCATCGCGCGGTCGGTTCTCTGGATGGCGGCCGGTTTCGCCGAGACGCTGTCGCGGTTCGTGATGAGCGGGCAGATTCGCCGCATCCTGCTGAAGACGATCCTCGGTCGGCCCGGCGCGGTCGCGCTGACGACGCCGGTCGGCGAGACGATCAGCCGCTTCCGCGACGATGCCTACGCTGCCGAGGACAGCGTCGACTGGATCAATGACGTTATCGGCACCGGGCTGTTCGCGCTCGCAGCACTCGTTATCATGGCGCGTATCGATATCTGGGTGACGCTCGTTGTCTTCGCTCCGATGCTCATCATCGCGGCTATCGCGCGGCGAGCGAGCAATGCGCTCAGCGAGCGTCGCGCCGCCAGCAGTCAGGCGACCAGCGACGTGACCTCTGCCATTGGCGACATCGTTGGGGCAGCACTCGTGCTGCAGGTTGCGGGCGCCGAGGGCCGTGCCGTCGAGCATTTCCGGCGCTTGAGCGAACGGCGGCGGTCGGCAATGCTGGCCGATCGGCTGTTGACTCAGGCATTGGAGGCGATTACTGCCAACACCGTCTCAATTGGCACCGGGCTCGTGATGTTGCTGGCTGCCGGCCGCCTGCGCGATGGCTCTCTGTCCGTTGGCGACTTCGTACTGTTCATCAGCTACCTCGGCTACATCGCCGGATTCACCGACGACCTCGGACGCTTCCTCGCGCACTACCAGCAGACCGGTGTCGCGTTTCGGCGCTTGCGCCACATCATCGGTGGCGAGTCGGAGGCGACGCTCGTCCAGCACGAGCCGCTGTATCTGCGTGGGTCGTTGCCGGATATCGCCCAGCCGCCAGCGCGTTCGGTCGAGCCGCTGGAGCAGCTTGAGATCCGTTCCCTCGCCGCGACCCATCCGGGGCAGGAACGCGGAGTCAGCGGCATCTCGATGACACTCCGGCGGGGCACGCTGACGGTCGTGACCGGCAGGATCGGAGCAGGCAAGTCGACGCTGTTGCGCGCGGTACTGGGCCTGATTCCGCTCAGCGAAGGCGAACTGCGCTGGAACGGCGAGCGTATCAGTGATCTGGCCGACTTCATGACGCCGCCGCACGCGGCATACACCGCGCAGGGGCCGCGCTTGTTCAGCGACACGCTGCAGCGCAACATCCTGCTTGGACTCGAGGTGGCTCCGGCCGATCTCGCCGAGGCGCTCTACACGGCAGTGATGGAGGAGGACGTCGCGGCGCTGCCGGCCGGCCTGGACACACAGATCGGCACACGCGGGGTCGCGCTCTCCGGCGGGCAGGCGCAGCGCACCGCTGCGGCCCGCATGCTGGTGCGTCGGGCGGATCTGCTCGTGATCGACGACTTGTCCAGCGCGCTGGACGTCGAAACCGAGCGCCTGCTCTGGGACAGGCTGCTGACCGATCCGCGTCGCACCTACCTCGCCGTCTCGCATCGGCGCGCCACGCTCCAACGCGCCGACCAGATTATCGTGCTGAAGGACGGCCAGGTCGAAGCCTGCGGCACGCTCGCCGACCTGCTGGCGACGAGTGACGAGATGCGGGCGCTCTGGCAGGCCGAAGACGCGCCGGTTCCGGTGCCGTCACCGGAGTAGCTCGCTCAGTGGATGGGAGCTATTGACGCGCCTCGCTCAACGCCAGCAGCGAGGGCAGGCGAACGTCGAGCTGCTCCCACGTGTCGCCGGCATCGAAGCTGGCCATAATGTTGCCGTCGTGCATGCCGGCGATGATCGAGTTTGGACGGTCGTGCAGGCTGAGCAGCGCGTAGGGCATCGATGGCAACGGGTCCGCGCCCAGGTCGAGCACCTGCCAGGCGTCATCGCCGCGCTTGCGGAAAACGCGGCCTTTGGCCTGTCCGTTGGTGACATGGGCGTCGCGCGCTGAGAAGCTGGCCGAGACGTACCAGAGGTCGGGGTCGGCGTCGTCGACGGCGAGTCCCCAGACGTAGTGACGATCCATGCCCTCGTCAGCTGTCTGCCAGGTCTCCCCGCCGTCGTCTGAAAATGCGACGCCGCCGCCGGCGGCCTCATAGACGCGTCCCGGGGCGTGGCGATGGGTCAGTACGGCGTGCGAGTCGTGGTAGGAGTTCGGCTTGCGATCATCCCAGCTGACTCCGCCATCGGTTGTGCGCATGACGCCACCCAGCTCGATACCGACGTAGATACGGTCGGGGTCGTCGTGGTGTGGGGCAATCCAGCGCACGTGGCTCGTCCAGGGTCGCGGCGGGAACGACCACGACGGGGCGCTGGGCAGCTCCGGCAGGGCCGGGCTGTCGACCCAGCTCGCGCCGTTGTCGTCTGAGCGATACAGCCTGCTCGGCTCAGTGCCGGCGTAGACAGCGTTGAGCCCGTTGGTCTGTCGCGCCGGTGAGATCGCGATAGACAGGACGCGTGGATGTGGCAGGTCGTGGCTGGCACGCTCCCACGTTCCACCGGCGTCGAGCGTGCGGTAGACACCGGCGTCAAACGTTCCGACGAACACACGGTTCGGATCGTGCGGATCGACGGCCACGCACTGTGCGCCGGAGCCATCGAGCGACGTCGCTTCCTTTACACGGCCGACGGAATCGACGTCGAGTCGGACAACAGCAGAACCAGTGGCTGCGAAGAGACGGAATGGCTGCATCGGGATCTGCCCTTTCCTTGTGCTACGGATGGTGGTCTACTCAGCGATCTGGCGCGATGCCGAATTGTGAGGTTGTGAAACAGTGTAGCGCGTATATCGCGCAGGCATTATCCTCGGCGGAATGCTGAGAGGGTGGTTGATGCATGGTGGCGAGACCTTGAACGCGCTGGACACGGACGCTGCGGAGTCGCGAAGATTTCGCGCCTTCTATCAACGCAATCGCATTCTGATCTGGGTCTGCGTCCTGATCGGGTTCAATCAGCTCGGGTTCGGCAGCATCGTGCCGGTCGTGCCGCTCTACGCCGAATCGTTCGGCGTCTCGAAAGCGGCGATTGGCCTGACGATCGCGATTTACGGACTCGCCCGCTTTCTGCTCAACGTCCCAACCGGCGTCATCGCCGACCGATTCGGTCGCCGTGAGGCGTTGGCGCTCGGCGGCGCAATCACGGTCATCGGCAATATCATCTGCGGTCTCGCGCCGGACTATACCGTCTTCCTGATCGGCCGCTTTGTCGCCGGCGGCGGCGCGGCGATGGTCATTACCGGGACGCAGGTCATGATCGCCGACATCTCGCGACCGGACAACCGCGGTCGGATGATGTCGATCTACATGGGTACCTTCATGTTTGCCGTCGGTCTGGGTCCGCTGCCGGGCGGCTTCCTGGCCGAGTACATCTCGCTCGAAGCACCGTTCTTTATCTACGCCATTCTCGGCACGATCGTCGCCATCCTGGCCTGGTTCCGCGTGCCCGAGACGCGCAATCTGCGCAAGGAGAGCTCTGGCGGTGTCGAGATGAAGCCGGTGCCGTTCGCGACCCAGATTCGGGTACTCACGGCGCAGGTCGGTTTCCTGCTCATTTCGATCGTGTCGTTCGCGACCTTCTTCGCCCGCACCGGCGGCCTGTTCACGCTGATCCCGACGCTGGCCGAAAACAAGATCGACCTGACTGCCGGGCAGATCGGCATTGGCCTGGCCATGATCTCGATCATGGGCCTGATTCTCGCGTACCCAAGCGGCGTGCTGGTTGACCGCTATGGCCGCAAGGCCGTCATTGTGCCGAGCACGCTCATCAGCGGCATCGCCTTGCTGGCGTTTGCGCTGGCCGGCAGCTTCACCGGCTTCATCGTCGCCTGTGCAACCTGGGCCTGCGCCTCCGGTATCGCCGCGGCAGCTCCGACTGCCTACGCGGCGGATATGGCGCCGCCGGGCATGAACGCGCAAGCGATGGGCACCTACAGAATGCTGGCCGACTTCGGCTACGTCGCTGGCCCGCTGGGCCTCGGCTTCGCCGCCGATATCTTCTCGACAGAAGCAGCGCTCTATGGGACGGCGATCATGGTCGTCGTCGCCGGCGCGGCCTTCGCGGTGCTCGCCCCGGAGTCGTATCGGCGCGAGCAGGTTGTCGCGGCAGAGCCAGCCGTGGCTGTGTCCGGGCGACGGGACGACTAATGGTCGGCGGTTCGCCGTTCCAGATTCCGGAGCAGTTCGCGGCGCGCATGCGTGGTGTGTTCGGCGCTGAACCAGCGACTGCCTGGCTGGCCAGCTTGCCGGAGATCATCGAACAGCTTGCGAACGAGTGGCTGCTGGATGTGCAACCGCCGATTGCCAACCTCTCATACACCTGGGTCGCGCCGGCCACACGCGAGGACGGCACCCGCGCGATGCTGAAGGTCGGCTTCCCGGATCCCGAGCTGCAAGTCTCAATCGACATGCTGCGCCTCTGTGAAGGTCGCGGCATGGTTCGGGTGCTGGAGTCGAAGCGCGAGCAGGTTGCCACGCTTTTGGAGCTGATTGAGCCGGGAGCAACACTGCGCACGGTCGAGGACGATGACGAGGCGATGGCGATTGCCGCTGATGTCATGCGTCAGATCTGGCGGCCAGTCCCCGCATCGCACACGTACCCGCAGGTCGCCGACTGGGCAGGTGGTCTGGCTCGCCTGCGCGAACGGTTCGACGGCGGCACCGGACCGCTACCGAAAACGCTGGTCGAGCAGGCCGAGACGTATTTCGTCGAGCTGCTGCCGTCGATGGCCGCACCGGTCGTCCTGCACGCCGACCTGCATCACGAGAACATCCTCTCGGCGACACGCGCTCCCTGGCTGGCGATCGACCCCCACGGCGCGATCGGCGAGCCTGCCTATGAGACGGGCGCGCTACTGCGCAACCCGATCCCGGAGATCGCGTCCGAACCGAACCTCGCGCGACTATTGTCGCGGCGCGTTGATGTCCTGTCCGAGCGCCTCGACTTTGACCGCCAGCGAGTCAGGGCCTGGGCAATCGCCCAGGCCGTGCTCTCGGCGTGGTGGGACATTGAGGGTGAGACGGGCCAGGACTTTCCGGCGATCGCCTGCGCTGAGGCGCTGGCTGCCGGCTAGCTCGATGGCTCGCCAAACAGCCGAACCCGACTGACGCCACCATCCGGGATGATGTTGATCCGCGCGTGTGTGATCGCGCCGAGATCGACGATCTCATCCGTGAACGTGTGGATCGTGTGGGCTTCCAGCTTCTGCTCAGGCAGCAGCACCGGCCAGAACATACTCTGGGTGATGAGTGACGCGTCGGTCGAACGTCGCTCATTTGCCGCCTGAATGATGATCGTATCCGGGTAGTTGCCCTTATTGTGGCTGGTGTCGATCTCGATCGACCTGATCGTTCCCGGATGCCCAAGCTCAACGATCATCCACTCGTTGCCCGGCACGCGCCGGCGGCTCGTTTCCCAGCCGTCGCCCATGTTGATACCGCGATCCGGCAGGAACACCTTGCCCGGCCAGCCGTAATGATCGTCGCTCCAGGCGACCGGCCGTCCGCCCTGCAGCAGGCCGGACAGCTCGACGAGATCGCCTGACTCCTGCGCCGCATCGAAGACGAACCGACCGTGAACGCGCAGGCGGGCGACGCCGCCATCCGGGTAGATGTTCAGTCGTAGCTCGCGCCACGGCCCCGGTTGCTCAACCTCCACGTAGTGATGCGCGTTACCGCCGAGGTTCGTCGGCGGCACGATCTCGACCCACTCGCCATCCAGCCGCCCATCGATCGACGCTGACGGCGGGAAGTTGCCGGTGAAGTAGGACGTGTCGATGTCAACGCCATACAGCAGCGCCGCGCGACCCAGCCGCACGACGCAGTGGTCGTAGCCCGGTCCGCGCTTGCGGCGCGTCTCCCAGCCATCCATCCAGCCGCCGTGGTCATCGAACTTGCCGGGAATGCGAACAGGTGGCTCGGCCTGGATCATCCGCTCCTTCGCGGCAAAGAACTCGTCGGTCGCCGAGACGACCTCAGCGCCCAGCCGTGGCTGGGCGAGGTTGGGCCAGCGAGTAACGAAATCTGGCGGAGTGCCGTTTGCAGACATCTGCTGTTCCAATCCACAGTTCTCCGTCCATACACTCGTGATTGTTGACCTTGACAAAGAGATCGTGCTTTACTCTCCGTCTCAAGCAGAAGTACCTAAAGAGACATCAACCTGAGATTCGAAAGCCATTGGAACGCGCAAACTATCAGAGAACACCATGACTTCTCTTGCTTTAACAATTCTTCGTGCAGAGTAATTTAGCGAATACATCACCTTCTGACGATCAGGATACAGTTTAGCAACTTCCGGAACGTTGTCATAAGTTAACACCCACGCCTCCCGAGACAGCTCGTTTAAGGCGTCCGCTAGTTTGACATGATCTTCATATTGTAAAGTATTCATATACAGAGATCCGGCCTTTTGAAAATACGGAGGATCCGCATACACAAACGTGTTATTATCCTCGGCGAAACGCTTGATCACGTCTACTCCATCAAGATTGGTTACGGAAATACGATTCGCATGGAGTCCTATCAGCCTGATCCTCTCTGAAAGCGCGGAACGATTAAACCGGGCATCTATTTTGTAAGAACCGGTTTGACCCAGGCCGCCAATAGGACCACCATTTAGTATTCCTGATCGATTAGTTCTATTGAGATAGAAAGTCGCAAAACCCAAGGTGAGATGATCACTTCTCCGAGCAGTTCTGTAAATGCGTTTCTGATTTATCCACTCTTCAACGGATAACGGAACGTTCATAATCATGTCTTGAAAATCGGACGGATATTCTGTAACTGATTTCCAGAAGGCAAAGAGCGCTGGATCCAAATCATTAATCACAATATTCCGGACTTCACCGGTTACCAAGAGGCCCAATGCAGATCCTGCACCGCCGGCGTACGGCTCGACATAAGTACATGAAGTCAGCTCATTAACCCGAATCACGCTACGAAGACGAGAATAGAGAAGGCCTTTGCCTCCCGGGTACCGCAGCGGGGATATGAGGACACGCCTTCTGGATTCATTACTCAAATCACGACGATGGGTCATTTTAAGAGTTCCAATACGAAAGACTCAACAGTATCCCAGCATTCGCGAACGTCTGCTTTAGAGGCTACGATGTTGTGGTTATGATTTATGGCATCTAAGTGTTCCTTTGACTTGGTGAAACTATAGTTGCCGTCACGGAATTTCCGGACGGGTTGAACAAGAGCGGTCTTGCCTTGATCTGCGAAATATTCACTCAACCATAACAAGCACTCGTCCAACTGGAGAAATCTAACTCGTCTATTCTTGGGCTTTATAATGACTGATTCTCTTGCTGCGTAGGCTTTGATCAATTTCTCGATAAACGTTCTAATCAGGTCTAGGGTTGCGTTCGGATGGGAAGTGATGTTGATTGTGGATAGTTCGGTAGCTATTGCATGAATGGACCTAGGGTATTGGGGATTGACTATCAAGGATTGCGAGACTAGCCGGTGATGAGGGCGTGCGGGCGAGGTTAAGTCGGAGCTTCCCACGCCTTTCTGATTAGAAGGCATCTCTGAGGTGGGAGGCTTCGTCTCCGATGTACCTAGAGATTCGGATTCCCTGCATTCCTTGTGATTGGCCTTCCCTTGGCTGTCTTGATTTGGTTCAAAACTAGCTAGCGGGCCGACTGAACCATTCAACGCTGCGGAGCGTATGTCGTTCAGGTCTTTAAGCAAGTTCGTGAATGTGTCACCATCCTTGGTGTTCAGGGTGCGTGTATTTAAGGTGCCTTCTTTAATGCCAACTATGACTCTAGTCGCGAGTGTCTTGAACACGAGTGGATCGAGGGTCGAATATACGGTCCTGCTGTTTTCGTCGATGGATAAGCCCATGGTTGTTAAGAACGGAGGGTGCTCGTAAAGACGCTCCAGCGTGGAAAACGGGAACCGTCGTCGTTGTATGAAGTCTTGCACAGTCACATCATCGTAATCGACCCCGCGGAAGAGAGCGATGATGCGAGCTCTGATAAGGAACTTGGAAATGTCGATCGTAGGATAGAGATCTGCTAACTCTTCGAGTGACTTGCCCGCGTCAAGTTGAGCCTGGAAGAACGCGGCCTGCTGGGCAGGTGGCCAAGCTACGCGATGGTTGCCCGTATGCAAAGCGGCGATAAGCTTGTCTGCGTCTTCTTGCGAGGGAGCGAGTTTGACTTGAATATTTCTCAAGGCATCTCGATGAGGCATACCAGCGACCGCTTTATTGATTCGCGACTGATGAGCGGGCGCGAGGTACGGATTTTGGATGGCTTTCAACGCTGCGACGCGTCTATTGCCGTCGACCACTACTAACTCGCCGTCGCGTTCTACGACAATGGGCATTTCGTGTGTATAGAGACCCGTTGAGGCAATGTTGTTTACTAATGATAGAGCCTTTTCATTCTGGAATAGCTCTTGAATAATGTCCGCTTCTATAGCATCTTCGGGTAAGTCTAGTCGGACGTTCATAGGATCGAGCTGCAGCCCGTCTACCACGTCAACTTTGAGTGTGGGCCAGATTGTCATGTCTAGCATGGTGCCCTCCCATCCTAAAGAACTTAATAGCAGACATGGTCACCGTCAATATACCAATTGCTGCGTTGGTTCTCGCGGACGGTCAGGGCACCACGAATGTGTTCATTAATGCCTATGCACCGTCATCGAGATAGCGGCGCATCCAGTCCAGCGTGACCTGGCGGCGGACGACGCGCGTGCGCGGCTTGCCGATGCTCAGCTGAACGTGACTCTCGCCCGGGAACCGCACCATTTCGGTCGGCACGCCGCGCGCCTTCAGCGCCGTGTAGAGCTGCTCGCCTTCCTCGACCGGGCAGCGCCAGTCGGTCTCGGCCTGCAGGAAGAGCATCGGCGTCTGCATGTTCTGGACGTAGTAGAGCGGTGAATGCTCCATGTACCAGTCGAGATTGTCCCAGACTGTCTTCTCCAACTCCGGCTCCAGCCAGTACCAGCCAATATCGGAGACGGTGAAGAAGGAGACGAGGTTGCAGATGCTGTTCTCGCTGACGGCGACCTTGTAGCGGTTCGTCTGGCCGACGATCCAGTTGGTCATGAAGCCGCCGTAGGAGAGTCCGGTGACGGCGAGCCGCTCAGGATCGACACCACCGCGTTCGATCGCCTGATCGAGCGCCGCCTCCTGTTCCTTCCAGTCGGCCCCGCCCCAGTCGCCAATGCAGGCGGTGGCAAAGTCTTCGCCGTAGCCCTGGCTTGCGCGCGGGTTGACGAACAGCACGTTCCAGCCTGCGCCGGCCCACTGCTGCATATCGAAGAAGAACGTGTGCCCAAAGATCGAGTGCGGTCCGCCGTGGATGATCTGGACGAGCGGATAGGTCTTCGACGGATCGAAGCCGACTGGCCGGATCAACCAGGCATCGACCTCGAAGCGATCGTCGAATGACTTGAACGGGTGATGCTCCGGCTGCTGGATGGCGACCTCGCTGAGGAAGCCGCCGTTCAGCTCAGTCAGACGCTGCTCTTCGCTGCCGTCCGCAGCACAGGTATAGATGTCGCACGGATTGGTGAACGTCGCGGCGGCAAAGGCCAGACGACCATCAGCGGACTGTGAGACATAGCCAATCGAGCGGTCGCCATTGACGACCTTCGTGACGCCCGACCCATCAGCCGCGGCACGGAACACGTTGACGCGACCCTTGTCGCTGGCGGTGAACAGCACGCTCGTGCCGTCGGATGTCCAGATCAGTGGCGTGTGGTCGCGTGGTCCCCAGGTGTCGCTAAAGGAGCCGGTAGCCGGGCTTCGATCCAGGTCGTCGGTCAGGCTGCGTGGAGTGCCGGAACCGTCCGCGCTCGCCAGAAAGACCCTGGCGTTTCCACCGGCCCGCGTTTCGGCTCGCCGACCAATGAACGCGATGGATGTGCCATCCGCCGACCAGGCAGGAGCGCTTGCTGCGAGCAATTCGCCGTTGATGGCGATCGCGTTATCCTGCTCACTCGATGCTAAAGCGTGGTTGGCGTCGACAACATAGAGCTGCGAGTCAAAACCGACCTCGTTCAGGCGATTGCTGGAGAACGCGATCCGGCTGCCATCTGGCGACCATGCCGGTGAGGCGGCGCTCGCATCGGCACCGGTGACGCGGATGGCATCGCCGGATTCAAGATCGACAACATGGACCTGGCTGAATCGATCGTCGATATAGCCCGCTTCGTCGAATCGGTAGCGCAACCGCTTGACGTGCCGGATCGTGCCGCCCGGTGCGTTCAGGTCGGCCTCGGACATGCCGAAGCCCTCGCTGCTGATGAGCGCGACGCGGCGACCGAGCGGCGAGACGACCGGCCCGGAGACGCCACGGCTGAAACGTGTGATCTGACGAGCTTCTCCGCCACGCAGATCGTGGAGATAGAGTTGCGGCGAGCCGGAGCGATCCGAGACAAAGACGATCCGCTGGCTGTCTGGCAACCAGCGTGGCGACGTGTCGCGGCTGTCACCTGCCGTGACGTGGCGCGGCGTGCCACCGCCGGCCTCGACGATCCAGATGTCCGATGCGTAGCGGTTCTGCGTGTCGCTCAGCAGCGATCGCTTCACGACGTAGGCAACCAGCCGGCCGTCCGGGCTGATCTGGGCATCGTCGATCGTCCGAATGCGCAGAATATCTTCCGGCTTCAGGGGTCGGCTATTCTCAGTGGTAGTCATAGTGTCCTTTCCCTCCCATCATTGGGCGGATGATAGACCGATTTCGCTTATCGGTCACGCCCCTCGCTGGCTTGGACGATCGGGAAGGACGGCGTGAAGATCTCCTCAACTGGTGGATGGAGATGCGAGCGCTCGGGGTAGGATGCAATCAGCTTGTCATATTGCTGTTGCGCACGCTGATGCATCGCGTCCAGGTCATAGCCGTCGATGACGCGGTCGCGCATGACGGTGCGGCCATTGACGATGACGGTCAAGATGTCGCGGCCGGAGCCGTTCAGGACCATCGTCTGAATCGGATCAACGCGCTGCCCCATATGGAACGCCGACAGGTCAAAGATAGTGATGTCGGCCAGCGCGCCCGGCATCAGCCTGCCCAGGTCGGGCCGACCGATGGCATTTGCACCGTCGATCGTCGCGGCGGTGTAGTAGTCCGCCGCGCTGACATTCGGGCCGCCGGTGCGGATGCGTGTCGCAATGACGCCGGTCAGCAGGTTGAGGATCATGTCCGGCGGATAGGTGTCGGTGCCCAGCCCGATGTTGACGCCCATCTCGCGATAACGGGGGAATGAGTCCATCGCGCCACCACCGCGTGCGCTCACCAGCGGGCAATGGACGATGGTCGCCCCGGCGTCGGCGAGCCAGCGCAACTCTTTGTCCTTCTGTTCTGGTGTGGGGCGCAGACCGCCAATCAACGATCCATGCGGCAACAATGCGCGTTCGCTCAGGAACCCCAGGTCGTGGAGCAGCTCTAGCGACGACTTGCCCCAGCGCTCGTCAACGAGCTTCAGTTCCAGCTCGCCCTGACAGCAATGCAGCCGCACCGGACAATTGAGATCCTCGGACGCTTGGGCGGTGCGGACGAGCAGCTCTTCCGTGCAGCCCTCTATCCGGTCGGGCTGCAGGAAGCCGCGGATCAGGCCGTCGTGTGCGCCATCGTAGTCGCGGACGAAATGGATCGCCTCATCCAGCCCGCGCATGCCCCGCTCGACATCCCAGTGCATGCCGTAGGCGCCATCGGGATACACCATCGGCAGACCGGTGCGATACGACGGACCGAGATACATGCGGATCCCGAGGCGCGCGGCCGCTTCTGCAGCGCGGGCGTTCTCTTCGTACGTCTCGGCCCACTCGCGATACAGAATCGAGCGGATTGGCAGCGCTGTCGTGATGCCGTTGCGCAGCAATTGAACCATCGCGTACTCGTGCTGGAACTGCTCCTCGTCAGCCGTGTAGACGTCGCGCGGGCCGCGCTCGACGTAGGTGCTGGCCCAGACGCGTCCCTTCGCCCAGCCAGGATGGTTGTCGAAGCCGAGGACGGTCGAGTCGAGATCGAACAATGCGTCAAGGTCAATGAAGCCGGGGCCGACAATGGCATAACCGGCATCGATCATCTCATCGACCGGCTCGCTGTAGTGATGACCGGTGAAGATGATGGTGTTGCCTTCGTAGACCACTTCGCCATCTTCGAGGATATGGTGGCTCGCCCCGTCGCTCGCGACGACATAACGTCCTCGCACCAACGTTCTGCTCAAGCGTGTCTCCTTGCTCTTTCAGCTTCAGATGCTAGACGAGGCACTCGCCGTCGCGGGCGACAACGCGGCCATGCTTGACGACCAGGTGCCGCTTCGGACGTTCGATGACCGCCTCGACGTGCGTCTCACCGTCAACGAGGACGAAATCCGCCCAGCAGCCCGGCTCGAGACCGTACTCGGTGTCGCCCAGCACCCGCGCGCCGCCGTAGGTCGCGATGTCCAGCACTTCCTCGATCTCGTCGTCGCGTCGCAGATTGTTGCGATAGGCGAGGATGAATGAGCGCAACAGCATATCCGGCATGTTGAGCGGCCCCCAGGCGTCGCGGATGCCGTCGTTGCCGGTGCACATGCGGACGCCAGCATTGCGGAGCCGCATAACGGATGGCACCGGACGCAGGCCGCTCGGTCCGTGGCTCATGATCGTGATGTCGTTCTCCAGCAGCAGCGCGATCAGTCGATCGAGATAGGCGTCGTCAACCTGGCCGAGTGCGATTGCGTGGCTGATGACAACGCGGCCCTGCCAGCCCAGCGCCTTTGTCCGTTCGGCAATGAGCTCGATCGAGAATGCGCCGAGGTCGCCCGGCTCGTGCAGGTGGATGTCGATGTCGCGGTCGTATCGCTCGGCAAGATCGAAGATCACATCGAGATGCTTGGCCGGATCGCGATCGACCGACGAAGGGTCGAGCCCGCCGATAACGTCCGCTCCCTGCCGCAATGCCTCCTCAAGCAGCTCAGCGGTGCCGGGTCGAACGAGCATGCCACTCTGCGGGAAGGCGACGATCTGGACATCGAGTGCGTCTTTGAAATCCTCGCGCATGTGCATCGTGCCTTCGAAGCCCTTGAGGTTAATCTCGGTGTCGATGTCGACGAACGTGCGGATGTGGGTCGTCCCATCGGCGATGGCTCGGCGTGCGTGGCGGCTGGACTGCTGATGCGAGTCGATGCCGCGCTCGCGGCGCAACGCGCGCTCGTTCTCGATCTTGTCCATCAGCGTCGGGCCGACTTCGTTGCGATACCAGCCCAGCCCGAGCAGCGTCTTGTCCATGTGCGTGTGCGCGTCGATCAGCCCCGGAAAGAGGAGACGGCCACCGCCGTCGATCGCTTCGACTCCGTCGGGCGCAGCCAGGCCGGTTCCCGTCTGGGAAATCTTGCCAGCCCGGACGAGAACGTCGATTGCATCCGAGTTGCGCGGACGAACGTTCCGCACCAGCATGTCGCGTGTCATCGCTCTCCCCCTCATCTGAGATGATGTCGAACTCGAGTGCGATCCTCTTCACAGTTTGAGACACCATTGTCGCCCGATATGCCTGAGAAGTGCGAGGGGAGCGTTGTCGCTTGTTGAGATTGGGGATGCGACGCGAAGCGCTGGCAAGGTCGTCACCGTAGCGACAACACGCCGATGGGAGACCGTCTCGCCAGGCGGGAAGCGGCGCTCGCACGATGCCGACCGTACGATGCTGTCCAACAGCGATTCTGGCCGAAACGCTATGCTAGCTGATCAACCACCGCCAACCATCTGGACGACCTCCAGTTCGTCGCCGTCGGCGAGGATGGTTTCGTCGTAGCGGTGGCGCGGCAGGATCTCGCCGTTGTACTCGATGGCGATCATGCGGCGGATGATGCCGTTGTCGTCCAGCAGTGTACCGAGCGACGTCCCGGGCACCACTTCCGTCGGACGCCCGTTCAGTGTCAGCGCAATGGTCTGTTCGTTTGCGGACTGCATGCTTCTCTCCTTATTTGAGCTGTATGCGTAGATCTTCGGCTGCCTGTTGTGGATTGGGCGCGAGCAGGATCTCGCGGCCGACGGCGACGCCGTATGCGCCGGTCGCGATGACCTCAGCAATGCGCTTGCTGGTGATGCCTCCGATCGCGATCACCGGTATCGACACCGTCTCCACGATCTTGGCGAGCCAGTCGAGTCCGCGTCCCTCTGCGCCCGGATGGCTTGCGGTCGCGAAGACGTTGCCAGCCAGCAGGTAGTCGGTGCCCAGCTCTGCGGCATTGCGAGCGCCATCAACGTCGTGAATCGAGCGCCCCAGCAGAAGTCGGCTCCCGCTGACTGCGCGCGCCGCGTCAACCGGCAGCGAGCGCTCGCCGAGCTGAACGCCGGTTGCACTCACCGCCATTGCTACGTCGATCCGGTCGTTGACGATCAACGCGGCCGTGACCGGCAGCGCCGCCTTCAGTTGACGGGCAATGTCGAAGACGTCAGCGGCTGGTCGGCCGGGCAGGCGGACGTGGACGGCATCGACACCACCGAGCGCAGCCGCCGTCGCGATCTCGATGAACGCCGCATCGTTGACGGTGTCGAGCGGGCCGACGAGATGAAGACGCGGTAGCGACACGTTGGTCATCCGAGTGCGCTCGCCAGGTGCGCGGCTGCACTGCGCGGGTCATCGCTCAGGAAGACCGCGCCGACCAGCGCGACGCCAACTGCCCCGGCATCAACAACCGGTCGGGCCGTATCGATGCCGATCCCACCGATGCCAACGATCGGCAGCGGTGACGCCGTGACAGCCGCCCGAATGCCGTCGAGCCCGATCGCAGCACCGGCATCGCCCTTGGTCGTCGTGCCGTAGACCGGCCCGACCCCCAGGTAGTCTGCGCCATCCTGCTCGGCATGGATACGATCCTCTGGCGTTTCCGGCGAATAGCCGATCAGCGCGGCGGGGCCGAGTAGGCGCCGGGCAGCGGCGACCGGTAGATCATCGACGCCGAGATGGACGCCATCGGCACCGGCAGCAAGTGCAATGTCAACCCGGTCGTTCACGATCAGCAGCGCGCCGGATGACCGGCAAATCGGTGCGAGCGCGTTGGCGGCCTCAAGAAGCTGCCTGTCGGTCCAGCCCTTGGCGCGCAGCTGCACGGTCGTCATGCCGCCGTCGATCGCTGCCCGGCAAATCTCCACGAGCCGCTCGATGCTTCCGGCCCGAATATCGGTCACCAGATAGCGGCGCAGCGCTGCCAACTGCTCGCTCGTCATCTGACGACTCCGGCGGTCGGGCTGCTGGGTGACGCCGCTGAGCGCTGAGCCATCCGGCCCGCCAGATAGGCAGCCCGGCCGGCTTCGACGCCGAGCGCCATTGCGCGGGCCATCGCGGCTGGATTACCGGCCAGCGCGATCGCCGAGTTCACCAGGCAGGCATCAGCGCCGAGCTCCATCGCCTTCGATGCATCGCTAGGTACGCCGATACCCGCATCGACGACGACCGGCACGTTGGCCTGCTCGACGATCATCCGGATGCGGTCAAAGTGAACCAGTCCCTGCCCGGAGCCGATCGGCGCGGCCAGCGGCATGACCGTCGCGCAGCCGACCTCCTCCAGTCGACGCGCCAGGATCGGGTCGTCGTTGATGTACGGCAGAACGGTGAAGCCCTCTTTCACCAGCGTCTCTGCGGCGCTCAGCGTGCCGATAGGATCGGGAAAGAGGTAGACAGGATCGGGGATCACCTCCAGCTTGATCCAGTCGGACAGACCCATCGCGCGGGCGAGACGGGCGACGCGAATCGCCTCCTCGGCGGTTGCGCAGCCGGCCGTGTTCGGCAGGATCTGGAAGCGCGTCCAGTCAACATCCTCGAGGACGCTGCGGCTCTTCGGATCGTCGAAGTCGATGCGCCGTAGCGCGACGGTGATGATTTGCGTGCCGGACGCCTCAAACGCGGCGAGCATCTCTTCGTTCGTCCGGTACTTGCCAGTCCCGACCATCAGGCGCGAGGTGAACTCCTTGCCGCCGATGATGAGTGGCGAGTCAACCGCGGTGGCCAGTGTCGATGATGTTGTCGTCATGCGATGACCCTTTCATTTGTAGGGAAGCGTGTTCCGGCGTAAAAGTGATCGACCGGCGAATGCCCATCGCCGACTTCGTAGCCGGCGATCAACGCCTCAGTGAGATAGCGCTTGGCCGCGACCACTGCCTCAAAGAGCTCGTGACCGAGCGCCAGGTTGGCCGTGATCGCGGCGCTGAACGTGCAGCCGGTCCCGTGTGTGCAGCGTGTGATGACACGCGCGGCGCTGAGCCACTCGCTGCGGCTGCCGTCCATGAACAGGTCGTCGGCGCGATCGATCAGGTGGCCGCCCTTGACGACGACCGCCCCGACACCGAGCGCCAGCAGCGCCTCGCCGACCCGCGGCATGTCATCGGTCGTCTCGGCGCGGAGGCCGGTTAGCGCCGCCGCCTCGGGCAGGTTCGGCGTGATCAGGCGGGCGCGTGGCAGCAGGTCGCTGCGCAGGGCGGCGAGCGCCTCGGCGTCGATCAGCGCGTCTCCGCTCTTGGCGTTTGCGACCGGATCGATCACAACCGGAAGGCCCGGATAATGTTCCAGCGCCTCGACGATGACACGGACAATGCCGGCATTCGCCAGCATGCCGGTCTTGGCGGCGGCAGGCTTGATGTCGTCAATGACGGCTTCAATCTGGGCCGCAACCAGTCCGGGGTCGAGCGCCGCGAACGACTGAACGCCACGAGTGTTTTGTGCGGTCACAGCAGTAATTACCGATGTGCCGTAGACACCGTGTGCGGCGAACGTCTTGAGATCGGCCTGAATACCAGCTCCAGCGCCGGAGTCGGAGCCAGCGATTGTCACTGCGGCAGGAATGCGCCGGCTGATGGCCGGCAGGAGATTGGACATGGACGCCTCCCTCGGCGGGCGAAAGCCGGCTACTGCCGGTCTCGTATATGCCAGGTCGGTGCGCCCTCCGTGGAGACCCCCGCCTGCACCTGTCCCGAAACACAAACGCCGCGACCCGTATGGGTCGACGGCGCCTTGGTGAGGCTGGTTGTCGATGCCGTCCCTTCGCTGGTATGACCCAGATCAGGTTCGGAGGGTCAGCGGGCTTCGCCCCGCACTCTCAGCGCGATCTCGCGCACCCCTGGCATCCGTCTGAAGAAAGTGTAGCACGCCACATTCGGCGTCAGACTGGCTTGCCATCCATGTACCGGCGTACGGCCGAGCTGGCCAACAGCACAACGCCGAGAGCCGAAAGCACGACGAGGCCGCCGTACTTGACAGTCCATGGCCAGGTGCTGAACAGAATCAGCACGATGGTCGTCAGCAGATTCAGCATCAAAGAAAGGAACCAGGCGAGTCGGACGCGTCGGTATAGCAGTATCACGAGGATGAGGCTGATGATCACCCAGCCCCAGGGCATTCCCGCATCGCCATAATGCGGCTCACCGGGCACGAGAGCCTGATAGGCGAAGGTCCCGAGCGAGACGATTGCGTAGAGGAGTAACTCTCGCGGGGCCCGTGCGATCGCCCACAGCACGCGGTCGATCAATCCAGCAGACCCCATCAGCGATTCCTCGTCCCATCATTCGGCTTCATTCCGATTCTGCTCGGGACGATCATAGGCTGCGCCGGAGACGGGCGTCAATTGAGACGCTCAACCTGATGGCTTTCATACAAATCACGCAACGTAGCGAGGCCGCCGCTGATGCGCTGCGCATCAACGTCGCCATGCGACGAGTACCTGGAGCGGCAGGCAACGAACGGATCGGTTTCACATCTGGCTGACGATGGATACCGTGAATGCCCAGTTCGTCAGGGGAGCTTTCTGCGCCGCAACGGAGCGTTCCTCGTGGCTGACAAATCGAGCAATTCTGGGTAATTGTGATCAATCTCACAGCGCAGAGGTAGCCTGTGCAGCCATCATCCCAATCACGAGCGCAGCGTACGACAGCTGCGCTGGGATGCGTGATGCCCGGGAAGGACTGCGCGATGAGTGGTGCTGCCGTGCTGCCGCAACGACCGGTGCTGGCCGAGAGCAATTTCAACCGACAGCCGTTTGTGCTGGCGTGGGAGTTGACCCGCGCCTGCAATCTCGCCTGCGTCCACTGTCGCGCTGAAGCGCAGTTACGGCGCGATCCGCGTGAGTTGCGCACTGAAGAGGCGTTGCGCGTCATCGATGACATCGCTCGGTTCGACGTGCCACCCGTCCTGATCCTGACCGGTGGCGACCCGATGCGTCGCCCTGACCTGAATGACCTGATCCGCCACGCGACTGAACGTGGCGTACGCTGCACGCTGACGCCGGCCGGCACGGCGCTGACGAGCGAGCGCAAGCTTGCCGAGGCACAGGCAGCTGGACTGTCGCGCATCGCGGTCAGCCTGGATGGACCGACGGCGGAGACACATGACGCCTTCCGGCGGGTCGATGGCTCGTTTGGTTGGTCGATGGACATCATCGCTGCCGCGCACCGGCTGGGTATCCCTGTCCAGATCCACACGACACTCTGCCGGCGCACGCTGCCATATTTGGAACAGATGGCCGACCTCGCCGAATCGCTTGGCGCGGTCGTCTGGGCCGTCTTCTGCCTGGTGCCGACCGGTCGTGGTGTTGACCTGGATGAGCTGACGGGCGATGAGTACGAGCGCGTCTTCGAATGGCTCGCCGAGCGTAGCCTGACCGCGTCCTGGAACCTGAAGCTGACCGAGGGCTATCACTATCGTCGGGTGCTGATGCAACACCAGCGCGCGCCGGTTGCCGGTCTCGGCTTCCAGTCGTCCGATGGCATCGGTCGCGCGACGCGGGCGGTGAACGCGGGAAACGGCTTCTGCTTCATCTCGCACATTGGGGAGATTTGCCCGAGTGGCTTCCTGCCGGTCGTCGCCGGCAACGTCCGCTCAGACTCGGTCGTCGATGTCTATCGCAACCATCCGGTCTTCCAGGAGCTTCGTGACCCGACGTTGCTGAAGGGCAAGTGCGGCGTCTGCGAGTTCCGCGCGATCTGCGGTGGCTCGCGCTCGCGTGCGTTCGCTCACACCGGTGATTACCTTGAGAGCGACACTGCCTGTGCTTACCAGCCGGGCACTGGCGGCAACATGACGCTCGCCGATTAAGACGCGCGTTCGCGCTGACCGGAGCAGCCCTGAGACCGTGTTTCCTGAGGGAAGCCACGGGGTGCGGTTTGCCGGTGTGACCGGGATTCCGTGTGGGATACTTCCGTACTGGTTGCGCGCCGGACGACGGAACTGCCGGTCGCGAAGCAGTCAGGGATGTGTCCATGTCGATTGCGCGGTTGGCGCGTGCGAGCTCCCGACGGCCGTGGCTGGTCATCATCCTCTGGCTCGTTGCGATGGCAGCAGGTGTCGTTTCGCAAGCGGTGCTGCCCAGCAACCTCACCGGCCAGGCCGAATTTACGAACAACCCGGAATCAGTGCAGGCGCTGCGTCTGATCGAAGATCGGATGCACGGCGTCGAGCCGGTCGGCGAAACGGTCGTTGTTACGTCGTCGTCGCTCACCGTCGATGATCCGGTGTTCCAGCAGGTTGTCGAGCAGACGACAACCGATCTGATGGCGATGACCGACGTCGTCGCGTCGGCTGTCAACTTCATTCAGGCCGGCGCAGCCGGCGCTCCCGAGGCTGCGTTACTGGTATCGGCCGATCGCCACTCGACGATCATTCCGGTCACGCTGACCGGCGATCTCAAGTCTGTTGAAGAGTTTGGTGAGCGTTTCACCAACACTGTCCTCGGTCAGTCGCGTGATGGCGTTGAAGTTCTCACCGTTGGTGAGCTAAGCATTTCGCACGACTACAACCGGCGCGCGCAGGAGGACCTGGAGCAGGCCGAGATCTTTGGCCTGCCGGTCGCGTTGCTCGTGCTGATCCTCGTCTTCGGTGCGCTGATCGCGGCACTTGTGCCGCTGGTCATCGCGCTGGCGGCTATCGCAGTTGCCATCGGTATCACCGCCTTTGTCGGCCTGACGATGGATCTGACGACGCTGATCCTGAACGTCATCACGATGATCGGTCTGGCGGTCGGGATCGATTACTCGCTCTTCATCATCGAGCGCTATCGCGAGGAGCGCGCCCGCGGATTCGAGCGCCACGACGCGATCGAGCGCGCCGGAGGCTCAGCTACGAAGGCGGTTGTCTTCTCTGGAACGACCGTCATCATCGCGCTGCTGGGCATGTTCCTGATGCCGCTCACGATCTTCCGCAGCGTCGGCGTCGGGGCGGTCATTGTGGTGGCGGTCTCGGTGGCGGCCTCAGCGACGCTCGTTCCGGCGTTGCTCGGTCTTCTGGGTGATCGAATCAACTGGCCGCGTCGCCGCGCGTTCTCACGCCCGGAGGCGGAGAATCCGGCGCTCCATCACGGAACCTGGGCGAAGATTAGCCATATCATTATGGCCCGGCCCGTTATCAGCATTGTCCTGGCCGGCGGGCTACTGCTTGCCCTGGCGCTCCCGATTCGGGATTTCCGCACTGGTCTTGTCGGCGTCGAGAACTATCCCGAAGGCGAGATCCTGCGCGCTTACCACATCCTGTCGCGCGACTTCTTCGCTGGCGTTATTGCGCCGATCGAGATCGTCATTGATGCGCCGGCTGACGATCCGACCGTGCAAGCGGGTATCGCACAGCTGACCGCCAGCATGGCCGAAGATCCCACCTTTGGACCGGTGCAAGCGGAGACAAACGATGCCGGTGATCTAACGCTCCTGACGACGCCGCTCACCGTGGATGCGTCGGCAGTTGAAGCGACGGACGCAGTCCGCCATCTGCGTGGTGATCTGGTGCCGGCCGCCTTCGGCGACCTCGCCGATGGCGTGTTCGTCGGTGGTACGCCAGCGTTCAACTACGACTTCAATGAGGTCGTTGCGAACCGGACGCCGTTCGTGTTCGCCTTCGTCCTCGGCCTGAGCTTCATTCTGCTGACACTGGCGTTCCGCTCGGTCGTCGTGCCGCTGAAGGCCATCCTGATGAACCTGCTGTCGGTCGGCGCGACCTACGGCATTCTCGTGCTCGTGTTCCAGAAGGGCTATGGTGCCGGGCTGGTCGGATTCAGACAGACCGACATCATTACCAACTGGCTGCCGATCTTCCTGTTCTGCATCCTCTTCGGCCTGTCGATGGACTATCACGTCTTCCTGCTGAGCCGCATCCGCGAGCATTACGATCAGACAGGCAAGAATCGCGAGTCCGTCGCGGTCGGGCTGGAATCGACCGGCAAGATCATTACCGGCGCAGCGCTCATCATGGTCGTGGTCTTCTTCACCTTCTCGATGGGCGAGCTGGTCGAGCTTCAGCAGCTGGGCTTCGGACTGGCTGTCGCGATCTTCCTCGACGCAACGATCGTGCGCACGATCCTGGTGCCGGCAACGATGGCGCTGCTGGGTTCATGGAACTGGTACATGCCTCGCTGGCTCCAGTGGCTGCCCGATTTGCGGGTGGAGGGTGAGCCGCTGAGTGCCCCAGCGATGACGCTGGAGCATCAGGGCGTAGAGGATGGCGGCTAGGAGGACGACGCCTCCTGCCTGGCGAGCCAGGCGCGAATTTCCGGTTCGTGGTCGATGTGGAAATGCTCCCAGGTGCCCTGCACAACGCCCGGGCCGAGTGCATAGCTGGGCATCCAGGTGAAGTGACCGACCTGCAGCAGCGCATCCTCCGGCATCGCACGGATCGCCGCGGCGCTGCGTTCAATCGTCGCGCGCGAATCGGCCATAATTTCGGCCAGCGATTTGTCGCGATTTGATTCGTAGAGCCAACGATTGAGGCCGTCGATATCGCGGTCCTCATCGAGGTGCGCCGGCCAGGGCACTATCGGCTCGGTGCCGTTCAATCCCGCCTCAAGACGCGCCGCCGTGAGGAGCCGCCAACTGTTCAGGTGGGCGATGACGTCCTTGAACGACCAGTCGCCGAAGGCGTTTGGCTGCGCTGCCTGCTCCGGGTTGACCTGACTGGCGATCTGCTCGATGTCGTCGCCAAGCTTCTGAATGGTGCTGAGCAGGTCGGCGCGGCTCGATAGCTCAGGCATGTGGCCTCCTGTCGCGTTAACGTGTCGGGTAAACGTGTGCTGGGGCCGAGCAGTCGGCCTCAGCATGAAGAATCAGCTCGAGTAGCGTTCCATCCAGTGCTTCTGCTCGTCCCACGCCTCCTCGCTGATTGTGGGATCAAGCAGGATGTCGAGTGCCGTCCACGCCATCGCTGTTGAGACTTTGATCAGCTGGTCGTAGCCGAACTCGGAACCGGACGCATCGACCACCTGCTGCGAGTGGTGCGGGATCGGCGTCGTCGCGATCGCAAAGTTACCAGTCACCGCCGGGATCTTGTGCGAGACGTTGCCGAGATCGGTCGATGCCATCATGCGTCCACTCGGGCGCTTACTGATATCCAGCCCGGCCGCCACCATGTTGGCTTCGTAGCGTCGCCCGATGACGTAGCTCGGGCGACGATCGGCGTAGGCGGACTCGCGCTCGGTGACCTTCAGCTCGCAGCCGGTCATCAGCGCTGCGCCCTCGGCGATCTTGCGTACTTTCGCTGCCAGGTCGGCGGCCGTCTCGCTGAACGAGGCCCGGATGCCGAACGTGCAGGCGGCGTACTTCGGCACGACGTTCGCAGCATCGCCACCATGCGTGACGATGCCGTGGATGCGGGAATCCATCGTCACATGCTGGCGCAGGGCATCGATCCCCTCGAATGTCTGGATGACAGCGTTCAGTGCGTTGACACCGTTGTACGGGTCGCCAGCGGCGTGAGCCGGTTTGCCGAAGAACTCGAAGGTCAGGCCGGTTGTCGCCAGGCTGGTGCCGTCCGGCCAATTGACCGCCGAGCCCGTCTGGTCGCTCATGTGATGCACCATCAGCGCTGCGTCAACGTCGTCGAACGCGCCGGCTTCGAGCAGCCTGATCTTGCCGCCGCCGCCCTCTTCGGCCGGCGTGCCGATGATGGTGATCGTCCCGGAGAGTTCGTCGATGACTTCGCCAAGACCGATGGCGACTGCCAGCCCTGACGTGCCGATCAGGTTGTGGCCGCAGCCGTGGCCTATCCCGCGCAGCGCGTCGTACTCAGCCAGGATCGCGACCGTCGGACCGTCGCCTTTGCCCTTGCGCGTGGCGCGGAACGATGTCTCGATGCCCTTGTAGGGTTTCTCGACCTCGAAGCCGGCTTCACGCAACTGATCTGCCAGCGTCTGGGAGGCGATGAACTCCTGATAGCCGAGCTCCGGGTTCAGCCGGATCGTCTCGCCGACCTCAACCAGATGCTCACGTTCGTTTTCGATTGCGGTCCGCACGCGTTCGCGGAGCGCGTCAGCTCGCTCGTTCGTCACACCGTCCCCTTATCGCTCGTACAGCTCAGACCAGCGGGCATGCGCGTCCTTGGCTTCCTGCAGCAACTCGGGCTTAGTCAGCAGGTCCAGCACGGTGAGCGCCATCGCCGTCGAAACTTTGACGTACTGCTCGTAGCCGAACTCGGAGCCGGACGCATCGACGACTTGCTGCGAGTGGCCGGGGATCGGCGTCTTCGAGATGGCGAACGAGCCGGTGACCGACGGGATCAGGTAGGAGACGTTGCCGAAGTCCGTCGAGTGCATTCCGCGCCCTTCGCGGCCCTTGCTCAGGTCGATGCCGACGTCTGCCATGTTGTCCTGATAGACGCGACCGATGACGTAGCTCGGGCGCATGTCGTAGTGCATCTGGCCCTCGACGATCTGCACCTCGCAGCCGGTCATCAGCGCCGCGCCCTGGGCGATGTTCTTGACCTTCTCGACGAGCTCATCGACGTAGTCGCGCGTGTCGGCGCGGACGAGGAACTCGCCGGCCGCATGGTGAGGGACGACGTTGGCCGCGTCGCCGCCGTGGGTGATGATGCCGTGGATGCGCGCTTCCATACGGATGTGCTGGCGGAGCGCGTCGATGCCGGTGAACACCTTGATCAGCGCATTGAGCGCGTTCACGCCGTTGTATGGGTCGGCTGCCGCGTGGGCCGGCTTGCCGAAGAACTCCATCTTGAGGCTCTGGACGGCGAGGCAGGTGCCCTGCGGCCACTCGGTCGCCGCGCCTGAGCGGTCGCCGGCGTGGTGGATCATGACGGCTGCATCAACGTCGTCGAATGCGCCCTGCTCGGCGAGCTTGATCTTGCCGCCGCCTCCTTCTTCGGCTGGTGTGCCCATGATGACGACCGTGCCATCAACCTCGTCGATCACTGCTCCCAGACCGAGCGCGGCGGCCAGGCCGGAGCCGCCGATCAGGTTATGGCCGCAGCCGTGACCGATGCCGGCCAGCGCGTCGTATTCGGCCAGCACGGCGATCGTCGGGCCGTCGCCCTTGCCCTTGCGCGTGGCGCGGAAGGCAGTCTCGATGCCCTTGTAGGGCTTCTCGACCTCAAAGCCCGCCTCCTTCAGGTGGTCGGCGAGGAGCTGTGAGGCCATGCGCTCCTCGTAGCCCAACTCCGGATTGATCCGGATCGTTTCGGCGACCTCGACGACATGGTCTTTCGCGCCGGTAATCGCTTCGCGAACGCGCTCGCGAAGGGTAGCCAGGTCTGTCTTCGTATCGACTGCCATCGTGGCGTCTCTCCTCCCTGAACTTCGATTCCGCTTGCGTGGGCAATCTAGCACGGGCACGAGACGGGGTGAAGAGGTGCGTTGGGGTGAGCAGGGTTAGGCAGGCGGCTTCGCAACAACGATGATGCGGTGGTCGTCGATGCCATAAGGCCAGCAGGTGATCAGCGTCAGGCGCTCTTCCGGCATCGGCGCGATGAACTGGCCGGTAGCCAGTCGATCGGCGAGTGGAGCGCCACGCTCCAGGCGAACATGAATCTCCTCGACGATGTAGCGGTGGACTCCATCTGGCGTCGTCAGCAGAATCTCCGCGCCGATCTCGATGTCGTGCAGTCCGCGAAATACCTCGCCACGGACATCGTCGTGTCCAGCAAGGACGATGTTGCCGCGCTCGCCCGGGTCAGCGCTGCCGGCATGGTGGCCGGCTGCCCAGTCGGCCACCTGCCAGGATTCGACGAGTTGGCCGTCGATTGTTTCAGTCTTTGGCACGACCTCAACGATATCCGTGTCGATACCGACCGCCGGAATCGTAATGTGCAGCGCTGGTGGCATGTCGGCGGGTGCTTCGAATACCGTGCCGTCCGACACCGGATCGGTTGTCGCCAGGTCTCCGGGCTCCGGACCGATGTGCGCGGAGATGATGAGGTTGGTCTCGTCCGGTGAACGGCTGCTAGTGGGCGTAGATGCCGTCGGCGTCGGCTGCGAGTCACCGACAGCCGCAGTCATCGGGGGCTGGAGCGCGCCGATTGCTTCGAATCGGGCGCGCTCACGGGCGATCTCGGCGGTGTTCGGTGTGGAGGATCGTGAGGCGGCGGTCAGCAGGATGACACCTGCAGCGAAGAGCAGGAGTGCGACGATCTTGATGATGACTGCGACTCTCGACTGCGAATTCAAACGCTACCTCACGATCGACCTGATTAATGCACCATGATCATCCCGAGCATGTTTGGGTGCAGCAGGCACCAGTAGTCGATCATGCCGGGCGTGTCAAAGGTGACGGTGAATGACTCACCGGTATGCAGGATGCCGGAATCGAAGATGGAGGGATCGTCTTTCGCGGTCGCAGTGTGATCGACGCCCTTGTTTGTGAACGTCACCGTTGTGCCCGCATCGATCTCCAGAACGGCCGGCTCGAAGCGGAAGTCGAGGATCTGTACTTCAGCCTGCTTGGAATCCGACATCGTTGCGGTTGTCGGTGCCGTCGATGCCGTCGCGCTGGTCGTAGATGTGGATTGCGCGGCGGGGTATTCAGATGGATATTCAGACATGGTCGCGTGATCCATTGTTGGTTCGACCGTCGCAGCAGTTTGCGGTACAGTGGGGGCTGTCGTGGGCGAGGTCGCTATTGTCGACGATGGAACTGCTGTTGGCGCATCACTCGCTCCGTCGTCTGAGCTGCCGCCACAGGCGGCGACGAGTGCCATCACCGTCACCATGCACAGCGCAACTGTCAGAACTTTTCCGACGCGTATGGGTTTTGGGTGCCTCAATGGTCGCATGAGCGAGGTCTCCACATCTGGTCGGCGTGCCGCGCTCGGCAGTTGTCGGGCGCGGCACGTTGTCGTTAGTGACTGAACAGCTGTCAGGCCATACGCTGGCGAACAACGAACAGACCGCCGCCGAGCGCGATCAGCGCCAGACCGGCGATGGCAGCCAACGGGAGGGTGTCACTGCCCTGGCCGCCGCCAGTGTTCGGCATCACGTCACCACTCGTGCTGGCGACGATGTCGGCGCAGGCAACGTAGGTGCTGATCTCTTCAGCCGACTTGTGGACGTTGACGGCGAACGGCGAGGCGAGCAGCGTCGCCAACGTCGCGTCGATCACGGTCTCAGAGTGGCCATCAACGATGTTGTTGAGCGGATAGGTGGGTGCCGGGTCGAGATTGTCGCAGGTACCGACATGAATGTGAGAAGGATGTTCGACATCAGTAGATGCGCCGATCAGATCGACGGTGACCGTTGTCTTGCCGGACTGCTCGACGAACGTCGCCGTTCCGGTGATGCCAGAGTCGTTCTGCGCGGCAAACGGCACCTGTAGCTGATCGCCATCCGCCGCAGCAGCCGGCGACACCAGCAGAAGTGTCAAAAGGCCAATGCCCAGAAGAAGTGCAACATGTCTCACGATGGTGCGTCCTTTCGATAGCGCTGATTCCAACCACGTTGACGTTCTATTGCCTGGATTCGGCGAAGGCGGCTGTTTCCAGATCGGGGACTGCTGGCCGGATTCGGCCGGCGTTCTCTCGCCTCGGTGGATACCCCCTGCATCCGCGCGAATCGCCGCTACCCTCGGTGCCCGCTATACCGCCCTTCTATTCAAGACGTCCCCGCGGTAGCGCTGCCGCTAGGCCGCAGGAAGCGGTCGGCGGTGCTGGCGCTGGGAAGTCGCTGCGCACCGTCCCGGCAAGGTCGAGCGAGCTCAGTCGCTGACTTCCGGTGGCAGATTCACAATACGCCCGCTATACACAGTATGTCAAGAAGTTCCTGTGTTTTCTTCGCTACGTGGGTTGATGCTTTGGAAACGACATGGACGCTGTCGTCGATGCGCATCGTCGAGCGACGCTCAGGCGCAGTAGCCTGCCTGGCGAGACAGGGGAAAGGGCTTGTATCTGTCGTTCCGAGTCTGGTGCGATGGGCCGTTGAACTGGGACGTGAAGAAACGCCCCACTGGGCGGTCACTCCCGCCAGGAAAGGACAGGAGAGGGCAGAGGCTACAGCGAAAGAATGTGCGACTCTGTGGCTCGGACGATCGACTCCGGGTATCAGTCGGCGACGGAGGCTGCCTCTTGCTGATCGAGCGATGCGCAGAAGCGTGCGATGCGCTCGTCCATTGAGAGTAGACTGCATGTCTCGCACTTCTCGCGGCCGGGGAGCCGGTAGTTCAGGCAGCAGCCGGAGCGGATTTGCAGCATGCGCGGCTTGGCGCGGTGCTCAACCTGAATAACTCCAGCGCGACGTTTGTCGGTCATCCGGCTGACGAACGCCGGAACCTCAGTTTCGGCAACCGCTGGATCGCCGATGACATCGCTCATCCAGATCAGCGCCGACACCATGCGATCGACATAATTCGCGCGCATGCCGTTCAGGCCGTAGGGAGCGACGGATCGCAGTGTCGCGAACAGAGGCTCGGCGTGGCCGTCTGTGAACGTCGCTGCGATGTAGTCGCGCAGCGCACCGATGTCAGGCACGACCGTTGCATCCGGGTGCGCTGCGTCGGGGTCATCCGGCAGCGCGTAGAAGCGTGGTGACGAAAAGCGCACGCCGTAGCCGTTGATGTTCAGCCAGACGTTCGACGTGCTGAGGTCGGGCACGCGACGTTCGAGCAGCATGCAGGCGGCCGCACCGAGCATTGGCGGCCAGAAGTAGCCCAGCACGAGGAAGCTGGCCGCGATTTGGCGATAGCCGTCGCCCATTTTGTAGGCCGACTCGACGTAATCGAGGTATTGCGTGACCATCGCCGGATCGTTGATCACGTTGCCTGCGCGGACCATGCCGTGGGTCGGCTCGCCAAAGCTCGCTGAGAAGTACGGCACCGTTGCCGCAGCTCTGGCAAGCGTCTCCTCAATCGGCGAGCGAGTGAGTTCATTTCCGATGGTCTGCACGGCTGCGCCTTCCCGTGTGCGTGCTGGCTTCTGATTAGCTGACAAGCAGTTCTTCGACGACCGGCGTGTCCGAGCCGGTGACCGAGTAGGGCATGACCAGCGGTCGCGCAGTTAGCGGGTCGGTGATGATCGTTGACTCGATGCCGAAGATCTCGCGGACGGTCTCGGTCGTCATGACTTCGTCCGGCGTGCCGCTGGAGATAACGCGTCCGTCCTTCAGCGCGACAACAAGGTCGGCATAGCGGGCAGCCATGTTCAGATCGTGGAGGATGACGATGATCGTCCGACCTTCCTGCCGGTTCAGCGCCCAGGCAAGGTCCAGCAGCTCGATCTGCGCGGCGATGTCGAGGAACGTCGTCGGCTCGTCGAGCAGCATCACTGGCGTGTCCTGCGCCAGCGCAAGTGCCATCCAGGCGCGCTGACGCTGGCCACCGGACAGCGTATCGATGTCGCGATCGCGCAGTGCGCCGATGGCGCAGCGCTCCAGAGCAGCCTCGACAGCGCGCTCATCGTCCGGTCGCCACTGATGGAAGATCGACTGATACGGCGCGCGGCCGGCCGAGACGAGGTCCTCGACGAGGAACCCGGCCGGCGGCGTTGGCCCCTGGGTAAGCAGGGCGCACTTGCGAGCGAACTTGCGGTGCGACCCGCGGCAGATGTCGCAGCCGTCGAGCTGGACCTCGCCCTTGTTCGCTTTCAGCAGGCGGCTGCAGGTGCGCAGCAGCGTCGACTTTCCGCAGGCATTCGGCCCGATGATCGCCGTGATCTTGCCGGGAGGCAGTGACAGTGAGATGTCATCCAGAACGATGCGCTTTCCGTAGCCGGTGCGGATCGAGCGGATGTCGAAGCCGGTCGCCTCAGGCTGCAGAGCAGGTGGCGCGGAGTCGTCCACAACAGCGCTCTGTGGCAGGCAGAATGGCGCGCCGGTGAGCGGGTGCGTGAACACGTCGCACTCAATGCCGTAGAGGCTGGAGAGCATTGGCGCGTCGAGGACGTCCGCCGGCGCGCCGTCGCACAGGATCTGGCCGTCACGCAGCGCAATGATGCGATCGCTGATGCGGGCAGCCTCGTTCACGTCGTGCAGCACCATGACGATGGTACGCTCGGCCTCGCGGTTCAGCCGCTGCACGAGCTCCAGGATCTCCATCTGGTGGCGGATGTCGAGGTAAGTGGTCGGCTCATCGAGCAGCAGTAGCGGCGTCTCCTGTGCGATCGCCATTGCCATCCAGGCGCGCTGGCGCTGGCCGCCGGAGAGCTGATCGATCGATCGGTCGCGGATATCCTCGATGCCGGTCAGTCGCAATGCGTTCTCAACCGCGTCGGTGTCCTGCTGCGACGGCGGCTGGAGGAATCCCTGGTGCGGGTAGCGACCGCGGCGGACGAGATTCTCGACCGTGATGCCGTCCGGCGGGATCGGCTGCTGCTGCATCAGACCCATGCGCTTGGCGACTTCGCGGGTCGGCAGGCGATGAATCTCCTGGCCATCGAGCAGAATCGATCCACCGTCCGGGCGCATCAGGCGGGCGAGCGCGCGCAGCAGCGTCGATTTGCCGCATCCGTTTGGCCCGAGAATCGTCGTGATCTCGCCCTTGCGAATGCCAGTCGAGAGGTTGATCACGACCGGATTGGCACCATACGACAGCGTGATATTTTCAGATCGTAGCGTGTCCATACCCACCTAAATCCGTGTGTTGTACCGATACAGCAACAGCAGGAAATACGGCGCGCCGACGGCGGCGGTCACGACGCCGGTCGGCAATGCAACCGGGAGAAAGTGCTGCGCAATGATGTCGGCGACCAGCAGGAAGCAGGCGCCAAGCACAGCCGAGAACGCCATGACGCTGCCCGACAGAGGGCCGGCAATCATGCGGGCCATGTGGGGGACCATCAGGGCGACGAAGCCGATCGGGCCGGCCAGCGCCGTCGCTATTGCGCACAGGCCACAACCGACGACGATGAGGCCGAGGCGCGTGCGCTCCAGCGGCATGCCGAGGCCGCGCGTCACATCGTCGCCAAGCTGCATCGTGCGCAGCGGCCAGGTCAGCACAATCGCAACCGGCGTGAGAATCGCGAAGCCGATCGCGAGCATGCGAACGTCGCTCCAGGTGCTCCCGTAGAGCGACCCCATCTGCCAGACGACTGCCGGACGCACGATCTCGATTGGGAAGCGGACGATCATCAGCGTAATGGCGGCGTTGAGCGTCGCGCCAACGCCAATGCCGACCAGAATCAGCCGCGACGGCGAGATGCCGCCCTTCCAGGAGAGCACGTAAATCAGCGTCGCGGTGACGATGGCACCGACAAATGCGGCAAATGGCAGGAGTGCCTGCACCTGGCTGGTGACGATCCAGAAGACGGCGGCCAGCGCTGCGCCCGTCTCAATACCGATGATGTCCGGCGAGACCAGCGCGTTGCGCACCAGTCCCTGGAAAATCGCGCCCGACATGGCCAGGCTCGCGCCAATGAACATCGCTGAGACGACGCGCGGCAGGCGCAGATTGCGGACGATCAGCTCCTGGTCCGGTGACCCGTCGCCAATGGCCGCTTTAACCACGTCCAGAAAGGCGATGTGATAGCTGCCCAGCGTCATCGCCCAGACCGCGACAACCGTCAGTAGCATGAGCGTGAGTCCCGCCATGAGGAGCACTCGGCCGTTGAAGCGTGCCGAGAAGTACCGCGTGCGAATGACGCGATGCCGAGCGCGGGGGACTGGCGTGACAGGCTGGCTCAGGTTGAATCCGTCCATCAGCCACGCTCCATGACTGTGCGGCGCGCCAGATAGATGAGGAACGGCGCACCAACCAGGGCCGTCATGATCCCGACCTGAATCTCAGCCGGTCGGAGCAGGACGCGGCCGCTGATGTCCGCGACAGTCAGAAGCAGCGCGCCAGCGAGCGCTGAATATGGAAGGACCCAGCGGTAATCCGGGCCGATGATCGAGCGAACGATGTGCGGCGTGGCAAGGCCAACGAACGCGATCGGCCCGGCAATCGACACAGCCGACCCGACGACGATGACGACGAGGACGGAGCAGATCAGCCGGATACGGCCGGTCTGCATGCCGAGCGCGCGAGCCGAGTCTTCGCCGAGATCCAGCACATTCAGCTGGTGACCGAGGAATAGCAGCACGACGCTGCCGCCGATCAGGAACGGCGACAGCGTCCAGAATGTGCTGAGGTCGCGGCCAACGACCGATCCGGCCAGCCAGAATCGAACGGTGTCCAGCGTGTTCTCATCGAGCAGGAGCAGCGCGCTCGTCCACGAGCCGAGGAACGCCGATAGAACGACACCAGCTAGCGCCAGCTTGATCGGCGATGCACCATCATTCCCGGTCGAGCCGATCGCGAAGACGAGCAGCGACGCCGCCAGCGCCCCGGCGAACGCGAACCAGACGTATTGCGATGGCGCACTCAGGTGCAGGTAATAGGTGACGGTGACTACGGCGAAGGTCGCGCCGCTGCTGACACCGAGGATTGACGGATCGGCGAGTGGGTTGCGCGTGACACCCTGCATCGTTGTCCCGGCGATGGCAAGGGCGGCCCCGACTGCCAGCGCAATCACCGTCCGGGGCAGGCGCAGTGTCCGCACGACAGTCTGGTTGTAGATGTCGCTGTTGTAATTGAAGAGCGCGTCCCAGGCATCGCGGGTGCTGATGTCGATCGAGCCGATACGCAGGCTGAGCAGGCCAACCACAATGACGGCCGCCAGGCCGAACAACAGGCCAAGACTGCGCCAGGCGACGCCAGCGCCTTCAACGCGCGCTAGTGGCTGAGCTGGTTGTACACTCTGCATCCGCTTCCCGGCCCCCGCTAGCTGCTCCAGGGTTGTCTCCCCAGACTGATGCCCAATCCCGAGTGCGCTACTCGGCTATGATATGCCGAACGCGCGGCGCAGCGCAACGTGTTCGGACGACGCTTCTTCAGGGCTGTCGCGACCTGCCTTGGTAAATCCCGTTAATTCAGACTATATTACTCGGGTATAAATTCGGTCGTGCAGAACCGTGCCCGCCGGGCGTGGCAACGAGAGGGATGTTGAGAACCGGATGAGTGAGAAGGAAACAGCCTTGTTCGTGGGCGGAAGGAGATTCAGTCGCCGTACGCTGCTGGCGGCAATCCCGGGTGGCTTGCTGATTGCTGCCGGTCTGGCGGCGTGCGGTGGCGACGACGAATCCAGCTCGCCGACGACGGCGACGACTGCCCCTGCCGAGCCAACTGTCTCCGACGATACGGCGTCTCCAGCGGCCGGCGCGTCGCCGACCAGCGCCGGAACGGCGACGACATTCCGTCTGATCCCACTGCCGCCGGAAGAGCTGGGCGCCCCACCCGTTCCAGAGGCGAAGGTCTCGACTGCCGAAGGTGTCGTGGCGCAGGCCGCTGCCGCAGCAGAGTATGACGACTTCGGCACGGACGCCGCTCCCGGCGTGTTCCCGCGCGTCGTGCGCCACGCCAACGGCGAGACGGAGATTCCCGCCAGGCCAGAACGGGTTGTCGTGCTGGATAGCGGCGAGTTCGATTCGGTTGTCAACCTGGGCCTGAATCCGGTCGGCACGCTTACCTACGAGGTCGAGTTTCTGCCGGAGTATCTCAAGGAGCCATACAACGGTGCGACCCATCTTGGACAGCTGAGCGAGCCGGACATTGAGGCGATCGCCGCGCTCAAGCCGGACCTGATCCTCTCCAGCAACATTCGCCACGAGGCGATCTACGACACACTGGCCGCCATCGCGCCAACCGTATTCGGCGTCCGTACTGGTGTCGTCTGGAAGCAGAACTTCGCGCTCCACGCCGTCGCTCTCGGTCGCGAAGAAGAAGGCGCGAAGGTCATCGAGAAGTACGAGGCGCGCGTGCGCGATCTCAATGCCAAGCTGCCTGACCCGCGCCCGACCGTCTCGATCGTTCGCGTCCTGGCGGACAACCTGCGCTACTACCAGCGGGCCAACTACAGCGGCACGCTGCTGACCGATCTCGGACTCCCACGGCCGGAGTCGCAGAATGTCGACGACTTCGCGCTCATGAACCAGAGCCTCGAAACGATCGGCGCGTCAGCACCGGCGGACTTCATCTACGTCAGCCCGTATGCAGGCGAGCAGGACGAGTTCGCACAGAAGATGCTGACGAGCCCGCTCTGGACGAGCCTCGATGCCGTCAAGGCCGGCCACTTCATGGTGGTCAGCGATGACGTCTGGATGGCGGGCATCGGCTACCGCGCCGCCGAGCTGATCATGAATGACATCGAGGAGACGCTGGTCGGCTTCGACACCGGCTCCGGCGCGAGCGGATCGACGGCCGGTGCCTGGTCATTCACCGACGACCGTGGTGTCACCGTATCGCTGCCCGAGGCTCCAAAGCGCATTGTTGCGCAGACGACGTCGGCTGCCGTGCTATGGGACTTCGGTGTGAAGCCGGTGGGTGTCTACGGCCCGACCGACTTTCAGGCAGGTGCCATCGATTTCGATGCGGTCGAATACGTCGGCGACTACGGCACGCTCGATATGGAAAAGCTGATCGCCCTCAAGCCTGACCTCTACGTCGACCTGACCTGGGATGGGAAGGCGCTCTGGTATCTGTCTGAGGATGAGCAGAAGCAGGTCGAGGAGATCATGCCGACGCTCGGCTTCTCGATGTACGGGCTTTCGGTGGTGAAGCAGATCGAGCGTTTCGAGGGTTTCGTCGAATCGCTCGGCGTCGATCTCAACTCGTCGGAGCAGGTTGCCATCAAGGCCGAGTTCGACAGCGCCGAGGCTGAGCTGAAGGACGCTATTGCCTCGAACCCCGGCCTCAAGGTGATCGTCGTGTCACCCACGCCCGAGGAGATTTACGTCGCCTCGCCGGATTACATGATTGACCTGTGGTACTGGCGGGAGCTCGGGCTGGATCTGGTCAAGCCGGAGACCGACGACTTCTGGGAGATCCTGAGCTGGGAGCAGGCAAACAGATATCCTGCCGACCTGATCCTCGTTGATGCCCGGGTCATCGATCAGCTGGATACGCTGAAATCGATCGGGACGTGGACATCGCTGCCGGCGGTTGTCGCAGGTCAGATTGGCCCGTGGTATGCCGGGGCGCCATACAGTTACGTGCAGCTCGCCCCGACGCTTAAGGAGCTGGCCGGCATCATCCGCGATGCCGACGCGAACCTCGTCTAGCCCACGAACGCCGGACAAAATTCGATTTCCGGAATCCCGCAAGCGGTGTGCGACCCGGCACGCCGCTTGCCGTTTTCTGCAGTTCTGACGCGGGATGTGTTGACAGTCACCGTATTATCAGCGGAATACGGTATCCGTCGGGAGGACTGTGACACGTAGTCGGTGCTGTACGACGAGTTAACGACGCGAGACCCGTCTGCATCAGCATTCTGCGAGCGCGATGCACCCCGACCTGTGACACCGTGGAAAAATTGACCATGCGCATGCGTGGTGTTATCCTCGTGGTGGGTGTCCGTACACCCTATGGAGCGTGAAGACGACGCCAATTCTGATGCAGATCCGTACGGAGACGTCGCCCCGAACGCCAGCAGATCGGGTTGATGCTCTGGGGATGGAGTGGTCGAGTGGATCTACGAGACTGGGGATCGCGAGATCCGAATAGCGGGACTGGCCGACCACGTTCGAGTGGCTTGGCCGGTGCGACGACATTGACGCCGTTCATCCCGCAGTTCGAGTGGTCGCCGGAGTCACGCGACTTCCCGCTGCCATTTCCTGGCGGCGCAGAGCGGGCGGCGGTCGCGGCGCTTGCCGCTGACGAAGCACGACCGGGTGCGACGCTCGAAGAGGTGTTCTCCACCACGCCGAATTGGATGAAGCTTGCGCCGGTCGCACTTCTGCTGGTAGCAGTGACGGCGTTTGCTGCCTGGCAGCTGCTCGGCGGCGATGGAGAGAACCCGGCGGCCACCGGCACGGCCGGCATCTCAGCCATCGCAACCAACGAGACCAACGGCTCAGCGACGCAGCGGCCGGGCGCGGGAGGCGCTGTAGCTAGCCCGACCGGTGGCTCCGCGATCGCTGGATCGACCGGCGAAGCAACCGGCGACTCGACGTCCGGTACGACCGCCACCACTGGCGAAGGCGAAATCGCCGAGGGTGAGACCGGCACGACGTCAACTGGTTCCAACGGTACGCAGGCGCCGGTCGTCTCGCAGACGGTTAGCGATGGTGAATCGCTCGCCGATGTCGCACAGACGTGGGGCCTGAGTGTTTCGACGCTTGTCTGGGCGAACCCGGACATCGACGATCCGACTGCGCCGCTCGAAGGCGGCACGACCGTTGAGGTGCCAGTCGTCGATGGCGTCACCTACACGGTTCAGGATGGCGACACCCTGGAGTCGGTCGCGGCTCAGTTCGGCGTCGATCCGACAGCCATCACCGGCGTCATCCAGAACGGCGTGACGTCCGACGCCGACCTGCGGCCCGGCGCGACCATCACGATCTACAACGCTCGGCCGGTGAGCCGCCCGACGATCGCGCACTACACCGTCGCACAGGGCGACGATCTCTGGAAGATCGCAAGCTTTTACGGACTGAATCCTGTCACGATCGCGGTCGCGAACGATCTGCCGGATGACTACCTGATCTACCCGGACCAGGTGCTTGTGATCCCACCGGCCGACGGCATTCTTTACACGGTTCAGCCGGGCGAGAGCGTTGAGACAATCGCCGCGGCCTACAATGTCGCGCCGGACGTGATCATCAACTTCCCGTTCAACAACCTGTCGGCCGGACAGGCGCTTCAGCCGGGACAGCAGATTCTGATCCCGACGGTCGATCTTTCCAACGCTGCCGGCGGCAAGGGTGGCGTCGAGGCTGGCCCTGCCGAGGATCCGTTCGCGGGCACTGCCGAGGCCAGCGGCTCGGGAGAGGCGACTGGCACGTTCATGTGGCCGGCCAATGGAACCATCACCACCCAGTTTGGCGGCGGACACAATGGCCTCGACATCGCCAACGTCGCCTGGACGCCGATCGTCGCCGCCGACGGTGGAGTGGTGACCTTCTCCGGCTGGAACGAGTTCGGGCTGGGTTACGCGGTGGCGATTGACCACGAGAACGGTTACGTGACCTGGTACGGCCACATGGTCGAGCCGCCGGCGGTCAAGGCTGGCGATCGAGTCAGCCAGGGCCAGTGGCTCGGGAGCATGGGCTCAACCGGCAAGTCGACCGGCCCGCATCTCCACTTCGTCGTGCTGCACAACAGCATTTACGAGAACCCGCTTCAATATCTGCCATAACGCCGGGGTATCTGGGAGGGGGCACGAGCGGGATCGGCAACAGCCGTCTCGCTCGTGCCGATTCCCGCGTGTCGCCTGAATATCGCGTGATAGACTTCTGCGGTGCCTTCCATATGGACGGTACCTGTTTTCCGCGATCTGACGCGGATTTTTTGATGCCGACCTTGCCTTCATACGGCGCTCATTCTGAGGTTTCCGCACGATGATCCGGCCCCTGAACTATTTCTTTGGCCTCTTCAGTCGGGATCTGGGGATCGACCTCGGGACCGCAAATACGCTTGTGTATGTCCGCGGGAAGGGGATTGTCATCTCCGAGCCCTCGGTCGTCGCTGTCGATACCAAATCGAAGCGCGCGCTCGCCGTTGGCGTTGAAGCGAAGGCGATGGTCGGCAAGACGCCTGAGGCGATCGTCGCCGTGCGTCCGTTGAAGGATGGCGTCATCGCCGACTTCGACACGGTCGAGCTGATGTTGCATTACTTCATCGAGAAGGTTCATGTACAGCGCATCATGGCCCCGCACCCACGGGTTGTGATCGGCATCCCATCCGGCGTCACCGAAGTTGAGAAGCGTGCAGCGAAGGACGCGGCACTCTCGGCCGGTGCGCGCGAGGCGTACACGATTGAAGAGCCAATGGCGGCGGCGATCGGAGCAGGGTTGCCGATCAACGAGCCAGTCGGCAGCATGATCGTGGATATCGGTGGCGGCACGACCGAGGTGGCCGTCGTCTCGCTCGGCGGCATCGTCGTCAATCATTCGCTCCGCGTCGCCGGGGACGAGATCGACGAAGCGATCATCCAGTACGCCCGCCGCGACCATAACCTGGTTATCGGGGAGCGGACGGCGGAGAACGCGAAGATCGCAGCCGGCTCGGCCTATCCGCTGGAGGAAGAGCGCCGCGTGACACTGCGCGGTCGCGACCTGCTGACCGGCCTGCCGAAATCGGTCGAGGTCTCCAGCGTTGAGATCCGCGATGCCATCAGCGGTCCGGTCAACATGATCGTCGATACGGTGAAGACGTGTGTTGAAGAGACGCCGCCCGAGCTCGTTGCCGATATCATGGAGCAGGGCATCATCCTCGGTGGTGGTGGCGCGCTGCTGCTGGGGCTCGATCGGCGCTTGCAATCCGAGCTGCGTATGCCGGTGCGTCGTGCCGAAGACCCGCTGACCTGCGTGGCACGCGGCACCGGTCGCGTCGCCGAGGCGTTGCATCTGTATTCCAGGGCGCTTGCCAGCGGCCAGGAACTCCGACGCGGGGTCTGAGTTCGGGTGTTTTCCATGTCGGCCACAGCACGACGCAACCTGGCGGTCATTGCTGCGGTTGTTGTCGCTGCGCTACTCCTGATGTTCGCCGACACGCGCGGCTGGCTCAATGCGCCCAAGCGCGTCGCTGATGCCGTTGTCTCGCCTGTGAGCAGCGCGCTGACATCGCTCGGCATGGGGATTGGCAGCGATAAGCCAGGCGGCGATCCATCGCTGCGCCAGCAGCTCGATGAGGTGACGGCCGAACGCGATGCATTGCTGGCTGAAAATGCCAAGCTCAAGGAGCTGTCCAGCGAGGTCGAGAACCTGCGTCAGCAACTCAACTTCCAGGAATCTCGTCCGGACCTCACGTACGTCACCGCCGAGGTCATCAGTCGCGACCCGGAGAGCCGCGAGAAGTTCGTCATCATTAATCGTGGCTCGGATGATGGACTGCAGGTCGGCATGGCTGTCGTCAGCCCGAACTTCCTGGTTGGTCAGATCACCGAGGTCGAGGCACATCGCGCCAAGGTGCTGCTCATTATCGACTCCGGCTTCCAGACGGGCGGCCGACTGCAGATGGCGCGTGCCGAAGGCATCGTCTATGGCCTCTGGCAGGAGGGCGGGCGCGTCGAAATGCGTCACATTCCCTACGATGTCAACATTGACGACCGCGAGGTCGTTGTCACCTCCGGAAAGTCGGCCGGAATTCCGGAAGGGCTCGTCGTTGGGAAGGTGATGGAGATCAAAAAGGATCAGGCGAAGAACGAGACGGTCGTTGAGATCCTCCCACTGGTCAACTTCGATAACCTTGAATCGGTAACAGTCATTACCGGCACCACACCCGGCCAACCACAGGAACAGGCGACACCCAGCCCATGACACGCACGATCGATCCACGGCTGCTGCTGGCAGTCACGACGAGCAAGGCGTTGACGACTGGCATCCGGCGGCTCGGTCGTGGGGGCGGCACCGCATTGCCGGGCCTTATCGCGGGCTATCTCGATCCGCGGATGCTCGACAAGCTGGCCCAGCGCCTGCCGCTTGGCGCGGTCGTCGTAGCCGGCACAAACGGCAAGACGACGACCAGCCGCATGCTGGCCGGGATGCTCGCCGAATCCGGACACCGCGTGGCGCACAATCGCTCCGGCTCGAATCTGGTGCGTGGTATATCGGCCGCGCTCGCCGAACAGATGCCGACGCTCGGCAAGAGCGGCCCGGAGATCGGCGTGATTGAGAGCGACGAGAACGCTCTGCCGGAGATTCTGCGGCGCACGAGTCCGCGCGTTGTTGTCCTGCTGAACCTGTTCCGCGACCAGCTCGATCGCTATGGCGAGCTGGAGACAATCGCGTCGCGCTGGCGCGAAGCGCTACGCACGCTCGACTCATCGACGACGCTCGTCGTCAACGCCGACGACCCGACACTCGCGGCGCTGGCCGCCGAATCGCCTGCAACGGTGGTGGCGTTCGGGCTGACCGAGGCTCCAGGAACACTTTCGGCGTTGCCGCATGCGTCTGACGCTGCGGCCTGTCGCAACTGCGAGTCGCCACTGCAATACCGTGCGCTTTTCCTTTCGCACCTCGGCGAGTGGTACTGCTCGGCGTGTGGGGCAGCGCGACCGGAGCTGCAGATCGCGGCCGCGTCGATCCGTCTCGACGGAATGCGCGGTCTGACGCTAGATATTGAGGATCGGCGCGGCGCAGAGCCGACGACGGCGCTTGACATCGATGTGGCACTGCCCGGTCTGTACAACGCCTACAATGCGCTGGCCGCAACGGCCGCAGCACGCGTGCTCGGTCTGGAGATTGCGCCAATCCGGCGCGCGCTGGCATCGTTCGAGGCTGCCTTCGGGCGGCTGGAGCGCGTGACCTACCGCGGCCGATCGCTGACGTTGGCGCTGTCGAAGAACCCGGTCGGCTTCAACGAGATCCTGCGGATGATCACTGCCGAGCCACTCGCGATGCCGCTCGTTATCGCGATCAACGACCTTGACGCCGATGGCCGCGACGTGTCCTGGCTGTGGGATGTCGATTTCGAGGTGCTGGCCGAACCGCAGCACGTTGCTGCGCGATTCATCGCCGCCGGCCTGCGCGGGCACGATCTGGCCGTGCGTCTGAAGTACGCCGGTGTCGCAGCGGAGCGCATCAACGACGCGACTTGCGGACGGCCGCTTGGCGAGGTGCTGGACGAGGTCATCGATTCCACCCCTGAGGGGAGCGCCGTCTTCATGTTGCTGACTTACACCGCCCTGCTGCAACTGCGGCAGGCGCTGGCCAACCGCGGTATCGTCGAAGAATTCTGGGCACAATAGCCTCGCGAGTGGAGCATCGTCCATGCAGTTGCGAATCGGCTGGCTCTACGGACACGAGATGAACATCTACGGCGATCGTGGCAACGTCATGGCGCTGGCCCGTCGCGCTGAGTGGGGCGGACTGGAAGCGTCCGTCGTGACCATCGGCCTCGGTGATCCGATCGACATTGATGGCATCGACCTCTACTTCTGGGGCGGCGGTCAGGATCGTGAGCAGATCGCTGTCTCGCGTGATGTGCAGGGCGAAAAGGGCCGCGCCCTGAAGACGGCGATCGACGACGGTGCGCCCGTCCTTGCGGTCTGCGGCGGCTATCAGCTGCTTGGCCACTCGTACCACCCGCACGAAGGTGACGATCTCCCCGGTATTGGCGCGATCGACGTCACGAGCGAAGCCGGACACGAGCGCTTCATCGGCAATGTCGTCGTCGATTCGGAAGAGTTTGGCACGCTCGTCGGCTTCGAGAACCACTCCGGCAAGACGCACCTCGGCGCAGGCGTCAAGCCACTCGGCCGCGTCCGCGTTGGTCGTGGTAACAACGGCCAGGACGGCACCGAGGGCGCGCGCTATCGCAACGTCGTCGGCTGCTACCTGCACGGCGCGCTGTTGCCGAAGAACCCGCATTTGGCCGACTGGTTGATCGAGCGCGCGCTGGAGCGCCGCTACGGCGACGTTGCTCTCGCCGACCTCGACAGCACGCTCGAGCGCCGCGCCCACGAAGGCGTGATCGCCCGCGTCGCCGCGCTCCGCCATTGAGCAAAACGAAGGTCCGGTAGCCTCCAAGCAATGGTGTGCAGTGTTATGGATAGGACTAAGTAGGCCAAGCCATCCGTACGAATCGATGTGCAGCTGCCTCGCTGTCCTGCGGAGCTGCGGGGCCGCGAGAGAGCGTCGGCCTACGGCTCCCACATGCGTGATGCATTGCGCTGTCTCACGATGATTTGCGTGACGAGATTCACGATGTTGCCAGCATGCAACGACATGACTACACTCGAATGACGCAGATGCATGTTGAGCGAGGGGGTGCATATGTCGATTGCGTCAAGCGTCGATCGCGTGAGAGATCATCTCTGTTCCAAGGGGATTTATGGCGATGTCGCCGAGCTCTGCGAAATGCGCGGCGATTGCACCTGGGTTGTGACCTGCCCGGAGTGCGGGACGATGTTCACTCTTGACGAGGACGAGCACGAGGAGCTTCTGCGCTGGAGCCAGTCGTCCGGCCAGAGTTGCGGTATTAACGCCTAGGATCGTCCGGTGGTCCCCACGAGCGGTGCGGCGTTCCCGGTACCAGCGAGAAGTGCGTGTGGATGGCGCGCCAGTCGGCGTCTGGCTCATTGCGCGCGAAAATCGCCGTCGCACGTCCCGGGCGCTCAAACGGCGTGCCGTCTTCGGAGAAGCCGGTAGACGTCCACGGCACGATCGCCCAGGCTTGCAAGCCATCGGTTGAAATGCCGCCTTCCAGCTCAGCAGTCAGGAAGGTGAAGTCCGAGATCGTTGGCCAGACGTTACGCCACTGGTCGCGTTCCAGCGCGCTGAGGCCGTGAACGATCCGCATGTGCGTCCCGAAACCGATAACCTCTGAGGAGAACAGGGGCCGTGCCGCCTCAAAGTCGCGTGCTGCAACGAGGCTGCCCCAGTGGTCAAACCAGGTGCGCAGCGCTGCGAGTGGATCGCCAGCCATCGATTAGCTACCTGACTCGGTTGCATCAACCGAGCGATGATGCTGGGTTGCCTGCATCGAACGCGCTGCCTCTTCGGCGCGCTTGTTCCAGTGCCAGCCGAGGGCGACGACTGCCAGCACGATCAGCAGGATGACGCCGAGCTCCAGCGGCCGATCCATGTGCACGATGTCGCGGACGTACTTGTCCTTGAAGAACATCTCCATTGCGGTGTGGACCAGGATCGCTGCGCCGACCAGGTTCAGCCACGGATAGCGATCGATCATGCGGGCGATGAAGCTGCTGCCGAACAGCAGGATCGGGATCGACAGCATCAGGCCGAAGATCAGCAGGCCGATGTGCCCGTGCGCCGCGCCGCCAACGGCGAGCATGTTGTCGAGGCTCATCACGACGTCCGCCAGGATGATCGTGCGGACAGCAGCAGTGAGTGAGTCGGATGCCTGGATGTCCGCGTGCTCGCCGCCGCTGGGCTTGACCAGCTTGATCGCGATGTAGACCAGCAGCAAACCGCCGATGGCCTGGAGCAGCGGAACGCCGAGCAGCAGTGCCGCGCCGATTGTGAACAGGATGCGGAGTACGACCGCACCGCCACCACCGAGGATGATCGCCTTCTTGCGCTGCTCCGCCGGGAGTCGGCGCGACGCCATTGCGATCACTACCGCGTTGTCGCCGCTCAGGACGAGGTCGATCGCGATGATCGACAGAACCTTCGTAATGAAGTCAAGCTCCACGAACGCTTTGGCCTAACGTGAGTGACGCGAAAGGAAAGGCGACAGGACGCCTGCACCTATCATACGCAAATGGCTATCGCATCGCGATAGAAGACCTGAATTGAATGCGGAGAGCTATCGCCCACGATCGTAGTGATCGTCCTCGTATTGCGGTTCGCGCCGGCGATAATCGGCCGCCATCGCAGCCTCTGTCTCGCGGCTGGACGACCCGAGATAGTGCATCGACGCTGCGCCGAGCGTAATCAGGTCGCCGTCGCGCAGGGCGCGGTTGGTCACGATGTCGCCGTTCACCCGTGTGCCGTTGCGGCTGCCGTTATCGTGGATCTCGTGACGACCGTCCGGGCGCTCGACAATGTCGGCGTGATACGCGGAAACCGTTGGGTGATCGAGCACGATCTCATTGTTGGGGTAGCGCCCAATCCGCATACGCTGCTGGTCGAGCGGAATCTGCTCGCCATTAATCAGCAAGCGCGCCGGCACGCGCGGAGACTCGACTGCCTGCGGGCGACTGCCGAACAGGCGATCCCAGAAGTCGGCAACGCGCTCGACGATCTGCGGGCTGTTCATGGCGACGGGGGCGGCCGCGACGAAGAATATCGCCGCACCGGAGACGATTCTGAAAGGATCAGCCCGATGCTGCTCGGCGAACCTGAAGAGCCAGACGAGTTGGGCAAGCCAGACGAGGACAGCCACAACAAGTATCACCGTCAGGAGCGTCAGTCCGCTCATCCGCCGCTGCCTCCCCAACCGTCATTGCGTTTCAAACGAATGTCGCGCGTCAAACCCAGTGGCACCGGACGGGCACACTGTGCCGACCCCTACATGTCCGTGCCTGACGACGCGCTGCCGTGTGGCTAGTATAACCGCTGATCGCCGCGATGTGTCGGAGTGTCACTCCGAATTCGGGCCACTCCGGTGTCAGAATCGCGCCCGAGCGCCGATCAGGCACCGACAAGGACGAGGTTCTGAGCCGGCGTGTAGGTCGTCGAGAAGTCCTCGGAAATGACGTTGTCGCCCTGAATCACCCGGCGAGTGACGGTCACGTCGAAGCCGTCCTGCGCCGTCTCGACAGCGCGCTGGCTGCCGGTCGGCAGCGTATCAGTCTCCTGATAGTGAATGGTTGGATCAGCGGTGACGACATTCGTCACAACCGGCGGATCAACTTCGACTCTCCACGGGAGCGGAGCGCCGTAGAGGTTGACCGACAGGGTCTGCCCATCGGCGTAGACCTCCAGCAGAACAGGCGATGGTCCGTCATTCGTCCAGCGCAGGTCGAGGCCGACTGTCGACTCGACGGCGGCGTCGATGCCGACGTTGCCCTGATAGGCATAGCGCGGAATCCAGTATGAATGGCTGGCGCGCTGGTCGATCCGGAAGCCACTGAAGAAGACCGGCTGGAAGACTGTCGTTGCGACCTGGCAAATGCCACCAGCTTCTGCCGGAACGGTCGTGACCTGGCCATCTGTCTCAGCGATGCCGTAGGCGATCTGCCAGCCGGCCTCGACAGTCGTCGGGCCGACCTCAGAGTTGAACGAGAATGTCTCGCCAGGGAAGATGAGCGCGCCGTTCAGCAGGCTGGCTGCAAGCTCGATATTGTGCGACCGCTCGGCGAGACCACCGCCGTATGTCGTGCTGGAGCTGGCCAGCAACGTTGACACATTAATCGAGGCGAAGTCCGCCGGCTGCTCCGGTGGATCGATGAGCGCGACCGGCAGATCGACCCTGTTGGCATCGGAGTGGCCGGTGAATGCGTCCTTGATGAGCGTGTAGGCCGCGTCTTCGTCCATGTCCTTGCCGGCCTCGGCGTCGCGGGTCTTGACCAGCGCTCCGCCATCGCCCCACCAGGCCCGTGCGCTCTTCGGCGTTGAATCGGTGCCGATCGAAATTTCGCGGACGACAGCGTTGAGCCATTCCTCGTCGAGATTGAGGACCGCCGGGTTGCCGTCAGCAGGCTGCGTCAGCGACAGGTGAATAGCGATCAGGTCGGGTGTCAGCGTCCAGGTCTGGTCAGCGGCGACGAGCTCAATCGGGGCATCCCAGATACGAGTGAGCTGGTCGCGGGCGTCGATGTACTGGGCGAGCGTCGCCGGCGGCGGATCCTCTGCAACAACGAGTCTAACTGTATCTGTGCCGCTCGACAGTGCGTTCATAATGGCTGCGTCGCTCGCCGGAATATCCAGTTCCCGCCCAACGACTGGCGCTACCCAGGTGACACCGGATGGCGCAACCTCAAGCTGACCATCGACGCGCGATTGCTGGATTGCGCCGGCCAGTGATTGCAGCTGCTGATCGAGAAGGCTGCGGTCAACGCCGAGGCGATCCTGCCCAACGACATATGGATCATCGCGGAAGCGCCAGAGGATGCCGAGCCGCGACGGTCCAATGCCTTCGTGGCCGACTTTGAGCGCATCGTCCACGATCCCGTTAGCGTCTATGGTCAGTCCCAGGTCGGAGGCACTGACGGTCCACGAATTATCGCCATCAGTGAGGGTGAGTGGTTCCGACATCTGCGCGTTTGCAGCCGTCGAGACTGCGGCGAACGCCTCATCGCGGTTCATGCCACTCAGGTCCACGCCGAGGGCATGCACGCCGGTGCGCGCCTTACCTTGTCCGTCCAGCTGCACACCGACAACCCCGGCAACAAACAGCAGGAGAATACCGATAGCCGCCAGCCAGGCGATGCGCTCGAGACGCAGCAGGTTCGGGTCGTGCCCTTCGCGGCGGCTGCCTCCCGGACGTACGCGGTCAGCGGTACTCAGGAGCTTTCGCAATGGAGATGGAGCTGTTGACATAGGAGATGGAGATCCAATGTTGGCGCGATGCGGAACGAATCTGCGATCGAAATTTTCGGCGGCAGCGGCATGTTTCGCCGCAGCGCCGCCGAAGTGTACCGCAATGGATCACGGGCAATGCTCGAGTGCTCAGCCCTCGCGCCGCAGGATCGGGCGCGTCAGGCAGGTCGGCCCACCGGTGCGATTGTGCGAAATCTCATCACCCGCGTAGGTGATGACCGTGCAGCCTGCTGCCCGCATCCGCTCGACACTGACAGTGTTCTCGCGCAGTACGACACAGTGGCGTCGGCCAAGCGCGAGCACATTGCAGCCCTGTGTCGCGAATTCCTGGTCTGGGATCTCGACCATCTCGATCCCGCGCTCTTCGAGGAGCTGAACGAGAGCAACCGGCATGAGCGGCCGGTAGACGATCGCGAGGTCGTCGTCGATCATGCTGATCATCGACAGCAGATGCAGGCATTCGTCAGGGCCGTGCCAATACGGCAGATCGTATCCAATGACCTCGACGCCCGATGGCGCGAGGATAGCGCGCATCTGCTGGATGCCGGATTCATTGGTGCGGTAGCCGCGACCGATCGCCAGCGTCCGGGCGTCGATCCAGAGGCAGTCGCCGCCCTCCAGCGTCCCCGGCGCTTCGATGTGACCGGCGATCGGCACGCCAATCTCCTCCATCGTGCGCTCGGCCAGATCGACTTCTGCCTCACGGAGCGGCTTGCCCATCCGCGCCAGCACAGCGCCGGCGTTGGTGGTGAACACCGGATCGAAGCCGAAGATGCCATCCTGCAGGCGAGCGTCGTCGATTTCGCCAGTGATGACTTCGATGCCCGCGTCCGCAAGGATGCGACGGAAGGCGGCATGCTCCGAGACGGCCAGGTCGTGGTCGAGCGGCCGAAGATAGCCGAATTCTTCCCACGAAACAGACGGATCGGGTGGAACCGGAGGATAGACGAGTACCCGCTCCAGCTTGCCCGCCATGGTGTTCCCGCCCCAGGCCCGATCGGTCATTGGTGTCCCTCTCTGTCCGCCATCCGAAATCTCGCAGATGCAACAGTATCAGGAGATGAGGAGAATCGGCGCGTCAGTTCCACTCCAGCTCGCCGCGTTTACTCCAGTACTTGGCCGGGCTTTCGGCCAGCGCCGCCAGTGCGGAACGAGCGTCGTCGTCGAGGTTGATCGCCAGAGCGCCGATGTTGGACTCAAGCTGCGCGATCGTTGCTGCGCCTGACAGGACGCAATCGACCCAGGCGTTGTCCAATACTGCTGCCAGCGCGAGCTGATCGATTGAGCAGCCGAGTCGCCCGGCATGTGCCTCAAGGACGGCGCGTGACGGAGCAAACGCTGCGTCGTCGTTGCGGTCGGTCAGTCGCCCGTTGGCCAGCGTCTCCTTGGCGATGACCGCCAGCCCCGCGCGATGCGCCTCAGCGAGGTTGGCGGAGAGCGACGGTTCCAGGATGTTCCAGGTTGCCTGCACGGCGGTGAAGAGGCGGACTCCGTCGCGCTCGACTGTTAGCGCGCGTTCGAGCGTCTCGCGCGAGCTCGCACCGCTCAACGACAGCCCGATCGCCCAGCCGCGATCCGCACGCAGCATCGCCAGCGCGTCGAGGACGTCGGCTCGATCCAGCACGCCAGAGTCGATCGTCGCCGAGTGGATCTGGTACAGGTCGATCCAGTCGCCGAGAGTAGCGACGGATTCTTCGATCTGTCGTTGGAGGGTTGGCAGGGTGTGGTCCTTGACCTCATGGACATCGGCGTCGGTGCGCCAGTCGGCCGTGTAGGTGTAGCCCCACTTCGATCCGATCGTAACCTGCTCGGGCCGACGTCCGCGAGTTGCGAGCCAGTGGGCGAGGAACTCCTCAGCGCGGCCGTACGAGCGTGCCGTATCAATGTAGCGAATGCCGGCGTTCCAGGCTGCGTCGAGGACGCTCGCAGCGTGGTCCCGCATCGCCGCGATGTCGTAGTCGCGGTCCAGGTCGGCAGCGTGGCCGAGGTTGACATAGCCCGGCCGTCCCAACGCCGCCAGGCCGAGGCCGATCCGCGTTAACCGAAGCTCACTGGTTCCCGCGATACGCGTCTCCACTTCAACCTCCTGACGCAGCTGGAAAGCGCCGTGCTTCCTGAGAGCCGAGCGCCTGCTGGAGGTGCACAAACCGCACCAGCGATGAGCGGCGCAGCAGCCCAACGAGCTGACCATCGTCGAGCACCGGCAGTTGGTCGACGTCGTGCTCCGACAGCAGACGGAGCGCCGTCTCGACGCTATCTGTTGGTGCGACGGAATACACGCGCTCGCGCGGCGTCATGATCGCGCGGACGACAGTCTGATCCCACTGCTCGCGCGGTATGGTGCGGACATCCGAAATCGTCACGATGCCCTCGAACCAGTCGTTCGTCACGACCGGCGCGCCGCGAAGGTTGCGGGCCAGAAACCAGTCATCGACCAGCTCGCTGACACTCAACCCGCTCCGCACGACGACCGGCGCGGCGTCCATGACCTCGGACACGACGTGGCCGGACAGTAGCTCGCGAAGCTCGACATCGCGGTAGCCGCCCTGCGCAGCGTTCTGCATGAACCAGCCGAGGGCGATGTACCAGAGCCCGTTGATCAGGTTGCCACTCAGCGCCGAGATGATGCCGAGCATGAAGAAGAGCGTGCCCACCAGCGTGCCGATCACCGAGACGATACGGGTGGCGCGGCGTACATTGCCGGTGATCTTCCAGAGAATGGCCCGCAACACGCGACCACCGTCGAGCGGGAATCCCGGAATGAGATTGAAGACGGCCAGGATGGTATTGACGACCGCCAGATAGCCCAGCAGTGCGCCGAGCTGCTCGTTGGAATCGCGCAGCAGGTACCAGAGGCCGCCAAACAGCCCGGCAAGCCCCAGCGATGCGAGCGGCCCGGCGATAGCGATGGCGAATTCCTCGCCCGGTTCGTCGGAGTCTTCGGACAGTTGGGCGACGCCGCCGAAGATGAACAGTGTGATGCCCACAACCTCGATGCCGCGCGTCTGGGCGACGACCGAGTGCGCCAGCTCGTGGACGAGCACTGAGGCGAATAGCAGGATGACCGTCGCGACACCAACGACCCAGTATTGCGTTCGTGTCCAGCCCTCGAACTGATTCGGGAACTGTCCCTCGGACAGCAGGTACGAAAAGACGATCAGTACGATAAACCAGCTGTAGTGGATGCCGAGGCGAATCCCGCGAATCGAACCGATGCCGATCGACGCATCCATCTGGATTCATCCCTTCGCTTCAGCGCGCGTGTAAGCATCTTCGGGATACGTACGATCGCAGCATACACGCTGTTGGTCAATGGTGAGCCGTGGCGCGACACGGTACTATAGGTGATAACTAATCACCATGTGACTAGCGATTGGATGGTCACCGATGGCAGTCGAAATGGTCTTGCTCGGACTGCTGCGACAGGGGCCGCGACATGGCTATGATCTGACACGCGAGTTTTCCCCTGACACGGTCCTCGGCGACATTGTCCGTCTCGAGCCTAGCCTGCTCTACGCCAACATCAAGAAGCTCGAGCGAGAAGGCCTGGTGCAGTCGAGCGTCCAGCCACAGGGGACCCGGCCGCCACGGCGCATGCTGGTGCTGACGCCGCAAGGAGAGACGACGCTCGATGCATGGCTCGCTGAGCCGGTCGAGCGCACGCGCGACCTTCGGCTGGAGTTCCTGATGAAACTCTACATCGCCCGCCTGATCGGGCGAGGCGACGCGGCGCAGCTCATCAGGGACCAGCGCGAAGTATGCAAGGGGTTTGTGTCCTCGCTGCGTGCCCAGCATGATGCGGAGGACGACGACTTTCGGCGCCTCGTGCTCGAAATGCGGCTGGCACAGAACACCGCCCTGCTGAAGTGGCTGGATCGCGCGTCCGAGCATGTGGTCCTATGACGAGCGAACACGACGATGCATGACGTAGTCCCGGCTCCGAGGGTGGAGCCGCAGGCCAGCGGCTGGCGTCGCCTGGGTGTCGCGACGTCGGCCCGGGCGATTCTCGTGTTTGCGAGCTTCGCGCTGGTGGCCTTCCTCGCACTGCCGCTCGCGGCGATCTTCATTCGCGGTATCCCGGCTGGAGCGCTGGCCACCGTCATTGAGAATGACGTTGTTCGGCAGGCACTGACGCTTTCGCTCCTGACGACCGGGATTTCGCTCGTCCTTGTCCTGCTCCTCGGTACCCCGGTTGCCTATCTGTTGGCGCGCTATCGCTTTCGCGGCCATCAGTTGCTGGATACGCTGGTCGATCTGCCGATGGTCCTGCCGCCGGCTGTTGCCGGTGTCGCCCTGTTGATGGCGTTCGGTCGTCGTGGCGTGGTCGGGCCATTTCTGTCGGACATCGGGATCGAGATCCCGTTCACCACGCTGGCGGTCGTGATCGCTCAGACGTTCGTTGCGATTCCGTTCTACGTGCGGTCGGCGCGCGCCGGGTTCGAGTCGATCGACCCGGGTCTGGAAGAGGTCGCCGGAACGCTCGGCGCGAACCGGGTGACGATCTTTCGGACAGTGACGATTCCGCTGGCGCTGCCGGCCCTGCTTGGTGGAGCGGTCATGGCCTGGGCGCGGGCGCTCGGCGAGTTCGGTGCGACGCTCATGTTTGCCGGCAACTTCGCCGGTCGGACGCAGACGATGCCGCTGGCAATCTATCAGACGCTTGAGTCGGGCAAGCTCGACGCAGCGCTGGCGCTCTCGATCATCCTCGTCGTCGTGTCGTTCACGGTTCTGTTTGTGTTCAAGTACCTCGTTCGGCACAGCGCTGGCAATGTGGCATCGGATGCGGCGACGCGTGCTTAAGGTGAGCGTGCGCCGGCAGCTTGCGCTGTTCGCACTAGATGTCTCGATTGCGGTCGATGCCGGCATCCTCGTGCTGTTCGGCCCATCTGGCGCTGGGAAGTCGATGTTGCTGCGCACGATTGCGGGTATCGAGCGCGTTGACGCGGGCCAGATTGATCTCGGTGGGCGGCTGCTGCTCGACACCAGCCTTGGGATCAATCTCGATTCGCGACAGCGCCGCGTCGGATACGTTCCGCAGCAGTACGCGCTCTTTCCGCACCTGAGTGCGGTCGATAACGTGGCTTATCCGATGGTTGCTGGTCGCGGCGTGCGTCGCTCCGAGGCGCGCAAGCGAGCGCGAGAACTGCTCGACATGGTGGGCATTGCCGATCGCGCCGATGCGCCGCCTGCACGGCTCTCCGGCGGGCAGCAGCAGCGCGTCGCCATCGCCCGTGCCGTGAGCGCGGATTCCGAGGTCCTGCTGCTCGACGAGCCGCTCGCCGCGCTGGATGCGCCGACACGCCGCGAGCTGCGCGATCTGCTACGGCAGATGCAGCGCGAGCTGGCTGTGCCGGTCATCTTCGTCACTCACGACCTGGAAGAAGCGGTGTCGGTCGGCACAACGATGGCGGTGATGATCGAAGGCCGGGTACGCCAGCTTGACGCTGTCGCGCGTGTTCTGGATGCGCCCGCCGATCGACTGGTAGCCGATCTCGTTCAGGCGCGCAACGTCCTGCCGGGTATGCTGGAGTGCGACGGAGCCGGCCCGGTCGTTGTCACCGCGATCGGTCGACTGCGCGCAGCCGCGTCGCAACGCAGCGGACCTGTCGATGTCATCATCCGACCCGATCTGCTACGCCTCTCCCAGACAGCGACATGCAACGGCCGAGGCACAGTGCTGGACGGCACGGTCATCGACCTCGTCGATTACGGCACGCGTGCGACCGTCACGCTCGCCATCGGGGACGGTCGGCTTGAGGCCGGAGTGACGCGTGGCGACGTGCGCCGGCTCGGCATCGGCCGCGGCGATCGACTGCAATGCGTCGTCCCGGCCGATGCCGTTCACGTTGTTGACCGGCTGGATGGCGCGGTCAGTCCTTCCGTCTGAGGACGGCGATCGAACGACCGGCCAGCGGATAGGTTTCGCCGAAGCGGTACTCTTTGGTCTTGCCGCGGCCATTCACTTCAGACGTGTCGAAGACCTGCTCCCAGACAACATCAGGCTTGAAACCGGGCATGACGAAGTCGATCGGTGCATCGTAGGCTGAGAGCAGGATCAGCAACGTATCATCAACGATGGGATCGCCGTTTTCGTCCACCTCGTTGAGCGCATCGCCACCGAGGCGCATGCCGAGGGTCTTGATCCAGCCCTCCTGCCACTCGGTGTCGGTCATCTCTCCGCCGTCAGGCCGGATCCAGGTGATGTCGCGCACGTCCGAGCCCTGCACCCGTCGGCCCTGAAAGAAGCGACGACGACGCAGGACCGGGTGCTTCTTGCGGAACGCGATCAGATCGCGCGTGAACGTGAGAAGGGTCGTGTCGGCTTCAGACAGATTCCAGTCGTACCAGGAAATCTCATTGTCCTGACAATAGGCGTTGTTGTTGCCGTGTTGCGTGCGCCCTATCTCGTCGCCGCCGGATAGCATCGGAACACCCTGCGAGAGGAGCAGGGTTGCCAGCAGGTTTCGCTGCTGCTGGGCGCGCAACGCCAGGATTTCCGGGTCGTCGGTCGGCCCCTCAACCCCGTGGTTCCACGAGATGTTGTCGTTGGTGCCGTCGCGGTTGTCCTCTTCGTTGGCCTCGTTGTGCTTCTCGTTGTAGGAGACGAGGTCTGCCAGCGTGAAGCCGTCGTGTGCGGTAACGAAGTTGATGCTCGCGTAGGGCTTGCGACCGTCGCTCTGATACAGGTCGCTTGAGCCGGTCAGGCGATAGGCGAGGTCGGCCATCTTGCCCATGTCGCCGCGCCAGAAGTGCCGAACGGTGTCGCGATATTTCCCGTTCCACTCGGTCCAGAGCACCGGGAAGTTCCCGACCTGATAGCCACCTTCGCCGACATCCCACGGCTCGGCAATGAGCTTCACTTGTGAGATGACCGGATCCTGGTGGATGATGTCGAAGAACGCGCTCAGACGGTCGACATCGTGCAGCTCGCGGGCGAGCGTCGCTGCGAGATCGAAGCGGAAGCCATCGACGTGCATCTCGTTTACCCAGTAGCGCAACGAGTCCATGATGAGCTGCAGGACCTGCGGGTTGCGGGCGTCGAGCGAATTACCCGTTCCGGTGTAATCGACATAATAGCGCGGTTGCTCGCCATCGACGCGATAGTAGGTGACGTTGTCCAGTCCGCGCATGCTGAGCGTTGGGCCAAGCTCGCTGCCCTCGGCTGTGTGGTTGTAGACCACATCGAGGATGACCTCGATGCCGGCCTCATGGAGGGCGCGCACCATCGTCTTGAAATCCTGCACCTGCCTGCCCCGATCTCCGCAGGCGTAGCGTGCTTCCGGCGCGAAGAAGGTGAGTGTGTTGTAGCCCCAATAGTTCGACAATCCGTGCTCGACAAGTCGATGGTCGTCGAGGAACCCATGAACCGGTAGCAGCTCGACCGCGGTGATCCCGAGATCGGTCAGGTATTTGATCGCCACCGGGTGTGCGAGGCCCAGGTAGGTGCCGCGAATGTCCTCGGGGATGTCCGGGTGCGTGGCGCTGAAGCCCTTGACGTGCGTTTCGTAGATGACTGAGTCCTGCCAGGGGATTTGTGGCGCTCTGTCGTTGCCCCAGTCGAACGCCGAGTCAATCACGACCGCCTTGGGCATACCCCAGGCGCTATCGTTCGGCTCAAACGACAGATCGGCGTCATCGTGCTGCGGATCGTAGCCGAAGACCGGCGCATTCCAGTCGACGCGCCCGGTGATCGCTTTGGCGTAGGGGTCGATGAGCAGCTTGTTGACGTTGAAGCGCAGCCCGCGCTCCGGCGCGTACTCGCCATCGGCGCGGAAACCGTAGAGCTGTCCGGGGCCAATGCCGGCGAGCCAGATGTGCCAGACGTGCGCCGTCACCTCGGTGAGGGTGAAACGCTCAGTTTCTTTCGCTGGGTCGTCGGAATCGTACAGGCAAAGGATCATGCTGGTGGCGTTTTCGGAATAGACGGCGAAGTTGGTGCCCCGTCCATCCCAGGTTGCGCCGAGTGGGTATGGTGCTCCGGGTCGTTGCTTGCGGCTCAATCAGGACTCCTCACAATCGGTCATTTCCCTCTGAGATTGAATCACTGTCAGGACGCAACGCAAGACCGAGGCACACGAAAAACGGGATGAGCGTCAAGGCTCATCCCGTTATCCTGTTGGCGCTTGCATTGGACTACCTCCGGAAGAACTCGCTCCACTTCCGGAAACCGCGCAGCTTTACCAGCTCCTGGCGGTTGTAATCGAGCAGCCTGCCTGCGGTATACGGATCCATGGCGCTGTCCTTTCGTCTCATCAATGAGCGTCCCATCGACGTCCCGCACCCTTGCGAGTCGTGCGGCTTCGTTGCCGCTCACCGTCTGACACAGAGAATATGATGGTCGCTGTGCTGGCACGCCGTCACTCGGGATGGCTTTGTACCTGTCCTCCGGGCCAGCAGCGGGACTGTCATATCGGCTCGATGGTCGCTGGAAAGCGTGGATCGTCTGTCTTGTTTTGAGACAATGTCGTATCCTAGCCTTCAGACCATCTGTGACAGTTCAGGAATGCGCCAACCAATGCCAGAGCCCTGCCTCCCGCCGCTTGATATGCACGCGACGCGCACGATTGCGCCAACCGACGTCGCGCGCTTCGTCCGCCTGCAGCAGTGCGAACGCTTCCTGCGCTTCCGCCTGCACGAGCGGACGCTCGGGACCGGCTTCATGGCCGATTACGGCGTGCAAGCGCAGCAGATCCCGTTGCTGTTTCCGCGCTCCGGCCTGGAATTTGAGGATCAGATTGAGGCCGAGGCGGCAGCTGCATTTCCATCGCGCAGCTTCCGCCAGCCGGCGCATGAGCGTGGCACGTGGACCGACGACAACGCCGCCGTGCTGGCGCAGGCGCGCGCACTGGCGGCTGGCGAAACGACACTGCTGTTTCAGCCGCGTTTGCAGGCCGATGTAAATGGCTGGCGAATGCGCGGTGCGGTCGATGTGCTGCGGATGCGGCGCGACGATTCCGGACGCCTGTCGATCCTGATCGCAGACATGAAGGCGACGCGGGCGACGAAGATCGAGCACCGCCTACAGGTGGCCTTTTATCAGGTCATGATCTCAGCCATCTTTGCCGAGGCGAATGAACCGCTGGCTGGGATCGAGATAGCCATTCTCTTCCGTGGATCGCTCAGCCCCGATCCGGCCCTGACCGACGAGGAACGTGCCGAACTGGAGCGTCAGCGGCAGGAAGCTGCCGACCAGCTTGGCACGAGTGTCGGCTATCTGGAGATCGTCCGCGATCCGCAGCATTACGTCGATGCAGTCGAGGATCTGGTGACCGGCGAGCACTCGACGGCGCGGCGGGTCGCGGCGCAGCCGTTCGAGAATGTGCCGTTTCATATTGGCCGCCACTGCGACGGCTGCATCTTCAACGAGTACTGCATGAAGTGGTCGCACGAGCACGACGACCTGTCGGGCATCCCGCATCTGACCATGACTGACAAGACTGCCCTGCAGCAGATTGGCCTGCGAACAGTGGCCGACCTGGCTGCGCTCAAGCAGCCGAAGTCGCCAGCGGATTTCACGCTTGTCGCAGCGCCGGGGCAGGAGCTGCTCGCTGAAGTCGCTGCGACGACCTGGCCGGTCGGGCCGCGGATCGATGAGCTTGTGCTGCGCGCACGGAGCTACCGGTCTCGCATGCGCCACGATGGCGAGAAGCCGCCGTCCTACATCCCGGACAAGGGCTACGGCACGCTGCCGGCCAGCACGCCAGAGCAGCATCCGAATCTCGTGCGGGTCTACATTGATGCGCAGGAGGATTACCTGCACAACCGTGTCTACATGCTTGGCGCGCTCATCGTTGGCGCGGAAAACGGCAAGGAGTCCGCGGAGCGGCGACGCACGATCGTGCGGCTGGCTGACAGCCCTCCGGACACCGAAGCGGCTGAGCAGCATCTGCTGGTGGACTGGATCAGCGAGGTTCTGAAAGCTGTCATTGACGTGGCCGCGCCGGACGCCGACGGCGAGCCGCGCGCGCCGGTGCATCTCATCTTCTGGGAGCCACTGACGCAGAAGCTGCTGCTTGATGCGCTGGCCCGCCACTTCCGCACGATCGTTGAGGCGACGCCGCTCTACGACTTCATGACCCAGATGGCGAGCTTCGACTCGGCGCTCGGCAGCTTCCTGTCCGAGGAGATTCGCCAGCATCGCAACTACCCGTTCGTCTGTCAGTCTTTGCAGTCGGTTGCGGCCTGGCTGGGCTTCAACTGGAATGAGCCGGAGGAGTATCGCAAGCTGTTCGCCGGCCGACTCTTCGACTTCTGGGGCAAGTTCGATTCCGAAGACAACACATCGTGGTATATGGCTCGCTCGCGGTTCAACAGCCAGATCCCGCTGGAATACGCCTACGGTGCCTGGGACGAGCTGCCGGATGGCGCCGAAACCAGGGAGTACCGACGCTTTGGCGCGATCACTACGGCGAACCTCGCTGGTTTCGAGCGTCGGCGGCTTGAGGCGCTCGAGCACATCACGCACAACCTGCCGACGAATCAGGACACAACCAAGACGGCGTATCTGCTCCCCGACCTGCATCTGCTTGACGGCAAGTCGCACTCGCTGGCCTCGGCGCTCAAGGAGTTCGTGCTGATCGAGCGCTTTGTGGAACTGTCTGCCTGGCGGGCCGCGCGGAGTCCGGCACCGGAGAAACGCGTCCTCTCCGGCGAGACGCTGCTGGTGCGCTACTTCGATGACGACCAGAGTGCCGATGTGCGCATCGCGAACGAGGAGAATCGTCGGCGTTTGCCGTTGCGGGAAAAGGCCTGGGCCGACGCGACGGCAGCGACTCCACCGGGGGAAAAGGTGGAGCTCGCGAAAGAGATCAAGAACTCTGTGAAGCCGATCGCACTTGAGTCGCCGGTACGGTTGCGTCTTGACATAGCCGACACCGATTGTGGTCTCGAAGAGACCTTACTGCTTACGAATCTGCGAAATGACGCGCCGATACTCATCAATCCGCGCACAGAGATTGATAGCCGACCCGGGTTCAACAATCGTGAATACACACCGACAGCAAAGTCCATGCTCTATGCGTTGCGCGGGTCACTCATCGGCCTGTCGGTCGATCGCGATGGCGATGGGAAGCCGCGACGAGCCTGGGCGAATGTTGATCTACGCTCCTTTGGCGGGAGAGGCGCAGATCAGTTCATCTTCTCGACAATGCCGGGCAAGAATCAGCCGTTTGATGATGGCCGCCTTTATATGCTCGATGGAGATCCCAACGACTGGACTGGCTCACACTCGCTGAAGCTCGCCGAGACGCTGGAGGGCGAGGGCGACAAGCACACGCTCTATCGATGGCTCGACGGTAACCTGCCCGAATCGACGGCATGGCCGGAGGCTGCCCGTGTTGGGCAGCAGCGCTTCGTTGCTGGTCTGCAGGCGCTGTACGAAGCCGACCTGCTCAACGACTTCGAGCCGAGCAAGCTCGAATACATGCGCGATCATGGCGATGCTCCGGTGCTCATGGTGCAGGGGCCACCCGGAACCGGCAAGAGCTTCACGACCGCGTTCGCCATTCTGGCACGCATTCAGGGCGCGATCGAGGCGGGCATCCCGTTCCGCGTCTCGGTGTCGTGTCACACACACGCGGCAATCGACGTGCTGCTCAGCAAGCTGGTCGATGTGCAGCAGCAGCTCGACGAGCTGATTGCCGGTCATCCGACAATCGCCGGCCAGTATTTTCATCCGGCCATCACCAGGGTGCCGATCTTCCGTGTGCTGCCCCGCGATCTGCCGGAGGAGTCGATCATCCCGTTGCAGCGCACGCCGAGCGGCAGCTTTAGCGCGACGAGCTGGAATCGCATCGAACGCGAACAGCACTGCGTCGTCGGCGGAACACCACTGGGGCTACGACAATTGGTAGCCGGGAAGTTCAAAGCCAACGATCTCCTGGGACACGAGCTGTTCCAGTGCCTGATCATCGACGAGGCATCGCAGATGAACTTGCCGTTGGCGCTGATCGCGTCGCTGGCGCTGGCATCGGACGGCCATCTGATCGTCGTCGGCGACCATCGCCAGATGCCGCCGATTATCAAGCACGACTGGGCCAACGAGCGTCGGCGGACATTCCAGGAGTACCGAACCTACGCATCGCTCTTCGAGATGCTCATGGAGAAGAAGCCACCGACGATTCGCTTCAGCCGCAGCTTCCGCCTGCATGAGGAGATGGCTGAGTTCCTGCGCCGCGAGATCTACTCGAAGGACGGCATCGACTTCCACTCGCGTGAGCGCGCGACGCTTCCATCCCAGCTTGGACTGGGCACGTTCATCGAAGCGGTGCTATCGCCGGACTACCCGATTGTCGTCGTCGTCCACAACGAGGATGCCAGCCAATTGCGCAACCAGTTTGAGCAGGAGCTCATCGCTCCAGTGCTGAACGCGCTGGCCGAGGTCTACGAGCTCGATTGCCGATCGGGGCTCGGCGTCGTTGTGCCGCACCGAGCGCAACGCGCCGCGCTACAGGAGGCGCTACCGGTGCTGTCCGAGCGCGATGACGAAGGCCTCATCGTGCGCTCGTCGGTTGATACGGTCGAACGGTTCCAGGGCGACGAGCGCATGGTCATCGTCTACAGCGCGACCGAGAGCGACCCGCACTATCTGGTATCCGCCAGCAAGTTCCTGATGGACCCGCGCCGCCTGACCGTCGCGCTCAGCCGCGCGCGCCGCAAGGTCATCGTCGTCGCAGCGCGGTCGGTGTTCAGCATCTTCTCGTCGGACGAAGAGACATTCGAGAATGCACAAATCTGGAAGAACCTGTTGCGCCGGCAATGCACGGGCCTGATCTGGGACGGCGATTTCGGCGGCACCGGCGTCCAGGTCTGGGGCAGCAGGCGGAACGAGGACACGCTGAGCTCGGATGACGAGGTGGTACGGGCGAATTAGGCGGCCGGCTCTCTCGCCGATGAGTCAGCCGCGCCAATCGGCGCGGCTGACGTCCGGACGCTGCCGTTATCCCAGCGGCACAGCCATTCGCGTTCGCTCTTCGAACTCATCCATCTCGACGGTCTGGACGACATAGCCCGCACCCTCGGCGGTGGATGCGGCGTTGACATTGCCGAGCGCATCCATCGCGACGATGTTCATGACGTTCGAGCGCTCGGCGTACGGGTCGACGAGGTGGCTGAGATCCTGCATCGCCGTCGTAAGCGCTTCTTCCAGCGACATGCCGAAACGCAGGTAGGTCACGACGCTGTGGGCCGATGCGCAGCGAATCGCCATCTCGCCGCGTCCGGTGCAAGCGGCCGAGCCGTAGCGATTGTCGGCGTAGTTGCCTGCGCCGATGATCGGCGAGTCGCCGAGGCGGCCCGGCCACTTGAAGCCCCAGCCGGAGGTTGAGACAGCGCAGGCGATGTTGCCCTGCAGGTCGCGCGCGATGACGTTCGTCGTGCCGAAGATCTTGTCGTGCAGGAGCTCTTTCCAGTGGCGCACTGTCGTCATGTAGGTCGAGTACTGGTCTTCGTAGGCGTTGCTGGACGTCTCGACATCGCCGATGATGCGGGCGCGCCAGACCTCGCGGGCTTCCGGCGTCAGCAGCTCGGCCTTCTCGAAGCCGTGCGCTTCGGCGAAAAGCTCCGCGCCTGTGCCGGCGAGCATGACGTGCGGCGTCTCCTCCATCACCTTGCGGGCGATGTCGATCGGGTGCGGGTAGCCCTTGACTGCGCCGACCGCACCGGCCGCCAGCGTCTTGCCGTCCATGACCGTCGCGTCGAGCTCAACCTCGCCGAGCAGGTTCGGGATACCGCCGGTGCCGACCCCAAAGTCCTCCAGGTTATCCTCGACACAGCGCACGGCGGCGATGGCGGCATCGAGCGCGCTGCCCCCATCCTTCAGCACGTCGATCGCGGCCTGCATGCCGACTCGCGCGTTGGCGCTGCCGACGACGATTCCGACTGTCCCTTCTGGTGATGAAGCCACGTCAGGTTGCTCCCTGCTATCACTCGGGTCTGCCCCGAGACGTGGGGCGGGCACATTTGCCCTCCCCAATCAAAGATGCCCGGGCTGGATATGACGTTACTCGTCGCCAATCACGACCGGGTCGAGATTGGCCGCGTTGACGAGAGCGTTGAACGCCGGTATTTCGCGCTTGAGCGTCTCGTTGACACGAGCGACCTGCTCGTCAACGCGTTGCGAAAGCTCAGCAAAGACATCCTGCGCCTGGCGCGTCGGCGGCTCGTCGGCGCTTGCCGCCGCATTTGCGACCCGAGCGAGCTTGGAGTTGAGCATCACCGGTAGTGCGAGCGTGTCCTTCGGGCTGTTGGCGCGCACCTGGATCAGCTCCGCTTCGACCGCGCCAATCGCGTCCTTGATCTCGTTGCCCTTAGCCGCGATCGTTTCTCCGGCCTCGCTGTCCTTCGTGCGCTCGATCCAGCGCTCAATCTGATCGCGGGCCGAGCGGATGCGATTGATCGCGGTGTTTGTCTTGGAGAGCTTGTCGCGCACCTGGATCAGGAAGTCGAACTGCGCCTGTAAGTCCTCCGGCGTCGCATCGTAGCGCGGGTCCTTCAGGATGGTGAAAGGTTGCGAGGAGGTCGCGTCTCCAACGACCAGCCGCGCTTCGTATTGACCCGGCACAGCACGCGGCCCAGCCGTCGCGGCCTGGTCGCCGCCCTTGGCCACCAGCCTGACGGCGTCGGGATAGCGCATGTCCCAGACGAAACGATTCAGCCCGGCGATTGCGGGAATGTACGTCTCCTTCGCGTCGCCGCTGCCATTCTTCGGCTTGCTGCTGAACGACCGCACCTCGTTGCCGTTGGCGTCGAGGATCGTCAGCGAGATCGGCTCCTTCGGCTCGTCGGCGAGGTTGTAGTAGAAGACCACGCCGTCATCGGGGTTATTGCCGGCATCGAGGAAGCGTCGTCGCTTCTGCCCCCAGTAGTCCGTGACTGACACGTACGTTTGAACGATGCCGCCAACGAACAGGTAGTTGCGATCGGGCGTTTCGCTGTTGCCAAATCCGCTCAGTCGCTTCGAGCGCACGGTGTCCTTCGGTTGGAAGAGATGCGCCTTACCTGTCGCGTCGTCGTTGGCCAGCTGGCGCACGAGCGTCAGGTCGTCCAGAATCCAGAAGGAGCGTCCGTGCGTGCAGACGAGCAGCTCGTCGCCGACGATCAACAGATCATGAATTGGCACGACCGGCAGGCCGAGACGGGCCGTCTCTGGCGCGGTGCCACCCATCGGCTGCCAGCTTTCACCAGCGTCGAACGAGACGTAGATGCCAACCTCGGTGCCGGCGTAGAGCAGGCCGGGCACGGTCGGATCCTCACGGACGACGCGGGTGAAGACATTGGTCGGGATACCGTTGGTGATCTTCGTCCAGCTCTTGCCGTAGTCGCGCGTGACATAAATGTAGGGTTGAAAGTCGTTGAGCTTGTAGCGTGTGGCTGCCAGCCAGGCAGTCGCCGGATCGTGCGGCGACGCGTCGATCAGGCTCATCAGGGCCCAGTCGGGGATTGTTGACGGGGTCGCGCCCTCCCAGGTCTCGCCGCCGTTGCGGGAGACGTGGACGAGGCCGTCATCGGAACCGGCCCAGATCACCTTCGGATCAAGCGTCGAGACGGCGATCGTGAAGATGGTCGCATACACCTCAGCGCCGCTGTTGTCCTTCGTGATCTCACCACCAGAGGAGTGCAACGTCTCCGGGTCGGCGCGGGTCAGATCCGGCGAGATGACGTCCCAGGCTCGGCCTTCGCTGGTTGAACGATGGACGACGTTCGTGCCGTAGTAGAGGACGTTGGGATCGTCCGGCGCGAGGATGGTCGGCGATGTCCAGTTCGGGCGGAACTTATACCCTTCCGCTCCTGCCCCGCGATTGCTATCGGGCCAGACGGCGATGTCGAGCTTCTGGCCGCGCGCGTGGTCGTAGCGGGTGAGCGTGCCGGCCTGGGCGCCGGCGTAGATGATGTTCGGGTCGTCCGGTCGGATGGCGATGTAGCCGGACTCGCCGCCGCCGATCTCGTACCAGTCGGTCATCGCGATCGCGTCGGTGTTCGAGCGGCTCGGCACGCTCATCGTCGTGTTGTCCTGCTGTGCGCCGTAGACGCGATATGGGTACCGAGAGTCAACGGCAGCGTGATAGAACTCGCCAGTCGGCTGGTTGTAGACCGTTGACCAGCTCTGTCCGTAGTTGAAACTGACGCAGCCGCCGCCATCGCCGCCGAGGATCGCGCGGTCGGTATTGACCGGATCGATCCACAGGTCGTGGTAGTCGGCGTGCGGGCCGGAGACGACGGAGTAGTTTGAGCCGCCGTCGACCGAGCGCCAGATCTCGAAGTTCAGTACCCAGACAGTGTTGGGGTCGCGCGGATCGGCGCGGATGTGGTTGAAATACCATGGCCGGCCGGTGAGATTCGTGTCGCTGGAGAGCTGCTGCCAGGTCTCGCCACGATCTTCCGAGCGGTACACGCCGTTGTGCTTCTCGAACTGATCGGCCTCAACGATCGCCCAGATGCGGTTGCCGTTCGCGGCGACAGCGACCTCCATCTTGCCCTTGTCGCCCGGCGGCATACCGGGGTTCTTCGTGATCTCCTGCCAGGTGTCGCCACCATCGGTCGAGCGGAAGATCGCGCTGCCGGGTCCGCCGCTGTTCAGGTAGTACGGGCCACGATGAGCTTCCCAGAAGCAGGCGTACAGGATGCGCGGATTCATCGGGTCGATTTCGATGAAGTTCGCGCCGGTGCGCTCGTTGACGAAAAGCACGCGATCCCAGGTTGCGCCACCGTCCTTCGAGCGGTAGACGCCCCGGTCGGAGCTGGGACCCCAGGCGTGACCGAAGGCCGCAACCCAGACGAGGTCCGGATTCGTCGGATGAACGACGACGCGGCCGATATGGTGGACCGCGCCGAGGCCGATGTGCTGCCAGGTCTGGCCGGCGTCGGTTGAGCGATAGATGCCATCGCCGTGTGAGACATTGCCACGGATGGTTGTCTCACCCATGCCGACGTAGATGACGTTCGGATCGGAAGGAGCAACGGCAATCGCACCGACCGACGCGCGGCGAAAGTAGCCGTCGGAGACGTTCTGCCAGGTCGAGCCGGCGTCATCCGTCTTCCAGACGCCGCCACCCGTGGAGCCGAAATAGAACGTGCCGACGTGATCGGGATCGCCGCTGACCGTTGTAACCCGCCCTCCGCGGGTTGGGCCGATCGAGCGCCAGTCGAGTCGATCGAGGATTGCTTGCCGAGACATGCCGTCTCCTTTCTGAGCGTTCGTGGGTCGGGCTACGCGGGCCGCATCAGGCGAGCCATGAAGCCGGCTCGTACAGCGAGGAACGCAGCCCGGCCCATAGATTCCGGTACTGCTCCCATGCGCCCTCGCCCTGGACGGCGATCGTGATCGGGCTGATACGCTCGATACCGGCGGTGCGGGCTGCGCGATCGCACTGCTGCATCGTCAGGAAATCAACCTCGATCCGCAGCGGGTCGCCGGGCGCGTAGACCCTGGCTTCGTCGAGCCGCGACAGCGCGCGCTCGGCAGCAGCGGTGATGTCGTCTTGGGCGGCCTTCAGCGGTCTGCAGATCGCGGCGTTGCGTCCGCAGGCCTCCTTCACCGCGACCGTCTCGATCTGCTCGCCGAGGAAGGCGCGCGCCTCGCCGGTCGTTGTCAGGTCGCCGGTCACGAGGACGACTGGGATGCCGAGCGCGCCGAGGATCGCAGCGTTGAGTCCGGTCTCGCCGTGCGCTTTGCCATTGACGCGCAGCTCGTGAACGGCCACGCCGGCAATCGTGTGCGGGTGGACGGCGTCGTAGGTCTGCGCCATAGCGTGGTAACCGACGAAGAGCGCCGCGTCGAACGTGCGGGCGTCGGCGCCCTGCAGCTGGCAATAGTCGCGCGCGTTGGCGCTGCCGGACATCAGGTGCGCGGCGGGGTGCAACTCCTCGAAGAAGATGTTGCGCATCGGTCCGTGTCCATCGGCGACGAGGATGTAGTCGGCCCCGGCTCGGACTGCGCCCTCGACTGCTGCACTGGCGTCGCCGGTCATGAGCCGGCGGCCACGATCGTATTCGCGACCCTCTGCGCCCATCATGTCGCCGTGGACGATGCCGGTAATGCCTTCCATATCCACCGAGATGTAGACGTTCATACTGCTCCTCTTCATCACTCACTCATGGTCTCGACCGCTGGGCATAGTAGATGAAGCGCGGGTTTTGCGCGATAGGCGCAGCAGGCCATTGACGCAACGCGACGACCCCGGTAGGTTGTCCGGGCCATGCGAATACTCGCTATTGGGAGGGGGGCCTGGAGAGATGCCAACAGCAGGAATCGACACGCTCATCCGGGGCGGCCGCGTCATCGACCCCGCGTCCGGCGTAGATGGCATGCTGGACGTCGCGGTCACAGACGGCAAGATCGCTGAGGTCGCAGCGGGTATCGATCCGTCCGGCGCGAAGAAGGTTATCGACGCGACCGACCGGATCGTCACACCGGGGCTTATCGATCTGCACACGCACATTTACTGGGGAGTGACCTACTGGGGGATCGAAGCGGATCCGGTCGCAGCCGTCAGTGGCGTCACAACCTGGCTCGATGTCGGCAGCGCCGGCTCGTACACATTCCCCGGCTTCCGGCGCTATGTTGTTGAGCCGAGTAAGGCACGTATCTTCGCGCTGCTGAACCTGTCGGCGATTGGTCTCGTCGCGCCGTCGTGGGAGCTGTCGAACCCGGACTATCTGAACGTCGACCTGGCTGTCTCGATTGTTGACGAGAACCGCGACCTGATCCTCGGCATCAAGGCGCGCATCGACGGACGGACGACGCGCGGCGTTGGTATGCTGGCCGTCGAGCGCGCTCGCGAGCTGGCCGACAAGGTCGGGCTACCGTTGATGGTGCACATCGGCTCGGGGCCACCGACCATCCAGGAGGTCGCGACGTTGCTGCGGCCCGGCGACATCCTGACCCACTGCTTCAGCGGCGGCGACATGCGCATCATGGACGACAACGGCAAGATTCTGCCGGAGATCGCCGAGCTGCAACGGCAGGGGTTGGTGCTCGACATTGGCCACGGCACCGGCTCATTCTCCTACGAGGTCACCGAAGCGATGCTGGATCAGGGCGTCTTGCCGGACGTCATTTCCAGCGACATTCACCAGACTGCCCGGCAGGGGCCCATGTTTGATCTGCCGACGACGTTGTCGAAGTTCCTCAATCTGGGCATGAGCCTGCCGGACGTGATCGCCCGTGCGACGACCAACGCGGCCAGGGCAATGCGCCGTCCGGATATGGGCACGCTTGCGGTCGGCGCTCCTGCCGACGTGGCAGTATTCCGGCTCGATGACGGCGACTACAGCTTCTTCGATACTGACATGGCTCGTCGGGAGGGCGGCAAGCTGCTCAGTGCGACCGCGACACTCGTCGATGGTGTGCAACTGCCGCGCACTTCCGAGCGACCAATGCACTCCTGGGCAAAGCTCCCGGAGCGTCAGGTAGGTGTTCAGCCGCCAATGGCGAACAAGGAATAAAGGAGAATCCGTGTCCGATATTCGTATGCTGCCATTTGAGGTAGCAGTCTCTGCAACGATGCTAGCTGACATCCAGATCTCACCGGATGGCAAGCAGGTCGCGTACGTCACGACTGCTGCGTCGGTCGAAGGTGAGGCCAGGACGAGCGCCATCTGGATCGTCGATTCCGATGGCGGCAAGCCGAGACGGTTGACGACTTCCGAGGCCGCCGATGGGTCGCCGCGCTGGTCGCCGGACGGTACGTCCGTCGCGTTTCTCTCGGACCGCCTGAAGTCCGGCTCACCACAGGCCTACGTCATCGCCGTTAACGGCGGCGAGGCAGTGCGCCTGACCAACCACGACGGGCCAGTCACCGACCTCGACTGGTCGCCGGACGGTAAGCAGATCGCGTTTACCTCGATGGACGGCGAGTCCCCAGATGAGAAGCGGCGCAAGGAGGAGCGCGAGGACTGGCTGGTCGTTGACGCCGACCTCAAGCGTGCGACGCTCTGGGTGATTGATGTGCCCGAAGACCCGCGTGCCGCAACCGGGTTCCCCGAACCGCGACGCATCTCGCCAGAGGGGCTGCATGTCGGTTCGCTTTCGGGTCGCGCGTTCTCCTGGGCACCGGACTCGAAGGGGCTCGCCGCGATCGTCGCACCCGGTCCGAAGGCTGATTTCCTGTTCTCGCCCGATCTGGCGACGTTCGATCTTGACGGGACGATGAACAACCTCGGCAACTTCCCCGGCCTCGGCGACCGACCGCTCTACAGCCCGGATGGCTCGACGCTGGGCTTCATCGCCTGCGAGCGTGAGATGCCGTCGCTGTTCTCGCTGCGCACCATCCCGGCTGGCGGCGGCGATTCGACTGTCGTCCTGCCCGACTACAAGGGCTCGTTCACCAGCATCGCCTGGTTGCCCGAGGGCGACAGGATGCTGGCAATGATCGAAGAGGGCCAGCAGCACGCGATCCGCTTCGTTGATATCGAGGAGCAGTCGGCCGAAGCCGCCTTCACCTTGCCGGCGGGATCGGCAGGGCGAAGCGGGAATCCGCTAAGCGTGTCGCGCGATGGATCGCGTGTCGCCTTTGCGCGGGCCAACATGGACTCACTCGCCGACCTCTATGTCGCTGACGTGGGCGGCACGCCGCAGAAGGTCACCGATCTCAACCCGTGGATCAGAGACTACGACTTCGGTGAGATGCGCGAAGTCTCGTGGAAGTCGACCGACGGCATGGAGATCGAAGGTTTGCTGATCCTGCCGGTCGGCTATGAAGAGGGCCAGCGCTACCCGCTGTTGCTGCACATCCACGGCGGCCCATGCGGTGCGTGGACGAGCCAGCTGTATGCGAACTGGCACGACTGGGGCCAGTTCCTGGCGCAGCGCGGCTACGCCGTGCTGATGCCGAACCCACGCGGCTCGTCCGGCCAGGGCTCGGACTTCCTCTGCGCTATCGTCGGCTGCTACGGAGAACCGGACTGGGACGACCTGATTACCGGCGTTGATTCCATGATCGAGCAAGGCATCGCCGATCCGGAGCGCCTCGTCGTCGGCGGCTGGAGTGGCGGCGGCTTCCTGACGAACTGGACGATCACCCACAGCGATCGCTTCAAGGCCGCCGTCTCTGGCGCGGGCATCGCCAACTGGGTCAGCTTCCAGGGAACCGCCGATGTGCGCGGCGTCTTCGATGCCTACCTCGGCTCAGTCGTCGACGATGTTGAAGTCCACTGGCGGTTGTCGCCGATTCGCGTTATCGGCAACGCAAAGACGCCGACGCTGATCCTCTACGGAGCGGCCGACGCGCGCGTCCCACCGTCGCAGGGCTACGAGCTGTACGAGGGGCTCAAGGCGCTCGGCGTTGAGACGCAGCTCGTCACCTACCCGCGCGAGCCGCACACGATCGGTGAACGGAAGCATCAGCTCGACCTGCTCCAGCGCGTCGTTGACTGGTATGACCGCCAGCTCGGGATTGAACGCGGCGAATAGACAGCACGCATGCAGAACGCGCCCCCGCACAGGGGGCGCGTTTCCTGTGGACGCACGAGCCGGTCGACGGTTGCAGTCAGGCGTTGATGGAAGTCGATACCGCCTCGCGCGGCGCCTGCCAGAGCAGCGCGGCCTGCACGATGACATCTCGCGATGTTTCGGGCGTTGGCGTCGGGAACTCCAGCCGACCCTGACGGAAGATAATGATGATGAAGATCGCCATGACGATCAGGAAGGCGGCCAGCGTCGCGACCATCGCGATGCGGGAGTCGCGCGTTTGTGGGAATCTGTAGCGATCCCGCCGTGGCTTCTCTGTCATGCGATGATAATCGGATCGTAGGGGAACCGTGTCAATGGTCTGGCGCGCTCGGATTCAATAAGCACAACATCTTCGCAGCGCACATAGAACTGGCCGGGCATGCCGATCTTCGGTTCCAGCGCGAAGCACATACCGGCCCGGATCGGCTCATTGAATTGCGGCAGCATCCACGGATCCTCATGCACATCGAGTCCGATCGAGTGCCCCAGCGCGTACCACGAGAACTGATCGCGGAATCCGTCTCTTGTAACTTCCTCAACGACGAAATCATGGATGCCGGCAGGCGTGATCTGTCCATCGCCCATGACGTTCATTGCAGCCTGAATAACGCGGGTGATCGAATTCCAGGCGGCTAGTGCCGTCGGGTCCGGGTCGCCGATGAATGCCGAGCGGCCGAAGTCGGAGCAATAGCCGCGATAGCGCACGCCCAAGTCAAACGCCAGCGACGTCCCGTGGAGCAGCGGCTTGGGCTCATCGCGGTCAATCCAGGCACGCGCGTACCGTGAGCCGTGGCCATCGACCACGACGACCGGCATGAATGAGAAGCCATCTCCGCCGTGGCGCTTGAGCTGGTAGTCGACCTCAATCACGAGATCGCGGTCGAGCATTCCGGGTGTGATCCGGGCGATGACATCGGCGAAGGCAGCGTCCGTGATCTGCGCGGCCCGCTCAAGGATGGCGATCTCGCCCGCGTCCTTGATGGCGCATACCCGGTCGAACCAGCCGTCTGACATTGCCAGGAACTGCGCTGCCGGCAGCGCGCGCTGGAGGCTGAGCAATGCCTGGCTCCAGAGCATCTTCGGGACGCCGATGCTCAGCCCTTCAAGACCGAGTGAGCGCACCGACTCGGCGAGAAACTCGTCCGGGTCAGCGTCATCAGGCATGACAAGCACATCGAACGGCAAGCCCTCGACGTATTCGCCGACCCAACTGGGCCGCAGGATGAGCACCGGTTCAGCGTCAAGGCGCAAAACGAGGCCGGTGATCCAGTCGCCGTACTGCCGACCGACCTCCCAGGTGATCGGCGTCTCCAAACCGGTGACATACTGGAAGACCGATCCGTACGGGAGAAATGCAGCGTCCATACCGGAATCGCGCATACCGGCCCGCATGCGCTCGACCCGCTGCTGAAGCAACGCTGATTCCATCTGCGTCGTCCCTCGCTCTTCCGTTACGCCCAATCGCCGCTGTCGGGCGGGCCGCTGCCTGTATTCTGCCGCATATTCACCTGCCAATCATACGCTGAATGCGTGTAAGGCTGCGTACGTACATAGTGACCGCACGGCAGATGGCCTTCCGCATCTGCTCAAATTGGCGTGCGTCCGTACGCCTGAATCTACATGATGTGACTCCTTTGTGATGCGATTCACATTGCGGGTCGCCTGAGGGGTCCGTACAATCCCCGACCGGCGGAGCCTTTCGAGGTCAAGTCACGGACTGGGGGGTTCGTGCCGCCGCACATGCCACAGCGCTGACGCGTCGTCGTCAGCCGGGAGGGGCATCGGAACAGTGGAGGGGATGCCGTATCAAGCGGGGGAAAGCGCTTGGCATTCTGCTGCTGGGCGGGACACTGCTCGTCTCGCCGATCGCACCGGACGTGATTCCGGGCGGCGCAGCGGAAGTCCAGGCTAAGGAACCCACGCGCTCGCTGACTCAGTCAACAGCGCCGTGGATCGCACTGATCGCGCGTGTGTCACAGGAGTCCGGCGTGCCAGCCGGCGTGATGCGAGCGCTGATCGCTGTCGAATCGGACGGCAACGTTGCCATTCCGAACGGCTCCAGCGGCCAACAGGGATTGGCTCAGATCACTCCAGAAATGGCCGGCCTCGTCCAGGTCGGCGGAGATCTGCAACAACCGGATACGAACCTCACCGCCGCGTCGCGCTACCTGACGGCAGCCTACGCACGCTGGGGCACCTGGGACCTTGCGGTCGCTTCGTATCTTGGCATGATCGATGACACGGGCCGCTATCCGGCCGAGCGTCACGATCGCTATTCGTCCGCTTTCGGTACGCTCGCGCGCTACCAGCAGTCGCTCCATGATGGTCGCTACGATAACGCTACCCCGCTCACGCAGGCGCTAGCCCTGTCGTATGGCCTGGAGGCTATTGGCATGCCGTACCTCGCCGGGGGCGATGACATCGCCGACGGCGGGTTCGACTGCTCGGGTCTGGTCTACTGGTCGTTCCACATGGCCGGCGTCGAGCTTCCGCACGGCTCCGGCGCGCAGTGGAACGCGACGCAGCGGATCGATCAGTCGCAGCTTCAACCGGGTGATCTCGTCTTCTTTGGCGGGACCTGGGGTGCCGGAATCTCACACTCCGGTATCTACGCCGGCAACGGCTACTTCCTGCACTCAGTTGACTGGGGTGAGCCAGTGCAACTGACACCACTCAGCGACTCATACTGGGGCGGGCATCTCGCTGGCTTCGGTCGTATTCCCTGAGCAACGCCTGGTCGTGATAGACGCTGCACGCTCGGCAGCGTCTATCACAATCACGCGGTAGCACTATTCGGCGTTGATACCGAGCGTCTTTGCCTTCTCCCGCCCGCGCTCCAGCGCGTGGTCACCGGTTACGTCCGGGAGCTCCTGCAAGTAGAGAATCTTCCCTGAGCGATACCCGAGCCAGAGATTGTCGAAGTCCTGGGGCGGGATGTAGGCCGTGTTGAAGTCGCCTCGCCCGGTGTAGACGAGTACCGCAGCGAAATGCAGCTGCCAGTGATCGTTGTCACCGTTTGGCTCAAAGCGAATGTAGACTGGCATGCTCGGCAGCGTTTCCGTCTTCATGATGTAGTCGGTTCGCGGGTCGTTGAGCACGCTGTTGTTCACCCGGATCTGCGGCGACGGCAGGTTCGGCTCAAGCGGCGCGCGCCCCATGATGTACTCGCGCAGGGAGCCGCGCTCGAAATCATCGGCCGATGAATCGAGATGAAACTCGCGTCCGCAGATGCCGAGATAGACGTCGCCGTCCGTCCCCGCGCCATTGCCGGTGCCGGTAATGACTTGGCAGAGAATACCGGTGATGTTGGCCATGATGCTCTCGCTTCTCTGTGGTTCTCACAAATGTGTGCGGCGCGTGCAGGAATGATGGCCGAGCCTGCGAGGATAAGCCGCGCTTATCGAGCGCCGACTGCGTATGACGCACTTCTGTGTTGGGGCGGGTGAACCTATTGGATGAAGGGTCACGTTTAGCCGCCTGGAAGAGCGATCAGCTCACGCACACCAGGGATCAGCTGTCCTGACCTGACGAGTCGCCGACAGTCGCGGCGATGGTCATGCAAGGGGGTAGTCATCCAAGTGCCTCCATCGTGAATGCTGGTCTGTGCTAGACACTTGATGGGTGTTCGACAATTTGATCGCGCAGTCGGGCTCACCTGTGAGCGCCGGAGTTTGCGATTCCGGGATTGACGCAATTACCTCCGTTCATTGGGAAGCTCGTTCCTGAAGCAGTGCGACGCAACGTTGCGCACAATTCGCATTGTGAGACCGCGACATTGCGCTGTCAATGCCGGTCTGTCGCGGTGGATTGACGATGTGGTGAATGCACTCGGATAGCACGTGTGTGAGGTTGCCCAGCGTCAGACCCGCTCCACGAACCAGTCGACCGCGCGCTCCAGTACATCGCGACAGTGTTCCCGCTCGATCGGTCCGTGGCCTTCGCGGGGGTAGACGACAAGTTGCGTCTCGACCCCGCACTCGCGGAGCGCGCGCCACATCTCGTGAGCCTGACCGACTGGGCAGACCGGGTCCTGCTCGCCATGCAGAAAGAGTGTCGGCGTCGAGGCGCGGCGCACGTGCGCCATTGGCGAGAACTGGCCGTAGCGACCGTCCCAACCGAACGGATCGTCCCGATAGAACGTGGTGTCGAAATCCTGGATTGTGCTGCAGCCGTGGAACGAGATCCAGTTGGTGATCGACGCGCCGGCAACGGCTGCCTTGAAGCGTCCCGTCTGTGTCACAGCCCAGGCTGTGATGTAGCCGCCATAGCTCCAGCCACCGATGCCGAGGCGGTTCGGGTCGGCAATGCCATGCGCGACCAGCCAGTCGACTCCGGAGAGGACATCATGCAGATCCCCACCGCCCATGTCGCCGATGTTTGCCTCGGCGAAGGCGCGGCCCCAGCCCATGCTGCCACGTGGATTGGGAAGGAAGATCGCGTAACCGTGCGCCGCCAGCATTTGCCCCCAGCCCATCGAGCGCGTGCCCATGAAGTCGTAACCCCATAATGCCGTCGGCCCGCCATGGACGAGCACGATTGTCGGCAACGGCCCGTCGCCTGCGCCATCAGGGCGTAGAAGCAGGCCCTGGATCGTCATGCCGTCGGACGATGTCCAGTGGATCGTCTCTGGGGACACGAGCGAGCGGCCGGCAATCTCCGGGTTCGTCGTGGTCAGCATCGACCATTGCAATGAGTCGCCCATGAGGTCGGCGATGTGTACCTCGGCCGGCTGCTCGGGCGTGCTGAGGACTGTTGCGAGTCGCGTGCGCTGCTCGGCTGTTGCCGCCGATACTACCGTGCTGCCATAGCGATTGATCCCGTTCCTGCCGCGCCAGATTTCACTGTATTCGCCGGACAGCGCGAGTCGTCCGATGGTCAGCTCACCGTTCTCAATAGCCGCGCAGAGTAGCTGGTCCGGCTCGTTCCAGAGTACCTGCAGGTATGAGCGTGGATGTCCCGCGGTAATGACCGCTACCTTGCCATCGATACTACTGATCTGGACATCGCCGCCGGTCATGCCCTGATCGCTGAACGCAGAGACAATCGACGCAACCCGGCGGCTATCCGGCGACCAGGTCGGTCGTGTCGCCTGCCCGGTATCCGAGGCGAATGCCGAAACGACGCCACTGGCGAGATCAATCCGCACCAGCCGCCCGCGATACCAGTCCCAGTTGAACGAGGTGTCGGATACGATCGCGACGACGGACCGGCTGTCCGGCGCGATGGCGAATTCCCAGATGTGGAGATCGCCATGCTCGATCGGTGAGCGGTCGCCGGTTGCAGTGTCGAGACGCCAGAGCCGCGTCAACCGCGGTCCGTCCTCATAGACGGTCCAGTCGCGTCCGGCTTCGTGATCTGCCTCTTCGTCTTCGGGCGCGGGGTCAGAGATCGCGACGATCAGGCCATCGCTCGATGGCAGCCAGGCCACGTCTGCGACGGACGCCGGGCCGCAGGTCAGGGCGCGAGCTTCACCGATGGCGTGGCTGAGGATATGAACCTGATCCGGACCGGCGTTGTCGCGCGAGCCGAGGAACGCCAGATGCTCGCCGTTCGGCGACCAGCGCGGCGAGTGTGCGCGCATCCCGTCTGCGGTGACTGGTCGTGCTGCCCCGCCGTCGGTATCAACGAGCCAGACACGCGACGCCGCCTTACGCACGCGCGCCGGCGTTGTGCTTTCGGCGACGATGTAGGCGATCTGATCGCCTTGCGGCCGCAGGTTCGCGTCGCTGACCTGCAGCAGATTCAGATAGTCATCGACGCTCATCGCCCTGTCACTCATCGTGAGCCTCCTCATCGTCACCGTGTAGTTGCCGAACGCATCAGCTCCCGGCTTCGCTGTGCTGTTGCAAGTGCGTCATCTCACCGTAGAGCGTGACGATGCGCTCGAATTCATCTGCGTCGTGGAAGCTGCATTGTCTTGCGCCGAATGCTTTGGCGACCTCAACGCAGAACCGCGCGACCTGCTCAACATCGGTCAGGTGCGTCGCGCCGGTGCCTGAGCCTGGCACCGGAACTTCGGTTGTGATCGCGACGCCGACCACCGGCGCGGGGGTCGCTGTCGCTGGCTGGAGAATGCTGTTCAGGTGGAAGACGCCATTGCCATAGGGCGTAATGTCCTGCGTTGTGAGCGCGAAGACCGCTGGCAGTCGTCCGGTCGTCCACTGCATGATGTCGAGCAGATCTTCGCTGACGCGCAGGATGTACCCCTGCTTGACGGTGGGGGAGATCGCGAAACCACGCGTGTTGATGATGCGATTGCCCTTGGTCGTGTCGACTGAGAGGATCGCCTCCATCCGGTCGTCGACCTCGAACTGGTTCATCTGGGCAGTGGCAACCGGCGATGCCATGAACGGCACGGGATCGTGGGGACGCACCGGTGCATCTGGGCAGATGTGGGTTGCGACGATGACATCGCCGGGGAGCGTGTCGCCATTGCGCTGCATCTGGCCCATCTTCATAGCCGCTGCAATTGCAGCTAGCGCGCCGTCGCCATCCGACACAAAGCCAATGCGCTCCGGCCGCGCCCCGAGTCCGCCGAGTCGGCCGATGATGCCGAGGGTCGGCGCGGACCCGCCGCACGATCGGCCGTCGCGGCCGGGGATCAGCGCCTTGACAAAGTCGGTGTAGCCATTCGGGCCGGTCACGCGCTCGACCTGAACGTCGCCAAGACCGCTATTGGTCAGCTTCTCGGCAACGCGTTGGCCATCGACTGTCGCGCTGTCCAGGACATCGAAGGCATCCAGCACCTGTCGCAGGACCACAGCATCCCTCCCACCGAACAATCGAACGTGCAGGTCATCGGTAGCACCAGCCGCATTATCACCGAGATCCGAGGACCGCGAACCGGACGATGTACTCACGATCAACGCGCGGCACCGCAGATAGTCAAGATTGGCAACAACAACGCGCAGTGATATTCACAATGCGTATGTAAATGGATATTGACAACGGCATAGCGCAATGCTAGGGTGAGGCATTCTTGTTGGATGGCACATGCCGCATGGCCAATGCAGTGCGTATGCGGGAGCGTACAGGATCCTGTTGACCTGCGGCGTGGTGTGTGAGCCGGCTGGATCGCAGCATGCGATTCCGGCGTGGGGCACGCGTCATCCAGCGAGAGTCAGGGCAGCGGAGTCATCCTGGCAGTGCCGAGCCACATGTTCGGCAGGACCGACCCGACATCCTTCGATGCCCATTCCTCCAGGCGCCCGGCCTCGCGGAGCGTCTGTCGGTTGCCGGTTTCGACGGGCTGCCCCCTTCGCTTCCTGAAGTGCCGTTCTACTTGATTCGCTACCCGGCATGTCTCAGTTGTTCGCTTTCAATCACGTTCATCGCACCCATCAATCGCCGACACCCGATCCCGCTTGCGGGTCTGGCGATCGTCGCACCAGTGCATCATCACCGGTCGCGTCCACAACGCGACCCTCGAAGGGAGCGTTCCATGGTTGATCAGAGCAAAGTCTCGGCTCTGGAAGCGCGCATTGCCCAGCTCGAGGCATCGCTGCGTCAGGTGCCAACCGGCGGATCGAGGCCGGGCGATCTTGCTGCGTTCAGTGCTGGAAGCTGCACCAATAACTGCACCGCCGCCTGCACGATCGGCTGCACCAAGGGCTGCACGGACGGGTGCGCCGCCGCGCCGGTCGAGATGGAGGCAATCAAGCCGCAACTCGATCTGCAGGGCGTCATGGCGGACGCGTTCATGGTTTTTGAGAAGGCAGCGGGACGCGGCTAGGAGCTGGAGGCGGCCGGCATCGGTTGCGGAACCCTTCGCCGCCGGTGCGCTGCCGGAAACGACATGGGTCTGCCACATGGTCGACATCAATCAGCTCGAAGCTCGCATCAAGGCACTTGAAGCACGGGTTCGCACCGTTCCGCGGAGGCGTCCCACCGCCGAAGACCCGCAGACGCACGGTTGTACCCACGGGTGTACGGGCACGTGCCCGGATCCAACCGGTGACTGCACCTACGGTTGCACCGATGCGTGCACAAACGGTTGCACCGACGCCTGCGGTGTTCAGTGGCAGGGAGCAGTTGACCACGCTGCTGGAGCGTTCCAGGCGTTGATTCAGGCCGAAGTCGCGCAACCGCCGAGCGTTGAGCTCTTCGAACGCCTCGTGCGCGCGGCGAACGATACGACTCCGTGACATAGCGAAACGGACTGTATCCGCAATGACGAGCAGCGCTCCTCAGCAGTCGGCCTCCCCGACCAGTCGTCAGATACAGATGCCGCCGTTCGAGGCGACGGTGGCCTGGCCTGAGGCGATCGAGGCGCTGGCTGCCGAGGTCCTGCTCACGACGCCAGCGCCGGCAGCGAGTGACGGCAGCACGCCGACATTCGATGCCGGGCTGGCGATCCTCGCCGCGCTCGCCCGCGATACTGCCGCAGGCGAGCGCGGCATCGCGCGCTGGCTCGACGACGCTGAGCGGGCGGCATACTCCGGCGCGTTATTCGGTGGGCTTGGCGGCCTGCTCGCCGGCATTGCGCTGTCCCAACAGCACGCGCCTGGATTGACGAAGCTGACCGAACCGCTCATTGAGGCGGTCAGCAGCACTGCCCTCGCGCCGGGCTGGATGACCGAACCACGCGCCTGGCACGAATACGATCTCATCTCCGGCCCATCCGGCAGCGTGCTCGCGCTGATCGCCGCCGGCGCGTCACTGGAGCACGTCGCACCGCTGGTCGATTGTCTCAGCAAGCTTCTTCGCGAGCCGGATCTGGACGGCCTGCGGGTCACCACTTATCAGCACGACGGGTTGCGCTTCTGGAACTACGGGCGTATCAACACCGGCCTCGCGCACGGCGTGGGCGGCGTTGCGCTGGCTCTGGCCGCAGCAGCAGAGACCTATCCCAGCCTTGCCGAGCGGCTCATCGCGCCACTTCAGCGAGTCGCAGCCTGGATGATCGGCGAGGCGTATAGCGATGCATCCGGATTGCGAACCTGGGCGCCGGCGGCGCGAGAGGGGCGGACCCCGCCGACAACGCTCTCACGGCGGGAGGCCTGGTGCTATGGCACGCCCGGGCTGGCGTGGGTGCTCTATGAAGTCGGCCGGACGCTCGGTGATGCCATGATCACCCGCTTTGCGATCGATGCGATGGCGTCGTATTGTCGCGTGTTTGACGAGCGTCGGTTCATCGACGCAGCCCCGATCAGTGACGAGCTCGCTTTCTGCCACGGCGTCGCGGGCATTCTGGCGATTGCCGACGCCTTCGCGCGCCACGCGGACCTGCCGGCAGCGCACGAGCTGGCCCGGATGCTCGAAGCAGCACTCGTGTCCCGAGTCGACGATATCCGACGTCTCGGTGTCGAGAACCAGACACTCCTGAGTGGCGCTTGCGGCATCCTCGCCGTCCTGCTGACCCGTGCCGGCGGCTCGCGCGACTGGCTCCGAATCGTCGGTCTGCGATGACGCCGAGTCGCGCGGAAACAATCGCCGAGACAGTCGTCATCGGTGGGGCTGCAATGCCTCTGTCGGATTTCCTGAGCCTCTGCATCGATCAGTCACCTGCTGTCACAGACGACATCCGCGACGCCTGCGCGCGCTTCATCGCGGCAGGCCAGCGTGCGCTCGCAACCGATGGGTGCGCCGTTGGATGGCTACAGCGAAACATCACTGTGCCCGGGCACGCGCCATCTCCGCAGCTCTATCAGTCGGTCGCCGACCTCATCAGGCAGGCGCGAGAACGAGAGCTGGCGGATCTCGCATTCTTCATGCACAAGCCGCCGGGCATACGGCTGCGCTTACGTTCGCCGTCGCCTGACGACGGCGCTCTGGCTCAACTGCTCGACGCGGCACTGGGCCGCTGGCTGCATTCGGGGCTGATCGACGGCTGGCTTCCCGCGGTCTACGAGCCCGAGACGTACCTGTTCGGTGGCGCGCTCTCGATGCAGCATGTCCACGAGCTGTTCAGCGTCGACGCGCTCGCCTGGCTCGACATCCACGCGCTGGATACCCGTGCTGCCGCGCCGAGCTGGGCAGTGTCGCTGCTGATGCTGCGCGCGTTCCTGACTGCGCTGTCAATTGCGGACTGGGAAGACGTCGACATCTGGGAGCGTGTCCGTCGTACCGGTCGAATGCTGCCTCCAGACATTCTCAACTTACCCGACAGTGCCGAGCTGTTCGCCGAAATACGTGCTGCCTGGAGTCAACCCGAGTCGCTCTATGCCGACCTCTCGGAGTCGCAGCGTGCAGTTATCGAGCGCTACGACAGCGCCATTCGCCTGATCGCCTTGCGCTGGCAACAGGACTACTTCGAATCTCACGGAGCGCGTATCGGACCGCGTGCTGCGGCAGCGCTCTTCGTCATCTTCCACTGGAACCGCGCTGCGCTTCCGATGACTCGCCAGGCGCTGATCACCGAAGCGCTCCTGACCAGAGAGACGATCTAGCATGTCTGCCAAGCTCGGAGAATCTGGTCTTCTGCGCATCGCTGGCTGTCCGGTGCGCGTCTGGCTGCATGCTGCAAACCCGGCTCACACCGCAGCGCTTCGCGCCTACGATCGCGACAAATCGGCCAGCGAATCCGTTGCAGCATCCCTTGCCGAACGAATCGGCGACGAGCTGATTCCCAACGACGCACTTGACCGCGAAGGGCGTCGCCAGGCGCTGCGTTTGCGCCGGCGTTTGCACAACGGCTCGCTGGACTCTGGCCCTGACCTGCTGGCGGTCGCCTGTCTCGCCGAGAGTCTCCCGGCGACCCGCGACCTGGCTGCGTCTCTGCGCAGCGCCCACGCGCTCCATGCGCGACTATGCCAGCAGGAGCGGACGCTGGAGGCAGCGATCACTGACGAGGTGCGGCGTGTCGATCTCATCGCGCTCGACGCTGCACTCAACGAGCCGAGCGTCCGCCACTTGGTGCGCTTTCGGCGCAACGAACAGCTCGCTGAACGCCTGGCCAGACCAGTGGACGATCGTCGCGCGCATCACTACGCCGAATACGTCTGGGACATCATCGAACGCGCCACCACCCGCAGCACGCCCCGCGACTGGCACGGACAGGTTGCACGTCTGTGGATTACCACCGACTCGGAAGAGCAAGGCGTGCCGGTTGTCGAGCCGGGTTTCGCGACGATCTGGAGAGAGAATCTTCATGCCGTGCGCCGATCGTTGCAGCATGGTGCCTGGCCCCCGCCGGACGCAACGCGACTCTCTCTCGCGCCGCTCTGCTGGACGACTGAAGATCACGTGCTGGCGCTGACCAGCGATCCTGACAATCCCGCGCAGGTCCACGAAGTCCAGCTTCGGCGCACACCACTGCTGAACGCGATCATCGCTGCGCTCGCACCGGGCGCACGAGAAGCAGCGGCGTTCGAGCGTGGAGCCATTCCCGCTGCGCCTCCCGAAGACGCTGACCTCATCTGGGGCTTTGTCGAGTATCTGGTGAGTCTCGGCGTCGTTCAGCCGGCACGGACGCCGCACATTCAGGTTCAGGGATGGGATGACCATCCCGCCGACCAGAACCAGCAGCCAAGTGACCGGAGTGGGTTCACGGATGTCTATCGGCGAGTGAGTGGCGGAATACCGCCGGACATCGCTGCGCGTCTGCAGACGTCTGTCGAAGTCGCGCAGCGCGTACTCGCCGCGATCCATAGCGATCAGGCCAGTCCTCGAACAGGGATCTCTGCCGACGACGACTACGCAGTTCCGCTGCTGGCCCTCCTCCGCGAACCGCTCCTTCATCCCGATGTGCAAAAAGGGCGGCCCGACCGATCGCGCCATTGGCCCGTTCCACGCCAAACCGATTCCGTCTATACCGCAATCTGCCGCCGGATAGGCGAGCACGCAGGCGAGCCAATCTTCAATCTCGACCGGGCGCTGCTGGATGCCTGCGGCGCGCCTTCCGGTCAGATCGACTGGCCCGTCGACGCGATCATGCGGCTGGCTCGGCCCGGTGCCAGTTATCTGGCTGTGCTCGATGAAATGTTTCCGGCCGGATCGATGGACGCGCGGTTCGTCACCGATCTGGCGAGACTGGGCGAGCCTCTCCCCCACGTGACTGCCTATCGCGATTTCCTGCGCCAGATCGAAGAGGCGAGCGGCATCACGTTCGTCGAGGTGCTCGTGCCGCCGCTGTCCGAGGGCGCTGCAAACGCCGTGCGACGCCCGCTGTACACCAGCGCGTGGACGGGTGACCCGGACCTCTGCACGTACATCGACGCCGACGAGGCGCGCCCGCGCTTCATTCCCCTGCAGTCGATCAGCCTTCGTCACAGCAGTGGGCGGCTCATCGCCGAAACAGACGGTCAACGGATCTGCCCGATGTACCACGCCACCCGGATTCCGCTGGCACCGTGGAACGTTGTCCTGGAGACGCTAATGACCACGTCTCCGCTGCCGTTGCGCTGGGCTCCCCGGCGCTTGCATCGAACGCTGGACGCGTTCCCCGAACACGACCATCTGCCGCGTATCGCAACCGGCGACCTTGTCCTTGCCGGTGAACAGTGGCGCATCGATCCCGGGCGGTTGTGGTGGCCCACTGACCAGCCGCTCACGAAGGCTCGTACGCTGGAACGGCTCCGTGATCGCCTTGATCTGCCGCGCTGGATCTTCATCAAAAACGGAACCGCAAGGCCGACCCCGTGCGACCTCGATAGCGTCCGCGCCATCCGCACAATCGAGCAAATGCGCCGCGGCGCAACTCACCTGCTACTCATCGAGATGGTGCCTTCGCCACCGGATTTCTGGCTCTACGATGGGCAACGCGATGCACGCTGCTCGTCGGTCATGCTGCGTCTGCCGGTCAACGAGACGTCGCCGTCAATGGTCGCGCGCATTGCCTCGCAGTTCGCGGCATCGCGACACGACACTCACATCCTCACGCGCCAGCACGTCAGCTAAGCAGACGAGTCCGGGTATCATGCTCCTGCCGGAGCGCCTGGCGTGTGATCGTGCCGCAGCACATGAAGGGACCGTGACCTGATGCCGCTGACCAGACCGACGTGGCCCAATGGCGCGAGTTGCGCCGTAACGCTGACGTTCGACAATTTCGGCGAATCGTTCGATCTGCTGCGCTATGGCCATGCCGGAGGCGCGAATGCCGATGGTGTCTACGCGGCGCGCCGTGGCGTTGAGCGGGTGCTGGATTTGCTCGCCCGCCGTGGCGTGCCAGGGACGTTCTTCGTCGAAGGCTGGAACGCCCGCAAGTATGCCTCGCTGGCCCGCGACGTGATCGACGCCGGACAGGAGATCGCAGCGCACGGCTGGATGCACGAAACCTGGAGCCAGCTCGCACCCGATCACGAGCGCGACCTGATCCATCGTGCAATGGACGCGATTACCGAAGCGACCGGCGCGCAGCCACGCGGGTGGCGCGCACCATCCGGGCTCGCAACTGCGTCGACGTTGCGCCTGATCGCCGAAGCCGGCTTTCAGTACGACAGCTCGATGGCCGATGATGACATCCCCTACCTCCTGCAGGCAGACGCATCCAGCGACGCTGAGATAGTTGAGCTACCGTGGACATGGACGCTCGATGACGCCGTTTACTTCGCACATCCCGGCGTTATCCGCGACCCACGTAGTGTCGTCGATCAATGGATCGCCGAGTTCGACGCCGCCTATCTCCAGACCGGCTACTTCATGCTCGTCTGCCACCCGCGTTACATCGGCCGCCCAGCCCGCATCGGCGAGCTTGAGCGCCTCATCGCGCACATCCAGCAGCACGACGACGTCTGGTTCGCCCGCTGCGACGATCTCGCTGCCGCAACAGCCGGCCAACCGTGGGCACCACGATACTCAGCTCCGGCGGTGATGGAGGAGGGGGAGTAGGGGAGTCTCCCGCTGGAAAGATCGAGCGCAGGTAAGAGCGATGGGCTCGATCCGTTTGTACGGACAAACGGCGTCAGTCATCGCCTCAGACAACACACACATTCTCCTGTGGCGCAACGTGAGCCCACTGTCGCTGGACGGTGAGGCTGCGGTGACCTTGCCATCTCCTCGGCAGACCGCCTTGGAACCACAGACATTTTGACGAAGAGGGTGGACTCGCAAAGATCCCGTATCTTTTCGGGGTCGTACGCATCGCAAACGTCATCCAGTTTGCTGTAGTGCCGAAGGTGGGAGTCGAACCCACACGACCTTGCGGTCAGCGGTTTTTGAGACCGCCGCGTCTGCCATTCCGCCACTCCGGCATCACCTGGTTGCGACCGCGAAGTATACCCCATCGTCGTTGAGGCTCGTCGTTTGCTAGAGTACTGTGCCACCCCGATTTCGGGGCCGTTCGACGTTCGTCTTTGTCATGAGGTTTTCAATTGGCGTCTCAACCACGCACTCGCGCCGAAGTCACAATGCGCTATAGCGGCGGAGGGGTCAACGACCTCTTTGCCGAGAATCCGCTGCGGCGCTCCGCCTGGATTGTGGGCGTGTCCTGGGCGATGCTGCTTGGTCCTGCCTGGCTGCTCGACGGCGATGCAAGGGCATTGGTCCTTATCGCCTTCGGCTGGCTTGCGGTAACCGGCATCGTCATGGTTACCCCGATCCTGATCTGGTGTCTCGCGGAAGAAGCATGGAAGGTTGTGCGCCGGCGCGTTGATCCGCCGGTGACGTTGCTGGACCTCAGTCCACGCGCGGCGAATCTGCTACGCCGTCATGGTTTCGAAACGATCGCCAGCGTCGAGGCCACCAGCGATGTGTCGCTCTCCCTGCTGTCGAACATGGATGCGCGGGCGATTCGCGAGATTCGCAGGGCCATCAGTATCTGGCGCTACATGCGCTGGCAGGAGCGCGGGTTTCCCGCCGATGAATTGCCGTAGTACTCCCCCTCTCCCAACGTTGGGAGAGGGGGGCCGGGGGATGAGATCACTACCGGAACATGTCCCGCTCGGGATCCATAACAAGGTCGCGAGCAGTGGCCTCATCGTCGCGGACCCATTCGTAGCCACGAATTAGCGCGACTGGGCGGGCACCGACTTTGCCGGCGAGAAGCTCGGCGGCGGCGGCCAGCTCGTCGGCAACGGACATGACGCTGACGCGCAGATCGTAGCCATAGGGATCGGTGACGCCGCGATAGTCGGCGAAGGGGCTCATGCCAGCGATGCCGACTGCGAAATTGACGATCCCGCGTCGCCACGGACGGCCGAATGAGTCGGTAATGATTACGGCCGGGGCGACGCCATAGCGCTCTCGTATTCCTTCGCGAATCGCGCGCGCGGAGGCGTCCGGGTCGAGCGGCAGCAGGCAGACGATCTCGCCGCCGGGGACGTTGGATGCGTCGACACCAGCATTCGCGCAAATGAACCCGTGCCGCGTTTCGCAGATCATCACAGCGTGATCCATACGGACAATGCGATGGGCCTCGCGCAGGACGACTTCCACTTGTCGGGCATCCTTGTCCCACTGTGCGGCCCAGGCCAGCGCGAACTGGGACGGCTCGATCGTCGCTAGATCGACGAGCCGACCTTCGGATTTCGAGACGACCTTGTGGGTGACGACGAGGACGTCATCGTTTGTCGGCGTGAGGTCGCTTTCGGATAGCGCGGTGGCTATCAGTTCGACCAGGTCATCACCGGGCTGCACCTCCGGGATGCCATCCAGCCCGTACAGACGGATCTCGCTCGGCATTCTCGCTCGGCTCCCTCGTTCATGCGCGCGGCGTCGGATTGCCTGTCCGCGCTATTCCAGATTCATCGTCCGTAATCGCCAGGTGGCGGCGGCAATGGCCAGTGCCGCGACAATGATGAGTGTGACGATCGCTGACACCAGTCGATTCGGATCGTTCATCGTGACGCCTGCGGTATCCGCAAGGCGGACATAGATCGACTCGACGAAGTGTCGCACGCTCAGCAGCCGAACGCCGGGGATAAAGCGGCTGAACGTCGTTTCCCAGAGCAGGGTGTAGAGGATGCCGGCCAGCAGCGCGCGAGAGATCAGCAGGCTGAGCAGCAGGAAGAGCGAGCCGTAGGCGAGAACCGCGAACCAGATTGCAACGAGCATCGCGATCAGAATCTGGATGTGGTCGCCGGATTCGCTTCGCAAGCCGATGATGTAGCCCACGATCGTGCCGATCCAGAGCAGGAGGGTCGCGACGGTGCCGACCGCCAGCATCTTTTCCAGAATGATGCGCAGTCGCGGCTGAGGCTTCATGACGAGGTAGACGAGTGTGCGATCCTCGATCTCGTTACCGAGGGCGTTGGTCGCCAGGATGAGGATGGCCAGCGGCAGGACGGTCGGGGCGATGCCGTTCATGAACAGCTCGTGGACGAAATTGACCCGACTGGTAGTTTCGCTACCGATCAAATAGATGAGCGCGAAGATGATCGGAACTGCTGCGAAGAGCGCGACGATGCGGACTGCCTTGCCGCTGGTGAGCTGACGCAAGGTGAGCGCGGTGATCGGCAGGTGCGGACGTGATGTGCGTGTCATCGTTGCCATCAGCCACGCTCCACAACGTAGGCAAAGACACTCGCCAGGGATTCATCCAGCGCAGCGACCTCGTAGAGGTGGATGCCGTGGTGCTTGGCGATCGCTGGCGCAAGCCGGTAGAAATCGCGCACATTGGCCGTCTCTACGACCAGTCCCGGGGCGTGGTCTCCGCTCGCTGCTTCGATTCGCACGCTGACGACAACGGGGGTCTGCACGAGCGCGGAAGCAAGACGGCGTGCATCACTGCAGCGCAGGCGAACAGATCGTGCATGCTCATCGATCCGGTCGCGGATCGCGCGGAAGTCACCGGCGGCTGCCAGCTTGCCCCGGTTGATGACGAGGATGCGGTCGGCGAAGCGTTCCACTTCGTAGAGGACGTGCGATGAGACGATGACGGTCTTGCCACGATTGCCGAGCTCACGGATCAGGTCGATCAGCCGGGCGCGTTGCAGTGGATCTGTGCCGTTCAGTGGCTCATCCATCATCAGCACGTCGGGATCGTGGACCAGTGCTGCTGCGATCTTGATCCGCTGGCGCATGCCCTTTGAGTAACCCCGCAGCGGGCGGTTCGATTCTTCCTGCATCTCGACGAGATCGAGCGCGCGCTTCACGGCGCTGTCCGGATCATCCAGCTTCTGCAGTACTGCGTTCAGCTCGACGAACTCGCGCCCGGTCAGAAACGGATAGAGCGTCTCCTGCTCGGGAACCATGCCAACGTGACGGTACAGGTCGGCGTCTCCGCGCGCCGGCTTGCCCAGGATGCGGATATCGCCTTGGGATGGGGCGAGCAGGCCGGTCAGCATCTCCAGCGTTGTCGACTTGCCGGCCCCATTGGGTCCCAGCAGCGCCGTGACGCCCGGCTCGACGTGGAATGTGACATCGGAGACGGCTACGACGTCGCCGTACCACTTCGAGAGGTTGCGGACGACGACGGTCGCGTTCTCGGGTGCTTCTGGCATCGCCGTCGGAGCTGCTCGTTGTGGCGGGGCTGCTGCTGTCTGCATCGCTAGTCCTCAGTCATGTAGCGGCGATACATCACCAGCGCCGCTATCGCGACGACCCCGGCGACGCCGATGAGGTACACCGGCCCACGCAACGCGGCCATCTCGCTTGGTGCGCCGTTCAGAATCCAACTGGTGAGTGCGTCGATGAGCTCAAGCGGACTGACCAGGATGATGAAGTCGCGCAGCGAGCCGCTCATGGCGTCGAACAGCGCATTGGTGATGGCAGTAATCAGCAGGAGACCACCGATGAATACGGCACTGGCGATGCCCTTGCGGTCGACTAGCGCGGCGATGAGCAAGCCGAGCGCGGTGTAGTAGATGCAGACCAGCGCGCTCCAGGCGGCGATGCGCCCGAGGTCGCCGATGTGGTCGGCAAAGTAGCTGATCGGACTGTTGGCCAGCAGCACCTTGGCGACGAAGAGCAGCAGCGGCGGGCCAAACGCAATCGTCGCCATCAGCAGCGTCATTGCGGCGACCTTGGCCATCAGGTAATCAGCGCGCGTGATTGCGCGTGAGAAGTAGAGCGATAGCACGTTTTCGCGCCGGTCGTCGGAAAGCATCTCGGGTGCGAGTCCGGCCGCAAAGATGAGCAGCGCCGTCGAGATGAAGCCGGCCAGGTCGGCGTAGCCGAAATCGACGCCCTCCGGCAGGAACGCGAGCAGTCCGGCAACGATCAGCACCGGTGAATAGGCGGCGACATAGAGGAGTGCCGGGATGATCTTCGATGTCCAGCGCTTGCGAATGCCCAGACCGCGCTTGATCGAATAGATGATCAGCGCGCGCACTGCGTGGCTGCGACCGAGTCGCTCACCGTCGTAGTGCGCGTATCCAAGGTCATAGACCTCGCCGTACGGCTGTCGTGGTGCCTCAGCCATTGGCGTCGTTCCCGTCGCGTGCCGGCGCGCTGCCGACCGTCTGGATGTAGACATCCTCCAGGGAGCGCTCGCCGGCACGCAGTTCGCGGAGGGGCAAACCCATCTCAACTACGGTGTCACGGATGGCGTCAAAGAGCTGGTCGGCATCGCCGTTCATCGGGATCGTGATGTCACGCTCCCGGATGCGCGGTGCGAGTCCACGTGCTGATAGTGCAGCTGAGAATGCTGACAGGTCACCGTCAACGCGGACGACGATATCGCCACCTCCGCGCATCAGCTCGTCGATTCGGCCACTGGCGACCAGGCGTCCGCGATCGACCATGACGACGTGGTCGCAGACGCGCTCGATGTCCTCCAGCAGGTGCGACGACACGACGACAGTAATTCCCAGATCGTTGTGAATGCGGTTGATCAGGCGCAGCATCTCGTCGCGTCCCTGCGGGTCCATGCCGTTGGTCGGCTCATCGAGGAAGACGATCTGCGGGTCGTGGACGATGGCCTGAGCGAGCTTGATGCGCTGCTTCATACCGGTCGAGAAGCCACGAATCAACCGGTAGCGCTCCTCGTCGACACCGACCTGATAGAGGACGTCGTTCGCGCGCTGGCGCGCTGCGCGATGCGGCAAGCCACTCATCTCGGCCATGTGCGCGACGAAATCGGAGGCCGTGACATCGCCAGGCAGGCAGTCGGACTCCGGCATGTAGCCCACGCGCTCGCGGACAGTCGTCGCGGCGCTGGTGACATCCAGCCCGAGCATGATGGCGCTACCCGATGTTGGCCGAATCAGGCCGAGCAGGAGCTTGATCAGCGTCGACTTCCCCGCCCCGTTCGCGCCGAGCAGGCCGACCGCCGCGGGAGGGATGCTGATGTCCAGGCCATCGAGCGCGACAACCGGGCCGTAGCGCTTGGTGAGCGCGGTCGTCTCGATCAGCGGCTGACGTGCCGTTGGGGCACTCACCCCGTCTGCCTTAGCACGGTCGAGCCATGCTTCTGCCACGAGGCAAGGCCGCCGCGGACGAGCTCGGTGCCGGAGCGCAACGTTACGTCACCGCCCTCACCGCCGGCCCAGACCGAGACGACGGCGTAGACGACGACCTTGCCGGTCGCCATCATGGCGTCAACGGCAGCCAGTACCTGGTCCATGTTCGGGCCGTTCGGCTCCTTGGTGCCGTGGTTCGGCACATACGACTCGTCGAGAATGTCGGAGTCGATGTGCAGGTAGAGCACGTCGCACTTCGCCGCGAGGTCATCGATCGCGGTCTGCAGATCCTCGCCGGGGAAGCCGGGCGCTGGGGCAGCGATCACGACGTCGGTCGCGCGAACAAGCTGCTCTTCCGGCTCGTCCAGGTTGCGGACATCGACCATGACAATGCGATCGGTTGGCAGCGGCGCGACCTGCTTGGAGCGTTCGCGCCATTCGGGCCAGGCAAGCCCGGCCGACACAGCGACCGGCATGCCGCCGAGCATTCCCGAGAGCGTCGTGCGTGGTGTGTTGAAATCGCCGTGTGCGTCGAGCCAGAACAGCCCGATCCGCGTCTCCGGACCGTAGGCCTGCTGGATGCCGCCGACGACGCCAGGCACATGTGCGCAGTTGCCGCCGACAACGAGCGTGGCGCGACCGTCGCGCAAGCCCTCGGCGACCGCGTCGGCGATCTCGCCGCCGATGACACCGAGGTCCGTCGTCGGGTCGCCGGTGCGTGCGTCGTCGGCCAGGATCGGCTCGGTCGTCGTTGCGGAGCCCTCAAACGTGTCGTAGCCCGCTTCGGTCGCGTAGGTTGGGATTGGATCATCGTCGGGTGTTGCGAGACGCGTTCCGGAATAGCGGATCGGAACGACGTGAAGCCGGAGTGCCTGCGCTGCTGTCATGCCACGCCTCTCTGTTTGTCTCGCAACCGTCGGCGGTCATCGTACCATTGACCGATCGCGCCAAGAAGAGAGATTGAAAGGAACCCGGGTGCAGATACGCGACCTTGTCGATACCGGCTCACTTGTCAGCGACACTGCCCAGATACTCTCGATCGCCTTCATGACCGACGGCCAGCCGGGCGCCTGGGGCACACATCCGGAGGCTGAGGAAGAGGTGCGAGAGTCTCTCGCGGATGGGCGTCTGTCGCTCATCGCGCTGGAAGGCGAAGCAGTGATCGGCTGGGTTGGTGGTATTCGCCGATACGGTGGCTATACGTGGGAGCTGCACCCGCTAGCTGTCCACCCCGACTGGCAACGGCGCGGCGTCGGTCGCGCGCTTGTCGCTGCTCTGGAAGAGCGCGTCGCCGCTGCCGGTGGCCGGAATATCTGGCTGACGACGGACGATGACATCGGGGCGACGACGATCGCCGGGCGCGACATCTACCCGCGAGTGCTTGAGCATCTCGCCAGCATGGAGGATCGCGGCAGCCGGATCAGCTTCTATCTTGACATTGGCTACACGGTCACCGGCTGCATCCCGGACGCATACGCGCCCGGGCATCACGAGCTCGTCTTCTGCAAGCGGTTAGTTGTCTGACGCCTCGGCGGGTCGGACGGTCACCAGCGGCTGCCGTGAGCTGACGAGGTCGTTGACCGCGCAGTGAACGCGCTCAATCACGCCGTCGAATGGTGCAGCCAGCACGATCTCGATCTTCATCGCGACCATGACCGCGAGGGCATCGCCCTGCTTCACTACCGCTCCGGCTGTTGCGTGGACAGCGACGACCGTGCCGGGCATCGGCGCGCGGAGCACGCCGTCGCTGGCCGCGCCCGATTCCGCTCGCTGAATGAGCGGTCCGTTGCTGACCTGCCAGCGTCCGCGCACCGAGCTGACATCCCAGCCGCCGCCGGTTTCGACGATAGCGATGCCGGCGCGGACGGCGGCGTCGCCGTTGGCATCTGCAAAGCCTTCGCCCTCATCGACCAGCACCTGCCAGCCGTCGGCCGTCCGTCGATAGGCGATGCGTCGCTGCCAGCCGTCGGCTTCGTTGCCGTGCAGGACGTGGATAGCGTCGCCAACGACGCGAAACGGACCGGCGCTTGAACCGTCCGATCTGACCCGTAATCCGACGGCAGCGATTTCGGCGTCGCCGGGAGGCGCTTCCTGGACGGTGACGTCGTTGGCGGTCTGGACGTCGTGCGCCATTGTGCGGAAACGCTCGTCGTTCAGCACGGCGCGCAGCCATGGGCGGTTGGTGTCGATCCCAGCAATTCGGACGCGAGCGAGCGCTTCCTGCAGACGCTTGATTGCGGCGGCGCGGTCCGGTGCGTGGACGATCACCTTCGCGACCAGTGAGTCGTAGAAGCTGGGTACGCTATCGCCCGCCTCGTAGCCGGCGTCGACCCGCAAGCCGGGAAGGGACGGCCAGTCGAGCAGCGTGATCTTCCCCGGGCTTGGTGTAAAGCCGCGGACAGCGCTCTCGGCATACAAACGCGCCTGGATCGCGTGACCGCGCGGCACGGTCGGCTCCGGCAGGTCATCGCTACTGAGCAGGTGAAGCTGGATGGCAACCAGGTCAATGCCGGTCACCTCTTCGGTCACCGTGTGCTCGACTTGCAAGCGCGGGTTGACCTCGATGAACACCGGCGTGTCGTCGCTGCCGAGCAGGAACTCGACCGTGCCAACCCCACGCAATCCTACGGCGCTACCCATCTTGACGGCGTACTGATGGAGCGCAGCTCGGGTGTCATCAGACAGGCCGAACGCCGGGGCTTCCTCAATCGCTTTCTGGTGACGACGCTGAATCGAGCAGTCGCGATCGCCGAGGGCAACAGAGTCCTGTCCGTTCCCGGCGATCTGCACCTCGACGTGTCGCGCGCCGGAGACGAGCTTCTCCAGATAGACGCGCGTGCCGGCTGCGGATGCGCCCGCCTCGCGCAGGGCGGATTCGATTGCCGACTCAACGTCGTCAGCGTGCTGGATGACGCGCAGGCCGCGACCACCTCCGCCGCTGACGACCTTGGCCATCAGCGGGAAGCCGATCTCGCGGGCAGCGGCATCCCATGCCGCGCGATCGTCGAACGTCAACGGTTCACTGGCAGCGAGGATGGGCACGTCCGCATGACGGGCGGCTTCGCGAGTGGCGACCTTGTCGCCGCAGATCGTGAGTGTCTCCGGGGATGGGCCGACGAAGGCAATGCCCGCATCCTTGCATGCCTGCGAGAGGTCCGCTCGTTCGCTCAAGAAGCCGTATCCTGGGTGCAGCGCTGTGGCACCTGCCCGCAGCGCTGCAGCGACAACGAGCGCCGGCTCCAGCTCACTGCCTGCCGGGCCGATGCGCTCGACGCGCCCGATCGCGCGTGCCGCGTAGCTCTCCAGATCCGGATCGCCGAGCAGCGCGACCGGCTGCCATCCGAGTGCCCGCGCGGTTCGCGCGATCCGAGCAGCAATCTCGCCACGATTGGCGATTGCCAGAATCGGTCCGAGGCTCATGAGCGAACCTCCGACCAGCTTGGCTGGCGCTTCTCGAGGAATGCGTTCATGCCCTCCTGGCCCTCGGGGTCGGCGCGACGATCGGCTGCCAGTTCGGTGCAGTGCTTGCGTAGCTGGTCCGGCGTGAGGCTGCCGAACGCAATCACGTCGACCATCGCCTTCGTATCGCGCATCGAGCCGGGTGCGTTCCTGGCGAGCTGACCCATCCACTCGGAGACGACGCCATCCAGCTCGTTCTCTGCCGCCTCTCGATGAATCAGGCCAATGCGCAACGCCTCTTCGGGGCCGAACGGCTCGGCGAGCAGCATCGCCGCCTTGGCGTGATGCGGCCCGACCGCGCGCACGAACGTCGGGCCAATCGCAGCTGGCACGAGCCCCAGCCGCGCCTCGGAGAGTGAGAAGCGTGTGCCTTCGGCTGCGACAACGAGATCTGCCGCTGCCACCAGACCAATTGCACCGCCGAAGGCTGCCTTGTGGACGCGCGCAATGACCGGCTTCGGGCCGGTCGCGATCCGATCCAGCAGGTTATAGAGGCGCACGGCGTCGCTGACGACTTCGGGCCGATCTGACGCCACACGATACTGGTTGACGTCTGCGCCAGCACAGAAGACGGGCCCTGCGCCCGCCAGCACTATCGCGCGAGCCGCGTCATCGCTGAACGCCTGTTCCAGCGCTTCGGCGATTGCCTCGACCAGCTCGCGAGCCAGCGCGTTGCGCACCTCGGGTCGGTTGAGTGTCAGCCATGCCGCTCCGTCTCGGACCTCGTAGAGCAGGATCCCGCCGCCAAATTCTTCAGACATCGTTGTCTCCTTCGTTTGCGTGTGGCCCGGCTACATGCGCAGGACGCCGATGGGCGAATCTTCGATCGCGGCATTGAGAGTCGAACGCAGCGCAATCCCGAGGACTGTCCGCGTATCGCGCGGATCGATAACGCCGTCGTCCCAGAGGCGTGCCGTTGCATACCACGGGGTCGTCTCCGCTTCATAGCGTTCCTGCACTGCGGCGCGTCGAGCGGCGGCTTCGTCTGGCGACAGCTCGGCGTCGCGCGATCGGCCGATCGACGTCAATACGCCTGCCGCCTGCTCGCCGCCCATCACGCCGATGCGTGACGTCGGCCAGCTGAACAGGTAGCGCGGGTCGTAGGCACGGCCGCACATGGCGTAGTTGCCGGCCCCATAAGACGCGCCGGTTATCAGCGTCAGCTTGGGCACCTGCGCAGTCGCAACCGCAGAGACCATCTTCGCGCCGTCACGCGCGATGCCGCCATGCTCCGCCTCGCGACCGACCAGGAAGCCGGTGATGTTCTGGACGAAGAGCAGCGGAATGCGCTGCTGGGCGCAGAGCATGATGAAGTGTGCGCCCTTACGGGCCGAATCAGCGAACAGAACGCCATTGTTGGCGACGATCCCGACCGGCATGCCGAACAGTCGACCGTAGCCGCAGACCAGTGTCTCGGCGTAATCACGCTTGAATTCGTCGAGCGTGCTGCCGTCGAGGATGCGGCGCAGCAGGGGCCGTGGGTCGTAGGGGGTGCGCGGGTCGGGCGCAACGAGGCCGAGAATGTCATCAGGGTCCTCGACCGGCTCGCGGGTCGGGAGGATCTCCCACGGCAACTGTGGCGTTGTTCGCGGCGGTGTCTGCATGAGTCGGCGGGCGATCTGGAGGGCTTCTTCCTCGCTGTCGGCGATGTAGTCGACGACGCCGCTGATCCGGCCATGCACGTCTGCGCCGCCAAGCTCTTCGGCGCTGATCTCCTCTCCGGTCGCGGCTTTGACCAGCGGTGGACCACCGAGGAAGATCGTGCCGTTGCCGCGCACGATGATCGCCTCGTCGGACATTGCCGGGACATAGGCACCGCCGGCCGTGCAGGAGCCAAGGACGGCTGCGACCTGCCGTATTCCTTCGGCTGAGAGCTGCGCCTGGTTGCTGAAGATACGTCCGAAGTGATCGCGATCGGGGAAGACCTCGGCATGCAGCGGCAGAAACGCGCCACCGGAATCAACCAGATAGAGACAGGAAAGACGGTTCTGCCGCGCAATCTCCTGCGCGCGCAGATGCTTCTTCACGGTGATCGGGAAGTAGGTCCCGCCCTTGACGGTCGGGTCGTTGGCGACGATGACGACCTCGCGTCCATCGACCAGACCGACGCCAGTGACAATCCCTGCTCCCGGGGCATCGTCGTCGTACATGCCGTTTGCTGCCAGCGTCGAGAGCTCCAGGAAGGGCGACGCGGGGTCCAGCACCCGGTCTATGCGCTCGCGCACCGGCAGCTTGCCGCGCTGCCGCGAGCGCTCCTGCGCGCGCGGTCCGCCACCGGCTGCTGCGATGGCGAGCTTTCCGCGCAGCTCTTCGATCAGGCGCAGGTTGTCCTCGCGCCAGTCCTCGCGTATGACCGTTGCCGTCGAATCCGTCACGAGTGATTGCCTCCCAGCGGCACCATCCTGGTGCGCGAGCGCCCGGCCACGTCGCCGGGCGCAAGAACGTGTATCCCGTCGCAGGAGTCGGGCCGAGATCAGCTTCGCGGCGGGGTCGTCGGGTCCTGGAAGCCGAGCATGCTCTTTGTCATGCGGATCTCGCCGATGTGGTTCCATGAGTGCGAGACAGTGTGCTGCAGCCGCGATCCGACACTGACCGGATTCCCCAGCGCCATCACCTCACGCGCAAGCTCTTCGTCGGTCGCGTCGTCAAGATAGGCATGGGTCTCGTCGAGCAGCTGCTGGCGGTAGCGGGCGAAGACCTCGCCGTTGTGAACCAGCTCGTCTACCTCAGCGTCCGTGTAGCCGAAGCCGATACCGGTACCGCGGCCGCCCTTGCCGTCCGGGTTGTAGCCCAGCGCCTCGGAGTAGCCGCCACGATGCCAGGCGTCCTCACCTGGAGCGCCGCCCTTGATGGTCCAGTTGAGATCGAGATCCCAGATGCGCAGGATGTGCCAGTAGATGAATCCAACGGGATTCAGGTATTCGCCCGGGCGCTTCGCGAGCGTTTCGTCGTCAACGTCGCTGACCTGATTCGTCAGCATCTTGACCATGTCGTCGATCTGCTCGCGGTAGATGCTTTGTCCGTCCATCCAACCCTCAACTGTCATCGGCGCGCACGCGCCACCTGCAGCATCCGCCCCGATTGACGGACGCTATTCAATCGTTCTGTCGTGCGCGACGGTGCCCGGCCGGGACCAATCGATTGCACGCGCTGTGGCGACGACCGTAAATGCCATCGTCGTCACTGCCAGACCAACCATAGTTGCATTGTAGCCGTATCGATCGATGGACTGTGCGGTCAGTAATGCACCGAGGCTACTGCCGAGGAAGAGCGCAAAGGCAAATAGCGCAATACCCGTCGCTCTCGCGCTCGGGGCCAGTTCTGTTGCGCGTGTCTGCAATGTCGAGTGCAGCAGAATATAGGCAGAGCCGGACAGGAGCATGGCGAGCGGGAAGATGACGAGCGACGGCTGCAGCGTCGTCAACAGGTAGGCGATGGCAACGCCGGTTCCACCGATTGCGATCATGCGGCGCTCTCGCAGCAGCCGTGCAGCGCGACCGATTAGCCGGCCTGTCACAACCGACGCAATCCCGAACAGCGCGATGATGAAGCCAATCGCCACGTAGGAGTAGCCGTCGCGGTCGCGCAGCAGTGCGCCGAAGTAGGCGAATGCGCCGATGGTGAAGCCGCCCTCGATGAATATCAGGAGCAGGAAGAGCGCGTGCCGACGGTCGGCAAAGACAGCGTGGTAAGGCGCGAGTCGCGATGCGCGTACCGTTGGTGGTCGGCGCGCCGGCAAGCCGCTGCGCAGCATCAGGATGACGATGATCAGCGCCAGCGAGCCGTCGAGCAGGAAGATCGTGCGCCACGAAATGACCGCTGCCAGGAAGCCGCCAGCTGCTGCAGATATCACCTGACCGATCGCTGCCGCCATGACGGTGTAGCCGATGATGCTCTGGCGCTCGCCATACGCAACCGTCTCGCCGATCCAGGCGAGCGTCAGCGGGAAGACGGCCGCCGCGACGATGCCGGTCAGCAGCCGAAACAGCACCAGTGTGCGCAGGTCCGGCGCAATCGAGCAGAGAACCTCGCCAATGGCAAAGCCGACGAGCGCGACACAGATGACGCGGACGTGGCCGGTGCGGTCGGCGAGTGGGCCATAGAGGAGCTGAAAGAGGCCGTAGGGCAGGAGATAGGCGGTGACGATCAGGCCGGCCCGGCCGATCGTCACGTCGAGGTCGTCGGCGATGGCCGGCAGGATCGGGGTGATGACGCGCGAGTCGACCGAGACGACGAAGATGGCGGCGATCAGCAGCCAGAGCGTTTGTCGTTGGGTCGACTCGCGGCGGGCATCGATCACTCGCTCATGAGCCGCTGTGCCACGGTCGGCGGTATCATCCAGCGCAAGCGCCCCGCGCCCGGTGCCAGGTCGCTATCGGGAAGGCCGATGCGCGCGATTGCGCCGGTCCTGAATCCGATTCCACAGTCCGGATCCTGATGCAGCAGGTAGCCGACCAGATAGGCTACCCCCGGCATGTGTCCAGCAGCGACAACTGTCTCCGGATTGTCGTGTCTGGCGATTTCAGCCAGGACTCCGCCCGGCGAACCGCCCGGCGCAAGCTCGTCGCAGATCGTCGGCGCTGCCGAACCCACCCGCTCGGCGATGATCTCGGCAGTCTGGCGGGCACGAACCAGCGGGCTGGTCAGCACCAGATCGGGCGTCACGCCGAGCCGCGCCAGCAGCGCCGCCATCGTCTCGATTTCGGCACGCCCCTCCTCAATCAGCCAGCGCATCTCATCACTGGTAACGCGCTGGTCTCCGTGGTCAAGTGCCTTGCCGTGGCGGACGATGTAGATCTCCATGAGTCCCGTCTCTCGTCATCGAAATCGGTGTGAGCTACCCAGCCAGTCCGAGCTTGGCGATACCCTCGCGTGCGCCGCTGAGCATGAAGCCGGCGTCTGAACCGGCAGTCAGGTAGATGAAGCCCTGCTCGGCCCGGCGCAGCGCGTCGTCCGGCGTGAACGCGGCGAAGCCCGGGATCTTGCCGGTGTTCTTGCAGGCCTCGATCACACGCTCAATCGCGCGGGCGTGGCGGTCATCGTTGGCCGAATCGCGAGGATGGATGCCCAGGGACAGCGCCAGGTCGCCAGGGCCGACCCAGCAGCCATCGACACCCGGAGTGGACATAATCGCCTCAGCGTTCTCGACGGCCTCGATGCTCTCGATCTGTACCGCGACGAACAGCTCGTCGTTGATGCGATCGAAGTAGTCTGGGCCGTAGCGAACTGCCGCACCGGCACCCCACGAGCGCGTCCCAACGGGCGGGATGCGACAGGCGTCTGCGGCGGCCTTGGCGTCTGCGGCGGTATTGACCATCGGCACGATGATGCCGAGCGCGCCTTCGTCAAGCAGGCGACCGATCAGCGTGTAGTCGTTGCGGGCGACTCGCGCCATCGGCACCGAGCCGCCGGCCTCGATCGCCATGAGCGTCATGGTGACCTGCTCCGGACCGAACGAGCCGTGCTGGGTATCGACGAACATGAAGTCGGGTCCCAGGCGGGAGAGCTGCTCGGCAGCGACCGGCGAGCCCAGCCCCAGTGTGTAGCCGAACGCCGGTTGCCCGGCGAGCATTTTGCGCTTCGCCTCGTTGGTCCGCATTGCGTCACCTTTCATCTGTGCAGCATCCGGATTGTGCCGCGACACTATACTCCGATCTGAGGCGCAGCAGTGCGTATTGCGTGGGCAGCAAGAGGACGGTTGCAACATGGATCAGGATCGGCAGCGCAATCGCTTTCGTGGCGTCATGCTGGGGATGGCGGCGGGAGACGCGCTCGGAGCCACGGTCGAGTTCAAGTCGCCCGAGGCCATTGCCGCAACAATTGGCGTTCACCGCGAGATCGTCGGCGGGGGCTGGCTGCATCTACCGGCCGGTGAAGTGACGGACGACACGCAGATGGCACTCTGCATCGCGCGATCGCTCGTTGAGAAGCAGCGCTTTGATGCTGATGACATCGCGGCCAACTTCGTCGAATGGTTTCGATCCGATCCCAAGGACATTGGCAACACGACCCGCCATGCGCTGGAGCTGCTGAACGATGGCGTGCCGTGGCAGGACGCCGGTGCCCGTACGCACGAGGCGATGCGCCCGCGCGATGCGTCGAATGGCTCGATCATGCGCTGCGCGCCGATCGCGCTGGCTGCCTGGCGCGACGCTGAAATGAATGCGCGCCACTCGGCTGACTCATCGCGGATCACGCACGCGAACCCGCTCTGCGTCGATGCCTGCGTCGCGCTGAATGCAGCTGTAGCGGCGCTGCTCCTCGGTGAATCCGACCCGTTGGCGGCGGCTGATCGCGCAGCCGAGCTGGACGAGGTCCGAACGGCGATCGACGCAGCCGCCACAGCGACGCCCGACACGTTGCCAGCGGGAGGCTACGTGCTGGATACGCTCAGCGCGGCGCTCTGGGCGGTGACGGCGCACGACACGCCGGAAGATGCGATCGTGGCGGCCGTCAATCTGGGGAATGACGCCGATACGACCGGCGCGGTTGCCGGTGCGCTGGCTGGCGCGCGCTGGGGCGCCGATGCGTTGCCCACTCGCTGGGTTGACACCCTGCTGGCAAAGGACGAGCTAGTCGCGCTCGCTGACGCGCTGCTCGATCTCGGGTAGCTCTCCTTCGGGCAGCGCCTCGACCGTCGCACGGTCGAGGACGCGCAGTCGATAGCCGCCCGGCAGTTCGTGCGCGATCTGCTTGAGGATGTCCTCAATCTCCAGATTCCCCGGACCGCTCAGTTCCAGAATCACACGCTGGGAAGCAGTCTCTTCGACAGACTGCGCCGCCAGATCGGCCCGCAGGATGAGTGCGTGGTAGATCAGCACGGCGGCTGATACGAGGAAGACCCCACCTGGAATGCTCAGCGCGCGGCCCAGCGATTCGGTTCCAACGTCCAGAAGCGCCGATAACGTCCGGTAGATTATCAGCGCCAACGACACGAGGACGGCGACGACTGCGCCGGCCAGCGCCGTATAGACGTAGACCCGCCGGACCGTGTTTGAGCGTTCGACGAGCGGGTCGTCCTCGACCCACTGGCCAAAGCGGTATGACTGCCAAAGCCAGGTGGCTGCTCCAAGCAGCGCGACCGGCAGCATGGCGCTCAGCTCGTCCTTCCACGGGCCACTGCCAACGAGTGATGCCTGTCGTCCGGCGAGACGGTCGAATGCTGTCGCCAGCGTGCTCGCCAGCCCGATCGACCCAGCCGCCAGCCCAATCAGTGCGATGCCGTAACTGTAGATGCGGCGGAAGTTGGCCTGGTCGACTGCTTCGCTACTCTCGTCCGCCTCAGCGACGACCAACTGCCCGAACATGAACCACGCGGCCGCAAACGGGATCGCCCTGAGCAGCGGCTCCACGATTCGGAAGCTGATGTTCTCCGGTCCGTCGGATGCGCCAAGGATTTCGCGGACAACTTGCTCCAGCGACTCGGCGGCGAAGACGAGGCTGACGATCAGCCCGATGAAGGTGAGCGCATACAGCGCGAACCGTCGCAGGACGGAGCGGCGCTCAGCCACACCGAGCGCGTCTGGACGCGCGATCAGCCGGATTGCGCGCAGCATCTGCAATGCCACGAGAGCCAGCCCGACGAGCGACCCGGCGACGCCAGCAGCGAGACCATCGATCCACCAGTGTGTAGCAGTGAGAACCGGACGCTCGTCGAAGATCGCCTGCGCCGCGAGGCTGAGGAGATCAGAAAGGCTGGTGAGCGCGACGATGGCGGCGACGACCAGAGCTGCATACAGCGAGAAGCGCGGTAGTGCAGCGCTCTTTGCGAGCCCCGCTCCGTGCTGCTCGTCGCGACGCCGCACATGGCTGTGATAGAGCCAGACGGCAGCAGTCGTCATCATCAGCGCCAGACTGTCCGGAATCGTCGCTGGCGACGTACGCGCGTCCTCGCTCGCAAGCTCGCGGATCAGCTCGCGTACGAACGAGATTGATGATGTCAGGAAGATGACGAACGTCACCAGCAGGACCACAGCCAGATAGAGCGCGCGCTCAGTTGAGGATCGTTCAGTCTCAGCCTGCGTGTCTGTCCCGGCGACTGCCCGCTCAGCCAGCCACCAGTGCAGCAGCCAGATCGGCAGCGCGACGACGATGATGGCGATTACCAGGCTGGCCTCGCGCCGGAATGCGTCGGCGTCGCCGGAGATAAGGTCCGTGCTTCGCAGCGCGTCGCTGATGCGTTCGAACAGGTTCATCAGCAGTCGGCTGATACCAACTCCGATTGCCAGCAGGCTGACCGCAGACACGAAGTAGAGATAGAGCCGCCTTGCGCGTTGCATCGCTCACCTCATTCTCGAACGCCGCGCTTTAATACAGCGCAACGTACGGATCGTCGATCAGCCAGATGCCATTCTCATAGACGAGCGGCACCGTTTGCGTCCACGAATAGTGGTCGATGAACAGCCCGCCACTGCCACTGTTTTCGATGCGCAGGTATACGTTGGCGCGCTCCCCGGTGATGTCAGTGCGTTGCAGGGTTATCAGTCGCGTATCGATCGTTGAGCTGGATTGGTAGCGCCACCAGCCCGGGTCGTCGTCGATCTGCTCCCGAGCGCGTTCGCTGAGCAGACGACGACCATCGGCTTCATCACCGCGACGGACCGCGTCAAGGTAGCGCTGGACGACGCCTTCGGGCGAAGCGGGGTCAAGGCTCACCCTGTCTGGATCGCCCAGCGCGAGGATGACCGCCACGGCGACCATGACAACGGCAAGCACCGCCCCACCGGCGATCAGGACAAGTCGCTCCGGTTTGCCCATTTCAATCACCTCGTGTCGCGTGGCCGTCAGTCGGCCGTGTCGGCAGCGTACAGCGTAGCGCTTAGTCTTCCGACCACCACCAGCGACGGCTAGTGTTCAGATTTTCGCAGCCATCCTCCGTGATCAGAATGTTGTCTTCCAGACGCAGTCCGCCTTCCGGGTGTCGGTAGAGTCCCGGCTCTGGCGTCAGGAACATGCCTGGCCGCAGGATAGTTCGGTCGCCAGTGAACAGCACCGGCGGCTCATCGTTCGACACGCCAAGGCCGTGGCCGCAGTAGGTGCTCGGACCGCCGAAGTGCATCGACTGGTAGCCATCGAAGCCCTCGGCGTGCGCGATCTCGTCGATTGCATCCTGCAGCTCCTCGGCCCGCACACCTGGCGCGGCCCTGGCGATGATCGCGTCTAGCATGCGGTCGACCGTCTCGAACATGTGACGTTGCGTGTCGTTCGGCGGGCCGATGACGGCCGAGCGGCAAATGTCGAAACCGTAGCCGCGATAGCGACCGCGAATCTCCATCTGGGCCATGTCGCCGCGCTCCAGCACGCGATCGGTGGCGAACGGTCGAATCAGCGGCTCGCCCGACCGATAGACACCGCTCTGGCAGGTAAGCGACGTGTTGTACGCGCCAAGCGAGCGCAGCGTCCGGTCGATATCATCGACCACGTCCTGCTCGGTCCGACCGACGCGGTAGGCCTGCATTGCCGTTTCGGCTCCGGCGTCGGCGATCTTCGCCGCCTCGCGCAGGATCTCCTGCTCCATTTCGTCCTTCGTCGTGCGCATTGTCCAGAGGATGTCGTCGGCGAAGTAGAAGCTGCAGTAGGGCAGGGCGGCGCGGATGTCGTTGTAGAGCAGCACCGGCATGAACTCCTCGCCGACAATGCCCCAGCGCTCGCCGTTCTCCAGCCCGTACTTGCCGATGACCCGTGCCAGTCCACGCGGCAGGTTGGTATCGACCTCGACCTGCTCAACGGTGACGTTCGGCTCGTAGTAGGGCGAGGTGACCAGCAGCGTCTCCGGCTTATCGACCGGAATGACGACGGCGCAATAGCCACGTCCGCGTTGCTCGTACATCGACGGGTGCGAGCCGGCGATCGGCTGGTGGTTGGCGAGATAGAGGCCGTTCCCAGCGCGGTCCGGATCGCGCGACAGCACGATCAGGCCGGCAAAGCTGCGAGCGCTCGCTTCTACGCGGCAGCGTTGGCGGCGCTCCGCATACGCTTCCAGCGGAATCGGCAGATTGGCAGTGTCAGTCATGAACGCGTTTCCTCCCCAAGTCACACTCGTGATCCGGTATCCCCGTCGCGACACGTACCGTACCGTACAATCGGCATATGAACACATTCACGCCACCCGGCAGCGCGTGGGGACATGCCGATGTCGCGGAGCTTGTGCGCTCGATCACTCCGTCGGTCGCTGAGAGTGACGAGCGCTTTCTGCATTCCACGTCCAATGATGACGTCGTCAAGGCGCTGGCCGAGGTCGGCCTGCTGGGCCTGACGCTGCCGCACCGTTACGGCGGGATGGGCCGCGACTACGCTGCCCTCGGCGTGGTTTGCGAGGAGCTGGGCGCGGTTGATACCGCTCACCAGGTGAGCTTTACCGTGCATCTGGCGCTTACCTCCGCTTGCATCTTGCAGTGGGGCACGGAAGAGCAGCGCCAAAGCTGGTTGCCACGGCTGGCGCACGGTGAGGAGATCGGCACGTTCGGGCTGACCGAGCCGGACGCCGGATCGGATGTCGGCGCGCTGCGCATGCAGGCTCGGCAGGTCGAGGGCGGCTTCGTTCTTAACGGCGAGAAGTCCTGGATCAGCGCCGCCAATCAGGCATCGGTCTACATCATCTTCGCTTCCGTCGATCGTGCCCTGCGCCACAAAGGTATCACTGCGTTCGTCGTGCCGGCTGATGTCCCCGGCGTGTCGTCGACGGTGCTGCACGGCAAGCTCGGCCTGCGCTCCGGGGATACCGGCACTGTTGTCTGCAACGGCGTGTTTGTGCCGGATGAGGCCGTACTCGGCAACATCGGCGAGGGCTTTGTCGTCGCCCTCTCGACGCTCGGCAATGGCCTGTTCACTGTCGGTTGCGGTGCGCTCGGCATCGCGCGCGCCTGTCGCGAGTGGACTGTCGAGTTCCTGCGTGAGGTAGGTGCCGACTCGCAGCTCGATCTCGGGCTACTAGCGAACATGGTCGCCCGCGAACAGGCATCGCGGCTCCTCCTGGTGCGGGCGGCGGAGCTGAAGAACGCTGGTCTTCCGAACGCGCAGCAGACCGGAGTAGCCAAGTGGCGCGCCTCGGCTGCAGCGGTCGAGAACGCGCGCGATGCACTGGAGATCTGGAGCCGTCATTCCGCCGGTGAGCATCCGACGCTGCTGCGCCACGCCTTCAATGCCAAAGCAACCGTGATCTACGGCGGGACGTCGGAGATCCACACCTCGATGCAGGGTGCTTATGCGCTTGGCCATCGCGTCGAGCGTCCCTTCCGCCGCCCGTCTCCGACAGCGGCCGACCTCGCCTGAGACAACGTCCAGAGGTGGTTACAATGCTCAGGCCCGGGGACGGCCCAGGCCCGACAGACACACCGTTGGGAGGGACGCATGCTCAAGCACCGCGAGGTTGGGGATTGGATTGATGAGCGCCAGGAGCGCTTTATCACCATCTCCGATACCATCTGGGAATACGCCGAGGTCGCGCTCGCCGAGACGAAATCGTGCCAGCTGCAAGCTGAAGACCTTGAGGCCGATGGCTTTCGCGTAACCCGTAATGTCGGCGGACTCCCGACAGCCATTGTCGCCGAGTGGGGCGAGGGCGCACCGATCATCGGGTTCCTCGGCGAGTACGACGCACTGCCGGAACTCTCGCAGAAGAACCAGGCTGCTCAGGATCCGCTCGTTCCTGGTGGCGCGGGCCACGGCTGCGGCCACAACCTGCTCGGCACCGCCAGCCTGGCTGCCGCATCGGCCGTGAAGAGCTGGCTGCAGGCGACCGGCCGCAAGGGTACCGTTCGCTACTATGGCTGCCCCGCCGAAGAGACTGGTGCCGGCAAGGTGTTCATGGCGCGCGATGGCGCGTTCGCCGATCTGGACGCGGCAATCACCTGGCACCCGGGTAGCAAGATCTCGGTGATGCGCGGTAGCTCGCTGGCGATCGATCACGCGACCTTCCGCTTCTTCGGCAAGACCGCCCACGCTGCCGGTGCGCCGGAGATGGGGCGCTCGGCACTCGATGCCGTCGAGCTGATGAATATCGCCGTGAACTACCTGCGCGAGCACGTCATCGAATCGGCGCGTATCCACTATGTCATCACCAATGGCGGCGGCCAGCCGAACGTTGTGCCGGCCGAGGCGGAGGTCTGGTACTACATCCGCGCGCCGCGCCGCGATCAGGTCGATCCGATCACCCAGCGCATCCTCACCATCGCCGAGGCTGCCGCTGCGATGACCGAGACGCGCGTTGAGGTCCACGACCTTTACGGCATCCACGGCTTCCTGCCGAATCAGACGCTTGCGTCGCTCGGCATGGAGGTGCTGGACCAGCTTGGCCCGATGCAGTTTACCGCCGAAGAGGAAGCCTACGCCCGCGAAGTGTCAGACGCGTTCGGCGAGGCGGCCCGTATCCGCGCGCTTGAGCACTCGGGTCTACCGAAAGACATGAAAGACCAGGTGCTGCTGACCGAGCCGGTCCAGCCGACCGACGAGGGCAAGACGATGTCCGGCTCGACCGACGTGGCCGAAGCCAGCTGGAACGCCCCGACGGTGCAGTTCTCGACGACGACCTGGGCGCTCGGTGCGCCGGGCCATTCGTGGGGCATCACCGCGACCGGCGCAATGTCGATCGGCCACAAGGGCATGCTCCACGCCGCCAAAGCGATGGCGATCACCGCTGCGCAGCTCATCGACGATCCCGACCTGCTGGCGAAAGCCCGGGCCGAGTTCGAGGAGCAGACTGACGGTTACACCTACAAAGCGCCGATCCCCGAAGGGACTGTGCCGCCTAAGGCGCGCGTTCGCTCCTAGCGTGGTTCGCTGGGCGTAGGCTGCGGCAATGTGTCGCAGCCTACGCCCGCACCAGTTCGTCCAGCGCTTAGACAACCAGACCGGGGAACTCGTCACCGCCATGGCCGCCCTGCTGCATGACGGTCAGCGAGGTCGTCGTCCAACGCTTCGAAAGCTCCCACGGAATGCCAAGTGGGCTGCTGACGTCGTAGCGGCCATGAATCAGCCGGCCCGGGATGCCATTCAGCTTTGCTGCATCGCGGATGAGCTGGTCATCCTCCAGAAACGCGGCATTGCTCCAGTAGTGCGTCACTAGCCGCGCAAAGCGGAGACGGAACTCCGGATCGCTGTAGCGCAGGCTCGGCTGGAAGCCGGGCGCGAGCGATACGTGGACGTCCTCCCAAATGCACCACTCGCGGGCCGCGTGCTCCTGGATCGCCGGATCTGGATCGCGCAGCATGGCTGCGTAGGCATCGATCAGGCGCATTCCTCGATAGCGCTCGGTGACCGCGCCCGCGAAGCGATCCCACTCCTGCGGGAAGACGCGCCCCATGTCCTCCGTAATCCACTCAACTTCGCGGCGCGATGTTGTCGTGACGAGTCCCAGCACCATGCCGCGGACACGATCCGGGTGCGCGTGGGCGTACGCCTGCGCCAGCGTCGTACCCCAGGAGAAGCCGAGCAGCACCCATTGCTCGACCTCGTGCATCTCACGCAGCGCCTCCATGTCGGCAATGAGATGTTGTGTCGTATTGGTGGCGAGGTCGGCGTCCCGCTCGTTTGCCAATGGTCGGCTGCGCCCTGCGCCGCGTTGATCGAACAGGATTGCGCGGTACATGGACGGATCGAAGAAGCGGCGCTGGCCGGGCGACGCGCCCGATCCGGGTCCGCCGTGAACGAAGAGCGCGGGGATGCCATCGGGGTTGCCGCAGGCTTCCCAGTAGACCTGATGACCGTCGCCGGTGTCGAGCATGCCCTGCTCGAACGGCTCGATTTCGGGATATCGGCGGTCCATCGCGTCTCCTTCGAGCTGGTCGGATTGCAGAACGTGGCTACGACGAGATGTGCTATTCGGTTTTGTGCGCTGGAGATGCACTGGTCGGCCAGAGGCCGGCGCGGCGGCGGTGAATCGTCATGTACGCAAGCCGCTCGGCGTCGCTACGGATCGAGCGCCAGGTACCCTTTGGGATAACAACCGCGGTGCCGGACTGTATGGCGATCTCTGCCTCGTCGATAATGACCGTTCCCGCTCCGTCAACGCCGATGACGACAACATCGACCTCGCTGTTGCGGTGTCGCTCGATTGGCGTTTCATGCGTGATGACGACGACGTTCATGTTGAGGTCGGTCGATGTCATAGACCAGATTGCGCCGGTTGTTGTCGCTGCTTCGGCGATCTCGCGCGCCGCAATACGCTCGCCGATTGCGGGCTCGTGTGTTGAATTACTCACTCCCTGACCCTTCGGATGTGATCTGCGGAACTATGCAAGGAAGTAACGCTGGCTGAGTGGTAGGTGTTCGGCGGGCGGGTTGATGACTGGCTCGCCGTCGATGTAGACCTCGTTGGTTCCCGGATCGACCTGCACGCGAGGACTGGCGGCGTTATGCAGCATAGCGTCCTTGTAGGTCTTGCGCACGTCACGAACGGCCACCGGCTTGCGCCGCAGATGCTCGCCGCCGGGGATGCCGGCCGTCGCGTAGCGCGAGACGAAGTTCACGGCCAACTCAGCCGGCGCGAGGCCCATCCCGCCCCACATCGGGCGATAGACGAGCGGCTGGCTGGTGCGCGTCGAACCCTGACCGTCGCCGACTTGCGCGCTGGCAACAAATCCGCCTTTGATGATCGCCGAGGGCTTGACACCGAAGAACGCCGGTTGCCAGAGCACCAGATCGGCGATCTTCCCAGGTTCAAGGCTGCCGACCTCATGATCCAGCCCGTGGGCGATCGCTGCATTGATCGTGTACTTCGCGATGTACTGCATGATGCGGGCGTTGTCGTCCCCGTCGCCGGTTTCGGGGTCGAACCCGCCGCCGCGCACTTGCTTCATGTGATGGGCCAGCTGCCAGGTGCGCGAGATGACCTCGCCGATCCGGCCCATGCCCTGCGAATCCGACGACACCATCGCAATCGCTCCGATGTCGTGAAGGACATCTTCGGCGGCGATCGTCGAGGCGCGAACGCGATCACGCGCGGCAGCCATATCTTCCGGGTTCTGGCGGTCCAGCCGATGGATGGCGATGATCATGTCAAGCTGCTCGGCGATAGAGTTGATCGACCACGGCAGCGTCGGGTTCGTCGACGACCCGATGATGCGTGGATCACCGGCAATCTCGATCAGGTTCGGTGCGTGCCCGCCACCTGAACCTTCGACGTGGTAGGCGTGGATTGAGCGACCGGCAATCGCCGCAATCGTCTCGCTCAGCGCGCCAGCTTCGTTCAGACCGTCGGTATGGATGGCGACCTGCCCACCGGCGAGATCGGCAACCGAGAGGCAGGTGTCGATGACTGCCGGAAACGCGCCGACATCCTCATGGATCTTCAGGCCGGATGCGCCGACCTCAAACGCCGTTTCAAGTTGCGCCGTGTCGCTCGATCCGCGCGCGAGCACCGCGAGGTTGATCGGGATCGCTTCGAATGCCTCGAAGACATGGCGCATATTGTTGAGCGGGTTGACGCCGAGGTCCCAGACACCGCCGCTACCCTGACCGACCAGCGTCGTGATCCCCGAATAGGCAGCCGCGCCGACAATGCTTGAAGAGGACAGATGGACGTGTGTGTCGATGCCACCGGGCGTAACGATCGCGCCGTCGGCGGCGATCATGCCGGTAGCGCTGCCGATCAGCAGGTCGACGTTCTCCATGATATCGGGATTGCCGGCCCGGCCGATTCCGGCTATTCGGCCGTCCTTGATACCGATGTTGCTGCGGAAGATGCCGAGCACCGGATCAACGACGATTGCGTTCGTAATGACCAGATCGAGCTGGCTGGCGCTGGTCTTGCCGTTCCAGCCGCTGCGGCCGAAAAGCATGCCGTCGCGCATGGGTCGCCCGAAGCCTGCCAGGGGCTCAAAGCCGTGGAGGGTGTCATCGCGCTCGACGCGGGCGAACAGGTTGGTGTCCGCCAGACGGATGCGGTCGCCGGTCGTCGCGCCGTAACGGCGGTTGTACTCTTCGCGTTCCATTCTGACCGGCATGGATGCTCCCCTCCCTGCATCGTGATGACGGACTGAGGGCATGATACCCTGTCCTCGCTGACCGCCAGAGCATGAGGAGGATGGGTGATGAACGCGACCGACGTCCTGAACGCTCCGCCAATCGAGGGCCGAACGTTCCCGAAGTTCCACTTCGCCGGAAGCCATCGCCAGATCGGCGAGCAGTTTGGCGAAGCCTGTTCCGAGTACATTCATCGTCATCTCGATAAGGCGCTGACGCGGCTGGATCAGCGGTCGTCGCTGAGTCGCGAGACTGCGCTCGATCTGGCGATGGGCTATCGTCCGTGGGTGCAGCGCTACGCACCATTCTTCGACGAAGAGATCCAGGGCGTTGCGCGCGGCGCAGGGCTTTCGTTGCCCGAGGCGTACTTGCTGCAGTTGCGCGCCGAGGTGGCGACGCCGGTCGATCCTGACGACACGGCCGAATGCACGACCTTCGCTGTCCAGCCCGAGGCGACCAGCAACGGCGTTGGCCTCGTCGGGCAGAACGCCGATCTACCCGCCTTCTACGGTGAGATCGCGATTGTTGCTGAGATCGTGCCGGATGACGGACCTAACGTGCTGATGCTGATGCCGGCCGGCCAGGTGTCATACATTGGTATCAACGATCGCGGCCTCGGCGTCTTCGCCAACTTCGTCACCTGCGATGGTTGGAGGCGGGGTTTCCCGCGCTACTTCCTGTCGCGATTGGCTTTGACCCACGACACAGTCGATGAAGCGATTGAGGCTGTCCGCAGTGTCCGCCGCGCCTCATCACGCAATCTGATCATGCTCGACGGTCGTGGTGTCGCCGCGGATCTGGAGACGACTGCCTCGCGTGACGCGCGACTCGATCCGGTTGATGGCATCCTGGCGCACGCGAATCACTATGTCGCGGAGGATTTGCTGGCTGAGGAACGCTCATCCGAAGAGTATGTCAGCAACTCGCGGGCGCGGATGACGCAGATGCAGGCGCTGCTGAACGAGCGACGTGGTGCGCTGAATGCCGACGAGATGGAGTCGGTCATGCGCGATCGCACCTGCTACCCGGACGCCATCTGCCGCATGCACGACGACAAGCAGGGTAGCGATGTCATCACGTTCGCCTCAGTGATCGCTGAGCCGTCCGAGGGTCGCATGCGTGTCGCCGTCGGTCCGCCGAACGAGAACCCGTATGTCCAGCACGCGTTCTCATAGGTCGGTTTACTCGCCCTTTGGGACGTGCTGAAAGCCGCGCTCAATGAGCCGCGCGAGCGCTTCGGCGGGATCGCTCTGGTCAAGGGACCCGTTTACGACACCCTGAAAGCCGTAGACGTTGCGATCCCCGCCGATTGGCACGAGGCTCACGCTGACCGTTGCTCCCGGCTCAAGCCGCACTGCGCCGTCCGATGGCACGTCCAGCCGCATCCCCCAGGCCGCCAGCCGATCAAACGCCAGACAGGGATTGGCCTCGAAGACGTGAAAGTGCGCGGTGATGTGAACTGGTAGCGGGCTGGTGTTGGTGATGTCGATCGTCGTCACCGGCAGACCAGCATTGATGATGATCGGTTCATCGCGACGGATAATCTCTCCCGGGATCATGCGTCACCCTCTCGAATCGGATTCAACACTGTCACCAGCCGCGTGCCGTCCGGAAACATCGCATCGACCTGGATGATGCCCAGCATCGCCGGCACTCCCTCCATCACGTCGGACGATCGCAGCACCTGCCGCGCATGTTCCACGACTGCATCGAAGGCCATGCCGGCGCGGGCCGCATCGAAGATTTCGTCGGTGATCAGCGCGACGGCCTCCGGGTAGTTCAGCTGTAGACCCCGCGAGCGATGTTTGCGGGCGAGCTCGGCGGCGGTAAACACCAGCAGCCGGTCAGTTTCCTTCGGTGTCAGGGCCACGCGTATCGTTCCTCTCCAGTGCTGCGTCGCTTTTGTCCGGCGGTTCTATCGTCGAGGTTCGTCGACCGCTGAGCGCAATGCGCACCGAGCGCCGAATGGACGCGCGGATCTCTTTCCATTCAGTCGGTGGATCGATGATGTCGACGGCGTCCGGATTGTCGCGCGCGATGCGCAGGCCGGTCGGAATGTGGCGCTCAATGGCCTGACGGCGCACGACCAGGATGGCGGTAATCAATACCGATGAGACGACGACAATACCGACCGCGATCAGGATTGCCAGCGCGGCCAGCGCCCAGGGTGTGTTCTGCCCAACGGTCGAGTCTGCAGTGATAGACGTTGTCTCGTCCAGCGAGAGTGTCCAGCGGGCGGTGCCCTCGGCGATGGTCTGCCCGGTGGCATCTTGCAGTCCGCCGGGCATCGTCGCCGTGTAGGTGACGGTCAGCGCGTCGGTCAGTGCAGTTGGCGATTGCGATTGCTGCGATGGCGGCTGCAAATCTGCTACGGCCGCCTTGAAGGTCGGGCCGTCGAACGTTAGCTCAAGGTGGTATTTGTTGCCGCCGACTGCCGGATTGGAGCGCGTGAACGTGCCCTGAAACGGCGCAATCGGGCTGGAATCAGAGCGATTCAGCATCGAATTGAGCAGGCTGTTCAGCTCGGTGGCCACGTTGGAGGAATCCGCCGACGTGCGGGCGGCACGCAGTCCCAATTGGGTGGCGCTATCCACCCGCTGGACTTCGTAGCCGTCGTCAGTCATGCGCTGTTCGGCGTTGGTGATCTCAGTGGCCAGCCGCGCCAGTTCGGACGGATTGAGCAGATCGCGCTGGAAGAGGATGGCCATGCGCTGGCTGGCACCGCCTTCTGCGACAAACGTCGAGCCGAACTCCACATTGACGCAGGCAGAAACGAACAGCGCCGCGATCAGCAACGTGGCGATGCGCGCAACCAGCCAGTGTCCTGTTCGTGCTCGACCTGCTGCGGCCAATCACGCCTCCGTGCTCATGACGCTGCGCCGATGGTTCGGCGCGAAGGTAGGGTAACGCATACGTTCGCTCGTTGCCGAGGCAGACGACGCGCCTCTCTTCCTGATAGCATCTCATCATGGAGGGACACTGTGTACGAGCCAGCGCCGGTACCAATGGCACTGACGATGATTCTTGCGACGCAGGTGCCTGACGATGCCGCTCGCATCGCCTACGCCTACCAGTTCGCCGCGCAGGCTCATCGAGGACAGATGCGGGACGAGGGCACGCCGTTCATCGACCATCCGGTTGCCGTGGCCACGATTCTCTGGAGCGAGCTCGGCAGCCGCGATGCTGACATGCTGGTCGCCGCGCTGATGCACGATGTCCTTGAGGATAGCCCGGAGATAGAATCGACAGTTGTTGCCGACCTGATCGGACCACGCGCGTTCGAGCTGGTCGAAGCTGTCACCAAGCCCCCAGTGCCGGACGCCGACAAACCGGCCCGCGACCGCGCCTATCTCGACCGGATTCGCGACGCGTCAGCGAATGTTCGCCTCCTCAAGCTGGCAGACCGCATCCACAATCTTCGGCAAGTTGTCCATGCCAACGACCCGGCCAAAGCGAACCGCTACCTGGAGGTCAGCCGACAGGAGTTCTACCCCATTGCGCTCGCGACCAGCGCCGCCGCCGCCCGGCTCATCGCCGCGGCCTGCGATGACATCGAGCGCTATCTCGCAACGCTCGACAACTCTATCGATGCGCATTGAGCTTCGCTCGCTCATGACCACTCGCGCCGCAAGCGCCGCTATGTCAGAACCGGATCGTGGCGGGCCGGGACGTCGATGAGCTGCTCCGGTGTCGCGATGCGCGGCAGGCGAATGCGGAACGTTGTGCCGTCGCCGACATCACTTTCGACATCGATCTGACCACGATGGATCGAGACGATCCAGCGTGCGATCGATAGCCCCAGGCCGGCGCCGCCGTAACCACGCGATCGTGCTGCCTCAGCGCGATAGAAGCGCTCGAAGATGCGTTGCAGATGTTCGTCACTGATGCCCGGGCCGGAGTCGGAGACGGCGATAACCGCCTCGTCAGCATTGCAATCCAGCGTCAGCGACACGTCGCCGTCCTCGGGAGAGTAGGCGAACGCGTTGTCCAGCAGGATCAGGATGAGCTGGCGCAGCTGGTCGGTATTGCCGTTGACGATGATCTGCGGCTCGCTGCCGTCTTCAGCCTGCGGAAGCGAAATCTCGAACGATCTGCCGTGCGCCAGTGGTGTCGCGAACCGTCCGGCGTCGCGCACGATCTCAATCAGGTCAACTGGCTCCATCTCGGGCCGCCAGCCGACATCGGCGCGGGCGAGGGTGAGCAGGTGCTGGACGAGACGGGTCATGCGATCGACCTCGTCGCGCACGTCGGTTAGCCCCTCACGGAGGTCGTCGCTATCGAGAATGCCGCTGTCGATCTGGCGTAGCATGATCTCGCTGTTGGCTCGCAGCGCCGTCAGTGGCGTGCGCAGCTCGTGCGAGGCGTCGGCCACGAAGCGGCGTTGCGCGTTGAAGGTCTCTTCCAGTCGCGCCAGCATGTCGTTGAATGTCTCGGCCAGCAGCTGCAGCTCGTCGTGCGTCTTCGGCGGATCGATCCGTTGCGACAGGTCGCGTGTGTTACCGATTGCGCGCGCGGTGTGGCTCATGCGCGACAGCGGGCTGAGCGCGCCCTCGCTAATCACCCACGCTCCGGCAGCAAGCAGCAGAACCGCGAGCGTCGAGCCGATCAGCAGCGTCTGCCGGAGCGCCCCAAGGGTGCGCTCAATCGGAGCGAGCGGCTCGGCAATCTGGATAATTGACGTCTCGTTGCGGGAGGAGTTGTACAGTGGTCCTGAAAGAACTCTCAGGCGCCCATTCTCCGTAGAAAGAGTGTATCTGACAGTTTCACCGAGGACGTTCCGCTGGAAAGCATCGCCCTGGATCTGAATCACGTTTGATCCGAGGTTCGTGGATCTATCCTGGACGATCCCATTTTCATCGAGAATCTGAATATACAGGCCGGATGATGCAAATGTGTTCGGATCAAGATCGGGCGGGATAACGATGTACGGAGTGCCCGGGATGTACCACGCGTCCGGCTGCTCTTGAAGATTGCTCTGATAGCTTCGATAGACGGATTTCAGCCGGTCGTCGAGGCTGCTGTGCAGATGGCGAGACATCGTGACGTAGACGCCGCCGCCGAGGATGAGCAGCGAAACGGCGATGAGCACGGCAGTTGCGAGAACGATGCGTAGACGAATGGGCATGGTGCTCGATCCGTAGGCTAGTCTCGTCGCAGGACGTACCCGGCCCCGCGAACAGTTTGCAGCAGGCGACTCTCGCCGTCCGCCTCAAGCAGGCGTCGAAGGTTCTTCACATAGACTTCCAGTACGTTCGACTCGCCCGGAAAGTCATAGCCCCAGACGCGCTCCATGATGACATCACGGGGCAGGACCTGATTTGGATGGCGCAGGAAGAGCATCAGCAGGTCGAATTCGCGTGTCGTCAGGTCGATGCGGCGCTGGCCGCGATGGGCGAAGCGGGTCGTCGTGTCGAGCGAGAGATCGCCGTAGCGCAGAATCTCACCACCGAGGCTGAGCGATTCCTCCTCGCGCCGGTCGCGCCGCCGTAGCAACGCGCGAATGCGCGCGACCAGCTCCTCGAACGCAAACGGCTTGACGAGATAGTCATCGGCCCCGGCGTCGAGACCGGCAACGCGGTCGGCGACCTCATCACGCGCCGTCAGCATCAGGATCGGAACCTCTTCACCGGCGGCGCGCAGGCGGCGGCAGACCTCCAGCCCGTCAATGCCGGGGATCATGATGTCCAGCACGACGAGGTCGGGCATATTGTCGCGGGCCAGATTCAGTGCCTGACCGCCGGATTCGGCGACCGTCACCTTGTAGCCCTCGAAGGCAAGCCCACGCCGAACCGCCGAGGCAATTGCCCGGTCGTCTTCGACAATGAGAATGTCGGCCTGCTCAGATGCGTTCATGCCTCAGCCAGTCGCTGATCAGAGCTTGAGTCGATCGCGGAAGTGCTGCTCGTCGTCGTATGGCCCGACGATCGCCAACGACAGCGCCTCACCGCGAATCAGATCGCGAGCGAGCTCCAGCATCGCTTCGGCATTGACCGCTTCAATGCGTTCCATGACCTCTTCGGGTGTCAGAATCTCACCGAACGTCAGCTCCTGCGAACCGATCCAGCCGGCCACCGACCGCGAATCCTCAAGGCCCATCAGCAGGCGACCCTTGCGCAGATCCTTGGTTCGGCGCAGCTCTTCCTCCGAGACCGCTGTCGTTCGCAGCTTGTCCAGCTCAACGAGAATCGCGTCGATTGTCTCGTCGATGCGCTGCAGATCGGTGCCGGCGTAGACGACACCCTGACCGACATCCGCGTACTGTCGGAAGTAGCCGAAGACCGAATAGACCAGACCGCGACGTTCGCGAATCTCCTGAAAGAGTCGCGAGCTCATCCCACTCGAGAGGATCGCGTCGATCATGCCCTGTTCGTAGCGCCGGTCGTCGGTGTAGGGCAGAGCGGGATGACCGATGCAAAGATGCGCCTGTTCAGTCGGGCGGTTCACAACGCGGATGGCAGGCTCGGTGTGCTGGAAGACGGACGGCAGCAGCTCAATCGGTGCCGTCGTTGTCATGTCGCCGAAATAGCGGTCAGCCAGCTCCACGACATGGTTGTGGTCCACCTTGCCGGCGGCGGCAATGACCAGCCGCTCTGGCCGATAGAACGTGTTGAGGTAGGTGCGCAGGTCATCCGAGCGGACCGAGCCGACCGTCTCTTCGGTACCGATGATCGAGCGCCCAACTGGCTGGTTGTCCCAGATCACCTCGTCGATGACATCGTGGACAAGGTCGTCCGGCGTATCGACGATGCCGCGGATTTCCTCAAAGATGACGAGGCGCTCCTTCTCCAGCTCATCATCAGGGAATGTCGAGTTGCGCAAGATGTCAGCGAGGACATCGAAGGCCAGATCGAGGTGAGGGGCGGGCACCTTCGCCCAGTAGTTCGTGCTCTCACGTCCGGTTGCAGCGTTGAGGATGCCGCCGACTCCTTCGATCTCCTCGGAGATCGTCGCCGGGTCCGGTCGTCGCTCGGTGCCCTTGAACAGCATGTGTTCCAGGACGTGCGAGATACCGGCCTGTGCCTCATGCTCCCAGCGTGAGCCGACGTTGTAGTTGAAGACGATCGTGGCCGAGTGAACGTGGTCCATCGGGCTTGTCACGATCCGCACGCCGTTCGGCAGCGTCGTCTTACGATAGAAGTCTGTTGCTTCGTTGTGTGGACTGGTGGTCGCTACGGTCACTCCGGTCCCTGTTCCCTCTAGTCGGGTAGCGTTGTACCCAATATGCGCGCCGTCAGCGCCAGCGCATCATGAATCGACTGTTGCATAATCTCTGCCCGAGTTCCCGACAGCGATAGCTCACGCACCTCGACGCCATCCGGCCAGCTGACCGCGACGTAGACCAGGCCAACAGGCTTGCGAGCGGTTGCGCCGCCTGGTCCGGCGATTCCGGTGCTGGCGATGCCCAGATCAGCGCCGACTGCGTTGCGCACGCCATTCGCCATCTCGACTGCGCACTCCGGGCTGACCGCGCCGACTCGCTCCAGCGTCTGCTGGCGCACTCCCAGCAGTTGCGCCTTGGCCGCGTTGGAGTAGGAGATGATGCCGCCCATGAAGTAGTCGGATGAGCCGGCTATCGACGTGATGGCGTACCCAATGCCACCGCCGGTACACGACTCGGCGGTCGCGCAAGTCCAGCCGCGTTGTCGGAGGTGTGTTCCGAGCAGTTCGGCCAGTTCCAGGACTGGTTGCGAAAATGGTGCCATATTCGTTTCCACGATCATCAATTGCGGAGTATGGTTCAGGAACGGTCGCTCCTGCAACGTCTACCGGCCCGGACGGCACGCCAAATGCCACCTGATTATCCATCCTGCAGGTTCGCCACGGGTTGAGAGGGGTGGAACACCGATGACATTTCAATCCACGCGCGACGTTGTCAAACGTGTTATGCCACTGCTCGATCAACTGGCAACCGAGACGATCGACAAGGCGCGTCTGCTGCAATACCTCTCAGCGTCTGCCGCGGTCGATTGGAGGCTGCTTGACGTTGTCGGCGATAGCGTCGACGGCCACGAGCGCTCGATCACCTATCGCGATCGGGCCAGCGGCGAAGAGCACACGCTCGTCTACCCCGCCGTCCTGTCAGCGTCGATGCGCGATCTGGTGCTGGCAGAGTACAAGCGCCTCGCCGTGAGCAAGCCGCTGACATCGATGGATGTGCGCCTGTTCGATTACCTGTTCGGGCGGAGCCACTGCGATCTGTGCGCCTATCGCGGCGCGCAATTTGAGCAGTTCCATCGCGAGTGCCACTTCGCCGGTCGGCCGGTGAACTTCACTCCTGAGGAATGAAAAAGCGGAGCGCTCTGTTTGCGCCCCGCTCTATCTTCGATGGTGATCTGCTCGGTTATTGCAGCGACTGGATGTAGGCGATGATGTCGGCAACCTTCTGGTCGTCGAGCTGCGATGAGAAGTCCGGCATGATCGGCGAATAGCCGTCAACGACCTGCTTGTTGGGGTTCATGATGGCATCGTGCAGGTACGTCTCGTCGGCGGTCACCGTCGAGCCATCGTCCAGCTTGACCTCGTGGCCGTACAGACCTTTCCAGGTCGGGCCGGTCATCTTGGAGCCATCAATCGAGTGGCAAGCGACACAACCCATGCTGGTAGCCAGCGACTTGCCGTTGTCGGCATTTCCCTCTGGCAGCGCAACCGGGCTGCTCTCTTCCGGCGACGCCGCAGGCGAGCCGTCTGATGGCGCTGTCGTTGGTCCGGCACTATTACGCGCCTCCATCGTCGCCAGCGTCTCCATCGTGGTGCCGCTATCATCGCCACCTGCGCAGGCTGCTGTGATCGCAGCAACTGCCAGCAACGCGACGATCGCCAGTACCAGTGTCCGCCATCTGCCGCCCCTGGCACGGGACGTCGAGTCGACCTTCTCCCGGATCTCGGACATGCTTCTCATACCTCGGATTCGTCCACCCACCCGCGCGCCAACGCACCGGCGCACTGCTGTGTAACGTATCACAACCTTGTTCGCTTTGCAGCGGGTCGTTTCGCGTCGTCCGTATGGAACAATCGCGCAATGGCAATGGGGTCGCGCCGGGAGCAATCGCCGGCACGTTCAGCAGCGTTTATGGGGAGCTCGTCTGTGAGAAGAATGCTATTGCTCGTCGTCCTTGTCGCGATTGTCCTGTCGGGCTGTGGCGGTGGCGACGATGGTGCCGGCGATTCGGTCAAGGATCTCGTCACCTCGCTGTCCATCAGCGACTACGCCGGAGCCTGGGACTCGCTGCATCCTGCGCAGCAGCGCGTTGTCCCGAAAGATCTTTTCATCCGCTGCGGCGTTGAAGGCGAGAACGCCAACGATCCGGCGATTGAGAACCTGAAGGTCCTGAGCTCCAAGAAGGTCACGAAGGACATTCCGTGGCTCGGTGAGGTCGACGCACGCGAAGTGAAGGTCCGCTTCACGCAGGGCGAGAACGACCGTGAGGCGTTCTACGACGTGGTCAAGCAGGACGGCTCCTGGCGCTGGACACTCACCGAGCGCTCGCTCAATGCCTTCGAGGCCGGCAACTGCCCGTCATGACGCGGGCGCGTCCTCGCTCGGCCACAGGCCGCAGGCGTGCATTGCGGCGCGGCTGAGCTCGCCAATTGCGAACTCGCCATCGTGCTGGTCGGGGAAGTCTTCGCAGAAGGCGGCGATGATGATCCGGCCGGTCGGCGTCTCAACGAAGCCGACGTCGTTGGTGACGCCGGTGATGCTGCCGGTCTTCGTGCCCCAGCGAATGTCGTCGCTCTCTGGCAGGTAGCGCGGTATGCGCCGCGAGTTCTGCTGAAGCGTCAGCATCTCGATCATCGCGTCACAGCTGCCCGATGAAGCGGCGCTGCCATCGAACAGCGCGGCGACAACGGCCGCGTAGTCGTTCGGCGTCGCGAAGTTCTCCTTCTCGCCCTCGACGGCAGGACGGCCCTTCATCTTGCGACCGAGCGTCGAGTTTGGCATGCCAAGCTCGCGCATCAACGCATTGACTTCATCCATCCCGGCCATGTCGATCAGGATGTTGGTGGCGGTGTTGTCACTGATCGAAATCATCAGGTAGATGATGTCCTTCAGCGTGATGCCGATGCCGTCGTGCAGATGGAGCAGGACACCGCTGCCGATGGCCTTGTCGTCAGCTGTGAGCGTGTAGGGATCATCGAGCGCGCGTTCGCCGCGGTCGATCTGTCGATAGATCTCGATCATCAGCGGGATCTTCATTGTGCTGGCTGCGCGAAACTGCCGATCGCCGTTGTGGCTCCAGCGTTCGCCATTCGGCCCGATGACGGCGATGCCGACCGTTCCGCCCGAGGCAGACTCGATCGTCCCAACCAGCTCTTCGACCGTGCTCCAGTCAGTTGCCACCAGCGCTCCCTCTCACCTCAATGCCATCGACAATCCGGGTTTCAGAAGTTCTGTCCCTGCCAGACTCCGTCCTGATGCTCAATACTCGCCGATTGTGCGGCTGTCAACGTCTGGATACACATGCGTGCCGATTGTTCCGCAAGAATCCGCGCGAAGAGTCGACATAAGGACCGCCAGGGCTGGTATCATTTCTGGAATGAATAGCGTTGAACAGACCACCCCGGAACCACAGCTTGTTATGCGCCCGGTCGCCCGAAACGGGCGATTCGTGCCGTCGAACGTCTATGAGTTTTCGCTCGCTGAGCTGGAAACCTGGATCTCCGAGCGCGGCGCGCCGGCTTACCGCGCTCGCCAGCTATTCGGCTGGGTCTACCGCCAGCATCCAACGAGCTACGACGACATCACTGTCCTGCCGAAGGCGTTGCGTGAGCGGCTGACTGATGAGCTGCCGTTTGCGGCGCTGACGCCGTTGCAGGAGTGGTGGACGGACGATGGCGAGACGCTTAAGGTGCTCTATCAGACGGCCGACGGGCAGACGCTCGAAACGGTTCTGATGTTCTACCCGGATCGCGCGACGGTTTGCGTCTCCTGCCAGGTGGGCTGCGCAGTTGGATGCTCGTTCTGTGCGACCGGCCTGATGGGCCTGCAGCGCAACCTGAGCGCCGGGGAGATGGTCGCCCAGGTCGTCGACATGGCACGTCGCGCCGCCGAGAAGGGCCGCCCGCTGACGAATCTCGTCATGATGGGGATGGGCGAGCCGTTCCACAACTACGACAACGTCATGAAGATGATCGGCATCATCCACGATCCGGCCGGGATGGGATTTGGCGCGCGACGCATCACGATCTCCACCTCGGGCGTCGTGCCGTTCATCGACAAGCTCGCCGACGAGCCCTACCAGGTGAATCTGGCGATCTCGATTCACGCCGGTAACGACGAGTTGCGCTCCGAGCTGGTGCCGCTGAACCGCCGCTGGCCGTTGGCCGACCTCATTGGCGCGGTACGGCGCTATATCGGCACCACCGGACGCAGAGTGTCGTTCGAGTACGCGATGCTGAACGGTGTGAACACGAGTGACGTCGACGCTCGCCAGCTTGCGCGACAACTGCGGGGTCTGCGCTGTCACGTTAACCTCATTCCCTACAATCCAACTCCCGCCTATCCCTATGAGCGTCCCGGCGAGGACGTGATCAATCACTTCGCGTCAATCCTCGAACATGCTGGAATCCCGGCGACTGTGCGTTATTCGCGCGGCGTCGAGATCGCCGCAGCCTGCGGCCAGCTCCATGTCGAGCATGCTGCACGCCGTCGGGCTGCGGTCGCAACGGACGATTCCCAGAAGTAGCACGACACAGTGCTTGGCCGGTTATCCTCGTATCTGGCCGGTGCAGGCCGGATCGATGAGGGAGGATTACGTGCGCATCGTCTGGTTTGATCCGTATTCAGGTGCCAGCGGCGACATGGTGCTCGGCGCGTTCGTCGATGCCGGGCTGGCGCTGAGCGATCTCAACGAGGTCCTGCGTGGCCTGATGTTGCCCGGTTGGGAGTTGCGGTCCGAGGCCGTGTCGCAGCACGGCATTCATGGCACACGCGTCGACGTTGTTGTGGACGACGACGGCACATCGCGTGACTGGGCTGCCATTCGCGACCTGCTTGCGCGGGCAACGCTGCCAGATCCGGTGCGCGCGGCCGCGCTTGCCATGTTCCGGTCGCTGGCCGAGGTCGAGGCGCAGATTCATGGCGAGGCTATCGAGCGCGTCCACTTTCACGAGGTCGGGGGTGTCGACGCGATCGTCGATATCGTCGGGACTGCCGCCGCGCTGCATCTTCTGGGCATCGAACGCGTCTATTCTGGTCCCCCGGCGCTGGGTCGCGGGTTTGCCCAGTCGCAGCACGGGACGATCCCTGTTCCCGCGCCGGCGACCGCCGCGCTCCTGGCGCGCGCCGGTGCGCCGTCAATCGACGCTGACGTCCAGGCTGAGTTGCTGACGCCGACCGGCGCGACGATTCTGACGACGCTGGCTGAGTTCGATCGGCCGCCGTTCCGCTCGACCGCAGTTGGCTATGGCTTCGGGCGGCGCGAACTCCCGTGGCCGAATGCTCTGCGTGTCTTGCTCGGCGAGATTGACGCAGACAACACCGATGATGCTGCGCCGGGTCTGGATTCCGAGCTTCTGGTCGAAGCCAACATCGACGATATGAATCCCGAGTTCTACGAGCTGCTGCTGGAGCGCCTGTTTGCGGCCGGCGCCCTCGATGCCTGGCTCGCGCCGATCGTCATGAAGCGCGGCCGCCCAGCGGTCATCGTCAGCGCGATTGTCTCCAGCGAGCGGCGGGGCGCGATCGAGGATGTGCTCTTCGACAACAGCTCGACGTTCGGGGTGCGCGCGACGGCGATCGATCGCACGCGAGCGGGACGAACGTGGGTGAGTGTGGCGACGCGCTGGGGTGACGTGCGGCTGAAGCTGAAGATCTGGCGCGACCGCGTTGTAGAGGCTGCGCCGGAGTACGCTGACTGCCTGGCGATCGCCCGCAGCGCCGACGCGCCGCTGCGCCTCGTCTATGGCGAGGCGCAGCGAATGGGTGATGCGTTCGTCGGCCGCAAGGCGGCGGATTTCGCTGACGGCGATGCGCTACCGCAGGAGTGAGCCATTCAGGAACGCAACAATGAGTCGCCCAAGGGCTTCTGGCCGATCCTCCTGAATGAAGTGATTGGCGTGCTCGAAGATGTCGGTTCGGCTGTCGTGCAGCAGCTTGCCGATCTCAGCGCCGCGATTCGGCGGGAACGTAGGATCGTTCGCTCCCCACGCAACCAATCCCGGACCGGTGAAGTTGTAGAGCGCTTCGCGCCAGCGATGAAACTCGGTTGAGGTCATCCCGTCGACCTCATTGAGGCGACGCAGCACGTCCCAGAAGCCGTCGGTGAATGGCTGCCAGTAGACCGCCATCACCTCGTCAGTCAGCCGATCTGTCTCTTCTGTGTAGAAGCGGAACGCTTGCTTGAGCATGAACGGTCGCGCGGCGGCGGTTGCTACCTTGCCGATGACCGGCGTGCTGATCAATCGGAGCGGTGAGAGCGATGACGACTTCCAGTCATCGAGCCACACGCTTGTGTTGGTGACGACCATCGCGCTGACGCGCTCCGGCGCGCGAGCCAGGAACTCGCAGGCAACGAGCGCCCCATAGTCGTGACCGACGAGGGCGACGCGCTCAATATCCAGTGCATCCAGCAGGCCGGTGAGGAACGCTGCCTGCCCGGCCGGCGATAGGTCGGCCTTGTCAGGCCTGTCTGCAAAGCCGAAACCCAGGAGGTCGGGCGCGATGCAGCGATGCTCAAGCGCAACGATTGGCACGACGTCGCGCCACAGAAAGCTGGACGTCGGAATGCCGTGCAGGAAGACGACGGGATCACCTTCGCCTTCGTCGAGGACGAACGTGCGCAGGCCATTGACGGTGATCGGCGTCAAACGTTCTTTCCACCGCGATATGGCGCGATCTGCGCGGCTCAAGACGCGGACTCCTCAGGGGTTGTTGGCGCTGTTGGTCGCGGTGTCTGTGGACGGTCGCTGCCACTGCTCTGTCCGAGGCCCATGAACGCGCTGATGAGATCAATCGGCACCGGGAACAGGATGGTCGAGTTCTTTTCCGAGGCGACCTCGGTTAGCGTCTGCAGGTAGCGGAGCTGGAGGGCCGTCGGCTCAACGGCGATAATCGTTGCGGCGTCCTGCAACTGCTGCGCTGCCAGGGCTTCACCTTCGGCATGAATGATCTTGGCGCGCTTCTCACGTTCGGCCTCTGCCTGCCGGGCCATCGCGCGCTGCATCGACTCTGGCAGCTCGACATCCTTAATCTCGACAACGCTGACCTTGACGCCCCACGGCTCGGTTTGCTCGTCGATAATCGCCTGCAGCTTCTGATTAATGACCTCGCGCTCGGCCAGCAACTCGTCCAGCTCAACCTGTCCGAGGATCGAACGCAGCGTTGTCTGGGCGATCTGCGAAGTCGCGCGGACGTAGTCTGCGATATTGACCATCGCCATACCGGCATCGACGACGCGGAAGTAGGCGACAGCATTGACGTTAACTGTCACGTTGTCGCGGGTGATGACCTCCTGCCGGGGAATGTCCATCGTCAGCGTTCGCAGGTCGACGCGGATCATGCGCTCGACGAACGGCACCAGCAGGATCAGTCCGGGGCCACGCGCGCCGACGAGGCGACCGAGCCGAAAGACGACGCCGCGCTCGTACTCCTGGACGATCTTGATCGTCGCCGAGATCAGGATGATCAGGAAGAGGATAATCGCGCCTACGGCGACCAGAATACCGGTATCCATTGACGATGACTCCCTTAGCTCAACTCAAATTCTCACAGTTATCAGGCCGACCCGGCCTGCAGCGCATCAACCGCTCGGATGCGGGCTGGGCGAAACTGGTGGTGTGCTGCCGGACTCTAATTCAGCCGGAGCGACGTGAAGCTCCAATCCGTCGATAGCGATGACACGCACGGATTCGCCAGCTTCGACAGGGATTTCCGAGCGTGCCTGCCACAGCTCCCCGAAGATGAACACCATGCCGGTCGGACGCAGATTAGTGCGCGCTACGCCGAGGGTGCCGACCATCGCATTCGTGCCAGTAACTGCCGGCTTCTTGCGAATGCGAATCACTGCGCTCACGACGAAGACGAAGAACAGCGCCACCATCGCCGTCATCGCGAAGATTACGCTGCGCGATACATTCAGGACGTCGGGATTGCGCGTGTTCGAGAGCAATAGTGAGCCGAACAGGAACGCGCCGACTCCGCTGATTGTCAGGACGCCGTGCGTCGTCAGGAAGACATCGAGGGCGAACAGCACGAAGGCAAGGATCATCAGCGCCAGGCCGGCCCAGTTCGAGTTGATCGTCCCGAGACCGTAGAAGCCGCCCAGCAGCAGGATGACTCCGATAGCTCCCGGCCCAATGCCGCCCGGGTTGGCGATCTCGAAGATGATCGCCAGAGACCCGAGGCTGAGCAGGATGTAGGCGATGTTTGGATCAGTCAGGACCTGGAGCAGCCGCTCGAAGAACGACATGTCGATCGTTTCGACTTGCGCGTCGGCCGTCGTCAGCGTGACTTGCTGCCCGGCGACCGCCACGGTCATCCCGTCCGCCTGCTGCAGCAGGTCGTCCTGTGTTGCAGCGATGAAGTCAATGACACCGAGCTTGTCTGCCTCACTGGCCCGGACGTTGGCCGCGTCGCGGACGGCGTCTTCTGCCCAGTCGCCATTGCGCCCGCGCAGCTCGGCGAGCGAGCGGATCTTGGCGACCGCGTCGTTGACGATCTTGCGATCCATCGCCGTCGGCGTCTCGCTGGCCTGCCCATCATTGCCGATCTGCACCGGCGTCGCCGATCCGATGTTGGTTGCCGGGGACATCGCTGCGACGTGCGCCGCGTAGGTGATGTAGACGCCAGCCGAGGCAGCTCGGGCACCGTCTGGTGCAACCCAGACGATGACAGGAATAGGTGAGTTCAGAATGTCGCTGACAATATCGTCCATCGCCGAGGACAGGCCGCCCGGCGTATCCATCTCGATGATGACGGCGTGGTCGCCGCGATCGGCGGCACGATCGATGCCTCGCCCGACGTAGGTCGCCATGACTGGCGTGATCGCCCCGTCGATCCTCAACTTTCCGACGCGCGTCTGGGGATCAGCCGCGACGGAGCCGGTCAGAAATATGAGCAGCGCGAGCATGACAGCGAATGCCCCGACAATCCGGCGGGCAATGCGGTTTCGTTGTGGCCGTCTGGCGTGTCGTAGTGGCATAGAAGACATCGCGAGCTCCTTTGCTCGTGTGCATGACAAGTATACGGTGTGGGGACTCTGAATAGCTGAAACGCCAGTACAATCAGCAGGATGTCCGACAGGATGAGTGAGATGGTGGAGTGGGCGTGAACGACGATTCTCGGGACGTGTCGCAGCCGGTTGCGGCGAATGACGCTGCTGCAGCCTATGCGCGTGCCGAACAATACGTAAATGGTTTGATCTTCGGTCCGCCGTCTCCGCCACCGGGCACGCCGCCAGAGGAGATACGGGCACGGGCAGTCGCGCGCCTCGCGCGGCTCCGGGCGTTCCTGGAGTTCCTCGGCAATCCGCAGCGCACCTACCGCACAATCCACATCACCGGCACGTCAGGGAAGGGATCGACGACGACGCTGACATCATCCATCCTGACTGCCGCGGGCTATCGCGTCGGGACGCACGTCTCGCCATATTTGCAGGTCGCAACCGAGAAGCTGCAAATCGACGGCCGCCTCGTGTCGGCCCAGCGCTACGAGCGCCTGGTCGATGACATGCGTCAGAGCGTTGAGGCGTGGGTAGCCGACGGGCATGAGCGGCCGAATTACGGCGAGTTCTGGGTCGCGATGACGCTGCGCTTCTTCGCCGAGGAGGGCGTTGACGTCGCCGTTATCGAAGTTGGCGCCGGCGGCCGGTTTGACGTAACTAACGTCATCGAGCCGGATGTGGTCGCGATCACCAGCGTCGGGCTGGACCACACAGTGACGCTCGGATCGACGTTGCCGGAGATCGCCTGGCACAAGGCAGGCATCATCAAGCCCAGCTCAACAGCCGTCACCGCCGTCACGGACCCAGAATCGCTGGCCGTGATCGAGGAAGAGGCGCGCACTGTCGGCGTCGAGCTTGTTCACGTACGCCAGGGTGAGGCATATAGCGATGTGCGCACGACACCGACCGGCACGTCATTCGTCGACGCCACCAGTGGTGAGCGCCTGGAGGTCGAGCTGCCCGGCGAGTTCCAGGCGAGCAACGGCGCGATGGCGGTCGAGATCGCGCGCAGGTTCGCGGGCGACAAGCTGATGCTGAACGCCATTCGGGCCGGTCTGGCCGACGCCCGGTTCCCCGGACGGATGGAGATTGTTCAGCAGAAACCGCTCGTGCTGCTGGACGGCGCGCACAATCCAGACAAGGTGCGATCCCTCGTCCGCAACCTGAAGCTGATCTATCCCGACCAGCGCAAGATCGTCGTCTTTGGCGCGCTGGAAGCGAAGTCGCACGGCGAGATGATCAGTGTACTCGCGCCGCTTGCCGATCTGGTCATTGCGACGATGCCGCAGGTGCTCGCCAAGCCGGCGATGGACGCCGACGAGATCGCTGCCGAAGCGCCCGCCGGGGTTGAGACCTTGGTAATCCCCGAGCCACAGGCGGCGATCAGCGCAGCGCTGGAGCGCGCGCACGACGACGACCTGGTGATCGTGACCGGCTCGCTCTATCTCGTCGGAAACGTACGCGAACGCTGGTACTCGTCTGCCGCGATCCTGAATCAGGGCACCTGTTGGCCGACATCCGACGGCGCTAGTCGGCGCTGATTCGGCCCGCTTTTCGCAGGTAGCGCACGAGCCCGTCGATCGACATCCAGTGCGGCGTCGTCAGCTCGAACATCTCTTCGAGATTCTCAGTGCCGTGCTCTGCCATCTCGGCGTGTACGGTCTCGGCCAGCTTCGCGATCATCGCGTCGCGGTCGAGCCCGTCATGCGCCCATTGTTCAACCAGCACGACCCACTCGTCCAGGCGCGACTCGAGCTGGTCCAGGTGCGGCACGACATCGTCCCACGACCCGAAGTGTGTCAGGAGAAGTTGATCCGGCGCGACCTCGCGTAGGCGATTGATGCTGGCGTGCCAGCCTTCAACCGTGATGTCGGGTGGCGGGGTTGGCGGCCAGACCTCAGTGGCCGGAGGGATACGCACGCCGGCTACATCACCGCTGAAGACGGCGTTGTTGGCCGTGTCGTGGAATGCAAGGTGATGTGAGGCGTGGCCCGGCGTGTAGAGTGCCGTCAGTGATCGCCCACCGAGCGTCAGAACGTCGTTGTCGGCGACGGTCTGCATCCGGTCGGCGTCGACTGGCCGGATTTCTCCCCACAGCTGATCCATCCGATCGCCGTAGATCCGGGTTGCGCTGCGGATGAGGTTTGCCGGTTCGACCATGTGCGGCGCGCCGATTTCGTGGACATAGAGCCGCGCGTTCGGAAGGCGATCGAGCAGCACACCGGCTGCACCGGCGTGGTCGAGGTGAATGTGCGTTACCAGGAGATGCCGGACCTCGGCCAGGTCGTGACCAAGAGCCTGAACGCCGCGCTCCAGTGCCCCCAGCGTCGTTGATGGCCCGCACTCGATGAGTGCCAGTCCATCGTCAGTCGGCAGCAGGTATGCGCCGATGACTTTGGGTGTGCCCTGAAAGTGCAGATCGATCAATCCGATGTCGGGTGTGAGCCACCGAGTTTCGTCGTGTGTCGCCATCTGGTCTCCCTGTCAGACAGGCTGAACGGATCAGCCCTGCGCACTGTCGGCGAGTGCTACCAGGCGCGCAGCGAGCGCGTTCAGCCGTTCGCGGTAGATTGCGTAGTACTTCATGCCGTTGGCTGGGCGAACCGTCACCAGATCGGCTGATTCCAGCGTGCTGAGATGGCGCGAGACGGCGGACTGGCTGATGCCGAGCTGCGCCACGATCTCCTGTGCATAGAGCTCGCCATCACGCAGCATCTCAACGATGCGCATGCGCGAGGGATCGGACAGGGCCCGGAAGCCTTCGAGAAGCTGTGTCGTCGATAGCTCCTGATCGTCGACCGGCATCCGCATTGGGCCAGTACGCAGTTCCATGATGGTCGCCGGGTTGAAATACAGAATCAGCACGGGCCGGTAAAGGATGTACTGGATGAACTGTCCGAGACGGGTCGAGGGACTGAAGAGCACCTGATCGACATCGCGCAGCCGGCTGCTGATCTCTTCCGGTAGCCGGTGTCCGGTCAGCTCGGCGAACGTCTGCTGCGCAGAGCTTCCGTGGGTCAGGCTCTGGGCGACGCGCACGACCTGACGAAGGGTGGGCAGCGTTGCGCGATATTCATCAGCGAACACTTCACGCCAGAAGCCCTCCAGCAGAGCCAGCGTCCTGAGCTTCAGTTGGCTCGGCGAGATGACGAGCGAGACGGCCTCGTCGATATTCGCGCGCGTGATCGCTGGTCGCAGGAACATGCGCCAGTCGTGCGGGTCGTCGCCCTCGGGCGGCTCCTCGGCCAGCCCGCGATCGCGGTAAACGCGGACAACACTGCGCGCCGCCATATCCTTGAATTGCTGGGCCGGGAGGCTACGGAGGAAGGAGAGGTAGTCGTCGAATGAAGCATTCAGCTGTTCGGGGGCGAGCGCGTCAAACGCGAAGAGCATCTCTTCGATGTAGTAGAGCAGACGACCTGAGAAGCCAAGCAGTAAGTCGAGGTCGTGCCGCAGGTCTTCGTCCAGCCCGCGCCAGGCATCGACAAGCCACGGGTCGAGCGCGGACTCCTCCTGATCGACTGCGTATCCGGCGCGGAACGCGAGTGAAATGGCAGATGTCAACGCGAGTGGTACAGAGACGGCAACGTACTGTCGCGGAGCGGGTCTGCCGACAATGAGCTGGCCCACGGCTCTCCCCCTGTGCTGGCATGTACACGGAACGGCGTGGCCGACCCCCGACCGGCATCACGCTATCACCATAACATGCTAAACCGGACTGCTCGTTGGCGCTACCCCTCCTGTGTCACCTGGGCGATGTAGTCCTCGCGCGGTGGGCTGAAGAGGTCCAGCACGAGGCAGCCCTCGGGACTGGCCATTCCACTATGCGGAACCTCGCCAGGAATCGTGTACGCGTCGCCGGGACGGCAGATGCGCGTATCGCCGTCGATCGTCATTTCGATCTCGCCCTCAAGCACCAGACCGAGCTGCTCGTGCGGATGGGCGTGCATCGGAATGCCAGCATTCGGCTCGATGCGGACCCAGTTGGCCATCATCTCGCCGCCGACCATCATGCTCATCTCAACGCCCGGCGCCGGCTGGATCTTCGGCAGCTCGTCGACCTTGTAGTAGAACGCGGCAAACCGTGAGGAGGCCGACGCTTCCTCTGGCTGTACCCAGAACCCGCCCGGATGGCGCCCTGGATCTTCGGCTGAATCGGGTCGGTTCTCGTCCGTGCGGTGGGACATTTGCATGCCTCCTGTCAATGAACACGATCGTTAGCGGCATGATAGGTGATCCGCCGAAATTCGTGATGGATTGGAAACAGCACGAGGACGGCTGAATAGGTTATGATTCGCCGCCATGGGATGACGGATTGGGGATGTTTATGTGCGAACGTACGCACTCATTTGCTCCTCCCGGGCGTGCGCTTTCAGTCGCTGCCACCGCCGTTCTTTTGTTCGGGCTTGTCCTGGCAGCGGTGCCGACTCGCGCAGCTCAGGAGAATGACCCGCAGATTGTCGAGTCGCTCGCGCTGATTAACAAGTGGCGCAGTTGGCTTGGGGTCGCTCCGCTGACGATCGACCCTGCCCTGCAGAAAGCGGCCGAAGCGCACGTCGAGTACTATCGACTGAACTTCGGCGACCCTTCGCTGGCCGGCATGGGGCTGCACTACGAGACGGCCGGTCGCCCGGGCTTCACCGGTGCGAGCTTCCAGGATCGTGTTGAGGCCGCCGGGTACGACGGCTGGGCTAACGAGAACGCCGGTATCTCCGGCTCGATGGTCTGGTCGACCAAGTGGTTCATCGGCACAGTTGGCCATCGGCTGACGCTGCTCGATCCGCGCTATTCGGACATCGGGCTGGCGGCGATCAGCGACGGCAAGATCAAGTTCGAGATCATCGACCTCGGCACAAAGAAGTGGAATGAGCAGGCGACGCCGGAGTGGGCCGCCTGGCCACCACACGGCGCAGTCGGCGTTGGAACATCGTTCGAAGGCGAAGCGCCGAACCCATTCCCGGGCGCATCGTTCCCGGTCGGGTATCCGATCACACTCAAGTACTTCGGCGCTGGTGATCTCGCCCTGACGAAGGCGAGCATGTCCACCGGCGGTGTGGCTGTGCCGTCGTTCTCGTCGATCGGCGATGGCTGGCTGACCCGCAAGACAATTCAGCTCGCGGCGAACGATCCCTTGAAGCAGGGCACGGTCTACGATGTCCACATTGAGGGCACGGCGAATGGTCAGCCATTCGTCCGCAACTGGAGCTTCACGACGACGACCGGCAGCGACGAGCTCGATTTGCCGGGCACGCCACGGGTCGCGCCGGTTGCGCCAACCCCGTCTCCGTCCCCGACTCCGACTCCAGCGCCTGTCGTCGTGCCAGTCGAGCAGCTGCCTGACGGCCTGCGTACTGCCGATCCGCTCGTGCAGCAGCTCTGGTGGGAGACGGATGGGCCAGTCGCCAGCTCGGATGTGCAGCGAAGCTGGCTGTGGGGGCCGGATACCTGGCTGGCGAAGAATGAGCAATACGAAGAGGGCTCAAACGGCGACCGCCAGTCCTACTATTTCGACAAGGCTCGCATGGAGGTCAACGACCCGACTGCCGACAGTGCGGCTCACGTGACGGCCGGCCTGCTGGTTCGCGACATGATCTTCGGCAAGGCACAGGTCGGCGACGACCTGTTCATCAACATCGGCTCGGCAGACGTTCCGCTGGCCGGTGACGAGAAGCCATACAACCCAGATGCGCCGACATACGCCAGCCTGCGCAGCGTTGCCTCAATCGAGCAGGATCGATCGGTTGACGCGCGGGCCGGAGCCGGCATCAGCGAAGTACTGAACGCCGACGGCTCCGTCTGGAAGCTCGACTCGTTGGCGCAACTCGCGACCTATGGCTCGTACGAGTCGACACTCGGACACAACATCGCGTCCGTGTTCGACAACTACCTGGCCTCGTTGCCCAACGACTGGATGATGAGTGTCGGCCTGCCACTGACGGAGCCGTACTGGGTGCGGACCAATCTGGCTGGCGTCCCGACGTGGGTCCTCGTGCAGGCATTTGAGCGTCGACTGCTTACCTACACACCCGACAACGCCCCGGAGTGGCAGCTTGAGATGGGCAACGTCGGACGCGCCTACTACACCTGGCGCTATGGCGTGCTGCCGCCCTGGCGCTAGCGGACGGTTAGGGTTAGCGCTTCTTCGAGTTTGCACCGGTGTCATGACGCCGGTGCAGACCGATCATTGAGGCCAGGAACGCCGTACCGAGCGAATAGCTCGCCAGCACGTCAGTCAGCCAGTGGTGACCGAGATAGATGCGGGACGGCCCGACGAGGCTGATGAACGATGCGATCCCTGTTGTCGGCACCCAGCGCGACAGACGACCGCGGATCTTGGTAAAGCACAGGTAGGCGAAGAACCCCCAGAAGCAGACATAATGCAGAACATGGCCGCTGGGGAAGCTCGAATCGCGGAGCTTCGCTGCGGTCACCAGAATGCCGTCGCCACCGGGGCGGGGTCGTTGAATCAACAGCTTTGTTGTGAACGACAGCATTGACGCCAGCCAGGCCACCGCCATATAGCGGGCGTCGCGCCGGAAGCCCATGAGCCAGACGCTGCTGGTTGCCACGCCCGGCAGGATCAGCGACTGCGGCCGAAAGCCTGGCCACGAGATAATGTGCAGCATCCGCCCGAGGGCCGGGTGCCGGATACGCTGCATCCGCAGCGTCACAACGACGTCGCGCTCCATCCGCGGATTACGCCGCACGGCGATGAGCAGCGAGAGAAACGCGCCGAGCGCAAGAAGCGCAACGAGCAGGAACCCGCGTCCGCGCGACGCCGCTACCCGCGGCGACACGGTCATGTCGTGGGCGCGCTCTTCAATCTGTTCGATAACCTCGTGGACTTGCTGGCTCACATTGCCCTCCCGGCGACGGATTGTACCGACACCGGGAGGTGAGAGTCAGCCCTACTCGTCGCGTGTGATCCAGCCGCGGCGAATGAGGACTTCGCGAGCGAGGTGGCCGAGCATCACTTCGTCCTTCGTTCCGGCGTAATCGGGATGGTACTCGAATCGATTGCGCTCGAAGTACTGGACAATGTGTTCCCGCCCATCCGTCTCGGAGAGCTCGCGGAATTCTTCGGAAATTGGATAGCCGAAGACTGGTAGCCCCCCGTTACGCTCCCAGAACGCCTTGAATGCGTTCGAGAGGCTGTGGCCGGTCTTGTCGAAGTAGGTGTGGTCGGCGTCCGACGTGAATGGCTTGATGCGCTGGAACGCGGCTTCGTTGCGCCGCTTGACCGTCGTCTCACTGCCGAGCAGGCCGAGCAGCACCTCATCATCAGTCCCGATGTACTCGGGATGATATTCAAACCGTGCGCGCTCGAAGTACTGCGTCAGGTAGCTGCCACCGTCGGTTTCGGATACCTCGACAAACGCCTCGGTCAGCGGGTAGCCAAAGCGTTCGACGCCGCCGTTCGCTTCCCAGTAGTCGATGAACTGCGCCGGCACGTTATGCCCGGTGATCTCGAAGAACCGTGCACCGGGGTCGCGTGTCTGCGCCACCGGCGTGACAGGTGGGGACGCGACAGTCACCCGTGTCGGTGCGAGGTTGGTATGCGTATAGGTGACGAACTCCTGGACGACAGAGGCGCGGAACTCGTCCGTGCCCAGCGACCGCAGGCGGACGAATCCGGTGACGGTGCGTGTCTCGCCGGCTGGCAACGGCCCGCCAAGTCCCCAGCGATACGGGTTCGGCGTACCGGTCCACGACTGCTGCTGCAGCGTGACACGGAACTCCCCCTCGACTTTCGGGAATCCGGCTGTATCGAAGTTCTGACCCTCATCGTAAATGAAGCCCGGTTCCGGGCCACCCGACTGTATCGTCGAGCTGCCGGTGTTGCGGACCTGCATCCGTACCTCAAGCAGGTTGCCCTGATAGATGGTCGTCGGGCCGATCTCGCACGAGACGACCTCGAGGTTCCCCGGTATTGCCGGAGACGGCTCCAACGATGGCGGCGGTGTTGGCAGCACCGGCGGCGCGAGATAGATCGGTCCCGTGCCGGCAATCGTGCCGCGCAACGTCGGCAGTAGTGGGTAGCACAGGTCGCCGGGACAGGATGTCGAGAGCACATCCCGGTGGCCGCACAGATTCGGGCAATCTTCGAGGTCATGGAAGTCGGCAGCGGTCGTTACATCGACGTTGCCTGCTCGCTTCCAGACGAGCGATGCAATGGCATCCAGCATCGCCTGTGGCGGATTGGCGACATCGAAGTTCCCGAGTAGCGCGATACCAATAGACCCATTGTTGTACTGCAACGAGTGGCCGCCGATGACGTTCGGACCGCCGAACCGCCCCTCGTAGATGCGCCCCTGCCAGTCGACGACGAAGTTGTAGCCGATGTCGCCCCAGCCGCGCGTGATTGCGTGGTAGTAGTAGACCGAACGAATGGCAGCCAGCGGATCGGGCGGGTTGTTGTCGGTCACGGTGTGGTGGACGATGATCTTCTCGATCGGCGCGTAGCTCGGCGGCCAGAGCATCGGACCGTTGGGATCCTGATTCTTGAAGCGCAACTTCTCGTCAGCACCCCAGCCGGAGCGCGGGATGATCAGACCGTCGATCAGAATCGCCTGCTCGACCGCCTGGTCGGCCGTCATCGCGCTGCCGACAGCGGTGGAAGACGTGTCGAGCGTGCCGACGACGATTTCGCGAAGGCCAGCGCCTTCGGTGACTGACGCGCGCACCTGCACCGATACGCCTTGCGAGAGGATCGGCGCAGCGAAGCGACGGGTCTCCCCGCCGGTCTCTCCGTGATGATCGGGATGGAGCGCGATCCAGTCTGACCAGCTGCCATCTTTCGCGCCGACACGAACTGCGATCGACATTGCTGAGTCATCCGCAGTAGCGGCGTCCCACGAGACATCCACCGAGTCGAAGCCAGATTCGGGCCGCATAACCGGTGACTCCCAGTCACCGACAGTGGGCAGGCCATCCCCAAATTGCCATTCTGAACGAACTGCTCCGGTCGCGCCGGCCGCTGTGGGCCAGCGTGTCACATGCAACATGGCGGCAGCAGTCGCAGCGCCGCCAATCCGGAGAACCTCGCGTCGCGAAAAGCGTCTGGACAGAACCATTGACCCCCACCCAGGCGTCGCGCACAGCCATCAGGCATGGCGCATGAATCGGCGCGAACAAAACGGACACATGCCATAAACCACACCCCAACGAGCGAACAGTACCACGGGGTGTACGTACACGCAAGCACACAGCGAAATCGCCTGATTTCGCTGCCCGTTTGCTATAGTCTCGATCGATCGTCATCGATCCGGGAGTCGGCATGACCAGTCACGCGTCCCTACGTGTAGAACGCTCGAGAGCTTCGCTGGTCGCACGCGCGCCGCGCGGCTGGCCGATGGTGTTCGTCTTGATCTGGGTTGCCCTGGCGATCGCGTTCTTCGTCCTGCCGTGGTCGGTCGAGGCCAAATCGCTGGCGTTGCTCCATGGCCTGTGTGCCCAGCAGCCCACCCACTCGTTCTATTTCGGTGACCAGCGGCTGCCGTTCGATGCGCGTATGACCGGCATCTACGGCGGGGTGGCGATGACCAGCATTGTGCTGCTGGCGCTCGGTCGTTGGCGTACTGCTGGGTTGCCGCAGCGCGGCATCATCCTGGCGCTCGTCGCCGGCGTCGGTGTGCTGGCAATCGACGGCCTGAACTCGACGCTTCTCGACGCCGGTATGCCCTATCTGTATCAGCCACAGAATATCCTCCGACTGCTTACCGGTCTGCTCACCGGCACGGCGCTCGCTGTCTTCGTCTGGCTGCTGATCGGCAACATCGCCTTTGCGCCGTCAGTGCGTCGGCCTGGGCGGGTCGTCCGTGGTTGGCGTGACATTGGCTGGCTCATGCTGGCGCACACGGGCGTCGCTGCGCTGGTGCTGACGACCTGGGGACCGCTGCGCATCCCGCTGTCAGTCCTGCTGATGGTATCGGCAATCGCTGTCCTGTCCGGGTTGATGCTCGGCTTTGTGCTATTGCTGGGCCGCCGCGAGAATCGGGCGCTTGGGACTGCCGATCTCGCCGGAGCGGCGACGCTGGCGCTGATCATGGCGCTGATGCTGATTGGTTCGCTGGCAGGCGGGCGGTTTCTGCTGGAAGCCTGGCTCGGGCTGCCAGTTCCGGGATAGGAGTACATGTGAACGATCGGGGAACGGGCACGGGATTGAACGGCTCCGGTTCGGACTCGGACTGGCCCGAAACACCCGGGCAGCTTGTCTACCTGCTCGACGCGGTTGTCGCCCTGTTCGAGGGCATCCAGCGCGGGGAGCAGGTTGATTTGCTGGAGCGCCTGCTCGACTGCGTCGACTGGCACGAGATGTTTGGCGGCGATGGCGCTCATCCACTGACGACCGAGCAGGTTGGGCAACTACGCGATCACTATCGTGCGAAGTTCTCGGGTCTCGAACGCTTCTATCTCGCCGAGCAGCTCAGCACCGAGCTGATGACAGCGCTAATGGCGAGCGGCGACATGCGCTTCTCTGACGAAGTTCGGCGTCTCGGGCGCGATCGTCCCGAGCTGTGGCAGGAGATCCGAACGTTCTTCAGCCGCAAGGAGCTCGCAACATCGATGGCGATGCTCGCCGATCTGGATCAGGCGGGTCAGAGCAACTAGATGTGGCGTGTGCGTCTGCGCTCACCTCTGCGCTGGCTCTCGGCAGTCATGGGCGGAATGCTTGTCTTCGGGATGGCCGGCATCTTCGACCAGCCGTGGCTGATTCTCGGTGTCCCGTTGATCATCGCGATCTTTGTGCTCGCGCCACCGATCTGGGTGTATCGCCACGAAGAGGCCCTTGTTGAGCACGCATCGCTCAGCGTCGTTGCTGAGCCCGCTGCCGATCGGCCAACCACATTCGTCCTGACGGTGGTTAACGATGCGGCAGTCCCGGCGGCGGATTTCCGGCTGCGCATACTTGTCCCGCATCGGGTCGTTCCGATGCAGCATCAGGGGCGTCTGCTCGGGAACATTCTGGTCGGCGAGATGGGTCGCAACTGGTTCGTTGATGCAGCTGTCGACTCGACGGCGATCACATTCCGGGCGGCGCAGAAGGGTGAGAGGCCCGGAATCCTCTGTCCAGCGCATGGGCGTCTGCCGCTGGCGGAGCTGAGCCTGCCGCCGCAGGGCGCTCCGTGGAATGTGACGCTCGACTATCAGGTCAGCGGTGGGTCCGCTGCCCCGGCGCTCTCTACATTGGCGGTTCGTTCGCAGCGCTGAGAATGCAAAAGCAACGACGCCGCCAATGGGCGGCGTCGTTCTTGTCTCTTCAGCAGATTGCCGAAGATCAGGAGGTCTTGGCCTCCTTGCGTCGGCGCTTGTGCTCGGCCTTGCGGGCCTTGGCACGGCGCTGCTCGCTCTTGCTGACGAATCGTCGCTTGCTGCGGAATTCGCGGAGCTTGCCTGACTTCTGCATTTCCTTCGTGAACCTGCGCAGCAGGCCCTCGAAGCTCTCACTATCGCGCGCTTCAATCTTCATACGTTGTCACCCCCCCTCTGTCCTGGAATGGTGTGATCTGTGTTGTGGTCCATGACGACTCAGGCACACAATAACCTCTCGGACGGAGTCGCCCGGACACTTCATTGTATCGTATGCGCTGCACAAGACGTTGAGCGCCGGTTCGCTATACTCGTCTTCGCGTATGGGTGGGAAGGGTTGAGCGTTAGATGTCCGGCGAGACAGGCGTCATCTACTGCGGCACCTGCGGTGCCATGAATCCACGTACAAATCACTTCTGCTCGGCCTGCGGTCACCAGCTGGTCGATGCGTATCACGCATCCGAAGGGTTGCGCGTCTACGCGACGGCCGATCCATCAGCGCCGCTCGTTGAGATCGTGCCTTCCGGTGCTGATTTGCAGGTGCTCGAAACCGACGAGGAGTTGCCGGGCGATTTCGTCAAGATCGCGCTGGAGGACGGGCGCGTTGGTTACGTCCGGCTGCATGAGGTAGAGCAGACGGTTGGGGACGTTGATCGCGAAGCGACCCGCCGCGAGCCAATCGGTTGCATTTCGTCAACTGCCGTGCTTGCGATTCTGGCGCTGATCATCGTCTCTGCTGCGCTTGTGCTGGTGACGGCGATTCGCTCGAACGATGACACGGCCGACTTCATCGCGTTTCTGTCCTGCATCATCATCGTGCCGTTCCTGCTGATGGTCGTCGGCTTCTATCTGTATGTGCGCAAGCGCGAAGATGAGCTGCTGGCGGAGCGCGAGGGCGGCGATACCGGCGTGCTGGAGGATGCGGGGCAGGATGGAAGTTGAAGCTCGGATCGAAGGGCTGCGTCGCTACCTGATCCACAGCGACGAATATGCAGTCGTGTATTTCAGCCACGTCGACGACCCGGAGACGGTACGGCAGGCGCAATTGAGCGTCGATGCGCTGCCGAAAGGCCTCGCGGTGGGCGACGCGGTGCGAATTACCTATCTTATTGGTGTTGTGGCGGCGATTAGTCGCGTAGAATGACGTGTTGCGTTTGGCAGGAAACGCGCACGCTGCTATCGTTAACGGTTGGCCGGACTGGGCGATCCAGTGCCGGGACGTGTGACGCGCACCGGCGCGCATGAATGAGACATCCAGAAGGGCCCAGGAGCGCATGAGCCAACGACATGAGCTGACCGCGTCGATGCGTTCGGTCATCGGCAAGGAAACCAAGAAGCTTCGCCGTGAAGGTGTTGTCCCCGGCGTCATCTACGGACCGGTCATCGAGTCGCCGCTGTCCGTCAGCGTCAACATGAAGGACGTCGATCGCGCCTACGTCGCGTATGGTCCGAATGTGCTGATCGATCTGAGCGTTGAGGACGAGACGTACACCGTCTACATGCGTCACATGTCGATGGATCGCCTGCGTCGCGAGCCGATCCATGTCGAGTTCTTCGCGCCGAACCTGAAGGTCGAGATCACGACTGCCATTCCGCTGATGGTCGTCGGCGAACCGGCCAACGACGATGGCGTGCTGACCTATGGTCGTGAGACGGTCGATGTTCGTGGCCTGCCGATGAACCTGCCGGCTGTCCTCGAGGTTGATGTTTCCGGTCTGGCTGAGATCGACCAGACAATTCATCTTCGCGACCTGGCAATCCCTGAGGGCGTCGAGCTGCTCACCGATCCCGAAGAGATGATCGTGAAGCTCTCCGCGCCGCAGCTCGAGGTTGTCGAGGAAGAGGAAGCAGCCGAGGGCGAAGAGGGCGAAGCCGCCGTAGAGGCTGGCGAAGCTTCCGAGGAAGCCTCCGACGACGAGGAATAGCGCTTCGTTATCCGCGCTTGTTCCGATTGAACAGAGCATTCAGGTCTGGCCGCGCCCGGCGCTTGCGCCGCGCGGCCAGTTCTGTATCCCGCTCAGCGACCGCTGCTTCCAGCTTGCGCGCGTACTGCGCCGTCTCGCTGTACATCTGCTCCAGCCTGGCCAGATACTCCGCGCTCGGATCGCCGCCGCGTGACGGACTGAGCTTCCACGGCTCACGGCAATAGCGCAGCAGAGGCTCACACACCTGCTCCCAGGTGAATCGCGACGTCACGTCGGCGAGGTGCGACCGCATGGCGTGCGCAGTATCCGCATCCAGCACTTGCCGAATAGCAGTGGCGACCGAATTGACATCGCCGGGCTGGGCGATGGCACCGATCCGCGTTTCCCGAACGAGATCAGCCAGAACATCGCCATCACTAACGACCGCCGGCAGGCCACACCAGAGGATGTCCATCACGCGCGTGCGGTAGGCGTAGCGCGCCTCGACCGTTTCGACGTGCAGCGACACGGCTGCGTCGGATTCGAGGAGCCAGTTCTGGCGTTCGTCGTAGGCAACCCAGTCGTTGAAGAAGACGTGCCGATCGAGCAGGTCGAGCTCACGAGCGAGGTTACGTGCTTCTTCAACGATCCCCATCTCGGCCACCTGCGCCCCGGGACTACGCACACCCATGAAGACGAGTCGCAGCGCGGGATACTCGGCTGCCAGCAGGGCGATGGCGCGAATCGCCGTTAGCGGATCAAGCCAGTTCCAGACGCCACCGTTCCAGATCAGCAGCGGGTCGTCGGGACCGAGGTTGAACGCTGCCCGTGGTCCGGGACCGGTCTTGCGTGGGCGATCCGTTGGCAAGCCGAACGGCACGACATCTATCAGCGACCGTAGCGCCGGATCAGCCTGCAAGTAGCTTGGCTCCAGGCGTCCGGCGAGTGTCAGCGTGCCGAGCCAGTAGTCACGCTGGCGCTCGGACGCGCACATGAAGAAGTCGCCCAGGCCGAGCAGACGCTTGAGGATCGTGAGATCATCCTGCCGGTGCGCCTCGCCGCGCTTCGGATCAATGCGCGCGTATTCGAGCTTTTCCAGAATCCACGGCGCGTACAGGTCGATGACGAGATGACGATTGTCGAGGATCTCGGGTTCTGCGTAGAGGTACGGGATGTGTTGAGCAACGGTGACATCGTGCTCGGCAACGAGCGTAGCGAGTGCGTGTCCGCGCTCGTCTTCGGATGCGTCGGCCTGCCCGTAGGCCACAAGCGTCACGCCCGGCGGCGGGGTGAGCGTCGTTGGCGTTGGCGTTGCCAGCGTGACCGGCTGATGCGCCCCGATTACGCGCGCCATGTTCCAGTAGCGGATGCCGGAGCCGGCCATGCGCTCGCCAATCGTGTCGGACGCAATCAGCAGGACACTCGGGGTATCAATCACACGATGCTCCCTCGCTCGGGCTGGAATAATGCCGTCCGGATGGAGAGGTGATATGCGCGAAGCCTGGACGGCGATCATCGTCAACTATAACGGGGCGACCTATCTGGATGCCTGCATCACGGCGCTGGAGTCGACGGACGCTCGACCGACTGATATCGTCGTCGTCGACAACGCCTCGACCGACGACTCGCTGCTGGAGCTGCACACCTACCCGCGTGTGAACGTGCTACAGCAGCCGGTGAACCGTGGGTTCGCTGGTGGCGCAAATGCGGGGCTGGACGCAGTTGAGACGCCACTCGCAGTCATCCTCAACCCCGATGTCGAGGTCGAGCCGACGTTCGGCAGCGCGGTGCTGCGCGCGTTCTCAGCGGACGCGCGTCTCGGCGTTGCCGGTGCCTTGCTAACCTATCCCCGAACGTCGACTGTCCAGCACGCCGGCGGCATCGTCGATCGCCCACTGCTGACAACGCGCCATCGGTACTACCAGGACGACGTGTCTGCCATCGGTGCGGAATCGGTTGCGGTCGACTTCGTGACTGGCGGCGCAATGGCGCTGCGCATGGCGGCGGTTCGGCAGGTCGGCGGCTTCGACGAGCAGTTCTCGCCGGTCTACTACGAGGACGTTGACCTCTGCTATGAGCTGCGCCGCGCCGGCTGGAGGGTGCGGTTTGATCCGTCGATTCGGGCAGAACATCACGAGGGCGCGACGCTGGCGCGGTCGGATGACTACTATAGGTTCATTCATCGTAGCCGCATTCTGTTTGCGCTAAAGCATCTGTCGGCGCAGGAGTGGCAGCACTCGTTTTTGCCGGCTGAGATCGAGCGGATCAGGCAGGATATCGGCTCCGAAGGAAGCAACGACTGGCGTGCTTTTTCCGGTGCTGATGCCATTTCTGCGCTTCTCGGGGTGGACAATGCGGGATCGGTGGCGTCGCCGACGCTTGCAGCGGTGAGCCCTGCGGCGGGGCATGTGGCGCTGGGTGAGATGCGCGCGCTGTGGGAGGTGGAGCGGCGCACGCCGGGCGAGAGCCGGATCCGTCGTTTGCTCACTCCGTGGAATCGCCAACTCGACCGCGCGCTGGAGCAGCAGCGGGCGTTCAATGGCGCGCTCGTGCGAGCGTTCGAGCAGCAGGATGCAATCAATCGCGCGCAGACGGCGAATCTGATGCTGATTGCGCTGGAGGTGATTGCACGGCTGCGGGCGACTAGCGATCCGGTTCGCGAGTCGCAATGGTCCCAATGATCGGCAGGCTCGGGTCGCGACCGGAGTAGACGGCCCAACCAATGAGCGCTCCAGGCAGGAACGGCGCGAGCAGCAGCAGCGGCAGCAGGCAGAACAGCGCCCAGCTCTGGCGCAGCAGCCAGATGGCGGCGATGACCATCACTACGAGCAGTATCAGCAGCACCGGAGCGAAGAGCAGCGCCTGGATCGAGTGACGGCGGAGAAACGAGCGGTCCTTCGCCGCGCCGGTCAGCATCAGCAGCGGGACGAGCGGCGTGAAGACGTAGCCGAGTGCCGCGGCAATGCGCTCCTGCTGCTGCGGCTTGTCATCCAACCTGGTAGCGATCGTACACCTCGCTGAATCTGCCGCCGTCGAGCAGCTCTGTGCGCATATCCGTTTCGGTCAGGGCCAGGGCCTCGACTTCGTCGAGCACCTCAGTAACGATTTCTCCCGGTACGATGACGACGCCGTCCGCATCGCCGACGACGAAGTCCCCCGGACGTACCAGCACGCCGCCGCACATGACCGGATGGTCGTACCCACTAATCCGCCAGCGCCGGATTGAGCTGGCCGGCGAACGGTAGCGAGCGAAGGTCGGAAAGCCCATCTCGAGCAACTGCTGGACGTCCCGCGTTCCGCCGTCGATGACGACACCGGTGCAGCCACGTCCTCGCGCCGCAGTGCTCATCAGCTCACCCCAGTGAGCAGCGCTATCGTCGCCACTGGCATCGACGACTGCGATGCAATCTGGCGTCAGCGCATCAAGGAACGCCTTGCGCATGTCCCAGTCATCCGGCTCAAGAGCCGTGGCCGGGGCACCCTTGCAGGTGAAGGCCGGTCCTGCGACACGCGTGTCATGCGTCAGCCCCTGGATCGAACCGTGGACGACCTGGTCGCGCAGGCCGCGGCGGTCGAGCACGTCGGCCACCGCGCCGGAATATACTCGGCGATAGCGTTCGCTGAGATCGCGACGGGTTTGATCGTCCATACCACCAGTTCCTTCGACAACACCGACCATCTGGCGCAGTCTACGTGGCGGACCGTATCCGGGGCAACCATTCGAAGACGGAGCAGGCATGGATAGTCTGGAGTACCGTGACATTGTTGGGCATTTTCCGACCGGTGTCGTTGTCGTAACGAGTGCTGACGAGACAACCGGCGCAATGCACGGCGTGACAGTCAATGCGTTTACCTCGTTGTCGCTGGATCCACTCCTGGCGCTCGTCTGCATCTCGCGGGAGACGCAGAGCCACGATTTCCTGACGACGCGACCGGCGTTCGCGATCAACATCCTGGCACGGCGACAGGTCGCGTTGGCCGAACGCTTCGCCGGCCGTGCGCCGCTCGTGTCGGCCGAGTTTGCAGGGGTGCCCCACACCATCGGAGTGGGTGGCGCTCCGAAGCTGGATGGCTGCGTTGCCTGGCTGGAGTGCCGTCGCGCCGCGACTTACCCGGGCGGCGACCACACAATCCTGATTGGCGAGGTTATCGGAGCCGAGCTCGGTGATGATGACGACCCGCTCGTCTTTTTCACCGGCGACTACACGTCGCTGACCTGGGGTTAGCTGGGCGCGCTGGCATTCCCGCGCAGACGCGCCATTGAGACGGCATCGGTGAACTCACCGAGGCGGAACGCATAGTCGCGATGCGTGCCTTCGACCTCAAACCCGAATGACTGGTACAGGCGGATCGCCCGCTCGTTGTCGACGTAGACCTCCAGCTCGATGCGGTGCAGGTTATACCAGTTGTCCGCGAGGTCGATGGCGGCAGCCAGCAGTTGGCGGCCGATGCCCTGCCCGTGCAGGTCAATACGCACAGCCATGCCGATCGCCCCGACGTGGGCACGGCGACGTGTGTAGATCGTGAGTCCCAGCGCTCCCACCGGCTCGCCGTCCAGGTCCGCGACCAGCGTGCGCTGGGTCGGACTTTGTACTAACCGCTCAGTGCGCTCAGCGTCTGTTGTAAACGGGATCTGCAATAGCTGCGCGGCAATGCGCGGGTCGTTGTGGATCGCGTTCAGCGTTGGGATATCGGTCGGATGCGGTTCGCGAATGATGACCGGTACCATCTACTTCTCCTGATTAGATGCATAGCGTGCGACAACGACACACCCTGCCGCGAGAACGAAGAAGAACGCTGCGACGCCGGTCTGCTGTAATGCGTCGACCAGGCGTCCGCCGCTGAAGCTGATGATCGCGAACAGGAGCTGCAGAACCGCCGTTGCCAGCAGAAAGAGCCCGATCACGATGAACGGCAGCCCGGCGACGACGCCGAACATATCGGGCTTGAGCGCTCTGCCGTGCGCGCGGGTGGCGCTGACCCAGAGCAGCGAGTAGCGGTACCAGATGTATGCGCCGCAAGTGGCCAGCACAGCGATCAGCGCAATCATCACCAACGTGTATGGGATGTGAATCACGAGGTTGACAAGGCGATTAAAGAGCGACGCGATCGCAAGCAGAATAAGCGTGACAAAGATGCCGACGCCGTTCACGACAGCCAGGCGCAGCCCGTCGGCAGTCGCTCCGCCGCGCGGCCTGAGCAGGCCCCAGACCTGGTCAGGAAATGAATCCGGGCCGCCGGTATAGCTCAATTGATCATCCTTGCCGTCGATCATTCCCGTCAACGTAAGCCGTCATTTTACCCACAGGCGCGTTGCTATACTCAGATCGATTGACACTCGGAAACCGAGCAGACGCCCGGGTTCCCACATCGAAGGTGAGGTCATGATGGAAGGCAAGAGCAACATCGCCTTGATCATTGTTGCCCTGGCGATCCTCGGCGCGATCCTGGCGCTTCTGTATCGCTCGGCGTCCAGCGAAGAGCTGCCGGACGACGAGTGGTTCGATTTCGAGCACGCCTGACGCTCTAGCGTGGCTGAAGCGCCGCGAACATCGTCGTCAGGTGCGATCGCACCTGCGCAACAACCGATTCGACTGCGACAACCTCCGCATCTGCCGGAGGTTGATTGCGTAGCTTCAGCTCGACGCCGCCAGACTTGAGCGACCGATTGCTAACAGTCAGGCGGATTGGTATGCCGATCAGGTCCGCATCGGCGAATTTCACGCCGGCAGACTCATCCCGATCGTCATACAGAACCTCGATCCCTTCCGCCTGTAGCATGCGGTAGACGCCATCTGCCGCCTCGCGTGCCTCGTCGTTCGCGCCGATCAGGACGAGGTGCACCTCGAAAGGCGCGACGCTGGCCGGCCAGCGCAGACCGCGATCGTCGTGATGATGCTCGGCGAGGGCCGCCAGCATCCGGGAGACGCCGAATCCGTAGGAACCCATCACCATGATCTGCTCGTTGTCGTTTTCGTCGAGGTAGACCGCTTTGAGCGGAGCCGAGTAGGTCGTGCCGAGCTTGAAGATGTTGCCAACCTCGATGCCACGCTGCTCAACGAGCGCGGCACCACACTCGGGGCAGGGGTCGCCAGCCTCGGCCATCAGGATGTCGGCGAGGTGGGTCGGTTCGTAGTCGCGACCGAGGTTGACGTTGATCAGATGGTAGCCATCGCGGTTCGCGCCGGCAACGAGATTTGGAGCGCGTGCCGTCTCGTCGGCAACGACGATCGTATCGGTCAGCCCGACCGGCGAAGCGTAGCCCGGCACTGCGCCACTGCTGCGAATGAGCTCCTCGCTGGCCGGAGCGACCTGCGGTACTCCGAGCAGCTCCGCGAGCTTGATCTCGTTGACCGAGCGGTCGCCGCGAATCACGACGAAGATGAGCTTGCCGTCGGCCTCGTAGAAGACCGCCTTCGCGGTGCGATCGCGTCCGACATCAAGATAGGTCGCGACTGCTTCGATGGTTGTCGCGCCGGGTGTCTCGACTTCTTCCATCGGCAGAGGAGCGTCGTCGGGCGCGGTGAGTGTCGTGCGGGCGACCTCGCGGTTGGCGGCATAGCCGCAGGAGGGACAGGTCAGCAAGACGTCCTCGCCGGCATCAGCGATCAGCATGTACTCGTGCGAGCCCTCGCCGCCCATGATGCCGGAGTCGGATTCGACAACGACAACATCGATGCCGCAGCGCGCGAACGCACGCAGGTAGGCGTGGTGGCAGTCCTCGCAGAAGCGCTGCAGGTCGTCGCGGTCGGTGTGGAATGAGTAGGCGTCCTTCATCAGGAACTCGCGGCCACGGAGCAGACCGGCGCGCGGTCGTGGCTCATCGCGGTACTTTGTCTGGATCTGGAAGAACTGCACCGGCAACTGGCGGTACGAGCGCACCTCGCGGCGGACGAGATCGGTGGCGACCTCTTCGTGCGTCATCGCCAGCACCATCGGGCGCTCGGCGCGATCGACGAAGCGGACGAGCTCATCGCCGATGTCGTACCAGCGCCCCGTCTCCTGCCAGAGATCGGCGGGATGTACGACCGGCATCGCCAGCTCATGGCAGTCGATGCGCTCCATCTCCTCGCGGATGATGCGCTCGATCTTATGAATGGAGCGCAATGCCAGCGGGAGATAGGAATGGATGCCCGCACCGAGCTGGCGCACGAAGCCGGCGCGAATCAGCAGCGCCGCGCTGGCCGTATCAGTGCCGGCCGGAGCATCTCGCCGGGTCTTGCCAAACAGTCCGCTGTAGCGCATGAATTCTCCTCTACTCGGCGGAACTTTAGCAGAGGGCGGGGCCGGACGATATCCAGCCCCGCCGGTCGTCGATTATGGCGTCAGGCGGTTGATGTCGCGTGGAAACGCAGTGATTTCGCGGACGTTCGCTGCGCCGACGAGCTGGGCGACGAATCGTTCAAGCCCGATCGCGCAGCCACCTTCCGGCGGCATGCCGAAACGGAACGCATCGAGATAGCCGACGAACGGCGCGGGATCGATCTGGCGCGCTTCCATTGTTTCTACCAGCCGGTTGTAGCGGTGCTCGCGTTGTCCGCCAGTGATGAGCTCCAGCCCACGAAAGAGCAGGTCGAAGGAGTTTGACGCTGCCGGAGCTTCCGGGTTTGGCATCGTGTAGAACGGGCGCTTGGCGGTTGGGTAGCCCTCGACGAAGATCCACTCGCTGTTGTGCTCGCGCCGCGCCCACTCACCAAGCCAGCGCTCGTGCTGCGGCGCGAGGTCCGGCTCACCACGCGCATCTTCGCCGAACTCACGCAGGATGATCTCCTGGGCCTCGCTGAATCCGACGATCGGAATGTCGCCGACGGCTGGGAGCGTGACGCCGAGCGTTTCCAGCGCAGCCCCGGCTCGCTCCCCGATCGCCGCGAGCATCTCGCGGAGCAGCTCGGCGATGAGCGCCATGACATCGCGGTGGTCCTGAATGAATCCCATCTCCAGGTCGAGCGAGATGTACTCGTTCAGGTGGCGCGTCGTTGCGTGTGGTTCAGCGCGGAAGACCGGGCCGACCTCGAAGACTCGCTCGTGCACGCCGACCATGATCTGCTTGTAGAGTTGCGGGGACTGGGCCAGATACGCGTCGCGACCAAAGTAGGCCACCGGGAAGACGTTCGCGCCGCCCTCGGTCGCTGAGCCAACGATCTTGGGCGTGAAGATCTCGACGAAGCCGCGCTGCCTCAGGGCCGAGCGGTAGCCATCGACGAGCGCCGCCGTGATCTCCAGCGCAGCGCGCTTCGATTCGTGGCGCAGCGCCAGCGGCGCGCGATCCAGCCAGATGTCGAGCGATGGTGCCAGCGTCTTGCGGTTGAGCTCGAACGGTAGCGGCTCGGATACCTGCGCCAGGATGTCGATGTCGCGCGCGTGAAGCTCGGCACCGCCACGCGCACGCGGCTCGGCGACGACGCGACCGTGGATCGCGACGACGCTCTCGACCTGTAACCCGGCCAGCTTTTCGCGCAGCCCTTCAGATTCAACGACGACCTGGGCTGTCCCGCTGCGGTCGCGCACGACGAGGAACGACACAGCGCCGAGATCGCGGCGGGTCATCAACCAGCCGGAGATCGTCACCTGCTGGTCGATCATCGTCGCCAGGCTGGCTGCCAGTGTCCGTGGCTGGTGCGCCCGTGGGCTGGGCGCGGTCGAGTGGAACTGAGGCTGAGGCATGTGGCACCTCCAAACGCTGGGCGACCGTCGCGCGCATAGCGAACCCTCATTCGTCGCGCGTGTCGGTCACACCAAACACACGCGCCCCCGTCGAAAGGACGGGGGCGCGACCGTGGTGCCACCTTTCTTCGTGTCCGACTCACGCCGGACACCTTTTCGAGCGCCGCATCGCAGCAGTGCTCGGGCCAGATAACGGTGGCTTCACCGGGTGCAGCTGAAGGCAGTGCCTGCTCGCTGCACCAGCTCGGGAGTGTCTTCGCTGTTTCCCTGTACCGCCGCCTCGCACCGTCCGCGGCTCGCTGTGGCAGGGACAACGGCTACTCTTCTCCGTCAGTGCCGATGTCTCTGAATTGTTCCGGTCACTTTATGGCGCGAGAGCGCCTGATGTCAAGATTCGTCCTCGTCTTCATCATCGTCGTCTGCGGGCATCGGTGGTGGTGGCAGGCCGGGGCCGCGCACCATGCGGAAGTCGGTTACGGTTGGGCCGCCCTTGCGCTTTGGCTTCTTGCCGCCGGGCTGGACGCGATGAATCCCGAGCCAGCGGCGGTGCGCGCGGTTGATCCCGCGTTCCTGCAATGCCTTCACCAGCTGGTCGTCGGCCGTAGCCCGATAGGTTGCGTCGCGCAGCACATCGATGCCGGTCATCGCCAGGCATTCGCCGAGTAGCAGCGCCTGATCGTGCGCCTCGCTGGTGTTGGTCAACGCTCCGAACGCCGCGCTGCCAGGCTCAGCCGGCTGTTCGGTCACTCGCAGCGCAACATCGACCGACGGAGTGATGTAGGAGACGTTGCCCCAGGAGTCGGGCGCGGCCGGCTCTGTCTTGCGAATGCGATCCATAGGCAGCTTGAACGTATCGCCATAGGTCTTGACCCGCCGCGAGAGGATGCGATTGACGATCATGTCGTCGATGGTCTGCCCGAGGTCCACCACAACGGTCGCGCCGTGGGATGCCGCGATCTTCTCGGCGCGATCCTGCAGCGTAACCGACGTCTCGATCAGGGCTGAGCGCGAGGGCCCCTGGACATCGAGGCTGACCGTCGTGGCGTCGGCCGACGTAACGGCGATCGAGCGGTGGTCGACCAGGTCATCCTGGAGAGCAGGTATGTGCGCGACGAGATCGCGCACTGCGTCGCTGGCGTTGTCGCCCGCGAACCGCAGCGTCGCGACGAGCGACCCAAGCCGGTCGCCGGTCTGGCTAATCGTGTAGGCGTAGCCATCACCAGCCGCGGCGGTATGCACACCGAGCGCGGAGTCGAACGGCTCGATGAGTCCGGCGGCTGCTGCGGCCGCCTTCCAGCCGCCTGGTCCGATGATGAAGGTGACAATGCCGTGCTCGTGGCGCTGCTCCAGCGCGGCGGCGAGGCCGATAGCGGCGGTCAGCGTTGCGGCTACCGCAGCATTGCTGCCGCGATTCGCCCAGTCAGCTGGATTGTTGGGCAGGTCGGCCAGGTAGGCCGTGTGGCCGTGACGCAGACCCTTGCGTTCGGCCTCTCTGTCACGATGCTCGCGGACGGCGCGAAGTGTTCCTCCGATCCCGGCGATGTCGCGGTCGGTCGTAAATCCGGCGTCGCCCAGGACCTTCTCGATGAGGTCGAGCGCGGAATCGTTGCTTGGCCCGGCGTGGAGTGTTTGGGACAGTTCGATGATCCTGGCGCGTGCGTCGTTGATCGCGTCATGCGTCGCGCGGCGCGCTGCGTCTCGTTTCAGCATTAGAAAGGCCCTCCTCGGGCGACATACATTGACCAGGGCAGGTGCCGTCATTGTACGGTACGCCCGAGGAAAGCTACTGGACGTGCCTACGTTGTCACGAAGGTCAGGTTCGCATTGCTGGCCGACGCCGGATCGATCGACTTCGCCTCGTCGGCGATCAGCTGCAGCTCGATCGGTCCGGTGCCGCTGCCGGTGGTCGCTGCTACGACTTCAACCGTGTGTGGGCCGACCGAGAATGTCGCGCTACCGTCAGCCTGCGTGTCCGGCGCATCAACGCCGAGCAGCGCCTGGAAATCGCGGACCGCAGCGTCGAGATCGTCTGCGGCGACGACGAGCTTGGCGATTCCGCGAACGCCGTTTGCATGCGTGCTGCCATCGGCAGGGACGCGCAAACCGCGATCGGTGATGTCCTCGATCACGAACGGGAGCGCGGTGCTGTCAGTGCCGCCGACCATGGCGCTCTGCCAGCGAAGCTGCTCGCCGTCCGGTCGTGCGCGCTGGCCAGGATGCGGGCCGTCATAGTGCAGGCCGCGCTCGGTCGTCTCCTTGACGACGGCGGTCACATCGGGCGTTCCGACGGCGAAGTCAATCAGGCCGCCACCCTTGCCAACGTGCTTGAACCAGCGGTGTCCCTCGTTCTTGCTCGCGTCTGGTGCTTCGTAGAACGCGATCAGCTCCAGATAGCTGCCGTCCTGGAAGGTAACGAGCGCGTTATGCGTGAAGCGCGCGTGCTTGCCACCCGGGATCACGGTGAAGCCGAGATCCGTGTATTGCTGCATCGCAGTATCGAGATCCTCTGCCAGGATGATGACATGGTCGATAGCGGTCGGCATCGTTCTTCCTCCCATTGCCAAGCGAATGCGCCGTACGATAATCCGGCGTCTTCCTCGCCATTGTAGCCGCAGCAAGGTGGACATCATTGCGATGACCAGCCTTGTACAATCGCGTCAGTCCCAACTGGAGGGAGTGACATGATGGCTCGGATCAATGGCCTGACATGGCGATTGACGTTCTTTGCCGCAATTGCAGCGCTACTTGTGGCCCTCGCAGCGTGCTCCGGCCCGGAGTCGCGCGATGATGTCGATCCGACCAGCACACCCACTGTGGTACCGACCGAAACGCCACTGCCACCCACCGCAACTGCGACAGCGACCGCCAGCCCGACTGTGACACCCGAGGCGTCGCCGACGCTGAGCCCGACAACCGCTCCCGCCTCACCAACAGCGAACGCATCACCGACTGCGATCAGTGAGCTGGAGCCGCTGCTCCCGACGCCGGAGGATCTGCCCAACGGCGGTGCAGGTTACATCATTGCCGAGCAGGGGTCGCGAACTGCGCAGGAGTTGGCCAATGCCTATAGCGACCCAGCCGCGCACCTGCAACGCCTGAATTCCTGGGGATTCAAGCGCCACGTCTTCCGCGCGTTCTCGCGGGATGACAATGCGGGTGGGTTGCCGACAACCATTCTGACGACGATCAACGAGTACGGCAGTCCCGAGCAGGCCGGCGAAGCGATTAACTGGCTGAAGATTCTGGCAACGACACAGGGAGCGGCCGATGCTGAAGCACCGCAGCTCGGCGACGAGGCGGTGGCCGTCACCCAACCGACCGCCGAAGGCACGGCGACAGCGTCGATCTACGTCCGCGAAGGCCCGGTCGTCTTTGTCTACTTCGGCCAGGGCGGGGAGCCACTGCCGATCCTGACCGCCATCGCCGAATCTGTCCTCAAACCCTGATCGCTCGCACGCAGCGGTACGGAACGTTTGGCCCTTCGCAATCTGTAAATGTAGGGGCGTATTGCATACGCCCGTTCAGAATCCCGGGCGGTGAGTACGCATGGCGTTATCTCGAAACGCATCACCTTCTGTAACCGCCAACCCAACCGAGAGGCGCGCACCAAGATGGTGACCACCTGGTCGGTCGTATGCAATCCCCCCCTTCATTCACGAAACCAGACCGCAGAAGTGTTCGCCGACCTGGTTCAATCGCTTAGTCAGCCCCTGAGTAGTTTGTCAAGAACGCCCCATTATCACGATATTCGACTATGATAGTGAGCGGGTTCACAAAGCGCGCTGATGGGCCGCTGAATGCGCGGGGATTTTGGGGGGTGAGATGTCTCAAGAGATTCGTGTGGTTCGGACGTCAGGACTCCTCGCCGAGTACACCGTCGGCAAAGCGCCGTCCGGTGAGTGGTTCGCGTATGGCTCGGTACGCAGTGAGCACGACGACGTGCAGTATCCGGCCTGGACCGTTGTCGGCACCGGCCTGACGCCGGAAGCGGCAGAAGATGGCCTGCGGGATCGCCTCGAATCCGAAGCCAGGCGCGTCGGTGTTGTCGGATAGGGCATTCCGGCGGGCTTGACCGCTGCCCACCTCCCCGTACACTAGCCGACATTGAAGCGTCCGGCATTGTGAAGCGAGGGAGGGCGTGATGGCGCAGGCAGCGCAGTATGGCATCGAGACGTTTGTGGAGGATGCCAAGCGCATCCTCGGGGAGTCGGGCGACGACCGCGAGCGCGTCGTCAGGGAGCTTCAGCCACTGGTCGAGCAGGTGCTCTGGGACGACGCCCTGTTCGACGAGAAGTATCGCGCCGAGCCGGAGAACGAGCGGCCGCGATATATCTACCACCGGGAGCCGGACGACGCGCTCCAGATTTACGTCGTCGAATTCGCGCCCGGCATGCCGACGCCGGTTCACGATCACGTGACCTGGGGCCTGATCGGCACTTGCGGCGGACAGCAGCACACCAAGCGCTACGAGCGCGTCGATGATGGCAGCGACCCGCACCACGCCAAACTGAAGCTCATCGAGGACACCGTTCTCGGTCGCGGCGCGGTCTACCCGCTCCTGCCGCCGAACGACATCCACAGCATTGAGACTGTCGGCGACGAGCCAAGCTACTCGCTGCACGTGCTCGGCGTCGATCTGCGCCGCCAGAAGCGCAACATCTACGACTGCGACTCGGGTGAGGTCGAGGAGCAGTGCGAGGTGACGGCGGTCGACGGCCGGGGGATGTAGGCCCACGTTCGGGAGGGGTTGAGGTGACGAACGAGCGCAAAGCGGGGCTGGTTTTCAGCCATCGCTACTTGCAGCACAACACGAATCCGTTTCGGCTGCCGTCGGGAGGGTCGCTCCCGTTCGTTGAGCCGGTTGATCATCCGTCCAATCCGCGGCTGGTGGATCGGACGATGCACCTGGTCGACCTGAGCGGGCTGTCCGAAGATCTCGTCCCGGTCGCGCCGTACACGGCTTCCGAGGACGCGATTCTGGCCTGCCACACGCCCGAGCTGCTGGAGCGCGTGAAGGCCGCCGACGCCGCCGGCAAGGGCGACGCCGGCAAGGGCGCACCAGTCGGTCGCGGCTCTTACGAGATTGCGCGTCTGGCAGCCGGCGGCGTCATGGCTGCCGTCGATGCCGTCATGACCAACTCACCGAAGCGCGTCTACGCGCTGGTGCGTCCGCCCGGCCACCATGCGGTCGCCGATATGGGCATGGGCTTCTGCATCTTCAACAACGTGGCAGTTGCCGCGCGCCACGCCCAGCAGAAGTACGGTATCGAGCGGGTCATGATCCTCGACTGGGATGTGCACGATGGCAACGGCACGCAATCGATCTTCTATGACGATCCGAGCGTGCTCTTCTTCTCGTTCCATCAGAACGAGCTGTATCCGGCCGGCTGGGGTCTTATCGATCAGGTCGGTGAGGGTGATGGCGTCGGCAGGACGGTCAATGTGCCGCTACCGGCTGGCTCCGGCAACGCCGCGTACATGGCCTCGATGGAGGAGATCGTCCTGCCGATTGCACGGCAGTTTGCGCCGCAACTCATCATCGTGTCCGCCGGTCAGGATGCTTCGGCGTCCGACCCGCTTGGGCGCATGTCAGTGACGACCGATGGTTACCGGGCGATGACGCAGGTGATGATCGATCTGGCTGAGGAATGCTGCGAGGGTCGCCTCGTCGCGGCGCAGGAGGGCGGATATTCGGAGAACTACGCGCCGTACTGCACGCTCGCGATCATTGAGACAATGGCCGAACAGCGCACCCAGCTGGAAGAGCCGATCGCACCCGAGCGTCCGCCGTCCTGGCCGCAGACGACGACTGTCGGGCTGGATGCGCGCGCGACGCTCGATGCCGTCAAGCAGCGCCAGTCGGAGTACTGGAACCTGGGCTAGCAGGCGAGTCGCTGAGCAAGGGACGCGAATTGGGCATGCCGGTGCGGCGCGGGAACTGCGCCGGTGTTGCCCGCACCTTGTCGATGACGACGATGCGGGTGCCCGCGACATTCGATTGGATCACGCCGCGGGCTCGGCCGCCGAGCATGCCGATCGCGTACGCTGCCTCAGCAAGCTCCTCGTCGGCTGCACTCCCCTTCGGAAGAATCGCGACACCGCCGAGCCGAACGAACGGCAGCGTCAGTTCGGCGAGCGTGGCCAAGCGGGCGACTGCCCGAGCTGTGGCGACGGCGAAACGCTCGCGCCGCTTGGGGTTGCGGCCCAGCTCTTCGGCGCGCGCCTGAATGGCTTCGACGTTTGTCATCTCCAACTGATGTGCGGCCTCGTCGAGGAAGCGCACCTTCTTGGCCGTCGCATCAACCAGCGTGACGAAGAGGTCGGGTCGGGCGATGGCAATCGGCATGCCCGGCACGCCGCCGCCCGACCCGATGTCGATCACTGAGTGTGCGTCATCGGGGATGAATCGAAGCAGGTCGAGCGAGTCGGCGAGCAACTTGATCTGCGCATCGTCCGGGTCGGTGATGCGGGTCAGGTTCATGACCTGATTTGTTTCCAGCAAGATGTCGAGGTAGCTGGCGAGGCGCGCTGCCGTAGCGTCGTCGAGCGGCAGCGCCAGATCGTTGCACCACTTCGTCAGGATCGGGAGCAGATCGGTCACGTGCGAGCGACGTTGGCTTCGACGCTGACGCGGCGGCCGGCGACATCCGTCGCGGCGGCGACAACGTCATCCAGCGCCAGGCCAGCGTAATTGCGCAGGGCAGATTGCGACGCGTGGTCGAAGAACTGGTCGGGGATGCCGATGACGTGCGTCGGGATCTCGAAGCCTTCGCGTGACAGCAATTCCAGTACGGCGGAGCCGAAACCGCCCATCGCTGCGCCCTCTTCGATCGTCACGAGCGCGCCGGTCTTGCGTGCGAACTTGAGGATGAGCTCCTCGTCCAGCGGCTTGACGAAGCGCGCGTTGATGACCGCGGCGGAGATGCCTGCTTCGGCGAGCGCGTCGGCAGCGCGTTCGGCGGTCAGCGCGGTGGTGCCGTAGGCAATCAGCGCGACGTCGGAACCGTCGCGGATGATCTCTCCGCGCCCGATCGGCAACGCGTGCGGCTCGTTGGCGATGGAAACGCCGGTGCCTGACCCGCGCGGGTAGCGCAGTGCAATCGGCCCGCCCTCGTAATCGACGGCGGTACGCAGCATATGACGCAGCTCGGCCTCGTCCTTCGGCGCCATGACGACCATGTTCGGCAGGCAGCGGAGATAGGGGATGTCGAATATACCGTGGTGTGTGCGACCGTCGTCGCCAACCAGACCGGCACGGTCCATCGCGAAGACGACCGGCAGGTTCTGGATGCAGACATCGTGAACGATCTGGTCGTAGGCGCGCTGAAGGAACGTCGAGTAGATCGCGACGACAGGGCGCATGCCGTGCGTCGCCAATCCGGCCGCGAAAGTGACGGCGTGCTGCTCGGCGATGCCGACATCGAAGAAGCGCTCGGCGTGGGCGGCTGCGAACGGCAGCAGGCCGGTGCCGTCCGGCATGGCGGCGGTGATGGCGACGATGCGCTCGTTGTCCTCGGCGAGATGGGTCAGTGTGTCACCAAAGACGTCCTGGTACTTCGGTGGCTGCGGCGGGGCGTTTCCGGGAGTTGCGACCTTGGCGGCGTGGTGCTTGAACGGGTCGCTTTCGGCGAAATCAAAACCCTTGCCCTTGGCCGTCACGCAGTGGACGAAGACCGGCTCGTCGTGCTGGCGCGCCTGCTCGAACGCCTCGATCAGGTCGCCGATGTTGTGCCCATCGACCGGCCCGATGTAGGTGAAACCGAGCTCTTCCCAGATCATCGTGTGATAGATGAACTCCTTGAAGGAGTCCTTCATGCGCTTGCCAAGCTCGACGAAGAGCTCGCCGCGCGGCAAGCGATCCATCAGGCGCTCGAACTCGTCCTTGGCCCGGTTGTAGCGCTCGTCGGTGCGGACGCGATTCAGATACTTCGGGATTGCGCCGACGTTGGGGGCGATGCTCATCTCGTTGTCGTTCAGGACGACGATGACCGGCAAGCCCAGGCTGCCGGCGTTGTTGAGCGCCTCGTACGCCATGCCGCCGGTGAGCGCGCCGTCGCCGATGACGGCGATTGCACGGCCCGGTTGTCCGGTCAGGTGGTGGGCAGCGGCCATGCCGAGCGCAGCTGAGACGCTGGTGCTGGCGTGGCCCGCGCCGAACGCGTCGTGCTCGCTCTCCTCGCGCTGCAGGAAGCCAGAGAGGCCGCCTTCGGTGCGGATCGTTGGGAAGCGCTCGTAGCGGCCCGTGACCAGCTTGTGCGGGTACGCCTGGTGCCCGACATCGAAGACGATGTGGTCAGTCGGCGAATCGAAGACATAATGTAGAGCAAGGATGAGGTCGGTCGCGCCGAGATTTGACGCGAAGTGCCCACCGTTCTTGCTGGTGACTTCGTAGATCTCGTCGCGAATCTGCCGTGCCAGCGTCTCCAGCTCAGCGACACTGAGCCCCTTCAGCGACTCTGGTCCTTCGACTTGCTCGAGATGCATCGTGTTTATCCTCCAGCGCCACGCTGAGCCCCACCATGCTCATCGCAACGTGTCCCAGTCAGTGTCCGGCCCGCGTGCCGGGCCGCCGTCGCGACCATCACACCGCACGACGGCTAACCGCTGAATGGTACCCCAGCGTCAACATCAACGATGATAAGCACTTTGCGCGCCGCAGGTTACCCGGCCGGTCTAGAGGCCGAGCGCGATGCCTTCGGTGCGTGGGTCCGCGCCACCTTCGAGGACGCCGCTCTCCGGATCGCGATAGATCAGGAGCGCCGCGCCTCCGGCAGCGTACGGTCCGAGCTCACGGACGACGTGCCCACGGTTGCGTAGCTCGTCGATGACGGATTCGTCGATCCGCGACTCGACACGTAGCTCGAACGGGTTGTCGATGTTGATCGGGTCGGTGCCGGGGAACGACTGCCAGCGCGGCGCTTCGACCGCTTGTTGGACATCCATGCCGTAGTCGATGACGTTCGTCACGACCTGCATGTTCCACTGCGGCTGCTGGTCACCGCCCGGTGTGCCGCCGACATAGAGGACCTGGCCGTCGCGGGCGATGGCGTAGCAGTTCAACGTGTGCATCGTGCGCTTGCCGCCCTCGATGACGTTCGGGTGGCCCTCGACGAGGCTGAAGCCGCGACCGACGCGATTATTCAACAGAATGCCGGTGTCGCCAGCGACGACATGGCTGCCGAACCCGGCCGAGTGCGATTGAATGAACGAAACCATGTTGCCGTCGGCGTCTGCCGCGCAGAGGTAGGTCGTGTCGCCCATCGTCTCCGGGATCGCGCCCGGCTCAACCGTGTTGGTCGCCTGCCGCATGTCGATCGTCGCGAAGCGCTCGGCGGCGAAGGGCTTGGAGATCATCGTCTCCAGCGGCACCGGACCGAAGCGCGGATCGTGCGAATAGGCGTTGCGGTCGGCGAAGGCGCGCTTCTTGGCTTCCGCCATCAGGTGGATTGCGTCGGCGCTGTTGTGGCCCATGCCCGCCAGATCGGCGTTCTCGATAATGTTGAGCTCTTCGAGCAGCAGATGTCCCTGCGTTGGCAGTGTTGTCTGATAGACGGTGTAGCCGCGGTAGTCAGTGGCAATCGGTTCGTAGACATCGTTCTCGTGGTCGGCGAGGTCGTCCGCAGTCAATTCGCCGCCCATCACGCGGATCGCGTCCGCGACGCGACGTCCGAGGTCGCCGCGATAGAACGCGTCCGGGCCGCCGTCGGCAATGATGCGCAGCGATTCGGCCAACTCCGGGTTGCGCAGAATCCAGCCCGGCTGCGGGGCAGCGCCGTTATCCAGGTAGATGCGGGCCGAGTCGGGATACTTGGCCAGCTCCTCAGCTGACGCGGCGATCGTGCGCGCACCGGTCACCGACAGCGGGAAGCCGTTCTCTGCGTAGTGGATGGCGTGGGCGAAGAGCTCCTGCGCTGACAGCTTGCAGAACTTCTCAATCGCAATGAACCAGGTCTCGATCGCACCCGGCACGCCCATCGACAGGGGTCCGAAGAACGGCATCTGCGTGTGACCGCGTGAGGTGAAGTACTCGCGCGAGAGGGCGCGCGGCGCGATGCCGGAGCCGTTGACGGCGGTCATCGTGCCATCGCTCTGGCCATAGATGAAGAAGGCATCGCCACCGACACCGCACATGGCCGGGATGACGACAGCGGTCGTCGCTGCGGCGGCAATGATGGCGTCCATTGCGTTGCCGCCCTTGCGCAGGGCGTCGACGCCAGCGGCGCTCGCTAGCGGGTGCGCAGTCGCAACCATGCCTCCGCGCGCGAAGACGCGCGAGCGTGTCTGCTGAAACGATGCTGCCAGTGCGTGATCGGCGGTCTCTCGAACTTGTGCCATGGTGTTGCATCCCTCCCCAGCCGGTTTTCCCGATGACGACAGTGTAACCGATTGACCAGATGCGGCATCGGCGTACACTAGGAAGATCGCGCTATAAGCGCAATCGCCCGCAATCCCCGGAAGGACGCTTCATGACAGCTAACGAGTCGATCTTTGTGCGTGGTGCGTGCCCTCACGACTGCCCGGATACGTGTACGACGTGGACGGAAGTGCGTGATGGCGTCGCCGTCGGCTTCGGGGCTGACACGTCACACCCGATCACGCAGGGCTGGCTGTGCGCCAAAGTGCGTCCGTATCTCGATCGCGTGTACCATCCGGACCGCCTGAAGCACCCGCTGCGCCGAACTGGCGCGAAGGGCGAAGGAAACTGGGAGCGCATCAGTTGGGATGAAGCGATTGCCGAGATCACCTCACGCTGGCAGGGGATCATCGACACCGACGGCGCAGGCGCGATCCTTCCATATTCCTATAGCGGGACACTCGGGCTCGTCCAGAATGGGGTGACGGCTACGCGGCTGTTCAATCGCATGGGGGCCTGCGGACTGGTTCGCTCGATCTGCGATGCGGCAGCGTCGGCTGCTGTCGCGGCGACGATTGGTGCGAAGTGGGCACCGCCGATGCATGACATTGTCCACTCAAAGCTCGTCATTATCTGGGGCCACAATCCGGTCAGCACGAGCCCGCACTTCATGCCGTTCCTGCGCCAGGCTCAGCGCGGTGGCACCCGCGTGATCGTCATCGATCCACGCCGCACGACCACGGCCCGCTCGGCCGACCTGCACATTCAGCCGAAGCCGGCCACCGATGCGGCGCTGGCGCTGGGCATGATGAACATCATCTTCGCTGAAGGCATGCACGACGCGGAGTGGCTGGAAGCGCACTCGATCGGCTGGCGCGAGCTGCGTGAGCGTGCCGCCGAGTACCCGGTCGAGCGCGTTTCGGTAATCACCGGCCTGAGCGCTGAGGTGATTGAGTCGCTGGCCCGCGAATACGGCACGACGAAGCCCGCGCTGCTGAAGTTCGCCGACGGCATCCAGCGTCACGGCAATGGCGGCCAAACCGTTCGCGCGCTGCTGAGCCTTCCTGCCATCACCGGCAATATCGGCAAGCTGGGCGGCGGTATCTTCTACAGCACCAGCGGCTACGTCTCCTGGGACGACGAGGCGACCGGCCATGCCTCGGAGTGCCCGCCGACGCCACGCTGGGTGAACATGAATCGACTCGGCGAAGCGCTGTGCGGCGAAGTGACCGATCCACCCGTTCGCGCACTGTATGTGTTCAACGCCAACCCGGCGGCATCGACGCCGAACTCGAACAGGATCGTCGAGGGCCTGCTCCGCGAGGACCTGTTCACCGTTGTCCACGACATCTTCATGACCGATACGGCCAAGTACGCCGACATCGTCTTGCCCGCGACGTCGCAGCTCGAGCAGGTCGATCTGCACAAGGGCTACGGTCACCACTTCCTGCAGTACAACGAACGCGCCATTGAGCCGCTGGCCGAAGCACGTCCGAACTGGGACGTGATGCAGGCTCTGGCGGCCGGCATGGGCTACGACGAGCCGTGGCTGAAGCAGGACGCAGACGCGGTCATCGACGAAATTCTGACCGCGACTCGCGCTTATAACCCACTGCTTGAAGGGGTCACGCTGGAACGGTTGAAGGCCGAAGGGCCGATCCCATATGCGCGAATCGAGCCAGGCTGGGTGCCGTTTGCAGATGGCGTCTTTCCGACACCGTCCGGCAAGGTCGAGCTGTTGAGCGAGGCCTTCACCGAGTTCGGCGTCGATAGCCTGCCCGATTACGCCCCGCCGTCCGAGTTCGCCGAGCCAATTCGCGACGACGAGCTCGTGCTGCTCTCTGGCGCAGCGCACCATTACACGTCTTCGAGTATGGCGAACGTGCCAGTCCTGATGCGCAAGGAAGGCGAGCCGTCGCTGGAGATCAATCCGATCGACGCCGCCAACCGCGGGATCTCGCACGGCGAGTACGTGCTGGTATCGAACGCTCGTGGGCAAGTGCAACTCCGCGCAATCGTGACCGAGGACGTGCCGCAGGGCGTTGTCGTGTCGCCAAAGGGGCAGTGGCCCATGCGCAATGTTGACGGGCACAACGTCAACTCGCTCACGTCAGATGCGTTGGCGGATGTCGGCGGACAGAGCACGTTCCACAGCAACCGCGTCACTGTCCACGCCCTCGACCGCGAGCGCATCGTCCTCGCCGAAGCCAGCCGCGTGGCCGTGCCGGCGAAGTGAGCCAGCGGTCGACTCTGCGTTCGCAGGGATAGCGCTCGCGCTGTCCTCGTCGTGAGGCGCCCGCCACGCCAAAGTGGTGAATAGTTGAGAGCGACAGCCACTCCCGCAGCCTGACATTTCGAGCGCGCACGCGAGAAATCTCCCACACTCGTTTGCGGCAGTCGAACGGGGAGCAGCGGGTCCTTCACTGCGTTCAGAGGGCTGTCAGCGTCAGACTGTCTGAATGGCAGCATCTCATTTTCTCTGTCATCTTGAGCCACAGCGAAAGATCTCCCATGCGTTTGATTTAGTCGGACGGGGAGGAACGGATTCTTCACTCCGTTCAGAATGACAGAGAAGGGGACAGGGACGCGGCCTCGTTCGGCTGTATCGAGAGGGGGGAGATTTCTCGGCTGCGGCCTCGAAATGACAGGCTGCGGGAGTGGCTGCCGCGTTAAGCTCTTCGCCACGCTGGCGGGAGAGTCGCCTCACGGCGAGGATAGGCCGGGTCCTGTCCGTACGGAATGATTACGTGGACGCTATATTTCTGACGTATGAGTTCAGGACCCGATCTTGCGCCACCAGGCGGGGACGGCCCACTGGTCGTCTTCGCCGTAGGCATAGCCGTTCCACTCGACGAGCTTGCTGGCGCGCAGGAGCTGGGGGATGACCTGGCCGTGGATGACCATCTTGGCCATGTCGGGGTTATTCTCCGGCCAGAGGCGGATTGATTCTTCGTATGCTGCGGCGGTTGGGCCATCGAGCTGCATAGCCTCGATGAATTCGACCGTTGTGAACTCATCAACGTTGATGCGCTCGATAATCGGCGCAATATAGGGGGCGAGGAAGTCCACCAGGTCCTCTACCGGATCGCCTTCCGGCGGGGTCAGGCTCGACATGCGACAACCTCCAACTCGTTCCCAATCCCTGCCGTAGTGCATTGTCACATATCAGGTCAGTGCGGTGTTGAATCTATAGCGGGAGCAGTGATGACGCCCGACGACGAGAGGCCGGCTGCCCAGGTGACCGCAATGACGATACACGCGACGCTGACCGAGCAGAGCGACCTGGCCCTGTTGGCAGCGACGCGCGATGGCGATGATCGCGCTTTCGAGGCGCTGTTCGCCCGCTATTACCCACAGGTGTTTGCCGTCATCTCCCGCATTGTCGGAGATGCCGCAGAGGCCGAGGAATTGGCGCAGGAGACGTTTCTGCGGTTCTACGAGCGACCGATTCAGGCAACACCGTCAGCAAATGTCCGCGCCTGGCTCCTGCGTGTTGGGACGAATGCGGCGTTCAACGCTGTTCGATCCCGCCGCCGTAGAGCCAACTGGCTGAGCCGCCTGGCCGGGCGCGCCGAGGCGCGTCAGGTCGAGGACGATCCATTGTCGATCGTGGCGGAGCGCGATGAAGCGCACCATGTCCGGCAGGTGCTGGCGCAACTGCCGGAACGCCAACGCGCAGTGCTGGTGCTGCGCTCTGCGGGTCTGTCCTATGCCGAGGTCGCCGATGCCCTCGGGGTCAGACCCGGCTCAGTCGGCACGCTCCTGGCGCGCGCGGAGCGTGCGTTCCGCGAGAAGGCCGGGGCCGATTACGACACGCCGGGAGGTGAAGGATGAGCCGACATACGACGTATGCGCGCCAGTGCCCGTCTGATGGCGAGCTCAGGGCGCTTCTCGATCATCAGAGCACGCCGGAAGTGCGTATGCATGTTGATGCCTGCGCTACCTGCGCCGCCCGCCTTGTGCAACTCTCGCGGGTGGCGAGTGGCGTTTCGGCATCACTCGATACATTGGAGGCGATGTCACCGCGTGTTGAAACTCAGTACGCCTATCAGCGACTGCAAGCGTCGCTTTTGGCGGCATCGGAGCCGTCATTACTTCGACGAGGAGGAGAATGGATGAGCGGTATCTGGAACCGACCGCAAGGTCGGGCTATCGCAGCCATGGCAACTGCCGTGGTGTTGCTACTCGTGGTGGCGCTGTCACCAATGCGAACCGTCGCGGATGACTTTCTGAACCAGTTCCGGGTGCAGAAGTTCGCTGCGATCACGATCCCGATGAACTTCGAGCAGCCGGATCAGACCGCCATGTTCCAGATGATGTCGGCTGCGGCGCAAAGCCCGGCTGTCCACGATGAGCTGGCAGGACTCGGTACGTTTGAGACGACGTTCCAGTTCGACGGCGATCATCTGCCGACCGCACTGACTGAGGAGCAGGCTGCAGCGCAGTACGACGGCCTGCGCGTCCCGCAGTCGCTGCCGTCTGGCTTCGATAGCGCGCCACAGGCGTATGTCACCGAGGCCGGCTCGGCATCCTATACGCTGAACGTCGACAAGGCGCGCGAGATCATTACGCAGATCGGCCTGCCGATTTATGCGTTCGACTCGGTGACCTCGCCAACGTTGAAGTTCTCGGTCGATGTGCCTTCGGCTGCTGTCCTGCGCTATCAGGATGCGGCTGGTGAGAATCTGGTCGTTGGCCAGATGGTCAGCCCGGAGCTCGATATTCCGAGCGAGTTCAACATGGATCAGCTTCGCGAGGACATCCTGCGCTTCCCTGGTCTGCCGAGCGATCTCGTGTCGCAGCTGCGCGCAGTCGATGACTGGGAATCGACGCTGATCGTGCCGATTCCTGAGGACGCGACCAGCGAGAGCGTGAAGGTCGATGGCAACCCGGGCCTGCTGATCAAGGCTGATGAAGGCAACGGTGTCCTCTGGGAGGATGGCGGAACCCTCTACGCAGTCTTCGGGCAGGTGTCGGCGGATCAGATCATGGCAACGGCCAAGTCGCTGTCTGGCTCATAGATCAACCGTCCGACGAGTACAGAGCGACTAGTCCAGAAATCGCCGGACCGACTGAGGAATCGATCGGTCCGGCGAATCGTCAGGTTCAGGTGAAATGGCCAAGGCGCACGAGCCAGGCACAGATGTTCACGGTGGTTTCGCCGACCCGGAACCAGCCAGCCATCCCGCAGCCATTGAGACGCAGCATCTGCACAAGCGGTTCGGTCGGGTCGTCGCGGTTGATGACCTGACGATCCGCGTGTTTGCTGGTGAAGTGTTTGGGTTTCTCGGGCCGAACGGAGCGGGAAAGACAACGTCGATCAAGATGCTGATGGGCCTGACGCGGCCGTCCTCGGGGTCGGCGCAACTGCTTGGGAGGCCCCTCGGTGACCGGGAGGCGCGCAAACGAATCGGCTTTCTGCCCGAGATGTTCCACTTCCACGAATGGCTCAGCGGTGCAGAGCTGCTGGACTTGCACGCACGGCTGTACGGCATGGGCGTGGCCGAGCGACGTACTCGCATTCCCGAGGTGCTGGAGCAGGTTGGCATGTTCAGCCGCCGCGACCAGCGCCTCGATTCGTACTCCAAGGGCATGAAGCAGCGTATCGGCCTGGCGCAGGCGCTGCTGCCCGATCCGCTGGTCGTGTTCCTCGACGAGCCGACATCGGCGCTCGATCCAATTGGCAGAATCGACGTGCGGCGCATCATCCAGACGCTGCGCGATGAGGGGCGAACCGTCTTCCTGAACTCGCACCTACTGTCCGAGGTCGAGTCGGTCTGCGATCGCGTGGCGATTATCAATCGTGGTCGGGTCGCCGCGACCGGACCGATGCAGGCGTTGTTGGGCCGCGAGATCGTCGTCGATCTGCGGCTGGGCCGCTACGATGAGGACGTTGAGCGGGCGATCGCATCCTCGGCGACGATTCGAGGCATTGAATGCGTCAGGCACATCACGGTGGTTTCGACCGAAGTTCGCGATGATGAGACGATTGCGCGGATTGTCGACGCGCTTGTCGCGCTCGGTGTGCCGGTCTACGGCGTGACGCCGCACCAGCAGACACTTGAGGATCTGTTCATTCAGGTCGTCGATACATCGGGTGAGCGGGACCCGTCATGAGGACACTGCTGATCGCGCGGTTGACCGTTGACGAGGCATTCCGCCGCAAGGTAATCCTCGCCGTCATGCTCCTGAGCCTCGTCTTTCTCGCGCTCTATTTCTTCGGCTTCCAGGTACTCCGTGACGATCTGATTCGCTTCCGCGAGGAGCGCCTCGGGCGCTCGGACGACCTGCTGCCCTACGAGGCGCAGGCCAGTGCAATGGTGCTAATGGGTCTGTACACGGTCAACTTCCTCGCTGGTGTGATGACGATCTTCGCGGCGGTTGGCACGATCTCGGGCGAGATCGAGTCTGGCGTGCTGCAGGCGATCCTGCCGAAGCCACTCTCGCGCTGGGAGATCATCGCCGGAAAGTACCTGGGCTTCCTGTCGATGATCACGATCTACCTGGCGCTGATGGTCGGGAGCGTCGTTGCCATTTCCCGCTTCGCCGGAGATTACACACCGCCGAACATCCTGCGGGGCTGGCTGCTGATGGTGCTGGTATCGGCGATCCTGCTGGCGCTGACGATGCTCGGCTCGACGATCTTCTCGACGATGGCGAATGGGATCGTTGCGCTGATGCTCTATGGCATGGCATTGACTGGCGGGCTGGTAGAGCAAGTTGGCACTGCGCTTGACAATGACACGATGGTGCGCATTGGCGTTATCACCAGCGTCGCGTTGCCGAGTGATGCGATGTGGCGGCTGGCGTCCGATATCGTCCAACCGCGTTCAGTTGCGTACGCGCTCGGGCCAACGCCGTTCGGCACGATCTCGCCACCGTCGGAATTTGCGGTGCGTTACGCGGTCGTCTATTGCATAGTCCTCGTGCTTGCCTCGGCGGTCATATTCAAGCGGCGCGACATCTGAGCGCGCGACGAACTTGAGCCGCTGCGTAGAATCGTCGATGGTAGCCGCAACAACCAGGAGGCGACATTGACGGAGAATGATGGGCTTACGGCGATTCAGGTGCCGGCGGGGCCGCTGGCGACCAATGCGTGGGTCATCGTTGAGCAGGCCGGGCAGACCGCGTTCATCGTTGACGCGCCACCGGAATCGCTCGACGCAATCGGCCAGGCACTCACTGAGTTCAACGCCCGACCGGTGATGCTGATTCTGACGCACACGCACTGGGACCACATTGGCGACGCCGAGGCGATTCGCACGGCCTACGGCATTCCGCTGGCGGTGCATGCGCTCGATCGTTGGCGACTTGATGACCCGAGTGACTCGCCGGTGCCAATTGCGCCGGCACAGGTGGATCGTGAGCTTGTCGATGGCGACGTGCTTGAGCTGGGCAATTGGCAATGTACCGTCCTGCACACGCCCGGCCACAGCCCCGGTCAGATTTCGTTGTACTTCGCAGACAACGGGATTCTTGTTGGCGGTGACACCCTGTTTCCGAACGGCTATGGTCGGACCGACATTCCCGGCGCGAGCGAGGAGCAGACGGTCGAAACCATCCGACGCCTGCTAGAGCTGCCGGACGAGGTGAAGGTGCTGAACGGGCACGGCGACGCAACGACCATTGGCCGCGAGCGCCCCTGGATGCGTCATGTTGCCGAGACGGGCCAACTGCTGGGATAGTGACGGTACGCTGAGATGCAAATTACCTTCCTTGGGACCGGGACCAGCAATGGCGTCCCGGTGATCGGCTGCCAGTGCGCCGTGTGCCGCTCGACCGATCCGCACGATAAGCGCATGCGCTCGTCAGTCGTCATCCGCGCCGACGGTCAGACGATCCTGATCGATACGACGCCAGAGCTGCGGCTGCAGGCACTGGCGAATGACATTAGCCATATTGACGCTGTCGTCTTCACGCACGCGCACGCGGATCACGTAGCGGGCTTTGATGACCTGCGCAGTTTCAATTACCTCAGTCAGGCGCAGTTGTCGGCCTACGCAGATACGTTTACCGCCGCATTGCTACGGGAGCGGTTCGCGTATGCGTTCGAGAACCCGTTTCCGTTTTTTGGCGGCAAGCCTGACCTTGATCTGCATGCATTCGAAGGCGAGTTTGTGATTGGGCGTACTGAGTTCCGCCCATTTCCGGTGAGCCACGGACGCTGGACGGTGATGGGCTTCCGGATCGGCAAGCTCGTCTATCTGACCGACGCGAAAGTGATCCCCGATTCATCGCTCGACGTCATGCGCGGCGCTGAGGTGGTGGTGATCAACGGTCTGCGGCAGACTCCGCATCCGGTGCATCTCTCTATTCCTGAGGCACTGGACGTAATCGCGGAGATCGGTCCGAAGCGAGCCTATATCACTCACGTCTCGCACGATGTCCCGCACGCAGCAACGAACTCGCAACTCCCCGATGGGGTTGAGCTTGCGTACGACGGGCTTACTGTGACGATCGACGATGGCGTTTGACCCTGCTGCGAAAGCGCTGCGGGATCGCTTTTTCGAGAGCCTCGCTGACCTGGAGTGGGCACGACGACGAGGAGTCTTTGGCAACCCGGCACTCTGCGTTCCGGGCACGCTCTTCGCGCTCTTCTATGCTGACCGCATCGTCGTCAAGGTTTCGCCGGAATTGCGCCTGAGCCTGCTGGAATCTGCGGATGTGTACGAGTGGGTGCCCGAAGGCAGCGGCATGCGCTCGTTCGGCGAGTGGATCGCGGTGCCGATCGCGGACCGTTCGGATGATCTTGTGTGCAATATCCTCCGCGACGCCTATGCGCGGGCCGCGAACATCACCGGCTCTTCAATGGACCCGCCTGCCGAGCTGTAAGAGACAGATCGAGGGCCGGTGGCGCAATCGCCACTGGCCCTCGTTTTACGGCTGCGTGTTGCCTAGTTCGGCTTCTCCGGCCAGCGGCCGTACCAGTCAAACGGCTGGTTGCTCAGGTTGACAACGACGTTCTTCGTCTCGGTGTACAGCTCCAGCGCGTGGCGCGACAGCTCGCGGCCCAGGCCGGACTGCTTGTAGCCACCGAAGGGCGCTTCCGGCGGATTGACCGTCGGATAGTTGATCGAGACATTGCCGGCACGAATGGCTGCCGCCATGTTGTGGGCGCGCTTGACATCGTTCGTCCAGATCGTCGCGGCCAGACCATAGATCGTGTTGTTGGCCATCTCGACGACTTCCGAATCCTCCTTGAACGGAATGACCGAGAGGACCGGGCCGAAGACCTCTTCCTGCGCGATGGTCATATCGTTGTGGACCTGCGCGAAGACGGTCGGGGCGACGAAGTTGCCGGCCGCCAGCTCTGCGGCATCGACGCGCTTGCCGCCGTGCGCGACGCTCGCGCCCTCGCCCTTGGCCTTGTCGATGAACGACAGAATGCGGTCGCACTGGGCGCGTGAGACGACCGGGCCCATCTGCGTCTCCCAGTCGAGCGGATCACCGACGCGAATTTGCGCCGTGCGCGAGACAAGCTCCGACAGGAACTCATCGTGGATCGATTCGTGGAGGAAGAGGCGCGTACGGGCCGTGCAGCGCTGGCCGGCGTTGGTGAAGATGGCGAACAGGGAGCCGCGGACAGCCTCATCGACGTCGGCATCGGCGAAGACGATGTTGGGGCTCTTTCCGCCGAGCTCCAGCGTGACCTTCTTGATCGTCCCGGCTGACTGGCGCAGGATGCCGCGGCCAGTCTCGGTCTCGCCAGTGAAGGCGACCTTGTCAACATCGGGATGCTCGCAGAGCGCCGCGCCGATCTCAGCTCCGGGACCCGAGAGGACGTTCAGAACACCATCCGGGATGCCGGCTTCGCGGGCGATCTGGCCGAGGATGAGCGCCGTGATCGGCGTGTTGCTGGCTGGCTTGAGGATGATCGTGTTGCCGGTTGCCAGCGCCGGGCCGATCTTCCAGGCTGCCATCAGCATCGGGAAGTTCCACGGGATGATCTGAGCGCAGACGCCGATAGGCTCGCGGACGGTGTAGTCCAGCAGCGGGCCGTTCATCGGGATCGTCTCACCCCAGGTCTGGCCGGTCAGACTGGCGTAATAGTCAATGCAGGTCGCCGAGTTGAGCACATCCGCGCGCGCTTCGACGATGATCTTGCCGGAGTTGAGCGTCTCCAGGCGGGAAAGCTCATCGACGCGATCGCGGATGATCTGCGCCATCCGCCGCATGCGGTTCGAGCGCTCCAGTGGTGTCATCTTCGACCAGCGGCCGTCGTCGAACGCCTTACGGGCTGCGGCGACGGCGCGGTTGACGTCCTCAGCACCAGCCTTGGCGATGCGACCGATCGCCTCGTTGTTTGCTGGTGAGACCGTGTCGAACGTCGCGCCGTCGGCGGCGTCGACATCTTCCCCGTTGATCACGAGTTTATAGCTATCGAGCATTGTCTGCGCCATTGCGCCTGTCTCCTCCCTCAACCTGGGTATCTAAAATACCTGCCGCCAGGGGCGCATGGTGTACGACTCGAACACGCCGGCCTTGTTGAACGGGTCGTTTTCGATCAGCGCCTCGGCGGCCTGCTGATCATCGGCTTCGTAAATAATCAACGCGCCCGAATCGTCCTCAAATGGACCAGACGCCCAGAGCTTGCCCTGCTCCTTGAGAGCCGTCAGATACTCGCGGTGCGTCGGTCGCACCCTCGCGATGGTGTCCGGGTCATTGGCGTAGACAATCGTTGTGGCAAATTTCACAATCCCTCGTCCTCTCAACCGCCCCGTGGTCAGCTTCCTGCGAATGAGTATAGACCGAGAGTGCGCGGTTTCGCGTTGCCCGCCGCGAAGGCGTGCGATTCTGAAAGCGGGTATAATTCAGGATTCCAGCGCTAAGCCTGGATAGGGTGCGGTCAAAGCGTCCACGAACGCTGCGGTTAATTGCACCCAAAAGATTGCATGCGTGTTTCGATCTGTGAGGGCATATGCAGGAACGAACATTGGTTACTCCCGAAGGGCTGGAACAGCTCAAGGCAGAGTACGAAGAGCTGGTTAACGTCAAGCGGCCAGAGCTCATCCGGGCCATCGCAGCTGCGCGCGAAGAGGGCGATCTGCGCGAGAACGGTGGCTACCACGCAGCGCGGCACGACGCCGGACTCGTCGAAGGGCGCATCAAGCAGCTTGAGCAGATGCTGAAGAGCGTCCAGATTATCGAAGAGGTTGCGGGCGATTCGCACCTCGTCCGGCTTGGCTCGACCGTCACGATTGAGATTGACGGCGACGAAGAGACGTACACGATTGTCGGCGCGGTTGAGGCGAACCCGGCTGAGGGACGTATCTCCAACGAGTCACCGGTCGGCAAGGCGCTCATCGGCCACAGCGTCGGGCAGACGGTGTCGATCCAGACGCCGAACACGGTCCTGCAGGCGCGCATCCTCTCCATTGGCTGAACCGCAGAACAGATCGCTGCTTGACGAAGTAGCGCGCATAGCCCGGGAACGCGCGGCATCTCACGATGCCGCGCACGACGCTGCCCATCTGGCGCGTGTCGTCATCAACGCGCGTCGTTTAACTGACGCCGAGGAGCAGGCTGGCCGCCCCGTCAATCGCACGATTGTCGAGCTGGCAGCCTGGCTGCATGATGTTGTCATGCTGCCGAAGGGGCAGGGTGCGCCGGGCGAGGCAGCGCGCCGCTCAGCCGAGGAGGCGCGTTCGATACTGACGAACCTCGGTGTCGATCTGAAGACAGTCGACGGCGTGTGCCACGCGGTGCTCGTGCATTCGTTTTCGGGTGGGCTGATGCCAGAGACTGCGGAAGCCCGCATCGTTCAGGACGCTGACCGACTCGACGCGCTGGGTGCTATCGGGATTGCTCGACTGTGGGTGACCGGCGCCGAAATGCGCAGCTACCTGTACCACCCATCCGATCCTGCTGGCGACGACCGCGATCTGGACGACCGAACCTGGGCTCTGGATCATATCGAGCGCAAGCTGCTCAGACTGCCGGAGATGATGCAGACGGAAGCCGGTCGCATTGAGGCGGAACGCCGGGCCGCCTATGTCCGAGGGTTTCGCGAGCAGCTCCTCAGCGAGATTGGGAGGGGCAGTGTCACGGCTGGAGCAGATGATCGCCGACGGCGCGATTGACGCGCAACTGATTGAGCCGGGTGTCCCGACGCCGACCGTTCCGGATGCCGCCGCTGCGCTCGGCGTCGAGCCGCAACAGATCATCAAGTCGCTGTTGTTTGCCGCGCGGGACGGCAGCGTTGTGCTGGCCATCGTTACTGGCGCGAGCCGCGTCGATCGGCATCGGTTGGCGGAAGTTGCGAAGTTGAGCCACCTGAAGATGGCTGCACCGGACGTTGTGCTCGAAAAGACCGGCTATCCCGCAGGTGGGACGCCGCCGGTCGGACATACGTCGCAGCTGACTGTTGTTGTCGATACTGGCGTTACGAAGTTGCCGGTTGTCTTCGGTGGCGGCGGACGTGTCGATTCGCTGCTGGAAATCAAGCCAGACGAGATCGTGCGAGTCACTGCGGCAACGGTGGCTGACATCGTGCTGGTCGATCAGTAAGTGAACACGCGCGTCTCTGGCGACATAACGCTGCGTAGGAGAAGGGAATGTCTGATGGCGCAATCCGACACCGCTCATCGAGAGCGCATATATGCAGTTCCGACTCGCGGGCAGCAAGCACCGGAACTCGTCGGCGAGACGCCGCAGGGCGAGCGCATGTCACTCCGTCGCTCGTTCTACATGCGGCGCAACCTCGCGATTCTATTCGTGGCTGACGATGATACTGGACAGCGCTGGCTGCGCGAAGCCGCCGAGCAGCGTACGGCTGCTCACGGCGAAGTCGGTGAGATCGTCGCGATCGTCCCGCCGGGTATGGAGACGCACGGACTCCCGGCTCTGGTCGATGCCGATGGCTCGCTCGCAGCGCGTTACGGGCTGTCACCAGCCGACTTTCCGGCAGTCTTCGTTACCGACCGCTACTTCACCATCTTCTCGACGAACACCGGTGACAGCGCCACGCCCGGCCTGCTGCCCGAAGACATCCCCGGCTGGCTGGAGTTCATCGCAGCGCGTTGTAGTTGACGGTAGCCCCCGCCCTCCTGCCATGTATCACTCGATTGCCATCACCCAGCGGGCACCCGAGCGATGGCATCCGGAGCGAACCATCAGTGCGTCCACGTTGAAGGCTTACTGATGGGGAACGGATCCTTCACCTACATGCAGTAGTCTGTCGTACCAAACGATTCGCCACTTTGGCGTTGACCACCCATTCAGAGTGACAGACGAAAGGGAAAGCTGCCGACCGGAGGTAGATTGGCCATGAAGGCGTGGAGGATGGCGTGGGTGACTGCCGCGTCTTCGTGATTGATGCTCCTGAGTTGCTTAACCACCTCGGCACTGGGCATCGGTTTCGACTACCGCACCAATGCCCTCAACCTCCGATCGCGATCAGTCCAGTTCGGCTCACTCTCCGGCGACGCCGCACCAATCGACAAGCATGCAGGCGATGGTCTTCGTGGCGGTCAGGAGCTCCGTGATGCTGATGTGTTCATCGGCGTGGTGTGCGACGGTCACGTCGCCCGCGCCGTACATCACACAGGGCATGTCGCCGATGAGCGTAAACAGCCGCATGTCCGCGCCGTAGGTAACGCCCTCGACTGGTGGTGGAGTGCCGGTCACGGCGGCGTGAGCGGCGGAGATGCTCTGGGCGATAGGGCTATCTGGCGACGTTTCGGCCGGAGCAAACTGGCCGCCGAACCATTCGATCATTGGCGGATGCTCGCGCAGCCACGGGTCGGCGTTGGCGACCTTCATGATCCGGTCGACGACCTGCGCCTTGAACTCGTCCACGTCCTCACCGGCGACCAGACCTACACGGCCCTCGGCGACGAGCGATTCCGGCACTGTCGAGGCCCAGACGCCAGTGCGAACGATGCCGATGTTGATTGGGATCTTGTTGGCGATCGGCGCGTAGAGTGGGTGGTCGATCGACGCGTTACGCTCGGCCTCGAAGGCGAGGAGATCCTGGAAGATCGGCACGAACTTTTCGAAGGCCGACACCCCTTCGTCGCGCACCGCAGCGTGCGCCGACTTGCCGACGATCGTCATGCGGAAGACGAGAGAACCGCCTTGCGCCGTCACTAGCGCCAGTCGGGTCGGTTCGGTGATGAGCACGGCGTCAGCCTTGTAGCCGCGCAGGATCGTTGAGAGCGCGCCGACGCCGCCATCCTCTTCGCCGACGGTCGCGAGAACTGTTGCGTCACCAGCGAGGCGGATGCCTAAGGCGTCGAGCGCATCAAACGCTGCCAGGTAGCTGGTGAGACCACCCTTCATGTCGCACGAGCCGCGACCGTAGAGCAGATCTCCGACGATCTCTGCTCCGAGCGGATCCTGTGTCCACGTCGCCGGGTCGCCGTTCTCGACGGTGTCCACGTGGGCGTTGAGCAGAATTGAGCGCCCGCCGCCGGTGCCGCGTCGGACGGCGGCGACGTTGGTGCGGCCCTCGTAGACGGTCTGCTCGCCGACGTGATCGTGGTAGCCCCCGATCTCGTCCGGCGTCGCCTCCCAGGCATCGACCGCCAGGTCGCGGACGCCGCAGGCATTCATGACGACCTTCTGGACTTCGCCCTCGGAGTTGGTCACTGACGGGACGCGCACAAGGGATTGCAGCAGGGCGACCGTTTCGTCGCGTCGCGCATCGACCGCATCAGAGATGCGTTTGACGAGATCAGCATCAACTGGCATTGCAACGCTCCTTAGTACATGCGCTCGATATCGAGAAGATTCTGCATATCGTCGTAGCGTCCCTCAACATAGCAGTGGAGGTTGTGGAGGAAGATGTCGACGATGCGGCCGTTCTCGCGTGTCGATGTGCTGGCGGAGTGTGGATTGATTAGCACGTTCGGCAGATCCCAGAAGGGTGAGTCAGCCGGGAGTGGTTCGGTGCGGAAGACATCCAGTCCCGCAAAGCGGATCGTGCCGTCAGTGAGCTTGTCGAGCAGCGCAGCCTCGTCGACGAGCTGGCCGCGGCCGATGTTGATGAAGACGACACCGGGTTGCAGCGCATCGAACGCAGCGTGATCCATGATGTTCTCGGTGTCCGGCGTGTGCGGAGCGCAGAGGACGACGGCGTCAGCGCTCGCCAGCATCGTATGCATCTCGCTGCGCTCGTAGAGGCGGTCGACGCCGATCTCGGCGGCGCGCTCGGGTCGGCAATCGCGAGCCGTCGCAACAACGTTCATATCTAAGCAGCGCGCCATGCGGGCCACTTCACGGCCGATGCGGCCGGGGCCGACGATGGCGAGCGTCTTCCCGGAGAGCTCATCCGAGCAGAAGCGCACCCAGCGCCTGGCGGCTTTGTCATCGCGCAGCCGGTCATACTCCTTGACGACCATCAGTAGCACCATGAAGACGAACTCGGTCAGTGGCCGCGCGTGCACGCCGCTCGCGGTCGTGATGTACATCTCGCCCGGCTTGATACCCAGGCGGGCAACTGTCTGCCCGACGCCGGCGCTTGTTGTCTGAATCCAGCGGACGTTTGGCGCCCACTCATGCGGATGTTTGAAACCGCGTGGGAAGTCGAACAGCACGTCAGCATCCCGCAGATACTCGGCCCAGCGCGTCGCTTGCTCGGGAGTGTGCTGAAAGTCGTCGACTCCATCGTGGTCGGCGACGTAGCGCGCCGGAGGCAGGAGGTCGGGCTCGTAGTGCACCTCGACGCCGTCCGGCGCTTCACGCCGAATGCGCTCGACATGTTCCGCTTCCAGCGGCGTCGAAACCATTACGCGAATCGTCCCCACTGCGACCCTTCCTCTCTCGGCACGTCCAGGCCCGAGAATAGCACAGTGGGCGATTCCGCCTTGCACACGGTTTGCTGCGCTAGAATCGCAATTGTGGATCGGTGGTTGGCTCGGAGAGGGCAGGGTAGATGAGCGATATCAACACAGCACTTGCGCAGCGACTCGAGCGCGCGCAGGCGGAAATGGCTCGCCAGGGTGTGGACTATCTGTTTGTGACGCCGTCGTCCGATCTCGTCTACATGCTGGGCTATCCGGCGCACTCCTCCGAGCGACTGACGCTGCTGGGCGTTCCGCAGGCTGGTCGGGCGTTCGTGGTTGCGCCGCGGCTCGAGGCGGTCCGGCTCGATGAGCGGCGCGACATCGTTGATGTCCATGCCTGGGAAGAGACTGACAACCCGGCGGCGCTCGTCGCATCGCTGGTTGGTGATGCAATCGGCAAGACGATCGCCGTGAGCGACCAGACGTGGTCAGTGTTCCTGCTGCGACTCCAGCGGGCGATGAGTGGCGCGGACTGGCTGCCGGGCGGCGACATCATCGGGGCACTTCGCGTCATCAAGGATGATGCTGAGATCGCCGCGCTGCGCGAGGCGGCACGGCGGACGGATATCGCCTGGACACGGTTCGTCGAGTCAACGCGACTTTCCGGCTTGACCGAGCAGCAGGCCGGCGCAGAGCTGGCACGCTTCATGGCTGAGGAAGGTCTGCCGGAGCCCGGCTTCATGATTGTCGGCAGCGGTCCCGGTTCTGCATCGCCGCATCACATGACCGGCGAGCGCGTGATCCAGCAGGGCGACTCGGTCGTCTTCGATTTCGGCAGTACCTGGGAGCACTACTACTCCGACATGACGCGGACTGTCTACGTCGGCGAGCCGAGCGAGGAGTACCGCAAGGTCTACGAAACGGTGCTGCAGGCGAACGCGGCGGCGAAGGCGGCGGTGCGCCCCGGCGCGACATGCGAGTCGATCGACAGGGCGGCGCGTGACGTGATCGAGGCGGCTGGTTACGGCGAGTACTTCATCCATCGGCTAGGGCACGGCCTGGGGCTCGATGTCCACGAGGAGCCGTACATGGTCAGTGGCAATACCACGGAGTTAAAGCCGGGGATGGTGTTCTCCGACGAGCCTGGGATCTACATCCCTGGCAAGTTCGGCGTTCGCATCGAGGACATCCTCGTGTGCACCGAGGATGGCTACGAGAGCCTCAACAACGCTCCGCGTGACCTGACGGTGATGGATTAGCGACCAGTTAGCAAGTCGCGTACAGCGCGACGTAAGGAATGGCTCGGGAATGGATCAGTATCCGGCGACGGCGGAGGTTGTCATCATTGGCGCGGGCATTATGGGCTGCTCGATCGCCTACCACCTGGCAGAGCGCGGTGTGCGTGATGTTGTCGTGCTGGAGCGCGACCAGATCGGGCGCGGCGCGACGGCCGACGCCGCCGGTGGCATTCGCCTGCAATTCTCGACGGAGACCAATATCCGGCTGTCGCAGATCAGCCTGGAGTACTGGGAGCAGTTTGAGGAACGCTTCGGCGTCGATATCAACCTGCGGCAGCAGGGCTATCTCTTTCTGCTAACCAGCCAGGATGATGTGCCGGTGTTCCAGCACAACCTTGAGCTGCAGCAGTCGCTGGGCGTGCCGGTGCGCTGGGTCTCACCGGAAGATATCCGCGAGCTGAATCCGGCGGTTTTTGTCGATGACGTGATCGGCGGCACGTTCTGCCCGCGCGATGGCTGGGCCGACACGTCGACGAGCACGATGGGCTTTGCACAGGCAGCCCGGCGTGCTGGTGTACGCATCTTCGAAGAGTCGCCGGTGAGCGGCATCGTCGTCGAGGGTGGTCGCGTGACTGGCGTGCAGACCGGCAACGCGACGATTGCGACGCCGCTCGTCATTTGCTGCGCCGGGCCGCAGACGAACGCAGTCAGCCGCCTGGCTGGTCTCGATCTGCCGATCCACCCGTATCGCCGCATGTCGTTTATCACCGAGCCGTTCGACCTTATTCCTTCCACGGTGCCGATGACAATTGAGTTCGCCCGCTCGCTCTATTTCCATCCGGAGAGCCACGGCTTTCTGTTCGGAATGAGCAACAAGGATGAGCCGAGCTCGGAGAACAAGGTCGTCGATGACGACTGGATGGTGGCGACGGTTGAGGCGCTGATCGAGCGTGCGCCGATCTTCGAGCAGGCGGAGATTCTGCGCGGCTGGGCAGGGTTCTACGAGGTCACACCGGACGACAACCCGCTGGTCGGGCCGGTGCCGGACCTGGATGGCTTCCTCGTCGCGGCAGGCTTTTCCGGCCACGGCTTCATGCAGGGGCCCGCGATTGGCCGCGTCGTCGCCGAGATCGTCGTCGATGGCGCAGCATCGACCATCGACGTCTCGGCCTTCCGACCGAGCCGCTTCCGCGAAGGCGTGCTGGCGCAGGAGCACAACGTCATCTAGCGCCCGAGGAACCCGTGATGCTGCGCCCTGACGATACGATTAGTTCGTGCCGTGAGGTAGCCGGGAGGTCATGTGGTTGTCGGAGTGGGGTACGTCTCAGTGCAGCTGTTTGCCAGCCAGTCGCTAAAGGACAAGCGCCGAGTCGTTCGGTCAGTCATCGAGCGCACGCGGAAGCGCTACAACGCCAGCGTTGCAGAAGTCGACTATCTGGACTCGTGGCAGATGGCCGGCATCGGCTTCTCCTGCGTCTCAAATTCGTCGAGCCACGCCGACAGCATGCTCGCCGAGGTGCTGCGCTTCATCGAGGCGAACCTCGCCGACGGCGCAATCGCTGATGTGTCGACCGAGCTCATTCATATGAGCTGAGTGGGTCGTCAACGTCAGACTTGCCGAACGTCTAGAGTGGCAGCCGACCCCGATAACTGTCATTTCGAGCGCGCATGCGAGAAATCTCCCCCGCGTTGGACTGCCTCAAACGGGTGGGAGATCTCTCACTGCGGTTCGAGATGACAGGACGAGGGAATGGCTGCCGCACCACATAGCGTGACACTTCGGCGCTGACAGCCCACTGAGCCTGCTACTGGAGCGGAAGCGGCACGGTCAGCACGGTCTGCAGTGCACCGTCGGCGACCAGGAGTGCAGCCCCGCCGGAGGTTACGGCGATGCCGTACGGGCGACGAACCTGACCGATGCCGAGCGGGTCGCCTGCGGTTCCGTCGGCATCGAACGGGACGATGACTCCGAGCGTGGACATCGTAACGTAAACGTGGCCGTCGTCTGATACCGCGATCCACGGCTCGAAATACTGCTGATCCTGCCACTGGGCGACTTCCCAGGCTCCCAGCCAGGTGCCGTCGCTCGCGAAGCGCGCGATCCGGCCGTTGTGAGCATCGGCGACGTAGACGGTGCCGTCCTGGCCGACGGCGATGCCGACCGGCTCCATGAGTTGACCGTCGCCGGAGCCCGTTCCGCCGAACGCTCGCATGAAGGTGCCGTCAGTCTGGAAGACCTGCACGCGCTCGTTGCCGGTGTCGGTGACATAGACGAGATCGTCGTGGATGGCGATTCCGCGTGGCCCGTAGAACGCGCCGGGCATCTGTTGCGCATCAGTGCTGTCCTGCAGATCAGCGAACTGGCCCCAGGTTCGCAGAGGCGTACCGTCCGCCGAGAAGACCGAAACGCGATGGTTCCAGGTGTCGGCGACGTAGATCGAACCGTCGGCGTCGACTGCGACGCCGTTTGGCCCGCCGGCGCCAGCGGATGCGTTGATGCCGAGCTGTCCCTCACCGGCGCCAATCGAGCCGAACGCGCGGACGAACGAGCCGTCTGAGGCGTATTCCTGAACGCGGCCATTGCGCGAATCGACGACGACGATCGTGCCGTCACTGCTGAGCGCCACACCGCGCGGTCCGTTGAGCTGGCCCTCGGCCGATCCAGCACCGACGCGGTCGGAGAGGCTGAACGGGCCGGTCGCCTGGAAGAGCCGGTTGGCAATGTCGGTGTCGGCAAGGACGGTGAACTGCTGTTGCTCCGGTTGACGGTCCAGATTGCGGTCGATGAGGAACGCTGCGAGCCGACGCCATTCGTCCGGGTTGACAATGCCGGCCAGCAGATCGCTCCAGTCCGGCGCATCGAATGCCGGAGCGAGGTTATGACCATAGACGAAATCCTGCCCGCGCATCGACGGTGCAATGGCGCTCGCGTCGCGACTGCTGTCGATGATGACGATCTGGGCATCAGCCGGCGCGGCGTCCGTCTCAGGATCGAAGATCGTCAGGTGCGGGAACTCGCGGAAGTACCAGACAAAGGGCTGCTCGATCTTCGAGTCGATGGCGATTCGTAAGCCGTGGCCACCGGTTGGGTCCTGCGAGTCGCGCTGATTCAGTGTCATGTCGCGTGACAGGCGCTCCAGGCGTCCGATGACGATCGGGATGTCGGCAGACAGCGCGTTTGCAGCGAGCGGATCACCCGGCTCGCCCGGGCGCTCCGAGGCGGAGAGCACGCTTGACCGAACGGTCAGCCCGCCGAGGAAGAGCAGACCGATGCAGAGGACAAGCGCAAGACGGTCGCCGGTGACGCGTCTCCCGATCGTCGACAGCGCGAACGCCAGCGGGACGACCGCAACGAGTACGACAAGGACGAAGCGCAGGAGCCAGTCGGCTGCGTTGCCGCCGGTGCCGGACGTCAGCAGGCCGAACAGGCTCAGCAGCGCCGCCGCCATCAGGAACGCGGCGGCGAGATAGAGCGTTGCTGGGCCCTCGCGGAGCGCGCGCCACGGCAGGCGCGCACGCAGATGCGCCGCGCCGATCGCGGCGAGCAGTGTCAGCGGGATGACGACGCCGACCCAGGCGGTCAGGTTGTTGCCACCAAACAGCGTCGATGCAACGAAGGCGGCCAGTGTCCAGGTCGTCGCTGCGCGCGTCAGCGGCGTTGCGCGGAGAGTCACCACCGCTACGATAGCGAGCGCGATCAGCAGCGGCTCGTTCAGCAGCAGATTGAACGCGGTCATGTGTGCGTGTGAGCCGATGTCGCTAATGTGATCGTTCCAGATCGCTTTGCCGAGCGCTGCCAATGAGGCGGTAAAGCTACCGGGGCGGGTCAACAGCACCGTCGTCGTCAGCACAATCGTCGCCGCGCCGGACGCGACCGCCGGCAGGGCAAGTGATGTCCACGCCCGCGGCGCTCGCTCCAGCGCCTGCGCGACGAGCAGCGCACCCAGCCAGACCAGCCCGACGAGGACAATGCCAAACGGATCGCTCAGGATCATCACGGCACTCGCGATGCCGGCCAGGATCGGCCAGGCGAGCGAGTTGCTGCCGCCAGCACGCAGGATCGAGATGAGCACGACCATCGTGCCCAGACCGGCGAGGGCCGCGCCATCGACGGTTCGGGATGCGACGATCAGTGTCGGAGAGAAAGCGGCGAGGACGAGGGCGGCGGCGCTGATGTCCCAGCCGAGGCGGCGGTGAAGCGCGAGCCAGAGCAGGACGGCTGCGATGCCGGCCAGCGCGAATCCGACGCGGACGACGGCGTCGTTCGCACCGCCAACGAAGATCGCCAGCGCTGCCCACTGGACGGTGGCAGCGATGCCGTGCAGGTTGTCGGGCAGGTTGTCGCCGTGGACGAGCCACCAGGCGCTGAGTGCTGAGTCTGCGCCGTGCGCCGAGAGCGGCCAGCGATCGAGGCCGACCAGCCGCAGGAGCATGGCGGCGGCGATCGCAATACCGGCGAGCGCCCAGCGCCAGCAGGCAAATGGAAGGTCGATGGCGCGATCAAGCACGGACGGCAGCCGTCGTGTGTCGTCCTGCCAGGTTTCGTCATCGAGTGGCACGTCGCGACTCAATCCGCCCACACCCTTCCGTCAGCTAGTAACGAATCTGATTCCACGTCGTCAGGAGATCGTTGCGCACGTAGACGCGGAAATTGAACGAACCAAGCGGCGCCCAAAGCTCGCGGAATGCGACGAGGCGGAACATCTTGGTCTGCTGCGCTGGCTGATGCATGCCCCAGATCGAATGCCAGACACTCTCTGCAACATCGAGCGCCGAATACGGCGGCTCCTTGTCGTTCTGGTAGTTCTGTCGGTTTTCCTTGTTCAGCTCCGGCGCGATCGCGAACTTGCGATACGTCTCATCTTCCGGGAACCACCAGCGCATCGAGTACTCGAAATAGGTGTAGCCCTCCAGCATGGCGGCGTTGGCGCGACCCTCCTCGCCGCTGAGGTTCTCGTTGGCGATGATGACGATTGGCGCGTCGGGTGGCTGTGCGATAGTCGAGCCGAAGAACTTGCGATTCTCGTAGTTGCGCAGATACCACTGGAACGGCCAGGACGTGCCGGAGTCGTATGCGATCGGCATGTCCAGGCCGCCGGTCAGCTCGCGCGAGAGTATGCCGATGTCGGTCATTGCCTGCGGCACATCCGGCGAAGACTGAACATAAATCAGCATGTCGACCGGTACATCGCCCTGCTGGAACGCCATGCGGAAGGTGACGTGCATCTGGCCGACCAGGATGACGGCGACAGCGGTGACACCTAGCACGCCGGTCGCCATGCGCGGCCCGAGCCGGAATGCGCTCCAGAGTACGACGACGGCCAGACCTGCGAGCGGCAGATAGAGGATCCACGGATTGTCAGCGACGGTCGGACGCATCTGTCGGATGAGCGGGCCATCCTGAATCTGCACCCACGGGCCAGCGCTGCCCCAGGCCCACAGCGCAAACCAGGCGGCAGTCATAACCGGCACGCCAACAGCCGGCACCCAGATCGCCTGACTCCGCAGCCGGCCAGCGCGAACGGCGCGCTCGATCGCTTCGATTGCCGAACCGACGACCGACGCTGCCAGGATTGCTAGCGGCAGGGCAGTGTGGACGCTGAGCCACGGCATCTTCTCGCCGGCCCAGGAGTAGATCGCCAGGTTCATCACGATCCAGTAGATCGCGAAGCCGCGCAGCCACGTGCGTGGATCGACCGTCTGGCGCTTGAGGATGCCTGGAATGAGTCGACGTGCAGTCAGCACGACGCCGACCGGGAAGAGCAGGATACCGATGAACTCATATTGGGCCAGCAACAGCAGATAGTAGAACCACGGCTGATCGGCGCGTTGCACGTCGTGCTGGCCGAGCCAGTAGCCGAGCGCGCCAGCGGTGCCGCTCGCCAGCCCGCCCATATTCATGAACATGCTCGTGTAGAGGGCGATGAAGATCGTGAGCCCCAGCGCAACCGAGATCCAGAGCGTGCGTCGATCGGTAAGCACATTCAGCACTGCGGCTGCTGTCGAATCGTTCGGCTGCGTGCCAAGCACGCCGCTGAGCCACGATTCAGCCTCCGGGTCACGCGCCTTGCCGAGCGTACTGAGGACGCCGACGATTCCGAGGACGACGACACCGAGGCCGGCCAGGAAGATCGGATGGACGACGAGGTCAATGGCGAAAGAGCGGACGTTGTCGGTTGACGGATCTTCCCAGGGGATGCTCGGTAGTGCCGGTGCGCCGAGCTTCGGGAGGAGCAGCCAGACGGCCCCGAGGCCGAAGCCGGTTGCGACGACCACGCCGAAAGCCAGTCGGCTGACCTGCCAGGTCACGACCGCCAGGATGAACGTGACCATGATGAACGCAATGATGAACGAGACTTCCATCGTCGCGAAGAGCAGGCCGGTCATGATGCCGACCAGATAGACCCAGCGCGGCTCCGGTCGCTCCAGATAACGCAAGCAGGCGATGACGATTGCCAGCGTTGCGACGAGGACGAACGGATCGTGCCGGATGTAGCGCGTGTAATAGAGAATCGTTGGCGAGAAGAGCAGGAACGTCGAGCAGGTAAGCGCCCCCCAGCGTCCCAGGAATTTGGAATCACGCAGGAGCGCCGGCATCAGCACCAGCGCAACGCCGAGCGCCGCCGGCCAGATCCGCGAAACGTAGTCGTTGTCGCCAAACAGCAGGAATGCCAGTGCGTCGGCGTGGAACAGCGTCGGCCCGTGCATCAGCGGGTCGTGGATGTAGCCGTTACCAACTGCATAGAGCCACGAGAAGTAGGCGTGCAGGCTTTCGTCGTGATGGAGCGCTCGCGATGAGAGATCCCAGAAACGGGTTAATGCAGCCAGGATGCCGAGGACGACGTAGCAGATCAGCTCAACCGTGACCCGGATGCGGGGAACCGCAAGCGTGCGCGCCGGTGCGTCACTGGCTGGCGTCATATCATCGGCGGAGATGTCAGCATCGGCGGCGAAGACCGCATCTTCGACGCTAAGCCGCTGCGGGCGCGTATGATTCATCGTGAGGCTGTTATCCTGCCGCAATCGTCGTCCGCGCAGAATGCCTGACGCGTCACTTGCGTATGGTTTCCACAGACGCGGATGCCCGACGTAGTGTACACAGTGCCTCTCCGGGCTGTCAGACGGTATCGACAATCGTTGGTTGTCGAGGCCATTGCGTGTAATAAGCCGTTGCGCAGGAGAGCGATACGCCAGGAGAGGAAGCGCGCCGGTGGCTGACCGGGTCCCTGCGACCAATCACGAATCCGACGATAATGAGGCGACGCGGGTCGCGCGCCTGTTCATCGTTTCAGACGGCGGTGGATCGACCGCCGAGGCGGCGATCGATGCGGTGATGGTGCAGTTCCCCGACACTGAATTCTCGATTACCCGCCGACCCGGTATCCGCACTCGCGAGCAGGTGTTGAATGTTGTCCGCGAAGCCTCAGCAGCTCAGAGCATCATCGTCCACACGATCGTCGTTCAGGAGATCCGCCAGATTCTGGTACGCGAATGCCGGCAGCGGATCATTCCGCACTTCGATCTGATCGGCCCGCTGATCGGTCACATCTCGCAGCAGGTAGGTCAGCGTCCGGTGCTGCAGCCGGGCATCTCGCGGGCCATCGACACCGACTACTTCAAGCGCATCGACGCGATCCAGTTCACCGTCCAGCACGACGACGGACAGAATGTCAGCACATTGGCCGAGGCCGACCTTGTCCTGGTGGGTGTGTCACGCTCATCCAAGACGCCGCTGTCGATCTATCTGTCGATGCGCGGTTGGCGAGTTGCGAATATCCCGATCGTGCTTGGCGTGCCGCCACCGCCGCAGCTGCAGGAGATCGACCAGCATAAGATCGTGGCGGTAACGATCGATGCGCCCTATCTGCTGGAGATTCGGCGCAACCGCCTGCAGGCGCTCGGACAGCAGCTCGAAGGCTCGTATACCGACCCGGAACAGGTGCGTGAAGAGATGATGTACCTGCGGCGGATTGTGCGCAGCGGCTATCCGTGGCCGATCGTGAATATCACCGGTAAGTCGGTTGAGGAGGCGGCCAAAGAGGTCATCGCCATTATCGAAGCGCAGCGTGCGCTCGACGATCCACTCTTTGGTACCCCACTACCGGCTCCACCACTTCGGAACGACGAAGAACGACCCTGATCATGACACAGGGAAGCCGCGTGCGGATGGTCCGTACGCGGCTTCTTCTTGAGCTGGTTGATTGCCGGGCTAGTCGCGCTTCTTGAATAGTCCGCCGGCGGCGTCGCTAATCTTGTCACCGATGCCGGAAGGGATCTTGTCGGAGAACTGGCCCAGCCCCGGGATCTTCTCGGCCAGCGAGCGAAGTTGCTCGTCTGACGCGTTGTTCGCCAGAAAGTCGGTGAACACCGATACCGCCTTGTTGGCCTGATCCGCGCTCAGTCCGGCTTTCTCCTGAAGTTGCTGTAGCAGCTGATCCATCGACCACCCCTTCGTTGGTGTCGCGTGGGAGCCCATGTCGGGTTCCGATATACGTGGGTTTAAAGCCTACAACGTCGTGTCTTCGACGTCATATGCGCGGCTTTCGGCCTCATGAGCGGTGACCGTGAGATGAACTGCGTCGCCATCAACTTCGCGAACCCAGTCCATCGGGATGCGGATATCGCGCGTGAAGATGAAGCCTTTCTTGACCAGGAAGCCAGTCAGGCGACCATCGTCATCCATGTACACCTCTTCGACCGTGCCCACCTTATCCCCATCAGCGCCGACGACGTCGGTGCCGTCGCTGATCACCACGTCGTTTTCCTCAAGGTTGTTGCGGTTCTCGACGATCGGCGGGTCGGTTGGTGCGGCGTCAAAGAAGCTGTCCTTGCGGCCCTCGTAGCCACGCCCGACGTACGGCGCGCCGTACAGATAGAGGCCAGCGCCGCCCGCGTTCGGCTGGATATAGGGAACGGTGTCGATCTCTTCCTTCGGTACCGCGACGTATTGTGTCTCGACAAACTCCGGAAGCTGTCCGGCCGATTCTTCGGGCATGTCCAGCACGAGGTCTTCGTTGTGATGGCTGGCGACCATACCGACATCAACGATGTGGCGATTCATTCCGAGAAAGCCGCCGGACACGATCATCTGGACAACCTGCTGCGACTTCGGGTCAAGCACGATGCGCTCGACAGAGCCGAGCTTCTTGCCATCTGAGGTCAGGACGTTCATTCCAAGATCAATTCGCATCATGTTCTCCGATTCATTCCATACTCGAGGCTTTCCCATGCCTATGTTGCAATCCCCATGCCATCTGGCCGCCTGCCGGTTGCGGCAGGTATCCTGCGCTATCGCTGCCGCGATTGGGATTCTTGGGCTGGTAAGGGGGAGCAATGTCCGACGACAGACCTCAATCGCGATCCGGCGCAATGTCCGGTTCCAATCAATCGTCAGTTGTGTCGCGAGCGATGCCGATCTACCTGGCGCTGTTGCTGGCGATCCTGACGGTTGTCGCTCTGCTGCTCGTCATCAAGCTGACGAGTGTGATCATGCTCGTTGCCATCGGCGGGTTGTTCGCGGCCGCGATCTCGGGACCAGCTGCGCGGTTGGAGCGCTGGCATGTGCCGCGTCCATTAGCTGCGCTGGCGATCTACCTGCTCTCGCTGGCAGTCCTCGTTGCCCTCGGCTGGTTCGTCGTCCCACCGCTCGCCGGCCAGATCTCCAACCTCGTCGATGACGCGCCCGACTACGTGGACCGCTATGAAGAATTTCGCACGCGGTACGACCAGCTCCGTGAGGACTACCCGCAGCTCGGCAGCTTTGATGAGCAGATGAGCGGCTTTCGCGATCGAATCGTGGGCGGAGTTGGTGCTCGGCTCATCGATCTGCCGACGAGATTGTTCGGCGTGTTCATTGACGTGCTGGCCGTATTCATCATCTCGATGCTGCTGCTGTCCACTCGCGAGCGCATTCGCGACCTGATTCTCTCGATGGTGCATCCAGATCAACGCGAGCAGACGCACCGGGTGATGAAGATGATGTGGGATCGGGTCGGGCTCTATGTGCGCGCCAAGGTCATCGTCATGGCGATTATCGGCGCGATTACCTATGTCGCTCTGCTGCTGATCGGCGTGCCGTTCCCGCTCGTGCTGGCGATCATTGTTGCGTTCGGTGAGATTATCCCGCGCGTTGGTCCGTGGCTGGCGCGCATTCCACTGCTGGCGATCGCCGCGTTGCAGGGTTGGGAAGTATTCGCACTGACGTTCGGCGCATCAGTCGTGATCGAGAATCTGAAGGGCCTGGTCATCTCGCCATTTGTCGAGGGCGACCAGCTCGACATCCACCCACTGCTGGTCATCATCGCCGTGCTGGTTGGCGCGGCGCTGCTCGGACCGCTGGGCGCGTTCATCGCGGTGCCGGCGGCGGCAGCTATTCAGGTGCTGTTCGAGGAGGTCGTCCTGCCGTGGCGGCTCGGTCAGCTTGAGGGCGCGACGGCCGCGGCAGGTGCGCTGGAACCGGAGAAAAAGTGATACCGACCGGCACTCAGCGCCGGTCGGCATATCGTGACTGACGAGGCTAGGCGTCGCCGACGCGCGCGCCGTCGAACGTCTCCTCGCGCGCGTTGCGGCGCATGAAGGTCAGGTACTCATCCTTCGTCATTGGCGGCTTGCTGGTTTCGAGGATGTGCTTGGCCGTCTCGGCGCTACCAGCGAGCAGGTCGATGACGGTCATCGCCATCAGCTTGGCCGGCAGAATGTAGGCCTGGTACTTGTCCTCGATGGCCCAGTCGGTGCCGTGCCCGGTGCCGGAGAAGCCGCGGACATGCGGATGCAGCGCTGGCATGATGTGGGCGATGTCGCCCATGTCGGTCGAGCCGGTCTTGTGGCCGGTCTCTTCCCACTGGTCGTCGGCGTAGAAGTTGCAAAAGTTCGCCTTGAACAGATCAGCCATCTGGCGGTCGTTGAACAGCGGCATATAGCCCGGCAGCGTCGCGATCTCGACCTGCGCGCCGAGAGCGACGGCACCGGCTCGTAGAGCACGATCGACCTTGCGCCCGGCATCTTCGATGGCATCAGCCGTCTTGCCGCGCACCATCGTTTCAAAGCGGACGTCATTCGGGATGACGTTGACCAGGTCACCACCGCGGGTCAGGATTGGGTGGATGCGGACGGTGTCTTCATCACGGAACGTCTCGCGCTGGGCGTTGATCGAGGCCAGCGCGATCTCCGCGGCGTAAAGGGCATTGATGCCGCGATGCGGCGCACCGCCGGCGTGGGCGGCTTTGCCGACGAAGCGCGCCTGCTTGCCGATGAAGCCGTTGTTCGAGGCGCTGACTCCGGCGATGGCTTCCATATTCTGGCTGCTGGCACCGTGGACCATCATCGCCATGTCGATGTCGTCGAACGCTCCGAGCCGGATCATCTCGCTCTTGCCGCCGAGGAACTCGGTCTTGCCCTCGCGGCGAAGCTGGACGCGATAATCGATCTCGACGTACTCCTCGGCCGGTACGGCGAAGAAGGCGACGTTACCGGCCAGCTCGCTGAGCACGCCGGACTTGATGAGCCCGTTGGCCACGCCAAGCATCGTCGTGATCTGCGCGTTGTGTCCGCAGCAATGCGCCGCGCCGGTTTCCGGATTGGCGAACTCGTGGTCAGCAACGAGGACTGAGTCCAGCTCACCGATGACGCCGACGGTCGGTCCGGCCGAGCCGCCGGCGACGACGGTCTTCAGGCCGGTGATCGCGATCTCCTCGTGGTAGCCGAGGCCCAGCCGCTGGAACTCGCCGGCCACGATGTTGGCGGTCTTGAATTCCTTGAAACCCAGCTCGGGGTCGCGATAGATCCTCTCGCCGACGCTGATCAGGTGATCGGCGTTGCGATCGATCTCGTCGAGTACGCGTTGCTTCAGCTCTTCGTGCTGCATCCTGCCCTCTCCTCGCTTGCGAACGATGTCGGCCCGTATGTTCGCCGAGGCCCAGCAACGCGTCAACGCACACCAGTCTCGATCGCTGTCTCGAGCTGTCGGGCAAGCATCGCGGCGCGTTCCGCGTAGCCGTGTTCCGCGCCCCAGAGCATGCGTACGACGATGTGCCAGACGCGGTAGAAGCTGAGCGTCGGCAGCGGATCGGCCAGGCGTGGATGCGAATAAGCGCGGGCGACCTGCTCAGCGAACGGTAGACTGAAGTCGTCAGCCATGTACATCAGATCACGCACGGGATCACCCAGCACGAGCCCCTGGAAGTCGATGATGCCGGTGACGCTCAGCGATTCAGGATCGACGAAGACATGATCGGCCGACACTTCGCCATGCAGGAGGACCGGTTCAGCCTGTCGTTTCCGCTCGCGCGCCAGCTGCTCGTCGACCAACGCGGAAAGCCTGTCGATCGCAGCCTGCGGGATCAGCTCATGCTGCGCGATCCTCGCCAGGTCGCTGGCGTAATGCGGGGCAGACGGCCCGTCGGCCATGCCATCCTCGGTCGCCGCGAATGGATACCAGGCAACGGGTATGCCGGCCGCGTCTGCCAGCGCGACTGGCGTCGCGTGCATCTCAAATAGGAAGGTTGCCAGCGCCTCGGCTGCTGCAGTCTGCTGCTGAGGAGATAGTGTCTTGAACAGGTCGCGCGAGAGCGGCACGCCAGTCAGGCGCCGCGTGACGAGGAAGTGACGACCGTCCGGCAGAAGTCCGGATGCTTCAGACGAGGGGATCGCGAGCGTCACTCGCGATTCCAATCCCGGCAACATGGCCGCCGCGCGGCTCAGCGCATTGCTCGCTTCGGTCGTTCGGCCGACAAGCAGGAGGTGCTCGTCGCCGATAGCGTGGGCGCTGCAGTAATCGCCGCCATCGAGAGCAGGGAGGGCGTCGAGGGGCAGGTCGCCGGTAGCGAGTTGATGCGCGAGGTTGGAGTGGTTCACAGGCAGCTCCAGAACGTCACGGCAGACGCCGCACAAAACAAATGCGCGGCTCAGAAAAGAGCCGCGCAACTGTAGCGCATACGGGATTCGAACCCGTGATCTCCGCCTTGAGAGGGCGGTGTCCTAGGCCGCTAGACGAATGCGCCACGCTTCGCCGGAAGGCCGCGGCGAGTATAGCAATCGCCGTTTCGACCTGTCAAACCCGTGCTGCGTTTGCAGCTCTTCCGGCTGCTGCGCGCGCGTTCGCGCCTTAGAACATCCCGGTGCGAACCATCGCCTCGCGAACGGCGTTGTAGTCGCGACGAGCCTCGGAAGCCGACGGGCCACCCTCGACCTGATTGCGAACCAGCATGCCGTAGTAGTTCTCGAAATCGCTATCCGAAATCTCGGACGTAATCGAGCGAATCAGCTTCTTGAAACGGTTCATGTGCTGTACCTCCTTGTACTTCATCAACCTGAATGAACTATATCATCATATGCGGATATGTGCAAGTGCTGGTAAGGACCTGGTTTCCCGGGTTGGGCCCAGGCGGAAATGCAGTCCGGGCTTTTGTTCCTGCGCGTCTGCGCTTATGATCTGCGCAGCCCTCGACCCTGCCTTCCACAGCCGTTGATCTGAAGGGACGATCGTTGGAGAAGCTGATCATCTCAGCGGCGACGACCGGTTCGAAAACGTCGCGCGCTCAGACACCGTACGTGCCGATCACTGAGGAAGAGATCGCCGCCCAGGCCGTCGATTGCTGGCGCGCCGGCGCGGCAATCGTGCATATCCATGTTCGCGACGAGAACGGGCAGGTGTCATGCGATGCCTGGCGCTACCAGAAGGTCACCGACCTCGTTCGCGCAGCCGGATCCGACGTGATCATGAACTGGTCGACGGGTGGCGGCGCCGGGATCGTCACCGACGAGCAGCGCACTGCGCCGGTGCGCAACGCTCCGGAGGTCGCCAGCTTCGACTGCGGCTCGACAAACTTCGGCGATGGCGTCTTCATTAACTCGCCGTCGTTCCTGACCAACCTCGCCCGCGAGATGAACGAGCATCTCGTCACGCCCGAAATCGAGATCTTCGATAGCGGCATGGTCGAAAATGCGCGCCAGCTCATCGACGACGGCTTGCTCCAGCCTCCCCACTGGTTCCAGTTCGTTCTCGGCCTGCGCGGTGGTGCGCCGGCGACGGCGCGAGAGCTGACGCATCTGGTCGATTCACTGCCGCCCGGCTCGAACTGGTCGGTCTGCGCCATCGGCAAGCACCAGCTGCCGATGAACGTCATGGCGTTGGCGATGGGCGGCCACGCTCGAACCGGCCTGGAGGACAACATCTATTACGGCTATCGGCAGCTCGCGACCAGCAACGCGCAGCTCGTCGAGCGTCTGGCCCGGCTGGCATCCGAAGTGGGCCGCCCGCTGGCGACGCCCGATGAGGCGCGCGAGATCATTGGCGTTCATGCCCGCCGTGGCGCGTCGGGGGCCACATGCCCGACGCATTGACCATCGTCGCGGCCGAGCTGTCGCATGAGACGAACACGTTCTCCGTTGTGCCGACTGACCGGGCCGCGTTCGAGCGAGCCGGTCTACGACGCGGTAATGAGATCCCGGCGGCCCTGCGCGACACAGCGACATCGTTTGCCGGGTTCATCGACGGCGCGGACGCCAACGGCGTCATCCTGCTGCCGGCGCTGGCAGTCTGGGCGACCCCGTCGGGTATGGTCGATGATGAGGTGCTGTCCGAGCTCGTCGACAGCATCGTCGAGGCAATTGCCTGCTCGCGACCACACGGAATCGCGCTGGCGCTGCACGGCGCGATGGTGACGCGCGCGAATGAAGACGCCGACGGCTGGATTCTCGAACGCGTGCGCGAGGCCGTTGGCGACAGCATCCCGATTGTGGCCACGCTGGATCTGCACGCCAACATCAGTCCGCGCATGGTTGAGCTCGCCGACATCCTTGTTGGCTATGACACATATCCGCACATCGACCAGCGCGAACGAGCGCGGGAGGCGTTCGACCTGTTGATGCGGCTGTGTCGTGGCGAAATTCGGCCGGTCTCGTATCTGCTGAAGCCGCCGATGATGCCGACCTCGCAGAACATGCCGACCGACCGTGACCCAATGCGCCACATCATTGCGCGCGCCAACGAGCTGGAGGAGCGCCGGGGCGTCCTGAATATCACCGTTGCCGGCGGCTTCCCGCCAGCCGATACCGAAGACACCGGCTTCAGTGTGCTCGTCACGACCGATGGCGACGCGCGTCTGGCGCGCGAGATCGCCGAGGACGTCGCAAGCGTAGCCTGGGAGCGTCGCGGCCAGTTCCTCGGTGGCGTGACCCCCTGGGAAGATGCTGCGGAGATTCTGCAATCCACGGCCGATGGGCCGATTGTCCTCGTCGATATCGCCGACAACCCGTGGACCGGCGGCCCTGGAGATTCGGCTGAGCTGGTGCGCTTTCTGCTCAATCAGGGCATCGGCAATGCCTGCGTTGCGTCGGTGCGCGACCCGGATGCTGTGCAGCGCTGCATGGCAGCCGGACCGGGGGCGACGATTGACCTGGAGATCGGCGGGCATACGGATCATCTGCACGGCGCGCCTCTTGCGATAACCGCAGAGGTACGCAGTCTGAGTACCGGCCGCTACGTGAACGCTGGTCCGATGCACGCCGGAGTCGAGGTCAACCTTGGCCCGACCGCTGTAGTGCGGACAAACGGTATCGACATTCTGCTGACGACCTATGCCGAGACGCCGATCGACCTCAACGTGTTCAGGTCGCAGGGCATTGAGCCGACCGAGCGCCGGGTGATTGCGCTGAAGGGCAAGGGACACTTCCGGGCCGCTTACGAGCCGATCGCGGCGCATGTGATTCTGGTCGAAGGGCCGGGTATCACTGGATCGGATCTTTCGCGGCTGACATTCCGGCGAGTGCGGCGGCCAATCTGGCCACTCGACCCGGACGTGCAATGGAGTGCCGCCAAGGCGCAGGGGTGGCAGTATGATTGAGCATGAGAGTGTCTGGTTCGGGCGTTCGCGAGTCACCACTGGAGAGTCAGACCGGAATCGAGGATGTGCGGCAATCAGGCACAGGGCCTGAGCGCGCGTAACGGGAGGCGAGGAAATGGTCGAAACCACCGAGAAGACTGCGAGTAGGCACGGCTTGGACCACCACGGTGTGCGGCCGAAGGGGGTCGTCCACTGGAACCTGACAGCACCGCTGCTGTACGAGGCGGCGATCCGACGAGGTGAGGGGATCCTATCCAGCCATGGAGCGCTCTCGGTGGCGACTGGCGAATACACCGGTCGATCACCAAAGGACAAATTCATTGTGCGAGAGCCGGAGAGCGAGGCTCTCGTTGACTGGGGCGCAGTCAATCAGCCATTTGATGCCGACGCGTTCGATGCCATGCATGAGCGGGTCGCAGAATTTCTGAGCAATCAGGACGAGCTGTTTGTGCAGGATCTCGATGTCGGCGCCGACCCGGCCTATCGCATGCCCTTGCGCGTTGTTGGCCACCGCGCCTGGCAATCGCTCTTTGCGCGGACAATGTTCATCCGCCCACCGCGAGAGACACTTGCCGACCACGTGCCGCAGTTCACCGTGCTGCACGCGCCGGGCATGGAGGCCGTCCCGGAGCGTGACGGTACGCGCTCAAAGACGTTTATTCTGGTCAGCTTCTCCAAGGGGCTGATCCTCATCGGCGGCACCGAGTACGGCGGCGAGATCAAGAAGTCGATCTTCTCGATCATGAACCATCTTTTGCCGCAGAAGGACGTCATGCCGATGCACTGCTCGGCAAACATCGGCGAGAGCGGCGGTGTGGCCCTGTTCTTTGGCCTCTCCGGCACCGGCAAAACGACGCTGTCGTCTGACCCGAGCCGCACGCTGATCGGTGACGACGAGCACGGCTGGAGCGACAACGGCGTCTTCAACTTCGAGGGCGGCTGTTACGCGAAGGTCATCAACCTGTCGGCAGAGGCGGAGCCGGACATCTACCGCGCGACCCGGCTATTCGGGACGCTCCTTGAGAATGTCGTTCTCGATGAGGACACACGCGAGATTGACTACACGGACTCGTCGCTAACTGAGAACACCCGCGCGGTGTATCAGCTGAATGTGATCCCGGGCGCGTCCGAGGACGGCACGGGCGGGCAGCCGCGCAACATCCTGTTCCTCACAGCCGACGCATTCGGTGTGCTGCCACCGATCTCGCGACTGACGCCGGATCAGGCGTCGTACTACTTTCTGTCCGGCTACACCGCGAAGGTGGCCGGCACCGAGCGCGGTCTGACTGAGCCGGAGGCGACCTTCTCGACCTGCTTCGGCGCTCCGTTCATCACCCAGACTCCCGGCACGTACGGGCGGCTGCTGCGCGAGAAGATCAATCAGCACAAGCCGAGTGTCTGGTTGGTGAATACCGGCTGGACGGGTGGCCCCTACGGTGTCGGTCACCGCATCTCGATCGCGCACACGCGCGCGCTGGTGAACGCCGCCCTGAACGGCGACCTTGCCAACGTCTCGTATCGGACCGATCCGATCTTCGGCGTCGAGGTCCCGGAAGAGGTACCTGGCGTTCCGACCGAGGTGTTGACACCGGTCAACACCTGGGACGATCCGGATGCGTATCGCAAGCAGGCGCTCAATCTGGCGGCGCGGTTCAAGAAGAACTTCGAACAGTACGGCGATGATGTCGACGAGGACATCCGCAACGCCGGGCCGACGGCCGGGTAGGTGCGCCGGGCGCTGACGACCTCAGCAAGATAATCACAGCGGAGAAACGGTCACATCGTGTGGCCGCTTCTCCGTGTCTGGCGTTAGCTTCCGACGACGAAACGAGCAGGATCGAACGGCTGCAATACCGGATCGCTGTCTCCGGAAACGATGCTGGCTGTGAGGAGCTCGGCAGTAGCCGGGGCGAGCAGCGCGCCGGAGCGGAAGTGGCCGGTGGCGATCCATGCGTTCTCGACGTGCGGGACGCGCCCAATGATCGGATCGCCGTCGGCTGTACCCGGTCGGAGCCCGGCCCAGGTCGCCGACAGACGTCCCTGGTTGAGAGACGGCGCGAGCACTTCGATGCGCTCGGTGAGCCAGGCGATGCCGGCCGGCGTCACGCCGGTGTCGAAGCCTGCATCATGCTCTTCGGTCGCGCCAACTGCGATGCTGCCGTCCGCGCGCGGAACGACGTAGATACCTCCGGCGGCAACGACGCTCGTCATTGGTATTGGCGGGGATTCGATTGCCAGCATCTGACCACGCACCGGTACGGTTGGGATCGACACGTCCAGCGAGTCGCCGAGCGTGCGGCTCCACGCGCCGGCCGCGATGATGACGGCACCAACGGGGTGCTCGCCCTCGAATGTCTGGACGCTGGCGACCCGCCCCTGGCTGACGTTGATACCCAGCACCGGTGTGTGCTCACGAATGAGCGCGCCCTGCAACGCTGCGGCACGAGCGATGGCCGTCGTCAGCCGACTGAGAATGACGCTGCCCGCTTCAGCTGCGTAGAACCCGCACCCCTCGTCGAGCATGAGGACAGGCTCGCGGTCGCGCAGCTCAGCGGCTGAGTCGATCCATTCGACCTGCATGCCGTTCTCGGTCTGCCACTCCAACGCAGCACGCATACGCTCTCGATTGGCCTCGGGGCCGAACTCAATCTCGCCGGTGTGAACGTAACCGACATCGATGCCGGTGGCGTCCTGTACCTCCGCGATGAGTGCTGGATAGCGACGATACGCGCGCAGACCGAGCTCAAGCTTGGTGCCGTAGCGTGGCGACGGTGGCGAAATAATACCTGCCGACGCCCAGCTCGCCTCGCGAGCGAGCTCCCGACGTTCCAGAAGCTCAACGGACAGACCATGGCGAGAGAGTTCCAATGCGAGCGTCGCGCCGACAATGCCGCCGCCGATGATAGTGAAATCCCGCAATCCTGTCTGACCCATGCATCCTCCCGATTTCTGACCCCGGATCCCTCAGGCAGGCAGATACCACGGAGCGTGTGCTCTGTCCAGAAGCCATAAGCGGGAGACCGTGAGTGAGGGAGGATGCTGTGGTCGGTCTGAGGCTGTTAGACGCGCTGCAGGTCGCCCTGGTCTACGCGCCACTTCAGAAACTGGAGTCGCTTCCACTCTGTTGCAGAGTCGACGTACTCAACAAACGGGTAGCACGCCTTCAACGCCTTCAGAGCGTCAATCTGATCGTCGGTAAAGCCCTGCTCAACGAGGTCAGCGACTGTGACTTCCGAGCGGGGAGTGAGCGAGGAAGCCGTCAATCCTGGTCCTCCATTCCGCAAAACATCGTTACAACTACTTCAACGTACAAGCGAACCTGATCATTCCGCGAGCCACATCGTTGTGGCGAGAATTACCTCTACAGATGCAAGTCCTGAGCCATCGTTGACGTTACGATCGCCGAATGCAAACATCCCCCGAGACTGCCTGCGAAGGCGGCCCGGGGGATGGTGCGTGCGCTCGGGAAGTGCGGTCTGACGAGCCTAGCTCTCGGACTCGCTATCCGCGTCAGCGGCTGCGACGAGCAGCTGCTCGTCTCGCCCCTGAATCCGCTGTCGCTGATCCAGCTTCTTCTGACGCCGTTCGGTCTTCTTGCGGCGCGTATCACCCTGGGCACCCTCCAGGCGGCGCATGAAGCGCTCGACCTGACCAGCGGTGTCGACGATGCGCTGCTCGCCCGTGTAGAACGGGTGGCACTTGTTGCACAGGTCAACCCGCAGGTTCGGCTTGGTCGACCTTGTCGTCCAGGTATTGCCGCAGGAGCAGACCACGGTCGCTTCCTGATAATTCGGATGAATGCCAGCCTTCATGACTGTTGACTCCAGGTTCCCGTTCTCTCGTGGAACGGTCGTAGATGCTATTTAGTCGGCTGCCGCGACGTCGGCCTCAACGGCCGGGGCGTCTGCGAATGGGTACACGCTGACGCGCTTGCGATCGCGCTGGAATGGCTCGAACTTCACTTCGCCGTCAATCAGCGAATACAGGGTGAAGTCGCGGCCCATGCCGACGTTCGTGCCCGGGTAGATTTTCGTTCCCCGCTGGCGGACGATGATGCCGCCTGCGCGAGTCACGTTGCCATCATACAGCTTCACGCCAAGCCGCTTTGCCTTGCTGTCGCGGCCGTTTCGGGAGCTGCCCATACCCTTTTTATGTGCCATTGTGGTCTCTCCGTTTCGTCCCGATTACGACACGTCAGGCAGTGCGGATCTCATCGATCTGCAATCGCGTAAGTTCCTGGCGGTGGCCCTGTGTGCGGCGATAGCGCTTCTTGGGCTTGAACTTGAAGACCCGGATCTTCGGGCCACGGAAGTGCTCGGAGACGGTGGCGACGACAGCCGCCCCGTCAACAACCGGCGCACCGATTGTGACTCCGGCGTCACCCGATACCATCAGCACGCGGTCGATCTCGACCTGCGAACCGGCATCGGCGCTCAGCCGCTCGACTGTAATCGTGTCGCCGGCGGCGACGCGGTACTGCTTACCGCCTGTCTCAATGACCGCGTACACCGAGTCCCCCTCCTGTGCCCGTTCTGCGGGCATGTCGTCGAATATGCATTCAGGTGCGTTACTCAAACAAACATGTCAGGCCAACGCCAGTGCGTGGCCTGCCGACCCGAAAGTATATCCAGTCGATCGCATGCCGTCAAAGTCCCATCTTCGACTGCACGATATAAGTATGCCATTCGATGCAAGGCGACCTGCCGGTTCCGGCAGCGCCAATAGCGACGTTCTTGACACGCTTCTTGAACCGTTCCTACACTTGCCTGACAAATGAGGTTTGCCCAGATTCCATGCAGCTGCACGGACCGACGCGCGGAACGCATCAGGAATCGTCGGGCCATCCACGCGGTGCGTGGCAGGGATTGAGTGCGAGATATCATGACCCTTTCTCATGTCGAGTATGCGGCATGGCGTGGATGCACGCCGAACGGCCGATCGCGATGAGCGGCGCAAACCAGGCCGCGCCCCCCAGGACCCTGCGAATCGCGACCCGTGGAAGCGCGCTCGCCAGAGTGCAGACTGCCCGCGTCGCTTCTATCCTCGAATCAGCCCATTCTGATCTGACGTGTGAGATCGTCGTTGTCTCGACGCACGGCGATCGCGACAAGGAGACGCCGCTCGCGGTGCTGGGCGGCGAAGGGGTCTTTGCCAAAGAGCTGCAACTGGCCGTGCTGCGCGGCGAGGCAGATTGCGCCGTTCACAGCGCGAAGGACCTGACATCGACGATGCCGGAGGGCCTGACACTGGCGGCGATTCTGGATCGTTCGGATCCGCGCGATGTCCTGATCTCCCGCCACGCCGGCGGCCTCAATGGGCTGCCGTCAGGCGCGCGCGTCGGGACCAGCAGTCGCCGTCGCATCGCCGAGCTGCGTCTGGCGCGGCCGGATGTTGAGGCGATCGAGCTGCGCGGCAACATCGACACGCGGATTGCGCGCGTCCTCGACGATCCCGACTCGCCGTTCGATGCCGCGATCCTCGCTGCGGCCGGCGTGGCGCGGATGGAGCGTTCCGACATCATCGCCGAGTACCTGGACATCGATCAGTTCATCCCGGCGCCGGGTCAGGGAGCGCTGGGCGTTGATTGCCGCACTGACGATCGCGCGACTCGCGCGCTTCTGCAAGGCGTAGCCGACCCGACCACGACGATTGAGGTCGAGGCGGAGCGTGCATATCTGCGGACGTGTGGCGGCGGATGCCGCTCGCCGCTCGCGGCGCACGCGCAGGTGGACGGCGACATCGTCCGGATGTGGGCAATGTACGCCGACGAGAACCTGGACCGCATCGCGACCGCCGAGGACGAGGACGATATCGAAGACGCCAATGCGCTCGCTGCGCGTCTGGCGACGATGCTGCAGGAACGCGTGCAGGCATGACCGAAGCCGCTCCCGGCCTGCCGCTTTCCGGTCTGCGGATCGTGGTGACCCGCGCGGCCGGACAGGCGGCAGACCTTTCCGAGCGGCTTGAGGCGCTCGGCGCTGTCGTCGGCGAGCTGCCAGCGATCGAGATCGTCCCGCTGTCGTCGACAACGCTGGACGAGCGGCTGCTGCGGCTGAGCGACTACGACTGGGTGGTTCTCACCAGCGCGAACGGCGTTGAGATTTTCGCCGCACGAATGCGCGAGATGGATGTACCGATCCCGACAACGCGCGGCTGGCGGGTGGCAGCGATTGGTGCTGCGACCGCGACGCGTTTACGGCAGCATCACCTGCCGGTTGACCTGATACCCGATCGGGCGGTTGCCGAGGGCCTGCTTGACGCGCTGGTCGCTACGGGCGTCGAGGGCCGTCGCCTGCTCCTGCCAGTAGCTGAGGGCGCGCGCAACGTTCTGCCGGATGGGCTCCGCGCTGCCGGCGCGACGGTCGATGTCGTCGCGACCTACCGGACCGTTCGGCCGCACGACACCGAGTCGGACGTGCTGCGGCTCATTCGGGACGGAGCCGTTGATGTCCTGACGTTTGCCTCACCCTCAGCGGTTCGCAATACGGTCGAGCTGATTGGCGCAGCCATGCCCGTTTCTGTGGCTATTGCCTGCATTGGTCCAATTACAGCGCGGGCCGCGCATGATCTCGGGCTGGCGGTTGATATCGAAGCGCAGGAGCATTCCATCGTTGGCCTGATCGACGCGATCAGTGCCTGGGCCGCGGAGCGAGCGCCACAGAAGGAGCAAACCGATGTCCGCTGAACAAAACAGTCTTCCGCCGTTCCGTCGCTACCGCCGTCTGCGTCAGTCCGCTGGCCTGCGTCGATTCGCGCGCGAGACGCTCCTGCATCCAGGCGATTTCGTCTACCCGCTGTTTGTCACGTTTGGCAGCAACGTGCGTCGCGAAGTGCCGTCGATGCCGGACGTCTATCAGATCTCGGTCGATCAGCTGGAGCGCGAGGCGAACGAACTGCTCTCGCTCGGGGTTGGCAGTGTCATCCTCTTCGGGATACCAGAGGTGAAGGATGACGAAGCGTCCGGTGCCTATGATCCCGACGGCGTCGTTCAGCAGGCGATTCGCGAGCTGAAGCGCGCGACTCCTGAGTTGACGGTCATTGGCGATGTCTGCTGCTGCGAGTACACGACGCATGGACATTGCGGGATCCTGCATGGCGAGATCGTCGACAACGACCGCACGTTGACGCTGCTCGCTCGCACCGCCGTCGCGCAGGCACAAGCCGGAGTCGACATCGTCGCGCCGTCTGACATGATGGACGGTCGGGTGAAGGTGATGCGCGCGGCGCTGGATGCGGCGGGCTACATTTCGTTGCCGATTCTGTCGTACGCAGCCAAGTACGCCTCCGGCTTTTACGGTCCGTTCCGCGATGCCGCCGAGTCGACGCCGGAGTTTGGCGATCGGCGCAGCCACCAGATGGACCCGGCCAACGTGCGCGAGGCGTATCTGGAGATCGCTGCCGACATCGACGAAGGCGCAGACGCGATCATCGTCAAGCCCGCGATGCCGTACCTGGACGTGATCGCCGGTGCGCGCGAACGCTTCGATGTGCCAATCGCTGCCTACAACGTCAGTGGCGAGTATTCGATGGTCCGCGCTGCCGGTCAGGCCGGCTGGATCGACGAGCGCCGTGTCACGATGGAGCTGCTTACCTCGATTCGCCGCGCGGGAGCCAGCCAGATCATCACCTATCACGCGAAGGACGCTGCGAAGTGGCTGCGCGAAGAGTATGGCGGCGTCCCGGCGGCTGCGGAGCTGGTAAGCCGGTAGGGTATCGGCACGCGAGTCGTACAATGACTGCGTGGGGCCGCAGGCACGGTCGAGGTACTGCCGGTCTCGATCGAAATGTGACGACGGAGGAAAGCGTGCAGTTCTATCTCAAGTCCGATAAGGCCGACCCGGCCACGCCAATCAGTGAGACGGAAGGTCGGCAGATTCTGAAGCGGCTCCGCTTCGAGGGACGGAAGATCGTCGATATATACGTACTCGAGGCCGATGGACTCATCGACCGCTATCAGGAGCGAACGCGCCGCCGTCTCGGTTCGAACGCGATTGCCTCCCGCACTTGGTTGTGCGAGACGGCAGACAATGGCGAGTGGGTCAACGGCCGCTATGTGCCGGAGCCGCTCGAGGCGATCGACGAGACTGAGCCCAGCCCGCTAGCTGTCGTGCTCGTCCTGACCGGCGCTGAATCGATGCCCGAGACGACGATCGAGCAGCTGCAGAGCATTCCGACCGCCTGAGGCTCGTCACGACGTTTCGAGAAGCCCGCCACCGGCGGGCTTTTTCGTTGTCCGCGCTTCGTGCGATGATCGGCGCAATAACGAACAACAGGGAGGGAAGCAATGGAATACCGACAGCTGGGTCGTAGCGGAGTCATGGTCTCGGCGCTCGGTCTCGGTGGTAACACCTTCGGCCGGACCTGCGACGTCCAGACGACGGCGGCGATCGTCCATCGAGCGCTCGATCTCGGGATCAACCATTTCGACACGGCGGATAGCTATGGTGGGACGCGCTCCGAGGTCTATCTCGGCGCGGCGCTGCGAGGCCGGCGGTACGACGCGATCATCGCGACGAAGACCGGCTATCCGGTCGGCAGCGGGCCGAACAGCGACGGCCTGTCGAGGCGACGAATTATCGCCAGCTGCGAAGCCAGTCTGCGCCGACTGGGGACCGACTACGTTGACGTCTTCTATCTGCATCGGCCGGATCCGCAGACAGATATCGAGGAGAGCCTCGGGGCGCTGGATGACCTCGTCCGGCAGGGGAAGGTGCGTTATGCCGCCTGCTCGAACTACACCGGCTGGGAGATCGCCCGGCTCTGTGAGCGCGCAGCGGCGCACGGCTGGGCTGTTCCGATCCTGACGCAGTCGCGCTACAGCATGCTCTTCCGCGAGACAGCGCACGAGATCGCCCCGGCAGCACTTGCCTACGACATGGGCATCGTCCCGTATTCGCCGTTGGCCGGTGGGCTGCTGACCGGCAAGTACCGCTCGGCTGAGGCTGTCGAGCCGGGCACGCGCGCCTGGAACAACCCGAACTTCGCGCCGTTGCTGTCGGACGACGTGCTGCAGGTCGTCAGCGATCTGCGAGCATTCGCCGAGCGCTACAACCACACCATCGGCGATCTGGCGATTGCCTGGCTGCTGAATCAGCCTGGTGTCTGCTCGGTCATAACCGGCGTCACCAGCCCGGAACAGGTCGACACGAACGCGCGCGCCATTGGCTGGATGCTCGACGAGGTTGAGCTCGCCGAGATCGGCGGCATTCTGGCGGCAGCGCCGACTGAGTTGGGATAACACAGATGAGCCATCTCGAGCAGACCCAGGCCGACACGAACCGCATCGAGGCGTTTCGTGAGCGGCGCCAACAGCACAATGAGCGTATCTTCGAAATCGATCACCTCGGGATCAAGCGCTTCTTCAGGTTGGACAGCGCTGCCTACGAAGACGGTGCGCTCGACTCGCGGACGAAGGAGCTGCTGGGCCTCGTCGCGTCCGCCGTTCTACGCTGTGACGATTGCGTCGATTACCACCTTGATCAGTGTATCGACATCGGGCTGACCGACGAAGAGCTCTACGATGCGCTGAACGTGGCCCTCGTCGTCGGTGGCAGTATCGTGATCCCGCACCTGCGCCATGCCGTCGAATCTATCGACCTGATTCGCGCGGGCCGCGGAGAGCGATGACACCGCGGCGCTGAGAATCGTGCGACGTCACTCGGCTGCAGGCAACGCTTCAGGAGCCTCGGCGATTGATGTCGCACGAGCTCGCGCGTTGGCGCGCGAGAAGTAGACATAAAACAGGACCATCGCGACGGTCATCGAGATGCTGTAGGTGCCAAACGCGACGTTGTAGCCGTGGGCCACGATCAGGCCACCAGCGATGAAGCTGGCGATCGACCAGCCGAAATTCCAGGCTGCCGACCGATAGCTGAACACGGCAGCGCGCGCTCTGGCTGGCAGGATCTCGGAAATGTAGGTGCTGTCGATCGGCCAGGCCATGTTGATCGAAGTCGTCCGCAGCATGTGGGCGACGATCGCGATCGGCAGATTGGCGGTCAGCATCAGCATCAAATACCAGGGCACCGGCGCGAGGCGCACGAACATGACTGCCTTTAGCGATCCCATGCGTTGGGCGACGAGCGGCGAGAGGAGTCCGACAAACGCCGCCATCAGTCCCGCGGCTGAGAAGATCAGGCCGATCTCTCCGGCGCTTGCACCCTGGCGCTCCAGGAATACATTGTAGAACGGAAATAGCGCGCCCGCGCCGATGCTCATCAGACCACCGACGGCGATAAAGACCGCCATGTGACGCCGCACAGTCTGCGGGTTATTGACGACGGCGTGGGCGTGCGAACCAGAGTCGGATTCGTCCTGAGGGATCGATTGCTTGCGTTCCGCGCTCATCATGAGCAGCGGAATGATGGCGAACGCGGCGATGACAATGCCGAGGATGAGCGTATAGCGATACGCTTCGGCGCTCTGCGAGTCAAGGCTGCTGAACAAGCTCAGCGAGCGTGGCATCCAGCCACCCAGCAGACTCCCGAATGTCATCGAAAGAGAGTTCAGCGAGAATGCGAGCGCCGCAACGTGGTGGCGCTCGTGGCTGCGGGTGAGCTCGACGATGAACGGCATTGTCGGCACGAACAGGAACGCGGTACCTGCGCCGCTGAATCCGGCGAAGGCGAGCAGCAGCAGTGGATCCGTGACGATACAGGCGAGCAACGACGTGGCGATAAAGACGATGAGTCCGACCGACACCGTTCGCCAGACCCCGCTGCGATTGATCATGACACCCATGCCGAGCGCCACAACGCCCATCGCCAGCGTGTTCACCGAGTTCCAGCGTCCGATGTAGTCCTCTTCGTGGCCGAGCTGCACGAGGTAGAGGTTGAACAGCAGCGTGAAGACGCCAATGCCGACGTTCGAGATCAGGCTGTAGAGCAGGTACAGCTTGATATCGCGGCTATGCGCCATGACACCGCGAATGTAGGAGCCCACGTGTCGTCCGTTTCACTCGACCAGGTCGCAGCGGATTATAGCCGTGGCGTATCCAGATTGTGACTGGTGTTCAGCGCGGTTGATGGCCGGAAATCGACAAGATGCAGCTTGAGGCTCGTTCGTCCGTCCCAGGTGTCGCGTTGCAGTCGCGTCACGATGTCGATTTGCGGGAGCCGGAGAAGCTCGGGAAGCCGATGGCCCGCGCCGAAAAGAACGGCCCGATAACCTCGACGACCTTCGGCCCCGACCTGCAGCAGCAGATGGCGTCCATCACGAGAAGTCTTTGCATAGCGATGTGACAGGCCGCGCACGAGCAGGCACGGCTCGGGGTTGCCCTGCCCGAATGGCTGAAGCTGATCGAACGCATCAACAGTGTTGAGGTCCAGGTCGGCAGCGCTCGCCTCGGCGTCAATCTCGATCGTCCGTTGCGGCAGCCGCCCACCGCACAGATCGAGGACTGACGCATTCAGCTCGTGGATAAACGTGTCCAGCATCTCTCTGCGCATGGACAGGCCAGCCGCAGCCTCGTGACCGCCGAACCGATCGAGTAGCTCGCTACTCGCCGAAATGGCCTGCACGATGTCGACTCCGGGAACCGAGCGTGCCGAGCCACGAACGACTCCGTCCCGGTCCTCCAGCACGATCGCTGGTCGATGAAAGCGGTCAACCAGGCGGCTGGCGACCAGTCCGACGATCCCGTTGCTCCAGCCGTCGCCAGCGACGACGATCGCGGGGAACTCCGGCTGCCAGCCTGTCTCGCGCAACTGCCCTTCGGCTTCTTCCAGCACGCGGGTTGTCTCGGCGCGCCGATGCTCGTTCAGGTCGTTGAGCTGCAGCGCGAGCGGTGTGGCCGTTGTCGCGTCGTCCGCTAGCAGCAGGTCCAGCGCGATTTCGGGGCTAGCGACGCGCCCGGCAGCGTTAATACGTGGGCCAATGACGAAGCCGATATCCCAGGTCGATAGTCGGGACTGGTCCAGTCCGGCGCTCGCGCAGATCGCGCGCAAGCCCGGCAGCTGCCAGCGCCGGATCTTCGAGATCCCCTTGGCCACTAGCACACGGTTCTCGCCGCGCAGCTCAACGACGTCAGCGACGCTTCCGAGCGCGACGTAGGGGAGGTACATCTCCGCGTCGTCGTCGCCGAGCAGCAATCGGACGAGCATATAGGCGACGCCAACTGCGGCGAGATCGCGGAATGGATAGGCGTTGTCCGGGCGCTGGGGGCTGACGAATGCGACGCTATCCGGCAAGTCGCCACTGAAGTGGTGGTGATCGGCAACGATGGCATCGATCCCATGGTCTCGCAGCAACTGCAGCTCTTGCGGGCTGCTGCTGCCACAATCGACGCAGATGACGAGATCCGGCTGCTGGGCGACGATCTTCTCCGCCATCGGCATCGTCAGGCCGTAGCCATCCCGCAGCCGATGCGGGATCATCGTCGACGGTGCTGCGCCGAGACGCCGCAGGACACGAACGAGCATTGCCGTCGAGGTCAGACCATCGACATCGTAATCGCCATAGACGAGGATGCGTTCGCTGCGCTGAATGGCAGTGTGTATGCGCGTGACTGCCCGCTGCGCATCGGGCAGCAACGCCGGGTCGGCGAGCGATCCATACAGCGGGCGAAGAAATCGCTGCGCCTCTGCGGCAGTTGAGATTCCTCGGGCCCGAAGAATCGCCGAGATGAGCGGATCGTCGACACGCAGGTCTGCGCCGGAAGCGGCCGCTGGCTCGATCCAGTGCGTATACGTTCCTGGCTGGCGCGCCATGAGCCCGGCCGTATTGATGTCAGGATGCATTCACTGGCTCGTCACGCAGGATGTGGATCGAATCAGCTAGCTCAGCGCCGAGGAAGTGCTCCTCGCCGTTGACATCGAGCCGGAGTGGCCCGCCAAACGGCAGGCGCTCCAGCAGGACAATCCGCACCTCTGGATACAGACCGATGGAGCCGAGGTAGCGCAGCTTATCCGGATCGTCGTCGGTGACACGGCTGATGGTACCGGCATCACCGACCTCAAGCGATGACAGGCGATCGTTCGATACCTGCGGAACGGAGCCGCTCATGCTCGGGATTGGGTCGCCGTGCGGGTCGATTGTCGGATAGCCCAGCGCCGCGTCAATGCGGGCTTCGAACTCCTCGGAGATGGTGTGCTCAAGGCGCTCGGCCTCGTCATGGACTTCGTCCCACGAATAGCCGAGAGCTTCGGCGAGGTACAGCTCCAGCAAGCGGTGATGTCGCACGACCTCCAACGCAGCTTTCTGGCCGGCCGGAGTCAGCTGTACCGAGCGATAGCGCTGGTGATCGACGAGGTGCAGATCGGCCAGACGCTTGATCATGCCGGTGACCGACGGTGCGGCAACTTCCAGCCGCTCGGCTATGGCTTGAGTTGTGACGCGCTGGCCGTCCTCAGACAGACGATAGATCGTCTTGAGGTAATCCTCCATCGCGGGTGTGATCGTGACCACATCGTCACCTGCTTTGAGTATCGCGGTAGTGACCGCCGGCTCGCGCGAGACCACCGTCTGACTACGGGACGTCCTGTTCCTCGCCGAGGACATGCCAGAGCAGCACTGATTCAATCGCCAGAATCAGGGTGGTGATGATGGCTGATGCAACGCACCACTGGCAGATCGCCTTGATTACCCAGATCTCAAGGTAGGTGAGATAGAGGGCGTAGGCGACACCAGCAAGCGCAATACCCCACGATGCCATCGTCGCGACCTCGAAGGACACCGGAAGCTTGCCGCGCATGCGTCCCAGCGCAGACAGGCCGAGGGCGACATACATGCCGAGACCAAGTATGGCGATTGGAATCGGGCCGAGCGTCGCGTACTTGCTCTTCTGAACCGTGCCACAATCTCCAACCGCGCACATCAGCGCGCTTTCATCAAAGTGTGAGTAGGTCAGATATGCGGCGACGATGATGCCAAGAATGCTCAGGCCAACGATGGCCCCGAGCATTCGGGACCATCTGCCGGCTGATGAACTACTTGCTGAGCTCCGCGTCAATGCGCTGCTGAAGTTGCTCAAAGGTCTGATACCCAGTCACTTGTTCCCCGTTGATGAAGAAGGTCGGGGTCGAGTTGACGCCGAGGTTGATTGCCTCGTCATAGCTGGCGCGAATTGTGTCCAGATAGGTGTCGCTTTCCAGGCAGCTGACGAACGCGCTGGTATCCATGCCCAGCTCATTCGCCATCTCTTCGAGGCGGCTCTGTGTGAAAGCGCCCTCATTCTCACCGTGGTGATTGGCGAAGAGCGTCTTGTGCATCTGGTAGCCGAAGCCCTGATCCATCGAGCAGGCAACTGCTTCGGCGGCACGAACTGATTCGCGGCCGGCACCGTTAGCGAAATAGCGGTCAAGGAATGGGAAGTTGCGGAACTCGAGGTACACCTTGCCAGTATTGACGTACTGCTCGACGAGCCGCGGCTCCTCGTTCATCGCCCACTGCGCACAGACGGGACACTGGTAATCGGCCCACTCCTGAATCTTGACAGGAGCGTTCGGATCGCCGATAGCGAGCACCTGGGTGCCATCGTGCTGGCTACTAACGGGCGTCCCATCTGAAGCGTCGGGCGAAGCGACTGCACCCTGCTCGGGGCCGGGGGTCGCGACATTGTCGATACCAGTCGGGATCACGATCGGTTCGTCGATCCCGTCATCGCCCAGGGTATTGACCAGGACGAGAACCGCGACCACCAGGACAGCGACGAGCGCGCCACCGCCGAGGATCATCATGCGTCGGCGCTTGCGTGCCTGTTCGGCCTGGATAACGCGTTGCGCGCGACGCGATTGCGCCCGCGATGTTGCGTCCGTTCCAGCGACGGCCTGTGGGCGACTCTTGCCCTTGCTGCTTCTGCGTTTCGGTGTGTTTGACGACACGGCGGCGGTTCTCACCCTTCATCGACACGGCGCGTTCCACGTCTGGTTTGCCCTGCTATCAATCGAGCCTGGGCAATCCCTCGCATTTCGTGGCCGCTTGTACAACGGTCGCCTATAGTCAGGCTCACTGAAGGAGGAGTATGCCAAAACGGTGGATTGTCGGTGCGATCTTTGTCCTCGCAAATGCGATGGGCCTGACGTGGTTGTATGCGCGGTGGATTGCTCCAACCTGGCTTGAGGAGGTGCGGCTGCGTGTGTTGGTTCCGGGGCTGCATCCTGAGCTGGATGGTGTGAAGATCGCGCATTTGTCGGACGCACACGCCGGCGGACCCGGCGTCAGGCTCGATCTGCTCTGGAAAGCGCGCCGTATCGCCGAGGCATTCCAGCCCGACATCATTGCGCTTACCGGCGATTATTACGATCAGGGCATGCCGGTGCCGGACGGCGATTTACTTGGCGGCTGGCCCGAGTCAGCTGTTGTCGTTGCTGTCCTCGGTAATCATGATCTGCGTGGGAAGCCTGCCGAGCTGGACGCGTTGCTGGGGAGATTGGGTACCGGCGGCGTCCGGCTCATGCGCAACGAGGCGCTTCGTATAACGCTGCGCGGCCGCGATGTCTGGCTGGCCGGAGTCGACGACCCGTACTCGTTTCAGTCTGACATTTCGCGTGCCCTCAATGATGTTCCCGACGATGAGGATGTGCTCGTGCTGCTGGCGCACTCGCCGGCGATTGTCGATGATATGCCGGTGGGCCGAGCGCGGCTGGTTCTATCTGGTCATACCCACGGCGGCCAGATCCGCCTGATGCCATCCGGGCGCGTGCCGTTTCAGGAGCTGCTCCGTCGCCTGAACCATGAGCCGCCGCGTAACGATCCGCCGTTCTATCGCGGTATCCATTGGGCGAAGGGCGCTGTGTTTGTCATCTCCACCGGGCTGGGGATGTCGGAGTGGCCGCTGCGCTTTCTGACGCGACCACAGGTCATTCTTATCGAGCTGACACTGGCCGGCGCTGATGGCGCGGATTGCAACGACGTCGATCGCTACGTTGAACGTCTGGATGCTCCACCCTGGTACGTCCGTCTGCTGTCGTAGGCTCTTCAGTCTGCGGGTGTATTCTCAAGTCCGTGCGGTAGTCGCTGTTGTGTCTGAGGTGCCACAAACGTGCTTGACAACCTGATAAGCGATCCGCTCCAGATACTGGCCATTGATGTCGGCGCGGGGACGCAGGACATCCTTGTCTATCGGACGGATCAGTCGGTCGAGAACAGCACGAAGCTCGTGCTGCCGTCGATGACGCGCGTTGTTGCTCGCGAAATCGAAGCGGCAACGCGAGATGGCGTGCCGATCTACCTCGCCGGCAACGTGATGGGCGGCGGCGCATCATCCGGCGCGATTCAGGCTCATCTGGCGGCCGGACTGGATGTCTACTCGAATCCCGATGCGGCGCGGTCATTGCATAATGATCTGGATCGCGTGCGTGAGCTTGGTGTGCAGATTGTCGACGAGCGTCCTGTGGATGCTCGGGTCATCCATATGCGCGATGTCGATCTGGCGGCGCTTCGATCGGCGTTGAGCGCGTTTGGTGTGGATGTGCCGCCACTCGTAGCTTTGGCCGTCCAGGATCACGGCTACTTGCCGGGCGCAGGCGGTCGCGAATTTCGCTATGAGTTTCTGCAGTCGATGCTGGCCGATGGCGGTGATGTGCTGAACATGATCTTTCAGCAGCCACCAGACTACATGTTGCGGATGCGCGCGGTCGCCAGCGAGATACCGGGGGCGTTCATCATGGACACCGGCGCAGCGGCTGTGCTTGGCGCGCTTGGGGACCCGCTGGTCGCCGAGGCTGCGCGCGATGGCGCAATCCTGGTCAACATCGGCAACATGCATACGTTTGGCATCGCGATGCGCGGTCGGCGCATTTTCGGCCTGTTCGAGCATCACACCGGCGGCATTAACGCGGAGAACTTGCGCTGGCTCGTAGATCGGCTGCGGACCGGCAGGCTCACGCATCAGGACGTGATCGACCAGGGCGGCCACGGTGCGGCGTTCCACCCGGAGTACGAGTCATCCGGCGCGTTTGATTTCGTCGCAGTCACCGGGCCGAATCGTCACCTGGCGGCTGGGCTTGCGTTCCATCAGGCCGCGCCGTTCGGCGATATGATGCTGACTGGGCCGTTCGGGCTAGTGGAGGGAACTCTGCAGCGGCTGCAGGCGCTGGGATATAACGTGCCGGTGCGGTCGCTCTCGCCTGATCTGCTGCTTTAGCCCACCCGGGCGACAAGCGCGCCGACCAGCTGCTCAAGCGCATCACGGGCTGGCCCCGATCCGAGCGACGACTGGATCAGCGACGTCGCGCGATCGTGCCAGTTGTGCGCTTGTTCCTGCACGGCATCCTCGACCTGATACTCGTCGAGCATGTTCAGGATCTGCTCGACCCCATCCGGCGGCACTTCCTGCTCGTTGTAGAGGTGCTCGATCGTTTCGCGGTCGCCCGCTGAGGCGCGGTCGTGCAGCAGCAGGATCGGCAGCGACTTCTTGCGACGGCGAATGTCATCTGCGGCAGCTTTGCCGGTTGCGTCCGGCGCGCCCCAGATGCCGAGTATGTCGTCGCGCAACTGAAAGCCGACCCCGAGCGCGTAGCCTGCTTCACCAATCACTTCCGCGTCGCCCGGCTTCGCACCGGCGATTGTCGCGCCGGCCCAGCAGGCGCAGCGGCAGATGGCTGCCGACTTACCCCCGATCATCTGCATGTACTCGTCTGCCGTCACGTCGGAGCGTGTCTCGAAGCCGAGATCGAGCACTTGACCTTCAACGATCCGCAGCGTCGTGTCGTGGAGTGAGCGCGACAGGGCGAGTACGCGCTCGGTCGGCACGCCGGCATCGAGCGAGCGCATTAACGCCAGATGCGCCGTAGCGAACATGGCATCTCCGGCATTTATAGCTTGGGCGATGCCCCACAGCGACCAGACCGTCGGGCGATGACGCCGAAGCGGACTCTGGTCCTGAATGTCATCGTGGATCAAGGTGAAGTTATGCAGCAGCTCGATCGCGGCGGCCATTGGCATGGCAACTCGCTGCTCGCCGCCGGATGCTTCGCAGGCCAGCACGCAGAGAAGTGGGCGAATGCGCTTACCGACGTCCGAGCGATTCGGCTTGAACTGCTCGTCCAGGAACCCGAGGTGGTAGAGCATGATGTCGTAAACCGACAGTGTCTCCTGATGCGCCGGCGGTGCGTCACGCGCGGCAGCGCTGATCGTCGCCAGAATCTCGGCATCGAGCGCGTTATTGAAGTCGGTTTGCTGAGGGAACCCAGACAGTCGGAATCGCCTTTCCATCGATCGGCATAGACCGCGATTGAAGGGCCGATCCTGCACGCGGCATACTATAGCATGACCGGTGCGCCAAACTCGTGGCCACCCCGGCCACCCCAACATTATGAGGCGTTCACCGATCGAACTGGACTGAATCTATGACCGGCCCGATCAGGTCGGCGCGATTGTCCATACGTCGATAAGCAGATTCGACAACGAACAGGACAACAGAGATGTTCTATCTCGACCCGCTCTATTTTGTGTTCATGATACCGGCGATCATTTTCGTGCTGTTCGCGCAGCATCGCGTCAAGAGTACATTCCAGAAGTACTCGCAGGTGATGACGAACCAGGGGATCACCGGTGCACAAGCCGCCGCTGAGATCCTGCGTTCTAATGGCATTTACGATGTGCAGATCGAGCATATTCCCGGTCAGCTCAGTGACCACTACGATCCGCGCAGCAAGGTGTTGCGGCTCTCAGATTCGGTCTATGGCAGCAAGTCCGTCGCGGCAGTCGGCGTTGCCGCGCACGAGTGCGGCCACGCGCTGCAGCACGCCAGGGGCTACGCGCCGCTGGCGATGCGGAGCGCGATCGTTCCGGTTGCCAACCTCGGCAGCATGCTGGGCCCGATCATGCTCATCGCTGGCGTGATTATCGGCCTGACGCAACTCGCCTGGCTCGGCATCATCTTCTTCGCCGCCGGCACCGTGTTCGCCGCGGTGACGCTGCCGGTGGAGTTCAACGCTTCTTCGCGCGCGATGGCGCAGCTGACGACGCTAGGCATCTTCGACCGCACTGAATACGATCAGGGGCGCAAGGTGCTGAACGCCGCCGCGCTTACCTACGTCGCCGGCTTCGCCGCCGCGCTGCTGCAGCTGCTGTACTACATCTCTCTGGTGTCGGGCATGCGCCGCAGCGACTGATCCTGAGCTGAATTCACACGATGCAATGGGCAGCCCAGACCGGGCTGCCCATTGTCGTTCAGCGGGCTAGTGCGGCGTTGAGGCATAGTGCGGCATTTACTGGATCGCTGCGCTCGACGGTTACCGTGTCGCAGTCGTTGAATGCCGCGAAGTCCATGAGCGTATCAGCGAGCTGGGTGTAGAAGCGCTCGTCAGCGCGATCGACGAACCATGGTTCCAGATGCAGCGCGCGGACGTAGAACTGGCCGTTGGCCCGATCGGCCTTCGGATCGAGTCGTCCGACGAGCTGATCGCGATAGAGGATCGGCAAGCTGAAGTACCCGTAGCGTCGCTTCGGAGCAGGCGTGTACGCCTCCAGCATCAGCTCGAAATCAAACAGCCCGGCCGTACGGCGACGATCCCAGACGAGGCTGTCGAACGGCGAGAGCAATGTCGTGCGGCTCATCGGGATGCGCTTCTCCAGCAGCGCGGCCCAGACATACGCATAGTCATCCCAACCACGGACACGCGCTGGGACGATCAGGCCACGCTCGACGAGGTCCTGCAGGACAGTCTGGACGGTACCGGAGGGCAAGTTGGAGCTGCCCCAGTTCTTGCGAAAATAATCCGGGAGCCAGCGGGCGGTCGCGATGCCCATCGCCGAAAAGGCGTGCGCGGCAAGTGCGCGCCGCTCGTCTTCGATTGTCGGCAGCAGAGCGTCGTCCCAGTCCGGCATGATCCGCTCTGTCAGGTCGTACCAGCGCTGGAACTTCTCACGTCGATGCACCATGAAGGTTCCCATCGTCCACAGCATCTCGAGCGCGACGTTGGTCGGCTTGTTGCCGTACCAGGCCCACGGCTCGGCGCGCGTGCTGCCCTCCGGCGCACTGAACGTCGTGCTGGCCACCGGCCCGAACTCGGTCGCGTGAGCGATAACGTGGTCGAGAACTGCCGCGTTCTCGTTCATCCATTCTCGCGAGCGTGCGTTCCAGCGCGTGCCGTCTGGATCGGCGTATTCGAGCATCGTGCGGCGGAAGTATGGGAAGAGCTCGACCGGCACGAATGCCGCGGCGTGAGCCCAGTACTCGAACACTGCCCGGTCGGGATAGCAGAGGTCGTATAGCCACTCCTTGGGGTGATTGCCGAGTCGGCTCCAGAGGACGATGTGATGGCTGCGGGCGACGACGTGGATCGTGTCGATCTGGAGTGCGCCGAGCCGGTAAATGGTTTCGCGTAAGCGCTTTCTTGTCGGTCGTTTGGGGGGAGGTCCGGCAAGCTGCTGTGCGCCGATTGCCAATCGTCGTGCTTCGCGAGGGGAGAGCTCCAGCACGGTCGAAACCTCCTACCGAATGTCAGGTGCGCTACGACAGGCGTGCATTGTAGCAGCAATCCGAACGTTTGTGCGGGTAGCGAAGGTTAGCTGAGGACGCGGCCGAGCTTGGTCTGATGAGATGGTCGCAGGCTGGGGACGGCGCGAATCAGTGCCTCGACGGCGGCCACGAACGCTGCGTGCGGCGCGGATTTCGCTTCCAGCTCGATCTCACCGAACACGATCTGACGCCCGTCTGAGATGCGCGTGCCAATGCAGCGGTCTGCGGCCAGCTCGAAGGTGTTGCCGTCGGCGTCGACCAGGTCGATCGCGACGCGGTGGTTTTCGATCGTCGCGACCGGGCGGAGCGTCGCGTCTCCAATGTTTCGCTGAGCGGCGCGTAGCGGTGCAGGCATGCTGTCAGGGCGCTTGCCGGCGAGGAGCGCGGCAGCATCGCTGGCAGCAATGCGCTCGTTGATTTCGGGGCGCGATGCGACGTGCGCCATGTCGTCGGTCATCAGTTCGCGCGGACCCTTGAACGTCATTGTCGTTAGACCGGCGCTGGCGCGAATCCGCAGCGTCGACGAGGCGGACTTGAGCTGATCATCCTGAGTGTCGAGATAGGTGTCGTGCTGATCCAGCGTCTGCTTTCGGATGATGCGCAGCGGCGGGAAGGCCATCGCATCGAGCAGGGGTGCCACATCATCAATCTCGAACTTGGCTTCGACTTCACGCGGTTCAGTCATACGTCGCCCTCAACAAGTCGCGAATGCGGCGATCCGGGTTCGGCATGCCGCAGTCGAGCATGCGCAACGCTGTCGTGCCGTGGTCATACGACACCCGATGTATCGACCCTCTCCAGCCGGACGCGGGCGACCAGGAGAACGAGCCCCAGACTGCGCGCCGATCTCCGTCGCGTGGCAGCCCGCACGCGGCGACGTCGAAGAGGCGCAGCGCGCCGACCCGACGACGATAGGGGATGTGCAGATGGCCAAACACGAGGACACCGGCATCGAACGGCGCGACGAGCTCGCGGACATCATTGGGCGGCATATCCGGGAAGATATGGTGATCAACGTCGTTCGGGTTCGCGTGGACGACCATCAGCCGATCGCCTTCCGGTGCGACCGTCTCACTGAACTGCAACTCGGTCAGCACGTTGATGCGCTCAGCGCCAAGCTCCTGATACGTCCATTCGATCGACGCGAGCTTCTTCGCTCCGAGGTCGGGGTCCGTTGCGCCATGCTTGAGGATGTCACGGTCGGTGTTGCCGACCAGCATGACATCGGCTCGCTCAGCGATCAGGTCGAGCGCCGCTGCCGGATCCGGTCCGTTGAGACAGTAGTCTCCACCGGCGATGAGTCGATCAAACGGCCCACGGCGATCGATGTCCGCCAACACGGCACGCAGCGCTTCAAGGTTGCCGTGGATGTCGGTGACGACTGCGACGCGGAGCTCAGTCGGCATCGTGCTGTCCGGATTGCTGCTGGGCGGCTGCCTCGGCTTCAGCGACTGCATCGTCTAGATGCGTGCGCAGGCGGCCTTCGAAATCGCTGTCCATCATTCTTCGCCAGGCCGTGATGAACGCTTCGTAAGCGACGATGCGATCTTCCGAGCGGAGCGCCACGAGCGTGAACAGTGCGGCATCGTCGCGTTGCCCGCGTGGTGAGGTTGTCGAGCTGCGGATGCGCTGCTGGCGTTGGGCGACCGTGCCGCGCTCTCGATTCATCGCGATGTCCAGCAGCTTCTGCGTGCGCTGCTCGGCGTTGTCGCGTGAGATGGAGATCATGCGTTCGATCAAGACATCCGCGTCGTGCAGGTCTCCGATGTGCTCCTGGATCTCCTTGACTTCGTTGATCAGGCTGTTCGTTCCCGATGGCAGCGCAAACCGGAACAGCTCCAGCGAGTAGCGCAGACGCTTTGCGGCGATGCGCAGGTTGTGGATTTCTTCGACATTGGCTGGGTCATCAACCCACGGCGCAAAGGCGAGCATCTCCTCCAGCCGGGTCTGGATGACGAGGCGAGCGTTGAATGCCGTCGATCGATCGCAGCGGATGCCGCTGACACGTTTCGCCTTAGCCACGGGAGTACTCCGCCAGGAAGCCGCGGAAGCGCACGTCAAAGCGCTCGGCGTCGAGCATGTCGAAATAGGCCAGCATGTCGGCGCGCTTGATTTCGCGCTCTGACCTGATGTCGCGCAGGATGCGATTGATCGTCGGGTGTTCGCCGGCTGGCCGCGTTTTCCGATAGGCGACGAGTGTCTCGCGCAGGACATCGCAATCACGGACGCCACCGAGAACGTCGGTGAGCTGCTTGACCGTTTGGTGATAGTAGCGATATCGCTGGCGCGGGAAGCAGTCGACGGCGACGTCCATGGCCGCGCGAAGACGTCGGGAGCCGACGCGCATGTCGTGGAGCTGTTCGGGGTCGCGACCGAGGATTGTTCCGGCGCGGTACGACATCATCGTGTCAAAGCGTTGCTCGATGATCTTGCCGATGGCGATCCGGAATTCGGTCGCGCCGTCCATACCGTCGATCTGCTCTCGTCGTGCCATTGCGCTCCCTCAAGATTGCGACGCGGCGTGCCCACATTCTCGGCACGGGTCAGAGGATTTCCTTGACCCGAGTTCTGATCGTTCGGGCGATATCGTCGACATCCACATTGCCATCGATGATGGTGAACGAATTGGTCTGGCTGAGGCGCTCAAACTCATCGAACACGCGTTGCTGGTAAATCTGAAACGACTCAGCCGGGTCGCTACTCAGCCCCAGATCAAGACCGGCCTCGTAACGGTCGATCGCCTTCACCGGCGTGCTGGGCACACGATCCTTGGTCACGTCCGGCGGCACCCGCAGGTAAAAGACGGCGTCCGGCTCTGGCGCAAAGCCATACAGCGTTTCCAGCCAGGCTTGATTCGCACCACGTGCCACGTCGCGGGCGAAAGCCGTATAGACGTAGCGGTCGGCAACGACGATCTCGCCTCGCTCGAGCGCCGGCACGATGACGTTCGCGACGCGGTCGGTAAAGTCCGCGGCGTAGAACAGGCTGAACGTAATCGGTCGTAGCTCTCCCGCCGCTTTGGCTTTGTGAATGGCCTTCGAGATGTGTGGCGACGTGCTCCAGTCAGTCCGGATTGGCTCGTATCCACGCCGCCGCAGCCAGTCCAGCAGCAGCCGAACTTGCGTGCTTCGGCCCGAGCGGTCGATGCCCTCAATCACGATCAGGCGCCCTGTCGGAGCAGGTGAATCAGTGCTCATGCCGACTCCATCCGCTCAAGCATTGCAGCGACGATCGAGCGCAGCTCCAACTGCTGCCGTCGCACCGGTTCGCGTGCGTCCAGCGCGACCATGTCGAACGGTCGCACAAACTGCTCGTATTCGGCGACGACGCGCTCCTGAAACTGGCGGAACGAACCCAGTTGTCCACGGACGCCGGCTTGCTCGTCCGCTTCCTCAATCGTAGATTCGCCGGCAATCCCCATCACCCTCCCGAGCGATGTCTCGGCATCGATGCGCAAATAGACAGACAGATCGGGGCGAACAGCGAATCCGTAGAGATTGAGGATCCAGTCGATCTCGACGCCGCGCGCAATATCGCGAGCAAAGGCTGTATAGACATAACGATCGGCAAGTACGACGTAGCCGGCCCGGAGTGCCGGGATCACCTCGTTGTCGTTGCGCTCAGCCATATCGATGGCGTGCAGGATCGAGTAGGTGCGCGCTGCAAGCGTTCGCTGTCGTCGTGCTTCGGCGATCGTCTTCGATACGAGCTTCGATGAGTTCCACGATGTTCGGACGACGCCATAGCCCTGCATCTTGAGCCAGGTGTCGAGAAGATCGATTTGCGTTGCCCGGCCGGAGCCGTCAACACCGTCAACGGTGATGAGCATGCCCGGGAAGGTGTGATGTTCCCAGGATGATGGACTGGCTGGATCGAGCCGACTGGATGGCCAGCGATCGTCGGTCATGCGGAGCGCTTCCTCCCTCTACGGCGGTCGCTCGTATCGACGAGGACGCGGGATGGGATATCGCCTAGCGTATGGAACTCGGCGCGAATGCGTCCGCGCTGCTCAATATCGTAGGAGATCAGACCGACTGCTTTGCCCGGCGAGCGGTCGAGGAGAGACGGCGCGTTGACGACTGCCATCACATGATTGTCGTGCTCGAGTTGCCAGAAATGTACGCGGTGCAGGTGCGCGCAGAGGACGAGATCCACCCTCGCATCGAGTAACTGTTGGAGGATATCCCCGGCGTTCGGCAGGATATCGCCCTCCTTCAGCTTCTTGCCTGGCACCGGCATCAGCGAGCGATGGGTGCAGAAGATGCGGGTGAGCTTTGACGATGTGCCATCAAAGTACGCTATCGCGCGATGCAGAGCATCGTCCGGTATGACAGGCTCGCTATCCAGGCCGACGATGCAGGCTTCCTTCGTGAGCTCGAAGAAGTCGACATCGTCAAAGAATTCGAGAAACGGTGTCGATCGCCTGCGCTCGGCACTGTTCTGTTCCAGCATCGTGTCCGGCGCGGTGAGAAAGTAGTCGAGATCCGAATCCGGTGGCCGCGTTGGCCCTGGGCCGCCGGCGAGATAGTCACGGTTTCCCGGGATGGCCCGAACGCGATCGAGACCGAGCGAGGTCAGGAAGTCGACTACCGGACCGAACTGCTCGAACAGGCCCTGCTGGGTGAGATCGCCGCTCACAATGATGAGATCGGGATCCAGCCTGTCGATGATTCCACGCGCCAGCTCCAGCCCGAGATCGACGTCCGGGCCGGGAGCGTAGTGGAGATCAGACAATTGCACGATACGCAGTTGGCTACTCACTCTCGATTGAATCGGCGGTACGCGTAAAGCAGATGATACGCTGCAAATACGAAGATTGTGTTAAGCCGCGCCGCTGATTGACATGTACAGTGGAATCGGCGGGCGTGAGCGCGACAGATTATGACGCATTAGAATTCTCGCAATCTGGCACGAGATTTCGCCTCAATGCGGCGTTGGAATCGCACGACGCGTTCCGAATATGGCAAGAGCCGGCATGATGACGAAAAGACGGCGGCAGGTGTCAAGCAGACGAGACCGGGCGAACGCTGCGGCGCTGAAAGCGCCCGAGCTGTACATCAACCGTGAGCTGAGTTGGCTGGAGTTCAATCGGCGCGTGCTTGAAGAGGCGCGCGACACGAACAATCCACTGCTCGAGCGCGTGAAGTTCCTGTCGATCTTTTCTTCGAATCTCGATGAGTTCTTCATGGTTCGCGTTGCGGGTATCGTCGGACAGGTGCGTGCCGGCGATGATACCGCGGCCCGCGATGGCCTCACGCCGGCTGAACAGCTATCTGCTATCAGGCTGCTGGTCACCGAAATGTCGACCCGTCAACGCGAGTGCTGGCACGGCGAGATCGTCCCTGCGCTTCGCGAGCACGGCATCCAGATCGAGACGTATTCGACGCTGTCCGGTCGCGACCGACGCGCGCTGACTCGCTATTTCGAGCGCCAGATCTTCCCGGTTCTGACGCCGCTGGCTGTCGACTCCGGGCATCCATTCCCGCACATCTCTAACCGCAGCCTGAACCTGCTGATCCTGATCGAGGACGAGCTCGGTCGGCACATAGCGCGGATGAAGATACCGCCGGTGCTGCCGCGCTTCATTCAGGTTCCTGATGCTGACGGCAGCCCGCCACCGAGCTCGCGTCGCAAGCTGCGCTACGTCATGCTGGAAGACATCATCGAAGCGAACCTCGACCAGCTCTTTCCCGGAAAGCAGATTCAGGCCAGCTACTCGTTCCGCGTGACGCGCGACGCCGATTTTGAGGTCGCGGCAACCACCGGCGACAGTCTGCTGAAAGCAATTGAGCGCGAGCTCGATCAGCGCTTGTTCGGCTTCCCGGTCCGTCTGACGGTTGACGATTCGATGCCGGCGGATCTGCGCTGCTGGCTGACCGAGCAGCTTGGTGCAGCCGAGACGGATGTCTACATGCTGGATCGGCCGCATGGCATGTCCGATGTCATGGAGCTGTACTCGATCGACCGGCCGACGCTGAAAGACAAACCCTTCGTCCCGCGCTATCCTGAAATCCTCAGCCAGTCCGCGTCGATCTTCCAGGCGGTTCGCGATCAGGATGTGCTCCTCTATCACCCGTACGATTCGTTTGCGCCGGTGGTGGATTTCGTGCGCCAGGCCGCGACGGATGAGGATGTCGTCGCCTTCAAGCAGACGCTCTATCGCGTTGGCGCGCACTCGCCACTCGTCGATGCGCTGATGGAGGCGCGTGACGACGAGACGCAGATCGCGGTGCTTGTTGAGCTGCGCGCGCGCTTCGATGAAGAGAGCAATATCAACTGGGCGCGGTCGATGGAGGCGGAGGGCATTCACGTTGCCTACGGCCTCCCCAAGCTGAAGACGCACTGCAAAGTCGCGATGGTTGTCCGCCGTGAGGGTGATGCGCTCCGGCAGTACATCCACCTCGGCACCGGGAACTACAACGTGGCGACATCCAGAATCTACACCGATCTGGGGCTGATGACCTGCGATCCGGACATCGCTGCCGACGTGACCGACGTGTTCAATTACCTGACCGGCTATTCCGCACAGACCGAATATCGCAAGCTTCTCGTCGCGCCGGTGAACCTGCGAACCAGCCTGATTGCGCTGATCGAGCGCGAAATGACGTTCGGCTCCAAGGGACGCATCATCCTGAAGGCCAACGCGCTTTCAGATTACGGAATTGCTGAAGCGCTGTACCGCGCCGCAAAGGCCGGCGTGAAGATCGACCTCATCATCCGCGGCATCTGCGTTTTGCGACCTGGCATTGAGGGGCTGAGCGAGAACATCCGCGTTGTCAGCATCGTTGGCCGCTTCCTGGAGCACGTCCGGCTGTTCTACTTCAAGCACGCCGGCGCGGACGGCGAGGAGTGCATGTACGCCGGCAGTGCCGACCTGATGCGGCGCAACCTCGACTATCGGGTAGAAATCCTGTTCCCGATTCAGGATCGCTCGATCCTCGAGCGCCTGCGCGACGGCATCCTTGAGCTGCAGTTGCGCGACAACGTTCGTGCCCGCGAGCTGCAGCGCGATGGCTCCTACATCCGGCTATCGCCGAAGGACGGCGAAGCGCCGCTTGATTCACAGCTGGTGCATTTGAACTACGAGCCGAGTGCCGCCGCGCGGGCATTCATTACTGCTCGCCAGGATCCTGACTAGCGTCGTCCGAATCCGGCGCCGCAGGCAGCCGACCATGTTCGGCCAGCAGATCGAGCAGCTCGCGTTCGCGCAGGGCGAGATTGGCGCGGGCGTCCTCCAGCGTCTGCAACGCATCGGCGAGCCGCTGCTCGGCAGCGGCGATCTGGGCGTCTGCGCTGCTGTTGTTGTCTGTCATGCTGTCTGGCGCGCGGCGCGCGCCAGGACGGCGCGGGCACGTTCTGCTACTGGCGGATCGACCATCGCGCCATCGACCGACACTGCGCCGATCCCCTGGCTGACGGCCGCATCGTACGCCTCAACAATGCGGCGCGCATTGTCAACGTCTTCGGTAGAGGGGGTGAAAGCGGTATGAATCGTCGGGATCTGTGCCGGATGGATCGCGAACTTGCCGTCGAAGCCCATCGCGGCAGCCATATCGCATTCGCGTTTCAGTGGCGCGTCATCGCGGAATTCGGGACAGATGCTATCCCAGGCGGCGATGCCTGCGGCGCGCGCTGCCAGGAGCAAGGTCCAGCGCGCGGCCTGCAACTCCACGCCATCCGGCGTGCGGCGTAGCCCGATCGCAGCACTGAGATCTTCACCGCCGAGAAACAGGCCAGTGACGCCGATCGCGTCGGCAAACGATTCGACGTGCAGGAGCGATCGGGGCGTCTCGATATTGACGACGATGTCGCGGCCCTCAGCACTGCCGCGGACAGGATCCAGCTCGATGACGTGGTCCACTTTCGGGACAACGATTGTGACGTCGTGATGACCGGCAAGGACGCGGAGGTCATCGTCAACCCAGCCGAACCGTGGCGCATTGATCCGCACGAAGCGTCGCACGGGCGACCCGGCTGGCCAGTTGGCCAGAGCGGCTGCGACGTGCTGACGTGCTTCGTCCTTCATGGCGACCGGCACGCTGTCCTCCAGGTCGAGGACAACGGCGTCCGCGCCACGATCGGCTGCTTTCGCAAGCATTTCCTGCCGGTGACCGGGGACGAACAGGAGCGATCGAGGTATGGAGCGTGGCATCTGCACTATGAGCCCGGCGGTTCGCGTTCCAGGATGATCGTTGTGCCGCCGCACTTCGGGCAGACGCTCAGACGCTCAAACCCACGCGTGTAGTAACCGCAGGATTCGCACGACCAGCGGGTTACCGCGAACAGGCGAACGAGGTCCGAGCGCGAAATAATGCCGACAACCTTCGCTTCTCGCACGACCGGCACGCGACGGACGTGCTGGCTGATCAGGATGCGTGCGACCGACTCGGCGTCTGTATCCTCGCCGACACTCAGGACGTCGCGCGTCATGATGTCGGCCACGGTTGTGCCTTCTTTGGCGATGATGTCGAACTCGGTCACCATCCCGACCAGGCGGTCATTCTCGACGACCGGCATGCCGGAAATATGCTGAGTGAACAGAGTTCGGGCAGCTGACTCAACCGGTGTATCCGGTGTCACCGTCACGACATCACTGGTCATGATCTCGGTGACCAGTGTCCTGGTAGCAACCGACATTGTCCCGTCTCCTCACGCTGTACCTAGTCTCATCGTTGGTCGTGATGAACGCTGGGAGCGCATCACTCATTATGCGGGGCATCGCACGATCGCCGCCACGCAGTACCTGAGTCCTGTCATGATCGGACATTCGCGACATTCCGGCAAGGTATTCGCGATAACTCCCTAGCTGTCTCCGGCTGCGGTCGGGAGATCCGAACCCAGCGTCTCGATCTTCCGGCGCATCACGTCGAGCATATCTGCGCGCAGGCTGCGCGAGGCTGTTGCAACGTCATTCAGAATCTGCGACAGCGAGCGCGGGTCGTCGGCCAGGACAGTTCCGACTTCGTCGTGCAGGGCGGCGCGGAACGCTGATTCCAGATCGCCGCGGACGATGCGCAATACCTTGTTATCGCCGCCGAGACCGGCCTTGTCGATTTCCGCGCGGACCTCACGAATGCGGATCGGCAGCGTCGCAACCTCGGCAATTGCGGCTCGTGCGCGCACCTGCGGTTCTACGTCAAGCGACCAGTGCTCAACAAGCTCGAATGCATTCGTCGCGCGCTCGGCGCGCATCGTGACCGCCGCAGCGACCAAGCCGGGCTCAGGATCTGCCGCAGGCTCATTTGTCAGCAGTGGACGATGCTCTTCGCCCCATAGGTAGAAGCAGGCACAGCTGAGTCGGAAGTAGTAGATTGCCGAGATCAGGTTTGTGCGCGGTGTTACCGGGAGCTCGTCGATGCGGGCGAGTGGTCCGATCAGCCGACTCTCGGGCAGTCCGACAAACAGGCGATCTGGACGCGGTGGGATCGTCACAACCTCGGATCGATCGACTGTGGCGCGACGTCCGGTTGTGACCCGCCGCAGGAGGTATTCGCTCATCTCCGAATCCGGCGAGAGAAAGACACCGCGAACGATGCGTGGATTCGAGAGGCCATGCGCGGCGAGCGTTTCATCAACGATCTGACGGGCCGCGCCGCCGACATCGAGCAGGTTGCTGACAACCGTCGCACTGACCTGACTGGGCCGAATCCGGTCCGGCGCGAACTTGGCATCTGCCGCCTGCAGAATCGGCCTGTCTGTGCCCGGTTCCGTGCCGATCAGCAGGAAGTCCGGATTCTCGAGCTGGTGGCGATTCGCTTCTTTCGAAACCTCGGGAACATCGTCAAGCCGCATGACCGAAACGAGCCGATAGGTTGCGTCGTGCGGGATGGGCCAGTTGGAGCCCTCTGCCTCGCGCAACACGTCGGCACAGCGAATCGCCCAGCGATCACCGATGTGTCGGCTGGCACCCCCGCGATCGCTCCAGATCATGAGTTGGCGGTCGAGTGCGGCTGCCAGGAGGTGGCCGCCAGGGAGGCGCGACGACCGGACGTTTTCGCCGTCGCCTGCGCGATGAAGTCCCGCCATGTAGGTTGTGGCCTCCTATGCTCGGATGTCGTCAGTTGCTTCTCAATATACGCGTCTTTGACTCCGGTGAGTTCTTCTGCAATCCGTGGCGTCGTCGAGCCGGATGCGAAAGATCGGTCACCCGGCTGATCGCTCGTGAATCATCGAATTCACGCTCGCAGGCTAAGCTGCGGGTGGTCGGCGAGCGATTACTCGGTAATTGCTGCATTCCCCTCGATTGAAGCAACGACACCGGCCATTGCATAGAGAAATACATACAACATGCACCAGTGAAGGCGCATCGCATCGAACGGCATCGCCATGAAGGCGATGCCCCCGAAGCGGTCGCGGCCGGCGGCTTTCCCGACCTCATACGCGCCCCAGCAGACTTCGGCGACGGACAGGCCCAGTGGCTCGTCGCCGAAATCGCCGGACTCGCCGATGTCCAGCACGTCCGGGTCGACCGCGAGCCAGACGCGGTCGGCGCCATCAATCGACGCACCGACGACCGAGGCGATCCACTCTTCGTAATTCTGGCGGCGAGCGCGAGCGATCTGCCAGTACGTGATGATGTTGTCGCGTTGCACGCCCTTGTCGAGGAAGCGCTGGATGACGTCGCGGTCATTGCGCGGACCTCGTAACCCAATGTGGGTGTAGCGAGAAGGATCGACGTTGGGCAGGTCGAGAATGCGCCGCGCCCAGGTTGAGCCCCAGCGCGGCAAGCGTGGGTCATCCTCGTCGATCTCGCCGGTGAGGTTGTCGTGGTGCGCATCGAAGTTGATTACGGCAACCGGCCCCTGCGCCGCTGCCGCAACGGCCTTCAGGACGCCGTAGGTGGACGGCCCGGAGTTGCCGCCGAGCGTAAAGGGGATCGCCCCGGCATTGATGATTTCAGTGACCCGCTTACCGGTCGTGTCGAACGTTGTGGCGTGATCGTTGGAGATCTCGACGTCGCCGTAGTCGACCAGACGCAAGCGCTCGAAGACATCGATATCCAGCTCGGGCAGATAGCCGCCGTACTTCACCGAATTTGTGCGGAAGGTGCTCGGCGTCAAATTCGTGCCGAAGTAGTTTGAGCCGGCCGCGCCGATGCGGGAGTCGGGGACTGGTGCCTGCCACGGCACGCCGAGGAAGACGATGTCTGCGTTCGCCAGATCATCTGCCGACCGCGCCGGCGGAGCACCGAAAAGCGTCGGCACGCTGCCGTAGTGTCGCGGCAACTGCATGCCGACGACTGGATCTGACGGCTTTCGCGGCCACTTGATGTTCTCGCTCATGGATCTATCCCCTTCTCCAAAGTCGGCCCGACCAGTCGAATGGTGCCGATTCTGCGGCATCCGAGCGTTGCTGGAACAGCGAGATCGCGTCGTCGATCGCGCCAGTCATTCGCTGGCTGATGGTTGCCCAGTCATATGCGCGCACGAGTTGCATGCCGTTCTCACGCATTGATGCAGCACGCTCGGGTTCCGTCATCACCATCGAGACCGCCGTCGCAAACGCCTTCGGGTCGTTGGCAATGATCGTCACATTCTCTACGCCCGGGATACCCTCTGCGCCGATCGACGTCGAGACAACCGGCACGCCGGCGGCGAGCGCCTCGAAGATTTTCAGCCGTGTCCCGCCGCCGGAGCGGAGCGGTACGATCGCCACCGACGCCGACCATAGCCACGGGCGGATGTCATCCACCCTGCCGGTCACGATGACATCGTTGCTAGCGCGCGCCATCAGCCATTCGGGCGGGTCGGCCCCGACGAAGACCGTCCGTGCGTTGGGCACGCGCTGGCGAACGAGCGGATAGATCTCGTCCAGATACCAGCGTGCTGCGTCGCTGTTGGGCTGGTGGCGCATCACGCCGGTGAAGACGATGTCTTGTCGTACCGCCCAGCCCTCCGGTCGTATGAATGCATCGACGTCCGTGCCGTTCGGTACAACGCGCGTCGTCGCTCCAGACACGCTGGCGATCGCTGCCGCATCGCGCTCCGAGGTGGCAACGACGACTTCGGCCGAGCGCCAGAGGCGGCGCTCCAGCTGGGCCACTTTGCGTGCCTCGGCCAGCTTCAGCGCGCGCGCGACATCGCTGCTGGTGTTGCGCGCGACACGTATCAGCAGCTCGGCTTCGACATCGTGTGCGTCGATGACTGTCGGGCATGGTCGCGGAGGCCGAAAGAGCGCTGTACGGGTGGATTCATAGAGGACGCAATCAACCCGGCGCGTGAGAAAGAGGCGCTCGAGTACGCCCTGCAATGCGTCCGACCAGGTGGACAGCTCAACGAACGACTTGCGCGACGCGATCGACCGCGCCTGCAATGTCCGTTTGGTGCGGTTGGCCGGATGCCGCGGCGTCCAGGGATGTGGGACGCAGGTGACGTTGCCAAGCGCGCGGAGGATGTCCAGATCGGTGTCGTCAGCCGCAGTCACTGGACAGAGGATCGTCACCTCGTGAGAGCGCGATAGCTGGCGGATCAGGTGGAATGAGCGCAGCGCGCCGCCAAACTCCGGCGGCGTTGGCAGCCACGGCGTCACAACGACCAGATGACGACTCACGATACGAACCAGGCGTTGTTGCCTGCGGCACGTCGTCTACAATGTCGCCAAAGGGACTGGAACAGAGATGACCTCCGGATCGCTGATGCGTAGCGCTAGTATCGGTCGAACCACCGCAGGTTGTGGCAACCGATAGCTGCATCTTAATCGAAAAGCAGATCGACGCCGGTCCTAGGCGCCGACTGCAATCGCAAGCAGGGGGGCGACATGCGACGAGTTCGGTTTGCTGCCGATGGCGAGATTCACGACGGTGAATCGATTGAGCAGGACACGGTGTTGCGCGGCAACGCAGGTCGCCTGTACAGCCCGGACGACGTCGTCTGGCTCCCTCCGGTCAAGCCGGGCAAGGTTGTCGGTCTGGCGCTCAACTACGCCGATCACGCAGAAGAGCTCGGTCTGGCATCTCCCGAAGAGCCGGCGCTGTTCTTCAAGCCGCTGACTTCGCTGATTGGCAACCGCGCGCCGGTCATAGCGCCGCCGAATGTCGAATACATGCACTATGAGGTTGAGCTGGCCGTCGTCATCGGACGTGGCGGGCGCAAGATCCGGCAGAGTGAGGCGATGGATCATGTCCTCGGCTACACCATTGCCAATGACGTCACCGTTCGCGACTTCGTCCATAACTTCTACCGCCCGCCGGTGAAGGCGAAGGGCTTTGACACGTTCGGCCCGCTCGGCCCGTACCTCGTTATAGATGAAATCGACGACCCGAATAATCTGGAGCTGCGTGCCTTCGTCAATGGCGAGTTGCGCCAGACCGGCACGACCTCGCTCTTTGTCCGCGACATTCCGACGCTGATTGAGTACATCAGCGACTTCATGTCGCTTGAGCCAAACGACGTCATCCTGACCGGCACGCCCAAGGGGATTAGCCATATCTACCCTGGCGATGTCATGCGGCTGGAAGTTGACGGCCTGGGGGCACTGGAGAATCCAGTCGTAGCCGAATCCTGACGATCGACGCGATGGGAAAGGGGCGAGCCGTATGGGCGCACGAACCGGCAAGCAATACATTGACGGCCTGAAGCAACAGCCTCGCGAGGTCTACATCGAGGGCGAACGCGTGAGCGATGTAACCGAGCATCGCGCGTTCCGGAACGTGATACAGAGCATCGCGCACCTCTACGACATGCAGCACGACCCGCAGTATCGCGACGACCTCACCTATGAATCGCCCGATACCGGCGAGCGGGTGGGTACTGCATTCCTGCAGCCGCGCACGCGAGCCGATCTGCAGCGCCGTGGCAAGGCGTTCAAGACGTGGGCAGACTACTCGCACGGGATGCTCGGGCGAACGCCAGACTACCTCAGCTCGTCGCTGATGGCCTTTGCCGGGGCGCACGAGTATTTTGCGAAGGACAATCCGGACTTCGGCAAGAACGTCGAGGCGTACTATCACAAGGCTCGCGAAGAAGACCTCTGCCTGACGCATACGCTCATCAATCCGCAGGCGAATCGATCGGTCGGCCCTTCGCAACAGGCGGATCCGTACCTGTCGGCTCGGGTTGTTGAGGAGAAGGATGGCGGCATCGTTATTCGCGGCGCACGCATGCTGGCGACGCTAGGACCGATTGCCGACGAGATCGAAGTCTTTCCGTCGACAGTCGTGAAGGCCGATCCGGCCGACGCTCCCTATGCCTTCGGGTTTGTCATTCCGTGCGGCGCGCCGGGGCTGAAGTTCCTCTGTCGCGAAACATACGATCTCGGGCGCTCGAAGCACGACCATCCGCTGGGCTCACGTTTCGAGGAGATGGACTCGGTTGTTATCTTCGATGATGTGTTCGTGCCCTGGGAGCGCGTGTTCCTGTACGGCGACCCTGAGCTGGCGAACGGCGCGTTCGGCGCAACGAACGCCGTCATCCATATGGCCCATCAGGTCATCGCCAAGAACATCGCCAAGACAGAGTTCATGCTCGGCCTGGCCAGCACGATCATCGACACGATTGCGATTGAGCCGTTCCAGCACGTTCACGAGAAGGTCGCCGAGATCATCATCGGTCTTGAGTGTATGCGCGCGCTCAAGGCGACTGCTGAGAACGACGCGCAGCTGGATCGCTGGGGCATCATGACACCGGCGCGTGACCCGCTCGATGCAGCGCGCAATCTCTATCCGCGGCTCTATCCGCGGTTCGCTGAAATTATCCAGCAGCTCTCGGCCAGCGGCCTGATGGCGACTCCGACCGAGGCGGACATCAACGGCGAGATGGGACCGGCGATCGATCGCTTCCTGACGGCGGCGAGATCGAACGCTCGTGATCGTGTCGCGCTATTCCGTCTGGCCTGGGATACAGCGGCGTCGTCGTTCGGCTCGCGGCAGGTGCTGTACGAGCGCTTCTTCTTCGGTGATCCGGTCCGCATGGCCGGCGCGCTGTTCAATTCCTACGATCGGACACCGTATATGAATATGATTCGAGAGTTCATCGCCGAAGGCCAGCAGGCATCGGCGAAAGAAGAAGGAACCACCGGATGAACTCCGCAGGAACCGTCGATCCAGGCACATTCCGTCGCGCAGTTGGACAGTTCGCGACCGGTGTGACTGTAATCACGGTTCAGCACGACGACCATATCCACGGCATGACAGCGAACTCGTTCACGTCTGTCTCACTTGAGCCACCGCTCGTGCTGTTCTGCGTCGTCAAGACGGCACGAATGGCGCGGCTGATTCATGAGGTCGAGGGCTTCGCGATCAGTATCCTCAGCGACCGGCAGCTCGAAATCTCACGCCAGTTTGCGGGAGCGAACAAGGATCAGGCAGCCCGGACTGTGACGCTCCAGCAAGGGCCGATCGCGCCGCTTCTGCCCGGATCGCTGGCGGCGATGTCGTGCCGGGTGGTGGCGATCCACGAGGGTGGTGATCACTGGATCGTTGTCGGCGAGGTGATCGCGCTGCATGAGCCGTCGACCGACCTGCAGGGGCCGTTGGCGTTCTTCCGCTCGCGGTATTGCGACCTGGTCGAGCCATCCACGCCGGCCGAAGCCACTGACCGTTGGTCGAACGCTGACATGCGCATCTATCACGAAGAGTGGAGTGCCGGGGATCTGAGCGATCATCCGGAAAGGCAGGAACCACCATGGTGAGCTCGCCATCAACAGGCGTGCAGATTCAGCGCGGCAGGCCGACGCCAAGATCGGGCGCGAACATTATCCGGGCCACGCATGGCGAGTATCAGGTTACAGACCTCGATCGCGCCTACGCGTTCTATGTCGATGCGCTCGGCTTCGTCGTGACCGAGCGAACGACCGATGCCCTATATCTGCGCGGGTTTGAGGAACGCGACCACCACTCGCTCGTCCTGCGCAAAGGCGCGGCGCCGGGAGCCAGCCACCTGGCGTTCAAGGTCGCCTCGGACGACGACCTCGATCGGCTGGAGCATTTCGCTTCGGCGGCGGGACTGCGCACGATCGACGTCCCGGCCGATCAGGAGCCCGGTCACGGGCGGGCGCTGCGTTTCCACGATCCCTTTGGCCTGCCTCTCGAGTTCGTCGCGCGGATGCGGCAGGAGGAGCGCCTGCTGCAGCGCTTCGACCTCTATCGTGGCGCACAGGTGATGCGCTTCGACCACTTCAACTGCCAGCTGCCGAACGTCGCGGAGGCGTATGCGTGGTATTCATCTGAGCTGGGGTTTGGCTGCTCGGAGTACACCGTCTCTGACGATGGACGTCTGTGGGCGGCGTGGCTGCAGCGCAAGCAGAATGTCCACGATCTGGCACTGATGAACGGCACCGGTCCGCGCGTCCATCACTTCGGCTTCTGGGTTACCGATCCGATGTCGGTGCTGCGCGCGTGCGATGTGCTGGCTGCGTCGGGCTGGGCGCACGCGATCGAGCGCGGCCCCGGTCGCCACGGCCTGTCGAACGCGTTCTTCCTGTATCTGCGTGATCCGGACGGAAATCGGATCGAGCTCTACGCCAGCGACTATCTGCTGGCGGACCCGGACTGGGAGCCGATCCGCTGGACGCTCAACGATCCGCGCCGGGCGACGTTCTGGGGGCACATGGCACCACCGTCGTGGTTCGACGAGGCGGCGTGCTGCCTGTCTTTTGAGAACGGCGAGGCGCTACCGATGACGGCCGGCATGCTGCAGGACCGACCCGACCACGTGACCTAGGATTCGCCGGCGCTTGATCGTTGTCCGGCGGCGCGGCGCTTCGCCTGCGCTCGGCGCTTGCCTTCGAGTGTGCCGGCCAGGCGGAAGGCACTCGTGATCAGAGAGTCCGCTCCGCTCGGCGGCGTCGGGCTCAACCCCTTCGCCTTGCGCTCACGCGCGATTCGGCGCTGCTCGGCGGCTCTGGCGACCGCTTCTTCGTACTTGCGCTTCTTCCAGCGATAGCGGCAAATGCCCTGCGCGATGAACCCGGCCCCGAGTCCCATCGCGCCGCCCGCGCCAGTCGGCGAGGTGGAAACGAATCCATAGCCAAAGACTTCGGCCAGATACACTGCGCCAAGTGTCAATGCATAGGCAGCGTTGAACCAGACCATCTCTTCAAAGGCCTGACGCAAGCTCCAGGTAGTTGCGATACCGATGATGAATGGCGCGATCGGGATGAGCCACATTGCAGTTTGGAGCATCTATCCGGTGATCCTTCCAGCGCCTACCACGCTGAGTGTGACCTGACTCACGCCACGTCTTTGGGAGAGGCGGTATCATTCCTTAACAAACCGTTCGACTGCGTGGCGATACCGACTGGGGGGTCGCGAATCACCACCTTGTCGAGCGTTTCCGAAGCATACCAGTGCAACGCATTGTTTCGTCAGGTAGGAGGGTGCATGGGTCCCGGAGAACGTTGGCTACTGTTTGGAGTCCTCGCCAGCCTGTTACCCGCGTTGCTGCTGGTGCGAACCCTGCTGCATGTTCTGAACATTCAGATCGGCGAGCGGCCGAAGTGGCACGGATAGGCAACACCCCGAAGTAGATCCAGCGTGATTGATGTCCGTCGGGAACCACAGTGTTCCCGGGACATCCGTACGCTGGACTTATACTGTCGCTCAGGAGTTGCCAACGAAAGGTCGCCACCATGGTCGCACCGGGTTCTGATTGGTCAGATTCCGTAGCCCAGGCTGCGTTGAAACGCGCCGAGCAGATAGCGATAGCGTTGGACGGCGTGCCGTCCGAGGCGATGGAACGCAGTGTTGCCGCCTACCAGCTCGCTTTCTCGCTCTACGCCGATCGCTTTCAGAAGACACTCGCCCACTTGCGCTCGCTGCCGGATAGCGCGATCGTGCTGGTCGACAGCAAGCTCGTGAAGTCGCACCGGCTGATGCACATCATGGGGCTTCCACATCGGCTCGTCGACTCCATCCGTTCGATTTCTGATCGGCCGGAGATCGTCTTTGTCGGATGCCAGGATTCAGGCAGTTTGCCGGGGGACACAATCACGGACCTGCTGGCCGATGGCGTGACGCTGGTGACCAGTGACAAGTCCGCGCTGGCCGAGCCGATCCGTGACGTGTTGCAGCCGACCAACCCTCGTCCTGCCCACGTGGCCCGCGTGCGCTGGCTCGAAGGGGATCCGCTGAGCGTTGGCGGGTCAACCTCGTTCGATCCGTACATGCTGCCCGGCGTCCAGCTTTCGGCAGGACACATCCCCGTTGCGACACACGAGACGGCGGCAGAGCAGATCGACGTGCTCGCCATCAACGCGATCACGAATGAACCAGTCATTGTTCACGCGCAGATCGGTCGAGGGCGCGTCGTTCACGCGGTGCCGCATTGGTGGCAGCAGGACGCCGCAGTGCGAACGGTCGTCGATCGCCGACGATTGAATGTCATGCCGTCGTTTGCGCAGTTGGGTTCGCGAACAGGCGATGTCACGTTTGGTGAGCTGCAGGCCGCGCGAACGATGCTCCGCGGACTGTTGACAGGACTTGGACCGACCGCAGGGTAGGTGACAATGGCTCGCTTGCAGGAGACGCGGCGCATTGCCCGCCTGCTCGAAATCATTTCCTATATCCAACAGGCACCGAGGCAGTGGACACGGCAACGACTTGCCGAAGAGTTCGAAGTATCTCCTCGGTCGATTACGAGCGATCTGCAAGTTATTCGCAATGGCCTGGGCTGGGAGCTGTGCGTTGAGTCCGGCTCGGGCTACTACTTCAGCAAGAAGGTCCCACGGCTGCCGTCTGTGAGCTACTCAGTCTCCGAGGCGCTCGCGCTGCTGCTCGCTGTCCAGGCGGGATCCAGCTACGGGGGAGTGCAGCAGGTGGAGCTCAGCGCGGCGGTCAAGCGCCTCACCTCCGTGTTTCCAGAGGATCTGCGACGCATCGTCGAGCACCTTCAGGAAAACCCGCCGTCGCAGACCGATGGTCGACGAACGACCATACTCACGCAGGTGTTGTCAGCAATCTCGAAGAGCCAGCGGCTGCATCTCGTGTATCAGGTGGCGTCGCGAGGCGGAGACATGACCGAGCGAGACGTTGATCCATACGGCATCATCCCGTACGAGCGAACGTGGCATCTCATTGGCTATTGTCATCTGCGGCAGGCGGTCCGCGTCTTCAAGGTCGATCGCATTCGCAGCATTGAGATCCTGCCGCAGCGGTTCACTGCGCCGAACGATTTCGATACAGAACGGTTCCTGGCGTCCGGTTGGGGCCTCATGCGTGGCCTCGACTTACCGGTCGACGACGTCGTCTTGCGCGTCTATCCGCCAGCCGCGGATTGGGTCGCTGAGGGCGAGTGGTTCGAAGGCGAACGGACAGAGCGAGAAGAAGACGGTTCGGTTGTCTACCGCGCTTCGATCCAGGTCACGCCGGAATTCCAGCGCTGGGTGCTGCGCTACGGCCAGATGGTCGAGGTGGTTGCACCGGATCATTTGCGCGAATGGATCGCTGGCGAAGCGCGCGCAATCGTCCAACGCAACAGCGCCAGAACATAACAGCGGGACGGATGGCCCGTCTCGTGCGTTATATCGTCGTATCGGTTGCACGGTGCGACGCCGTTGCGTGCTGTGCAGAAGAAGTAAGGACGCTGCGACACGTGCCATCCAGAGCGACACCATTTCAGGGGCCCGTAGGCTCGGCCCGACAGATATTTCAGATCGTACGCGAGATGTCGTTTGACGACCTCGAGCAGGCTGCCTTGCGCAGGCCGCGCCTGGCTGTAGTATCAACGACCGCTGAAGATGCACAGCTGGCAGCACTCGACATCTTCGGCCCGGAAGCACGCGAGCGCGTCGTTGTCGTCGGTGAGAACGATCCACTGCCGGATCTCGCCGAGATCATCCTCGTTGAAGAGAAGGCCTGGAGAGCGCGATCCACCTCGGACGCTCGTGTTGTTGTCTTTAGCCGCTCCGAGCCGATCGAGCGTATCTGGCAGTCGCTCTTCGCCCGCGAGCCGGATCTTGAGCTGGCGCTGGGCCGCACATTTCCGAAGCTGCGACGTGAGGCGGCGAGCTACGTGGTCAACACGACATCGCGCGTCAATGCGCAATTCGCTGTCGTGTCAAACGTGCCGTCGCTCGTGCCAGTCGTTGGCGGGCTGCTGGCTGCCGGCGCCGACACGATCGTCCTGACCAAAAATCAGCTGATGATGATCTATAAGCTGGCAGCGATCTATGGTCGCGACACTGGTAACCGGATGGCGATCTATCGCGAGATGGTGCCGGTCGTCGGCGCTGGCCTCTTCTGGCGCACAGTCGCGCGCGACCTGGCGGCTATTCTGCCGTTTGCGGCGGGGGCCGTGCCAAAGGTCCTGATCGCATTCACTGGCACGTTCGTCGCTGGCATGGCGGCGCAGGTCTATTACGACGAAGGGCGGCGACCGTCGCGCGATCGCCTCGACACGTTCCGCTATTGGGCGATGCGCGAGATTCGGCGGACACCGTCACTCATCCGCGCTTTGCCGAAGCTGCGCGACGGACTGGGAAGGTCGAATGGCGATGTGATCGACGTCGGCTACACGACCGAAGCCTCCAGCGAAATGCCGTAGTTGTTCAGCATCGCGGTCAGCTCGTCGATCGACAGATCCAGCACGCTGGCGGCGGCTACGCGGTCGCCGCTCGCCTGGCGCAACGCCTCGCGAATCATCTGCCGCTCGACATCCTGCAGCACCTCACGCATCGGTGTACGATTGCGCACCGTGCTGGCGATGTCGATGAAGTGGCCCTGATCGGTTGACGAGAACGTGATCAGGTCTTCGGTGATGATGCCGCCCTGCGCCATCACGATCGCGCGCTCAATCGTGTTCTCCAGCTCACGGACGTTGCCCGGCCACTCGTGATCGATCAGCATCCTCATGGCCCCGGCCGAGATCTGCGTCGGGCTGGCCGAAGAGTTGAGTCGGTGCTTGTGGAGGAAATGCTCAACCAGCAGCGGGATATCGTCGCGCCGGTCGCGCAGGGGCGGCAAATAGATCTCTATGACGTTCAAACGGAAGTAAAGATCTTCGCGAAACGCGCCATCGCGTACTTCCTGAGGCAGGTTCTTGTTCGTCGCGGTGATAACGCGCACATCGACTTTGACCGGCACTGTCCCACCGACGCGCTCGAATTCACGCTCCTGCAGGACGCGCAGCAGCTTCTTCTGCGTCGAAAGGGTCATCTCGCCGATTTCATCGAGGAAGATCGTGCCGCGGTTGGCGCGCTCGAAGTGGCCCTTCTTCTGCGCAATCGCGCCGGTGAACGCGCCCTTCTCGTGGCCGAAGAGTTCGCTTTCGAGCAGTGTCTCCGGGAGCGCAGCACAGTTGACCTTCACCAACGGCCCGTGAGCATAGCCTGAATTGCGGTGAATCGTCGTCGCCACCAACTCCTTGCCGGAACCCGTTTCGCCGGTGATTAGCACGGTCGAATCGGTGCGGGCTACGCGACCGATGGTCTTGAAGACCTCCTGCATCGTCGGGCTGTTGCCGATGATGTACTCGTTCGGGTCGCGCTCGGCGAGTGCGCGCAGCTTCTGGACCTCGTTCGCGAGCGCCTGACGCTCGAAAAAGCGCTGCACGCGCAAGAGCACGTCATCGAGGTCGAACGGCTTGGTGACATAATCGTATGCGCCGAATTGAATGGCATCGATTGCCGTGGAGGCTGAGCCGTAGGCTGTCATGACGATTATTGGAAACGGGCCGTCCCGCGTGTCACTCAGCTTGCGCAGGACATCCAGCCCGCTGACATCCGGCATGCGGACGTCCATGACGACCAGATCGGGCGGGTTGTTACCAGCGAGCCTTTCAATAATCGTCGCGCCGTTCGTCTCTTCTTCGACGTCGAAGCCTTCGTCTTCGAACAGTTCCCGAAGTAGCGATCGGATACCGGCGTCGTCATCTGCTACCAGTATTCGAGCCATAATGAGTGCGTCCTCCTCCGGGCACAGCGGGTCCTGATCTACACGGAAGATCCCCGAGTGCTGGATAGTCTGGTCGAGCGCGTGGTGACACGCACCGGTAGGGCACCATACAATATCCGGCCCGATGCCTGATGACCGGCATATGACCTGTCCAGACAGGTTAGATAGATAAGTATACTCCGGCTCGAATGGTGACACCGTTGTGACGAATTGTGAAGCAGGAAAAAGCTTATGCCTGACATTCCCGAGCGGATAGTTCTCATCGGCCCCAGCGGCGCCGGGAAGTCGTCAATTGCCCGCGCGCTCGGCGAGCGGTGGGCCAAGCCGGTGATTGATACCGATGATGAGCTTTCAGACCGGATCGGGATGTCGATTACCGAGTTTTTCGCGCGCTTTGGTGAACCTGCGTTTCGGGCTATCGAGCGCGACGTTGTCAAGCAGGCGTGTCAGCGCGGGCCTGCCGTCATTGCCACCGGCGGCGGAGCCGTGCTCTACGCAGAGAACTGGGCTGCCTGGCGAGCCGACAGTGTTGTGGTCGGGCTCGCCGCTGATCCTGCAACGTTAGTAGCGCGGGTATCTGAGCAGACCGGCGCGGATGGCGAGCGCGCCGAACGCCCACTGCTGGCCGGCAACGCCGAGGAGCGCATTCGCGCTCTCATCGCCCAGCGTGCAGCGCTCTACGCTCAGGCCGATATCACCGTCGACACCTCAGCACTGGATCATTCGGCAGCCATTGATGCTGTCGAGCATGCAGTCCTCAAGCACGCTACCGAGGAGATCAGCCCGCGGCTGTCGTTGCTGACACCCTCCGGACGATCGGATATCTACATTGGCCGTGGCGCGCGAGCTCGGCTTGGCACGACGATCCGGCAGCGCTGGCCGCGCTCTCGGCGCGTCTGGCTCGTTTCCGACGAACATGTTGCTGCCGCCTGGGCGGACGAGGTCTGCGAATCGCTGGAACGTGACGGCCTGCGCGCAGACACGCTTGTTGTGCAGCCTGGTGAAACGTCCAAGAGCCTTGCCGATGTCGAGCGACTATGCCGCGAGATGACCGATCTAGGCGCCACGCGCGGCGATGTCGTCGTCGCGCTCGGTGGTGGCGTCGTTGGCGATCTCGCCGGGTTTGTGGCGAGCATCTGTCTCCGTGGTCTGGCCTTGGTGCAGGTGCCGACATCGCTCCTGGCGATGGTCGATTCCAGCGTCGGCGGAAAGACTGGTGTTAACTTGCCCGCCGGCAAGAACCTGGCTGGCGCGTTCTATCAGCCGGGTATTGTGCTGATCGACCCGGCATTCCTCGACACGCTGCCGCAGGCAGAATACCGCTCCGGCATGGCCGAAGTCATCAAGCACGCACTGATTCAGCCCAGCACGCCGCTCGGTGGCACATCGTTGCTGGAAGCGTTGCTGGCAATGCATCTCGACCCGCTTCCTGTCGATCAAATCGAGGAGATCCTGACGCTCAACGTCGCGATCAAGGCGTCGGTTGTTGAATCCGACGAGCGCGAAGCCGGCCTGCGGATGATCCTCAACTTTGGCCACACAGCAGGGCACGCGATCGAGGCGGACGGCTATCGCTATCGCCACGGCGAAGCGATCGGGCTCGGTCTGCTGACCATCTTCGGCGTCGCTGTCGCGATGGGCCGCGTTCCTGAGTCGGATGCTGACCGCGTGCGGGATCTGCTTACTCGTGCCGGTCTGCCGACGGCGCTGGAAACCGACATGGAAACTGTCCTGAGGAATCTGCCCCACGACAAGAAGAACGTCGACGGCGCGATTCACTGGGTGCTGCCGGTCCAAGACGGTGGCGTGGAGATCGAAACCGGCGTCGAAATCGAGGATGTGCGCGGCAGCCTGGCGGCATTAACCGGGGAGCGGACGGTACGTGTGCTATAGTCCGGTGGTTACGCTACCCGACGACGGGTGGTGTTATCGTGCATTGAACACCGGAGACACGCCCTGTGACCGTCCTGCTCTCAGGTTCCCTCGCATACGATCACATCATGGTCTTTCCCGGTCATTTTGAAGACCATATTATCCCCGACAAGATCCACGTCCTGAATGTGTCGTTCCTCGTCGATTCGCTGGATCGCCTGCGTGGTGGTGTTGCCGGGAACATTGCCTACAGCTTGGCACTTCTCGGGACACCCTGCCGCGTGGTGGCGACCGCAGGCGTCGATTTCGATGAATATCGCTCCGCTTTGGAGCGCGTTGGCGTCGATACGTCCGGCATCCATATCATCGATCACGAGCGCACCGCGAGTGCATTCATTACAACCGATCGCGCCGATAACCAGATCACGGGCTTCTATCCGGGCGCGATGGCTAGAGCCCGCGATGTCTCTGTCAACGAGCATCGCGAGGATGTGCAGCTTGGGGTGATTTCGCCAACCGATCCGGAGGCGATGATCCGACACGTGCGGGAGTTCGCCGATGCGGGTGTGCCGTATGTCTTCGATCCGGGCCAGCAGATCATCGCGCTGTCCGGTTCAGCATTGAGCGAGGGCGTCAAGTCCGCGCGGATGCTGATTGGCAACGACTACGAGTTCGCGATGATCGGCGACAAGACCGGCAAGAGTCGTGACGAGCTCATTCGCGCCTGTGAAACCGTTGTCGTGACGTACGGCGATCTGGGCTCCACGATCTACGACAATCACGGCCAGTCCGAGTTTCGCATTCCGGCTGCCCGGGCAACGTCGGTCGTTGATCCGACCGGTGCAGGTGACGGCTATCGCGCCGGCCTGATCCATGGCATGCTGGCTGGACTATCCTGGGAAGAAGCTGGGCGCATGGGCTCGCAGGCCGCGACGTTCGTCGTCGAAGTCAAAGGCACGCAGAGCCACGAATACACCGCTGCCGAGTTTGCCCGACGATTTAGTGAGTCGTTTCCCGAGTACACCGACGCAGTTCGCGCGCTGCCTGATAATCCGGCCGCAGCCGGTTGAGGATGGGAAGAGCAGGGAATGACCGACACGTCACAGATGAAGTACGACATCTTTGATCGCGGACTCGCCGATGACGGTCATCGACGAATTGCCTGGGCCGCGCGAGAGATGCCGGTGCTGGCGCTGATTCGCGAGCGATTCGAGCGCGAGAAGCCGCTGGCCGGTGTCCGCATCGTCGCCTGCGTCCACGTCACCACCGAGAGCGCCAATCTGGCGCTCACGTTGAAGGCCGGCGGTGCCGACGCAGTCATGTGCGCCAGCAACCCGCTTTCGACGCAGAACGACGTGGCAGCCGCGCTTGTCGACGACGGCATTCCCGTCTTCGCCATCAAGGGCGAGGATGCCGAGACGTACTATCGCCACATGAACTCGGCGATCGACCACCGCCCGAACATCATCATCGACGATGGCGCAGATGTCGTGAGCACCGTGCATCGCACGCGCCGCGAGGTCCTGGAAGGCATGATCGGCGCGACCGAGGAAACGACGACTGGCGTTGTCCGGATGCGGGCGATGGAGAACGACGGCGTGCTGGAGTTCCCGGTCATCGCGGTCAACGACGCTGATACGAAGCACTTCTTTGACAACCGCTACGGCACCGGCCAGTCGACGCTCGACGGTATTCTGCGTGCCACAAACATCCTGCTCGCCGGTAAGGTCCTGGTCGTCGCCGGCTACGGCTGGTGCGGCAAGGGCATCGCCATGCGCGCCAAGGGCATGGGTGCGCGCGTGATCGTGACCGAGATCAACCCGACCCGCGCGCTCGAGGCAGCGATGGACGGCTTCGCTGTCACGACGATGCAGCGGGCGGCCACGATCGGCGACATCTTCATCACCGCGACCGGCAACATCAACGTCATCGACCGCGACGACTTCGAGAACATGCGCGATGGCGCAATCATCAGCAACGCTGGTCACTTCAATTCCGAGATCAACATGGCGGCGCTGGAAGACATGGCCGGCGAGGGTCGCCGGATTCTTCGTCCGTTCGTCGAGGAGTTCCAGGTCGCGGCTGACAAGCGCGTGATCGTTCTTGGTGAGGGCCGGTTGATCAATCTCGCCGCCGCCGAGGGCCACCCCGCGAGCGTGATGGACATGTCGTTTGCCAATCAGGCACTCGCTTGCTCCTATCTCGTCTCGCACGGCAGCGCGCTTGAGAAGCGCGTCTATGTCGTGCCGCAGGAGATCGATCAGCAGATCGCACGGCTCAAGCTGAGCGCGATGAACATCGAGATTGATGTGCTGACTGACGAGCAGGAATCCTACATGTCGTCGTGGGAGCACGGAACATAGCTCCAGCCGGGGCTACGCACGCAGGTGAGAGCGACTATCGACTAGCTGGAGGAGACCCACCGCAATGCCGACTTCGTTTATGCGGGCATCGCAAGCATTTTTCACGTCCGAATCGGTGACCGAGGGGCACCCGGATAAGCTCTGCGACCAGATCTCGGATGCCGTACTCGACGCAATTCTGACCGACGATGCCGACGCGCGGGTCGCCTGTGAAACGGCAGCCACGACCGGGCTGGTTGTCGTCTTCGGTGAGATCACCACCAGCACCTACGTCGATATTCCCAAGATCGCTCGTGAAGTCGTGCGTGACATCGGCTATACCAGCGACTCCTATGGCTTTGACGCCAACACCTGCGGAGTCATCACCTCGATCAAGGAGCAGTCGCCGGATATCGCCGGCGGCGTCGATGAGGCTCTTGAAGTCCGCGATAGCGAGCTGCGCGATCCACGCGACCGCATCGGTGCTGGCGACCAGGGCATGATGATCGGGTTTGCTTGCGACGAGACACCGGAGTTGATGCCGCTGCCGATCTCGCTGGCGCACGATCTGTCGCACCGCCTGACTCTCGCCCGCCGGTCCGGCGCGCTTTCGTTCCTGCGGCCGGATGGCAAGAGCCAGGTAACCGTCGAGTACGAGCAGGGCGAGCCGAAGCGCGTCTCGACGGTACTCATCTCGACGCAGCATGACGAGTTCGTCTCTAACGAGGACATCCGCTCCGGCGTCATCGAAGAGGTCATTCAGGCCAGCATTCCGGCCTCACTGATCGACTCGGAGACGAAGATCCTGGTTAACCCGAGTGGGCGGTTCGTCATCGGCGGACCGATGGGTGATGCTGGTCTCACTGGCCGAAAGATCATCGTTGACACCTATGGCGGCATGGCTCGCCACGGCGGTGGTGCGTTCTCGGGTAAGGATCCGACAAAGGTCGATCGTTCAGGCGCATACGCCGCGCGATACGTCGCCAAGAACATCGTCGCTGCTGGCCTGGCGCGGCGCTGCGAGCTGCAGATTTCGTACGCGATCGGCGTCGCCCATCCGCTGTCGCTGCACGTCGAGACGTTCGGCACCAGCACCGTTTCCGACGAACGGCTGGTGGCGGTTGTCGAGGACATGTTCGACCTGCGACCGCTGGCGATCATCCAGGATCTGGACCTGATGCGTCCAATCTATCGGCAGGTGGCGGCGTACGGCCACTTTGGCCGTCCCGACCTCGATCTGCCGTGGGAGCGTACAGACCTCGCCGATGCGCTGCGCGAGGCAGCCGGGCCACAGACGACCGCCGGAGTCGCCTGAAGCGTGAGTAGGGCACGATGACGACCGCGCTCATCACCGGCGCGAGCGGCTTCGTTGGCCGTCATCTCGTGGCGGAGCTCGAAAGCGCCACCGACTGGTCTGTCGTCGGCGTCGGTCGTCGTGCGACCTCGTTGGGCGCGCGCACTCGGGTGCTTGCCTGCGATCTCCGCGACGCCGATCTGGTGCGGCGGACGGTCGAGCACGTTGCGCCGGATGTGATCTTCCATCTCGCCAGCCAGAGTTACGTACCGCAATCGGTGGCCGCGCCGGCTGAGACGCTGACGAATAATCTCGTCGGAACGCTGCATGTCCTTGAGACAGTTCGTGGCGCGCAAATGGATACAAAGATCGTTGCGGTCGGCTCGGCGGAGGAGTACGGCTTCGTCGCTCCCGACGAGGTGCCGGTCACAGAATCGCAGCCATTTCGTCCCGGCAATCCCTACGCTGTATCGAAGATCGCGCAGGACATGCTCGCGTTGCAATATGCGCTTTCATACGGCATGTCGATCGTCAGGATGCGGCCGTTCAGCCACGTCGGCCCCGGCCAGAGCGACCGGTTCGTTCTCTCAACCTTCGCACGGCAGATCGCTGAAGCGGAGCTCGGGCTGATCGAGCCAACGATCCTGACCGGTAACCTCGACGCGATTCGCGACTTCCTTGATGTTCGCGATGTTGTGCGCGCCTATCGTCTGGTGATCGATTCGATCGAGCCGGGTGCTGGCGAGGTTTATAACCTGGCGAGCGGCGTCGGTTGGCGGATTGGCGATCTGCTGGACAAGCTCATCGATATGGCGGACGTGCCGGTCGAGGTGAAGCAGGATCCGTCACGGTTGCGGCCGTCGGACGTGCCGGTACTCATTGGTGACGCCACGCAGTTTCGAGAGCGCACCAGATGGCAACCAGAGCGGGCGATCGAGTCCACCTTGCAGGACATCCTGAACGACTGGCGCGACCATCTGCGCCGGAAGGGCTAGCTGCTTTTGTCGGTTGGCTGGCTGTAGCCGGGCACCGCGCTAGCGATCATTGTCCCTAAAGCATCGAGCATCGCGTGCCCCTCTTCGGCAGTCGCGCGTGCCGGCTCGCCAAAGTACCCCAACTCTGCGCCGGCATCGGCGAACGTCCGGGCACCCTCGCGAAGGCGGGCAGGCAGGTCGATCCAGACGGGTGGCAGCGTCGCAGCGGTGTTGCGATCGACCGCATCCGGTTTGGCAGCAAGCAGGATCGATGTCTCGTAGCTGCCTGCATGCCGTGCGCCGCGACGAAATTCCTCGCTCAAGTGCGCGGCGTGATGTTCCTGGCGCTGATCTGGCGCGCGTACCGGCAGCCCGGTTGATTCTTCCACCGTCCGGCAGGCACGCTGAATGCGCGCGACGTGTTCCGGCTCGAGGTGAGCGTTGCAGCAGATGATTGCTTGATAGCCCTGCCGCGCCGCCTGCGTGAGCAGGCTCGTCAGATACGCCTCGAACTGCTCGGCCTCAACCGGCGTGGTGCCCGGAAACGATGTCCCAACGAATGACACTGTGTAGCAAACAGGCGGGAGGATGATCGTCGGCGTGCCGGCGGCGTTGAGCTTTGCGGCGGCATTCTCGGCCGTCGCGACCGCGATGATGACATCAGTATCCAGCGGTAAATGCGGCCCGTGTGCCTCAATCGCGCCTATTGGCAGCAGACCGACGGGATGCTGGCGCAAGAGTTTCGCTGCCTGCATCCAGGTGAGCCGTGCAAGGTGACTGCCGTTGGTGGTCATGGCGAATGCCTCCCGGAGATGTTAATCGAGTATCCTTGCCCCACCGAGCCAGATGTGCTGAAGGATTGCCGAGCTATGAAGCTGCTTGTCGCGATCGTGCAGGACTATGATGCCTCATCTCTGCTTCACGCACTGGTGAAAGCAGGGTATGGGGCAACCTACATCGGGACAACCGGCGGATTCTTGCGCAGCGGGACAGCCGCCGTGCTGGTCGGTATTGAGGATGCACAGCAGGCCGGTGCGACGGCTATTATCACCCGCATCGCGTGCGAGAGGTCCGCGCCGCCTGCGTCGGTTCCGCAGTCGCTTGAAAGCGAACTATCGGACGATCTGATTGAGTCGGTCGCGCTTGGCGGGGCACATCTCTTTGTGTTGCGCGTGGCGCGCTTTTGTCAGATGTAGCAGGGCAGGGTGCAGCATCTCGTCCGCCAGATAACACACGCGAGCATTCGGTACTACGCAGCACTGCGGCTGGCTGCTGGTTCAATGCTTGACATCGTGCCGGCTGATGGCATGCCGGACCGGCCGCCGATCGTCCGTCGCTCCGAGAACGAAATGATGTCGGGCTTCGATCGTCGTGAGCTGATCGAACGCAACGGCGTGGCACACGTCGTCACGCTGACGCAGCGTCTCGATCACAACCCCGTTGACATATCGCTGAACTGAAAGAAGATCGCTGCCGCGCCGATAGAGGCACATCGGCGCGGCGTCTGCGCCCGTCCTCGCCTAAACGCTCGAGAGCGAGACTGGTGCTCCAGCGGCACGCTGCTCTTCCGACATCATGTCATGCAGGATGCGTTGCATGGCCATGATGTGCGCGCAGGTACCCATACCCTGGACCGCGAAGAAGTGACAGGTACAGGAAAACTCGTTGCCGTTCATCGTGGTGGTGTAGGTGTCGTTGTTGCCGTGGAACTCGACCGAGAACGAATTGAACTTTATCCGCTCCGGCTCTTCGGCGTACCGACGCGACTTCTCGATCTTGGAGATCAACGACGAGTTCATTGGCCGTCTCCTTTCGCCGTTCCCCGTAACACTCCCACGCTCTGCAGGAGCCTGGACGGTGCCACTGTGGCGGCCGCGCGGTTCGGGCGTACCAGCGCCAGAGACGAATCAGCACCGCGGCACAGGGCCGGGTGCTGATCAGTTAACCGTCTCGGATGTCACCGGCAAGTCCACGACAGGACCACCTTCCTGAACACCGTCATTGGTCGCTTACCTAGAGTCTAACAGATGGTGGCGGACCTGTCAGCAACCGACACGAGCAGCTTCAGGTTGCTTCGGTACAATCGCGGAAGCGCGAAAGAAAGGATCATCGGTGCAGGAACCGTTGAGCGCCGCGATTCTCACCGGCGGCCAGAGTCGGCGGATGGGCGCCGACAAAGCGTTGATTCGCGTCGGCGGGCAAACCATGGTCGAGCGCGTGGCGGCCCGGCTTGCGGTTGTCAGCGACAATATCTTCCTCGTCGGTGACCGTCCCGAGTATCATGGGCTCGGATTGCGAGTCGTTGCCGACGATTATCCGGACGGTGGGGCGCTCGGAGGAATCGCGACGGCAGTGCGTGCTGCTCTCGATGAACGCGTGCTGGTCGTCGCCTGCGACATGCCGAATCTCTCGCCGCCACTGCTGACGGCGATGGCGGAGTTTGACGACGACGCGCAGGTGTTGATTCCGACAACTGCCGGAGACCGCAGCGATCAGGGTGGAGCGCTGACCTGGGAGACGACGCATGCCATCTATCGTCGCTCCTGTTTGCCAACGTTCGAGCGGCGCTTGCTTTCGGGCCGGCGCAAGATCATTGATGCTGTTCGCGAGCTGCGTTGGCGCTCCTTGCCTGAAGACTGGCTTCGCGCGTTTGATCCGAATCTGGAGTCATTCGGCAACGTGAATACACCAGAAGAGCTGGCGCAACTGCGAGCCGTTATGAAGGGGAACAGTGCATCGTGACCGAGCGCGACTACACGAAGTTCATTCGCGAGGATGGGCGATTGTGGATCAAGCGCATTCCGCGGCCGGTGTATGTCGAGATGGTGCGCGAATATCAGCACCGGCCCGAGATCATCAATGCCGTCTTCGATGAGCTCTACTGGCTCTGGGATCTCGAGCAGGCGGAGCAGAAGGCGAAGGATGCCGGCAACGAGGTCGACCGCGTGAGCCTGGCGCATGAGCTGATCGAGGATATGGATGACAAGGACTGGTGGGCGGTGACAGCTGCTTTTGAGGAACACCTCATCACGTCGTTCGCAGAGAACCCGGAGCAGTGGGCAACATTTCTCGATCCGGTCTACGATCTGCAGGAGTCCGAAGGTTGGCGCGATCGTCAATAAAATGACTGGGCGTTTGTGGGGTGTAAAGGGGGCATACATGAGCGTCGAGCCAAACGGGATCGTGACACTGACGACCGATCTCGGTACAGTCGACGGCTACGTCGCAGCACTGAAAGGGGTCGTGCTCTCGAACCACCGCAATGCGACGCTCATCGACGTGACTCACCACATCCCCAGCCGGGATGTGACCGAAGCTGCGTTTCAGACTGCGATGGTCTGGTCAACGTTTCCGCATGGGACGGTTCACTTACTCGTCGTGGATGCCGGCACCGAGACGAGCCATCGGCCAGTGGTTGCTGAAGTGGGAGGGCACTACTTCGTAGGCCCGGATAACGGGGTGCTCACGCTCCTCGTCGCCAATGAGCCGGCTAACGCGCTGGTCGTCCTCGACGAACCGGCATTCTTTCGCGACGCGCCGGCGGTCTTTCCGGGTCGCGACATACTCGCTCCAGTGGCGGGCCAGCTCGCATCTGGCGCAGTTGATCTTGGGCAGCTCGGCAGCGCGGTCGACCCTGGCTCGCTGGCATCACTCCCCTGGAAGGCAAGCCACGACAGCCCCGAGAGTGTGCATGCGCCAGTGGTATCGATCGATCGCTTCGGAAACTGCCGAACGCTGATCACGCGGCGTCAGATTCCGTGGGACCTGTCGTCCGTCTTCGTGCGTTGTGGCGACGCCTTCGTGCGCGGCATTCATCGCTCCTACAAGGATGTACCGGTTGGCAAGACGCTGGCGTTATTCGGGAGCCACGGTGGCCTGGAGATCGCCGTACGCGGTGGCAGCGCTTCGCAGTCGTGGGAGATTCAGCGTGGAGAGAGCGTCGTCGTATCGACGGTTGACGACCCGGGCTCATGACCGTTGCATGCTATACTGAGCCGTTGAAGCGAACCGACATTTTGATCCACAGGATGGTTTCGTCGACGTGAGTAAGCCAGCAAAGTCTCGAACGCGAACACAGCTCAATCGTGCGCAATTGAAGGCCTACGAGGCACGGCGTGCCGAAGAGGTGCAGCGCAGCCGGGCAGTCCAGGCTGAAGTCGAAGCCGCCGGTGGCCAGCCGGTGGCCGCGGCAGCCGTCGCCCCGCGTCGGCGCATCTACGCACTCAGCCACGAGCAGGAGATGGCGATCATTCGCTCTGACCTCAAGCGACTGCTGATGATTGTCGCTGTCTTGCTCGTCGTTCTGGCAATCGCCACCCTCGTTCTGCGCTAGCTTAGACCGCAAGCAGACGAACAAACGGACGCCCATTTGGGCGTCCGTTTGTCATGTGTTCCGTAGGGAATTCGTCGCCGAGCTTGCGTTAGACGCTGTCTTCCTCTTCGTCTTCGCTCGCGCTGTCGGATTCTTCGATGTACTCGGTGTCATCGTCCGCATCGGCGTCAGTCTCGCGAGCTTCCAGCTCCTCAACGTCGAGCTCCTCATCCTCTTCGTCACCGAGCTCGAGGTCGGGTTCTTCGCGGAAGAGGCGTGTGTCGCGTAGGTAGGCGCGCGGGACGGAGGTCTTGCCCGGTCGCGGGAATGACAGCCGCGTGCCCATGTCCGGGCTCTTCACAGTCTCACGAATGATGACGCGCACGCTCTGGCCGGTGTTGGCCGTGACGTAGACTTCAAACTCGTTGCCGAGCTGGACGAGCTCGATGACGCGGCGCGCCAGACGGGGTTCCAGCTGACCGATGTACTGGCCATCCTCGTCGAGGAGCCGAATGGCGTTGTCGGCCTGCTCCATCATCAGCTGATCGCCGCTGGAGAGCTCGGTCAGCACGGTGGCCGGAGCCACGGTGACAAGGTCGTCGACGTAGGTCTTGCCGACCTCCTCGATGAATATGCCCGCGCCAAGCTCCCGGGTGCGGCCCGCCGCTTCGACTTCAGCCTCTGAATCCTTGAGCGGCTCAAGGCGGCTGATATTGCGCTGCGCAATGACGTTCGCCGGATCGATTGAGAACGCCTGCTGGTACGCCTCGTATGCCGAACGGAAGCGGCGCATCTCGAAGTACGCCTTGCCTAGGCGATTGTAAGCCGCCACATCGCGCGGCGAGCGCTCGAGGATTTCCTTGTTAATCTCGACGGCAAGCGTCCAGTCACCTGTCGCCGCAGCCTGACGTGCATGCTCTTCGAGGAGCCGCTTGGCTTTCCCTTTGGTGATGTCGACCGACAACCCTCGTTCCCTTCTCCTCTCTGTCCGAGAGGTGATCATGCAGTTTCAGCTTTAAACGCTATGCGTGTGTGAGTACCTTGACCGGCTCTGCCAGCACGTACCACGTCGTTGCCTCAGTGATGCGCACATCAACGAGCTGGCCCAGCCAGTCGCCTGTCGCCTCGAAGAAGACGAGCTGATTCCCGCGCGTGCGGCCGCGCCAGCGTCCCTTCGCAAATCCATCGACGAGGATCTCGCGATGCTCTCCCACCATATGGCGGAACTTGCGGGCGCTGATCTCCTCCTGGAGGCGCTCGACCGCCTGGTGACGCGCATGCTTGACGTCGTGGGGGATGTCATCCGCCCAGCGAGATGAGAGTGTGCCGGGTCGAGGCGAATACATCGCAACGTGGACCTTCTCGAAGTCCATGTCGCGCAGGAGATCGAGCGTGTCCTGGAACTGCTCGTCCGTCTCGCCCGGGAAGCCGACGATGATGTCGGTTGAGAGCGTCACGCCGGGGATCGTCCCGCGAATTTTGGCGATGCGATCGCGATAGTGTTCCTGCGTATAGGTGCGGCGCATTCGACGCAGAATCTCGTTATTGCCGGCTTGAACTGGCAGATTGACGTGCTCGCAGGCGCTCGGCAGCTCGGCAATCGTCTCAATCAACTTGTCCGAAAAATACTTCGGGTGGGACGTCAGGAACCGCAGGCGCTCGATGCCGTCGATCGCGTCGACAGCGCGCAGCAGGTCGGCGAGATCGCGACCGTCCGGCAGGTCGTGCCCGTAGGCGTTGACCGTCTGACCGAGCAGCGTCACTTCGCGAACGCCCTGTGCCGCCAGTCGGCGGACTTCGTCGACGATCTCATCGAAGGGCCGACTGATCTCGCGACCCCGGCGATATGGCACGATGCAATACGAGCAGACGAAGTTACAGCCATAGATGATCGGCACGAACGCCGAGACGCCCGGATTCGACGCCATGGGCTGATAGTAGTGGGGAAGCTCGGCGAGGTCAGCGTCGGCTTCGTTAAGTTCCGGGACGATCTCGACCAGCCGATCGAACTCGGACGGACCAAAGAACAGATCGACGTGGGGGAAGCGTTCGCGCAGCTTCGGCTCCTGGCCGGTGACCATGCAGCCGGTGAGGGCGATGCGTACATCCGGATTCGAGCGCTTGATGCGGGCAAGGGAGCCGATCTTGCCGACGACCTTGTCCTCAGCCGCCTGTCGAACGACGCAGGAGTTCAGAACGATGACATCCGCCTGATCCTCAATCTCAGTCCGGTGGTATCCGACCTGGCTGAGCATCGCTTCGACCTTGGCGGACTCGGCTTCGTTCATCTGGCAGCCGATCGTCCAGATGCAATACTGCTTCTCTCCGGAATCCGCTGGTGTTTCCCCGGACGGTTTCGCCGCTCGACGAACGAGATGAATAGGCTCCACGCTAACCCTCCCAACGACATAAGGGCACCACCGGGCGCCCGGCCCGCGATTATACTATCTCTCTCTTCTGTAAACCTCACCTATCTGAGTGCCACGATGTCACCGCCCCATGACATAAGCAATAGAACACACGTTCGGGCGCAAAAAGTGCGAATGAAACTGCGTGTACGTACAGAGTGAAGGTGGCTCGTCTCTCTGCTACACTGGTTGGCAACGCAGAGGGTTGTGACCAACAGGAACGCCGGTCCTTGGGGAATGCGTGCCGCTGCCCCTGCGTACGTACGTGCCTTTTTACATGGGCGGGATCGTTGGGGGTGGGCATAGATGGTCAAGCGCAAGTGCGGCACGTGTCGATTCTTCCAGGATGGGGGCATCGCCGGGTCGGGCTGGTGTAATCACCCTGCGAGACGCGAGTTGCACCACATGGTTCTGGTCCGCAAGACCGAGCTTGGCTGTCGAAATAACTGGGACCAGGATCTCTGGGAACTGGCACCCGAGCTGGCTGGCGAGGGCGAGCAGTCCGACATCCATATACCCGATCCGCAGCACATTGGGGCCACCGCCGATGGGTCGCCACCGTCCGCGCGACACGGCGACATGTTTACCGACCGTCTGACATCCATCACTGTCGCGCCGCCGCGTGAATCCGCCTCCCAGTCTGCCCGAAACACCGATGACTTCGAGCCGCCCGCAGAGCGTTCTGATGTACGCGCAGCGCGTCGACGTCGCGTGGAGCAACTGGAACGCGAGCGCCACGAGCAGCAGCGTGAGCGAGCCGACGAGGCGCGCAAGCTGCTGGAGCCTGACCCTGAGCCCAAGCCCAAGACGGAAGCCAGCCGCGCGCAGACCGGCGAGCCGAAGCGCGAAGTGCCCCCCGCACCAGAGCGCCGATCGACCATGCCGCGACCTTCGCAGGCGCAGCGTCAGAACCCGCCACCGCAACGACCCGCGCCCACTCGGCAGCCTGCCATGCCGCGGACGCCCAGTGCCCCGCAGAGCCGACCGTCGTATGATGCTGTGTCGCATGATGCGTCGATCTCATTCGGTGCGAGCCCTGGATCATTTGAGCGCACGTCGCAGCCAAGCATCTGGAAGCCACGACCAGCACCACAACCTCCTGTGATGCGATCAGCACCGACACCCGCACCCGAGTCACAGCGTTCGATGATGCAGCAGGAAACGGACGACCTGCCGGTCCAACAGGTTCGCGCGCTTGAGGCTGGTGCGCAGGAACGCCGGCCGCAAGCATCGGCGAGACCAGCGATGGCTGATCACGAGGTGCGAGCCGAGCGGCCATCGCGCGAAGCGCAGATAGAGCCGCCGATCGAAGACCGTGATCCCGGGTGGATGGTATGGGCCGGGCAGATTGAAGGGCCGCGAACCCGCAAGTCGCGACCTGAGCCGTCACAACCGGCGCGCGCTGCGGAGCGACCGCAGACAGTGCCAGAATCGATGGCCGTCACACCGCCTGTGGCACCTCCGGCGCGCCAGCGTCCGCAGCAGGTTCCGCGCTGTTGCGCGACCTGTCGGGACTTCCGCCCCATCGGCGACGGGACGACCGGCTGGTGCATCAACGCGTATGCTCCGACGTCGCAGCGTGTGGTAGAGTCGGGCGATCTTGCATGTGACTCAAGCATTGGTAGTTGGTGGTTGCCGAATGATGTAATCTGGCTGGAACGCGCTGACACAACGCACCACAGCCGACCAACACCGTTGCTTGATGAACTCTTCAGGACGAGTTCCGATCCGGAATCAGACGAGCCAACCTATCCCGGATGATTGAATGATTGCCGCTTCGCGTGATGAGCGAATCGCGCGATGCGAGCTGCTGCATGACGACAAACGAAGGCTGGTATGTCCAACTTCGGAGAGATTCTTCAACAGGCACGCGACTATAAGGGCGTAACCCTCCGTGAAGCGGAGCGGGCGACACGCATCAGCCGTCACCATCTGGCAGCGCTGGAGTCAGAAAACTTCGCAGCACTCCCGGCCGCGACCTACGCTAAGGGCATCGTTCGTAACTACGCGCAATACTTGGGGCTCGATCCACTAACAACAGTAGAGTTGTTTGAGCAGCGCAGCGGTGAGGTCGCGCAGGCACGCCGCGTTGTTGGAACGACGACGACCTACAACGCGCGTTCTCACTGGGTCCCGAACTTCGCCATCATCGCCTTTATGATAATCATGGCCGCGATTGTCTTTACCTGGATCTATTCCGCGTACTTGCGCCCATCAGAGACAGCTGCCCCGACCGCAGAAGCAATTGCGACGGTGACCCCTGTGTCGGAGTCGCTTCTGGCTCAGGTCACGGTCCAGACGACCGAGACACTGCCAACGCCGCTCGCCACTCCGACTGCGCCGATCGGCACCACACCGACAGCATTACCGGAAGCGACTGGGCCTGCGGCGGCTGCTGTCGAGCCGACGGTCGCTGACACTGCGTCCGGCGGCGATGTCGTCGACCAAGATGTCAGCTCCAGCGACGACGAATCGAGCGCCGCGACGACCAGCGGCCCGCATACCTTTGTCATCTGGGTGACTGACGATGTCTGGGTGCAGATGATCGTTGACGACGTCGTTGTTGCCGACGAACTGCTTCCGGCCGGCACAGAGCTCACGCACGGAGGAAGCACGCTCTGGGTCGAATCGGGTAATGCAGCATTCGTACACGTCTACGTCGATGGCGAAGACTACGGCGTTCTGGGCGATAGCTGGGATTCTGCCTTCAGCTTTCCGTAGCCGACAGATCGGCTCAACCTGAGGAGGCAACTCGATGTCTGGGCCAATGGTGTTCGGCGATCCGTACGCATCATCATCAGCAGTCGTCGGTCGCGTTGTCGCTGTATTGCGCGGCGTCACCGAAACGCGCGGGCTGGCACTCGCCGGCCATCGTTCGCGGGCTGTGACCACCGGCGCGGTCCACGAACTGATGATTACTGATGAAGACGCTCGACAGGAGGGTCGCGTCGATCGCGTGGCGTTGCTGGCGTTTGTTGAGATCCTGGAGGCAGGCGTCATTCTGCTCGACGCTGATGTCACCATCGGCGACTCGTCCGTAGGTGTCATCGCCGGGTTCGACGAGACGCACATGCCCAATCACCAGAACATTTGCCTGCGCGGCGACCTGCAGGATGGCGAGTCGCGGTCGATTGCTGTCGGGGACAAGGTCGTCATTGCCGGGGTCGGCTAGGTCGCACCTATCGGTACGCGGACAGTGACCGGCTCCTCATAGAGCGAGATCTCGATTGGCAGCTTGCCGACATAATCACCATCGACCTCGAACGGCACGTCGATGGGTGAGTCCAATATGATGTGCTGGCCGCGGTAATGTGTGAGCCAGCGGCTTTGCTCTGGTCGTCCGGCCAGCGTCCACAGCACGATCTGACTGACATTCATCAGCCGCGGTGGATCGAAGATGAGCAGGTCAATCACGCGATCGCGGCGATCAATGCCTTTGCCGACGACGATCCGCGGATTGACGATCGAGGCACCGATTGCGACGAGGATGAGTCGAGCTTTTCCGGCAATCGGCCGACCGTCGATCGAGCCAGTGAATTCGAAGCGCGGGAAATTGAAATTGCGCGCGCCTGCCGGCAGGTATGCGGCCCAACGTACGCGTCGCTTGAGGCGCGCCGATGTATCGCGCATGATCGCAGCGTCGAACCCCGCTCCGGCCATGTGGACGATCACATGATCGCCGGCGAGCGCGACGTCGATGTCTGTCGTCACGCCTTCGCCAATGGCTACCCGAGCAGCATCCTTATGCCGCGACGGGATACCCAGCTCGCGGGCAATCATGTTTGTCGATCCGCCAGGGATAATTCCGACGACCACCGACTTCTCGAGCGTCCCGGCAATGACCTCCGAGACAGTCCCGTCGCCGCCCACAGCGATAATCGTGTCGATGTCCTCGTCGGCATTCTGCGCGAGGTGACGCGCGCCAAGGTCGGGGGTCGTGAACGCCGTGACGAGGTGAACGCCCTGACTCTCGGCCTCGGCGTGCAGGCTCGCGGCGATCGCCTGAGAACGTTGCGGCCCAGACGAGGGGTTGATAATGGCGAGAACTCGCCGGTCGGTCGTCAAATCCGTTAACTAGCTTGCGTAGTCTTCCTCAGGGCCGAAGATCTTCTCGGTGACCCAGGCCGCCAGCCAGGTTGCTGCTGCCGCCAGGACGAGGCCGAGAATTCCGCGAACTACATTTCTCATCATTGGAGTACGTCCCTTCAGAATATTTCATGACGTTGCCATGCGCTCTCATGCTGAGGATTAGGCTGCGATGCAGTCTACCATTGTGTTCCTGTCTACCTGCTGCGCCGTAACGACAGGGATGCGAGCGCGAAAAGCGCCCCACCGGCGACCACCGCAAAGGCCAGAATCTCCGCCACGGTCAGGCGGCTGACAACCGTCGAATCAAGGAACGGCACACGTGAGACCGGGCTGACGATGATGTCGGTCGGCATCGCGATGACCTGCCAGACGGCAGTCCAGGGCGCGATGCCTAGCAATGCTGCGACGACACGCAACCCGAAGAGCACGATCAGGGCAGACGCCACAAATGTGATCGCCAGGTCGCGCTGGTTGGTCGCTCGCCGCCGCGGTCGCGCCTGGCGCGGTGGTCGGATCGACACCTAGTCGGGCTTTCCAGCAACAAGGTCTGCGATGCGCTGGATGATCTGCTCGGCAACCGCGGCCTTTGACGCTTCAGCGAGCGGCTCGGCGCGTCCGTCGCGGAAGAAGAGGGTGACCGCGTTCGATTCGGCGCCCATTGCCGCGCGGGCATCGTTCATCACGATGAAGTCGAGGTTCTTGCGCACGAGCTTGTCTCGTGCGTACTGCTCGTGATTCGTTGTTTCGGCTGCAAAGCCAACGCGAACTGTCCCCGGCGTCTCAACCGTCGCCAGGATATCCGGGTTGCGCACGAGCTGGATGACGAGATCATCGTCCGACTTTTTGATCTTCTCGTCAGCGACAGAAGACGGGCGATAGTCAGCCACAGCCGCTGCCATGATCAATGCATCTGCACCAGCGGCGTGCGCTGCCACGGCGTCTCGCATGTCGAGCGCCGACTGGACACGTACGGTCGTCGCGCCAATGACGGTCGGCAAGGCAGTGGGCGTCGTGATGAGGGTGACTTCGGCTCCGGCGTGCAGGGCAGCGCGGGCCAGCGCGTACCCCATCTTCCCGGATGAGCGATTGGTCAGCAGCCGAATCGGGTCAATCGCTTCCTGCGTCGCTCCGGCGCTGACGACCACGCGTTTCTTCCAGAGCGGTCCACCGCGAGCCAGCGCTCGCTCGATGGCGGCGATGAGTCGCTCCGTCGTCGCCAGCCGCCCGACGCCAACAGCGCCGCTGGCGAGACGGCCGTGCTCCGGCTCAACGATCGACGCGCCACGTGAGCGCAGCGTCTCCAGGTGCTGCTGTGTAGCCGGGTGGAGGTACATGTGATGCTCCATCGCCGGAGCGATGACGATGGGTGTACCGCGCGGAGAGGCCGCGAGGTGCGTGACGGTCAGCATATCGTCGGCCATCCCGAGCGCCAGCCTGGCGATCGAGTTGGCAGTCGCCGGCGCGACGATGATGAGATCAGCCTCTTCGGCCAGCGAGATGTGGCCCTTCTCGGCCTCGCTCCAGCCCTCGAACACGCCGCTGTGGACACGCTGCTTCGTAAGAGCTTCGAATGTCAGCGGCGTAACGAATTGCTTCGCCGATTCGGTGAGGATGACATCGACACGAGCGCCCGCCTGCACGAGCTTACTGGCGAGATCGACCGCCTTGTAGGCGGCGATCCCACCGGTCACTCCCAGTACGATGCGCTTGTCCTGCAGGATCGCCATCCAGCGTTGTCCCTCACTTGCGCCAATCAGGCGGCGACGGCTTGCCCGCTCATGACAGCGGTCGCGGCGGCGATGGCTGTATCGATAGCCGCGTCGTCGATCTGGTAGTGGGTGACCATGCGCACGCCGCGAGTGCCGTAGTTGGACACCAGCACGCCGTTCGCCTTCATCCCCTCGACGAAGGCGAGCTGGTTGACAGCCGGCTCCGTCTTGAAGATGACGATGTTGGTCTGCACTGCGTCAAGATCGATGTTGATCCCGTCGATTGTCGCGAGTGCCTCAGCCAGCCGGCGGGCTCGCGCATGATCGTCCGACAGGCGGTCAATCATCGATTCGAGGGCGACAACTCCAGCAGCCGCAATGACGCCGGACTGGCGCATCGCTCCGCCCAGAATCTTTCGGGCGCCACGCGCGCGCTCGATGAACTCCGCCGATCCGGCTACGATCGAACCGACCGGCGCGGCGAGGCCCTTCGAGAGGCAGAACTGGACTGTGTCGGCATAGGATGCGATGCGCTCGACGGGCGTGTCGCTACCGGCAGCAGCATTGAAAATTCGCGCGCCATCCATGTGAATCGGGATGCCGTGCTCGTCGGCAATCGCGCGTAACTCTGCCAGGTGATCGGTCGGCATGATCGTGCCACCGCAGCGATTCTGCGTGTTCTCAACGCAAATTACGCCGGTTGGCGGATAGCCGGCCCGCTTGGCACGGATGCGCTGACGCACGACGTCGAGATCAAGCTCGCCATTGGCCAGATTAGGAACGAGGCTGAATGGCATGCCGCCCAGCGCTGCCGCGCCGCCGGACTCGTACCAGAAGATGTGGCACTCGTCGCCCATGATGATCTCGTCGCCGCGACCGCAGTGCGCGAGGAGGGCTGCGAGGTTGCCCATTGTGCCGCTGGCAACATAGACGGCGGCTTCCTTACCGAGCAAGTTCGCGGCGAGTTGCTCAAGGCGACCGACGGTTGGATCCTCGCCGTACTGATCGTCACCAACATCTGCGTTCGCCATCGCTTGGCGCATGGCGTCAGTTGGCTTCGTCACCGTGTCACTGCGAAGGTCGATCACACTGCATTCCCCTCGGTAGTCGCGCGGCTATCAACTGGGCGAAATCCAGGACGCGCCGATTGTAGCGCAGGCAGACGCAAAGCGGCCCCGTGGCATTCCCCACGAGGCCGCTTCACAGCTTTCAGGCATTAGCCCGACAGGCTGCTAGTGGATGAGATTCGGCTCGCCTCCAGCAACAATCGTGTACTGCTGGTTTGGGCCGTCAGTAAACGAGAAGGTGTACTTGGCGGGCAGCATCTCCATATCCTGAGTGAACGACTTCCATCCAGAAGCGTAGAAGCTGCTGGCGTTGCCCGATTCGGAGTGAACAGCGCCGGTCTGGAAGTCGACTGTCGTGCTCGGTTCAGCGACGACAACCCCATTCTTCTGCGCGTTCGTGCCGAGGTACGCCATGGCGAAGCTATAGGAACCCTTCAGCATCTCGGTGCTGATTTCCCCGTTCGTCACTGCACCGATCGAGCGCCAGCCGCTGGCGTAGTAGGAGGCTGTGCCGCCGTCAAGCGGGTTGCCCGCGCTATCAAGCAAGCGGACCGTGACGTTGATCGTCGTAAATGTCACGGTTGTTGCGGCTGGCCCGATCGCGACGGCGTTCTTCTGCTCGCGCGTTCCGTTGTAGACCATCGCGAAGGCGTAGCTGCCCGGCAGCATTTGCACGGAGGTCTGGCCGCTCTCTGTTGCGGCGAGGGACCACCACTTGGTCGCGTAGTACGACGGATTGCCTTCGTCGATCAGCTCGCCGCCACTGTTTCGCAGCTCAACGGTTACAGCGACGGTCGCGAACTGGTAAACGGAATTGGTCGCGTGCTGCTGCGAGATCTGCTGGCGGGTCCCGTTGTAGACCATCGCGACAGCAGTGTTACCTGCCTTGCCGTCAAACGCGGCACAGGTGACGCCTGAAGCGTCCGTTGTGCCGACTGTTCGCCACCCGCCGGACACGTATGCGGTGGCGGTGGCGTCGGACAGCGGCTGCCCGGCGCTGTTCTTCAGCTTCGCAACGACGACGCTCTTGACCTGATGATCACCGGCCTGGATTGGGAACGCGATCTGACAGGTCGGGCTTGGGCCGAAGTAGAACGTTGTCGTCCCAGGCAGGTACTCCATCGTTGGCTTCGTAAAGGTCCGCCATCCTTCGTGGTACCAGGAGACTGAACCGGAGTACTGCATCGTTACCCGGCCAGTCTGGAACACGACGTCCGTTTCTGGCGTTGCGATCGCGACGGTATTGCGCTGCTCGCGCGACCCGTTGTAGTTCATGACAAAGGCATAATTACCCGGCAGCATCTGCACCGTGATCACGCCATCTGTCGTGCTTCCCAGCGATCGCCAGCCGACAGCATAGTAGGACGCTGTACCTTCTCTGAGCGCTGCGCCATCGGCATCAACCAGCTTCACGTTGACCCTGGCTGTCTGAAACGTGAAGTTGCTGGCATCTAGCGCAGATCGGTTCATCTGCTGGCTTGTGCCGTTGTAGGACATGCTCATGCTCATGCTTGAAGAGTCGGACGGCAGCTCGACCACGAGGTTGCCATTCGCGTCGGTCGTGCCCGGTGCTGTGTACCAGCCGCCGATGTAGTAGGAGAGTTTCCCGCCGGCCAGACCATTGCCGTCTGAGTCAACGAGTCGCACCGCAACGGCTGTAAGGTTTGTTGTTCTGACAGCCAGATCGAACTCGTTGTACACATAGGGGCTGCTCTGGCTGTAGCGGATCTTGTACGTTCCCGGGAGGTATTCGCCCGGATTCGTAAACGTCCCCCACCCCCCGTACCAGCCTTGATGGATCAACTTTCCAGTATTCAACAAGTGAACGCGAACAGTCTGGAAGGCATAGTTCGTCACGTCGACCGGGTCAACGGTGTCGACTTTTCCGCGCTGGTATTCAATGCGAATGCGGTAGTTCTGTTGCGAGACGGGAGTCTCGAGAACCCCATTCGGGTCGGTGTAACCGAGGGTTCCCCAGCTGCCGGAGCGCCAGTAGAGCACTCTGGCATTGTCGATACCCGTCCCGTTGGAGTCTGTTAGCGAAATGTGCGTCGTGAATCCATCAGCCAGCGCCGGCCTTGGCGCCGTGATGAGCAGGGCCGCCAGCGCTGCGATAATCAGGCCGATGACAAGCGCCAGGCGCTTCATGTGCATGTGCTGCAGTGCTTCAATCCTCATGAGCCAACCACATCCTCTCGATTCCGCCCGTAGCCGGAGTTCGCACTCAACGGCAGATGGCGGTGACGGTTCACATGCTCCGACGCTTTCCGACCTCCATCGTTGATCGCTCCGGCGAATGCCGGTATGCGTCATATTTGCGGGTGCTGGCCCTATTAATGTCGCAACGCGCGACATGGTCAACACATATTGATCGCGAAGTCGCGAAATGAAACCAAGTGGAACCGCGCACCTGGGCGAGGTTCATCAGATTGGCGGGGAATATTCGTACGACGCGGCACGTTACAAATGTTGGTGGATCCGAGCGCCTGCGCATGCGGTCTTCGTAACCATCACGCTCGAGTTTGGATTGTCAGTATGTGATGCCGTTTCCGGGGAGCCGGAGGCGAGGGGTTGCTTGACATACTGGGTATCATCACATAAGATAGCAGGTCGCTAGTGGCTGTGAGCGCGCGGTAACGATTACAGTTGAGCGTACGAGGACAGAAACCGAATCCGAATGGGCCTCGGGAGGGGGAAAGTCTGCCTTCCGGTTTTTGCATTTCCTTGCGACAGGAACACGCTCCTGACACCGCGTCAGCCTGAGCGCATTATGCGTGTCCAACCAGCGTGTGGCGGTATTCGAGTCGCCATGGCCAGTCCTTCAATTGAAAAGAGGAGCACCACATGACCCAACGTGTTCCGAGCGCGCAGACGATCGCCGAGCCAGTCGAGCAGGTCGTCTCTAATATGGGAATCAATCGGCGCTCCTACGCTCGAATCCCAACCGTCATCGAGATGCCCAACCTGGTGCAGGTGCAAATCGATTCATTCCAGTGGTTTAAGACCGATGGTCTCCGGGAATTGCTCCAGGAGATTTCGCCGATTACTGATTACAACCAGAAGATGGAACTCCATTTCCTGGAGCATGCCTTCGATGAACCACGCGCGAATGAGGAAACCTGCCGCGAGCGGGACATGACGTTCGCCGCGCCGCTGCGCATTCGCGTGCGGCTCATCATCAAGGAGACCGGGGAGATCAAGGAGAGCGACATCTTCCTTGGCGACTTCCCGATGATGACTGCGCACGGCACCTTCATTATCAATGGTGCTGAGCGTGTCGTCGTATCGCAGCTGGTGCGCTCGCCGGGCGTTTACTTCGAGCTCGAAGAGGACGCCACGAGTGGCCGCCGCCTCTGCAAGGCGAAGCTGATCCCGAACCGTGGCGCGTGGCTCGAGTTCGAGTCGTCCAACCGCGACGTGTTGTCAGTGAAGGTCGACCGCAAGCGCAAGATGCCGGTCACGATCCTGCTGCGCGCAATCGGCTACGAAGACGACGAAGAGCTCGCTGCGCTTTTCGCCGATGTCGACACGAACCCGGATCACCAGTACATCTCGGCCACGCTGGAGCGCGAGCCAACCAAGACCCGCGAGGAAGCGCTCGTCGAACTGTACAAGCGTTTGCGCCCCGGCGACCCGCCGACGCGTGACAACGCTGCGAACTTGCTGAAGAACCTGTTCTTCGATCCGCGTCGCTACGACCTGGCCCGCGTCGGCCGCTACAAGCTGAACAAGAGGCTCGGTCGCGAGCAGCCGCTCGACGATCGCGTGCTGTCGCCCGAGGATCTGCTTGAGATCATCCGCACGATGATCCGGTTGAACAACAGCCAGGGCGATCCGGATGACATCGATCATCTCGGCAACCGCCGCATTCGTGCGGTCGGCGAGCTCATCCAGATGCATGTGCGTACCGGCCTGCAGCGCCTTGAGCGCGGCGTCAAGGAGCGCATGACGATCCAGGACATCGAGCAGGTGACGCCGAACGGCCTCATCTCGACGACGCGCCCGGTGATGGCCGCGGTTCGTGAGTTCTTCGGTGGCTCGCAGCTGTCGCAGTTCATGGACCAGACCAACCCGCTGAGCGAGCTGACGCACAAGCGGCGACTCTCGGCACTCGGCCCGGGCGGCCTCTCGCGAGATCGCGCCGGCTTTGAAGTCCGTGACGTTCACCACTCGCACTATGGCCGTATCTGCCCGATCGAGACGCCTGAAGGACCGAACATCGGCCTGATCGGCTCGCTGGCAACCTACGGAAAGATCAACGAGTTCGGCTTCATTGAGACGCCGTACCGCCGTGTCTATAACCTGATCGAGCTGCGCAACCCGGACGGCTCGCCGCACGACAATGTCGCGCTGCTGCCGGATCGCATCCTGGCCGAAGACGTGAAGGTCGGCGGCTCCACGCTGGCGGCCGGGACGGTGCTGGACGAGGAAACCATCGCAACGCTCGTTTCCAGCGAGCTGGCCTTCGTTCGTGTCAAGCCGTTCGTGTCGGACAAGATCGAGTATCTGGACGCACACGAAGAGGATCAGTTCACGATCGCCCAGGCGAACGCGCCGTTGACTGACGACGGCTACTTCGTCGAGAACCTTGTGGCATCCCGCCTGGCCACCGACTATCCGGTCGTTCGGCCCGAGCAGATCGACTACATGGACGTCTCGCCGAAGCAGGTCTTCTCCGTTGCGACCGGCCTGATTCCGTTCCTCGAGCACGACGACGCCAACCGCGCCCTCATGGGTGCCAACATGCAGAAGCAGGCAGTGCCGCTGCTGCGGCCCGCCGCTCCGATCATTGGCACCGGTGTCGAGTATCAGTCGGCCCGCGACTCCGGCCAGGTGGTCGTCGCGAAGGCACCGGGCGTCGTGCGCTCGGTCACGGCCAAGGAGATCGTGATCGATGAGGACGATGGCACCGAGCAGGTCTACCGCCTGATGAAGTTCGTGCGCTCCAACCAGGACACCTGCATCAACCAGCGCCCGAGCGTCGCGAACGGAGATCGAGTACAGATCGGCCAGATCATTGCCGATTCGTCGAGCACCGAAAATGGTGAGCTGGCGCTGGGCCAGAACGTGCTGGTCGCCTACATGCCCTGGGAGGGCGGGAACTTCGAGGACGCCATCCTGCTGTCGGAGCGCCTGGTGCGCGACGACGTGTTCACCTCGATCCACATTGAGAAGTACGAGACCGAGGCCCGGGACACGAAGCTCGGCCCGGAAGAGATCACACGCGATATCCCGAACGTCGGTGAGGATTCGCTGGCTAACCTCGACGAGAACGGCATCATCCGTATCGGTGCCGAGGTTCGACCGAACGACATCCTCGTCGGCAAGGTCACGCCGCGTGGTGAGACGGAGCTGTCGGCCGAGGAGCGCCTGTTGCGGGCGATCTTCGGTGAAAAGGCCCGTGAGGTGAAGGACACCTCGCTGCGGGTGCCACACGGCGTCCACGGCAAGGTCATCGATGTCAAGCAGTTCCGGCGCGAAGACAATATGGAGCACGAGCTGCCGGCCGGCGTGAACGAGATGGTTCGCGTCATGATCGCCCAGAAGCGCAAGATCTCTGAAGGCGACAAGATGGCCGGACGCCACGGCAACAAGGGTGTCATCTCGCGGATCCTGCCGGTTGAAGACATGCCGTATCTGCCGGACGGAACGCCGGTCGATATCATCCTCAACCCGATTGGCGTGCCGTCGCGCATGAACATCGGTCAGGTGCTGGAGACGCACCTCGGCTGGGCTGCGTTCGCGCTCGGCTTCCGCGTTGCGACGCCGGTCTTTGATGGCGCCAACGAGGATGACATCACGGCCGCACTGGTCGAGGCGGGTCTGCCAGAGGACGGCAAAGTCACGCTGTTCGACGGCCGCACTGGCGAGGCGTTCGATCGTCCGGTGACTGTCGGAATTACCTACATGCTGAAGCTCGCGCACCTGGTCGAGGACAAGATCCACGCGCGCTCGACCGGCCCGTACTCGCTCGTCACGCAGCAGCCGCTCGGTGGCAAGGCGCAGTTCGGTGGCCAGCGCTTCGGCGAGATGGAAGTGTGGGCGCTCGAGGCCTACGGCGCGGCGCACACACTTCAGGAAATGCTGACCGTCAAGTCCGACGACGTTGTCGGGCGGGTCAAGACCTACGAGGCAATCGTCAAGGGAGACGAGATCACCGAGGCTGGCGTGCCTGAATCGTTCAAGGTGCTGGTCAAGGAGCTTCGATCGCTTGGCTTGTCAATTGATGTCATCAACGAGGAGGAGGAGCGCGTCGAGTTCACCGAGGACACGACACGCGACCTGCTGACCAACCTGGATCGCATCAACCTGAGCGGCTTCGAGCGGACGGAAGACTAGCGGTCAGCTGACCCTGTGGGCGGCTGCTAGCCGGCCGCCCACGAGCCATCGCTGAGTCCGCTGATCGCTATGGAGAGTGCCAAACCATGCAGACCATGAGAACAACCAACCGCGGTGACGCGCGCCGGTCGCTCGACGTGAACGACTTCGATGCGATTCGGATTAGCCTCGCCTCGCCGCAAGATATCAGGAGCTGGTCATACGGCGAAGTGACCAAGCCCGAGACTATTAACTACCGCACGCTCAAGCCCGAGCATGGTGGCTTGTTCTGCGAACGCATCTTCGGCCCGACCCGTGACTGGGAGTGCTACTGCGGTAAGTACAAGCGCATTCGACACGCCGGCACTGTGTGCGACAAGTGCGGCGTTGAGGTCACACGGTCGAAGGTTCGCCGTGAGCGCATGGGCCACATCGACCTGGCTGCGCCGGTTACGCACATCTGGTACGTCAAGGGGACGCCGAGTCGCCTTGGCCTGCTGCTGGATGTGTCGCCGCGCAACCTGGAGCGCGTACTCTACTTCGCGTCCTACCTGATCACTGAGGTCGATCTGGAGCGTCGCGATGCGGTCGTCGCCGACATCCACGAGGCGCTCGAAGAGGCGCTGGGCGAGGTCGACGCCGAGCTGCAGGAGCGCCTGGGCGAGATGACCGGTCAGCGCGACTCGGAAGTCGCCAATCTGACCCAGGGCTCGGAGAATGTCACCAGCGCGATTGAGACGCAGCTGCAGTCCGATCTCGAAGAGATTGAGGCTGAGGCAACGTCAGTTCGTGAGCTGCTTGAGAAGCAGGAGAACGAATCGGCAGAGGCGGATATCACGTTCCGTGGCGACGTCGTCGTCAAGGAAGGCGAGGCCGTGAATGCCGATCGCGTCACTGCGCTGAATCAGCTGCGCGACAAGCTCGTTGAGGAAGCCCGCGCTCGCGCCGAGCATGATTCACAGAGTGCCACGGCACTTGCTGAGGCCGAGTCGGATCGCATCTCGGTGGAGTCAGACGAACAGGTCCGGCGTCTCGAGGCCCAGTACGAAGCACAGAAGAAGGATCTGCAGAGCGAGGCTGATGCACTTGTCAAGCGGATTCGTGGCATTCTGCCGCTGCAGGTCATCACCGAAAACGAGTACCGTGAGTTAATGGAGGATGCCCCGGGCGTCTTCCGTGCCGGCATGGGTGCCGAGGCGGTCTACTCGGTCGTCTCAGATCTCGATCTCGACGAAGTCGCATCGAGCCTGCGCCAGGACATGCAGCGCATGAGCGGCCTGAAGCGCAAGAAGGCAACGAAGCGCCTGCGCGTCATCGAGGCTCTGCGAAAGAGTGGCAACCGACCGGAGTGGATGATCTTCACCACCCTGCCGGTGATTCCGCCCGACCTGCGCCCGATGGTGCAGCTCGACGGTGGACGCTTCGCAACGTCTGACCTGAACGACCTGTACCGCCGCGTCATCAACCGCAACAACCGACTGAAGCGACTGCTCGAGCTTGGCGCTCCGGACATCATCGTCCGCAACGAGAAGCGCATGCTGCAGGAGGCGGTTGACGCGCTGATCGACAACGGTCGCCGTGGCCGCGTCGTGTCGGGCTCCGGCAAGCACAAGCTCAAGAGCCTGTCCGACATGCTCAAGGGCAAGCAGGGGCGCTTCCGCCAGAACCTGCTCGGCAAGCGTGTCGATTACTCCGGCCGTTCGGTTATCGTCGTCGGCCCGGATTTGAAGCTGCATGAGTGCGGGCTGCCGAAGCGGATGGCGCTGGAGCTGTTCAAGCCGTTCGTCATGCGCAAGCTCGTCTCGCACGGCTATGCACACAACATCAAGGCGGCCAAGCGGCTGGTCGAGCGCGTGGATGAGCGCGTCTGGGAAGTGCTGGAAGAGGTCATCAAGGACTACGTCGTCCTGTTGAACCGCGCCCCAACGCTTCACCGGCTGGGCATCCAGGCGTTCGAGGTCAAGCTGATCGAGGGTTCGGCTATCCAGATTCACCCGCTCGTTTGCGCGGCGTTCAACGCCGACTTCGACGGTGACCAGATGGCTGTTCACGTGCCGCTGTCGAAGGCCGCGCAGCGCGAGGCGCGCAAGCGCATGCTCTCGACGGCCAACCTGCTCGACCCGTCGGACGGCGACCCGGTTATCGCGCCGACGCTGGAGATCGTGCTCGGCTGCTACTACATGACGTCGCAGCGCGACGGCCTGCCCGGCGAGGGTAAGGTCTTCGCCAGCGCCAATGAGGTTGCAATCGCCTATCAGTCTGGCATCGTCGATCTGCAGGCACGCATCTTCGTGTTCGATCCGAAGCGCGGAGCGCGACCGCTCGATGCCGAGACCGCAAACGGCCATGCCGAGACCGGCCTCGTTGAGACGACAGTCGGGCGCGTGCTGTTCAATTCGGAGTTGCCGCAGGACTTTCCGTACCGCAACGAGACGATGGACCGCAAGGCGCTCCGGCGGCTCGTGCATGACTGCTATCAGCAGTACGACGCGGAAGCGACGGCCGAAGTTGCCGACCGCATCAAGCAGGTTGGATTCAGCTACTCGACCAAGGGTGGTCTGACGATCGGCCTGCACGACATCGCGATTCCGCCTTCCAAGAAGGAAATCATCGAGAAGGCGGACGTTGAAGTTCAAGCCATCGAGCGTCAGCACAATCGCGGTCTGGTTACTGAGCGGGAGCGCAAGGCACAGGTCATCAAGATCTGGAACGACACTCGCGACATCCTGGCCGAGGCGGTGGAGCAGAACCTCGGCGCTGACAACTCGCTGTTCATGATGAGCCACTCGGGGGCGAAGGGTAATATCAACCAGATTACCCAGATGGCCGGTATGCGCGGTCTGATGCTCGACCCGAACGGCAACATCATCGACCTGCCGATTAAGGCGAACTTCCGCGAAGGTCTGTCGGTGCTGGAGTACTTCATCTCCACGCACGGCGCGCGCAAGGGCTTGGCGGATACGGCACTGCGCACGGCGGACTCCGGCTATCTGACCCGGCGTCTGGTTGACGTTGCTCAGGACGTCATCATCACACTCGATGATTGCGGCACTGAGAACGGCATGATCATCAACGTCGACGAGATCGACGATGAGCCACTGCGCGCTCGTGTCATTGGTCGCGCAGCGGCGCTACCCGTCGTCACTGAAGACGGCGAGCTACTGATCGATCGCAACGAGGAGATCGACGAAGACGCGCTGGAGCGCATTCTCGCGGCGGGCATCACGACGTTCCGCATTCGCACGGCGATGGACTGCGTAGCGGTCCACGGCGTCTGCGCAATGTGCTACGGGCGCGACCTGGCGAGCGGCCATCTGGTGGCCAGCGGCGAGGCGGTCGGTATCATCGCCGCGCAGTCGATTGGCGAGCCAGGCACACAGCTCACGATGCGCACCTTCCACACCGGTGGTGTGTCGCACGCGGAGGACATCACGACCGGTCTTCCGCGTGTTGAGGAGCTGTTCGAAGCCCGCGAGCCAAAGGGTAAGGCGATCCTCTCGGAGATCGAGGGCGTCGTTGAAATCGCCAACGAAGAGGATGGTCGCAAGATCATCGTCAGTCGTGAAGACATCGTCGTTGAGCGCTACCCGCTTGCAAGCGCTCATATCGTCGACGTGAAGGACGGACAGACAGTTGCTCGTGGCGAAATCATCGCTACGTCGAGCAACGGTGTCGAGCCGATTGTTGCGACGATGGACGGCACGATCATGCTGGATGATGGCGAAATCATCATCCGCAGCGAAGATCACGAGTCGAAGGAGTACGCAGTCCAGCACACGGCACATATCCGCGTGCAGGATGGCGACCTGGTGAACCCCGGCGATCAGCTGACGGACGGCAGCCTCGATCCGCAGGAAGTGCTGTCGGCACGCGGACGCGAGGCGGTTCAGCGGCTGCTCGTCGACGAAGTGCAGGCCGTGTACCGGTCACAGGGTGTCGTGACCAACGACAAGCACATCGAGGTCATCGTGCGGCAGATGCTGCGCAAGGTGAGCATCGATGATCCGGGCGATACGGACTGGCTGCAGGGTGAGCTGGTTGACCGGTTCGAGTTGAACCGTATGAACTCCGAGATGCTGGCCCAGGGTGGTGAGCCGGCAACGGCGCAGGAGGTCCTGCTGGGCATCACCAAGGCGTCGCTGGCGACTGATTCGTTCCTCTCGGCGGCTTCGTTCCAGGAGACCACGCGTGTCCTGACCGAGGCGGCGATCAACGGGAAGATCGATCACCTCCGTGGCCTCAAGGAGAATGTCATCATCGGCAAGCTCATTCCGGCCGGCACGGGCTACCACTCGAACATCGAAGCCGAAAGCACCAACGGCGTTGTCGCTGGTGAGCTGGAAGCTCCGGCCGAGTACGAGCCGTCGTCGATCGAGGACGTTGAAGAAATGGTCTCGACGGCCCGCGTCGCGACCGACCTCGCTGAGGACTCGGCTGAGGCGACCGGCGCGGCCGTCGCCGGACAGTCCGAGACAGGTGATCTCTTCGCTGAAGGCGAGGGGGACCAGGGCGGACTCGACTCCGGGACGCCAGCTGAGGGCGATCCGGAAGAGTAGAAACGCGCTAGGCGCGAACCGAGCCGCTTCGGCGGTTCGGTTCGCCGTCTCAATCGTTTGACAGAAGGATTCAAATTCTAGTACACTGTCGCATTGTGGCCGGAAATGGGCCATGGGATACGAGGCGTTAGCATCCTCGAAGCGCAGCCTCGTTTGCGACAGCAAATCGATAGCCTTCGAGACACTGTTCGCAGAGGATTGGCAGCAAACTTCGGGAGGGAACCAGAGAACGTGCCGACGATCAATCAGTTGGTCCGAAAAGGGCGCAAGAGCGTCACGAAGAAGACCAAGGCACCGGCCCTGCGCTACACGAACAATGCGCTCGGCAGGTACGCCGGACGGCTTCGCCGTGGGAAGGGCGCACCGCAGAAGCGGGGTGTCTGCACCCAGGTCCGAACGATGACGCCGAAGAAGCCTAACTCCGCGCTCCGCAAGATTGCCCGCGTGCGGTTGTCCAACGGTATGGAAGTGACCGCATATATCCCAGGCGAGGGCCACAACCTCCAGGAGCACTCGGTGGTGCTCATCCGAGGTGGCCGCGTCAAGGATCTTCCGGGCGTGCGCTATCACGTTGTTCGTGGTGCGCTGGACGCGCGAGGGGTCGATAACCGCAGGCAGGGGCGGTCGAAGTACGGGACCAAAAAACCAAAGAGCTAGAGCATGCCGTCCGGGCGTTTCGCGCCTGGATACCCATGGTCACTCTTTGCGAAGATCGTACGGGACGAAAAGCGGCCTCACGGTTTCATCGTGTCGACCGCTTTTCTGTGTGAATGTGAGCCAGCCGTTGGCTCGGGATCTGGGACAGGCAGGGTCCGCCCTGTTTTGTGAGGTACAGCAGGCCGCGGGAGCGGCGGGAGGGCAACGACAGTGCCACGACGCGCGAAGGTGCAACGCCGGGAATTGATGCCGGACCCAAAGTACGGGAGCGAGCTCGTCACACGCTTCACCAACAAGGTGATGGAGCGTGGCAAGAAGGGTACCGCTGAGCGGATTGTGTACGACGCATTCGACATCATCGAATCCCGCACCGGTCGACCGCCGCTGGAAGTGTTCCAGCAGGCGCTGCACAACGCGACTCCGGTCATTGAGGTGAAGCCGCGCCGCGTTGGTGGCGCAACCTACCAGGTGCCGGTACAGATCGAGGGTGCACGTCGGCTGTCGCTCGCTATCCGCTGGATGCTGCAGGCAGCGCGGTCCCGCAACGGCCGAACCATGTCGGAGAAGCTGGCCGCCGAGCTGATGGACGCCTACAACAACACGGGCGCGACCATCAAGCGACGCGAGGATACGCACCGGATGGCCGAGGCTAACAAGGCCTTCTCACACTACCGCTGGTAAGCCGTTCATCGGTTTTTCGTTCTGGGCAGAGACGTTACCAATCCGGCGCAAAGACGCGCCGGTCAGGGAGACTAAGACGCGACGATGAGTAGCACGAATACGGTAACCAAGGGCGCCGGAGCCGGCGCGTCTGGCCTCGAACAGGTCAGGAACATCGGCATCATCGCTCACATTGACGCCGGCAAGACGACAACAACCGAGCGCATCCTGTTTTTCACCGGACGTGTGCATCGCCCAGGCGAAACGCATGAAGGCTCGGCGACCATGGACTGGATGGTCCAGGAGCGCGAGCGCGGCATCACGATTACATCGGCTGCCACGACCTGCTTCTGGCGTGACCATCGCATCAATATCATCGACACGCCCGGACACGTCGACTTCACCGCTGAGGTAGAGCGCTCGCTGCGCGTCCTCGACGGTGGCGTTGTTGTGTTTGACGCAGTCGCGGGTGTTGAGCCGCAGTCCGAAACAGTGTGGCGGCAGGCGGACAAGTACAACGTGCCCCGCATCTGCTTTATCAACAAGATGGACCGCACTGGTGCCAACTACTGGCGCACCATCGACATGATCAAGGATCGCCTCAAGGCCCGACCGGCCGTCCTCCAGCTGCCGATCGGCAGCGAGGCTGACTACCAGGGCATGGTTGATCTGCTGCGCATGCGTGCCTATTTCTACCGGGACGACCTCGGCCAGAACATCGAAGAGGTCGACGTGCCGGCGGAGATGCTCGAAGAGGCCGAAACGCGGCGCAACGAGCTGCTCGAGACGGTTGCTGAGACCGATGAAGACCTGATGATGCGCTACCTCGAGGAAGAGGAGATCAGCATCGACGAGTGGGTCGCAGCGCTGCGTCAGGCCACCATTCGTTCGGAGCTGGTTCCGGTCATCAACGGCACGGCACTTAAGAACAAGGGCGTGCAGCGCATGCTGGACGCGATCGTCGAGTACCTTCCGTCGCCGCTGGACATCCCGCCGGTTGGTGGGACGAACCCGCGCACCGGTGAGGAAGAGATCCGCGAGACCGATCCTGACGCCCCGCTGTCGGCACTGGCGTTCAAGGTCGCAGCTGATCCGCACGTCGGACGCCTCACCTTCATTCGCATCTATTCGGGCACGATGAAGTCGGGCTCCTACGCCTACAACTCGACCAAGGGTCAGCGCGAACGCATCGGCCGTCTGCTACAGATGCACGCCAACCACCGCGAGGAGATCGAAGAGGTCCACGCCGGTGATATCGCTGCAGTGATCGGGCTGAAGAGCACGTTCACTGGCGATACGCTGTGCGACCCAGACAACCAGATCATTCTGGAGTCGATCAGCTTCCCGGAGCCGGTTATCGAGGTCGCCATCGAGCCGAAGACGCGCCAGGACCAGGACAAGATGGGTATGGCGCTGGCTCGCCTGGCCGAAGAGGATCCGACCTTCCGCTTGCGGACGGACGAGGAGACCGGCCAGACGATCATCATGGGCATGGGCGAGCTTCACCTGGAAGTCATCGTCGATCGCCTGTTGCGCGAGTTCAAGGTTGCCGGCAACGTTGGCAAGCCGCAGGTCGCCTATCGCGAGACGATTACGCGCCCGACGCGCATTGAGGGTCGCTTCATCCGCCAGACCGGTGGTCGCGGTCAGTTCGGTCACGTCTGGCTGGAGCTAGAACCGCTCCCAGCGGGTGAAGGCTTCGTCTTCGAGGACAAGATCATCGGTGGTGTTGTCCCGCGTGAGTACATCCCAGCCGTCGCTGCCGGCGTCAAGGAGGCGATGGAGACCGGTGGTGACGCCGGGTATCCGATCGTCGACATGAAGGTCGCGCTGGTTGATGGATCGTTCCACCCCGTCGACTCTTCCGAGATGGCGTTCAAGATCGCTGGCTCGATGGCGCTGAAGGACGGCGTTCGTCGCGCTGGCCCGGTCGTGCTTGAGCCGATCATGAAGGTCGAAGTGACGACGCCGGAAGAGTTCATGGGCGACGTTATTGGCAATCTCAACGCGCGCCGCGGCCGCGTCGAGGGCATGGAAATGCTGAGCGGTTCGCAGGTGGTGCGCGCGTTCGTGCCGCTGGCCAACATGTTCGGCTATACCACCGAGCTGCGGTCGATGACGCAGGGCCGCGCTACTTCGTCGATGGAGTTCGATCACTATGAGCCGCTGCCAGATTCCCTGGCCAAGGAGCTCATCGCGAAGAACCAGCGGGCGTAGATCGCGGATAGAACGACGCTGCCGCACGAATGGCTCGTGACGGCTGGATGTAAGGACCGGGAGGTACGGAGGGCACGTGGCGAAGCAGAAGTTTGAGCGGACGAAGCCGCATGTCAACGTGGGGACGATTGGTCACGTTGACCATGGCAAGACGACGTTGACGGCAGCGATCACCAAGACGCTGGCGATCAAGGGTGAG